>Ga0209066_10000002_pt1 | contig 496577 bp, 490 predicted proteins | sample All_14_2_FD_187198 | JGI IMG/M metagenome (GOLD analysis project Ga0209066, IMG submission 187198) | Freshwater microbial communities in response to fracking from Pennsylvania, USA - Allegheny Zone_MetaG_DW_15 (SPAdes) (version 2) ...
CCCCCGGCGTTGCCGCCCGTATTGCGTGATTTTATAAAAGCCATTCAGCCCGCCGATCACGACAAGGGCCCAGCCGAAGAGCTCACCACCCGCTTCCGAGAAACACGCCACGAAGAAAACATCAGGGGCATGATTGTACCAGGCGGCCCCAAAAGCGGACCAGAATACATTGTGGAACTGCGCATCCGTGAATGGATGTACCGGATGGAACGTGAAGCTGCCGACCGCCGCAAGCAAGACGCTGCGCGCAATAAAAATACTCCGCCCAAACCCTAGCGCACCGCCCCACAATCCCGGTGCCTTAGGGCCCCGGCACCGCCTGAACAGATGTTCCCTGCGATGCTGCCTGAAACAATCTATCAAAATCGTCAAAAGCCTTTAAAAACAGGCAAAAATACCCGTTTGATTCAGATTCTGTTAAGGAACTCCTGCTAGGTTGGAAGTGTTGATCCAGAAGTATAACCGGAGAACCACATGGCCGATTTGACCGCGATGTCTGACAGCAAATTACGTACCGCCTTCCACCAGAAGGCCGTTTTGCCGGAAACACAGCTCGCGGCGGCTGAAAAATTCGTCTCTACCCTCTCCAAATTCCAAGAAGGCGGCGCGGCCCCGTCTGATAAAGTTATTCAATCCGGCCAGAAGCTGCTGACCTCGATTGAACAACAGACAGAAGTTTTCGCCTTCCATGCCGCTATTCTAGCCGGTCAGGAAGCCGCGACAGATACGGATCTGGATAGCAAAATCCAGGCTGTTGAAGCCGGCGTTGAACGCGCACAGCAAACCGCCACAAAATTGCGGAGCGCTTTAAAAGTTTACGCCTGATACCCCCAACTTTTTTCATATGACAAAAATCGATAGCTCATTTCATCGGTGGCCTTGTCAATATTTGGCCGTTTTAGGGCCTACAAAGCATTGACTGTATCCATGTGCCCTAAAAATCGGTTTGATTTTTAATGATTTAGGGCTGTTTGGCCTGCCAATTCGCATTTGACCTATACCCCACAGGTCCGGTATATTCATATTTCCCTAACGTATTTAAAATCGTTGCCGGCATGGTGCTGGCACCGCAGCACGTTGCAACAGGACCCGACACCGGAGAATACCCGATGTATGACTTATGGCCCTATGGCGGGTATTACCCTGACCCTGCTGAACGCAAGCTGGGCCCCGCAGAGCTGCGTGAGACACTGACAGCGGCTGTGAACAAACGTGATGGCAAGGCCGCGCGCGCTGTTTTCGATCACGCCTTCTGGCACAAAACCACCTTCACGCCTGATTGGTTTCACCTCTACCTTGCCGTGGAAAACAAGGACCGCGACATGGTCAAACTCCTGACAACCTATGGCGCGACCTGGACAGAAGACGAAGCCAAGATTGCCTGCGTCAATCTGTCCGACAAGCTGGACAACCTGCACGGCCCGCTTCACGCTGCCGGCATCAAAACAGACTACACCGTCAAAGACATGCAAACGGTCGATGTGCATACGCTGCTTTCCATGAGCCAGCGCATTTTGATCGAGAATAAAAAGAACGGCCATAACGTGGCAGCTGCGGAGCGTGAGTATAACCGCGCCGTATCCCGCGTGCTGACACAAGCCGTTTTAAAAAATGACATGCCGCTTGCCACCCGTGTGCTTGGCTTTCACCCCGATGCAAACAACCCGGAAGGTATCGATATATCCGAACAGTTTGCAGAGGTGCTTGGCGATTTTTTACATTCTTCCTCAGCCCGTGCATTGCGCTTTGTGGATACCTTGTTGAAGACAGATACCAAACTGCAACCCATCAACCTGCACAAAATATCTTCACTGATTTTACCCAACCATTATGACCTGCTGCCCGCTTTGGCCGACAGGCAGCTTTTGCCAAAAGATACAACGCACCTGCGCCGCGATCTTTTCCATTCATGGACATACCTGCAAAGCAGAATTGATCTTGATGGCTACGTTTTCAAGGTCAGCGAAGATCATTTAAAAGACCGTCAGGACAAACATATTCAAGCAGCAAATGTACTGTGTGACAGATACGCAGATATTTCGACACAAGAAGCAGACCATTACGTCGGCCTGCACCAGCGCCGCAGCAAACAAGCGCCGGAGGCTGTTTCGCATATGGACCAGTCTTTGCTGAACACTGAATTTTTCAAACATGCCGCCTTTACGCCCACACATTTAAACGCTTTGGCGGAAGACAATACGCACAACACGGCCCTTGCCGACGCATTCAACAAAATGGCGCAGAAAAAAACAATTGACGGACGCGGGTTGAACTATTTCCTGCACAGAAAGCGTTTTGATACCGTGACCGCTGCACTGAAATCTGGCGCATTGGTACCCGATGGCATTGAGACGGAAAACATTTTGTATTACTTGCAAAGCAGCCTGAAAAAAGATGTCGTCACGCCCGAGGTGATGGAATGTCTGACATTGATGCGCGACAATGGCGCAGAATTTTTCCGTGCCCGCCGCGGCGATTATCTGGGCACGCAAGGGCCCGGCCTTGCCAAGGCGCTTTTGGATCTGGACATCATACAACCCCGCGATATTTCAACCGCGAAGTTGCGCAAGCGGTGCGGGCAGATAATGGGCATCGGCAGCTTGCTGAACCCAGATGTAAAAGACCGCCATTATGCCATGCGTGAATTTTTGTATCAGGTCACGCTGGAAAAAAGTCACCCGGGTAAATACAAGCCCCTGCGCCAAAAAGCAGGCATTTGTTACCAGCGCCGACATTTGCTGGAACAAATCGCAAGCGTTCGCAGGATTCAAACAGCAAACCACAACCGCCACCCGATGCCGCCCCAAAGCAAACAACAACGTTTTAAGAAATAAACAACATATGCCCTTTTGGAAAAAACGCAAAAATGACATGCCCAAACCGGCCAATGATATGCCGGAGGAGAAAACCGCCCTGCCCAAGCCCGGCAAGCCGACTTTGGCCACGCGCTTTGGCCGTGCCATGAAGGCTATCAAAAAACATGTCAATTTGCGCGAAATCAAAAAAGTCAGCGGACATACGCTGTCTGATCTGCGCCAGCCAAAAGAAATTGGCGTTTTGGTCGTGGCCATTGTGGTGCCCGGCGGCATGTTCGGCTGGTTTGCCTACCGTGTGCAAAAGTACCGCCTGCAATCCCCTGCCAACGACAACAAACCGCCAAGTGGCCTGGCCCCTGATTCTAAACCGGTTGAAACCGGCCAGAAAAAGCAGGCCGGCAGCAAAAAGCGCCCCCCGCCCAAGCCGCCGAAACCCTGAGAGCGAATTTTTACCGATCTAGAGCGAATTTTTACCGATCTTTTGCTAATCTGCTGAAATCACACAGTGATCACAGCACTTTTATAAATCGATACGCGTGTTAAAAAACACGCAAATCCATGCATTTACATATTTTTAAGCCCCTGCCCTCTATAATGTTCAGTAGGTTACGCGGTGAACAAAATTAAGGATGTAAACGCAAATGATTGCGCGGGTCACACCCCTTCAGGCCGGACGGCAGCAGGATTTACTCAACAACCGGTTTTTGGTATCCGCTGCTGCGGGCCATATCCCCGCCGTCAGAACCCTGCTGGATGATGGCGCCAATATCAACATCCGCGGCGAAAACAACGAAACAGCCCTGGTCAGCGCCGCGCGCGAAGGCCGTTTGGACATGGCCCTGTACTTAATCGATTCCGGCGCCAGCCTTGACCCGCAAGACAAAGACGGCGACACGGCACTGGCCCACGCAGTGCGGGGCGGGCATGTGGCAATTGCCGCGCGCCTGATTGCCTGTGGTGCCGATATTACAATCGAAAACAAAGACGGTCAAAAACCGCTGGATGCTGCGTTGAAGAGCGGTATTCCGGCCCTGGTAGCCCTGTTTGAACAACCCTTGAAAGATTTACTGGCGCGCATTCCCTCCGCCGATGCGGTGGATACCTTGCGCCCTCGCGGCTTGTCACCGCCCCCTGTTGCGGATCCGTTTGGTGACACCATGCTGACATGGGCGGCACGTGCGGGACAGGAAAACGTGGTGCGTGCCATGATTCAATCCGGTGCCGATATCCGGCAGAGGAACCGTGCAGGGCATACAGCCCGTGATGTTGCGCAGGGTGCCGGACATATATCCATCGTGGAAATGCTGGAAAAGGCCGAACACCTGCCCCATCTCTCCCGCTCAGATAGCGAGATCACAGACATCACATCCTTGCTGCACACCAGCTAAACAAATCATTTAACGTCTGGAGAAAATAAACTGGCCCGCTGCCAGGACAGGCCCTGTTGTGCGTGGCCCCAAATGCGCCAGAATGGCAAAGCCGCCTGTGGCATCTTTTTCTAACGGCAATTGAATAACTTTCGCATCCCCGCGCCAATCGTGCGTCAGAACATTTATGCTGCGCACAGGATTTGTGTAATGCACGCTGCGGCCTGCATTCTCTCCGCTCTTCATGGATTGCATTTCAGCCGCAGCAAAACGCACATACGATATAGTGGCACCGGACGTGGCCACGGTGGGCAGCTGCACAGTATAGCCCTTTGCCGTTTCAACAATCTTTACCGGCGCGATTTGTCCTTGCTGACTTTCAATTACATCAGAAATTCTTTTTTGATCGCTGCCCACAATGCTGCTGCGGCCATTGATGATCAGCTCTGGTGTAAAAACGCGCGACCTGCCGGCAGATTGTGCGTAATCATGCTGGCGATCCGTACAAACCTCTTGGGAAAAACGGTCTTTCCAGTACAGGTGGTCCCAATACGTCACGTGGCAACCCAGCGCAATCACATTGCTCTGCTGGGCCAGTTGCGCCAGAATTTTATCTGCGGGCGGGCAGGAAGAACAGCTCTGGCTTGTATAAAGCTCCAGCACCACCGGGGCAGACACAGCAGGCAATTCTGCCTGTGCAAAGCGTCCTTGTGATAAAAGCACCCCCGCCGCCGCACACAACAGAATCACAAGCAGCACATCCCTTGGCGTTTTCCCGTTCATTTTATCCTCCGTTTATATGCTTATGCCTGCCTTGTATGAAACGGCGGACGAGACAAAAAACCACCTGTAATGGTCATACGTACGAAACACGCGATCGGTTACATTTTGTTCGAATCTTTTAACATCGCCACTCGAATCATTAGATTATAACAAACGTTTTTTGGCTTTGTTTTCCAAAACATTAATGCCGAATTAACCAATATTTCAAAAAAATATATTTATATCAACAACTTAAAAAGTCCGATTTTCCACTTTTTGAACAGGTTTTCGGATATAATTTGTTTGTGAGCACTCCACAGACCGAAAGGAGATATCATGAAACGGACTGACAAGACTGCACACAAAGACCAGCCCCAAAAACCGCAGGCACCTGCCGCGAAAAAAGCCGCGCCGCTGACCTTTGCCGGCTTGATCGGGGGACATAAACCAGCATCCAAATTTGCAAAGCCGCAAACCATGCAGCAAAAGCGCGAGCAGGAAATGCTGGGCCATAGCCACGCCGAAATGAAAAGCCAGGAGCAAGCCTTGCTGACCTTAAGCCAGCTGAGCGTTTTTGATACGGCACAAGAATCCATGTTCTTTCAACGCATGGCACAGATGATGCACAAAATCGGCCATGTGCGGATGCCGCACTTGCGCGCAAGTTTTCAAGCGCGCAGCCGCCGCATTCTGGGCCGCCAGCAACCCAAGCTGAGCAACCGTGTGATGGAACGCAAGAAAAGCAAGCCAGCGTATTTCCTGCGCCGCTTACAACCCAAAATGCCTTTTTAAGAAATAAACCTTAAGACGGTTTAGAACCGCCGGCCGCATGTTTCCGATGGGAGGCTGCGGCCGGTTTTTTATTGCCTTGCGGAGAGATAAATTCAACAGCATCTGCAAACGTTTTTTTAACGATGGCGTGATCAGGCAAAGACTGGCCCGCCATTTCGCGCCCGTGCCAGTTTTGGGCTGGTACATAAATAGCCGCCATACCGCATTCAAGCGCAGGCACAATATCAGATGCAAGGCTATCACCAATCATTGTTGCATTCTTTGCATCCACGCCTGTATAAGCCAAAACGGTTTTATAGGCTTCAACATTCTTGGCGCTGACGATAAAAGTATTTTCAAAAAATTTTTGAAACGGCAGCGCATCGATGCGCGGTTGCTGCACACTGGCATCACCAACGGTGACCAGATAAAGCTTGTGTGTTTGCGCCAGTTTTTCCAGCGCTTCGGGCACACCTTTTTTAATTTCTGCTGTGCGGGTATAAACAGTCTCTGCCATATCACGCACCTGCTTTAATTCGGCAGGTTGTGCATCCGGCACATAATGGCGCAGTGTGTCCTCGAAAGCATGTGGCAGCATTTCACGGCCATAGCCATAGGTATCAAACAGTGCCACTTCGCGTGCGCGCACGGCGTTCAAAACATCATCCCGTTCAAAAGGGCCCAGCGTATAAATAAACGCGGTCAGTGCCGAATGCGCATCTTCATACAGATTTTGGGTTTCGATCAGGGTATTGTCCATATCAATAAACACGGCCTTCGCCGCAGGGTCGATAAACACTGCTTTTGCGCCCGATGATTTGGTCTGTCGTTTTGTCATACGGCTTTATAGCAAATACAGCGTAAAAGTCCAGAAGGGCTTACCAGAAGACGATGATTGACAAGCGTCTTTTATTTTCATATTGTCTCATCTGCTATAAAAACACCCAAGTGCAGCGTAATACCCCGCCGCCACAACATTTAAAGAAGACCTTCCCATGTCATGGCACCGTCACCGTGGGCAAAAACCAATGCCCCCCGCCCCCGCACAGAACCCGATTGTGATGGCGATTTCCAACTGCGATAAAAACCACCTGCGGCATTTGCTGGCCAGCGGCGGCAAGCCTGATGCCGCGCATGGAGATACCTGCCCGCTTGTATTTGCCACCCGTTGCGGCGCGTTGGATATTGTTGTTTTGCTGCTGGACCATCACGCTGTGATTGATACACCCGATGCGCAAGGCCAGACCGCGTTGATGGTTGCCGCAACAGGTGACCGTCTCGATATTTTAGAAACCCTTCTGGCGCGAGGGGCAGATATTCACCGTGGCGACAAACATGGCAATACAGCACTGATATATGCCGTGCTAAACAAAAACCACCCGGCTGTTGAAAAAATGATTCAAGCCGGCGCGGATGTACAACAACCCAACCAGTATGGCGACAGTGCTGAAAAATTAATGCTGCGCCCGGAATATACCGGCATGAAAGCAACAGTGGCCGATGCCCTTCAAAAGAAAGCCGCCACCGAAAAAAAGGGTTGCACACAACTGACAGAAAAAATGCGCGTGTTCAAACCACTGCGCCTGCGCCCCCGCATGTAACAAGGGTATTTGCACTTTTATCACAAAAAACAAAAGGGCCCCATTTGGACCCGTGGATCAACGCGATTGACGGCGCGTGGTACTGTCGCCCATAGCACCTGCCGGCATATCGCCACTGACAATACCATTGCTATTTGCGCCATTGCCATTCGCAGCAACATCACCAAACACACCATTGCGGCAGGCTTGCCATGCACGGAAAGTCATAACCTCGTGCTCGTCACCGAAATGCAGCGACTGCATTTCAAGCCAGACGGTCAGGTACGGATTGGTGGGGGATGAATCGTATTGATAAATTGGATACAAGCCGGAGAGTTTTACTTCCTGCAAAAACGGCAATTGTTCTTCAATACAGTTTTTAACGGTTTCAATGTTGGCCATCGTTTGCACAACATCGGCCTCTGTTTCCATGACAAAAGCAACAAGGCGGTGCACAGCGGCGGTGCCCTCTTGCGCCAGCATCATGCCGGTGGTCAGCGTCAGCAGTTCATTGATGTGGAATTTTTTCGTGGTCAGCGGCACATCGGCGGCAGCCACGGCTGTCTCTTGCGTGTCTTGGGTTTCAAGATTGTCCACTTCGATCGCATCATAGGAATCATAAGTCATGGCACACCCTGCTTTGCTGTTCTTATGCTTTAAATATCGGAATCGGTCTTTAGAATCGACCAAAAAAATTTACCAAAGTGGGGTTATTCTCTGCCCGCTTTCGCATTATGTCAAGGAAATTGGTGCGGTGCAAAAGTACCCCGCACAAGATAAGCCTGCGCCACAAGAACATCTTTGCGCGCAGTGCATCTCAAAGGCTAAAAATCGGCCTGAAATTAAGGTTTGAAATTGCCGAATTTGCCATCCGGTTTTGCACCCGGACGCGGCACAATTTTGCTGCGCGCCGGCTTGTCGATCGAAATAACCTCTGCCTTGTGCGGCTGGTTATCGTTGCGCGGGCGCATCAATTCCGGGTTCAGCGGCAATTGTTTCTGATACTGGCCACCGGCCACAATCAAGCGCTGCACAACAGGGCTGTCACGGTCTTTTTTCTCTGCCAGACGGTCCAGCAATGTCCAGCCGCGCGCGTCCGCCAGATCGGGATTCGCGCCCAGATCCAGCAAGCGGTCGATCATGTTCAGATCTTTTTTATCAATCGCAATGTGCAGGGCGGAGCGGCCTTTGGCATCCAGAAGATCCGGATCAGCCCCCTTGGACAATAAATATTCAGCAAATTCCGAACGCCCCTGGCTGGCGGCATAATGCAGCAACGTGCGGCCATGCTCGTCCGTTGCGTTTGGCTCTGCACCATGAATAAGCATCATACGGCCTGCGGCTTCAACACTCTCGGCGGAGCGGCCGAAGGTGTGGTTGTTGGCAACATGTGACAATTCACCCAGCGGGGTCATACCACGGCGGTTTTGTTTTTGCAAAAGTTCCGGCGCCAGCTTCAAGGCGTTGCCGATCATAAGCGTGTTTTGCGTATAAGCCAGTACATGCAAAACCGTATTGCCTTGTTTGTCACAGGCAGAAAGATCGCATTTGCGGCTGATGGAATTGAAAGTGTCGCTTTTTTCCAAACGCGCGGAGAGGTGCAAAAGCGTCTCCCCAAGGCCATTTGTTGCGTTCAGGTCGGCAGAAGACAGCAACATGCCGTTTAAAACACCAGGAAATTTTTGCAGGCGTGTATCGTCCAGCATCATCATAAACGGTGTTTCACCCTTGTGGTTTTTCACATTCGGGTCAGACCCGTTGCGCAGCAAATGTTCAACCAGCACAGGGCGGTCCAAAAACAGATGTAAAGGCGTATTGCCTTGTTCATCTTGCGCATTGGGGTTTGCTTTATAGCTGACAAGCGTGTCGATCAGCGCAGGCCGTGCCGTGGATAAAACATGCAGTGGCACGCGACCATGGTCATCTTGCAAATTCGGATCAGCACCCAGCTGCAACAAGGTGGACATGAAATTGTCCTGACTTTGCACGGCGGCGTGATGCAGCGGTGTGCGGCCTTGCGCATCTTTCAGGTTAATATCGGCACCCGCCTGGATAAGTGCCAGCGCAATGGTGTGACGGTCTTTGTCCAGCGCCAGATGCAGCGGCGGAAAAATCATGCTGCCGCGATAATTCACATCGGCACCGGATTTGATCAACGACACCACGCGCGACAGATCATTTTTCATGACCGCGCGCTGCAGACGCGTAAAGCCGTCATCGTCGACTTTATTCGGGTCGCCTTTGAAAAGGCTGGATATGGCGTTGAACATTCTTTTCAATGTCAGGGTATCCCCTTGGCTGACCAGCCTGTGAACAAGACCGGAATGTTTTTCAATAAAACAAAAAAACAGGTGATAACTGTGATTTCAGGTAAAAAAATTAGCATGATGTGAAAAGCGAGTCCATGCCACATCGTAAGGCTGCACCAAAAAATAGACATAAAACGTAATATTGTTTCAATATTATCAATGACGCGCACAAAAATACGGCAGACTATTTTCAGAATGTAAGAATGTTTTCCTCTTGCACAATCAACGGCTTGCACCCCACAATAGGCCCAGACGACCAAGACGGACGCCCGGGACCGGGTTCATACCGCTTCACCATGCTAACGCCTTGTCAAAAAAGAACATTTTATGAGTTTTATGCCCCATACCCTGCCCCCTTCCTTTTCCGCTGACCGACGCGCAGGCGATGTCCTGTGCCGTGCTTCCACTGTTTTGGCAGCCTTCATGGCAGGTTTTTTGTGTCTGAGCCCACTTGCCCATGCAGCAGAGAAAGCAGCACCTGCACAGCCCACAGCTGCCAGCGGCGTTCCTGTCACGCCCGTGCCGGAACTGAATGACGAAGCGCAGCGCATCTATCAAAAACACGGTGATGCCATTTACCAAATCCAGGTCATTGATCTGGCTTCCGATAAAAAAGCCACCATCGGCTCTGGTTTTCAATTCACGGCAGACGGATTGATTGCCACCAATTACCACGTGATTGCAGAAGCCTTGCAACGGCCCGACAACAACCGTCTGGAATATATTCACGACAAACACGGCAAAGGCGGTCTGACAGTGCTGATTGCCGATGTGATGTATGATCTGGCTATTTTGAAAATGGAAACACCCGGCACAAATTTTGTGGAGCTTGGACAATCCAAGCTGCCCAAGGGCACAAGGCTTTTTTCGCTCGGCAACCCGCACGACATTGGCTTCACGATTGTGGAGGGCACGTATAATGGCCTGTCCCGCGAAAGCTTTATTGATAAAATCCACTTCTCCGGCGCGATCAACCCGGGTATGAGCGGCGGGCCTGTACTGGGCCATGATGGCCGCGTGGTCGGCATCAACGTGGCCACAGCCGGCAACCAGATCGGCTTTCTGGTGCCTGTCGAGCCTTTGCGCAATCTTTTGAAAAAATATCTGGCGCAAAACGAAGACTATAATTTTGCCGCCGCCGCCGATGCTGACATCCAAGAACAGCTGCGCGCAGGGCAGGCTGACAATATCAAAAGACTAATGGCCGAAGACTGGGAAAGCATGACCTTTGGCCCCGTCATGGTGCCTGGGCGTATCAACGATGCTTTTAAATGCTGGGGCGGGCCTGAACATAAAGACAAAGACCCGTTCACACATTTCCGCACAAATTGTTCAACCGAGCATAACGTTTTTCTCGACAACCGTTTCAACACAGGTACGTTCAGCTATAGCTATGACCTGTTGCGCGCCAAGGATGAATTGAACGCCGTGCGGTTTTATAATCTCTACGAACAACTCTATACCGCGCCCATGGGCATGGGGCTTTATTACAATGCGCGCGAACAAGACGTAACCAATTTTGATTGCAGCAGCGATTTCCTGGATCTGGCAGACCACCGCTGGAAAGCATCCCTTTGTATCCGCAGATATAAAAAATATCCGGACATTCACGACCTGCACCTCTATATGGCACTGCTGGGCGATACGCGCAGCGGCATGGTGGTATCTTTTGTCGCGCAAGGTGTAGCCCGTGACAGCGGACTGGAACTGGTCCGTAAATTTATGGCGCAGCTGAAACCCGTGCCGCCGCAAGCGCAAGAACCTGCGCCGATACCGCCGGAGAACACACCCGCCCCTGCCAAACAAACGCCCGCAACACCCGATACCACGGAAGGTGCCGAATGAAACTCGTCATCGAAATTGGGGCCCATGACGGTGACGATGCTGTCACGCATATGACCGTCGCTGCTTTCCCCTTACGTATTGGCCGCGGCTATAACAACGATATTATCCTGCCGGACCCACATATCAACGCGCACCATGCTGATATTATTCACAATGGCACCAGCTGGGTCTTGCGCGACATGGGCAGCGAAAACGGCTGCGCCATCAACGGAAAGAAATGCACCGGCCCTGAAACCGCTTTACGCTCCGGCGATAAAGTCACACTGGGCCGCACAAGCTTGCGTATTTTTGATCCACAGCATCCGGTACCTGCCGTCACACGGCTGGAAGAAACAAGCGCCTTTTTAAGAAACATGACCAAACGCCTTGTGGCCTGGGAAATCTTTCTGGCGGCGGTCGCTGTTTTCTGTTTGCTGTGCTATCAGGAAATCTGGTCGGACGAACCGGGGTCTTTGCTGGCAACAGCTGCGGGTGGGGCCGGGGTGATGATGATCCTTTGGGCTGCACCCTGGTCTGTGGCAGGACGGCTGATCCGTCACCGGTCCTACTTCCATGGGCATATTGCGATTGCAGGTCTTTTTATCATTCTTTCTTCCCTGCTCTGGCCGTTACAGTCGATGATCAACTTCCTGACGAATGAAAACCCGATCGCGACAATTTTTGAATACAGCTATAACTTCTTGCTGCTGAGTTTCCTGATTTACTGCAGCTTGTCGCTGGCGACTTATATGAACGAAAAACGCAGGCTGACCATGGCGATGTTTTTTTCGGGCGGTTTCTTGGGGATTTTGTTTGCCTTCATTCTGGTCGGCACGCAAAGCTTTAACCTGCAACCGGTCTATCCGGCAACGTTGGAGCCAATTTTCTATGACCTGCCACAGGCCGCATCGCTCGACGGATTTATCAGCGCCGGGAACGACTTGTTTGACAGTCCGGCTTTGAATATTCAAACCCCCTAAAAAGGCGCGACCACGGCTGAAAGCCCCGTAAATCACTGTTTTTGCCACAAAAAACGGCGCTAACCCGCATGTGTCACGAAAGGCTTTGACTCAGCGCTGATTGTTATGGAATATTATAGCCTGTTCTTTTTGAATTAATTGGAAAATTGCCCGCGCATCATGGTTCAACCGCCCAGACCCTGGCCCAATCCGCCGCCCGATAATCATCCCGGTTTTGAACCATCGGGCCTGACACATTTGTCGCCTGCGCGGGACAACATGCATCTGTTTTTCTGTCACAGCCTGTCGCCGAAATCTGCCGCCTATAAAATAATGGCCGCTGTCGTGGAAGAAAAAAACGATGTGTTGAAAACGCTGCTGTCCGACCCTGCCAACCTGCCCGATTTTGCAAACGGCCACGGTATCACCCCGCTGATGATGGCCGCCGCGCGCAACAACATGCCGGCCCTTGAAATGCTGATTGCAAACCCCTTGGTCAATCTGTCCCGCAGCACCAAAGACGGCTGGACAGCCCTGCACTATGCAGCACATCACGGACAAGCGGCCGCCACCGAAAGCCTGCTAAAACACCACGCACCCTTTGAATCCGTCAACCGCTTTGAAGAAATCCCCTTTCAGCTTGCCGCAACACCGGAAATTGAAAATATATTCTGGGCGCACAAAGATTTTACGCGCTTCATGCAAAAGCATTATCCGGATCATCCGCATTTTACACCGGTGGCTATGGAAGAACCTATGCCTGCCCCACTTGCCGCGCACAAAGAAAAAACACCCGCCAAGCCATTTGAAGACGATGGCAGCCTGCGGCTTGATTTTGTTGAAGCCGCTGCCAAAATGGCGCTCACGGGGCCCGCCTCTATTCGCCATGCTGTGATCAAAGAACTTGAAAACACGCTGCCCACCATTTCACTCGACCACTTTATCGTCTGTTGCGATACCTTGAAATCAGTAGAAGAAAGCGCCAAAGACGATCGTTTCGCGTTTGACTGGACCAGTCTTTTTTTAGCGACTGCCGCGCATGGACGCCCCCATCACCTGGCCTGGATGGCGGAGAAACAAGATGTGATGGACCGCGATATCCTGAACGCTGCCTTGGAAACCACAATTCTTGCAGGGGATTACCCACATACCGTGCAAACCTTGTTGCGGCTGGGGGCAGACCCTTCTGCCAAGGCGCAAAAATTCAAGAACCTGTTTGACGGGCTGGAGCCAACCATTGGCTATCAAGCCTTTATGAAGCGGCGCGGTAAATCTTTCACCGAAATCTGCCAATGGGCCGAGAACATGCCGCATTGGGATAAAAACCTGAAAATCATGCAAACCCAAATGCGCATCTGGCCCACACGCGCCTGGGCGATCAATGCACCAAAGAATAGTGCAAGGGTCATAAAAGAAATTGAATCCGCGATCAAGACACGCAAAATCCGCCAGGAACTGCGCAAGCAATCAGCAGGCGTTTTGACGAACACCATGAACATTGCCCTGAACAAACCGGACATTGAGACCCTGCGTGCGGCCTATGCCGAAAGCCGCACGCATTACTGGAACCGTAAATCTTTCCTCATTTCCAAAGAACTTGGTGGCAACCTGATGGCAGAAGCCTTGCTGAATGAAGATATGTCTTTTGCAAGGCGTCTGGTCCTGGACGGACATCACATTCGTCATGCAACAAACACAACGCATGTATCCACACTGCTGGTAGAAACAACGCCCGTGCCCATTCGCGATTTTGTGAAAGCGCAACAGGAGGGCACACTGGCCTTGCCCGATGTCACCTCTGCCGTTGATAAAATGCGCAACATGCAGGCCATGGCTGCCATGATGGGCCCGCTGTCAGGCCGTGCTTTTGGCATGTGAGCCTGCTAAAATATTTTTCAATTCCGTAATCCGATAACAAACAACCTATGCTGCACTGCATCTGGTAGAGCCGCTGTTTTTCAGCGGCAATATCTTGTGGCTATTAACCTGTTGTTAAGCACGCAAGGCGTAGCGTTTGAAGGCACATTTTATTGTGTTGTTTGCGAAGCGGCATCTTTTACGATACATTTGTTGTGGGGGGTGTCAGATCGGGGTCAAATATGCTGCGTCTGAATAACCTGTTTAATACAATTACCGGTAACGGTATCGATAAGCGCAATGACGACGGGGAGACAAAACTCTACCGTGCCGTGCGCGACGGCAATCTGGCGCACGTTAAAAAACTGCTGCGCCAGGGAGCTGATCCCGACATGGCCGATGCGCATGGGCTGACACCTTTGCATCAAGCCGCTTATTGGGGCGAAGCCGAGATTATCACACAGCTTTTGAAAGCAGGCGCCGCCCCCAATATTGACAATGGCCACGGGTGGACACCACTGCACTCCGCAGCCCTTGCAGGCGGCCTTAAAACCCGCAAGCACGTGATAGAACAGCTCAAAGCTGCCGGCGCCAAGGACGATATCGCCGACAAACACGGCTGGACACCTGCGGATTACATGGCGCTCTGGGCGGGCAATGCCGAAGCAGCAGAAAAGCTGAAAAAGATGACAGGACAGCCAGCAGGCCGTACACCGTCTGAACCGAACGATCCGTCAAACCCGCCGCCACAGCGTACAGGCAAACCCTGTGGGCCAGCTGCACCGCGCCACTAAACAGCGTTTAGATTTGATTCTGTTTGATTTTCCACGCACATCCTGGCAATTGCGAACCGATTGCATCCGATTGACCTTGCACCCGCAGGGCCTTTTACCGCAAAATATATAGAGCTACTTATTTTATTTACGTCCGAGAGGGGAAAACATACATGTTCGAGAATTCAAACTGGATCATCTGGGCTGTTCTGGGTCTGGTCGCTGTTGTGCTGGTGGGTATTTACAACCGTATCATCGGTTTGATCCAGCGCCGCAAAAATGCTTTTTCCGACATCGATGTACAATTGAAACTGCGCCATGACCTGGTGCCAAATCTGGTTGAAACCGTCAAAGGTTACGCCACCCACGAACGTGAAGTATTTGAAAAAGTAACAGAAGCACGCGCAAGCGCCATGCGCGGCGGATCCATCGCAGACCGCGCGCAAGCAGAAGGAATGCTGGGCGCGGCTATGATGAACCTGATGGCCGTTGCCGAAAATTACCCGCAATTGAAAGCCGACGGCAGTTTCCAACAACTGCAAAACGAACTGTCCGACATTGAAAACAAAATCGCTGCCGCGCGCCGTTTCTTCAACAGCGCCACTGGCGAATACAACACAGCCATCCAACAGTTTCCGGCTGTGCTGATTGCACGGATGTTCAACTTCAAAGAAGAAGTTTTCTTTGAACTGGATGCCGCAGAAGCTGCCGCCGTGAAAACAGCACCCAAAGTCAGCTTCGGCGGTTAATCCGCTGCTGCTTTTCTTACGGAGTCATTAAGGGGGCGCGTCCATGGCGTTGCGTGCGGTCGGTCTTTCGACCCACATCATGAACAACCACATTAAATCCGTGCTGCTTTTGCTCGGCTTTCCTTTGCTGCTGTTGTTGATGCTGGGCGGTTTTTTTGCAGCGCTTGACCTGACATTCCAGCAAAACGCGCCCCTGCGCAATGTGGTCAGCGGTTATAAAATCGTTGGTGAATCGGGCACAGATAAAATCTCCAACACGCTTGCCAGTGGCAATGGTGGCGGCAACCTCCGCTGGGGCCATGCACTGCAAAGTGCAAAAATAGGAATGCTGCGCTATGGCCATTTTGCAGCGGCAGGCGCTGCCATCTGGTTTTTGATTGCATGGTTTTTTCATGGCCGCATGATACAGATGGCCACAGGTGCCAAGCCCGTCACGCGCGAGCAAATGCCCAAGATTTACAACATGCTGGAAAACATGTGCATTTCGCGCGGATTGCCCATGCCGAAATTCGAGGTGATTGACAGCCCTGCCCTCAATGCCTTTGCCAGCGGACTGAATGAAAAAACGTACCGCATTGTGCTCACACGCGGCATCATCGAAGCCCTGCAAGACGACGAGCTGGAAGCAGTCATCGGACATGAGCTGACGCACATTATGAACCGCGATGTGCGTTTGTTGATCATCTCGGTGATTTTTGTCGGCATGATCAGTTTTTTTGCCGAAATGGCGTTTCGGGTACTGATCCATGGCGGTCGTCCCAATTTTTACAGCCGCCGCGGCAAAAACGACGGTGGTGGTGCCTTGGCTATTTTGCTGATTGCGGTGGTTATTCTGGCTGTCGGATATCTTTTCGCCCTGCTGATCCGCTTTGCAATATCACGCAAGCGCGAATATCTGGCCGATGCGGGTGCGGTGGAACTGACCAAAAACCCCGAGGCCATGATGCGCGCCCTGATGCGCATTGCAGGCCGCGACAAGGTCAAAGGAATGCCGGACGATGTACAACAGATGTGCATTGAAAACAGCCACAACTTCATGGGAATTTTTGCAACCCACCCCGCGATTGATGACCGTATCAAAGCCATTTCCACCATGACAGGCACGCCCGTGCCGGACATGACCGTCTCGCTCCGCCGTCCGCCCAGCCGCCCCTGGGATGGGGGTACCGCGCCCCCAACCCCTGCCGCAGGCAGCACCAACCGGCCTGGCATTTTGTTTCCTGACCGCCCCTCAGGCGGTGCACAGGGCGGCCCCTGGGGCACGGATACATAAAACAGGCAATTAATCCAAATACTTGCGTTATTTTTTATTGTTCTTTAAGTCATGTTTTCATATAATGAGACTCAAGATAAAAACGACCCGAAAGGCACAGATGGCACGCCCGAAGCTGACAGCCAAAGAAAAAGAGCAACTGCAAGGTTTAATGCAGGATCTTTGGCGTGATGCCGGCAAAGGCGATCTTGATACATCCCGCGCCAGATTGCGGCTGCACAAGCCTGCCACAGCCCGGCTTGCCATCTTGTATCTGGGCGTGCCCTATTTGCAGGAAGTGAAAAAACACAGCGCGATTGCAAAATTTAACGGCACGCAAGGAAAACCGGCTACTGAAGATTTTATCGAGCGTGAACTGCGCCCGCTGGTCACCGCCAAACCCACACAAGAATTCCGCAAGGCACCACAAAAGAAAAAACTCCGCCGCGGCATTGGCCGGAGCGCCATGATGTTTGCTGTGACTGGCCTGATTGCCTCCAGCCTTTTGTTCAACAGCACCGGCCCTGCCCTGAGCGATGCTGTCCCGCGTGAGGAACAACCCGTGGTCACCACCGTGGTCACACCGCTGGCCGCGCCCAAGGAAGAGCCGCCAGTTCAGCCCCTGATCGATGCTTTTAATGATTCTGCACTGGGCCGTGAAATGATGCAGTTCGCAACGGCAAACGGCATCACCATTCATTACGATTCAACCTTAAGCGAACACGGCAGTCACGCGAATTACCAGTCATGGAACAAACGCGCAAATGTGGATTCGGATCTTTCTTTGGAAGATCAGGTCATCTATCTATCCCATGAACTGCGCCATGCCTGGCAACATATCACGCTGGGGTATGATGAAATGGAAGGCCGTCTCTTAACGCCGGAACAGCGCTGGACGCTACGCCGGTTTGTGGAAGCCGATGCCGCCGCCTTCAGCACAGTCTTTTTGGCCGAACGGATGCAAGCACATCCGGAAATGAAATTCCACAGAGGCACCGCCGGTTTTGAACATAGCGTTGCCGCAGCCCTGCGCGCCGAATTTCAATCCGATGACGGCCTGACCGTTGAAGAATTCCATCGACATGCTTTCGAAAAAGCTTTTGCCGATTTAACGCCTTATAACCCAAAACACTTGTCTCTGGCGCAATCGGCCACCAATACGCTGGCCGAACAGATTGCAGAGGCTGAAGGACTGATTGATGCGCAAAAATTTGCAGAAGCCCGCGAGCTGATCAATACCATGAAAGCAAAATTGGGCACCACGCCGTCAGATCAGGAATTCGATACGTGGCTACGTCATTTCGGCGGGCCCAGCATGGATACAACCGCACAAACGGCGCTGCAAAAACCGGGTGTTGCACGCAGCGTCCTTGCGACACTGGCCCGCGCACCTGACACACCGCTGCCAGATGATGAATCGGAAAATAAAATATCTGTATCCGGCCAGCTAAGTGCATCTGAAAAACAGCACCAGCAATTGCGCCGTGCCGTTCTGATTTTAGAAAAGCTGAACGATACACAAGAGCGCCGCACCCTGCCGGATATGCCCCCGCCGCCAAAGGCGGTTTTGCCCAACAAAACCCGCATCACATCTCTCCCCCCAAAACCGCCAAAAATTTAACGCATATATGCGCCGCTTTTTTATCAGCCTCGTCCTTGCGTTTATTTTCCTGCTGCCTGTCTTGGGACAACAGCTGGATATACGCATCCCACTGGAAGGTCTGATCAGCCTCCCTTCTAACGGGCTTGGCTATATGCTGGTTTTTTTTCACGAACTGGGACACACCGTTACACGCTGGTTTTTTGGCCAACCCGCTATACCCTCTTTCGACTTTGAGTTTGGCGGCGGATTGACACACGCCTATGACAGGTCCTGGCTCATTCTGGGCACAATCTGGCTGGGCATGGCCGCAGGTGCCGTCTGGCTATGGCGGGAAATGCATTACCGTGCGCTCATCTGGCTGGCTGTTGTGGCCGGCGTACATGTGCTGTGCGTTTTCACAAACGGTTATGACATGGTATCGGTCTTCATGGGTCATGGTGCAGAAGTTTTAGTCGCAGGTTTTTGCCTGCTGCGTGCCTTTTGGAACACCACAGAAAAAAGTCGCGGCAAAGCAGAGCGTTGGCTGAACATGATCTTCGGCTTGTTTGTGCTGGGCCATAACTTAATGATGACTGCAGGCCTGATGCTGAGCGACATCAGCCGCAGCGCTTACAGTATGCAAAAGGGCGGGCATTTGCTGGGCGACCTTGAAAAACTGGCTGTGGCCACACATACGAGCGTACGTGCCGCCGCCGCCTTTTTATGCCTGTTTACACTGGGCATCGCGGTCACGGTGATATATCAGGGTTTCAAATACGCACCCGATGAAAATGAATTGCAAAAAACCTTCACCAGAAAACGAAAACTCAGGAACCCGCCGCCGCAGGGTTAGAGTTTTTGGTGCGGCTAAAGCGAATTTTGGGAAGCACTTCAATTTCATCCTCTGCCGCAGCCGCTGCCTGTTTATGCGCAACCGCACCAAATTCGGATGACAGTTTCTGTTGCAGTTTTTCGATCAAGGCCACGCGGTCCTGCGCGCTCATACGATCCACATTGCCCAGTACACGTTGCACAGGCGTATGCGCCGGATCTTCGGCAAGCTTTTCAAGCTCTTCAAACAGCGCCTTGTAGCTGGCGCGCGGCAAGGATTTAAATTCCTGCACAATTTTATCCACGCGCTCATTTGTTGTCTGCGCCTGTGTTGCTGATTGCGCCGGCACTGCCGCAGCCACGGCGGCTGTGGCCGCTGCAACAGCAGGGGCATTTCTCATTTTAATATAATGTTTGGCAGCCTTGACCATCCCGCCCACAACGCCCGGCACAATGCCCAGCGCGCAGCCCACCACAAAACTGCCTGTGCCCACAATCGCCGCAGCAACAAAAGGGCCAGCCACCGCACCAACGGCACCAAGGCCAATGGCGGCAACAACGGTTGCCCCCACTTGCACGGCCATGCCAAGGCCCGCTGCCGCACCCCAGCCACCTATACCGCCAGCAACAGCCGCGCCAAGCCCTGTTAAAACAACACCAACGCCAGACATAAATTCAGTGCCGCCATATGTGTTTGTGACTTCACTAAAGATGCGCAAAATGCGTGACTTGTTCTGGTCACCATATGCATTTCCTTCCCAACCATCGCGCACGCTTTCGGCAAACTCACGCAAGGGGGCCGCCGTAATACGGCCAACATTTTTGAGGGGTTCGGAAAGCGGGGCCCAGTAAGGGTTATCCCAGAAATTGCTTTTTTCAGTACCGGCCATGTCCCCTCGCCACGATAGAAGCTGATGAGACATTATACCTGCTTATTTTCATAAGATCAAAAACAACCGCATAAATCCCCCCTGCCCGGCCAGACAGAGCAGGGCAAGTCATTGATTTATAATCTAGTTAAAGGCGTTTTCGACAATAAGCTCTTCCAGGGGCACATAACCGCCTTTATCGCGTGGCGGGGCGATTCCCTTGCCGATCGCAAGCAACATGCCAATGGCGTGATCTTCCGGCAGGTTGACCAGTTTCCCTACCGCGTCAATATCACAGCCAATCATCGGGCAGCTGTCATAGCCCATGTCTTTGGCCGCCAGCATCAGGGTTTGCGCAATCAACCCGACAGAACGCATGGCTTCATCGCGCGCCAGCCATTCGCGGCCACGATAGAATTCCAAAATCGCATTGCTGAGATAGGCGCGGATTTCTTCGGGGGCGTTTTCCCAATACCGCGCCGGATTTTTTTCCCAGGCTTTCAAATCCGCGCAAATCACCAGCATCAAAGAAGCATCCGTCACTTGCGACTGGTTCCATGCTGCCGCGCGCAGTTTTGCGCGTTGATCCGCATCCGTCACTTTCACAAAACGCCAGTGCTGGATATTGAATGACGAGGGTGCCTGACGCGCAAGATCAAACAGCTTTTGTTCTTCTTCCGCGCTCATTTGGTGTTCAGCATCAAAGCTTTTAACGGCGCGGCGTGTGCGGATAGCTTGTTCGGTAGAAAGTGAAGACATGAAAAGACCCTTTTGTTGACAGTATAAAAACGCTTTAACAACATAGCAGCCAATCACAGCCCAGCAAGGGTGACACCAAAAAAAAAATCAATCAATTTTAAAGATCAGCCTTTCAAGGCGATGCCGGTTCATTCCTGACCGCAAGAACAAAGCCCCGCCTGTACCAAGGCGGGGCTTTGCACATAACAGTGGGTTCCAAGGATCAAGCCGCTTTTGCCGTCAGGGCCTTGTGGCTGGTTATAATGGTTTCCACAACGCTCGGGTCGGCCAAGGTGGACGTATCCCCCAATTGATCAAAAGCATTCTCTGCCACCTTGCGCAAGATACGGCGCATGATTTTGCCGGACCTTGTTTTGGGCAAACCCGGTGCAATCAAGACGACATCGGGCGTTGCGATCGGGCCAATCACTTTGCGCACATGGGCAATAATGTCTTTGCGCAGCTCTTCGCTTTCCTTTTCGCCTTCCATCAAAATGACATAAGCGTAAATGCCCTGTCCTTTCAAATCATGCGGATAGCCCACCACCGCGCTTTCGGCGATTTTGGTATGCGTGTTCAGGGCATCTTCAATCTCTGCCGTGCCGAAACGGTGTCCGGATACGTTGATCACATCATCCACGCGGCCCGTGATGCGGTAATAGCCACGCGCATCGCGCTTGGCGCCATCGCCGCTAAAGTATTTCCCCTTAAAGGTGGAAAAATACGTCAGCACAAAACGTGCGTGATCTTTGTATACCGTCCGCATCTGGCCCGGCCAGCTGCCCAGCAAGACAAGATTGCCTTCGTTTTCACCTTCCAGAATATTGCCGTCGTTATCGACCAAAGCAGGTTCCACACCAAAGAACGGCATGGACGCAAAAGCCGGTTTCAATTCATGCGCCCCGGGCAGCGCGGTAATCAAAATACCGCCCGTTTCGGTTTGCCACCATGTATCCACCACAGGGCAGCGTTTATCACCAACAACTTCGTAATACCATAGCCACGCTTCTTCGTTGATCGGTTCACCAACCGAACCCAGCACACGCAAGGAACTGCGGTTGTATTTTTTAACAGGCGCATCCCCTTCACGCAGCAAAGAGCGGATGGCCGTCGGTGCGGTGTAGAAAATGTTGACCTGATGACGGTCCACCACATCCCAGAACCTGCCGAAATCCGGATAGTTCGGCACGCCTTCGAACACAAGCGACGTTGCGCCATTGGCCAGCGGGCCGTATACGATATAGCTATGGCCCGTCACCCAGCCCACATCGGCGGTGCACCAGTACACATCCCCTTCACGGTAATCAAACACATATTCATGCGTCATACTGGCATAGACCATATAACCGCCTGTTGTGTGCAACACACCCTTGGGCTTGCCGGTAGAGCCGGAGGTATAGAGAATAAACAGCGGATCTTCCGCGTTCATCTCCGCGCAGGGGCAATCGGTTGATTGCGCAGCACAAATATCGTGGTACCAGACATCGCGGCCTTCTTGCCAGTCCACCTTGCCGCCCGTGCGTTTCAACACAATCACGGTATCAACATCGGGGCATTCTTTCAGCGCGGCATCTGCATTGACCTTCAGCGGCACTTTTTTGCTGCCGCGCAGGCCTTCATCAGCTGTGATCAAAACGGTTGAATCGCAATCCAGAATCCGATCACGCAACGATGTGGGCGAGAAACCGCCGAACACAACAGAATGCACAGCACCAATGCGCGCGCAGGCCAGCATGGCGTAAACCGCTTCGGGCACCATAGGCATATAGATTGTGACGCGGTCGCCCTTTTTCACGCCGCGCGATTTCAAGGCGTTTGCAAGTTTACAAACCTCGTCTTTTAATTCTGCGTAGGTGATGCTGGATGTATCTGCCGGGTCATCCCCCTCACGAATCAACGCCACCTGGTTGGCGCGTTTGGGCAGGTGACGATCCACGCAGTTAAAACAGGCATTCAGTGTGCCGTCAAAGTACCAGCGGATACGGGCGTTATCGGCAAAATCCACATCGCGCACCTGTGTATAGGGTTTCATCCAATCAAGGCGTTTGCCGTGTTCGCGCCAGAAAGCTTCGGGGTCATCCACCGATTGTTTATACATTTGCGTATATTTTTCGGGCGTGATTTTTGCGTCTTTCATGCTGGCAGGAATCTCGAAATATTCAGGATGCCCAGATGTTTGACCAGATACGGGATTTGACTGTTCGCTCACGACAAAGTCTCCTCAGGGATATAAAAATTCTTCGAAACAAAATATGAACCGGAAATAAGCATAGCAAGGATTGCCCGCGATTCCATGCGCAAAGCCCATGCTGCAAAGCAACAATAGCGTTTTTTATCATATAAATTGGGGGTTTTATGCATTTCGGGCGCACACGCTTGACAGAATACAGCACCCCCTCTACCTTGCGACATATTCATTTTTAGAAATTTCGCCGAACGGAGATGCCATGACACCCGCTGATAAACAACGCCTGAAAGAAGCTTTCCACACCGCCATCAAAAACGCACCCGCACCGGATGCCGTAATCGAAGGCATGGCAGACATGGAAGGCAACCCCATGACTTTGCGCAAACTGTTTACGGCCACCGCCAATTCCGAAGGGTTTTACCAATCGATGGACAAAGCCATTGCAGAAGGCCAGACAACGGTCGATAAACTGGTGGATCAAATCAGTAAAACAACCGGCGTGACCCTGCGCCCGAGAAAATAAGCATAGAAAAATGCACAGACAAAAAAGGGGGCGGCCATAAACAGGCCGCCCCCTTTTTTTAAACTTGTTTGACAGGGTTTAAAGACCACCCAGTTTGCAAACTTTCTTCCATTCCGCGGCCGTGACGGGCGATACAGACAGGCGCGATTGACGCACAAAAGCCATGTCCTTCAAAGTATCGTGCACTTTAATGTCGGCAAGCGTGACGGGCGTTTTAAAAGCTGTGCCCACAGATACTTCAACCATACCAAACCTGCCTGCCTTGTCGCTGGGGTCAGGATGGTAAAGTTTGGACACCTTCACCGTGCCCACAATTTCTTTGCCGGTATTGGAGTGATAGAAAAAACATTCATCACCGATTTGCATTGCCTTCATGTTATTGGCGGCCTGATAATTGCGCACACCATCCCAGCCGGATTTTTTGGCTTTCACCATGTCATCCCAACTGAACACATCGGGTTCGGATTTTATCAACCAATAGGCCATTTTTGGGCTCTCCTTGCTTTTTTGGTCATCACGGCTTGAAGAATTTTTCAGGATGCATCCGCTTCAGCATTTCCGGGTTTTCTTTCAGCAGGTTCTGGCGGCGCGCTTCTGTCGCCTGGCGCTGCGCATCCAGCACAGGATGGTCCAGCACCGCTTGTAGCAGTTTTCCGCCACGGCCCGTCATGGTATCAATCATTTCGACCACAATAATATTTGGTGCGGCAATCGGGCGGATTTCCAAAAGCAGGTCGATGATTTCTTTTTCATCTGTCTTGGGGTTCATCAGCGATAAAACACCCAGCGCCAATGCCACACTGCGCGATTTGCCGGCATGGCAATGGATCAGGACATCGCCGTCTTCATGGCGCAACAACTGTTCCACCACAAAGGTCAGGCCACTTTCGACCTGTTCCACATCCGGGCCTTGATGCACTTTTTGCTCGGCATCCCAAAACGCCAGAATTTTTTGTGGCACATGCGAAAATCCCTCGGCATCAAGGCGCGGCGCGGCACCTTTTGTGCCCACTTGTGCACCCGGGTGTTCAATCGACAGCACCGCCAGTACAGGATTACCGGCGGCTTCGCGGTCTTTCAGGGTTTGGACAAGTTCATCCGCGCGGGTGATGATCAGACGTTTCATATCAACTGTTCTCCGTTTTAATATCGCGTGATAAAAGATCGAAAATCACATCTTCCACTTTCGCGCCATGATGCAAAATATGGTCAACCGATTGGCAAATCGGCATTTCCACGTTCATTTTTTTTGCAGCCTGTGTCACGGCTTTGGCGGTTGCCACGCCTTCGGCCACGCTGCGGCGGGTCTCCAGAATTTGTGCCAGTGTCTGACCTTCACCCAAGGCTGCGCCCAGCGAGAAATTGCGCGAGGTCATGGAATTGCATGTCAACATCACATCGCCGACCCCCGCCAGCCCCAGAAAGGTTTCGGTTTTTGCACCACGCAATTGGCCAAAGCGGCGGATTTCCGCCATGCCGCGCGTCATCACGGCGGCGCGCGCATTTTGCCCAAGCCCTTGGCCCTGCACAATGCCACAGGCAATGGCAATCACGTTTTTAAGCGCGCCACAAACCTCAACCCCCACAGGGTCATCCGACACATAAGGGCGGAATGTTTTGCTTTTAAGCGCGGCAGCCCAGTGCATCGCCAATGCCTGCGACGCATGGGTGGCTAAGGTTGCCGCACTGGGCAAGCCACGCACAGCTTCGGTTGCAAAGGTGGGGCCGGATAAAACCGCATAAGGCTGGCCCGGCAAGACGTCTTGCGCCACATCTGCCAGCAAATAACCCGTGGCAATTTCGATGCCCTTGGAGCAATTCACAACCGGCACGCCCGCTTGCATATAAGGCTTCATGCGCACAAGCGTTTCGCGCATGTATTGGGCGGGGGTGACAAATAAAATCAGATCCGCATCCGATACAGCTTCTTCCATACTGGCGGTTGCATGAATGCCCGTATCCAGCGGAATGTTTGGCAGGTACATCGGGTTTTCATGCGTGGTGTTGATGGCGTGCGCCAGGCCGCTGTCGCGCGCATAAAGCATCACATCGCGCCCCGCACGCTTTGCCATGGCGGCGAGCGCGGAACCCCAGGAACCTGCGCCAATAACGGCAATTTTTTGAATTTTCTGTTCCGTCATACCCGTCACACCTTTTGCGATTTTGCAGCAACAACACCGGCATCGGGGTCCAGCGGCCAGCGGGCGCGCACCGGAAAATCAGGTGCGTCTATATCGCCGATTAAAAACCGCTCCATCCCCGCCCAGGCAATCATGGCGGCATTGTCTGTGCAGAGTTTCAAGGGTGGGGCCACAAAGCGCAAGCCTTTTTCGGCACATAAATCTTCCAGCGCACTGCGCAGCATTTTATTGGCCGCCACACCACCCGCCACCACCAAAGTAGGGGCTGCGGGGTTATATTGCAGATAGGCACCGATGGCATTGCGGATACGGTCTTTTAAAATCTCGGCCACGGTTTGCTGGAACGCGCAGCACAAATCCGCCGCCTGTTGTTGCGGAATAGCGCCTGCCGGAAAATTTTCAATCACACGGCGCACAGCGGTTTTTAAGCCGGAGAAAGAAAAATCACATCCGTCCTTGCCCACCATCGGGCGCGGCAAAGGGTAATCTGCTTTGGCTTTGGCAGGGTCCATACAGGTGGCTGCCAGTTTTTCAACCGCAGGGCCGCCCGGCCAGCCAAGGCCCATAAGCTTTGCAGTTTTGTCGAAGGCTTCGCCGACCGCATCATCAATCGTGGTGCCAAGGCGTTTATAACGGCCCACACCTTCGACCACCAAAATCTGGCAATGTCCGCCGGAAACCAGCAAAAGCAAATAAGGAAACGTCACATCACCATGCGTCAGACGCACCGTCAGCGCGTGGCCTTCCAGATGGTTGACACCGATCAACGGAATATCGCACACAGCGGCCATGGCTTTGGCCGTCATCACCCCCACCAGCACACCGCCGATCAAACCGGGGCCTGCGGTCACGGCAATTGCGTCCACATCGGCCAAAGTTTTGCCCGATACTTCCAGCGCTTCTTCGACCAGATGATCGATGTGATGCAAATGTGCGCGCGCGGCAACTTCAGGCACCACGCCGCCATAGGTCACATGCTCCTTCTGGCTCAGGACCAGATTGGCCAAAATCTCTCGTCCGTCCGTCACAAGGGCGACGGCCGTTTCATCACAACTGGTTTCTATGCCAAGCACGGTTTTGATCATACCGGTGCCACTCTCCTTAAAATCGATCACCAAGGCTTTTTATAAAGAAAACCCCCGCCAGACTCAAATTCTTGACTCTACGAGGTGTTTTTATACATAATGCATTTCTTCTACCATAAAACGCAAGGACCCCGCCATGAAATTTGCCGATAACATGCGCCAAAACCGTTTGGGTATTTTTTCCCAGGCCTTTAATAAAATGGCCGGCAAACCACTGAATTTACGTGAATTTCAAGAACAGGCCCAAAAGGCAGGCTGGCAGGAAGCCCGTGTGCATTACCCGGGCACATCACTTTTGTACCAAAACGATATGCGCGGCAAACGCATCACGGTCGATGTCAGTCACACCAATGTTGTCCAGCGCTTCCGTTTTGGCTGATCCTGCGCGCACAAAACTTGCCTGGCACTAAGACTTGGCACTCCTCTCAAAAAGCATTACATATGCTGCCATGACAAACAGTATCAAAAAACAATTGAAAATCGGCACCCGCGGCAGCCCGCTGGCGCTCGCGCAAACGCAACTGCTGGTCCGCGCGCTGCAAGCAAAACACCTGCACTTGCAAGAAGACGGTGCGGTTGAGATTGTCACCATCGTGACCTCCGGCGATAAAACGCAGGCAAGCAACCAGTCGCTAGTTGAGCAAGGCGGTAAAGGTCTTTTTCTGAAAGAGATTGAAGAAGCCCTTGTTGATGGCACCATTGATGCGGCCGTGCATTCCATGAAAGATGTGCCGCCCGTGCTGGCCGATGGCCTTTCCCTGCCCTGCATGTTGCCGCGCGAAGATGAACGCGATTGTTTCTTTTCACACAAGGCCACAACCATTGACGACCTGCCCGAAGGCGCGGTGGTGGGCACTTCCAGCCCGCGCCGTCAGGCCATTGTGTTGGCCCGCCGGCCTGATTTACAGGTCGTAACCTTTCGCGGGAACGTGGGCACACGGCTGCAAAAACTGGCGGATGGTGTGGTCGATGCCACCTTGCTGGCGGTCGCAGGTTTAAACCGTCTGGGCCAGTCCGATAAAATCCAGACCATTCTGGAACCGGAAACGATGCTGCCTGCCGTCGGTCAAGGGGCGGTCGGCATTGAAATCCGCAGCGACGACAAAGCCACCGAAGAACTGCTTCAAGCCGTGCATTGCCACACAACCATGCTGCGTGTCACTGCGGAGCGTGCCTATCTGGAAGTCATGGACGGGTCTTGCAAAACGCCACTGGCCGCCTTGATGTCTGTGCCGGACCCTGAAGGCCGCGTGCGGTTTGATGTGCTCTCCGCCAACCCTGACGGCAGCAATTTGCACAGATTAAGCTATTTGATGTCGGTGCATACAATGGCCGATGCGCGCAAATTAGGCCAACAGGCCGCCCGTGACATCAAAGCCAAAAGTGAAACCCCTGCCTGATCTTTTGTAAACTATCTATACACGGCATATTTTCGAGGCCTTGAGCAGAAAAGCACTGTTTTTCTGCCAACAGCCTTAACCTCTCCTTCACCCCCTGTATATACTATATAAGAAGAGCGAAAGGGGCCCCATGCGATCTATTCTTGTGACACGTCCGGAACCGTCAGGGCCGGAGCTTGTGGAAAAACTGCGGCGCGAGGATTTTCGCGTCTGGTATGCACCCCTCAGCCATTACATCCCCTTAAATCCGGATTACGGTCCGCTGAATGATTATCAGGCACTGGTGTTTACATCGTCACAAGCCGTGACATTTTTTGCTGAAAAACAAACAATCCGCACACTGCCTGTTTTCACGGTGGGGGATGCCACCGCCCGCACGGCACGACAGGCCGGATTTGATTACGTTATGACGGCGAGCGGCAACGTGCAGGATCTGGCCGTGTTGTTGCGCCAGCGCAAGGACGAGATGGGCATTGCCAAAATTTTGCATATCTCCGGCGAAGAAACAGCGGAGGATTTGGGCGCGCTTCTGGCCGGTGACAACATTCAAACCACGCGCGCCATTGCCTACCGCCTCGATTTTGTGGACCAAATGCCGCCCGATATTGACCGCGATTTATTAAAGGGCGATATTTCAACCGTCTTGCTCTTTTCCGCCCGTGCCGCGCAGCAGTTTATGCATATTCTAAAGCGGCCTGACCTGAAAAACCTAAGCCAGAAGCTGGAAGCCGTCTGCCTGTCGGACCGCGTGGCAGCGGAGCTGCGCGGTGTGCCCTGGCGCGCCTTGCGTGTGGCCAAGCTGCCTAAGCTGGATGCCGTCATGGATATTTTACGTACACAAGAAGACGACGAAGATATGGGATCCGGTGCGCTGCCGGCAGACCCGGTTATTGAAGCCTTCGGCGGTCTACGCCCCCTGGCCAACCGGCTGGATTTAACGGCATCCACGGTTCAAGGATGGAAAAAACGTGGTATGATCCCCGAGGCGCGCGCCGATGCGGTGATACGGGCCGCGCGCGAAGATGGAATTGATATCACAGCTATTTTGACAGAAGGACCAAGCCAGATGACGGACAACGGGGAAAATAAAAAACCACCGTCCCAGCCACGCCCACCCGCACAGGCCGCGCGCGGCGGTGACCGCCGTCGCGGGGACGACCGCCGTCAGCAGCGCCCGCAGTATGACGAAAGCGGTAAGGTCCGCAGCAAAACCTATGAAGGTGTTGACCGCCGCAGCGGCATTGACCGCCGCGCCTATGAAGACGAAAAGCAAAGACGCATCCGCGCTGAAAAATGGCGGTTTATGAACCGCACAGTGTTGATGTCTGCCTTTTTCTTTATCTCGATCATTTATGGGGCAGCTTTTTTGATGGCACCGGAGTTTTTTGAACTCAAAAAGGATGCCGCCCGCATCGATGACTACGAAAAGCGTTTGCAGGAATACGAGAAACAGATCCAGCAGATCCGGCAGCAGCAAAAAAAGAACGGCGCGTCACTGGGAAGCAAACTCAACCACGGCATTGAAAACCTGAGCACGGCTGTGGACAATGTTAAAAATACCGTCGGCACTTTGGCCACGGGAGCGAACCAGCTGGCGCAAAGCAACGATACCTACGCAGGCTTGCAACAAATGTTGCAGATGCTGGGGCTTGTGCAAAAGCTCAACAGTACAGAAGACGGCCGCCAGACACTGGCCGAAACCATGGCACGGCTGCAAGCCATGATGTCGGGCAGCGCACAGGACAAAGAATCCCTTGGCAAAACGGTGGAACTGGCACGCAAGGATGACAAAAACCTGCAAGACCTGACAGGTGGTATGAGCACACAGCAACTGGCTGCTGCCGCCTTGCTGCTGACCATGAACGAAATGCGCGGCAAAATGAACGCGGAACGCTCTTTCGAGCAGGATTTTGCCATTGTCGAAAAATTCGCCGGCAATGATCCGGCGATGCGCGATGCCCTGCAAAAACTGGAACCCTATGCCAAAAGCGGCGTCTTGAGCCGTGAAACACTGCAAAAAGAATTCCGCGCGATTGCGGCCGACATCGTAATGGCAAAACTGGCGGGCGAAGATGCATCGGTGCGTGAACGTGTGCTGGAGCGTCTGGGCAAATACGCCAAGACCCGCAAAATTGACGACATTCAAGGCAACAGCCCGGATGCAGTGGTGGCCCGCGCCGAGAAAATGATGAACAGCGGTGACATCAAAGGTGCCATTCGTGAATTGCAATCACTGGAAGGAGAATCTGCCGAAGTTGCCAAGCCCTGGATGCAGCAAGCAGCCGGTGCAGCCGCCGCCGAAGACAGCTCCGCCGCCATGATGCAAATATTGATGCAGCAAATGTCAGGAGCCAATGCAGGCTCTATCCAACGCGTCTTTTCCGACATTGTCCGCCAGCTGGGTGGCGGTGGTGGGGCCATGCCACTGGGCGGCGGTGCCACAAGCGGGGGGATGCCGCATGGCGGCGGCGGTGTTTACCCACTGGCACCGTAATTTTTTCAATACGTTTTTACCGCACTTTTATTTGTTAAACCCTTTTTCCGCGCTACCCGCGCACCGCTGAACAAGAAAGGAACATGTCATGTTAAGGGCTGTCTGGTTTTTGGCCAAGATTGCATTGGTCGTGACCGCCATTGGCTGGCTGGGTCCCAAAATCGGCTGGCTCACCATTGACTGGGCGGGATACCGCACAGAAATTCACGGCGGTTTCGCGCTTATCTTGCTGTTCGTGTTTATGCTGGCTGTGGTTTATCTGGACCGCATCTGGCGGGCCTTTGTCTCCGTGCCCGCCGCCCTGCGCCGCTACAGCGCCTATACGCGTCGCGAAAAAGGCTATGGCGCGCTCACCCGTGGGCTGGTGGCTGTGGCCGCCGGCGATGCCCGCGCGGCGGAAAAAAGCGCCCAGTCCGCAGAAAGCCTGATCCCCGATACACCGCTGACAAAGCTGCTGACAGCGCAAACAGCCATGCTGAACGGCAATACCCCCAAAGCACGGCGCGAATTTTTAGCCCTGCTGGATGACAGCGATGCTGCCTTTTTTGGTGTGCGCGGTCTTTTGACACAAACATTGAAAGAAGGCGATTACGCCGAAGCCCTGCAATTAATCCGCAAGGCAGAAAACCTGCAACCCAAACGCAATTGGATTGTGCGCACACGGTTTGAACTGGAATGCCGCAACCGGGCCTGGGCCGAAGCCGGTGACGTTTTGAAAAAAGCTGAAAAAATGGGCATCTATGATAAAGCAACAGCCAGACACCACCGTCAGGCCGTACTGACCGCCCGTGCTGAAGTCAACATCCGGGACGGTTTTCTGGTACTGGCCGCCAAACAAGCGGCGCAGGCTTTTTCTCTGGATCACAGCTTTATACCTGCCGCTTTGCTGCTTGCAAAAACCTATGAACAGCTGGGCAAGCGCCGCGCGGCCCTGCGCACGGTTGAAAAAGCATGGAAGGAAAGCCCGCATCCGGACCTGTCGGTGCTGTGGCTGAGCATGATGCCGCCTTCTAAAAAAGAACCTTCCGTTTATGAAACCGGTCGCGATGTTTATAACTGGGTCAAAAAGCTGACCGACCTGAACCCACAGCACCGCGACAGCCTGCGCGCACTTGGTGCCGCAGCGCTGCAAGCAAGCCTGTGGAAAGAAGCACGCGACAAACTGCTGCAGGCTGCCGATTACCGTGCACTGGCAAAGCTGGAGCGCGCAGAAACCGGCAACGATGCCAAAGCGCGCGAATGGCTGGAAATGGCAGCAGATTATCCGCCGGATGCAAAATGGGTCTGCGCCGATTGCGGCCAAGTCACAGCGCAATGGTCAGCCCTGTGTGGACATTGCGCCAGCTTTAACCGCCTCGACTGGTCCACCCCTTCCGCAGAAACACATATGCCGCACATTGCCAGCAATGGCCGTTTTGAAGGGGATATCATTGCGCCGCCGGCCGCCGTGGCCGGCAGATAATGCAAAAATCCTGAAAAATCAGGCAGCGGCTTGTGACTTGTTTTTTGGAATGGTAATGCCGACAAAGCCACGCTCGTGCGTCACTTTGTAAAACTCATCATATTGCGGCTGGCATACATCACGCATCTGCTCTTGCAGTTGCGACATGGTTTGAAAAGCGTCCACACTGTTGACAGCGTTTTCGACAGATTGAATAAATTTCATTAAAAAAACTCCCTTTTCCCGTGCGCACATTAGCGGGCGGGAGTCTTGCACTCAAGAGGCAAAAGAAAATATTTTTGGTCAGGGAACCAGGTCGAGATCATCAGCGAAAGCTGACGGGGCCCCGCACCAGTAAGTGAAAAAAGATCATGCCGGCCACAAAACCGCCCACATGTGCGGTCCAGGCAATATTGCCCTCAGCCCCCGGCATTCCGGTATAGCCAAAAATCATCGAAATGCCGATCCAGACAGCGGCGAATAAAAACAAACGTCGGTAGCCCTGCCCCTGTCCCATCATGCCCTGCCGGTGCATGATCATCAAAACACCGCCGAACAGACCACTGATCGCACCCGAGGCGCCGATCAACGGGGCAATGGATTCCGGATAAATAACAAAATGCGTCAAAGCGCCGGCAAAGCCGCTCAGGAAAAACAAGATCAAAACCATCCGCCCGCCAATAGCGCGTTCCAGCGCCGAGCCGAAAGCCATGAGCATCCCCACATTCACCGCCACATGCAACCAGCCACCGTGAATGAAAAGATGTGTGACCGGAGAAACCCAGGCTTCGGGCACCATCGGAAAGTAACCGGTAAAGCGGCCCGAGACGAAACCGAAATCCATCGACAGTGCAAAAACAGTTTCTTGCGGCAAAAACATTTGCACGCCGGCGATACCCAGAAATATCAAGCATAGTGCCTGTACCACGGGCGGCAGGTTAAAAATCGGCTCGCGCTGGGGCTCGGGCGTGACATCATTGGCAACGGGCGGCGGCGTGCGGAAGCTGCGCGCAGGGCGCGGCTCCCCCGGTTTGGGAAAACGTTTGATTTTTGGATCGTCTTCGTCGTGTCCGTTTGTCATAGTGTTCCGGGGGTTGATCTTATCCAGTCCGAACGAGTATGCTCTGAGCACCCGCCGATTGCAATTCCAGTCTTGCGCGACACCTTGAAACTTCCCGCGCCACGGAATATCGGCCTTCTTTTTTCGATATACTTCTCTCTGTCCAAAGGATCTCCGCGATGTCCAGCACTTTGAAGCCGAATGACCTTGATGCCCACTTCATGCCTTTCACCCCGCAAAAATCTTTCAAGAAAAAGCCGCGGATGATCAAAGGTGCCAAGGGCATGTATTATTATTCCGATGACAACCGCGAATTGCTGGATGCTTCCGCCGGCCTTTGGTGTGTAAATGCAGGCCACAATCACCCGAAAATTATTGAAGCCATCCGCAAGCAAGCGGGCGAGCTGGATTATGCGCCGAATTTTTCTTTTGCACACCCGCTGGCCTTCGAAGCCGCCAGCCGTCTGGTCGCCGAAATGCCGGGGGATTTTGACCATGTGTTTTTCAGCAACTCCGGTTCTGAATCAGTCGATACCGCCGTTAAAATTGCGCTGGCCTATCAGCACGCGCGCGGCAAACCCACCAAAACAAAAATCATCAGCCGGGAGCGTGCCTATCACGGCGTGAACATCTGTGGTGTGTCGCTGGGCGGCATTCCGTGGAACCGCAAGGTATATGCCGGTGCCATGATGCCGAATGTGGATTTCATGCCGCATACGTTCAACCTTGAAAAACAGGCTTTCTCCGCTCACCAGCCCGAATGGGGCGCACATCTTGCGGATGATCTCGAGAACATCGTTGCCCTGCACGATGCCAGCAATATTGCAGCGGTGATTGTGGAACCGGTGGCTGGCTCCACCGGTGTGCTGGTGCCCCCCAAAGGATATCTGGAGAAGCTCCGCAAAATTTGCGACAAGCATGATATTTTACTGATTTTTGATGAAGTCATCACAGGCTGGGGCCGTTTGGGCAAAGCCACAGCGGCTGAATACTTTAATGTCATGCCCGATATCATTACATCCGCCAAAGGTATCAACAGCGGCACCGTGCCCATGGGCGCAACATTCGTGCGCAAAGGCATTTACGATGCCTTCATGGATGCCACGGGTGAATACGCGATCCAGATTTATCATGGCTATACATACTCCGGCCACCCGCTGGCCTGTGCCGCAGCCCTTGCCGCGCAAGAGGTTTATAAAGAAGAGCAGCTGTTTGAAAATGCAGCCAAGCTTGAAAAAACATGGTCCGATGCCCTGCACAGCCTGAAATCTATGCCCAATGTGATTGATATCCGCACCATTGGCCTGATGGGTGCCGTCGAGGTATCGCCCGATACCTCACGCGACCCCGTCACGGAAATGTCCAGATCCATGGAAATTTTTGACCGCATGTATTTTGAACAAGATGTGGTGATGCGCTTTACCGGCAATACCCTTGCCATGTCGCCGCCCCTGATCTTGAAAGAAAGCCACATTCACCAGCTGGTGGAAAAACTGGGCACAGTTTTAAAACAGGTGAAATAAAACCCGCCTTCACAAACAAAAAAGCCGTCTGATAAACAGACGGCTTTTTTGTTTTATCCGGCAATCTGCATGTCGGGGGGCATTTTCCATGGGGTGAAGGAAATTTCTTTTTCCAGCTGGTGGCAAATTTGAAGCAGCAGCGCATCTTTTAAATAACCTGCCATCACCTGCATTCCGACGGGCAATCCATCACGCGTCAGGCCCAGCGGCAACGAAGCAGCAGGCAATTTGGTGAGGTTGGCCGGATAGGTAAACGGTGTCCAGTCTTCCCATGCTTTGCCTTTTTTATTTGTCGGCATATTCGTGCCGGTATCAAAAGCTGTCATGGCTGTGGTTGGCGTCACCAAGACATCATAATCATCCAGAATAGATTTAAAATATTCACCAATCGCCATGCGCGCCCGTTCCGCCCCCAGATAATCATGCAAGGGCAATTTGTCGCCCCGTGCTGCCCAATGCAGCAAGCGCGGGTCCGCCGTTTTTTTCTGTGCGGGGGTGTAATGGGCAATCATATAAGATGCAACCGCCATCCAATGCTTGTTGAAAACATCAATCAAATCCGGCACGTCCAGCTTGATGGTGGTGACCGTGCCCATTTTTTTTAGCACCGATATTTTGCTGCGCATAACAGCGGCCACATCATCATTCATCGAAATGTCATTGATCATGGGGGCATAGGCAATGCGCAGCTTCGGCAGGCGCGTTGAAAGGTTTTTCACAAAAGACGGGGCGGCAATGGGGAGCGCGTGCCAGTCCCTGCTATCCGCTTGCATGATCACATCAAGGGCGGCTGCAGCATCAGCCACCGCGCGCGTCATGGGGCCCACCGCAGACAAGCTGGAGAATAAACTGGGCGGCCAGGACGGCACCAGCCCGGGGCTGGGCTTGAACGCAAACACACCGCAAAAGCTGGCCGGAATACGCACAGACCCACCCGCATCGCTGCCGAAATGCAAAAACCCCGCGCCAATGGCCGCCGCCACCGCACCGCCGCCAGATGACCCGCCGGAAGTTTTGGACAAATCCCACGGGTTGCGCGTGGTGCCAAAGGCGGGACTATCGGTTACCCCCTTATGCCCGTATTCGGGCAAGGTGGTCTTGCCCAGAAACACCGCCCCCGCTTCGCGCAACCGTGCCACCAGCGGGCTATCGGTTGTTTGCGGGGCATCATCGGACAGGGCTGCACCAAAACGCGTGGGCCAACCTTTGACATGAAACCAGTCCTTGACGGTGACGGGCACCCCGTCCAGCGGCCCTTTGGGCGTGCCGGCCTGCCAGCGTTTTTCAGCAGCGCGGGCCTGCAACAAGGCTGATTTTTCATCCAGCAAGCAAAAAGCATTCAGCGCGGGATTAAGGGCAGTGGCCCGTGCCAATGCCGCCTTGGTCACCGCCACGGGCGAGAGTTTGCGCGCCTGATAGAGACTCAGCAAACGGGCCACCGGCAACGACAAGGGATCTTTGGACATTTTTTCAAGTCTTTCAGAGAGTTATGGTTAGAATCAGGCGGTTGCCGTTCTTTTTAAACAAGTTATGATATAATGGAGTGGATTTGGAGAGCTGATTTAAAGCGTCAACGGCAGGCCTTGTGCAAACCTTGTACAGGCCTTGATCACAAGCTTGAATCCGCTCCTTTTAAAACTGTGACAGAATATTTGCAAGGAGACAGGACCCCCGTGAAACCGCTTGTTTCTTACCCTCTCTGGGCAGCTGCCGCGCTGGTGAGCGCAAGCCTTGCCCTTTCGCTTGCAAACCAGGCGACGGCACAAGGCTATGACGGGCTGTTTGCAGCACCGCCTGCCAATAACACGCGCGATGATGCCAAAAAACCGCCTGCCGGGTACGATGGCTTGTTTGCGCCCAAAGGGGCCACACGCCTGAACCCCGCAGAAGCCCCCGGATACGAAGGGCTGGTCCCCGGCAAGGTTGCCAAGCCGCCTGAACAACAGGCCACGCAGCGCCCTGAACAAACGCCTATTCCGCCCAAGCAGCCAACAACCGTTGTTGCAAAAGATGCAGGCAAAAAACCCGCTTATAAATTTACGCCGCCACGCGTGGTGGAAATGAGCCCGCGCCCGGGTGCGTCGCGCAATCAGCCCATTACCTCTGCCGAGCAGCTGGAACAACTGGCCGCCAGCCATGGCGTCCGTCTTGAGATTGCCAAGATGACACCGGAGATGGAAGCCAACATCAAAGTATCGCCCAAAGCTTATTCGCTGGGGTCATCGCCACAGGTGCGGGTGGATGGAATGCTGTCGGCAGAACTGATGGTGAAAAAGCAAATCGACCTTGTGATGAAAAGCCTGAACCTGCCCAACATCACACCGGCACAGCGCCAGCGCAATGCGCGCGCCGGGTATGAACGTTTATTGAAGCTGGCGGATATATACCGCTACAAAGCCAATATGCCAGACGGGCTGTACCAGAAAATGGGTGTGCCCGCCATTTTTGTGCAAGAGCAAAAAGAAGCCAATACAAAGGCACTGGCAAGACTGCAAAGCGCTTTTGAAGTGTTAAGACCGCTGCAATAACCACAGCAAAAAAGGAAATTCAAGCGATGACAACCCGTTTCACATTGACCGCATTGGCGTTGGCCCTTTTCCTGTCCGCAGGATCTTTGGCCGGCAGCACAGCCGCGCAGGCGCAGGACATGCTTTTGTTGCCGCCGAAAAATCCAACACCGCCCTCTGCTGTAAAGGCGGCACCGGGCCAGAACGGTTATGATGGCCTGACATCATGGAAAAGCACACCGCAAGACAGATATGCCAAGCCGCCCGCCGCCGATATGTACGAATTTATTCAAGGTGGCGGCACCACCAGCAACACGCCCGAAGGCCGCGAAGCCCGCCGCCTGCAAGCCCAGCGTGACCGCCAGCACCAGACCATGATGCGCCAGAAAGAAAATCTGGAACTGGCCCGCAAAGAGCGGGAAAAAGTGCAGCAGATGCTGGATGCCGAACGCCAAAAACAACTGGACATGCAAGCGCGCGCGCAACAAAATGCCGCCCTGCCCTATAGCGGAAAATAACCGAAAATTTTAATCAGCCGGCCAGATAATTACAGGGCGTGCAGCGCACGATTTCATCATCTTTCATTTCATAGAACATGATGATTCCGCGTTCGATCGCTTCATCGAGATAGTCTTTGCGCAGGTCTTTGAGAACGGCAGATTTTTCAGCCGCCACAATCAGTACATCGCGCGGGTTGTCGGGGCTGACGCGGAAATGCACGGGCACTTCAATGCCGCAATCGAATGTTTTGCTGGCAGGGATCATAATCGTCACGCCGGTGCGCAGGGCAAACATAACGTCGTAACTGGCGATGATTTCTGTCTGTGATGCTGACATGGAAGCTCCTCCCCCCTATACTGTATCCGAGTCTGTCTTAATAAAAGGTTGCTATACGCCGTATCCGCATGAAAACACAAGATAAAATTCTAGCCCTTGGCCTGCCCGCCGCAATCAGTGCCGTTTTGGCGGAACAGTTGTCCCCGCAGGCGCAGCTTTGCCAAGAAGGCGATATCGGCACAGCCAGACCACCCTATGACCTGATTTTAACAGGGCCGGAAAATGCGGATTTTACACGTGATGCCCTTTGGCAAAAAACCACCCCCGCCTTGACGCTGTCTTTTAAAAAGCCACTGCGCCTGGGCACGATATTGCGCCAGATGACACAGATGCTGGCCGACCCTGTTTTGTATCTGGAAGATATGTCCGGCGGGGACTGGGACCTTTTACCTCAGGACAAAATGATCCGCACACCGGGGCATGACGACATTGTCCTGACCGATAAAGAAGTTGAAGTGATTGTCTATCTTGCCCGCCAGAACGGTGAAAAAGTCACGCGTGATGATTTGCTGAAAAACGTCTGGCGTTATCAAAGCGGGGTGGATACGCACACACTGGAAACACACATTTATCGCCTGCGGCAAAAGCTGGCAGTGGTCCCCGCTTTAAAAAACCTTGTGCAAACAGACGATGATGGCGGATACCGCCTGACCCTTTAATTGCTATGCTTGTGGCAAAGAATCTGACGATGTTACAACATGATTTTCTGCCGTTTGCTGCTGGTAACGGCGAAGCAATCGGTCAATACGGTTTTGCGCGCGCACGGCATAGCGCAGATCCGGCAAAACCGTCAGCACATTGCGGGTTTCAAGCCGGCCTGCGGGGCTTGTCTCAATCACGATATTGGACAGTTTGAAAAAGCGCTGGAAGGCGTTTTGCTTCACATGCACCGCCACGATGGAACGATAGGGAATACGGATTGCTTCGCGCAGCAAAAAACTTTCGGTAAAGGCCATATGGTCGTCGTAAAAATCAAAATGTATTTTTCGGCAATTAAGCGCGGAGACCATTAATTGCGGCAAAAACACGATAAACACAATCATCATAACCACAAAAAATGATGCCATATGGCCATCCAGTCCCAAACCTGCTTCAGCAAGTTTTGTCAATTCCGGCAACAAAAAAAGCGGAATCAACAAACTGGTCGTCAAACGGATGGGGTGGTGATACATCACCATCAACGGCTCAAAATGCGAATGAAGCCGGAGCCGCAAAGCAGGAGCAGCAGGATCAGGCCGCAACGTTGTTGCGCTGTCCGTGCCCGCCTTGTCAGGCATCCGTCAAAGGCTGCACGGGCGGTACAGGCGGCACCGATGCGGAAGCCGCCATAATACCGGCGGCGCGCGCCATATCGCGGTTTTCACTGTTTTCGATCATGTCCATGATGCGCGTCATGGTGTCCTGACGCATCGGAATATCCGAAATTTTAACACCCGCAAAAGCACGCGGGTTATAGGCCATGGACGGCACATACAAATAAATATTTGTCAGGCGACGTTGTTCCTGCAGGGCATTTGCCTGCTGCGTGACATCGGAAATATCACGGTAGCGCACACGCCCGCGACGCATACTGATGAAAAACTGAAAGTATTGAAAATCAACATGGTCATCATGGAAATGATAGACCGTGCGCGCATATGCTTTTTTCTTAAGTTCAAAGAACAGCGGCGGCAAAACCACAATGCTGGCCACCAAAAACAAGCCGTAGATGTAACCTGCGGGAATAAACTTCGTCAGGCCAATAATGCTAAACAGAATAAAGACGAGCGTGCCCAGCACAATCGTCACCAGCAGAAAACCGACGAGGGTGAACAAAATTGCCTGCAGTGTCGAAAGACCCTGATCGAAGTAAGGACGCACAGTCAAAAGCGGCGGTTTCTTTTCCATAGGATTTATCCATTTTGTTCGGCCCCATTATCCTATGCCCGCTTGTTTTTCTCAACCACTTCTTTGATTCGTACCAAGGCTTGCGGGTCTGCCACCCCTTTCAGCAGGATACGCGTCAAATAAGGCCGCGGAACAAAAGGCACGAGCATGTTATGCTCTAAATGCAGCATAACAGCAGATAAGCTCTGGTCTTTATCTGCTTGAGAGAGATATGGGTATTCGCTAACGCCTCGGATATTTTCATAGCTCAGGCGTCGGATTTCTTTGCCCCTATTTTTAATCACCAGTTCATCTTCGAAAAAATGATAACTATGACCGCTCTTATCCTGCGCCAGCATAAAACGTGGCCAGAAAAATGCCGCTGTTATTTCTAGGGCTACCACCCCTATACCCATACAAATCACCAGTGTACTTTTCATGCCGGATAAGATCGGAAACAATACTGTAAATACGAAAACGAGGACCCCCACGCCCACCAGAACGAACTGCGTGTATCTGACATCACTGGGAGCAGGCTTGGTCTCAATTCTAAAAATTTCCTCGGACACACTATATTTCCTATCAGTTATCAAGTAGTCCTGACCAGTGCCGCAAGCGCATCATAAATAGACACACCATCCGGCACCGAAACTTTTTGATACCCCCTCCCTTGCAGAACATCGAGCATGTGCAAAATATACTGCGGCGATTTTTGATCTACAGGCACTTCTGCTTGTACCGCCCCTGCTTGCTGTGATGTCGCGTCCACATTCTGCGCAGCAGCAGGCGCTGCAGGTATAGCCGTTTTTTCCGCCCTGTGATAAGCAGCGATAGCCGCCTGATGCACATCATCGACAGGGGCGCTTTCATCAGCATCGGGCAGGACCGCCGCATCCCCCAACAACATCCGGCGCAATGCCGCAATCGAAAGATGCGTTACGTCTGCGCCGAAATCATCGGGCCGTGTTTCAGCCGCGTGTGTTTCAACAGGCGTACCGACATCAGACCCTTGTTGCTGTGCATCTTCTGCCGCATCGTCAGCCAGATCCTGATCAAACTGACGGGCTTCATCGCCTGCTTTTTTTAAGGGCTGAATAGCAGCTGTGGGCGCTGTTTCAATGCCTGCCGCGCGTATGGGCTGGAAAAATGCACCAATGCCCGGGCCTGAAAACATAACAGTTACCTGTAGAGATTAAGCAGTTCCTGCTTCTCGGCCGCTTCTTGTGTCACATTGCTTTTACCCCAAAGGGCACCGGCTGTTCTTTGTTGCGGATCAAAAATATCGACACTGCGGATTTTACCCGAAATCAGGAAGTATTCCTTGCCTTCAATCTCGACCGGCTTTTCATCTGCATAATTGGGACGCACATTTACAACCAGCAATAACGTGCGCAGGTTCCCGCGCGCTGCCTTTTCCAAACGCTCTGCCTGCGCGCCTTCCACAGGCATCCACTGAAAATTGGCAAGCTCGGGCAAAACGATGGCGTAATTTTTACCCAAAAAACTGTAACTGAAAAAAGAATCTTTGCTAATACCATCCAGAATGAAACCCTTGCGGACATGGCTATAGCTGGATAAGCGCACCCGCGCCTCTACCGATAATGGCTCCGCCAGCGTGATTAAACGGAACTGGTCTTTCAGTCTCTTCATTTCATTTTCAAGCACCACGTTTTTATCAAAACCGTCTGCCTTTTTATAAGCATCCGTTTCGCGCGCCCAGGCGGCAAAATCGGGCAATTTGCGAATCAGCAAGTGATAAACAGTGGCGACAGAGCTGGGGGTTGCCATCTTCGCCTTCTGGAAAGACTCCCATTGTGCCGTGGCAGGCCCTGCGATCAGCAAGGTGCCCGTGATTGTCATCAGAGCCAAAACACCAAGAAACCGTTTTTTCATCATACCTTTAAGAACCTTTCAGCATATCGTCAGACATATTGTAACATATGATTGGTTAAAAACTGTAAACGCATGGTTATAAATGAAAAAAGGCCCAAAAAACCCGCTTTCGGACGAAGATCAGCACCTGTGGGAAAAGGTGGCCAAAACCGTGCGCCCCCGCCCGAAAACAGCCAAAACCCCCTTGGTTGCAGAATCGGCCAAACAGCTCGCCACAAAGGCCGCAAAACCGGCAAAAGCCGACAAGCCCGCCACGCCGCAAAATGTTACAAAAACCCTGCTGCGCGCCGGCAAACTGCCCGCTGCCCCCATCCCCAAAACCACCGATGACGGCACCGCGCGACAGCTAAAAAAGAAAAAATGGCAGATTGATAAAAAAATAGACCTGCACGGCATGACACAACAATCGGCGCAAGACGCACTGACGCGCTTTATTCTCTCTGCCCGCAAGCAGGACAAACGCACCTTGCTGGTCATTACCGGCAAAGGCAGCCGCAGCACAGGCGGCGGTGTCCTGCGGCGCATGTTGCCACTGTGGCTGGAAATGCCCCCATTGCGCGATGCGGTGCTGGCCCTGACCCCGGCACGCCCAGAAGACGGTGGAGACGGCGCGTATTATATCCGCTTGCGCAAAATCAAAGCGTGAGAAAAAAAGCCAATAATAACGTCATCCTGGCTTGCCCAGATGCGACAGCTTGGGCTTGGCAATCGTTTTTTTGGCAGGAGCCGATGCATCAAAGGGCGGTGGGTTGCCACCCAGCTCCACCAGCTTACGGTGTGCGGCATAAAGCGCTTCTTCTGCGTAATCTTCAAAAGCAATATCGGTTTTGGTGGATTGGCGCTGGGGGCCGTAATCGTAAATCTCGCTCACACGGCGGGAAGCAAAATTAAAAACAGTGTGCAGCTGTGATGCTTTTTCCGGCAGCTGCTTGGTTTCCACCAGCGTGTCGTAATCGGTCACGCTGTAGCGGCCATATTCCCACTGCAAAATGCGCATGTTCTCAAAAAGCTTTGGCCGGCTGTTGGCTTTCGCCCAGTTCACATGGCCTTCAATATTGATATTCGCAGCAGTGGCGCGCCGGGCAAAGGCACGAGCCACATCCATATCGCCGTTTTCAACCACGGCCACAAACAAACTGTTGCTATCATAGTTTGCATTGGCGCCACGCTTGAGAATTTCTTCCGCCGTATCCGCATTGCCAAGATGCATAAACCCCTTGGCCAGTAATTGTGGCTTGGCCGCCCAGACAAGTGCGGCGTTCAAATTCACATTGCTGCCAGAGACAAGCGTTGCCGCATTGTGAATTTGCGCAACATCTTCGGCGGTGCCAAAAGCAGCCTTGGCGTTCAGCGCATCTTGCCATGACAGTATCTTGTTTTCACACATCAGCTGCACAATATCTGTGTCAATTGCGGCATAGGTTACATAGCTGCGGCCCGATGGCCAATTGCCGGTGGGCATTGTTCTTAAAAGTTTACGCACAGGCTCCAGTGCCTGGGATATTTTTACATCGCGCTCTTGCTCGCTTTCAATGCTCAGCGCCGCATCTTTCACCAATTGGTGTGGCTTCATGCCGCGGAACAGATCGCTATATGCTTTTGCCGCCTTGTGCCAGATATCAATATTGTCTGTGGCGCGCAGCAGTTCGGCATCCACCACATCCGGCTTCACGACCGCTTTTTCGGCAGCTTTTTCGGCAACATCGGATATGAAAGGTAAATCCCCATGAAATTCAGCCATGTCTTATCCTTTCAACGTTAAATGCGGCAGTTCGGGTGCTTTATCCGGCATACTTCCGGAGACAAAAAAATTATTCAGATTTTTCATGGTTTTTTTGGCACTCCCAGTTTGGCATGTCTGGGCTTGTCCATGACAGCGCCCAGCACAACTTCTTTGCCGGTCAGCTTTTCCATGCGGCGCATAGCCTCTTCAATGGCGGTCACTGAATATTCATTAAATGTTACACTGTGCATGACAGGTTGCTGCATGTTGACAGCCTCGTAAACTTCTTGCACGCGGCGGGCTTTGAAATTGAACATCGTGCGCAGGGTGCTGATACCACCCACATCAGGCACAAATTTTGTTTCCAGCAAAGTATCGGCATCCAGCTTGTCGTAGAAAGCGCGCCCCGGCAACACAGCCACCAGCTTGTGATACAGTTCTGCATTGCGGCCATTGGCGTAATTGATCACCTTGGTCATCGTCTTTAAGGACGCGCCATTGTCCAGCCATGTCTCGATAATATCGGCATCACATTTGCCGAGCGTTTTTTCAAACCAGCTGCCGCTGTCGTAATTTGGGTTGGCACCCCAGTCAAACAACTGCTGCAACACATCGGCCTTGATCGTGTTTTTATAACCGTCTTGCAGATCATGCGGATAGGAAATCCATGTCATGGCCGCATTCGGGTTCGGACGTTCTTCTTTGTCTTCGACATATTTTTCAATCGCGTCTTGCACGCGGCGCATTCCCTCCAGGTCACCTGCATAGGCACGGCCCGTCAACACAGGCCACCACGGCATCAAACCGGCGGCAGCGGCGGGAATGGCCTGATCCAGCGGCAGGCGGCCAAAAGTATATACCTTGCGGTTCACGCCCCAGTCATCGGTTTTCAGGCGCTTGAAAATACCCTGCACATCCTTTGGTGCGCCGTCTGTCGCAGGCGGCAAAGGCAGGTTGACCGCCGCCAATACCGTTTCAAGGTATTTCAGAGTGGCTGCCCAATTATCGGCAATGACTGAAAGATCGTCGGACACGGCTATTCACATATTCTAGGGTAAAGGGGACTTTATTATCCAGAATTTATTGAATATGTCAATATCACGAATCCGAATCATGACTTTGAAATCATTCATAAATAATCAAAACAGGCGCAAGCCTCCCCCGCCCGTAGCCCCCATGTAAAAACCCCGCGCCGGAACCATCAGGCGCGGGGTTTTTGTACAAATACGGTTGTTACTTCCAAAAACCGAAACGGTCGCGGCGCGGCGGTGCCTTCAACGGGGGTTTGGTGCGGTCATCGTCTTTTTTGAAAACGACATGCGTATCACCGGCAAGCCCCAGCACCCAATCCACCGCATTCTTCATGTGCACACCAAAGTTTTTCAGGTTCGGCGGCGCATCTTTCGGCAGGTGGTTGAGATAGAATTTTTTGACTTTCTTGATCGTTTCATCGGTCAACCCGCTGTGGCGTGCATCATCGAATGTCAATTTCGGTGCGTGCTGGTTCAGATACGCTTTGCCGCGGTGCTGGATGCGGTCCTTGATCCACTGACTGTCCACATCCTTGGCAAAATGTTTTTGCAGGTAGGGAAAAGAATTTTTCAGCTGCGGCGCGTACATGGCGGCCCATTCGATATGCGAGTCTTCATAGAAGGTGCGCAGGTAAAAATTATCATAGAAAGCTTCAAAAGCGGCCGCCACGCTGGCCCCGTTCGTGATGTTTTTCTTGTCGCTCAAAACACGTTCCGCTGCCTTCATAATATCCGGGAAGCGGTTGCGCATTTGCTGCAAGGGGCCATCCATGCGGATTTGATCGGCAGGTCCTTCCGGATCACCATAGGCCAGTTCCAGCGCAATTTGTGACTGCTGCGCATAAGCATCCGCTTCAATCGCAAAAGACAATTTAATGCCCGCTTCCGGTTTATGGCGGGTGGAGGGAAAAATATCGTGCCGCGTGTTTTGTACCGCATGTACACATTCATGCCCCAGCAACAATGCCAGATATTCGGGATTATCATGCCCGCGCAGAATAATTTTTTTATCCGTCGGGTCACACAAGCCACCCGCGCCCCGGTCACCCGTGCGGCGGTCATCGAATACAATCTGGTATCCTTCTTTGGTCATTTGTTCCAGCACATCGCGGCCTGTGGGGCTTTGCGACAAAATGAAAATCGCTTTTTCAAGCACGCTTTGGTTGCGCGATGCTTCACGGTTTAACTCGCGCTGGCGTTTGCGTTTTTGTTCTTCGCTGGCAAAAGGATCAGGACGTTCATTCACCACCGTGCCGATAAAATCGACCTGCACGGGTTTGCGGGCAAAACCTTTGCCCGGTACATATTCCGTCCAGTCCCCGCGTTCTATTGGCGGGCTCGGTGGCGGCGGATTTGATGGCACCAAATCTGGTGTCGACTTTGACGATGGATCAAAAAAGAAGGGCAGAGCTGCCTGAGACCGCAAACGTGACATGAAAGATTCTCCCAAAAACCCCGGATAACACACCCGTCATGGCCGCCATTTGCATCTCTATGAGAACATAGTTTGGCGAAAAAGTGTTAGTGTTATCCACAATTATTCATAATGTATGCGCCAACAAAATAAACCCGGCTCACGAAAAGCCGGGTTTGAGAAGTTATGGGGCTCACAACAAAAAACTCGATATATCGTTTAAGAATTGCGCATCACGGCACTGGGGCCGTAATGGTGCACAATCTTTACTTCCTGCTTGGTGGCGGTGTTGGACGCGCCCGGTTCGGCAACAGCAGCTGGTGCTGCTTTTTGGGCCTTGGCATCAAATTCCGGTTTATGCGTCATCTGAATCCCCTATACTTTTTATATTACATAAAATTTTAGAATTATTCAAGCAAAACACCGCCGCTGTATCCTGCTTTATTCTTTTTTATCAGTGATTTATTAAGATTGACTTAACATTGTCGCGCGGGGCAAAACTTGTACCCGCCCCTTGAATGATTGACCTTTTTCACTCAAGCCTTTATAAAAGATAGATATTTCGGAAAAGAACATGTTCCCTGACATACCAAAACCCAGCGCAGAGCAAGAAGCGCTCCGACAAGCCGTGGCAGCAAAAGACCGTGACACGGTTCATCACCTATTGCGCCAAGGGGTGGATATTGAACCCACCATGCGCGGCGTAGGGTTTAACCGGCTGGTGCTGGCCGCGCAGTTTAACCTGCCGGATATTTTGGATACCGAACACAAGAAGGGCACACACGCGCCCTATTATTATCACGAAGCCCTGCATTTTGCGGCTGGTGCCAATCATCCGGCGCTGGTGTACCAGATACTGGACTACGGGTTTGATGCCACATCCACCAAAGACTTCGACATTGCAGGGGCCGCCATGCTGGGCGGGCATGTGGACCTGTTGAAAGAATTCATGGCCAAGGGCTATACCACAGACCTGACCTGCAAAGTGATGATGGAAGGCGTGATCGAAGAAAACCACGGCGCGATGCTGGATTTTATTTTGTCCAACGGCGCAGACGAAGCCCATGCGCGCGCGCAGCTTGAAAAATGCCAGATCCTGTATAAAGGCGATTACACGGAAGTTGAAATCGTGTTGGACAGCTGGGCGGCACGCCGCAATACCATTCACGACACCGCCTTCAATCCGGCAACATTGGACGACCTGCGCAAACCCATGGGGGCCGGCAACGGGTTTTTGTACCTGGCGAAAACCGGCGCGTTTGATAAAGCCATTGCGCTGGCGCTGCAAGACCGCAGCGATTACATCCGCCCCGATGATTTAAGCGTTGCCGATGTGCGCGGCAATAATACTTTTCATGTACTTGGGGCACGCGGACAACTTTCCGTGCTGGCCCTGCCCAAATTATGGCTGGACCGGCCCGATGATTTTGCCGCCCTTGTTAAAATGACACCCCCCGTTTACCGCAAGCAGATTGATGATGCGCGGTTTTTATCCACCCTGCGCCAGCAAAAACTGCGCGCACAGGTGCGCGGCAAAAGCCTGCGCCCCAAACCGTTTTAAAGGAGTAAACATGTCTGTCGCCGATATTGATGACGATGATGAAAAATGGCTGAACGCCATTAAATCCAAACGCCCCGAAAGCCTTGGCGAAGATTTGTTCAAGGCGGCCCGCATGGGCGATATCTGGCGCGTGGAAACCGTGCTGAACCACGGGGCGGATATTAACTTCCGCGAAGGCCGCGCCCTGCTGGCGGCCATTTCACAAAAACATCATAAAATCGTCGACTTCCTCATCGATAAAAAAATCAGCCTGGATCAAACCATTAAAAATGATGCCCTCGGCGAAGCTGCTGCACAGGGTGATCCTGTAATGGTGCGGAAATTTCTGGAACTGGGCGCGGATGCCAATGATGATAATGCCTCGGCACTTTGGCTGGCCATCCCGCGCGGTGATACGGAAGTGATCCGGATGCTGCTGGCAGGTGGTGCGGATGTAAACGCCCGGGACAAAGAATTTTTATGCGTCGCCATTTCACACGGCCATCCGGAAGCTGCCAAGCTGCTGCTGCAATTTGGTGCAGACCCCGAAGTTTTCTACCGCGGCATGGACGCGCTTGAATGGTCCATCAACATTGGCCTGCGCGAAGTATCGGATATGATCCGCGCAGGAGAGACCGGTGTTGTGATGACGCGCGATTATTTTGTGCAAAAATCTTTTGATGATTTATTGACCGAAAACACAACCTATCCCGGTTATACAGGTTTGCATCTGGCGGCCAAAGCCGGACATTTCGATGTCGTGCGCGAAAAAGTGTTGCAAGACAAAAACGCACGGTTGCAAACCGCTGATTTAACACGCCCGACACTGGCGGGCCAAAGCGTCCTTTTCCTGCTGGCCAAAACAGAACAGCTGGACCAGATTTTTGACCCGGCCCTTTGGGCAGGCAGGCGCGACGAGATGGTCCATTTGCACAAAAACCATGTACCGCCGGTTTTTCAGACACAAGTGGATATTGCAAGCCTTGGGGCAACCGTTGACCGCATCGGGCTGAAAGCGCAAGCGCCGCGCTATTCGCTGAAGCCCAAAGGCCCCTGAGACAACATGTAAAACCTTGAAACAAAAAAGCTGCGGTAGTTTTCCGCAGCTTTTTTGTTTTGTAATGGAAAGATGCCTAGTTGGCGGCGCGTGAAGCAGCCGCAGCGGCGGCCTTTTTCTCTTTACCGTCCAGCTCTTCCAGGCTGATTTTGGTGCTGCCCACAAGTTCTTCCACAATTTTCTCAATCACGGCACCGAGGGAAGATCCTTCCACATCACCCTTCTCAGACAAAGTGGCAATGCGACGGCGGATTTCTGAACGGGCCGAACCGCCGGGGAAGTTGACACCCAGCAGGCGGCGCGCCTGTGCGGCACCCACACGGGCATAGAGACGGCTGCGGATGGCAACGTCCTCTGTAGAGGTCGAGAAGGCCCAAAGCTCGATCGGGCCCAGCGTATTGATCAAATGCTGTTCATAGCGGCCATCGGTTGTACCCAGTACCAGCAAGGCCGGCGCACCACCGGCTTTCGGACCGGTCAGTTTGTTGCGCATCACCCAACGGGCCGTATCGGTCAGACCGAAACGTTTTTGCGTGGCATCGACCGCACCATCCGAAATGGCCGCACCCAATACCCAAACGCCTGTCGCCAAATCCACCATGTCATCGTCAAAGTCGTCCAGCATCTGGGAGGCCAGAATAATCTGAATCCCGCGCTTACGACCCTCACGCACATCACGCACAATCTGTGCACGTACGGATTTGGTTTTAGATGTCCGGTGGAACTCGTCATAGCAAAGACGTTTCGGCGTCTCGGAAAGATCCGCCAGACGCACTTCGTGATACGTGCGGTATTTCGGCGACATTTGTGCCAAAGCTTCTTCGTTAATCCACCATGGGGTAACCAGCGCCTGACGGGCCAGCATGTACATGACGGCCGTTTGACGGTCGGAAGTCGCATCCCCGGACGGGCAAACGTCGGCCAGATCAAGCGCGCAAACCCGTGTTTCCGCGAGCGAGAATTTGGTGACCGAGGACAAAATCGGGAATTCACGAACGCCGGAGGTAATCATACGCTCGAAAGCGTGGATCACACCCTCGGACGAGGAGCCGATGGACGTTTCTTCCAAAAGGTTTCTGATCTGCGGACGGCGGGCTGCAGCAATCGCATCACCCAGTGTCGGCATGGCATAACGCTGGGCCAAGCTGGCTTCGTACGTCAGGCCTTTATCAAACAAAATATCCACCACATCCCACCAATAGGCGCTTTGCGGCAATTTCAGATCATGTGTGCGGATGGCATCATCAACCGTCTGATCGATACGCGGCAGGTAGGGGCGCGGTTCCGCGTTGGCAGAAGTATCATCCCGCCAGCGGAACATTTCATCCACCACCAGGCCTGCCAGCTGCGAAATACCGTCATAAGGTTCCTGCTGACCGGCGGGCGTACAAATCAGCGTCAGCAATTCAATCAGGAACGAACGCTCTGTCACCTGCGGTGTGCGCATCCCCAGTTTGGTATCAAACGGGTTGATCGCAAACTGCGCGGTCATTTGCAGACGATAAGATGTTACTTCGTGACGGCGGTTGGGTGGCAGCGCGTCTTTCAGCAAAGATACAAGGCCCGCAGATGACGGACCAATATCGATAACCGCAATAAACGGCAGGTTAGATACACCCGCGGTCAAACACGTGCCCAGATTAAGCGTATTCATCAAAACCGATTTGCCACCGCCGGGCTGGGCGAACACAAGGTCAAACCATGTGGTCGTCACGTTGGTACCTGTTTGATAAGGCCAGACGCGGCCATCGGGCGTACGGAACAAAATCGCGCCCTGTTCGAACGGACTGGAAGCCCGCTGCCACGGCACCAGTTTCATAACCTCATAAAGCGGTGCAACAGCCGGCGGGGCTGTGGACGAACAATGAATGCCCAAAGCAGAGGACATCACCTGATCCAGCGGATCGCCGGAGATTTGTGACACCTGGCAATAGCCCCATGATTCAGCAGACTGCGTCAGAACCGACAGGCGGTCTTCCAGCAATTCAATATCATCACGCGGCGCCCATGTGGCAAAGGACAGACGGAATTTTACAACCGGCTCACTGCGGGCAATGACCGACAATGCTTCCAGTGCATCTTTCACCATTTTGTTTTCGGCATTCGTGACCGCAAAAATAGCTGACAAGAAAGCCTGCATGGCCATGCCCTGCACACCGCCGCCTTCGATCAGGAAGGACATGCGGAAAGGGACTTTCGCCTCGGACATACGCTCCAAAAACGCAGGGAACGGCAAAGGCTCTGTGGGGCCCAGCACCATATCGCAGCCACCCCAGACATTGGGGCCCATTTCCACAACGTGGTCATTGATCACACGCGCATTGGACATGGTCAGCTGCTGGCGCAATGACGGCCAGAGAATTTCGGACATATCGGTTTTTTTCTGCGGTGCGCGCGGCGCGATACGATCGCCCGGCAAGACAGCGCGCCATTTGCTGTCAATGCTCACCTGCAACAGGTTGGCGCGGATGGCGGCCAGTGCATCGTGCACTTCCATCTCGACGGCCTGAATCCCCATCTCTTTCAGCGCGGTTGTGGTCGCGGTCGAAAAACTGCTATGACGCGTACGCAAGCCTTCAATGGCGGCAAAAGGATATTGCGAATCTTCGGCCTTGACCCATTTCTTTTTGCGCGCACGGTCCGCTTCGCGGGCCATATCGGATTTGGTTAAAACAGAAGGCCGCGTCCAAAGAACAAAGTAGATTTCTTCCCAGGCCAGATAATTGCTGAGGTTTTTTGCGCGTTCTTCAAAAATATCGTCAATTTCAAGACCGATGTTCACCGAAGCGCGACGGTTCGGGCGCATGAGTTTGTGAATTTCACTGAAACTGCGCTCGGGGTTACGCGAGAAATAAATCTGCATGGCATGACCGGGGCGGTCAAAGCGCGTACCGATTTTAACGATCGAGTCAGACAGAATTTTTTTGTATTCAACATCACCGATGATCTGCCGTGCGCCGTCAACTTTGACGACCGTCAGCAAAGACCCATCTTCTGCGACCAGTGTGTATTCATCATCCGCTGTTTCCAGACGAATAAAAGATTCCACCGGCTGGCGCATCAGCCTGACAATTGGTTTAAGAAGACCGTCGAGAATACCCATTTACAATCCCTGATTCTGCTTTTGACCCCTAAAAGCGCAGATTATTAATATATACCAAAAGCTTGCAGGTTAAAAACATAGTTTTGCCAAAAACTTGTTTTTAACGCCAACGGGACGACACGCGGCACCTGTCGATTTTTAATATTGAATTTTGTTCTGGGAATTACGCAGCGGAATTATTTCAGCTTTGCTTGCATATCATAAAACAAATTGACCCAGCGGCGCGGCGGTGTTTCCCCGAAAGGCCCGTCTTTGGAGCGCCAGTAAGCCAGAATTTGCGGAAACTGATTAAATTCCAAATCGCCTTCTTTGATAATCCGGCGGTCCAACGGCAGAATACGAAAACCTTTAAGCTTGGTCAGGCGGTCTTTGTACTCCCGGGCTTCCAGAAAATCCTGCAAGACGGTTGCAAGAATGCGCGGGCTGTCTGTGCCCAGACGATTGTGCGCTTCTTCTTTGCGGGCCATCAGTGCTTCCAGCGCATCGCGCGCAGCATCCGCCATCGGCCCTTGCGAAATACGCGCCACATAAATGGCGCGGCAGATATGATGGAGTGCCGCCTGCCCCAGTTCGGGCAACCAGATCAATGCGCCGGATTGCATCCGCTCCACGCGCTCCATATGAAAACATTGATAGCAAAAGGTACAGGCCGTCGCATAATCATCTGCGCCGCTGGGTTTGGCCGTTTTACCGATGTAGTTAAGTTCCTGATACTTGCGCGACTGAAAGCCGCAATACCGACAGGCATGATCATCCCGCTGCAAGACAGCGTTCTTCGTGTCATCCGGCACCCGATGGACATCCGGAGACAGAATACGCCCGGCATCAGATAATCCACTAATGCCGGGCGATATCCTTAAATAAGCCATAATCTTACGACTATATTCCGATTAACCTGTAACGAACAGTTCGGCGGAGTTTTTCATCTTCAGCGCGCCAGCGTTCACTGTAGCGAGCGAGCCGTTGGAGATGGAACCCTGCATAGCTTGTTGGATGAACGGGAAGGCCAGAAGACCACCACCGGCACCCAGACGAACCAGACCGTCTTTCATAGGTGTTTGGCCCGGGTTATCAACGTGCTGTTTCAGCTTGAAGATACCTGCAACACCAAGGCCAGCGCCGCCCAACCAGCAGACCGTAGAGATCATGTTCTGGAAGCCGGAAGATGCTGTCACGATGTTATCGGACATGTTTTTGAAAGTTTTCGCACCCGCAAATGCTGATTCGCTCGAAGCCATCATCATGCCAAGAGTAGCAGCAGCAGCAAGTTTGTGAGACATTTTTGACCGTTTCATTATGTAGTTCTCCTTTTACTTACACACATAGTTAATGTTAGCACGTTTTTCGTTGAACGCACCAACTCTTTTAATTAAACGACAGCCCTGTAACACCCACAGTGTTCTGGAGAGCATTGACCAGTTCACCCAGGTTGATCGCCAAAGCGCCGCCTAATAGGAACGTCAAACCCTGCGCAACGGTGGCCCCTTGTTGGCCATCGGCAAAGGCTTTGAGAACGAACCATCCTCTGATAAAAGCGATGTAGCCGACAATCATGACGAACAACATTACCGCTTCTATAACAACTTGGATACGCTGACGATCTGTCGCGTCTTTAATAATTGTGGTGCTGATCGCCGCTTGTGTCTGCACTTCGGCATCACCGAAAAGACTGGAAGAGAAAGTACCAACAGAATCTGCGAAGGAAAACAGCGCGCCCGCTGCAACAAATGTCATAACGGTGCCCATACCGGCCGGTCCGCGCGGACCTTCTTCCATCCGCTTGGTCAGACGAGAAATACCCACCAGCAGCAAAGCAGTACCCGCCAGATAACAAAACGCCGTCAGCATTGCCTCAACCGGGCCGCCGATGTCTGTCATAACATCTACGACCATTTTATCCAGACCGCCTGCGCTCAGAGCACCGTGACCTGTATAGGCTGTTACATTGTGGCTATTGCTGCCGATCGCATCGTTGGCAAACAGAGAACCACGTACTGCATTCAGCATAAATGGCAAGGACAAGAACATGCCGCCTGCCAGCATACGCTTCACGCCTGCGCTCAAAGGCGTTTGTGCAGGATTATCGACATGGTCTTTAAACTTGAAAATACCGGCCACCCCCAGAAAAGCACCAGAAAGCCAGGCAATCGTACTGAGTATACCAGTGACACCGCCCCAAGATGTTGTGAGGTTGTTGAACATATTGCTCAGCTTCGGTCCGGCAAGCGCGGAATCGCTGGCAGCCACCATAAAGAGGGTGGCGAAAAGTGCTATTTTACAGAAATGACGGTACCACATGGACACACCCTCATTATTATTCTTATGAAAGAAGGATCTACTTATAATTACATCACCTTTTTACGAAGTCTGCAAATAAAACTCTGTGTAGCTGCCAGCTCTATGAAGCATAAGTATTTGTTTTTATTGAAAAAATAGGCATTCTTTTTCGTTGCCAGAAAAAGATAAAATTCGAGATAAATTTTCGGCAAAAACCACTCAGCTAAGAATGATTCTCAAAAAGTTACCTATTGGTTAATTTTACCACGGGTACCGTTAACCACCCATTTGCCGGCAGAATCTTTGCCGATATCGGTCACTTTACCAATACCTGCCAAAGTATCACCAACGGCAACAGAACGCAGCTCGTTAGAACCTGCTTCTGCAACCAAGGCCTTGCCAGGCTGTGCAGAGCGCAATACCCAGGATTTTTTAGGTGCCGCTTTTGCGGGCTGTTTGCTTGCAACAGGTTTGGACACAGCGGGCTTGGTTGCCGCTTTTTCTTGCGCAACTTTTGCCTCTGCTTTCGCAGCTTCCAGACTGGCGGTCAGCTTGGAAATTTCTTTTTTCTGATCAGCAACCGTCTTTTCAAGGTCGGCCACTTTCTTGGTCATGGCATTCAAGTCAGCGGCATCTGCTGTATTGTTCTGTACAGGGGCCGTGGTTGCAGGCGTTTCTGTTTGTGTGGTGACACCTGTGGCAAAAGCATCCGCACTTAGGTCATCCGCAGTCATGGCTGTATCTGGTGTTGCCGATATTGTTGCCTCTGCCGTGGCTGGCGCACCCCAAGGATCGGACCCTGTTGTGGGCATCGCCGTGGAATCTGCCGGCAATGCAGTAGCTGCTGTGAAAGGATCAGCACCTGTATCAGGGGCACCCATATCCGGTGTTGTGCCCATGGCATCGGGCATATCTGTACCAAAGCCCGTATCCATACCGGCCGTCGATGTCGCGGGTGCCATTGTTGCATCAGCACCAGCATCAGCACCCATGTCAGCGCCAGTATCAGCGGTCACAGGCAAGCCCATTGTATTGTCAGCCGGCAAGGCTGTTGTTGTGTCAGCACCCCAGCTGGTATCCATACCCGGCTGTGGCGGAGCGTCGGAAGACAAATCTGTCATGGCTGTTGCGTCCGCCGCAGGTTGATCCCCCGCAGGCTGTTCTGTTTGTGCAACGTTTGTCAGCCCGGGAATCTCGAAAGGCAATTGCACGCCGAGATATTTAACACTGGCAAAAAGGCCGCCGCCAACAACGGCGAGCAAAACCACAAGCTTGACGAGAAGACCGCCCGCACCGCCGGATTTTTTAACCGGCACCATGTCGTCATCCGCATTGGACTGGCCATCATCAAAACCTGCATCCAGATTTTCGTCCAGCTCTACATCAAACTCATCTTTGTCTGTCATTTTATTTATCCGCGCTATCTGTTGTTACAGGCTCCAGGAACAAAATGCCCATGGTTGTGCCTTTTTTCAATGTGACCGTAATCGGACGGTTACTGTTTTGATCAAGGGCTTCGGAAACTTTTGATGCCGCTTCCTCCATACCTTTATAAAGCTCGTCCGTCGCATCAGGTTCCGGCGTATCTTGTACAACACCGCCACCCGCTGTGGTTGTTGTCGATGTGCCTGTTTCCGCAACCGCGCTTGAATAACCTTCAATGAACTTAGCAGCCGCCGGCAGAATAATGCGCTGGAAGTAGTGATTATCCACACCCGTTGCCATACCCACCAAAGTTGTTTTTTCATCCATCGCGATACCGCTGATCTGATAAGAAACACCTTCTTTAATAATGCGGTTGAAGTCTAACGTCAGGAATTCATTCTGACGGTTAAACTGGCCAAGTGCCCGCCCCCCCGCAAATGGTCCGGAAAGTACATGCACCAAAACAGGTCCACGCACATCGGAATTCAGTTCATTCAGCAACTGTCCGTATGCAATGTTACCCGCCGGCACAATAACTTTCTTTTCCGCCGCTTTTGCGGCAGCGGATGAGCTATCTGTCGTCGCAGACGTCGTGCCTGTTTGCGTATAATCCCCACCAGAGGAAAGATTACGGGCTGCTTCTTCTTTTTGCTTTTGATAAGCAGAGGGCTCCTGCGTAAATGTCAGCACACTCGATGTCATTGGCATCTGCGCGGTCAGAATAACACGCATCTGCTCTGACAAACGCTGTGCAACAGCAGGATCCATTGCCGCTGTTGGTTGCGGGCGTTGCATCTGGCTCATCGGAGCAATCGCAACCGGCGGCATTTCTTCTGCGACAGGAAGTTCGTCTCCAGGCTGGGAAATGCTTTTTGCATCCAGCGCATTACGCCACTGACGCAACGGGTCATCTGCCACTTCAGGCGGCGCCTCCGGCATGGTAATCCCATCCTGATCCGGCGTGTTCAACGGCAGGGGAATCGCGCTAGTGCCCGTGGCGCGCGCTTCCTCCACGGTCTGCTGGTTTACCTCTTTGATAGCTTTGATGTACTCGTCATCTGCCTGTTCTGTACCCACATCCACCCGGACGCCATCAGGTGTAGAACCCACAACCGATCGGTTGGCATCTTCTTCTGTACCACCGAAAAAGGTAATGTAGCCGCCCGCCAAGACCGCAACGCCCAGCACAACGGCAGCAATTTTCATGAGCGGGTTGTTGTCCCACGCATCTTTCAAAGAAGCAGACTGCGGCGCGTCAGATTCGAAATCGTCTTCGGTACCGATATCGATATCGTTATCGTGATCCGTCATGGTGTAACCCCTTCAGCAGCAATATTTGCACGTACCATGCGGCCCTGATCTGACAACAGAACAACGGGCGCTTTTTCAAATGTATAAACATTCACCCCATCCGCAGATGTCACACTAGAATCCCAACCTGGTGACAGCATTGTCAGGGGTGTGCGCAGGTAAATACGGTCGGAAATTTTCCAAGCCATGGTGCGGCCATCCACACCTTTAATCGTCAAACGCTCCGCGCCCGCCGGCGGCGTGCCTTCCAGAACGCCCGTCAGGTTATCATCACGGCCAGCAACAGCTTGCAGCCCGCCGTATTCAATGATCGGCGTTTTGGCAAGCGGGCCCGGTTTAGGGATGCGTGCATCAAGACGGTAGTAAACTTCATCAATGCCGGTGGCCAATTGCAGCACGACAGGCGTGATCAGATCCACAAGACGGATCGACATGTTGCCCATGCCATGCGCCGTCATAGGCGTGATACGCACAACGTGACCGCCCGATTCCGGTGGGGACACATCAAACTTTCCGGCCCAACCCACATCCTGAATAGGCCATGGGGCACCGGTTGAATCAACAATTGTAATGGTTGTCACGTGACCAGGCGCCATTTTAACAACAACCGGTGTATCAGCGGCATCCAAAGACAACGTGCGTACAACCTGCATCGGCGTCGGAACCGTGATAGGTGTTTCGGCCGCTTCGCGGCTAAATTTAAAAGCCTCTAATGTTTTGCGAATTTCTTCAGGCTTCATTGGCATTAATTGCTTTAATGCCGCATCAAACGTTTGTTCTTCAATACGCTTGCGCTGCTCAGCCGCTTCTTCTTCCATTTGCACAGCAAGTTCTTCGGCTGTTTTGGGCAAACCGTAATCTGCAGCACCCTGCAAACCAATCGGCAAATCTGCCGCAGCGCCAAGCGGGTTAGTCGCTTGCGGCAATAAGGGACGCTCCACTTCATCATCGGGTGTTTTAAAGTCGCTGAGATCGGTTTGCTGCGCAAGCACAGGACCCGCGTATAGCGCCAGAATGGCGGCAGCACCCAGACAAACAAGCATACGCTTCATTGCAACTCAACTCCTTCAAGCTTACAGATCATTTGGAAAAATATATGTTTGTAAACGAACCCAAAAGACCCCAGTTAAATATTTATACTCTAGATATACCTCGGCAGACAATCCTTAATAAATCTCCGCCCGTATATAGCCCTTAATATGACTGCCATGTTTGAATGCCGATACCCGTCGGATTTTGTGTTGTTGGCATCTTCACAATATACATACGCACCGATACCAGCTGCGATGCAGAAGCACTACCCGCCCTGATTGTCATAACGAGAGGAACGTCAACGACCCATGTGTACTTTCCCTTGCGCATCGTGGCTCCGATTAAAACAGGAACATCACGTGGAATAGACGTTACGATTTGTTGCACAGTTGTGATATTACGCAACAAGCCGGATTTAGCCATGGCTTCACTAAAACTTTCCCACCCCTCTTGTGAAAAGTAATTGCGTGAATGTGCAAAACGCTCTGCAATGTCATTGAAACCAAAAGTCATGATATCAGATGCTGCACGCGATGCCCAAGCCAGCAAACTGGCGTTGTTCACATTGGGATCGCCCAGATCGACCATGGGCATGGACTCGCCTTCAATCGTGACCGCCCAATAGCGGTCTTGCGGCAACACAGAACTGACGTAATAAAAAACAACACCCAGCAAAACAAAAATAAAAAGCCCCAATACAAAAACAATGCGCAGAAGGTTTTTAAAACCGTCGCGGTAGGCGATGGTTTCTGTATCCGCAAGCACTGATGTTGGTGCTGTTGTTTGCGACACGTGCTGTTATTCCCCTGCGCGCTTCATACCTGACGGCGCTTTATTTCTGTTCTGCGATCCACTGCTCAATACCGACACCATCCGGATTTTCCAAGGATGGCACACGGTCAATCACCAGCGTCAGCAAAAGATTGTCATTGCGGTTTGAATTTGTCGCTTTGTAAGAAACCTGGATCGGCATCTGGATGACCCAGCGATAGCGGCCATTCAAGACACCTTGCTTCAACAATACCGGCGCACTGCGCGGCACGGCCGTTACAACCTGTTGCTGCGCCTGTACCGATTCAACGATACGCGAGGCCTGCAAGGCGGTCGTAAATGTTTCCCAACCTGTTTTGGTGAAGTGGCGCGATGCGGCTTGCAGCTGGCGCTGATAGTCGTGGAAACCAAAAGTCATGACATCAGTTGCCGCCTGTGCCACCCACGACAACAGGGCCGCTGTCGTCATATACGGCTGGTCAAGCGGGGCCAGCTGCATGATACGGCCGTCGGCCGTGGTTGCAAAATAACGGTCATGCGAAACAGAATTATTAATGTAGACAATCAAGGTCAGAATAAGACCGACAATAATCACACCTTCCAAAATCGCAATGCGGATCAGGTTGCGAAAACCATCGCGGTAAAATTCATTGCGGGTAACAACGCTGACCAAAGCGCCCGAAGGCAATGGTGGTGGCGGTTCTTTCACGCCATCTTGTGTGATGCCGGCACCTTTGCCGCCCTTTTTCTGGGCGGGCGCAGCAGCGGCCGGTGCCGCAGGCTTGGCGGCAGGTTTACTGCCCAAAACTTTTGATAAACCCGACAAGGGGCTGCTGTCATCTGCTGCGGGTTCGGCTGCTGTTTCTTGCACCATACCGTTGTCAGCACCTGTATCTTCGGTCGGTGCGTCTGCTTCGTGATTTTCGCGTCCGGTATCAGCCATCGTGCCTGCTTCCCCTAAAAGCTATCGATTTACGGCGTTTTTTTGCAACAAACGAAACTCTTGTAAAAGAATCCCCCTGCCCGAAAAACGCGCACTCTGTCGTGAAATACTATTTGACTCAACGGCATACCGCAACAGGCTTCTGCATATCCTGAGCAATAGAGGGCTGACATGCCATAAAGCGGCCATACATTATAATTATACATATAACTCTTAAAGCTTGCCTTACGCACCCCAGCCCGTAAAAAAGCCAGAACGCACGGCAAACTTGTCCGCCGTCCCGAATTGCCGAAATAATATTATAAATCATTGTAATATAATGATAAAAATTCGGCGTTTTTGAAAAAATCCGCAAAGAGTCTTGGTCGGCATGGGCGCATTATGCTAACTTTCTGAACCGCAACGACAGAACAAAATCACGCAGGCTGCCCGCTCGATACCCGCTCGATACCCCACTCGATACAATGGATTTTAGATTATGCCTTTACCAGATGCCTTCAACGGCCCCGCCAAAAATTTGCTGCCTTATACAAGGCCGGCAGGTCTAGCGCGCGATATTTTGCCGCTGCCGGTCTATGACACGCCTGAAATCCATGGCTTCGAATCAACAATCGAAGAAGCTATTTTTATTTTATCACAAAGCGAGACCGCGCGAAAATTTGCCGCCACCGCCATGGCCGCCGATTACGTAATTGTGATTGCCGATGACGAAAACAAAAACCTACGCGGCTATGTGGACCATGAACAACGCTTGATTTTTTTAGCAAAGGAACAAGACCCGCGCTTGCTGGCCCTGACGCTGGGGCATGAACTGGCGCATGTCAGCCAGAAAGTAAACGGCGGAATCGAAATTGATACGCGCCTTGATCATCCGCAAGATGCCATTCGCAAATTGCTGGCAATGGAAGCCGATGCGCGTGCGCATGAAATTCTGATTGCGACCGAGCTTTCTTTTGCTGACCAGAAAGACAAAGCACCGCGCGCAAGCTTTTCTGAAATTTTTAACATGGCCGCCGAAAAAAGCGAAAACCCCCTTGTTACAGGGCTTTTACGCAACATCGAAGGCAAACTGCAAACTGGTGATGTCGCACCCCACAAACTGCTGGCCGCCTGTTTCAAATCTTTTTACGGCGAAACAAGTTTCCGCCGCACGTATGAAAATGTGGTCGTCAGAAAACTGGCACAATACGATGCAGAAACATTTCAGGCACCAGAAAACTTTCAGCGCCGGATTGATGCCGATACCTTGACCCGAAAAATTGATGCACACAGCACCGCCTATCTTGCGCCCAACAAAGAACATGTGGATTTAAACGCGCCCGTTTATCACGCATTGAGTTCTGAAACGCAGATTTTTTTACAAGCGGCACAAAAAATCCGTTTTGAAAATCCGGCACTGACGCAAGAAGCCTTGTGGCAAGCACCGACGTTTGCAGACCTTGCCAAAAACATCCCCCAAAAGAAAGGGCCGTCCGCATGAGCAAGCTGGCAAGCCTTTTCCGCCGACAGGCCGCAAAGCCTGATAACAGAGGCGATTCCAGCGCCTTGCATCTGGCTGTCGCCGACCAGGACCTGAACGCCGTGGCCGAATTATTGGCCGATGGCGAAAGCGTCTATGCCAAAGACATTAATGGCGATACACCGCTGCACCTTGCCACACAAAACAAAAACCACGCGCTGATGACTTTGCTATTGTCGTATGACCGCAGTGGCATAGATGGTTCAAGCGATACCGGCACCGCACTGATGACCGCCGCCACACAGGGTGACATCAAGGGCATGGATATTCTGTTGCAGCAAGGTGCCAAAATTGATGCCGCTGATATGGATGGCACGACACCGCTGCAAGCGGCCCTTTTCGCGCAGCAATATGATGCCATGACATTTTTACTGGAGCATGGCGCAGATGTGGCCACAGGCCGCAGCAACGATGAAAATGCCCTGCATCTGGCCGCACAAAGCAACGATACACAAGCGCTGGGGCTTTTGCTGAAATATGCGCAAGGCCGCGGGGTGAATGCCCTCACCTCAACATTCAAGCTGACACCCCTGCATCAGGCTGTGCGCGCACGTGCTTATGATACGGCCAAACAACTTATTTACGCCGGCGCAGACCCGAACGTGGCCGACAGCCAGGCGATGACAGCCCTGCACACCGCCGCCAAACAAAACAACGTGGAAATGATCCACCTCCTGGCCGTTCATGCCGGCGCGGATATCAACAAGGTTGTTAACCCCTGCACCTATACCGCTTTGCATACCGCTGTGTTTGATAAAAACGCCGAAGCTTTTGACGCGCTGATCCGCTATGGCGCAGACCCGCACCAGAAGGACCATGAAGGCCGCACACCGCTGAACATTGCCGGATGGAACGGTTGCCTGCCGATTGTTAAAACCATCATGGAAGCAACCGAGCCGGAAACAGATGCAGAAGCCCTTGCCGCGTCACGCCTGCACGCGTTGTATGATGCTGTCTTTTACGAACACAAAGACGTTGCCCGTTATTTACTGGACAGCAAACTGGCGGACCTGAGCCGCCCGACAAAAGGTGGCGACCACGTCCTGACGGCCGCCTTGCAAAACGGACAATTGGATCTGGCCGAAGAAATGCTGCAAGCAGGTGCCAGACCGGACGCAACAAATAAAGTTGGCAACAGCCCCTTGTTCATGGCCGCCAGCAAGGGCGATGCACCGGCTGTTACGTTGTTGTTAAAATATAAAGCCGACCCGAATATGGCATGGGACCATGAAACACCGCTCCATGCCGCCGTTGCACAAGGACATGAAGCCGTGGTGCCTTTGCTGCTGGCGGCAGGGGCCGATCCGTTTGCACCGGACCAGTACAAACGCACGGCAGTCGATGTGGCCCGCTTGAAGAGCCGCACGAATCTGGTACCGCTCCTGCTGGCCGCAGAAAAAGATTATGCAAACAAGCCCCGAAACACGCAAAAACCCGAGCCTTTTCAAGGGCCCCGGGGGTCATAATTTTTTCATAAGCGATTGAACCCTCTCCCCTTGCGTGCTATACCAACACAATAATAAAAAAACAGAATTTCCATGACGGGTGTGCGCGGTCCACAAAATAATGGACGGCGAAAGATAACCCGCAAACCCGCGCCCGCCGCAAGGCTCGCGCCGAGGGACGACAAGGATGGCGATGACAGGCAAGAACGATAATCCGCTTCCGGGCAGTGACGATGGCGATGGCATCGAAAAGGCACTCGACCGCGTTTCCGATATTTTCAACAAAGTCAGCCAGATTGATTTCACCCGCAAGCCGACAGAAGTCGACCGCGTTTTCCGCGCCATCAAATCCAACAAAATTGCCGATGTCAAAAAAGCACTGGAAGCAGGTTTTGACCCCAATGGCTGGAACAACAGCGGCGATACACCGCTGCATCTTTGCGCGCGCGGTAATTTGGTCGAAATGGCCAAGCTGCTAACAGCGCATGATGCAGACCCCCGCACCGGCAAAAAAGATGACCCCAAACATTTACCGCTGGATGACGCTGTCAATTTCGGCAAGCCGGAGATGACAGAATTTCTGGCGCGTCAGGGCGGCTATCTGCCCGGCAACACAGTTGATGGCTGGACGCTGCTGCACCGTGCCTGCGAAAAAGGCAAAACACGTATTGTGCAGGCCCTTTTGGATGCCGGCGCCGATGGCAATGAAAAAACCGGTAATGGCGCAACACCTCTGCTGGTGGCCGTGATGCGCGCCCAGTCCGATGTGGCCGAAGCCCTTTTAGAATATCCGGCCATTGTAGATGGCATGAACACGTTGTTTGTACAAACCGACAGCCAGCAGCGCAGCGCCTTTCAATTGGCGGTGGAGCGCGGCATGTCCAAGCTTGTCAATAAAATGATCGAAAAAGGGATCTTGCCCAATGTGGCTGATGCCGAAGGGCAAACACCTTTACAACACGCCATTTCGCGCAGTGATACTGATATGGTGCGCACCCTGATCAAACACGGCGCAGATTTGCACACAAACATTGCAGGTATTGGCACACCCCTGATGTTTGCCGCCGAAAGCACCGAAATTTCCGATGATGCCACGCGCGCTGAAATCATCACCTTGATGATCAAACACGGCGCAGACCCCGACAAAGCCGAGCCAGCCACAGGCCGCACGCCGTTGATGGCCTTGGCCGCAACAGACAACCGCAGCCAAAGCATGGCGGCCCTTCTGGCACATCCGGTCACCCTTGACCTGTGCGACAACGACGGGATGAGCGCGGTGTTCCACGCGCTGAAAAACCCGCAAAGCCTGCGCCAGCTGCTGGATGCCGGTGCCAGCGCCAATGCACGCCACATGCAAGATGCCGCCACCCCCTTGATCCGCGCGGCACGTGACAGCAACGCTGCCGCCGTTGACATGTTGCTGGCCGCAGGGGCCAATCCGGCCCTATTCGATGCTGCCAAAAAATCGGCGCTGTCTTATGCCAGGGCTGGTGTGAACGACAACGCGGCCGACATTGTGCAAAAACTGGAAAGCAAATTGCAAAATGACCTGCGCCCGCAGCGCAAACCTGCGGCCAAAGGTCAGGCCTGGGATTTGTGACAGGGCCCGCGCCAAAACGCCCCGATCATGCAGATGCAGCAGCTGAGCTGCACGCCTTTATTACGTCAGGACAAAAAGAAAAATTCAGCACAGCACTGGACACAACTGGTCCCGCCCTTCGCGATATACTGGCCATAAAAAATGACAACGGTGATCCTGTCTTGCATGGCCTGTTGCAACAAGGCTGGCTGGACCTGATCGCACCCGCCGTGGCGCGTGGCGCAGATGTTGAATCCGAAAACAAAGCCGGTGAAACCGCCTTGCACGTTGCCCTGAAAAACAAAGGCACAGAAGCGCCACAAGCCTTGTTATCGGCAGGGGCCAACCCCGATGCCAAGATCGCAGGCTATGCCGATACAGGCTTGATCCGCGCCATCAAGGCCGAAGACATTGACCAGATAAAATTGCTGCTGCGCGCTGGCGCAAACCCTGGTGTAACCGACAGCATTCCCGCAGAAGACGGACAGAATGCCTATCACCACGCGGCACAAACCACGGCAGAGGTGATGGCCGTCATGTTGGCAGAACCCGATGCTGCCAAACACCTGCGCGCCTTTTGTCCGTTTGAAAAAACCGAAGCCGATGTTTTTCGCATCGCGCTTTATACGGGCAGCAAAGAAATTGTGCAGCAGCTGATTGACTACGGCGTCGACATCAACGGGCGAGACCCGAAACAAAACACCCCGCTGCAATGGCTTTTGCAGCACCACAACACCCGGGCCGATGCCTTGCCGCTGTTAAAAGTATTGCTAAAGCACGGCGCGGATATTGAAAAAACGCGCAACGACTGGGGCGACACACCGCTTATGAGTGCAGCGCAGGCTGATTTTGCAGGTGCCGTCAGTTTACTGCTGGATGCAGGGGCCAACCCGCAGCTGAAGAATTACTTTGATGAAACACCGCTGCACATGGCGGCACATCATTACACCACCGCCACAATTACAATCCTGATCGAATCGGGCGCGGATATTGAAGCACAGGACCGTCACGGACAAACCGCTTTGCATATTGCCGCACATCGCAACCGCCGCGACGTGGTGAAAACCTTATTATCGCATGACGCAAACCCTGATGTGCGCGACAAAAAGGGCCGCACACCGGACGAAATATGCCAAGCCCCTGTGCAGCAAACCACCCGCAGCTTGTTGCTGACACGTAAAAGGGAGCGGCAAAGCAACAACAGCCGCCGTGGATATGCCAAACGCGCCTTCAACCGCCAGGACGGGCGCAAAGACAAGGTAAAGCGTTATGAACGGTATAAAAAACCGACTTCAAAAGGCTTCGGAAATCGGCCATAATCGACACCGCGTCCTTTTAAAACAATAAAAATAAGGATATTGCCGCGTGGAGCCGCTTTTTAACAGCGACGGCCTGACCAAACCAGGCCCTGCCTTTATCAATACCCCGCTGGATACCAAGGGCAATACATACCTGCATGAATTATGCTTGCGCAACGCGCCGCCAGCGCTGATCCGCGAGGCCGTGCAAAAGCTGGGCGCGGATGTGAATGCGCGCAACAGCAACGGCTTTTCACCATTGGGCAATGCCATCTTAAAATCATCCCCCGCAACCGTTGCCTGCCTGATTGAACTGGGCGCAGAAATTTATTATCCCGCGGGTAAAAATATTTTCAATGCCACCCATCTGGCCGCATCGGCAGGCCGCGAAGATATTCTGGATGTTGTCCTGAAAAACGGCGGCGGCAAATACGTCAACGACGGCGGCATGAACGAATACGGCACGGCGGAGACCCTGCCGCCTTTGCACATGGCCGTTAAAAAATATCATTACAAACTGATAGAGCCGCTGATCAAAGCCGGCGCATGGCCGGATGCAGAAGCCGGATACGATAAACTGACCGCGCTGCACATTGCCGCCAACAACGAAGCCGCAGGGCCGATGGCACAGCTGATCCGCCTGGGGGCTGACATCAACCGCAAAAGCGGCGACAAAGGGCAGACCCCCTTACAATACGCGGCCCAGCTGGACCGCCCGCAAGCCGCAGAACTTTTGCTGCGCAAAGGTGCCGATATCCACGCCGAGGACAAACAAGGCATGACCGCCCTGATGCTGGCCGCCAGCCAAGGGAATTCCCGCGTCATCGAAAAAATTCTGGCTTTTGACCGTGATGTGGACCGCCGCCGCAATGGCGCGGACCATGAAACAGCTTTGATGAAAGCCGCGCACAAAGGCAATACAGCCACGGTCGAGCTGTTGTTGAAAGCAGGTGCCAACCCGCTACTGGCAGATGATTTTAACCGCACGGCTGCAAAATATGCCGAAGACAGCCCCAATACATCCAACAGCAATTGGGAATATCAAGGCGGGTACAGCCACAATACCGGCAACAACAACCAGCGCACGCGCACCATTTTGCGCGAGGCAGAAGACAAAGCCGCGCAAAAGTTTTACGAGAAAAAATACAAAGGTCACAGACCTTAAGCACAAAGACCCTGAACAAAACAGGGCACCATCATCGGCGGTAACATGGGTGTGAACAGGCTGCAAATACCAGGAGATCCCGATGACAAAAAGAAAACCTGCCGAGCGCAAAAAAATCTCGGCTGACCATAGCAAGGCAGCGGCCCGCAAGAAAAACAAAACGCTGCGGCCGGGCCCCGGTAAATCCTTCAACGGCAAACCTGTCCCCGCCGCGCGCGACGGGTTTAACCACAATCATATCCGCGAGCCGGACAAAATCACCGATGCCGCCACAGGCCGTACACGCCTGATTGATGCAATTCTAAAAAACGATGCCGAACAGATTGAAAAACTGCTGAAAGCGGGCGCCAGCGCCAACAAAACCACCAAAGACGGCAAAAGCCCGCTGCATTACGCCGCCCGCCTTGGCATGACAGAAGCAGTCAGCCTGCTGGTTGATTACGGCGCGCAAATTAACCCGCGTGACAAAACGCAACGCACCCCTGTTTTTGATGCGCTTGAAGGCCCGCAGCCTGCGCGTGTTTTAAATGCCCTGTTCAAGGCCGGTGCCGATGCGGATATTCCCGACAAAGACGGCCGCATTCCGTTGCACGACGCGGCAGAACATGGCAACACAGCCCTTGTGCGTAAAATTTTAAAACACACCACCAACGCGAACCGCCCCGACAAAAAAGGCACACAGCCTTTGCATCTGGCGGCGGGCAGCAATTCGGTGGCGGTTGTGCAGACCATTATGTTTGAACGCGTCGCCCTGTTCAGCGCCAACAACGATGGCGACACCTGCCTGCACATGGCCGCCAGCCGCGACAGCAACGATGTGGCCGAATACCTGATGAAAACCGATGCCGCACGGCTGGTGAATGCCGTCAACATGGACGGCAGGTCCCCCATGCATCTGGCGGCGGCCCGCAAAAATATTCCGCTGCTGCGCCAGATGATTGAAGCCGGCGGGGATGTCAACATGCCCGATGGAAAAGGCTTCACCCCATTGCACGATGCGATTTGCAGCCACGACACAAAAACCGTGAAGCTGTTGATTGAAAGCGGCGCAGATATCAGCAAGCCCACAGCCGGAATGCGCGTCACGCCGCTTATTCTGGCGATACAGCAACAACAAACAGACCCTGCCATTGTCAAACTGTTGATGGAACACGATGCCAGTGTGACCACGGCAGATGATGATGGTGTGACACCTTTGATGGTGGCGGCGCGGCGTGGTGACATGGGCCTGATGCAGGTTTTGCTGGATGCCGGTGCTGATCCGAAAGTCGCCGACAAGAAGCAACAAAACGTGTTGCATTACATCAACGGCAACATGCCGAAGAAGATGATCGAGACATTGCTGGAACGCGGCGCGGACCCGAACCTTGCCAGCACCTGGGGCCGGACACCGCTGGTGAACGCCATGCAGGACCGCAACGTGGCCCTTGCGGAAATTTTGCTGGATAAAGGGGCCGATCCGAAAACATCGGACAGCCAGGGCTTCACCCCGCTGCACATCGCGCTTCAGCAACGCCACCTGTCGCTCGTCGGCAAGCTGCTGGAAAAAGGCGCCGATGTGACGGGCACCGCCAGTTATACAAAAATGACACCGTTGCACATCGCCAGCCAATTGGGACTGGAGCGTGAAGTAGGCCTGCTGCTGGATAAAGGGGCCGACCCGAACGCGAAAGACCATATGGGCCGCACACCGTTGCACAATGTTTTGCAAAACGGGTATCTGTCTGTCGAATCGGTGCGCAAATTACTGGCCAAAGGGGCCGACCCGCTGGCCGAAGACCAATACGGCACCAATCCTTACGACATGGCGCATAACATGCGTAAAAGCGTGGTAACCGAACTGTTCAAGCAACAGATGGCCAAAAAATCGGCCAAACCCTATACCCCCAAGCCGCCGCGCCCACCGTGGGGGTATTATTAAACCGCTGTTTTTACAGGATATTGATATAAATCATAGACATAACACTGTCGTTTCTGTAGGATAGCGCAACACAGACATTTGAGGATCGGCATATGGCCAAGACCGCAAAACGCAAACCCGTGAACGAGGCATTTCTGGATGCCGCGCGGCTTGGCGACTTTGACGGTGTGAAATTCTATCTGGAAGAAGGCGCCAATATCGAAACCCGCGACAACCGCGGCCGCACCGCCATGCATATTGCCGCCGAAAAAGGCATGACCATGACGCTGGAAGTGCTGATCGAAGAAGGCGGGCAGCTGAATACTGTTGATCACGCCAAAGAAACACCGCTGATGCTGGCCGCCAAATTACAAGGCGGCTACGATGCTGTTGCCATGCTCATTGGCAATGGCGCGGATATTACCCTGCGCAATCTGCGTGGACAGACCGCCTTTACGATGGTGGATGAAAAAAGCCCCGTGAAAAAAATGCTGCGCGGTGCCTGGCTTGATGCACTGGATAAAAACCCGCCGGATCTTTCTGTCACCACCAGCCAAGACCTGCATATTCGCAAGCCGCTGGTGCTGAAACCTGCTGCGCCGCCGCAATAACTGCGGCCTCCTTCCCCTCTTGCATAATCTTGTAGCATTCTTGCATTCTTGGCTTTGTGCCCGTTTTTGCTGCCGAAAAAACCCCCACGGGATTGACCGTGGCGTAACAATATGTCAAGAATCTTAACACTTGGATTAATAAAGTATCGCGCAAGCACCTGCGCCGATGTCTGCCGCACATGCCTTTTTAAGAGTCGGCAGATGACTGATGAAGGATTGGCTGAACCATGGACCCCACATCGCTTTCAGACAAGTTTACCGGACAGGCCGCCGCCAACAGCAACACGCCGCCTGCGGAAAAAGCCGAGAACACTCAAACGCGCGAAGATATTTTTTTCGCCGCCATCAGCGACAACCGTTATGAAGAAGTCCTGCGCCTGATTGATGCCGGCGCAAACGTGAATACGCTGAATGCGCAACGCCAGTCCCCGTTGTGCCTCGCGGTTGAAAAACGCCACAAGCACATTGCCCGCCTGTTGCTGAAAAATGGCGCGGATGTTGAAAAATATGAACAGGAAACCGGCATATCGCTGCTGGTGAAAATGCGCGAAGCAGAAACAAACATCGGTCTTCAGGAAGAAGACATCGTATCTCTGCTGGTAGATCGCGGCGCAAAAGTGCAATGCTATGTCGGCAGCACTCCCTTGCTGGTGAAATATGTGGAACTGGGTATGGCGCAAGCCACACAGGCTGTCCTGGCCGCCGGGGCCGACCCAAGCCTTCCTATCGCCGGCAACAAACGCACGCCCATGATTGAAGCACTGACATCGGACAAGCCACAGCGGCATAAAATTATTCAGGCCCTGTTGGCGGCAGGTGCAGCGGTTGACGGCCACCCGGACAGCAACAGCACGCCGCTTTTTACCGCCGTGAACATGAAAGACCTGCAAGCCATTGACCTGCTGCTGGCGGCCGGTGCCAAAACCGATATTGTCAAAAACAATTACGATGGCACACCGCTTTTGAAAGCTGTCCGCGATGGCCAAAAAGAGATTGCCGAAAAACTTCTGGCCGCAGGCGCGGACATCAACGCACGCTTTGATCAGGACATGACACTGCTGCAACGCGCCATCCGCCACGAAGCACCGGAGGAAATGATTGAGTTTCTTCTCACCCATAAGGCGGACCCCAATGCACTGAACACGGATCTGGGCACCGCCTTGCATGTGGCGATCCGCAGCAAGCTTTTGCCCGTCGTCAATATTCTGCTGCGCCATGAAGCAGACCCGTTGCGTGAAAACACCAAGGGCCTGACCCCGCTGCAAATGGCCATTGCCGACCTTGGCCGCGATGATGCGATTGTGGATCGTTTGAAAATTGCCGATGGCGCTGCGCGCATGGCAAAAGAATCAGCAAAACCAACACCACCCAAAACGGATTATCATTTTTACGGCTTTTAAGGTCACGTTCAGGATTAGCGACAGGAAAAAAACATGTTCCCCTCCTTCAACAACAACGCCCGCAAAGCAGGTACAGGTATCAATGCCCCCATGGATGCACAGGAGCGTACCGCCTTGCATATTGCCGTGGCCGAAAACGATGAAGTGGGCCTGCACCGCTTGCTGCGCATTGGTGCCAACCCGAACCAGCCCGACAAACAGGGCCAGCCCCCGTTGTTTGAAGCCGTCACGCACAACCGCCTGCACATGCTGGAAGCGCTTGGCCACAATTCAAACACGCAGATGCGTGATAAAGCGGGCCGCAGCCTGATTGACTGGGCGATTGAACAAAAAGCAGGCATTGAAATGTTCCATGCCCTGCGCGCCATTCGTGTGCCGCTGGATGCCAACCTGCGCACCAAACGCACCGCCTTGCACACGGCGGCCGAACAAGGCGCGGTGGACATGATTGACACCCTGCTGCAAGCGGGCCTGTCCATCAACGAAAAGGACAAGGACGGCAATACACCCCTGTTGCTGGCCACCAAGGCCGGACAGGTGGACATGATGAAAAAACTGATTGATGCCGGCGCGCACCCCAATATGCGCAACAACGATATTCAATCCCCGCTCTATATCGCTGCCGAAACAGGCAATGCGGCCGCCGTGGATTTATTGCTGGCAGAGCCTTCTGTCCGCACCGAAGTCAACAGCCACGCTGAATACAAAACCGGCTGGACCCCCATGATGGTGGCCGCCGCCAAAGACCATGCCGAAATCATCGACAAACTTTTTGCCATTGGCGCGGATGTGAACCAGACAGACAACCAAAACCGCAATAGCTTGTTTATCGCCGCCGTTAACGGCCAAGTAGATGCGGCAAAAAAACTGACCGCCCTGGGGGCCGATGCCCGCAAGAGCCCTGTATCGAATAACAACCGCTCCCCCATGATGCATTGGGTGCACAACGACAATTACCGCGAAATGCTGGCGGTGCTGATCAGCGCCGGTGCCGACATCAATGCAACCGACGGCAGCGGCCAGACCGCCCTGCACCGCGCCTGTGACCATATGCAGGCCGATAAAATCAAAACACTGCTGTCATTGGGCGCAAACCCCAATATCGTCAACGAATTTGGCCAGCGCCCGATTGACGAGTTAATGGACAACTACAATTACCGCAACGATGAAATGCTGCCGATCATGTCAGCTTTGCTGGACAAGGGTGCCAGCGCGGATTTGTCGCCCATGGCCGAAGTTGAATCAAGCCCGCTGCATTTGGCCGCACAGCACGGACACACAAAAACAGTTGCCCTGATGCTGGAACATAACGCGCAGGCAGACGCACATGACCGCACCTATAGCCGCAAAACCCCGCTGATGATTGCCGTGGAACAGGGCAAGCTGGAAATTGCGCAAATGCTGGTGGAACACGGCGCGAACCCTTTGAAAACCGACAGCATGAAGCGCAACGCGCTGCATCTGGCCGCCCACCACGGCAACCCGAAAATGCTTGAATTTATTCTGGGCCTGCCGGGCGTTGATATAAACACCGTTGATGCCATGGGCCGCACCGCCCTGCATCACGCCTGCCTGCGTGAAAAGCCGGAAGCTGCAAAAATTTTACTCGCGGCTGGTGCCTCCATCACCGCTTATGATGCCGATGGCCTGACCGCGCTGCACAGCGCCATGGTTTTGGGCAACAGCGATATGTTGCAAGCCTATGACGAGGCACAAGGGTCTTTCTCTGACTGGGATGCCCGCACCCGCGAAAGTGGCGATACACTGCTGCACGCCGCTGTGCGCGGCGGCATGGAAATGTCGATTGAAAAACTGCTCAGCCTTGGTGCGGACCTGACACAGGCAGACATGCAGGGCCGTAGCCCGCTGCATCTGGCAATCGAGCTTGAAAAAACTGATATCGCGCTGATGCTCATATCGAATGTGACGGCACGCAAAATCAGCCTCGACACACTGGTCGATATGAAAGGCCTGACGCCGCTGCACGCCGCTGCAATAACAGACAACAGTCGCCTGGCCGCCCAGCTGGTGGCCGCCGGTGCGGATGTGAACCTGACAGACAGCGAAGGCAATTCCGCCCTGCATCTGGCTGTACAGCACAACAATTACGATGTCGCGGAATTTTTGGTGAATAAAAAGAACGTCAGCGTTTTAAAAGCCAATGATGCAGGTGAAAATGTTCTTCAGCTGGCCATGGCAACAAAGAACGAACGTTTGTTCAACCTGTTGCTGCCTGCCGCGCTGAAAGAACAAGAAGCACAAGCCGATCAAAAACCGGATCGCAAGGCAAAAACGCCCAAGCCGCCAAAACCGAACGGAGCCTGACATGCGCACCCTTTTCCTGATATCCGCCGCTGTCTTTTTGTTTGTGGCCGGCGCTGATTTTGCGACGGCACAAATGCAGTACCACCATGTGCAGGCCGATCCAGCCGCAAAACCGGCAGATGGCAAAAGCACCATCACCACTCCGGCCCCTGCGAAGGAGGGGGAATTTGAAGGCGGGCACACAGCCACCGTTACCTCCGTCAAATCCTGCCTTGATGAGCTGCCGCCGGAAGATGCAGCAGAGATTCGCCGTAATTACCTGAAGCCCTATCAGGAATGCCAGCGCCGGGCACAGGCGCTGTCCGTCAAGCGCGTGAAAGCCGGGGAAGACGCTGAAAAACCCACCCCGAAAGAAGCTGAAAGCCCGCGTAACTTTATCCGCGTTCAAAAAGACACAAAACCTGAAAAAGTACCTGTCCTGGGCATTAAAGGCAGCAATATCCCCGATGCCAAACCCGCCAGCACGCAAGACAATTACAACCGCTAATATTTTCTGTGATATAATGTGAAGAGGCAGGCCACGATGGCCTGAGAAACCACGTGCAGATATAAAACCGGATAAAACAGGGGATTAAAACAATGCCTTCTTTTCTGACAGCTCTCTTTATTTGCATGGCCTTTTTGCTGTCGCACACCGCCCCGGCACAGGCACAAAGTTCTTATACCGGTGCCACACAAGGTTTTGTTGGCCAAAAAAACCCGACACCACGCGCCGTGCCTCCGGTGGAATACCCACAAGCCACACCATCCAACCTGCCCCCTGTTTTTGACAATGTGGCACCGCCCAGTCTGCCCGCCACCACGGCCAGCGGTGAGGGCAGCGATGCGGTGGAAGATCCTTGCTCGGCTTACACAGATTCTTACGATTCATACACATTGTGTCAGGACCGGATCCAAAAAATACAGCGCATGAAAGATGCAAAAAGCAAACGCCAGGCCAATGATGCCAAACGCTATGGCACGCCTGCACCGGCACCTGTTGCCACCGAAGAACCAAAAACAGATGCACCAGCCGCTGATGCCAAAACTGCGGATGGCACCGAAGAAAAACCAAAAGAATTAACCCCGACCGAAAAAGCCCTTGAGATGCGCGGCAAGGCCGTGGAAAAGAAATCCATCGGTGTTAAATAAACTTTTTCAGGTAAAAACACTTATGCGGCAGGGGGCATATGCTTCAGGTGAATGCGCTTGAGCACCGTTACGCCACGCGTGGTGCCTTCCGTCAGGCGTTTGATATCGTAATTTTCAAAAGCTGCCTTCACCAGATCTTCCATGTCGTGCTGACGCGCAATCAACATCACATCGCGGCCACGGTTGTCACTGTGGTTCACATAGGCACCGGCTTTTAACAAGGCATCGGCCGTATCACGGTGCCCTGCACTGAGGGCACGCATCAAGACCGTACGGCCATCATGGTCTTCCGCTTCCAGATCGACATCTTCGCGCGCCAGAAAATAACGGAATGTTTTTGTATCACCCGCAAGCTCTGCAAGCATCAGGGCTGTGGCACCGCTTTGGTCACGCTGATCAACAGCATATCCGTTGGCCACCAACGGCGGGATAAGCGCCGGCATATCATGCTTGGCCGCCAGCAAAAGCGCCGTTTCACCCTTGTGATTTTCACGTGCGGTGTTGAAGGCCGTGCTCAGGCTTTTTTGCGCAAACTGCGCTTTGCCGGAAATAATTGATTCCATGAGGGCATCATTGCCAAACTCGTTCGGGAAATCGGCAGCGGCGCCTTGGCCGACCAGAAAATTGAAAATCTTTTCGTGCCCGCCGCGCGCGGCAAAAATCAGCGCAGTATCGCCGTTCTTATCATACTTGTTCAGATTGGCGCCTTTTTTTACTGCTTCTTGTACGCCTGCAAAATCAAGCGTCTCGGCACTTTTTAAAAGCGCAGCGTTGGCCAGATCTTGCGAAAATTTGCTCATATACGGCATCCGTTTGAAAAAGCGGCAGGGTTGTAGCAGAGAAGATCATATCTTCTATATATGTAAATGTCAAAAGACACGCCCACTTTGTAATGATCTTGCTGAATTTTATGCCTTTTTCGCCAACAGCCGCCCGTCGTGGCGGTACTGCCCACTTTGATGGAACACACTGAAACAATAGGAAACAAGCCCGCAAGTGCCTGATTCGCCCCCACGCCCGCACCACACAAAGACCGCGGCCAAGGCTGTATATGTTTTTGATTTTGCAAAAAATTCTGCGGGTTATGGCCGCCCTGCCTTGCCCCCCTCCGTCAGGTTGCTTGACCGGCGGGGATCATTTCTGACATGATTTAAACACGCTCAAGGAGTGTCACTGAGACACACCGGAATACAAAAAGCGAAAGCAAAGACCCGCAAAAAATTGCCGGGTCTTTTTTTGTTTCGCGTTTTTTATATGCCCTTGCGCCAGGAAACCCCCGTGCATGACCAGCCGCAAAAAAACACCCCGCAAAAAATCCACCGCCCTGAAAGCGGCCCCCGCCAAGCCCCGCATCGCGCCCCGCAAAATAAATGCACGCGCGTTGATTGAAGCCTTGGAGCAACACGTGCTTGGCGAAAAAGAAATGACCGCCACACAAGTGAGCGCGGCCTTGGCCTTGCTGAAAAAGACACTGCCCGATGTTACCGCCAGCCCGCGCAACAACGCACCCAAAAAAAGCCCCGCGCGCCACGAAGATGCTCTGAAAGAACTGGAATAGATATTGATGACCCCGCGCGAGAAAACGATCCGCCTGCGTCTGATGCATGATTTTGCGCATTACGCCAAAAAATGCCTGCGCATCCGCAGCAAGGGCGGGCAAATTGTGCCACTGGTGCTTAATACCGCGCAGGCACATATCCATGCAAAACTGGAAGAGCAGATCATTACCACCGGTCGCGTGCGGGCCTTGATTTTGAAGGGTCGCCAGCAGGGGTGTTCCACTTATGTGCAAGCCCGTTTTTACTGGAAGGTCTCGCACCGGCAGGGTGTACGGGCTTTTATTTTGACACATCTGGAAGAAGCATCACGTAACCTGTACCAGATTTTGCGCCGCTTTCACGAAAACTGCCCCGATGCCGTACGCCCGCAGACAGGCGAATTCAGCAACCATGCCTTGAGTTTTGATGTGCTGGATTCTGGTCACAGTGTCGGCACCGCAAAGTCGCAAGGCGTTGGCAGATCGCACACGCTCCAATATTTCCACGGGTCGGAAGTCGCCTATTGGACCCATGCCGAGGCGCATATGTCCGGCGTTTTGCAAGCTGTCGCCGATGCCAAGGGCACGGAAGTGATTTTGGAAAGCACCTCCGGCGGGGCGGAAGGATTGTTCTACACAATGTGTCAGGAAGCGATCAAAGGCCGGTCTGAATATATTTTTATTTTCGTACCGTGGTTCTGGCAGCCCGAATACCGCAAACAAAGCACAACACCACTGGATCTTAGCCACGATGAAATCACTTACCGTGACCAATTCGGGCTGGATGATGCACAGATGCTGTGGCGCAGGCACAAAATTGCGGAACTGGGCGGGATCTGGACATTCCAGCGTGAATATCCATCCACCCCCGAAGAAGCCTTCCACAGTGACCAGCCGGGCGCGCTGTGGCAACGCGAAACAATTGAGAAAAACCGCCGCCATGCGGATGACACACCAGAAATGAAACGCATTGTGGTGGCCGTCGACCCCGCGGTGACATCGGGCCGCAACAGTGACGAAACCGGTATTATCGTGGCAGGGCTTGGCGTGGATGACCATGGCTATGTACTGGCCGATATGTCCGGCAAATACAGCCCTGCGGAATGGGCATCGCAAGTAATCAGCGCCTATTATACCTTTGCTGCTGACCGTGTGGTGGCCGAAGTCAACCAGGGCGGCGAGATGGTGGAACACACCCTGCGCAGTTTTGACCCACATATTGCGTATAAATCTGTGCACGCCAGCCGTGGCAAAGTGGCCCGCGCCGAACCTGTGGCGGCACTGGACAGCCGCGGATTGATCCACCACTTGGGCCAGTTCACAAAACTGGAAGATCAGATGTGCCGGTTTGACCCCGTACACAATACCCAAAGCCCCGACCGTGTGGATGCCCGCACCTGGGCCATGACGGAACTGATGCTGAAACGCCCAAGTCCTGCCACGCCGGTTATTTGGGGCGCATAAGCCCGCGTAGATTTTTTACGTTTTATATGGAGACGACCCATGGGATTCAAAAACCCCCTATCCGCCCTGTTTACAAGGCGGGAGAAAAAAGCCAGCCAGACCGCGCCGCTGCTGGTGCAATGGGGCGGGCAGCAACCCCGCTTTACCCCGCGTCAGTACGACCAGCTGGCCCGTGAAGGATACCAAAAAAACGTGATTGCCTATCGCTGCGTGCGGCTGGTCAGCCAAAATGCAGCCACGGTGCCCTGGGCCGTTTTTCGCGGCAAGGGACAAGACCGTGTGCGGCTGGAAGACCACCCGCTGGTGCAATTGCTGGAACAGCCCAACCCCATGCAAGGCGGGGCTGAATTGTTTGAAGCCATTTACGGTTTTTTTCTAATTGCAGGCAACAGCTATATTGAAGCCGTCGCACCGGAAGGTGCCGCGCCGCGCGAGCTCTGGACATTGCGTCCAGACCGGATGCGCGTGATCCCCGGGCATCAGGGTATTCCACAAGCTTACCGCTATCACACAGGCGGACAGGCAGTTGATTTTCCGGTGGATGCACTGGACGGCCACGGGCCGGTCTTGCACCTGAAGTCTTTTCATCCGCTGGATGACTGGTACGGCATGAGCCCGCTGGAAGCTGCCGCCGCCAGCATTGACCAGCATAACGATGCGGGCCGCTGGAACGCGGCCTTGTTGCAATCCAGCGGCAGGCCTTCGGGCGCGCTGGTTTATAAACCCACACATTCGGATGCGGCAGGCACGCTGACAGATGAGCAACGCCAAAGCTTGAAGAGCGAGCTGGAAGCCTTTTTCTCCGGCACTGAAAACGCAGGCCGCCCGCTGGTGCTGGAAGGCGGTCTGGACTGGCGCGAAATGTCCATTACGCCCAAAGACATGGACTGGCTGGCGGGCAAGGATGTATCGGCGCGCGAAATTGCGCTGGCCTTCCACGTGCCGCCGCAATTGATTGGGATTGACGGGTCTTTAACCTTTGCAAATTTTGAACAGGCCCGCCTTGCCCTGTTTGATGACGCTGTTACGCCACTGCTGGACCATGTGAAGGACGAGCTGAACCACTGGCTCTGCCCGCGTTACGGCGCAGATATTTCGGTGGATTACGATATTGACCGCATCGAAGCTTTTGCACCACGCCGTGAGAAAGTCTGGGCGCGCATCAGTGCTGCTGATTTTATGACCATAAATGAAAAGCGTACCGCCCTTGGCCTGCCCGCCCTTGAAAATGGCGATGTGCTGGATGCAGGAAAGACTGTATGAGCAAGCCGCTTTATATCCGCCACGCCGGCACAGCATACCCTGTGCAGGCAAACATGGCACTCGTGCTGCAAATTGAAGATGCCCTGGGCGCTTTGCTACCTTTGACAGCAGATTTTAAAAGCAACCGCTGGCACGTGGAAAGTCTTGTCACACTCATACAGATTTTTTTGCAGCAGGCAGGGCAAGACACCGACTTTTTAAAGCTTGGCACCGACATGATCGGCCACGGTCTGCCGCTTTATCACGCGCAGGCCCTGCATATTCTGACACATATAACCGGACAAACCGCATGACAAAAATTGATAATCTTGTGCAGCAAAAATCTGTCTCGACAGGGGCTGGCAATCTGACTTTATTGCCCGCGCTTGCAGGCCGCAGCTTTGCCGATGCTTTTGGCACGGGCGGAAGTGACATGTTTTTCTATTTTATCCGTCATACAAAACTGCCCGAATGGGAAATTGGCACAGGGCACCTGGCAGATGCCGCAACACTGGTGCGCGATACCGTTATTTCTTCCAGCGCCGGTGATGGAAAAGTTTCTTTTTCTGCTGGCGATAAAGATATTGTGAACGATATTCCGGCAACACAACAGCTGGTATTGCCGCAAAGTCCCGTCGCCGGAGATTTGCTTGTCTACGACGGCACAAACTGGTCCGCCCTGCCGCGCGGCAATAACGGTGAGGTACTGAGCGCAAGCACGGATGATCTTCAATGGCAAACACCTGCCATCAGCCAGATAGAGGGTCTTGCAACAGCCCTTTCCGGCAAAGCCGCCACTGCGCACGACCATACCATCAGCGCGGTCACAGGCCTGCAAACGGCACTGGATACCAAAGCCTTCGTCACCCATATGCACGGGATTTCGGATGTTGAGGGCCTGACGAGCGCTTTATCCGGCAAAGCAGATGACCCGCACGGGCACGGAATAGAAGATATAGCAGGCCTTGCCACCGCCCTTTCCAGCAAGGCCGCCAGCGCCCATAGCCACACCATTTCCGATACAACGGGACTACAAACCGCACTGGATGCCAAAGCCGCCACGACACACAACCATGCGATTGAAGACATCACCGATCTTGCCACGGCACTCGCAGACAAGGCGGCAAGTGCACACAGTCACGACGTAGAAGACATTACAGGTCTTGCCGATAGCCTTGCCGGCCTGACACCGGCCAGCCGCAGCATTGCAACATCCGGCAGCCTGAGCGGCGGCGGCACTTTAGCGGATGACCGCAACCTGCAACTGGCCGGAGATGCCGACACCCCGGGCAACAATAAATATTACGGCACGGATGCAGGTGGCGACAAAGGATTTTACGACCTGCCCGCTGCCGCAGAAGCCCCCACGGCAGCAGATATTGCCTTTGACGATACATCCCCCGTGCTGGTGACGGGGGATGATGTACAAACCGCACTGGATACGGTGGACCGGCATTTGCTCCGCAGTGGATTTTCAACACACCACAGCACCAGCATCAACCATTTAACAGGCAACAACAGCACCGGCCCCTTTGGCCCCGTCGTTTCCGGCACCAACGCCACAGCGGATATGGGGGAGACAAGCTATAGCGTCAATCAGGATGCCCTGGGGGTTGTGCGCCTGTCTACCGGCACCACAGCCACGGGCTGTGCTTTACGCGGCTGCGGCCATGCCGGATTGATGTTGCATGAAAACGGCAAAATTCTGCGCCTGCAATCGCGTATACGGCTGGAAGATCTTACAGCCAGCGGGTCGCAGGAATTTCGGGCCTGGGGGGGCGTGTCATTGGGCTTTGCCGCCAATACCGCCCCCGCCACCACCTACGGTGTGTACTGGTATTACGATAAAACGAACGCAGACTGGATTTTGCGCCGGCGCGCCGGCGTCACCACAACCGATGTGGCCACCGGCATCACTGTTGCTGCTGACACATGGTACGACATGGAACTGGTTGTGACCGGAAACGCCACCGACACAGCCGTAGAGAGCGAATTGTTTATCAATGGCACTAGTGTTGCAAGTGTCAGCACCTTGACCGCCATGATTTGTTACAACGCAGTATCTGCCGCCATTCAAAAACAAGTCGGCACTACTGCACGGCTGATGTATGTCGACTATGAAGCACTGTTTCTGGAGCGCAGCACATGACGGGCGAACACGCGATTGGCGCACAATGCATTGGTGCCAATAACACGGCGCATAGCCCGCAAGCGCAAGGCTTTGCTGCCTGCTGGATGCCGGTACAGCCCTTACGTGCGTTTTTTGCACTCTTTATCGGCATAATGGCTACACATAACCCTGTTTTCAACATCAATGGTTTTTTTAAAACCGAGGAGGCTGACATGCCTGCCCTGCAGCACACACTGGTCGATACAAAAACCGGTGACGATATATCATTGGTCTTCGATATCCGCGATGCCCATGGCGATGCGGTGGATCTGACCAGTGCCAGCATCACCTATAAACTTTCACGGCGTGCGGGGGATGACAGCCTTTTAACCAAAACCCAAGACAGTGGCATTGCCTGCAGCGGTTCTGTTGCTACGGTCACGTTCAACACCGCTGAAATCGCGGCAGAGGGCGCGCCGCTCATCGGTGACTTTTTCGGACAATTGCGCGTGACCCTTGGCGGTATATCGCAAGTGGTGGCCGAAGGGCCGATCACCATCGAGCCTATTATTACCTGACAAACCGGAGAACCCGCCCCATGCAAGCCCCCCATTTGACATCCCCGCTGGAGCTGAAATTTGTCGCGGAGAGCGGCACGTTTGAAGGATACGCCAGTGTTTTTCACGTGACCGACAGCGCCAATGACCGCATTGCCCCCGGCGCCTTCGAAAAAAGCCTGAAAAAAGCCCGTGCTGAAAACCGCCTGCCGCCCTTGCTGTGGCAGCACGATGCACAACAGCCCATTGGCATCTGGCGTGAAATGCAAGAAGACAGCCACGGTTTATTTGTACGCGGAGAATTGTTTGTGAACGACATTGGCCAGGCGCGCGAAGCCTATAAGCTGATGCGCGAAAATGTGGTGACAGGTCTTTCTATCGGCTACCGCACCGTACAATCAGAACGCGACACCAAAACAGGCGCGCGGCTTTTGACCGAGATCGAACTTTTGGAAATTTCCATGGTGACATTTCCCGCCAACCCGCTGGCACGGGTACGGCAGGTGAAATCCCTTTTCGAAGACGGTGGTATTCCGTCCGAACGTGAATTTGAGGCTTTTCTGCGGGATGCAGGACTAAGCCGCAAACAGGCCAAAGGCGTAATCGCCGATGGCTACAAAGCCCTGACCCCGCGGGACGCGGATATTGCAGAAGATGCGGGTGTGATGCAGGCCCTTTATCGCCTGACAGAACAGCTGAAATCCTATGCCCATCCTGACCTCAACATTTTTTAAGGAACCCCCATGACAAACGATATCCGATCTGCGGTTTACGACCTGGGCCGCGCTTTTGAAGCTTTCAAGGAAGCCAACGACCAACGCCTGCGCGAAATCGAGCGCAGAGGATCCGCCGACCCGCTGACAGAGATGAAAGTCAACCGCCTGAACGCGGAAATCACCCGCGCAATGGATTCTGCCGACACAGCCAAACGCCGTGTGGACCAGATGGAAACAGCGCTGAACCGGTCCGCTCTCTCCGGCAATGGTGACGACTGGAAAGAAGCCGAGCATTTTATGCTGGAGCGCAAAGGTATGATCAGCGGTGATCTGGGCATTGATGCCTACCGCCAGTACAAAAGCGCGTTTCGCGGGTATTTGCGCAAAAACAACGCTGGCAACGGCGTGGACGAAATCAAAGCCCTCTCCGTCGGCTCTGACCCCGATGGCGGCTATACGGTCACACCCGATATGTCTGGCCGCATTTCCGCACTGGTGCGCGAAACTTCGCCCATGCGTCAGGTTGCCAATGTGATTACCATCGGTACAGATGCGCTTGAGGGCATCAACGACCTCAACGAGGCAACATCGGGCTGGGTGGGCGAGAGCGAAGCCCGCAGCGAAACCGCCGCCCCCAAAATCGGCGAATACCGCATCCCTGTGCATGAACAATATGCGGAGCCACGCGCCACACAAAAACTTTTGGATGACTCGCTCTTCAACATCGAAGAATGGCTGGCCATGAAAATTGCCGAAAGACTGGCGCGGATGGAAAACGAATCCTTCGTCAACGGCAATGGCGTGAAAAAGCCGCGCGGGTTTTTGACCTACACGGCTGGCACACCCTCTGCTGCCGGATTTTCGGTCATTGAGCAATTGCCAAGCGGTGGCAGCGGCGCTTTTGCAGATGAAGATGCAGGCGATCCGCTTATCAACCTTGTCTATGCACTGAAATCTGCCTACCGCGAAAAGGCGGTGTTTATGATGAAACGCTCCACCCTGGCAGAGGTGCGCAAATTGAAGGACAACAACGACAATTACCTCTGGCAGCCTGACTTCCAGATGAAACAAGGCGGCACGCTGCTGGGTTTCAATGTTGTCGAGGCAGAAGATATGCCGGCCATTGGTGCGGGCAGCCTGTCCATTGCCTTTGGTGATTTCAATGCCGGATACCAGATTGTGGACCGGCAGGGTATTCGTATTCTGCGCGACAGTTTCACCGCAAAACCCTACGTGAAGTTTTACACGACCAAACGTGTGGGTGGCGATGTGGTGAATTTCGAAGCGATCAAGCTGATGAAATTCTCAACCACTTAAAACTGTCCCCGCGCAGACCCCGTGGAAGATGCAGAGCCCATTTAAACGGGCCGTGCCCCCAAAAGCCCCTTGCCCGTGCCGACACACCCCAAAGCGCACCCCCCCTTGCGCTTGTGTCCGGCTGTGCATTTTCCGCGGGGATTTTTTATATAAGCAGACAAGGATATGACCCATGCACACGATTGTTCACAACATTGAAACCACACTGGTGGCAGCACCACAAACAGTACAAGCTGCCGCCATTAACAGCGGCAATATTGATACACAAGGCACAGAGACACTCGCTGTGATTGTAATGGTTGGCACCATTGGCGAAACGCTTGATTCCGAAAACCGTCTTGATCTTAAAATTGAACATGCCGATGACGATGGCACCGGCGCACCAGCCGGTTACAGCGCCTGTACAGACGACGACGTACAAAATGCAAGCGACCTGAGCAGCGGCATCTTTGCCGTTATCGACCATGCCGACAAAACACAAAAACGCCATATGGTGGAATACACCGGCGGCAAACGTTTTGTGAAGGTGACCGCAACACCCGTATCGCTTGCCACCGGCGGACCGGTTGCCATGTTGGCGCTGGCGGGCAATGCGGCACAAAAACCTGTTTCGAATACTTGACCGTACCTCCTGACCTGAACGGGGCGGGAAAGCTTTCCTGCCCCGTTTTTTTGATCTGTTCACACGATGTTTAAAAGGCCCGCGCGCATGACCCGTTCTGCCTATCACCTGATTGAAACGGCCCCGCCGGGTGCGGAGCCTTTAACACTGGAAGATACAAAGCTGCATTTGCGCCTAACACATGATGCAGATGACAACCTGCTGACGTCCCTGATTATGACGGCCCGCATGATTTGTGAAGCCGACACAGGGCTGGCGCTGGTCACCCGCGGCTATAGCCTGTGGCTGGACCGCTGGCCGCAAACACGCGATACAGCATGGTGGGATGGCCTGCGTGAAGGCGCACAAGTTTCACAGGCCGATACTGTTATATTGCCGCGCCCACCGCTGGTTTCCGTCTCGGGCATTTATCTGTACGACGATGCGGGACAAGAAACCACGCTGGGTGCAGAGGCCTATCATGTGGACACAATTGCAAAACCGGGCCGCCTTGTTTTGCGCCAGCATGTGCCACCACCTGTGGCGCTCAGGTCCGTCAACGGCATTGAAATCCGCTATTTTTCAGGATTTGGCGCCACACCGCAAAGTGTGCCGGCCCCCTTGCGGCAAGGCATGAAGCAGATGATTGCGCATTTATATGCCGCCCGTGGTGATGCGCCGGAAACAGCCCTGCACACATCGGGGGCGGCGGATTTTCACACAACTGGGAGAACGTTGTGACACAGCCGGTGGTTTATGCCGCGATAGAAACGCTGCCGTTGCGCGAAGCGACAACCTTCCGGCAGATGTCTGCACGGGCCACACATAAAATACGCCTGCATTATCGCGGCGATGTGATGCCTGAAATGCGGCTGGTCACAGATCATAAAATTTACCACATTCTGGCCGTGGCCGATGTAACGGAGACACAAACCTATCTGGAAATACTGGCCGAAAGCCGCAGCACCTGACATACCTTCCCACACCAGAAGGAAGATGTTTTTTTTAAACGAAGCCTCCGCTACACTGGGCAGATGGAATATGTTGTTTTTACAATATTGATCTGGACGATGGCGCTGTTTCACAGGCAGGAACACCGCACATTGCGCGCAGAACTGCAATCACTACCCCGCAGCACGCTGACAGAAAAGACAGAGATTGCAGGTCACGACTGGCGTGTAACAGCCATAGAGGCCGAGCACATCATTTTAAAGCGTGCCTTTCAACCCATCGGCCGGGCAGGCATTTTGCGCTATGCTCTGCCGGTTTTGTTTTTGGCCGTGATGATGATTGTATTGCAAAGCATTGCCCTGACCTGTGCTTACTTGGCGGCACTGGTGCTGCGCTGGTTTGTGCTTGAAATAAAACTAACCCGCACACCAGAGCCCCTTGCCTATGCCGCCACGTTATATGGCCGGCAATTGTTTGGCGAGGCGCTTTAAAAGACGGCGGCTATTCGGCAGCTTTGCTTTTTTCTTCTTCTACCGGTTTTTCCAGCGCCCCTTCTTGAGGAGTAACATCTGGCGCTGCTTCGGGCATTGTTTTTGTGTTTTCCGGTGCAACCAGATCAGGTGCCGGGCCCAGTTCTTCGGGCTTTTGCGGCTGCCATGCCGCCACCTGACGGTCTGCCGTGGCAATTTCGAGCGGGTTTAGTTTTTTGGCAATTTCTTCAGCCAGTTTACCCGCCGTAATTCCCATGGCCGGAAAGCCTTTGCCGTTTTCAGCAATTTTGAACCATTTGTAAGCAGCAGGGTGGTCTGGCTTGAAATCGTAAGTATCGCCCTTGCTGCCCTGATACAAATGCACGGCATAGAAAAAAGCGGCGGCCTGATCGCCCAGTTTTGCGCCGCGCTCGAACCACAAAATGGCAAGACGGGTGTTTTTACCGATACCTTTGCCTTCCTGATACAACGTGGCGGTGGCCAGAATGCCTTCCAGACTGTTCAATGCGGCGGCACGGCGGTAGAGCGTAAAGGCTTCTTCAAAGTCCTGATCCACGCCGTGGCCATTGCCGTACATATTCGCCAGGAGCACCAGTGCGCGGGCATCACCTTTTTCAGCCTCGGGGCGCAGGTTGGTAATGGCTTCTTTCCAGTTGCCGCTGTCATAGGCCACTTTGCCTTGTCCGTAGTCCGCCTGTGCGGCGGCCGGAAAGATCAGCAGGGAAGCCAGCACCAATGCCCAAATGCGCAAAACCATGAAAACTCCGAAATAAAATATTGAACCTTTGTCTTTCAAGGATAAGCCTTCCGGCCACGCTTTTCAAACAACAAGAGTAAAAATTCATGTCCGCAGACAGCCTTTGGCGCATTCAAACCGCACTTTACAGCCACCTTGGCAGCTGCGGCGCGCTGACCAGCCTATTGGCAGCAGGGGCTGCCGGTATTTTTGACCATGTGCCGGCACAGTCCGCTTTTCCCTATATCACCCTGACCGATTGTGCGGCCCGCCCGTTTGACACCCAGCAATACAACGGGTTTGAAGCCATGATCACCATCGACAGCTTTAGTCAGGCCGACGGGTCACAACAGTTGCGCCAGATCACCACGGCGCTGCACGAAGCGCTCCACAACAAAGACTTTGCCATCGACGGTCATACCCTGCTGCTCTGTCAGGCACAAGACACCCTGATCACTCAGGATGCTGATGGTGAAACATACGTGGGCCGGCAAAGGTTCCGCCTGCTGGTGGATACACCTGCGCCCGCCTGATACCCCATGACTTATTTTCATCCACTTTTTGACCCCAAGGAGTTTGACACATGCCCAGCCAAAACGGCCGTGACCTGTTGCTGAAAATCGGCGACGGCATGGAAGAAGAAAGCTTTACAACACTGGGGGCTGCGCGCCTGACCAGCCTTGCGCTGAACAACCAGCCCGTGGACAGCACAAGCATGAGCAGCAATGGCTGGCAGGAATGGACGGCCGATGCCGGTATCCAGAGTATGCAAATCCGGCTGGAAGGTCTTTTCAAAGACAGCGCCGCAGAAGAAACCCTGCGCAGCAAGGCCTTTGCCCGCACACCGTGCCAGTTCCAGCTGGTCTTTCCAAATGGTGACCTGTACGAAGCCACTTTTGTGGTGGAAAGTTATAACCGCGCCGGCAGCTATGATGGATTGGAAAGTTTTTCCGCACAGCTTTTGCGCAGCGGTGCCGGCAGCTTTACCAAGTACAGCCCATGAGCGGTATTCTCCTGCCCGGCAAGGGCAAGGGCCATGCCCACACCCTGCACCCCACGCTGGCGCTGGTGGCAGAACTGGAAGAAGCCGGCGGCAGCTTGTTTTTAATTGCCGAAAAACTTGTGCAAAAAACATTGGGCCTTGCCGAAATTATCCGGCTGTTGGGAATTGTATACCAACACGCGAAAATAAAAATGCCGGCGGAGCAAATACCGGATTTTTTACTAACGCAATCGCCCACACCGCCCGCCAGTCTTTTGGCAGATGTGCTGATGGCGCTTTTGCATCCGCTGTACGCCATGGATGCTGTCACCGAAAGCGATGACACCCCGCCGGGGGAGGCCTGAGCGACCCGCGCCGCGACATTGACCTTATCCCCTTGCGCGGGTTTTTTATGGGGGTTTGCGGCTGGTGGCCCATGATTGTGCAAACGACACGGCTACAGGATTTACAAGCCGCCTATGAAGCCTATCACCGTTATCACGGACCAAAGCCTGCGGTACAAAGCACCGTTGGCGCAACTTTTCTACACAGCATGATGCAGCGCTTCCCCGATACGCCCCCACCCCAAAAGGGATAAACAAACATGATCATCAAAAACAACACAGAAGACCTCTCCCGCACCATGGCCGAAATGCAGGACAAAACCCGCAAGCTGAACGACAGCCTGCAAACACTGGCCGAACAGGGCCTGAAGCAGCTGGGGGAGGCAGTCTTGCAAACCAGCCGCAAACAAACCGGCCCCACACGGCAGGATAGCAGTGACGTGACGCGCGAAGCCCTGACCACCCTTTTGCGCCAAGAACTGGGTCAGGGATTAAAATCCATTCTGGGCGGCATGACAGGCCCGCAAAACGCGGGCGGGATGCAGATTGTGATTCAGAACAACACCAACGCCAGCGTCAGTGCACGCGAAAGCGGCGGCATGGACCAGAAATATCTGGAGATTACAATCGACCAGATGGTGGCCAATTCCCTGCTGCGCGGACGGCAAACCAGTGGCGTTTTGCGCAGCCTGTTTGGCCTGGCCCCCAGCCTGCTGGGCCGTTAAACGAAAAGGATCACAACCATGACGATTGCCACATGGCCGGAAACATTGCCCGCCGCGCCCTTGATTGATGGCCTGCGCCAAAAAATGCCCGATACGGTTTTACGCAGCCGCACGGATCAAGGCCCCGGCAAGCTGCGCCAGCGTACAACCGCAGGGGTGGAGCGTCTGACCGTTGCCTATTTGCTGGACATGACGCAGATGAATGCCTTGAAAAATTTTTACCTTGAAACACTGGCGGGCGGTGCCTTGCGGTTTTCGTACACGCACCCTGTTTTGGGCGGTAGCGTCACCTGCCGGTTTGTGCAGCCACCGGAAATTGCGCCCTTGCACGCCGGATATATCCGCACTGTGCTGGAGCTGGAGGTATTGCCATGAGCCGCCCCATCACCCCTGAAAGCCGGAACGCTTTTTATGCTGCGGAGACGGAAGATGTTTTTGTTGTTTTGCTCACCCTGTTCCATCCAGATATGGCAGAGCCCTTGCGCGTATCCAGTGATGCCGTGGATACAGACAGCCGCGGCAATATTTTTATTGCCTATCCCTTCACCCTGTCCCTGCCGGATGATGAAGACAACCGCCCGCCCCGCGCCCGGCTGGCAATTGACAACATCGACCGCCAGATTATGCAGGCCGTGCGGCAGCTGACATCATCACCGACTGTTTTAATTGAAATTGTGCGCGCCGCAGCCCCCGATGTGGTGGAGGCGAAGTTCGAAGATTTCCGCTTCACAAACATTTCATACGATTCGCACATGGTAGAAGGAGATTTGACAGTAGAAGACTTTACAGCCGAGCCTTACCCCGCCGCCAGCTTTTCCCCCAGCCTGTTTCCGGGATTGTTCTAAAGCGTTTAAATAAAAGAAAAAAACGCTGGTCTTAATACTTCTTTCAATTTTCTTATGGTAAGATTAGAAAAATAGGGTTAAAGTATTAAAAATCAGTAAAGAATCTCGGTTCATCCGCTGGATTAATACTTGTCACAACCTTCGACAGGCTTAAGGGGGCTTTTTATGGACGCAAAATCGCAATTTCTGGGCACAGCCACAGATTCGAACGACTTTTTGACGCGATCCCTCTCGGCGATTAGCCAGGATACACGCGGTGGCGTTTCCAAAGAATTTGCGGCTGAAGTCGGCTATATCAAAAGTCACAGCCCGAACCCCGAACGCGCAGACGCCTGGGCCAAAAAAGTTTCCGGTACAACACCGGATAAACCCAAACCTCAGGCACGCCACAATCTGGGCGGCATGAAGGGCTAAACAGAATTTCCCTGCTTTGCAGGATTTAAAAAAACCCGCCCGGTTTTATACCGATGCGGGTTTTTTTGTGCCCATTTTTCATGTGATTTTTTATAGATGCCTTGACTGAGCCGCACCAGACAGCCGCCCCCATACATACAATCGCCTGTACGCATAACCGAAAGCCACCTTCATGCCCATACCGCTTTGGGCAGGTCATTACATTGGCCTGCCATTCCTAGACCATGGGCGCGACCGGCGCGGGCTGGATTGCTGGGGTCTTGTACGGCTTGTGCTGGGAGAACAATTTAACCAGCCCCTGCCATCCCTGACGCATGAATACCCGCATACGCGCGCCGTCGATACCATCAGCACACTGATTTTGCGAGAAGCACCCGCGTGGGAAAATATCATGCAGGGCAATGAACGCTGTGGTGATGTGATTGTGCTGCGCCTGCGCGGCCAGCCATTGCATGTGGGCACGGTGCTGGGTGACGGGCACATGCTGCACATTGAATCCGGCATCAACAGTGCCATTGAACGCTATAGCGGCCCGCGCTGGCAGGACCGCATTTTCGGCTTTTATCGTTTCAAATCTTTTCCATGAAAAGAATCCCTATGACCCAACTCTTGCAACAACCACAGCCCAAAGACAACCTGACCGTGGCCATGGTCGTGCACCCCTTTGCGGTGGAGCGCATCCACCAGGCCTACCCTGCCGGGCAAACGCTGGCTTGCATCATACAGACGCTGCAACCCGACCCCGTGCTTGCAAGCTATGCGCATGTTTATATCGACGGGCATTACATTCTGCCGCAACACTGGGCGCGTGTAAAACCGCAGGCCGGCACCATTGTCAGCATCCGTATGGTACCCCGCGGCGGCGATGGGGGCAAAAACCCCCTGCGCACGGTTTTATCCCTTGCCCTGATTGCCGCCAGCCCGATGATTGCAGGTGCCGTCGCGGGCGCACTGGGCGGTGTGGCCAGCGCAGGGTTTATGGGGATTACCGTCGGACGTATCGTGACTGCCGGTGTCAATCTTCTGGGTCGTCTGGCCCTGAACGCGCTGGCCCCGCCTGGCAAGCCCCGATTTGGCACAGGATTAAAAGAAAGCCCCACCTTGTTTTTACAGGGGGCGCGCAATCAGGCTTACCCTTTTGCCCGTGTGCCGCGCGTGCTGGGCCGGCACCGTTTTGTACCGCCACTGGGGGCGCAACCCTATACCGAAACAGTCGGAAATGACCAATATATACGGATGCTGTTTGTCTGGGGGTATGGGCCGCTGCACATCACCGATATCAAAATCGGCGAAACGCCGATTGGCGAATTTGATGGCGTGGATATTGAAACACGGCAGGGTTTTGCCGATGATGCACCCATCACACTGTACAGCAACAGCGTGATGCAAAATGACATGGAAGTCACCCTGCGCGAAAGCGACAGTTACACACTGCGCACAACAGATTTTGATGCAGATGAAATTTCTGTTGATATCACACTGCCGCGCGGCCTTGTGCGCTTTGCCGGCAATGGCAGCAAGCAGACCACGACCGTTCAGCTGGAAGTGCAATACAGCCCCGCCGGCGAAGACGACTGGAGTGCAGGCGCTTTCAGTTTTAAATCCATTGCCGGTGCAAGCCTTGCCCTGCCCGCGCCCCCTGCTGCCTACCGCACAGCCAGTGGTATCAGCCCCGTTATACGCATAGACCGTATTTTTCAAGACCCGGCTTCGGGTGCGTTAAAATGCATCTCCGGCGCGACTGTCCGGACGGCGCTGGATACCCAGGAACCGGAGGTGCCACAAGCCCCCGCAGGATTTATCCCACTGGCCCGTATCCTGCGCCGCTCGGGCGACAGTGCCGTGATTGCAGGAGGTGACATCACCGATGAGCGCGACAGCACCACGATTGCCAAGTATTTCGAAACATCGGATGACTTTACCGTCACAGCCAGCCTCTCTGCAAATGGCATCAACATCGCAAGCGGCGGTTTAAGCTATCCCGGCCTGGTGCTGAGCGCCAAGCAATCATCGGCCCTGCGCCATTCAGTCAGCTTCAAGGTGCCGCGCGGCCGCTATGATGTGCGCGTGCGGCGGATCACACTGGACAGTACAGATGACAATACCTTCGATGAAGCCGTCTGGACGGCCCTGCGCAGCACACGCTACAGCTATCCTGTCAACATGACAGGCCTTGCGCTGACGGCCCTTCGGATCAAAGCCACAGACCAGCTAAACGGCATTGTAGAACGCCTGAACGGCATTGTGCATTCTATCCTGCCCGACTGGGACGGCGAAAACTGGGTACCACAAGTTACCTCCAACCCTGCCGCACTTTTCCGGCATGTGTTGCAGGGCAACGGCAATGCAAGACCCTTGTCAGACGCACGCCTTGATCTTGCCCGCCTGCAGGAATGGCATGGGCATTGCGCGACAGCGCAGCGCGAATTTAATGCCGTGATTGATTACGACGTATCCGTGCGTGAAGTTTTGCAAGATATTGCGGCCGCAGGCCGCGCAAGCCCCACGCTGCTGGATGGAAAATGGGCCGTGGTGGAAGACCAGATACAAAGCGTACCCGTGCAACATTTTACGCCCTATAATACCTTTGGCTTTCAGGGCAGGAAATCATTCGATGATATGCCGGAAGCCCTGCGTGTGCGGTTTATCAACCGTGACAAAGGCTGGCTGCAAGATGAACGTCTTGTTTTCCGCGACGGGTTTGATGCCACAACCGCCACACAATACGAAACCCTGACCTTCACAGGCATTACCAGCGCGGATGAAGCCTGGCGGCATGGCAGGTACCATCTGGCAAGTGCGCAGCTGCGGCCAGAAACGTTCAGCTTCTATTGTGACATCGAGCATATTGTTTGCACACGGGGCGATCTTATCCGCTTCACGCACGATGTGCCCATGTTTGGCCTTGCCGCCAGCCGGATTGCCACGCTGATACTGGATGAAAATATACCGGCGCAAATTATCGGCGTAACACTTGAAAGCACTGTCACCATGCAGGCTGAACAAAATTACGCCGTGCGCTTCCGTACGCAAGACGGCACATCGGTTGTGGTGGCGCTGGAAACACAAGAGGGCAGCACAACCGAACTTGTTTTTTCCACACCCCAACCCATCAGCTGCGGCATTGCCACCGGCAATCTGGCGTTGTTTGGCGAAGCCGGACAAGAAAGCGCCTGCTTGATTGTCAAATCCATTGAACCACAGAACGATTTAAACGCCCGCCTGACCTGCGTGGATGCCGCCCCTGCTGTTTATGCAGCAGATACAGGTGTTGTGCCCCCCTACCACAGCCAGATGAGCATACCGCAGGCCCTGCAAAGACCACCTGCGCCACAGCTGGCAGGTATTCAGTCCGGCAGCAATGCGCTGATCCGTCATGCGGATGGCTCTGTCACCAGTCGCATTTTAATCAATCTGCAACCACCCGCTTTTGCGGGGCTGGTGGAACTGCAAGCGCATATCCGCGCGAAGGACGAGAGTGTTTTCAAACCTGCCGATGTGCTGACGCAAAACGCCACCCACATCTCACTGACAAACGTGACAGAGGGCGACATTTACGACATACGCCTGCGCTACAGAACCGATGGCAGCATTTTATCACCAGCCCTGACCATTGCAGATTACACCGTGGCTGGTACAACGGAACCGCCGCCGGTTGTTGAAAATTTTTACATGAATATTCTGGAAGCAACAGCGTATTTGTCATGGCAACGTGTGAGCGATATTGACCTGAGCCATTACACACTGCGCTTTTCACCCGACACCGAAGATGTCGAATGGCACAGCGCCACGGATGTGATCACGGTTATTCCAGCCGCCACCACCACCGTGGCCGTGCCTGCCAGGGCCGGCACTTATCTGATCAAAGCGGTAGATAACGGTGGCAGACTGAGTGCGGAAGACGCACGGATTGTCACAAACATTACAGGCCTTTCGCATTACGATGCCCTGTGGCAGGCAGAGGAAAGCCCTGTTTTCGCAGGCGTGACGAGCCATACGGTTATATCAGACGATTGCCTGATGCTGGCAGAAGGTGTGCAAGCCGGGCAGTATGTGTTTGCGCAAACCATTGACCTTGGCAATGTCTATACAAACCTGCTGACAGCCACCTTGAATGCTTCCGGCCTTGACCGTGCCGAAACATCGGACGACTGGCCGAACGTCGATGCCGTTGAAAACCGCGATGGCAATCTGGACCCGTCACAATGGCAGGTAACGCTGCAGGTCCGCACCACAAACGATGACCCGTTCCTGGCCCCGGCCTGCGAAAGCACAGCGCCCAATACACTGACAGATACGGATTGGAGCAAAACCAATACCACCATCAACAGTCTGGCACTGTCAGCCCCCGTGTTTGACACCGATGCGGATGTACTGACCGAAGACAGCAGCACAAATATGCACGCTTTGTCACAACCCACTACACAGGCAGAGAATGCTGTTTGTACCTTAAACTGCTGTATCAAAGCAGATGGCCGGTCAGTCGCGGCTGTTTTTGTCTCCAAATCGGCAACCACACAGGATAATGCCTTTGGCATCGGCGTAAATCTGACAGACGGCAGCCTGTCAGACCCCTACACAGCGGGTACAGCGACTGTTGATGATGCCGGGATTGAAAATATTGGCAATGGATGGTTTCGCATCTTTGTTACCGGCACGGTCGATGCAGGGGGCGGCAGCAGCCCTGTTTTTGTACAAATTCATTTGCGCGACACCGACAGTATGGCCCCCGTCGCTTATGCGGGCGATGGTGTATCTGGCATTGGGATTTATGCCGCTCAACTGGTGGCCGGTGACACGCCACCTGCGGCCAACTGGTCAGGATGGCGGAATTTTTTGCTGGGTGAATACACAGCCCGCGCCTGCCAGTTCCGGGCGGTGCTGTCCAGCGCAGCCAGCAACATGACACCCGTTATCACAGCCCTGGGCGTGAAGGTGGACATGCCCGAGCGGCACACAAGTCTTGCCGGATTAACATCTGACCCGGCCGGCAACGATATTGTTTTTGCAAAAGCCTTCCGTGCCACACCTGCCATTGCCATTACCGCGCAGGATATGACGAGCGGCGACTATTACACCATCACAGATGTAAGCGAGAGTGGATTTTCAATACGCTTTTTCAATGCCGCCAGCAGCGGCGTGACAAGACACTTCGATTACATGGCCAAAGGTTTTGGCGAAAAAATCTAGATACACATTCAACACAAGGAAATAAACCATGTCACAAGCAAGCCCCACCATTGGTGCGAATAAAAGCGGTCTTGTTTACCGTCAGGAAGACAACGACGGAAAAAAAGCCCTGTTGTCACACCACAAAGGCGCCACGGCACCGGAATATGCCGAAGCTGGCATGATCTGGCTGGATGATGCTGCCACCCCTTGGCTTTTGAAATTTTACGATGGCGCAGACTGGATTGCACTGGGCAGTGTTCATGCCGGCAACAACAGCTTCACCCCCTATCTGGGCACTGCGGCCCTGCGCACCTTGTCTTATGCAGTGGACACAGGGACTGCGAATGCTTGCACCATTGCCCCCATCCCTGCCATCAGTGCTTATGTGACCGGGCAGACGGTTTTGCTGAAACCCGCTTATGCCACAACTGGTGCCACCACAGTTGCAATCAACGGGCTGGCAGCAAAATCTGTAAAGTTGCCAAACGGCACAGCCCTTACGGCGGGGTCCATGCTGGCAAGTGGCATCTATACGCTGGTTTACGACGGCACGGACTTCATTTTAACCAATCCAACCGTGGACAATATCCTGCCCACAGGCAGCGTGGTGGACAGCGCAGTAGCAAGTTATGACCTGAACACCAATCTTGCGACCATTTTGCCTGCAGATGCGACCATTCCGCAAGCCACTGAAGGCACGGAAATTCTGAGCATTTCAATGGCTGCAAAATCTGCCGCCCATAAAATCAGAATACGCTTTCAAGGTTTTGGCACTGTGTCTTCGGCCAATATGGCGATTGTGGCCAGCCTGAATATTGACGGCGCGGCAGCAGCCTGCACGACCGCGACCACTGTTGTTTCAGCCCAAGCCCTGAGCCCCGTCGCACTGGCGTTTGAATACACACCCGGTGATACAGACAGCCATACTTTCAGTATTCGTGTGGGGCCCGGCAGCTCGGGCGTGGTGCGCCTGAACGGATCAACCACCACGCGTTATTTTGGCGGCACCGCCGCTGCCACGCTGGTGGTAGAGGAAATTAAGGCATGAGTATCACAACCATTCCCCTCTCCGCCGATACTTTATCACTGGTGACGCTGACGCTGACAGTCATCATCCATCTGGTCAGTACTGTGTGGTGGGCTGCTTCCATCACACGCCGTGTCGAGCACATTGAAAAATGGATCACACATAACGAACACACGGCGGAGCGCCTGGCCAAGCTGGAACAGCGCATCGACCACTTAAATGGCGGCATCAACCGCATTGAACTTTTTTTACGCCATAAGCCTTAGACCAGCTTAACCCAAGGACAACACCATGACATCGCTCTTTCTGCCCCGGGGGATCCGTAACAACAACCCCGGGAATATCCGCCTGTCGCAAACGCGCTGGCAGGGGCAAAAACCTGTGCAGGTAGACAACGCCTTTGTGGAGTTTGAAACACCTGTGGCAGGGCTTCGGGCCTTGATGAGACTTTTGCTGACGTACCATCATAAATTTGCCCTCAATACGGTGGAAAGCATCATTAACCGTTATGCCCCGCCGCATGAAAACGCAACAGATGCCTATATCCACCATGTGGCCCGCAGGCTGGGCGTGAAGCGGCGCGAGGTGATCAACCCGTCCTGCCATAAAACGCTTGTGACACTTGCGCGCGCCATTACATCACATGAAAACGGCCCCGCCCCCGTCCCCTATCCGCGCGACTGGTTTGAAGATGTAACGTATCAGGCAGCGCTTGACCTTCTTCCTTCCCCCTAACCCGAAACCACCAAAGGATATGCCATGAAAAAACTTCTGGATTTTTTACTGACCCGCGCCCGCGAACGCTCCACATGGCTTGGGGTTATTTCACTGGTGACTGCGTTGGGCCTGAGCCTGGGCACCGAAGCGTCGGAAGCCATTATTGCAGCAGGCATGTCTGTGGCAGGGTTGATTGCTGTCTTTACCAGCGACAAAGGCGATGCCGCCTGATGCCGGAAATTATTTTATATGCACTGTTGCCGCTGGGTTTCGGGCTTGGATTTTACTTTGCTTATCAGGCAGGGCGCAGTGGGGCCCAGAAAGAAGAACATGAAAAAAGACAAGACCAATCGATTGCCGCAAAATATGTGCAAGACCGTTTGCGCCATGATGATGATTTTGCAAAGCGGGTGCGCGACCGGTTTACCCGGTAGTTTTTGCGCGTGGTATGAACCCGTCTATACCGCCACCGACGATACAATAGAAACAAAAGCACAGGCTGACCGGAACAACGCGCTTTGGCTGCAATTCTGCCAGCCCTGAAATCTATCCCTTAAGGGATAAGATCAAACACCACCATAGACCGCGTGGTGCATCATCACCTTGAGCAAGGTACGTTCCATCTGCGCATGACGGTTGCGAGCGGCCACATCGCGGGCGGTTTGGCCTTTGCCGTCTTCGGCCAGAACATCGACACCGGCGGCAATCAACATGCCTGCCATCTGCATATCACCGCGCACGGCAGCCAGATGCAAAAGACCCTGACCCGTCAAACGATCCGCCACATCAAGACGCGCGCCTTGGTTGATCAACCACAAAACCATGTCCGTGTGGCCTTGCTGGACGGCATAGTAAAGTGCGGTATAGCCGAAGGGGTGAATAGGCGCATCAAGAACCGCACCGTTCTGGACCAGAAACTTGGCCATATCCAGACGGCCGAAAAAGGCGGCTTCGTGCAGTGGCCGCCTTCCTTCGTCATCGGGAAGGTCAACCTCGCCACCGGCCAGCATAATGACTTCCGCGCTCAGCAAGTCGCCTTCGCGTGCAAGATCATGCATAAAGCTTTGGCCGATGTGGTGAAAGGGCTTGAAACGGCCCAACACATCGGACAACGTGGGTGCATCCAGGTTGAAATTATACGCCAGAAGATCAGTCATGACAGACGATGTCGTCATCTGCGGCCCCCTTTCGTCGATTACGTCGCGGAACACTATATCTGGTAGATGTCTTCATTATACACCACAAGATAGTGAATAAAAAGTTAACATTGGCTTTCTGAGTCGTGTGGAATCAAAGACTTAGTATTACCATATTGTGAAATTATGGACGGCTGCGGGGCGCGTTTACACAGGCCGGCAAGAACGTTTGCTTAAAAATAATTTCAAAAATCTAACCATTTTAGAAATGCTTAGTTCCTTTTCTTAATACGGTGATTTGGGCAATAATTTACAACCACCCCCCACTGGGGGAGTGCGCCACCGTGGCTTTATATTTTCATAGCATCGCGTGAAAATATTTTTTATGCACTGCTTTTTTGATTAAAAACTGATGCATAAAATTAAAAAATGGGCGTTCATCCGCGAAGATTAAGTGGTCGGCGGTTTGGGTGTTTGCGGTTTTTTGCGCGGGTCCGGTACATGCGGCACAATCGGCAAAGCGCAGATGCCCATCGGCATCGATGTGGCCGCTGCAATATTGGCGGCAATACGGCGGTCTTCCAATTCACGCAAGGACAAGGCAATTGCTTTCTTGCCAAGTTTTTCGGCATGTTCGCTCAGCGTCAAATTTTCCTGCTTCAGAAAAACATTCGCGCCCGTATTCAACAACGTATAAAGAATATTGAGGTTTTCAGCCACCAGCGCGATATGTGTCGGGTATTCACCCTTGGCATTTTTTGCATCCGGATCAGCACCCAGATTCAAAAACTCTTCCACCATTTTCACATCACCCATTTTCACGGCGCGCGTCAGATAGGTTTCACCCTCCAGCCCCGGTGTGTTCAACGCGGCATGGCCAAGACGCAGGCGATTAAAAAAACGTTTGAGCGACATGTGATGTATTCCTGATAAAAATAAAAGCGATAACACTGTACGACACAGGCCGTGAATAACAACAGTTTTTGCAATATTTGCCCTGTTTTGCAGTGCAGTATTAACTTTTTTTGAAAGAATATTTTGTATGTACGCAATATAATTGTGCGACAACGGATTTTGCGTATTGACTCCGCTGGCCTGCACGCGCAAGCTGCCTTATTCAAAAATACATGCACCCGTTGCAAATAAAAGAATAAGGAGAAGTGCCGTGAATTTTGGTTTTACACCCCCCGATCCGGATAAAGTTCTGGAATCCCTTGGCCGCTTGAAAGATGCTTTTCTGCGCGCCGCAGACGCTGAAACCGGCCGCGCCAAGCCGCTGTTTGAGAGCCTGAGCGATACATTCAACAAAACCATTGATGATGCAATGGATATGGCTTCCAGAAACACAAACCCCGATCCGAACAAAATTATGATGCAGATGATGCCGGCGATGATGCAATTGCAAAACGCTGTCAATCAACTGCGCCGCGAAGCATCGACAAATCCCGCTGCTGCAAAAACCCTGCAACAGCTGGAAAGCGATATTCGCGAAGAAGTCAGCAACATGATGGGCGGCGCCATTCCCGGTATGCCTTCCATCAAAAAAACCCCGCCAAAGCCGCCAGCGCCAAAGGGCCCGAAGCCCAAGCGCCCGGGTGACGGCAGCTTTGATCTGTAAGCTGTAACGCTTTTAAAAAATCCCCCATCGGCAACGGTGGGGGATTTTTTTTGTGTCTCGGTTTTAAAAGCGCAGGTCAACCTTTCGGCTTTGGCGCATCCGGACCCGCCAGATAATCCAGCTGCTTTTTTAAATTTTCCGGTGTCAGGGTTTCTTCTTTCATCTGGTCGCGAATTTCGGGGTACATATTTTCCAGCACATCACGCAGCTGTTCCATGTTTTGCACACTGAGCGCCGCCAGCGCACGGCGGTCATGCTGCAAGTACGCGCGAATGAATTCTTCAGGTGTATCAAAGTCCCCGTTGTTGGCATCAAAATGTGCAGAAAGCGCATTCGTATCGCGCGGGGCCTGGAATGATTTATCTTTTTCAAGCTTGGACATGAAATCCCCTTTATTTTTTAACCTGTCGCGCCTGAAACGGCGCAGCATTGACTCTTTGTATCATTTTTCCTAATATGCCTTTCTTTTGAAGAAAGTGCAAGAAATGGTCAAAATTCGCAAAAAACCCGAAGGTGGCATCACATGGGTGCTGGAGGGAGAAACCCTGCCGGAACGTCTGGAAGAATTTGCGACCATCTTCAACTTCCACGCCCGTGAAAGCGGCGGCACACGATTAGACCCACGCTTTACCGCCGAACTTCTTGCCTTGCAAACACGCGCCATGGTTGAAATGGCCCGCGCACAAGAAAATGAACTGAAACGCCTGCGAGAGCTGGAGCGTGAATTTGCCCTGTTCCGCGCAGAGATATTGGCCGAAGTAAATGCGCTGCGCAACCCGATCCCGCCCAGTCTGGACAAGCCCAGACTCAGGGCACCAAAAAAACCTGAAAACAAAGGCTAATTACAGGGTCCTGCGGCCGCCTACAACGCCGCTTGCGTTTGTAAATGACGTTGCAACTGCAAAGGCTTCAGGCCTGGTTTTTTCAACAGATCCCGCTCTTCCAGTTTTGCGAGCTTGAGGGCTGCGCGCAGATCGGCAGCGTTTTCAAGAAACAGGCGAATGCGCATCTGGTCCGGGTGTTCTTGTTGCAATTCCCAGGCAAGCTCGCGTGTCTCATAGCTATCTGCATCAGTCTGAAAGGTCGGATCGTATTGTCCCATATCCTGAAATCTCCTTTTGTGTTTTATAAAAACATCTGTGACATATAACGCCTGATACCTGTTTCGCGTTCTCAACAATGCAAAAAGGCCGGCCCGAATTTCGCGCCAGCGCTTAATAAGTGTCTGTATTCAAATATCTTTTTTGTATCAATCATCACAAACTTTATATGCCTGCCGCAACAGCACCTGCCGTTGGATGTCAAAATGTACGGTATATAGTTCAGTCTACCCCGAATTTATGAAAAGATTCTTAAAACCATCCAGCCCTTCAACGACGGTACCTGTTTGGTACGAAATAATTGCAATCAAGCGATGATACCGCTATAACGCCTGAGGTTCTCTGGCGTGGCGCATATTTTTTATGATCGCCGTACCCGAATACTCAGTGGACGCCATTTAGCGCCCCACTGCCCGCAAAGGGACAAAACCGTCCACCTATTTAACGAGACGGGTCACTTTCATCGCAATACATTTTGAATGACCAAGGAAATACGTTTATGGGACGCAAACTAGAATTCTGCCGACAACAAGCACTGCACACGGCCATGGAAAGTTTCTGGGCCAAGGGATACGAACACACCTCCATGCGCGATCTGGCTGCCAGCCTGGGGCTGCATCTGGGCTCGGTTTACAACGCATTGGGCGACAAGGAAAAGGTTTTTGAATCCGCATTAAAGCTTCACCTTGAAGAAGTTGTCATGCCGGAAATGAAAAAGCTGGAACAAGCTGAAAACCCGTTGGGCGCGATTGAAGAATTTCTGCAACGTGTTCTATCCGAATGTGGCACCCCGACACAAGCACCTGGTTGCTTTTTGGTCAATTCGCTTTTAGACATCACCGATATCAATGACCGCATCACAGATATTTTGCGTGACTATATGTCACGGCTGGAACAATCTTTTGCTGTTTGTATCCGCAATGCACAAGACAAGGGCCAAATTCCGGCTGACAAGGATGCCTTGGTCAAGGCACGCTATGTCATCGGCATCATGTTTTCCCTGCGAACCCTGTCAAAGCTGAACATGCCGCAAGAACATATCCGCGATGTTTATAACTGCGCCCTTCAAAGCCTGACGCGCCCGGCCTAAAGGGCCCAAAGGTTAAAAACCGGGACGGTAGCGGCCTGCGGCGGGCGGCCTTGGGTCAATCCTTTGCGCAAGATAATCACCGTATAACTTCAACCGTGCTGCGGCGGCATGACTGCCATCGTCTTGTGCTTCGGCATCGGCCCGCAAGTGGGCAACAGGCGCGCGCAAATCTTGCCCGCTGGAAACCAGCTGTGACAAAACGACAATATTATTTTTCTCGTGCGCCAGATGCAACGCTTTAAATTCCTGTTGTGCGATATCCGCGCCATGTTCCAGCAAAACATCCACAACCGCCGGCTTGTTTTGTGTCACGGCGCGGATCAGCGCATCTCCATGCTTTGCATTCACGTCTGTCCCGCCATACCGCAGCAGTAGCCTGACCATTTCATCATGGCCGCCGTTGGCCGCCCAGCGCAAAGCGAAATGATCGCCGGAGGCAATATCGACACCTTTTTTATTTAATAAATATTCTGCACGCCACAGTTTGTTGGTCATGGCCGCATATTGGAAATCAAGTTCCAGATCTTTCTGATCTTTAAACGGCGCCGAGGCCGTTTTCCAAAAACGGTCGGAAAAGCTTGGTTTATAAGCCATGATACATCAATCCTTTTTCGGGTTTTTGGGGCCGGGAGGCTTGGGCAGCTGCAACCTTGGCAATGTCTCTTTCAACCGCTGACGATTTTGCGCGGCCAGGCAATGCTGCATCAAAAGAGCATAGGTCCCTGCCGCCTGCTTTTGATCCTGTGCGGAAAGTGTCTCATAAACATGGGCGGCATCGTCTGTTTTCTGGCCCCAGATATCGGGCGACATTAAAACATCTGCCTCCCCGCGGGCCGACATAACATCGGCAACAGTACCACCGTTTGACATCGGTTTGAGAAAATCATCCGCAGACAGGCCCGACAATAAACCCTGTTTGGCCAACAGGTGTATCATGCCCGCTTTGGCGGCAAGATATAAACCTGTTTCATCCTCGCCCGTCTGCAAAAGCGCTGTCGTGACACCTTGTGGCGCGCGCTTCATCAGTTTTTTTTGACTGGGTTTTTCGACCTTTTTAACTAGCACCTTTAGTGCTGTGTCCATATCTGCATTTTTTAAAGCACGATTCAGGTGAAAAGCTTCCGCTTTTGCCGCATAAGGATCCACACCGAAAATGCCGAAAGTTTCCAACAAATGCGCCTTGCCCGTTATCACGGCAAGGGTCAGCGGTTTATCATTTTTGGTGTTCAGATCAATGCCACCCGCGCCCAGCAAAAACGGCACCATTGCTTTATCCTGATCAGACATAATGGCCATTTTGATCAAGATATTATCATCCGCGCCGCGATCGGTCATGCGCACATTTTCAAACCAGCGGTCTTGCCCTGTGGCAGTGTTGTTCATCAACGGTTCGACAAAATCATGCATATACCAATGTTTCATAAATGGAAAACGGGTGATGAAAGCTTCGCGCGCACCTTTCGGGTTCTTTGCATCTTCGGCCAGCGCCAAAAGCATAGGCAACTGCGTACCCGGCAACAACATATCGCAGAAATCAAAAATATCAGAATCTTTGGCCAGCGCCTGATGCGCCATATGCATAAGGCCGTTAACACGCAAGTCTGCACCGTGATCACGTAAAAAAAGTGCAACGGTTTTGCGCTGTTGTGCATCTGCAATATCCAGCGCAGTGCGCAAAGGATGCACAAAATTTTGTCCCGCGTATTCGACACGGTTAAAATCAAACCCGGCCTTTGCCAATACAACAAGCCCTGCCATATCTGCTGTTTTCACCATTGCATTCACAATGGTCCCTGTCGCAAAATCTGGCATGGCGCCGGCATTCAGAAGCTTTTCAACAAAATCTGTTTTACCCGTCATAGCACAAGCCAGCGGCGCGTATTTTAATGTTGTCTGCTTGTCTTTCTCCAGCAACGCATCAAAAACACCTGTTGCGCCATATTGTACCGCCAGCGTTAACAGCGTCACGGAATAGCTCGGCGGCTCGGCCACGCCTGCGCGGATACTGGCGCGTGCCCGTGCAAGATCCGTTTGCACATCATCTTCTGTAGGCACAAAACCGTTTTGAAACCGCTGGTGCGTTTCCCGCCGAACCTGCGGCAAAATCAAATCTTCCAGGAAATACTGCATGACATCGCGGTGTTGACCCTGCATAGCCAGCTTCAACGCGCGCTGGTCATCTGCGCGCCAGTCAGCACCGGCTTCGATGAAATCCTTCACGGCATCAAGGTCGCCACGGCCAGCCGCAGCTATCAAATCGTTTGTGAAACCGGCCATTCTATGGGCCCGTTATATGCGGCGGCGGTGGCGGCGGTGTTATAGGCGGCGGCAAGTCAATATCCGGCGCGGCAGCGGGCGGTTTTTTACCGGCCAGGTGTTTTTCAATCACCTCGATTGTTGCAGCCTGATTGTTTTGTTTGGCAAGTTTTAGGGCAAGGCCACCATCTTCCGGCAGAATACCGCCTTTTTGCAGCAGGTATTCCAAGACGCGCACATGGCCAAAAGCTGCTGCCACATCAATAATCAAACCGTTGCGCGCATTAATGTCGCTGCCTGCCGCAACCAATGCTTCAGCCGCATTTTTATGCCCGTTGCGGCTGGCCCAATAAAGCGCGGCGTGATCCCCCAAGGAAACGTCTGCACCAGACATGGCCAGCAAACGCACGATATGTTCGTGTCCTTTGGATGCGGCAATACGCAAAGGCTCGCCGCCGCCGGTGTTCAAATCTGCTTTGGCGCGAACCATTTCTTCCATCATGCGCATATTGTTTAAACTGGCGGCAATACGAATGGCTTTTTCATCCAACGCATGAATATCCGCGCCGCGCTGGAGTAAAAATTTAACCGCTTCGCGTTGTTGGCTGGCAATGGCCACATGAAGGGCTGCGCTGTGGTCATCGTCAGCGCGCGCGCCGTGGCGTATTAACATGCGCATGGCACCCAGCTGGCCCGCCTCTGCAGCGGCTTTCATGGGCGCGCTGCCTTGTGTTTTGGGATTGGCACCCGAGGCAAGCAAAAAAGCCATACGTGTTTCATGGCCAAGGCTGGCCGAGTAAATCAAGGCTTTATCAACACTGCCGCGCTGTATCACAATACCCGCGCGGCGGATTCCGCCACGCACATTGTCAAAAGCCTTTTTGACAAAACCTTTTTTCTTTTTATCATCCGGTTTTTCGGTATCGGACATCTTTTCCGTGACCTCGTTTTTACGCTGATCAGATATCCAAAATAGACATAATAGACAGCAAGGTCAATAACGGGCCGGTGTATTTAAGGGTTTGAAAGCAATCAATCTTTCAAAGATTTAAGGCGATGGTGGGCGCAACTTCTTTTTGTGCTCCGCAGCAAAGGACCTGAGACGTTTCAATCCCTCATCCGACACAAATCTTTGTATCAACTCGGCATGTGCCAGCGCTTGTGATTTTTGTTGTGATGGCGTCATGGCATTCCAGACAACCTGATAATCTGCGGCGCGGCCCTGCCAGCGCTTGGGCGCATACAGCAAACCTAAATCACCTGCATCTTCCAGGCAATCCAGCGCACGGTATCCTTGCGCATCACACTGCAATAAATCAGCTGGTGTTAAAACGGTACCTGCCTTTTCAGCAGCAGAAAAAATTTCTGCTGCCTTGCCGATGGCAAAGCCAGACATAATGCCCGTCACTCCTGCACGGTCCGCATCTGTCTGCCGCCATGATTGCAGCGCATTTTCTGCTTGCTGGCCTTTGCTGAAAATATTTTCGTCCATCACCATAAACAGTGCTTCGATCGCCAGCATATCGCCAAAAATAAGCTGTGATTCAGGCGTTTTCAGAGAATCCATTTTGGCGCGCGCCACCATCAAGGCAGCACCTTTCTGACGGCGTGGATCCGCCCGGTGGCGCAGCGCTTCATCTACCAGATCCGCACTTTGCAACAGCACGCCGACATTCAAGGCCTGCTGTGGTGCGGCACCCTTTTGCACCAGCTTTACCATGAAAGCTGCGTGTTCTTCTGCCGTTGTATCCGGTGGTATTTTCTCTGTCAGCAGCGGTGTTAAAATTGCCCCCTTATCAGGCAGGGCCTCAAAACCGTCATAATCCAATACCGCCTCTATCAGCGGTCTTGCTTCTTGTGCCCTTGCCTGATCTGCCGCGTCACGCAAGAGATCCTGCATGTTATCGCCACGCGCCTGTGCAAAGGACAGCAGCATGTGAAAACCATCTTGAATGGCGACTGTATCACGCTGACGACGGGCATTTTCGAGCGGGGCGCGCGCCGCACCCAGCGCATAGGCTACGCGTGCAATGGCTGGTTTTAAATCTACTTCTGCCGATAAAAACCCAGCGGCCATATCAATGCGCGCTTTTTCAATCGCATAGCCCAAAGCCCTGTCGCCGCAAGGTGTTTTTGCAGCCAGATATATGGCCACCGCATCGTGGCCACGGGCAAGGCTTTCGCGCAAAGGGTAATCATCCTTAAACGTGGCATCGGCTCCGGCATCCACAAGTTTTTGAACAAGCGGTAACGCACCCGCGCGCGCCGCACCGAACAGGGCAACTTTTAATGTCATCGGATCATAGGCGGAACGATCCAGAAAATAATCGACGATTTTTTCTTCACCATGAAACGCCGCCAGATACATGGCTGCATTCAAACGGTTTTGTCCTGTATGCAGGCTGATAAGCTGAAAAATACCAAGACTGTCACGGTCCAGCCCATTTTGCCATGCGGCTGTGCCTTCGGAAACATCATCACGGGAAATATAAGTTTCTGCCCCCGCATCCAGCAATTTTTTGACATGCGCTAGGTCACCCTGTACCGCAGCATCCAACAACTGGCGATTCAAGGATAAGTTCTTGCTCGTGTCTGGTGGGGTTGTCATTTTAAAGAGCCCGGCCGCAGGGACAAACGGCTTGCGTTGTTGCGCATTTTACGCAAGCCATAACGGGTCATTTCAGCGGAAAACGCCTGCAAATCCAGCGCTTTTTCTGCTTTGAACGTTTTCAGCGCGCCGTGAAGCTTTACAACTTCTTCGGTTCTTCCCTGCCAGAGCTTCGGATCAAAAACGGCCTCCAGTTCGCCGCGCGCGGCCATGACCATCAGGGCAGAAACACCTTTATAATCTTCAATCAGCAAGTCTGTTGCCTGTAGCGGGTTTTGTTTTTCATTCATAGCGGCTTTGACAACATCGGAAAATTTTCCGGCACGCACCGCCAGATGTATATAACTCATGGGGGCGCGGCCCAAAGCATTTGGTACACAACGAAACTGGTCAAGCGTTTGTTGCGCACCCCCTGCCTCCGCATAACAGATAGCCCAATGGTCATTTTCCTGTACAAGCAAATCGCGGTAAACCTGAATGGCAATGTCTGCGTGGGTTGGGGGCAGTTCATGCTTGCGGCCATAGCCCGCTGCAATCAAAGCCGGGTGGTAAAGATTTGCCTTTTTTTCATGCAAATAATTCATAACGTGCGGATGACCACCGTAGAGCGCTAAGTGAAAACTGCTGGCGCCGCTTAAAACATCAGCACCGCATTCTTCCAACGTTTGCAAAACATCCAGCCGACCGGCATGGGCAGCCCAGCAAACAGCATCACTAGCATCTGTTGCCTGATCTTTGATCAGAAACATCATCACAGGCGCAGCACTTTCATGGTAATACACGGCAAGACGCTTGACCGTTTCGGCACGGGTTTCTGCATCCAGCGAAAAACCCCGGGAATAAAGTGTTTTAACGATGTTTTCCTGGCCGGCATTGGCGGCACCATGAAAAACTTCAGACAAAAACGGGTGTGCTGTCATTTGCTGGTCAGCGCTGGCAGCCAACAGGCTTTCCACTTTTCCCCAGTTTTTTGTCGCAGCGGCAGATTTCATATCAAACCATGTGCGCCACAAATCATCTGCTTGCCTGTTATCGCTCATATCTATCCCGTACGGCGCGGGCCAAGCTTATAGCGGCCCGCTTGCTGTTTAAGTTTATATTGGTCAATACGGGCAGTAACCGCATCCAGATCCGACCATTTTTTATGATCGTCCGTCAGGCGAGATTCAATCGCTTGCACAAAATTTTCATCCTGCTTCAACCAGTAGGCGGGCAAGAGCAGATCAACCATACTGCCGCGGTCAATTGCGGCAGAAATGGCGGATTGCTTGCGCGGCGTTTGTGCGAACAGCATATCAATATCCAACGGCACCTTGCCTGTTTGTTGTTGCACGGCCTGCCACATTTGCGGCAAAGCCCCTGCTTTTACAGCCAGTATCAAACCTGTATCGCCTTCTTCATTGACGGTTTTTTGCAAATCGGCCACGGAAAATCCACCTGCATAAAGACTGTCAAACTGGCGGCGGTATTGACCGGTGACCGTTTCTTTTTCACGGTCAAAAAAAGCCTGCCAGTTTTCGGCTTGCGCATAATCGGCTTTTTCATTGAAGGTTTTGACCAAATAGCCTGCGGCTTCTGCGTGCATATTGAACGGGTCTGCGCCGTATTTCAAAAGGGTTTTCAAAACAGTTGGGTATTGCTCTTCCGACGGAATCTTATAGGCAACCAACGGCAGCATAAGATCGAGCGTTGCAAGCTGGTCTTTGCCTGCAGAAGAGGCAATTTTATCATAGAGCGCTGTATATCCGGCTTCGTCTTTAAAAAGGTTTTCGTCTTCACACATAGAGAGGCCGAGCAAGACAATCGGCAGATTTTTGCCAGCCACAGCGCCGATATCCGCCAAAGCACCAAGCGCTGCATAGCTTTTGGCAAGGCTTGCCGACAGCATCATATCGGAAAGGGCTTCTTGGCGGTCCGGCATTGTATTTGCCAGCCGGTCAGCAATACCCGCCGCAACGTCGGGCGTGAAATGAGAGAAAATGCGCTGATAACAATCATCTGCTGTTATGCCCTCTTCCATCGCTTTTTGTGAAAGGTACAAAGCTGTATCGGCAAACCCACGCTGGCACGCGCCATTCAGCAAAAAAATCAGGCGGGAGGGGCCTACATCTGTTTTTTGGTCTTCAATCACAAAGCGCACGGCAGCGGCTGCGTCATCCATCGCAATCAACCCGCCCAGAACGTCATTGCGAAATGTTTCGCTAAACGTGTTTCCCCGCATGGCCGTGATCACCGACGGCGCGTCTTTTTCCAAAATGGCCAGACGGATGTCTGCTTCAAGCTGGTCTTGCGGCGATAGGGGTTTTTCCTGCGGCATTCGCGCGGGCCTTTCCGGATCGGGAGGGGTTGATGTTTTTACCCGGTTATCCTAACGGCACGGACACTTTATGTCAATGTCAGAATCCGGGGCAAAATACAGTCTATGCCATTGATATATCAGTTTTTTGGTGGCTTTAAATGCAGATTATGGCCTTTGTCTTGCAGCGTTTTGCGTTTGATGGCAACAACCACTGCTTCCAAATCCACCTGTTTTTTCGTCTCTGCGGGCAGGTTTTGCCAAATGTCCGTGATTTGATCCAACCGCTGTGCCCAAAGATCGGGGTTGAAAAATTGCTGCAGGTTTTTTTGACGATCCAAATGCGTCATCACACAATCCGGCTTGTCATCGGGGAAGAAGAGATCGTCCGCCGTTAAATGCGGCGGTGTGCCGCCTTGTGCGCGCAGAACAAGATCATCAAACCGGCCTGTTTGCGCCGCAATTTCCAACGCTGTCTCGCCAGAGGGTCCTTTGGTCTTGCGCAGATCATCAAAAGTATAGCTGCCCGCAAAAAGCCTTGCGAATTCTTCGGTCTTCGCACTTTGCAACAGCGCACGTTGTGTACTGTCCCAACGCTTCAGCAAAGACAGCATATTTTCGTCGTTTTCATTTGCGGCTGTTTTTTCGGCGGCATTATTAAACAGCCTATGGTTGGCGCCGTGTTCCAAAAGCAACTGCGCAATTTTTAAGTTTCCGTTTTCAGCCGCAATCACCAGCGCAGTATCTGTATCATCATACGCATCAGGGTTTGCACCGTGTTCCAGCAGAAACAAAACCAAGGCTTCTTCCTCTGCAAAAACAGCGTCACGCAGAGCACGGCCATGCTCCGCGTTGACATCTGCACCCCGGTCAATCAACAACATCGCACAGTCAAAATGCCCTTCTGCCAAAGACTTTTTTAGCGCCTTGTCTTCTTCCGCATGAATATCAACGGCCGGATGATTGATCAGCAGCTGTAAAACCTCGGCATTACCATTCTCTGCCGCTTTGATCAGGGCTTCATGGTCATCCAGTGTGGGATCTGCACCGCGCGCAAGTAAAAACTCAACGAGATCTTTATGACCATGTTCTGCTGCTTCTTTCAGCGCCGCACCATCAAAGGCATCAATATCTGCACCCGCATCCAGCAAAGCCTTCACCACGGCCAGATGCCCGGCTTCGGCCGCTTCGCGCAAGGGAGCGTTGTTGTACACAGTAAAATCTGCACCCTTCTCCAGCAAGTAAGACACAACAGCTGCATGGCCATTTTCTGCGGCGTTGCGCAGCAAAATATTGCTGCTGACCTCTACGTCAACATCACATTCTTCAACGAAAAAACGCAGTAAATCCAAATGACCTTTTTCTGCAGCCAGCGGGGCAAAGCCGCGGCCATCCGCATCTTGTTTCCATGCGTCATCCCAAAGAGCCAGGCGTTTGAACATATCTGTACGTCCATGTTCCACGGCTTGCTGTAGAAATTGTTTTTGGGATGAAGGGTCCAGATCAAGCTGGAGCAGGATGTTAAAACGCCAGCTGTTGCCCGCTGCAATCGCATCCAGCAGATCATCGCCCAGCGCGTCAGCGTCTTTACGATGTAAAGACAACCGCCAGTGTTGATCGCTGAGCGTGGGTTTTTGCATTGGGAAACCTGTTTGCCTGCACTGTTGTTGCGTCAAGAAGAAACAAAGTTTCTCACGATCCGGCATTCATGGCAAGAAAGTATCAAACGGGGCGAAAACCTTTTGGTTTCAAAGACAATCCACGCGCTTTCTGCCGCAGTGTTTGCATATCTACATCCAGTAGCAATTGACGCACATCCAACGATTCTTGCGTCTTTGCGCTTAAATGCGGCAAAACATGGCGCAGCATTTCAACCTGCCCCACCCAGCGGGCAGGTTGCAAAAGTGCGGCGACATCGTTTCGTTTCTCAATCACCGCCAGCACTGTTTCTCCCTGCACATTTTTTATTAAAAAATCATCCGCTGTCATTTTTGAAAGAACGACATGATCAAAAACCCGATGTTCCGCCGCATAGTGCAGCCCCGTTGTGCCCAGTACGTTCTGATGCCGACGCAACGCATCTGCATCAAAACCTGTGGCGCGCTGTAATTTCGCGCGATGATCTTCCTGTGCTTTTTGCGCACAAGCATCTATAGCACTGATCTGGGACGGCAAAAGTTTTTTTGCCAATACAGGATCAGCACCCGCTGTTAGCAACTGCCCGATCATGGAGAAACCGTCTTGCGAAAATCTCTCTGCCGCGCGCTTTAGCGGTGCTTCACGGGGTGCGCCGGCATCAGCCCCTGCGCCAAGCAGGCAAGCCATGGTTTGCGCATCGCCCTGTTTGACAGAAACGACCAGCGCTGCATTTAAATCTTCTGCCATAAGGGTTTTTCGCTCTTTGCACCTGCCGATCATATAGCGAAGATTATCTATCTGTCCGCCCAGTGCCGCACGGTATAACAAACTGCTATCGGGCCTGTCTTGTAGTTCGGTCAGGGCTTTGACAATCACCAGACGGCTGATTTGCAAGGCCGGGGCCAGCAAACTGCCAACCAGTTTATTTTTCTGATTTTCATCCGTACAGGCCTGCGGCATATTTTGAATAAGCCAGAGCGCTGTATGGTCATCACCGCGCTCCATCGATTTAAGTACGGCGGCTTTAAATTCCGACGCTTTAATATGCGTGGCATATCGCGTTTTAAGCCATTCTGCATTTTTGGTATTGCCTGTGTGACAAGCGGCATCGAAAGCCAGACGTGCTAGACCCGCACGTGCTTCTTCCGGCTTTTTATCTGTTTGCCAAAAAATGTCTACGCTCTCCGGTGCTGCCCGCCCCGCCACAACATCGCTGACAGATTGCAACATCGGCGCTATTTTGGACATCCATTCGGTGTGGCGGAAAACCTTGGGCATTTTTTATTGGCTTCTGACGAGAGAGTTAAAATATAGCTTTAATTTTTAATAGCCCGTCAAAGTTATGTCAATGGTGTAGGGGCCGCTCTGTTATGGTCAGATTTAAATATCTGATCTAGCAGCATTTGCATTTAAAACACGGGCAAGACAAGGTACAATCTCCAGCAAAACACAGCCCTATCGCCGTACAGTGGAGAATACCTACCATGAATAATTCCGAAATCGCCCGTTTGCAAAAATACCTGCAAGACAAATTCGGCAACACTCTTTTTACCCTCGCAAAGCGCAAGGAAGCAGAAGATTCTGTTGAGGTGATGCTAAACGGTGAATTTATTGGCGTTATTTACCGTGATGAAGAAGAAGGCGACGTTTCTTATGACTTTAACATGGCAATCCTTGAAATGGATTTGCCGCCTGCCGCGTAAAACCGCCCTCCATGCGCATTTACGATAAAGACCTCAAAGAAATTTATACCGATGTGCCATGGCAATATAAAATTGTCATCTGGGCGGGGCTTGCGTTTATTGCGCTGACAATCATCTACGTACCTTACGTTTATTACAATCTGGGAAAACACGAAGAAAAACCAACGGTTTTATTTATCCCCAATAAACCCAAGTATGTTTTGGGCATACTTGATCCTTCGATTGCCTATAATGGCAACAATTTTTTTCTGGCGCATACCGTTGTCCTGAAATCTGACCTGGAAGAAAACAATTTTATTCCGACAGAAGTGCGGATTGCAGCAGCGTCAGGCCTTTGCCATTCCTGGAGTATGCTGACAGGTGGCTTTTCAACACGCACCGAAGAAATTATAGGACCGGATGCAAAAACACCTGTAAAAAAAGGCGTTTGGCGCGTTGAAACACCCTCGCTGGTCTATGACCCCAACGACAAAGGGCGTGAGTGGAAGCTCTATGCCTATAAATATTTCTGGGCACAAGATGTACCGCTGGCACGCCTGTATGGTGTGATTGTTTATAAATATGCATCTGAAGAAGATATTGTCGGTGGCAAATGGTCCAATGAAGAATGGGCGCTGTCGGCATCTGACCAAGCACCGCCCTACCCTTACAACCAGATTGTTAAATCATACCTGAACAAGTTAAGCCCGGCGCTGAGCGATGTTTATTTTTATGCGCGGCCAAGTGTCATCAACATCGACGATACGCTGGTGATGAGCCTTTCTGCCTATATCAAGGGCCGCGATACGCCTGACCGTATTGTTATGATCGCCTCCAAAGACCATGGCAAAACATGGCACTATCTTGGCACCCCCCTGAAGCACGATGATGTCCCTGCCGTGAAAGAAAAAATGACAACACTGCAAGGCGCCACGCTGATTGTGTACAACAAACAACCTTATCTGGCGGCGGTTCTTGGTAACGCGGATGTTATTGCAACAGGAACTCAAATCCTAGGGTTCAGCAATATTTCCAAAGCCACATTGATGACAGACAAGACCACGGGCAAGCCTGTGATTTTAAATCAAATTCCACTTCAATCCACATTGACCAAAATCGGCGGTGGATTTGCTACATATAACGACAGCTGTAAATCTGGCCTGATCACGGCGGAGCGCAGCGGTGATTCAGGTCGCTACGAAATTTTTGAAACCCGCCGCCTGCCTCTTCCACCTGCGCAATAAATCCGCGCACGATAATTTCATTTTTTTACAGTGTGGTTTTTGCGTCTGGCCCTGCGCAGGTCATTGCGCTATGATCGACCCATACAACAATCTGTCCGCCGTCTTGTGAAGGAGCTTTGAATGGCCTCGCTATACTTCAAATATGCCGCTATGAACTCGGGTAAATCCACACAGCTGCTACAGGCACATTATAATTATTTCGAACGCGGGATGAACCCGCTGGCCATGACGGCACAAATTGATGACCGATTTGGTGCAGGCAAAATCACAGCGCGCATCGGCCTTGATTTACATGCGGATTTATTCACGCCCGAGACGGACATTTTCGATTTTATTGAAAAGATGCACAAAAACAAAAAAATCGACGCGCTGCTGATTGATGAAGCACAATTCCTAACCGAAAAGCAGGTTTATGACTGCGCCAGAATTGTGGATGACCTGAACATTCCCGTCATGTGCTATGGCCTGAAAACTGACTTTATGGGCAAGCTGTTCCCCGGTTCCGAAACACTTTTGCGCCTGTCGGATAACATTGAAGAAATCAAAACCATCTGCTGGTGCGGCCGCAAAGCAACCCATACCGCGCGCGTCACCGGCAAGGGCGAAGTGGTGCGCGAAGGCGACCAGATTGCCATTGGCGGAAACGATATGTATGTATCCCTGTGCCGCCGCCACTTTATGAAAGGCCAATTGCAAGCCGCAATTGAAGACGAAAATACACAAGGCAAAACCAAAGCTGCTGCCGCATAAAGCAAAGGACCCCAACTGTGGGCGTTGAAATCGAGAGAAAATTTTTAGTGCTCAACGACAGCTGGCGTGAAAACGTGCAAGACTGTACAAAATATGTTCAGGCCTACCTTTCCAAAGAACCTGAGCGGACAGTGCGCGTGCGCATTGCGGGCGAGAAAGCCTATCTGACCATCAAAGGACAGGCCCCAAAGGACAAACCGCTGGAAACACCAGAATTTGAATACGAAATTCCCAAGCAAGATGCCGAGAACCTTCTCCCCCTCTGCCTGCCCGGCAGCATTGATAAAACCCGCCACAAAGTAAAATACGGCGGGTTTACGTGGGAAGTGGATGTTTTCGATGGTGACAACAAAGGTCTTGTGGTGGCGGAAATTGAAATTCCGACATCCGGCACGGTCTTCGATAAACCTTCCTGGCTGGGCCAGGAAGTGACCGATGACAACCGGTATAAAAACGCTGCCCTTTCCACGACCCCCTACAAAAACTGGCCGAAAATGTAAAAAACCCCCGTTGAACGGGGGTTTTTTACATTTTCAATCACGCAAAGCAAAGGGCCTGTTAGGCATCCAGATTTTTAACTTCCAGCGCGTGTTCCTGGATAAAGTCGCGGCGCGGTTCCACAACATCGCCCATCAATGTCGAGAAGATTTCCGAAGCCATATCTTCCTTATCAATCTTGACCTGCAAGAGCGAGCGCATTTCAGGGTCCAGCGTTGTTTCCCACAATTGATCCGGGTTCATTTCACCAAGACCCTTGTAGCGTTGAATGGTCAGACCTTTCTTCGCCATCTCGATAATCTTTTTATAAAGATCATACGGGCCATAGACAGGAATGTCTTTTCCATCTTCCGACAACAAACGGCCCGTGGCGGGGAAAAATTCTGCAAAGAAATCCTGCGCCTTGGCCAAACGCTGACCATCATGGCTGTTCAAATGCTCCGGTGTCATTTCCACACGGGTTTCGACACCACGCACGGTTTTAATGAAGGCCAGCCCGCCATTTTCAGCCACTTCACCACGCCAGCCACGCTCATAAAACGGTGATACGTCATTCAAACGTTTTGCTGCGTTATCAACGGTTTCTTGTGTACGTTTGTCTGTGTTAAAACCATCTGCCGCGGCTGTCTGTTCCACCACCTGCTGATGGCCAATGCGGTCAATCAACGGCTCCATATTGGATTTTACGTTTCGGGCCAGACCCAAAATACGCTTCAAGTCATTACCTGTCACAACTTCACCACTGCCCGTGCGGAAGCGCAGGTCTTCAATGGCGCTGTCAATCAAGTAGCTTTCCAGTTCCTGATCGTCTTTGATATAGCGCTCGTTGCCTTTGCCGCGCTTCACTTTGTAAAGCGGGGGCTGGGCGATATACAAGTGACCGCGCTGGATCACTTCGATCATCTGGCGATAGAAGAATGTCAAAAGCAATGTGCGAATGTGGGACCCGTCAACGTCCGCGTCAGTCATAATGATGACTTTGTGGTAACGCAGCTTGTCCACCTTAAATTCATCGCGGCCAATGCCTGTACCCAATGCCGTAATCAACGTGCCGATTTCAGCGGAGGACAACATGCGGTCAAAACGCGCGCGCTCGACGTTCAAAATTTTACCGCGCAGGGGCAAGATTGCCTGATTTTTACGGTTGCGGGCCTGTTTGGCCGAACCACCCGCCGAATCTCCTTCCACGATAAACAATTCGGACAATGCCGGATCTTTTTCCGAGCAATCCGCCAGCTTACCCGGCAAAGAAGATATATCGAGAACGCCTTTGCGGCGGGTTAAATCACGCGCTTTGCGCGCCGCTTCACGGGCCGTTGCAGCTTCGATAATTTTACCAACAACTTTTTTGGCTTCTGTCGGGTTTTCTTCAAACCAGTCGGCCAGTTGCTGGCCGAGGACAGATTCAACAACTGTTTTTACTTCACTGGAAACCAGCTTATCTTTTGTCTGGCTGGAAAATTTCGGATCCGGCACCTTAACGGACAAAACGCACGTAAGCCCTTCGCGCATGTCTTCGCCGGTCAGGTCAACTTTTTCGCGTTTGGTCAGGCCTGTACGCTCGGCATAGGTATTAATGGTGCGTGTCAGCGCAGCACGGAAACCGGACAAGTGTGTCCCGCCATCGCGCTGTGGGATGTTGTTGGTAAAACAAACTGTATCTTCGTGATAAGCATCTGTCCATTCCATGGCCAGTTCAACAGTGATACCGTCTTGCTCGCCCGTTACAGAAATAGTCGGTTTGTGCAAAACGTTTTTTGAACGGTTCAGGAAGGAAACAAAAGCAACCAGGCCGCCGTCATATTTGAATTCCGTTTTGCGGACTTCTTTTTTACGATTATCCACCAGCAGCACTTTAACGCCGGAATTCAAGAATGCCAGCTCGCGCAGGCGGTGTTCCAGAGTTGTAAAGCTGAAGTCCACCATTGTGAAGGTTTCTTCGGATGGCAGAAAAGTTACTTCGGTGCCCGTTTTATCAGGCGGACAATCTGCCACAGCTTTCAAAGGTGCATCGGCCACGCCATGCGTAAAGCGCATATGCCATTCTTTACCATCGCGCCAGACACGCAAATCCAGCGTTTTTGACAGGGCGTTTACAACAGAAACACCCACACCATGCAGACCGCCGGAAACTTTGTAGGAATTCTGGTCAAACTTACCACCCGCGTGTAGCTGGGTCATAATAACTTCAGCGGCGGATACGCCTTCTTCTTTGTGAATAGCAACAGGAATGCCGCGCCCGTTGTCATGCACGGTGCAAGATCCATCGGCGTTCAAGGTTACTTCGACACCATCGCAATAGCCGGCAAGTGCTTCATCAATGGCGTTATCAACAACTTCATAAACCATATGATGCAAGCCCGTGCCGTCATCGGTATCGCCGATGTACATACCGGGGCGTTTGCGGACTGCATCAAGACCCTTCAGGACCTTGATTGAATCTGCACCGTAATCTTCGACAGCGGCTTTTTTATCAGCCTTCTTTGCCGTCTCTGTCATATCATTATCCTTCGTCATAACTGCGGGGATTCTGTCTATAAAATTTAGCAAAAAATTGCCGGAAAATCGAGAGTCAGTATTACAGATTTTGATAAAAAAATCAAAGTATTAGGGCGCAAAATACCCCGCTTTCCAGCCCCTTGAAAAGCTGGATTTTTTTAGCCCTTTTTAATTTCCCTAACTATAAAAACAAGCGAGACACAAAAAGAGCCGCGGCACCTCTGGCAAAACGGGCGCCCTTACCGTATTCTGCTGCCAAATAAAACCTTTACGGAGAATCCTTATGCGCCGAGACATCAGCCATATTTTCAACAAATTTACCGGCCGCGAAGTCCCTTTGAAAGAAGAGCCTATTAAAATCGGGAAAGAAACATATACCCAATTAAAGCTCGCAAACCCAAATGACCCTGTTTTGAAAGAAATGCAAGAAACCGCCAAAGCACATGGCCTGAAGTTGCGTGTTTTCTGGCCAGGCGTAAGGGGCACAGCCGATGCACGTATAGACCGCGCGAACACAACACTGGAAAAAGGCGCAGACGGCAAATGGCGTGTGGGTAAAAACTTCCGGATTGGCTAAAAACAAGCGTGTCTATTTTTAAAAAGCCCCGGTATTAAGTCCGGGGCTTTTTTGCTTTATGAGACAATACCAAACACAGCCATGTCCCGTTGCACGTTGACCTGCCCTTGCACCACGCTAAACATTTTTGCCTGTGGCTGAATACTTTTAAAAATGTCTGCGTCCGTCCCTGTCAGCCAAACTTGACCATTCAAAGCCAGCAAATATTGGAATAGTTGCGTACGCCTTGCTTCATCCAGATGGGCGGCCACTTCATCCAACAGCAAAAGCGGTACAAACCCCTTCTCCGCCTGCATCATCAAGGCATGGGCCAGAATGATAGATACCAGCAACCCTTTTTGCTCACCGGTCGAGCATTGATCTGCCGCCATGTTTTTTAACGCATAGCGTACATCCAAATCCGTACGGTGCGCACCAGTGGTGGTGCGGCCAATTTCGGCATCACGGCGGCGCGCTTCATAAAAACGCTCTTGCCATTCAGCCTCCACTGTCACGGCCGGTTTTTTCAAAAGGTCGCTTTGCACATCACCCGACAATGCTATGGCCGGCACAGGAAACAAGGATTGTGCGGCCGCAAGTTCTGACAGATGTGTTGACAAGCGCGTTAGTAAATATTGCCGTGCCGCAACCACAGAAACAGCGTCTGCTGCCATTTGCTGTTCCAGCTTTTCCAGCCAGCGGGGGTCGGGCTTTGCAGGGCCAGTTAGAATTTTTAACCGCTGGCGCATATTTTTTTCATAGCGGTTCAGGTGCGTGACATGATCCGGCGTATAGGCAAAGACAAGACGATCGAGGAAACGCCGTCTTGCGGCAGCCCCTTCCAGAAACAGACGATCCATTTGCGGGGTCAGCCAGACAGCTGCCACATGGTTGGAAAGTGCGGCCTGGCTGGCAGCTTCTTTGCCGTCAATCCGCACAATACGCCGTTGGGCACCATCGTCTTTGCGGTCAAGGCCGGTGCCAATGCGCACAACATGGCCTTGCGCATTTTGAAGTTCTGCCGCCACCGCCCAAAGGGGGCTTGGGCCCACGGGCGAAAGATTTTGCACAGGTGCCTGACAGGAAAGAGCACCCAGCTCCGCCCCCCGGATGCCCTTGCCAGGTGCCAGCAGGCTGGCCGCTTCGAGAATATTCGTTTTACCGGCACCGTTGGGTCCGGACAAAACAACAAGCCGCGCCATTTCTGTATCGAGTCGTTGCGCCTCGTAATTACGAAAATTGGTCAGACTGATCTTTTTCAGAAGCAAAGTCACAGATTTTCTCTTTCAAACATATTTATAATCTTTTCAAAGAGAAAAGCCAATCTCAACCCCTTCGTTTGTAACTTTATTGCTTCAAAAACGCAGGAAGAGACTTTTAATATTTTATTAACAATACGAAAAAGTATATAATTTCTAAATCATTCGAAACAAGCCAAAAGACAAGAAATCAAGGAGACTGCCATGGCCGTGAACGATAACAAGGACGATAACGCACAACCCTTGGGCCAGCGTATCCGCAACCTGATCGAACCCGCGCTCGAGGACGAGCGCCGTCCGGCTTTGCAACTTCAGAAACTGGATCATATTTTCAATCAATTGGCCGCCATTGTGCCCCGCCAGATTGAACAGGAATTCACCCATTTCTCCCGCTATGTTGAAAAAGCGGCGGAACGTGAACCCGACATTAAACACCCTATGATCATCGAAGCGCTTACAGTTGCCGGTCAAGACGGGGAGAGCAGCTACAACCCAATCAAGAAATACGGCCTGCCGATTTCAACAACTTTCACCGACTTTGCTGCCGCAGATATCAAAGACCTGCCTGGTTATATCAAACTGCATGAAACCGCCCGTGATCTGGACGTTTCCCTGAAATTAATTGGCGTGACCGCAGAAGAATCCCGTGGCGGCATGGGAATGCCCCCGATCCTGATCGTGGATGGCAGCAAATCTTATTCTGAAGGTGCGATGGAAAACGCGCAGATGTACCCGAACCTGCCGCCGAAACAAAAAGATTTCGACCGTAAATCCGGAAAAGAATTCAAAATGTAATTCCTTCGGGATACGCCTAATAAAAAGCGGCCTGATAGGCCGCTTTTTTATGCCGTAGAACACCCCTAAATTTATACAAGCAGTGCATGAACATTCCACGCTTTCTCATCATTCTCTTCTTCAACGCCCTGCCGCTCAGTCTTGTGCTGACGGATGTCTGGCGACCTTTTGATGTAATGGCATTTTACTGGCTGGAACTGGCCGCCATCGGCGTTTTTACGTTTCTGAAGCTTTTTATAAGCGGACTGTATAAAATTACGCACAACAGGATTGGAGGTGGGCTTGCCGATTTTGTAAGCTTTGCTTTTTTTCTGCTGCATTTTGGTTTCTTTATCGTGATGCTGTGTTTTATGGTGGGGTCATACCTGCCGGAAGGTACGCCCACGCGCACCTTAAACAGCCCCTTTATCCCACTGATTGTGGTGATTAAAAATTTTGATTTTTTTACACTGCTGCCATTGGCATTGGCTTGGCAAGCCACTTCTTTTTTAACCGGATATATTCATCAAAAACGCTACCGCCTGGAAGGGATGCCTGAAGTTGTGCAGGCTTATGGCCATCTGGCAATTTTATTTATCAGCGCTTTCCTCGGCCTTTTAGTCGCCATAAAAACAGGAGAGCGTATTTGGGGCGCATTGTTCCTGATTGTACTAAAAACGCTTGTATCCTTGATTGTTGAATATATAAGACAACAGAAAAACCCTGATACAGCTATATAAAAAAGCGGCCCCTTATTAAGGAGCCGCTTTTTTTAGAAAAGATTTTTTACATCAGATACGCAACGGCATCAAAACATAGAGCGATGATGTATCGCTGGCATCTTGAATGATTGTCGGAGAAGCAGGATCAGACAAAGACATACGGCAACCGTCACCTTCGATCTGTTTCGTCACATCCATAAGGTATGCAGAATTAAAACCAATTTCCATCGGACCTGCGTTAAACAGGATTTCGATTTCTTCGGATGCGCTGCCGCTATCCGGTGAATTGGCTGACAACGTCATCGTTTTGCCACCCAGTGTCAGTTTCACTGCGCGCGATTTCTCGCTAGAAATAGTCGACACACGGTCCACAGCGCGGCCCAAGACGGAGGCATTGACTTCCAAAACTTTATCATTGTTTTTAGGGATCACACGTTCATAGTCGGGGAAGGTGCCATCAATCAATTTGGTCGTCAGCGTGATATGATCAAAGCTGAACTTCAACTTATTGTCTGTCAGGCCAATTTCGATTGTATCGCCGGCTTCGTCAATCAACTTACGGATTTCGTTGATAGCCTTGCGTGGAATGATCACGCCCGGCATGTCCCGTGCGCCGTCGGGCAGGGGCATCTCAAACCGCGCCAGACGATGTCCATCTGTGGCAACTGCGCGTAAAACAGCAACGCCTTCATTTTCTGCAGCGTGCAGGTAAATACCGTTGAGGTAATAGCGGGTTTCTTCATTCGAAATGGCAAAACGCGTACGGTCAATCAACGTGCGCAGATCTGCCGCTGGCAGGGAAAATGTATAAGCAAATTTTTCTGTACTGCCCATTTTGGGAAAGTCTTCGGTGGGCAGGCAGCCAAGACGGAAGGTGGATTTACCAGCTTTCACCTGCAAGGTTGTATCACCAGCACCGCTTGTCATTTCAACTGTGGCGCCGTCGGGCAGTTTACGCACAATGTCATAGAGCGTATGTGCAGGCACCGTCGTGGCACCAGGCTGCGACGATTTTGCAGCTGTGGATTCCACAATCTCCAAATCCATATCCGTGGTCGTCAGCGACAAAGAGTCAGCTTCTGCTTGCAGCAATACGTTGGCCAGAATTGGAATAGTGTTCCGGCGCTCGACCACGCTGTGTACGTGATTGAGGGATCGCAGCAAATCAGCGCGGTCAATGGTGAATTTCATGGTGTCCCATCCGTCGAAATGAGGTCAAGTGACATTAAAAATAGCAATGCCGGATTATACCAACCGCTTTTTCAAAACCCAAGCAAAAGTTAGGTTTTACGCGGTTTACAGCCTGTTTCATCTGCCGTTTGAAAGCGGATGTATTATGACTATTTTTTGCGCTTGACTGTCTGTTTTTTGACAGGCTTTTTGACCGCTTTTGTCACTTTTTTACGACTGGCAGATTTTTTGCCCAACGCAGGCTTTGTTTTTGCGGTGGTTGCCGTTTTTTTGCGCGCGCGGTGCAGGTGGTAGATCGACGGATCTGCCAAAATCGGTGCCAGAGCATCAAGGAAAATACGACCCCATTTCAGCGCATCCCGCTTTGTTTTCACCAAATCCTGACGAAATTCAACAATCACATAAGGCAGACCAACATTTTCCGCGTGGGTACCAATGGTGTTCTTACTCAAATTCACGGCTTTCAAGGAATAGGGCTCGTTCTCGCCTACAACCATGCCGGGGTTTTGCTGGCGCAGGTTATTGACCAGACGCAGGGCAATATCATCTTCCTTGTTCCACAAAACGCCGATATGCCAAGGACGTTTGTAACCATCCATTTCAGGAGTGAAACTGTGAATAGAGACCAGCGCTGGGATAATTTTCTTTTTGCGAAAACGTTGCAGTTGTGCCGCCAGATTGCGGTGGTAAGGCCAAAAAATCTCGTTCAAACGTTGCTGCTTGGCCGCACGGGATAGTTTGGTATTGCCCGGCACAGGAATATGGTCATAGACCTCTCTCATGCATTCGCTGCTGCCGGCACCACGGTTTACATCCACCACAATACGCGAATAGGTGGCAAAAAATGCAGGCGCGTCCAGCTTTTCGCTCAAATAACGGCCAATATGTTCTGTGCCCGGATCCCAAGCAATATGTTTCTCACGATCTGCCTTGGACAGACCCAAATCACCCAAAGCCTTGGGGATGCGGTTGCTGGCGTGATCGCAAACAATCAGGCATTGGGCTTTGCCTTTTTGGTTTTCAACGCGAAAGGGGGCCGGCTCGCCCGCACCGATCAGACGCTTAGACAGGGCAGGGGCCGTTGCCTTGGCTGCCTTGACTGCAGGGACCTGAAGGTTCAGTTTTTTATTTTTTTGAGCTTTTTTTACAGTTTTTGCCATTTTTTATATCCGTTTTTACACCCTTGTCATGTCCGTTGCCTCAGGCCATATCCAGCCCGCGCCTTGTAAATTTTACATTCCGGTGTACATGCGCCGACATGAGCAGTCCGAAACCGAACAGCACCGCCAGCATGGACGATCCCCCATGGGAAACCAGCGGCAGCGGTACACCGACCACAGGCAACAAGCCCATCACCATACCTATGTTAATAAAAATATAAAGCGAAAAGTTGATGATAACACCGACCACGAGCAAGCGGCCAAACTGGTTTTGACAATTAAAAGCGATGAAGTACCCATAGAGAATAATCATCACCAACAAACCGATCAACCCGGCACCGCCAATGAAGCCCCATTCTTCGGTGAAAAGCGTGAAAATAAAATCGGTCTGCTTCTCAGGCAGGAAATTCAGCTTGCTTTGCGTGCCTTGCAAAAAACCCTTGCCCGTCATGCCACCTGAACCAACAGCAATTTTTGACTGGGCAATGTTATATCCGGCCCCCAGCGGATCGCTCTCCGGATCTAAAAAGGTTGTGACACGGCGGCGCTGGTAATCATGCAAAAAACTTAACAGCCATTCTAAAACACTCTGGCGAAAAGGCCAGATGGCAGCAAAGCCGGCAAGGCCCGCACCCAGTGGAATACTGAAATACAGATGATTGACACCACCCATGAAAAACATGCCCGCCGCAATAAATAAAAGCATTAAAGCTGTACCAAGGTTTGGCTGAATAAGGACCAGCGCAAAGGGCAAAAGCGCCAAGCCCAAAGGAATAAGCAAGAAGAGGGGATTGCGCAGTTGCTCCGGTGCGGCACCGTGAAAAAAGCGCGCCATGGCCAAGACCAGAACGATCTTCATAACTTCAGACGGTTGCAGCCGGATAAAGCCCAAATCAATCCAGCGCTGCGCACCCATACCGATATGCCCTTTGACTTCTACAAAAACAAGCAGAACAACCATCAGCGCATAAATCCAATACGCAAAGCGCATCCACAAGCGGATGTCAATCAAAGCCGTGATAATCAGCCCGATTAGACCAACTGCAAAACGGATAACATGGGGACCCGCCCAAGGCGTATTGCTGCCACCTGCCGCCGCATAAAGGGAGATATACCCAACCATTGTTAACATCGCGATCAGGCCAATAAAAGGCCAACTGATACTGAAAAATTTTTCACCCAAGGTCAGACTATCCCGGGTCAGATTTCGAAAAGACATTTTCTACCCCGGTGGTTTTTTGTTTTTTTGTGGTTGCGGTTTCTCGGTCATACCCTTAAAACGCATGGCTTCTTCAATCGCTTCATCAACCGTATGTATCTTTTGCGGGTCACGCTTTTGTGTGGCAAGCAACAAATCACGGGCCAACGGTGCCGCAGCCGAACTACCGCCCACACCATGTTCAACAACCACAGACACAATATATTGCGGGTTGGCAACAGGCGCATAGCCCACAAACAGCGCATGGTGGCGGTGCTTCCACGGTAAATCTTCATTTTTAACACCGGCAGCACGCTGGGCCGCAGTAATACGCCGGACCTGTGCCGTGCCCGTTTTGCCGCCCATAGCCATCGCCGGATCGGCAATGCGCGAGGCACGTGCAGTGCCCTGACTGCCGTTAATAACAGCATTCATACCACGCGTGACAACCTGTAAATGGTAAGGATCAAGCCCGATACTGGGCCAGTCTTGTAAAAGATTGCCCTGACTTTCTGTTGCCCGCACCAAAAGCGGCTTAACGGCCTTGCCGCCATTAACCAGACGCGCCGTCATTACCGCCAGTTGCAACGGCGTTGTCAAAACATGCCCTTGCCCGATGGATGTATTCAGCGTTTCCCCTTGATGCCAGGGTTCGCCGCGGGCGCGTAATTTCCACGCTTTATCGGGTATCAAACCGCTGCCCTCGGCTGGCAAGGGGAAATCAAGTTTATCGCCAAGGCCCAAGCGCCGCGCCATAACAGCAATGGCATCCACCCCTACGCGTTTTCCCATTTCATAGAAGTAAACATCACAAGACTGCTCCAGTGCGTCCACCACATTCACATAGCCGTGACCGCCATTTTTCCAGCAGTGGAATTTATCACGGCCCAGCATATAGTGGCCCGGACAAAATACACGCTCGCCCGCGCCAATGCCTTGTTCCAGCGCTGCAAGTGCTGTAACCATTTTAAAGGTAGAGCCCGGCGGGTACTGGCCGGAGACAGCTTTGTTTGTCAAGGGGTGCGTATCATCTGCCAATAGTTCTTCCCAGATATCGGCAGGGATGCCACGACTGAACAAATTTGGATCAAAGCCCGGATGCGAACAAAGCGCATAAACTTCACCGTTATGTGCGTTCATAATTACCGCAGAAGCACTGCGTTCCTTGGACAAAATTTCCTGACACTGCATTTGTAAATCTGCATCCAGTGTCAGCGTCAGGCGTTGGCCACGTTTGGCAGGCGTACGGTCCAGCTCGCGAATTTCGCGACCCACCACGTTTACTTCTGCTTGTACACTGCCCGCCGTGCCGCGCAAAATATCATCATATTTTTTTTCAACGCCATTTTTACCAATACGGAAACCGGGCAACGACATGATGGGGTCATCCGTCAACTCCGCCAGACTGACGCGCCCGACATAGCCGATTACATGGGCTGTTGCATCACCGAAGGGATAAGATCTGATCTCCCCTTCGTCGATCGATACACCGGGTAAGTCCGGCAGCTGGGCTTCGACCCGTGCCATGTCGTCCCAGTTCAGGTTTTCTTTGACAAGCAGTGGCGTGAACTGTCGCACGCGCGACATTTCAACCAACACTTCTTGTTTTTCTTCTTCTGTGACAGGGATCAAACGCGACAAACGGTCCAGTGTTGCTTCAACATCATCAGCCTGTTCCGGCACCAAAAAGGCACGGAAATTTTGTGTATTGATGGCAAGGGGCACACCGAAACGGTCCATAATTTCGCCGCGGCCGGCGGGCACCAGACGGGAGCTGATACGGTTTCGATCTGACAATGTCTGGAATTTTTCCTGCTCGACCAGTTGCAGCCAGCCAAGCCGTGCCACCAGAATACCGAACAAGGCAGTTTGTCCCGCGCCAATGATCAGCGCGCGGCGTGAAAACTCCTTGAAACGTTCCATATCGCGGTTCATGCGCCTATCCTAGTGCAGGACCAAGCGAATATGAAGCACGAATACAGATCAATCTTGGGAAAGGCACATCAGGATAAACGTATGGATTTTTCAGCAAGCCAGCGCCCTGCCGTTGCCAGTACGGGCAATAAAACAGGAAACAGCAAACATGTTAAAAGCGCGCTGATTAAGACAGGACGGATATTCAACGGCGCCCCATAAAAGAGTGAAAAAACCGCCCACTGTACCAGGGCCGAGCCAAAAGCCATCAAAGCCAGACCTGCCCAAATCACACGAAAAGACTGGCCCAGCATAAATTTGCGCTGGCTGCGGACAATCCACTGCACCATCAATAACGTCATCGCGTTCACGCCCGGCGGAAAGCCTGCCAGCAAATCAAAAGACAGGCCGATCAGAAAAACCGTAAAGTATGTCAGCGTTGCCGGAAACATAATGGCCCAGTAATAGACTGTCATAAGAATAAAACCAGGACGGACATCGCCCAGATGTTCCGTCGGCAGCGGAAAAACGCTTAAAAGCAAAAGCACAAAGCCGATCAGGAACGTCAGCCCCAAACGGCCCAGAATGCTGAGAAGGGGTTCTTGCCATCCTTCGTTACGTTTGCGGGCCATAGGTTTGATTACTTCGGGTATTAATTTTTAAGAATAAACCGCGCCTTACGGGCCGGCGGCCGGTACGATCTGCCCCGTCAGAAGGCTTTGATCAACAGTGGTATTGATCACCTGCACATAGGTAACTTTTTCAATATTCGTCAAGGGCCGCACGTAAACCCCCTTGGGACCAATATGCACAATGGTACCAATCGGAATATCTGCCGGCAACTGGCCGCCATCACCGGATGTTACCACACGTTGGCCAACCGTCAGACCGCTATCAATCGGCAAACGCTCCAGCATCAGCAAATCAGTGTTTTTACCGGCCAGAATGGCGCGGGTACGTGTGTTTTGTACCATCACCGGAATGCGGGAGTTCAAATCCGTGACCAGTAAAACGCGTGAAGATTGTGTCCCTGCTTCCACCACACGGCCCACAAGCCCATGGCCAGACATAACCGCATTGCCTTTGGCAACATTTTCGTTCGTGCCCACAGGCAGCAAAAGACTTTTGACAAAAGCACCGCCCGGATCGGAAATAACACGGGCTGTAATAAAAATAAGTGTCGGGTCCGCCTTCACATTCAACAATTCGCGGAAGGACTGGTTTTCTGCCTGAAGCTTCAGTGCTGCTTCGTACCACAATTGCAGTTTGGTATTGTCTTCACGCAGACGGATATTTTCGGACTTTATTTCACGCATGGTGCGCAGGCCATCGAAAGATTCCGTGATGGCGGTCAAGGGACGGGAAACAGCGGATAAAACAGGCGCCATAAAATCTGTGACCGCCACACGCAAACGCTCGACAGGCAGGCTATCCATTTTGTGAAAGCTGATAAGGGTCACACACAACAGGATCAAAACCACCGGTGTCAGGCGGGTCGTCAAACTTTTGATAGGCAACGCTTCAAGTGCCGATTTGTGGTTGCGGCGAGACACCGGGTGGGCAACTCCTTGAGGAAAATCAGTCTTGCTTATTATTATAGCAATGATTCCTTAACAAAGGCAAAGGCAGATTACCCCAAACCCCTGAAAACTATATTGAATACCCCTGTCTGCTGCCAGATACTGGCGGAGGGAAGCCGCAAGAGAATCTGCGGACTAGTACATTTTGGTCAAAACGCCCTGCAGCTTGCGGTTTGCCTCAAGTGCCTGACCGGAACCCAGCGCCACGCAAGACAGCGGGTCATCTGCAACAGTGACGGCAAGGCCCGTGGCATAACGCAGCACATAATCAAGGTTGGACAGCAAAGAACCACCACCCGTCATAACAATACCGCGGTCCACAATATCAGCTGCCAGCTCGGGTGCTGTATGTTCCAGCGCGCCTTTAACAGCATCGATAATGGCACCGACAGGTTCAGCCAAAGCTTCGGCGACCTGACGTTCAGAAATCGCGAGTTCTTTCGGCACACCGTTCATCAGATCGCGGCCTTTGATCTCCATCATGCGGCCTTCGCCTTCTTCGGGCGGGCAGGCAGAGCCAATTTCTTTTTTGATACGTTCAGCTGTTGCTTCACCAATCAGCAGGTTATGTGTGCGGCGAATATAGCTGATGATAGCATCATCCATTTTGTCGCCGCCGACGCGTACGCTGCGCGCATAGACGATGCCGCCGAGAGAAATCACGGCAACTTCGGTTGTGCCGCCGCCAATATCAACGACCATCGAGCCTGTGGGTTCTGTTACAGGTAGGCCAGCGCCGATGGCTGCTGCCATGGGCTCCTCAATCAGCTGTACATCGCGGGCACCTGCACTTTCGGCAGATTCTTGAATCGCGCGGCGTTCAACGGCGGTGGAGCCGGACGGTACGCAAATGACCATTCGCGGAGAGGCAAAACTGCGGCGGTTGTGTACTTTACTGATGAAGTATTTAATCATAAATTCTGCGGCTTCAAAATCCGCAATCACACCGTCACGCAAAGGACGGATGGCCATGATGTGGCCCGGTGTGCGGCCCAGCATCAACTTGGCATCTTCACCAACGGCGCGGGGTAATTTACGCCCGTCAATAAATTGCATGGCAACAACGGAGGGCTCGTTCAGGACAATACCCTGACCGCGAACGTATACCAATGTATTGGCCGTCCCGAGGTCAATTGCCATGTCTGTGGACATAAGCCCCAGCAGTTTAGAAAACATTGCGCCCCGCTCCCCTTAACGTCTTGGCGGTTTTACACCATCAAGACACGCTCAAAAAAAACAGATTACTGTTTCGCTTTCATGCGCGGGTTTTCTTTGTTCAGGACGTAAAGGCGCATTTTGCCTTTGCCATCACGGCGGCGAACAACCTTGTTATTTTTATCGCGGGATTTCAGCGATTTAAGAGATGACGTCTTTTTCATGTTGCGAATCCAATTTGGTATCGTTGTCTAATGGCTTATCAATGAAGCTCCGCAAACTACTGATATTTTTACTTTTGGTCAACTGTTATCTGGCAATTATGTCATATTTTTGGGCTTTTTTGGCGCATTCGACAGAAAGATACCCACAAGCATATCCCCGCACCTGATTCTGGTTATAGGCCACCCGTAGGGCCCTGAACGCGATACATCAAAAACCTCGGACCGACTAGAGCGCAATTTTATTACGCGTTATAATGTTACGTTATATTAAAATTATCTTTTCACTGTATAAAACATAATTTTAAATTTATGAAAAAGTTATTGCATTTTTGAACAGGGGTATGATAAAAAGTGCAAGCTCAGATGCTGAAGCCGGGGGGTTTCTATATACCTAACTATAAGAATAATAATAAATAACGATAATAGAGGTCCCACCAAAACAAACAGGCCAGCATCCACCTTCCCCTTTTACAGGCGTGAAGGCAGCAAAACTTCAAAATGAGATATTCAACCCCGCTAACTGAAACATCAGAGCGGGGTTTTTATTTGTACCGGGCTGTAACTTTTTCAAAAAATCTGCCGAAACTCTGGATGTCTCAAACCAACCTTTGATTGAAGAGGAGATACAGATGGCCCCAGCATTGACACAAAAAGCGGGTTGTTGCCTGAAAGGTTTTTCCGATGTGGCCCCGCGCAACCTGGCACCACAGCCGCAACCGGAAACACCCGAGCATTTAATCTGCCCTTGCTACCGACCCAAGAAAAACGCTTTATAATCTAAACCTTTTTCAAAAATACCGTGCCGCCAGACGGGTCATGCCGCTGGCGGCATTTTTTATGGAGAATTTCTTGACATTGTTAAGATGAAAACATAAAAAGAGGCATACACATTTTCCGGAATCGATGGCTACCACCACAGCTGTCCTGATTTTTCCCTGAAACAGCACTCTTCTGTTTCTTACACACAGGAAGACCCCGCCTTTTGAAACCAAAGGGCGGGGTCTTCTCTATCGGACCGCAAAAAAAAAGCGGTGCCCAGACCATCAAGGCACCGCTTTTTTGATTAGGCACACCAAAGGTTAACGGCTGTTTTTCACCACAAAGGTCGCGCGTTTGGAAAACTCCTTCAACTTGGATGCGCCGACATAGGTACAGGCAGAGCGAATGCCGCCCAGAATGTCCTGTACGGTTTGGGCCACATCGCCTTTGTAATCCACGGTCACCACACGGCCCTCGCTGGCACGGTGCTTGGCCATGCCACCTGCGTATTTGTTCATCGCCACTTCAGACGACATGCCGTAGTATTCGATACGGTTGTCGTTCTCTGCCAGTGCGGCCAATTGCTCTTCGGTCAATGTTTCTGTGTGGCCGGCAAACATGCCGCCCAACATCACAAAATCTGCGCCCGCTGCAAAAGCTTTGGAAACATCGCCCGGCATTTTGCAACCACCATCTGCACAGATAAAACCAGAGAGGCCATGCGCCGCATCCGCACATTCAATCACAGATGATAATTGTGGATAGCCAATCCCTGTCATGGCACGCGTCATGCAGGCAGAGCCAGGGCCAATACCGACTTTAACAATATCTGTGCCTGCCAGAATAAGCGCCTCAGTCATGTCAGGTGTCGCCACATTGCCTGCCATGATAACTTTGCCCGGGTGGTGTTCACGTACACGCTTGATGAAATCGACGAAGTTTTCAGTATAACCGTTGGCCACATCAAGGCAGATTTTGTTAATAGAATTGCTGCCCAGTGTGTTCATAACATCATCGAGTTTATCAATATCTTCGATACCAAATGTCACGAAAGAAAATGCACCGGAAATATTTGCCGCCTTCAAATCATCCAGCGGGATGTGTTTGTGCAGGGCTGTAAAAATATCATGCTCGGCAAGGGCTGCGGCCATACGCACAGTGCCCACAGTGTCCATGTTGGCAGCAATCACGGGCACACCGGTAACTTCAACACCTGCATGGGGCATTTTGAAAGTGCGCTTCAATTCAACTTCCGACCGCGATTTCAGGCGGGAACGTTTGGGGCGGATCAGAACATCGTCAAAGTCGAGTTTCGGTTCGGTTTCGATTCTCATCTGGTTTGTCTCCGGTCAGGTCAAATGGACGCGCAAAAACGCAGCCGTCAGGCAGGTCATTCTGTCTTCCGGCGGGGTGAAACCGTAAATGTTTGGAGGTTTCGATTATTATTATGCCGTTTCGGGCCCAGGGGCAAGGATTGAAAAATACGCATGTTTAGCAAATACTTACAACCAATTGTTTGACATAAACAGTATGTATGTTAAACCAGATAGACTAAAAACAACCAGACTGCTTGCGGATTCTCCTGAAATGCAAAAAATTGAAATTGATCTAAGCGCGCTTTTTAAACGCTTCGTGGGCCAGCCTGTTGTGCTGGAACAAGAGACTGTGCCCATCACAGGCACGCGCATATACACAGCACCTTTTGAAAAAAATCCTGTTCTTGCAGAGATGGAACAACTGGCGGCGGAAGAAGGGCTGCGCTTTAAAGTCTGGACACCACAAACACCCGGCAAAAAAGAATTTTACGCCAACCGTGTCAACATTACGCTGAAGCAAAACAAAGACAACGACAACCGCTGGGAAATTTCCGGTGCTTCAAATGATTCAGGGTCTGCAAAAATGCTGTTGTTCCCGAAAGACCTGTCGCCGAAGAGAGAAAAGACAGAACCAGCATCGCCTGCAACGCCAGAAGCGGAACAACAGAGTATTCGTGTGATGAAGCCGTTGCGTCTCAAAAAACTCGCGCGCTGATTTTTTATTTTCCAATACAAAAATCTCGGAAAATTTTATCCAGTAATTCTTCCACATGTACACGGCCTGTAATGCGGCCAAGGGCGCGCAGGGCAAGGCGCATATCTTCTGCGGCAAGCTCCGGCAATGTTGCTTGCACAGCACGATCAAGCGCGATACCCGCTTCTTCCAAAGCAGCGCGGTGGCGTTGGCGCGTCAACACAGGGCCCACACGCTCTCCGGTCAACATGTCCCGGGTTTTTTGCGTCAGGATCTTTAAAAAATCATCCATGCCTTGTCCTGTGACAACAGATACGGGATAGCCATCCACCGGCAATTGAATGCCTTGATCTGCTTTGGTGAGAACCGTCACGGTGTGATGATCAACCATTTGCAATGTTGTGTCATCCGGCTTTGCCAACGTACCGTCAAAAAGCGCAATTTTTAAATCTGCACGTGCCGCCAGCGCATGGGCGCGGCGAATGCCTTCGGCCTCAATACCATGTTCCGTTTCGCGCAGGCCCGCCGTGTCCGCCAGAATAACGGGATAGCCGCCCAGATCCAGATGCACTTCGATCACATCGCGCGTGGTACCAGCTTCTTCGGAAACAATGGCTACATCGCGCGCAGCCAGCGCATTTAACAAGCTGGACTTCCCAGCATTGGGCGCGCCGATGATAGCGATCAAGACACCGCTCCGCAGCATTTCACCCCGGCGTGCATCATTCAGGTGTGCGTCTATATCCGTTTTAAGTGTTTTGATTTTTTGCATCAAACCATCGGCGATCCCTTGCGGCAAATCATCTTCGGGGAATTCAATTTCAGCTTCCTGGTGCGCCAACATCCCGGACAATGTGTCCGTCCAGCCCTGATACAGTTTTGCAAGGCTGCCGCCCAGCTGGTCCAGCGCTTGCAGACGTTGGGCTTCGGTCTCGGCGGCAATCAAGTCAGCAACGGCTTCAGCCTCGGTCAAATCAAGCTTGCCGTTTTCAAAAGCACGGCGCGTAAATTCGCCGGGTTCTGCCATACGGCTGTTGTCCATTTTTGCCAAAGCTTGCAACATGCCATCCACCACGGATTTGCCGCCGTGCAGGTAGTATTCGACAACATCTTCGCCGGTAAAGCTGGCCGGTGATTTAAAATAAATAACCAGAGCACGGTCCAGCAATGCACCTGTCCCGGTATCTTTCAAGCTGACGTAATGCGCCTTGCGCGGCACGATTTTTTTAAGGCGCGACAGGGCCGCAAAGCCCGCCAAGGCCGCCGGGCCGGACACACGCACAACCGTCACGCCGGCACGCATGGTGCCGGAAGCAGGGGCGAAAATTGTCGGTGTATCCCGCATGGGTCTTAACAGTTGCTGCTGTCCGGCAAGGCTGCCGGTTTTTGTTCTGTGCGCAGCTCTTTTTGGTCATTGCTGAGCTGTAAACGTGTCACAATTTCACCGTTTTTCAGGTGTTTTTCGACAATTTCATCAACATCATCACGGCTTTGCACTGTGTACCATGTGCCTTCGGGGTAAATCACCAGAACAGCGCCCAGCTCGCAACGGTCCAGACAACCGGCAGCATTGACGCGGATGCCTTCCACGCCTTCTTCCTTGGCACGGGCCTTCAGGTAGTTGCGCAAATCCACGCCGCCCCGTTCTTTGCAGCACCCCCGCGGGTGCCCTGCCGGTCGTTCGTTGCCGCAGCAAAAAATATGGCGTTCGTAGAAAAGATTTTCATTGTTCATTGGTGCATTTCCCTTTCATCCGTTAAAGTAGGGCATGGGAGTAGAAGCGACAAGATGAATCTTCTGTCAAACGAGACCAGCCCCTATCTGCGCCAGCATCAAGACAATCCCGTGCATTGGATGCCATGGGGGGATGATGCCTTTGCCAAAGCGCGCGCGGAAAACAAACCCATTCTGCTATCTATCGGCTATGCCGCCTGCCACTGGTGCCATGTCATGGCACATGAAAGTTTTGAAAATCACGATACCGCAAGCACCATGAACGACTTGTTTGTAAACATCAAAGTTGACCGCGAAGAACGGCCGGATGTGGACAATCTCTACCAAAGCGCGCTCGGTCTCATGGGCGGTCAGGGCGGATGGCCGCTGACCATGTTTTTAACACCGGATGCAAAGCCGTTTTGGGGCGGCACATATTTTCCACCGCATCCGCGCCACGGGCTGCCGGGGTTTCAAGAGGTTTTGCAAGGCGTATCGGACAGTTTTTTGACCGAACATGACAAAATCAACCACAACGTCAATGCCATGATGGACGCGCTGCAGCAACTGCACAAAGCGCAAACAGGCCCCTTGTTTATGCCGGAGCATATCCCACAGGCAGGCAGTTTGTTGATGCGTCTTTTTGACCCCATCCACGGCGGCTTTGCCGGCGGTGCAGCAGGCGCGCCTAAATTTCCGAACCTGCCGGCTTTGAATTTGTTGTGGGAATGTTATGTGCGCAGCGGCGACGTAACGTATCTGGATGCCACAGTTTTAAGTCTGACACGTATGTGTCAAGGCGGCATCTTTGACCATATTGGCGGCGGGTTTGCGCGCTATACAGTAGATGCCGAATGGGTTATCCCGCATTTTGAAAAAATGCTCTACGATAATGCACAGTTTATTTCAATTTTATCCGAAGTTTACCGCGAGACCAAACATCCGCTGTTTGCCAAACGTGTCGCCGATACCATTGACTGGCTGCTGCGCGAAATGACCATTGAACATGACGGCACGACAGGTTTTGCCAGCAGTTTCGATGCAGATAGTTTGGACACACATGGGCAGTCTGTAGAAGGTGCCTATTACGTCTGGACCGCCAATGATGTTGATGCAGCGCTTGGTGCCGATGCCGTTTATTTTCGCGAAGCCTTCGACATCACCAGTTTTGGCAACTGGCCCGAAATGCCGGGGTTTAATGTGGCGAACCGCTTGGCCAATCCATCGTGGCGCGGCACAGAAGATGAAACAAAGCTAGACGCACTCTGCCGAAAGTTACGCTTTCACCGCCAGCAGCGTGCACTGCCCGCACGCGATGGCAAGGTACTGGCAGACTGGAACGGTCTTGCCATCTCAGCCCTTGCCAAAGCAGGGTTTGTATTTGAAGAACAAGGCTGGATCACGGCCGCTGAAAATGCCTTCGCCTTTATCATAAAAAATATGATGCAAGCAGATAATAAATTGAACCATGTATGGTGTCTTGGCCAAACAGGCCATGCCTCTACACTTGATGATTACGCGCAATTGTCGCAGGCTGCGCTTTACTTGTATGAAATAACGACAAAGCCCGCCTATTTAAACCAGGCACAACGCTGGGCCACAATTGTTTTACAAGACTATGCAGATACGGCACAGGGCGGATTTTACATGAGCCCGAACAGTGCCAAGGACCTGCCTGTGCGACCACAACAAACAGATGACAGCGCCCTGCCTGCAGGAAATGCCGTGATGGTGGATGTGCTGAACAAGCTTTACGCCCTGACAGGGAACGACAGCTGGCGTGACCACGCCGCAAAAACCGCAATCGCTTTTTCCGCACAATCCGCGCCGCAGTTTTTTTCACGCGCCACGTTGTTGCGCTATAGCCTTGACCTGTCCGCGCCGCTGTCTGTTGTCTTGGCGGGTACGCCTGACCAGCAGGCAGATTTTATTACAGCCCTTCGCGAAATTTCTGTGCCGCACCTGGTGGTGCAACAAGCTGGCAATACACAAGACATCCCCACGACGCACCCCGCTTACGGCAAAAAAGCCCCACGGGACAGCGCCATGGCCTGGATTTGCCCGGGACAAAGCTGCCTGACACCCGTGACTGACGCCGATACTTTTCGTGAAATGCTTCGCGCTACGCGTATTGGCCAACACAGGCCTGCGGCAAATGATGGTTGAAAACGATTGGCTGCCTGCATGAACAGTATAAAAATACCGCCGCCTGCTTGACCAGACGCTGGAAAGCAGTAGTCTTAACCTGACTTCAAACCAGACAGATTTTTTAATCTGAAAAATAAAAATGAGGGAGGGCGCATAATGCCGGAAATGATCGAGATCAACGCAAAAGACGGTGGCAGCTTCAAAGCCTATGTGGCAAGACCCACGGGCGATAAACAAGCGCCAGCCGTTGTGGTTATTCAAGAAATTTTTGGTATCAACCATGTGATGCGCGAAATTTGCGACGGTCTTGCCAAGCAAGGCTACGTTGCTATCTGTCCCGATCTTTTCTGGCGGCAGGAACCCGGAATTGAACTGACAGATAAAACCGAAGCCGACTGGACGCGAGCGTTCGAATTGTTCAACGGATTTGACGTTGATCTGGGCATTGAGGATTTAAAGGCAACGCTTGCCCACATCCGCACGGATGATTCAACAACAGGCAAGGCGGCCACCCTCGGTTATTGCCTTGGCGGTAAGCTTGCCTTTTTAATGGCGACACGTTCGGACGCTGATTGCAACGTCAGTTACTATGGTGTCGGCCTTGATGAATTGCTGGATGAAGCGGCAAATATCCAAAAGCCAGCCTTGCTGCATATTGCGGAGAATGACAAATTTGTGCCCCCGCCAGCACGGGCTAAAATTGTGGATGCGTTGGCCGGCCGCGACCCGATTACCCTGCATGTCTATCAAGGTGTTGACCATGCCTTTGCACGTGTCGGGGGGGAACATTACGATCCGGCCATGGCAGCAACCGCCAACGACCGCACCGCCATGTTCTTTCAAAACAATTTAAAAAAATAACACTTTCAGACCGAGAACATCATGTCCCGTCAGGAACAGCTGCCCGAACAACCGTCAGAAGAACATTTTTTGATCCCACAAAAAGGATTGAAAGACTTAAGCCTTATGCTGGATGGCAATGGGGTGCGGGCAGACCAGGTGCGTCTGGCACGGCACGAAACAATTGTGCACCAAGTGCCCGGTGAGATTATTGTTGTTTTAAAGCCCGATGTTTCTATCAAGCAAGTAAAGGGCAAAAACCCTGCTGGTACGACACTGGGTGACAAACAACAGGTACTGGCAGATGCAGAAGCTGCGGGCAAAGCCTTTATTGCCGCGGAAGCTGTACAGCAGGAAATCATTGCGGCGATTGCAGAAAAACCCGGCCTTGGTTTTGGCATAGAGCCGTTTAAATTCAAAATAAAAGCCGCGCACAAAGAATATTCCGTTGTTGATACCTGCCAGAAATGTCATGGCGCAACAATGTCGACCTGCAACACGTGCGCCGGCACAGGCACATCGACCTGTACGGGCTGTACAGGAAACGGCTTCACACAATGTCCAATGTGTTACGGTTCCGGCCAATTTCAAAAAAGCGACGGGTCCCGTCCACCCTGCACAAAATGCGCCGGTGTTGGCCGCGCAATGTGCTTGATGTGTCAGGGACAAAAAATATTACGCTGCGCTGTTTGCAGCGGGCAGGGTAAAATTGGTTGTTCCGAATGTGACCGCAGCGGATTTTGGACCCATCTTTTTGATGCAAGCTGGCACGCAGAAGCCGTGTTTATGCTGGACCGCGCCGTAATACCGCCGGAGGTTTTGGAAGTTGTTGATATTTTGGGTGTCAAACAGCTGGCCACAGAGAGCCATGCGGAAATTTTAAAACTGCTGCCTGAACAAAGTGAAGAAAAGCTGGTCATTCCTTTCGTGGCGCTGCTGCCAATTGCACAGATTGAATTCACGCTGGAGGGTAAAACCCATCCGGCCCTCCTCGCCGGTCTGCACGGGCGTGTGGTGGAAGTAGAACCTTTGATGGATAAACTGATCAAGCCCGGCATCTCTGCCTTGCTGAAACTGTCCAAAGGACCGATGGCTGTATCGTCGCTTATGACAACCGCTTGCCGGTTCAAGGCCATTCGTCAGGTACTGGCCGGTTTGGCGCACCACACCAAAGGCCATGTCTATAAAAAGATGGTCAAAGAATATCCACTGCTGTTGACAGAAAACTATGCCAAGGCAACCGTTAGTTACGCGCAACAAGCTATTTTGGCCCTCAGCGAGGGGCCACGCTGGCGTGGTTTTGCAGCGGGTTGCACAGCAGCAGCTTTGATGGCGGCCGGATATTTTCTAACCCCCTTGCGCATAGATATCGCCAAAATGCTGGCCAGCCGAAACATGGGGCAACATTTGGTGTTGGCAGATGTGCTTGTTTGGGCGCTTGGGTATGTTCTTACTGTTTATGCCATTAAATTTTCGGCGGCTGCGGGTCTTAAAAAATTACTGCCGGACAGTGTACAAGTGAAAGAACGTGGTCTTCCCCCCGCTGGCAGACAAGGCATGATCGGCTTGCCGGTGACGTTTGTTTTTTGGATTGGGTCTGCCTTTTTTGCCAGTATCCGCCCGGAATGGCTGGCTGTTCTCTTGAAAAAAATAGGATTGGGTTAACGTGGCAGCAACGCACAACCAGGACCTGATCAAAGCCATCAAGGCCTTTGACAAGGGCGCGATGGAAACGGCCCTTAAGGCAGGTGCCTTCGCAGATACACCGATGGATGACAAAGGCACGACACCTTTGTTGCATTTTGCCGCAGCAAACTGGCATGACCGGATTGAATGTGTACAAATGCTTCTGCGCTATGGGGCCAATGCCAACCATGCTGATACGAACGGCCAGACAGCCCTGCATCGCGTTGGCCGCAATACGGCATGGAAGTCGGAACAGATTGTCGAAGCTCTACTTTTGCACAAAGCCGATTTGAACCAGCCCGATAAATTTGGCAATACACCACTGCATGATACCGTACGGCATTGGTTAGGGTCGAATTCACCTTTTGTTTTGCTGGCAATGCTGCAAGCAGGCGGGGATGTGCACATTAAAAACAAAGCCGGCTTTTCACCGCTGGATATTGCCGTGAACACCAGAAAAACACCCGAAGAAAAAGAACGTGTGACCGAAATGTTCAACCGTTACGCAGCACAACGCAAAGCCGCAGCCGATACATTGCAACAGCACATCCAGACAGAACAGGACAGGCTGCGCAAGCTCAGCCGGCAAAAGCCGAGGTTAAAGCTGAAAAAGTAAAAGACCTTACTGGTTCATCAGTTTAAAGAACTCATCATTGTTCTTCGTGTCTTTCATTTTATCAATCAGGAATTCAACCGCATCGACGGTACCCATGGAAGACATAAGCTTGCGCAGAATCCACATTTTGCTGAGCGTGCCGTCTTCAACAAGCAATTCTTCCTTACGCGTACCGGATTTTTGAATATCGATGGCGGGGAAGACGCGTTTGTCGGAAATTTTACGGTCAAGGACAATCTCGGAGTTACCTGTACCTTTGAATTCCTCGAAAATAACCTCGTCCATACGCGAACCTGTATCAATCAGTGCCGTCGCAATAATGGTGAGGGAGCCGCCTTGTTCGATGTTACGGGCTGCACCGAAAAAGCGTTTCGGGCGTTGCAGGGCGTTCGCATCCACACCGCCTGTCAGAACTTTACCGGAAGACGGCACGACTGTGTTATAGGCACGGCCAAGGCGTGTGACGGAATCAAGCAAGATCACAACATCGCGCTTGTGTTCAACCAGGCGTTTGGCTTTTTCCAAGACCATTTCGGCAACTTGCACATGGCGTGCGGCTGGTTCGTCAAAGGTTGAAGAAATCACTTCGCCTTTGACCGAGCGGGCCATGTCCGTCACTTCCTCGGGACGTTCATCGATCAGAAGAACAATCAGATAAGCATCGGGATGATTGGTTTCAATGGAATTTGCAATGTTTTGCATCATCACCGTTTTACCGGTACGGGGCGGTGCCACAATCAGGGCACGCTGACCAAAACCCAGCGGGCAAACAAGTTCAATCACGCGCTGCAATTGTACTTGAACAGGTCCTTTGCCACGGCGCTGTGGTGTGCCGATGGTACCTGCGGTCGGATCGTCCAGCTCCAGCTGAATTTTACGGTCCGGATACAGCGGGGTCAGGTTATCAAAATTAATGCGGTGTTTAATTTGCTCAGGTGGTTCAAAGTTGATTTGATTAACGCGCAGCAGGGCAAAATAACGCTCGCTGTCTTTCGGCGCGCGAATTTCACCTTCGACTGTGTCACCGGTGCGCAGGCTGAAACGTTTAATCTGGCTGGGGCTGACGTAAATATCATCAGGACCCGGCAGATAATTTTCTTCAGGGGAGCGCAAGAAACCGAAACCGTCTTGCAGAACTTCCAGTACACCGGCACCAGAGATTGGAATGTCTTGTTCAGCCAGTTGTTTGAGGATGGCAAACATCATTTCTTGCTTACGCAAGGTAGATGCGTTTTCGATACCCAGTTCTTCGGCATATTCCAAAAGTTCTGCGGGCGATTTTGTTTTCAGCTCCTGCAGATCCATCGGTTTAATATTCGGGTCGCGGCGGGCGGCTTCTTCATCGGCGGCGATTTCTTCGGCGGTCGGTTCTTGCTGTTGATTATTGCTGTGACCGTTGCCATTGCCATGACTGCGGTTGCCATGATTGGAGCCGGGATGCCGTGTGCGTTTTACCACTGGGATGCTCTTTCGTTCTGTCGTTTTTTAAGATGGGGTGGGTGAGATTTGTTTCAAAAATCTGTGGGGGAATAAAATTGTGCCGAATGCACAAAAATTCACGCTGGTTTAAGGTGCTGGATATTCTTTTGAATGATATCTCGCGCGGGAAATTCCTTTTCAGCGGATATATTAACTTTATCAAAATTCCATATCGTTGTCAAAGGGCGGATTGACCGGATTTCCTCAATTTTTTTAATTTACGTAATATTAAAAAGGCTTCACAATCACCATAATCACGATCAAAACCATTAAAACGGTTGGGATTTCATTGATTTGACGGTAAAACTTGGCCGGTTTTGTGTTTGCGTCCTGCAAAAAAACCTTCCGGCGGGCTGATAAATACCCATGAAAACCGCTCATCAAAACCACTGCTGTGATTTTTAGATGCATCCAACCGCCAGACATAAGGGCCGGATTGGCCACAATCATACACAGACCCAATACCCAAGTGACAATCATTGCCGGGTTCATAATCACGCGCAGCAGTTTACGTTCCATGATTTTCAGTGTTTCTGACAGTTCGGAGCCTTTATCTGCACCTGCGTGATACACAAACAAGCGTGGCAAATATAACATGCCTGCCATCCATGAAATAACAGCAATCAAGTGAAAGGCCCGAAACCAGTCATAGTGGGAGAGAATGAAATCCTGCATCAATTTTTCCTGTTTCTGGATTTTTAGAGCGTACAGCCACAGCGTTTGAATGTCACGGGACAAAAACGCGGACGTTTTTCACCCGCCAGACTTGCTGTCACAAGCGTGGCCAGACTGCCAATAAAATCCGGATGTGTCGAAACGGTCGGCACACGCCCAAAATAGGGGATACCTTTCTTGTGTGCGTATTCACGATACTCTTCTTCAATCTCGACCAATGTTTCAACATGTTCGGACACAAAGGCATGGGGGTAAAGAACAACACCCACATGGTCTTTGGCGGCTTTGTCCAGCGCTTCTTCTGTTGAAGGGCCGATCCATGTCAGCGGACCCACGCGACTTTGATAACATACCTGCCAGTCCAGATTTTCAATGCCCAGGGCCCGCACAATCTCTTCGGCGGTTTTTTCACACTGATGCTGATAAGGATCGCCGCCTTCAATCACCTTTTCGGGCAGGCCATGCGCGGAAAACAAAACACGCGTTTTAGGGGGTGCGTCTTGCAAAGCTTTTTTAATCAAATCGGCGGAAGCGTTGATAAATCCCTCTGCCAGGGGGTAACAGCAAATTTTATCGGTTGGAATTTGAAGGCCAATTTTATTTGCAGCGCGTTGCCAGTCTTCAATAGACGAAAATGATGTGGTGGTGGAGAACTGCGGATAGAGCGGCAAAAGAATAATTTTATCGGGCGCATAATCTGCCACTTGCTTTACAACATCTTTGGCAAGTGGATGCCAATAGCGCATGGAGACAAAAACTTTTGCATGTGCCGTACCCAACATGTTTTGCAAAGCATCTGCCTGCGCGACCGTATTTTCAAGCAGTGGAGATTTTCCGCCAAGGGCTGCATAGGATGTTTTGGCCGCACCATTGCCGCGGCTATAGGCAATCCATTTTGCAATCAACCAGCGAATGGGCAAAGGTGCACCAATGATATTTTTGTCCATGAAAAAATTGAACAAGAAGGGCTTGATGGCCGCTTCTTCGGAAGGGCCACCCAGGTTCATCAGCACAACGGCTGTTTTGGCAGGGGAAGATATGTTTGTCATGTAATGCTTTATAAAGGGCGTTTGAAGTTATGAACCAAATCAACCAGCTGGCCCACATGGGCCGGCGGTGTTTCCTTGATTACGCCGTGACCAAGATTAAAGATATAGGGCCGACCTTCAGATGCTTCCAGAATTTTTGTCACGGTGGTTACCATTTTTTCGCCACCGGCCAGTAAAATTTCCGGCGCAAGGTTGCCTTGCAGACAAAGTTTTTTTGGAAACGTGTCGAACTTAACCGCCGGATCAAGACCAAGGCCTGAAATGCCCGTCAGCTCCGCATAACGTACATACTGTGCGGCTGCCTGTCTTGGAAAGCCAATAACAGGAAAGCCCGGATGTTCTTTTCGAATGGTATCAATCATTCTTTTTGTGGGGTTGATAACCCAATCATCAAAGTGCTCGGGTGGTACAAGCCCTGCCCAGCTATCAAAAATCTGGACAACATCGGCGCCGTTCTTAATTTGCGACAGTAAATAAACAGCTGTGATATCTGAAAGCTTATTCAGAAAAACCGTAAAGGCTGCAGGGTCTGCCAAGGCCATTTCGCGTGCACGGCTGAATGTGCCACCACCATGGCCTTGCAACATATAACAAGCCACTGTCCAGGCAGCGCCGGCAAAACCAATAAGTGTTTTTTCAGGGGCCAGGTCTTGTTTGACGCGTGTCAGTGTTTCGTACACAGGTAAAAGATTTTGTTCAAAACCATCAATATTCAGGGCATCGAAAGCTTGCAGGTTCTGTAAAGGATCCAGCTTTGGTCCCTCACCTTCAACAAATTCCAGCTTCTGTCCCAAGGCATGGGGAATGACCAGAATATCTGAAAACAAGATAGCGGCATCCAAATCAAACCTGTGCAGTGGCTGTAGCGTGATTTCAGCGGCCAGAGAGGGTGTGTAGCAAAGTTTGAGGAAAGACCCTGCCTTTGCCCGCAGGTCTCTGTATTCAGGCAGATAACGGCCTGCCTGACGCATAAGCCATAAAGGCACATCTGGAGTTACATTCCCTTGCAGGGAACGGATCATCTTCTTGGGTGTTGTTATATCTTGCATGGTCTTTCTGCCTGTTATGAATGCACCGTGCCTTTTTTTAATGGGAAATGCAATTCAAGCCGACCCTTCATATAAATAATAGATTTATATAAGAAAGATGTTGGAGTCTGTTGGCCGGTGGATATTGTGGATTGAATCTTATCCTGCCAGTTATCCAGTATGTTGTTTACATGCTTGGTTATCATTATTCACAAAGCACCTGTGCGTAAAATTAATAATGGCAGGTTTTACAAAGTATAAGCAGACTGTGGATTGTGGGGATGGTTTACAGGATTCCGTGAAATGAAGTTATCCCCGTTATTCAATTCCGGAGTCCATGCAGTATGACAGGACTCATAACCGCAAGGTCTATCCCCCGATGCGGGCGGGATTATTTTATCCCGTAGGCTATCCTCTGGTTTATCCCGATGCTTATCCACAGAATCAGCCATTCGGGCTTTTCTTCAATGGTTAATCCCGATAGGATAAATATCGCGTTTAAACACGTTGCGTTTATGGGGATCGCAAATGACAGAAGATTGGCAAAAGCTGGACGTAGAAAAGGCTGCACGGATTTTGAGTGAGATCAATCCGGAGCTGGAGCCTGTTCCATTCAGCATGGAAAGCACAACCGTGCGCAGCCAAAAACTCTCTTTTTACAAAGATTACGAATTTATCGAACTGACAGATATGTCCGCTGTACCGGGTGCGCGTAAATTTGCCATTTATAAGCCGGGCGATGTCAATGTGATCAACTGGACCAACCAGACGATCTATGAAACCAACGAAAAGGCACCCATTAAGCTGGATGAGCGCAATGTAGTGCCGTATGTGAAATTTTTCTTTAGTTATGTGCGTGGCCGCCATGGACGCTTTTTAATTATCGAGACGATCGACGATATCCGCTGGCAGGTGGAGCCTCCATTGCAGGGCCGCAAGGTTATGCAGGAAATGCTGGAGCCTGTGTCGATTATCAGCAAAGACGAAGAAGGCACTTATAATCTAGAAGCTTATATGGTTTTTAAAGATTCTTTGTTTAAAACACAGATCCATGTCAAAGCGGATGGGCTTGTGAGCATGTCGGAAGAAGAACTAAAAATCGAAGGTATGCCGATTTTACAAGATTCCGCTGCCTGATTACACGCGTTTAAACCGGAACATTAATCAATGAAACCCCTTTTTCAAGAACCAGCGGGCCGTGAAAACAAGCCCGCATTTGATGATATTCCCGAAGACCTGTTGCATAAAATTGGCAGGCGGCTGTCGGGTGAAGTAGTTGATGGGCAAGCGGTTTATGGCAGTTATTCAGCCTCTGCCGGTTACATGTTGACAATGGATTCCAGTCTGAAAATTTTTGCCAAGGGCAACCACCCCGGTGAAATGGCACATGGGGCGCAAAGCTTGCGTCAGGAAATTGCAGCCTATGAAAACCTTGCGGTTTTAAAAGATGTCGCGCCTTCGTATTACAGCTTTGTCAGCGATGGTGATGAAGATGGATGGATGCTGGGGTTGTGGGAATATATTGTGCAAGACCCCTTGGCCCATGCAGTGACCGGATTGCAAGATGCAATGGCCGCATTGGTTGCTGTGCACGCCTATACGCCCCACGCGGATATGCTGGAGCCTTTGGCATCAAAAAACTACATGGCACAGTTTTTGGCCGATGAGAAAAAATGGCGCCGTATTCAAGATGACTCTGTCGTACAGGAAAAATTCCTGACGTTGTTTGAAGACAAAGCGCAAGGCGCTGATTGGTTAAAGGGTGCCTTGCCTGAACTTGTTTCTTTGCAGGAAAAAGCTGCCGATGGTTTTTTTGCAACGGGGATGATCCATGGTGATTTACGCATGGATAATATTTTGTTTTCACAAAAAAGAACTTTGTTGATTGACTGGCCGAATGTTTGCATGGGCCCGCGTCTTTTGGATTTGATGTTTTTGTGTCCGCATCTGGAATCTTTGGGCATTGGCAAAGCGGAAGATTTTTTACAAATTTATCAAGCAGCCGGTGGCCATGCTTTTGCAGACGCAACCAAGCAAACTGACGAGCTTGCCATGATGCTGGCGGCCGTTTCGGGTGTGTTCGCAGATCAGGCCTATCGTGCCGTGCCTGAAAAATTGCCACGCTTGCGCTGGATGCAAAAATCCATGCTTTTGGCAGAGTTAAATTTTCTTTCACGTATCGGGAAAATCGAATCACCCCCGCGTTTCGCGGGTCAGGCCTAGTCTGCTTCGGGTTTTTTGCCGTTTTTGATCTCTCGTTCCCGTAAAACAGGCAAAATTTGCCTATATTTTTACGTAATAATATAATTATCCTGCTTTTTTCGGTATCGAAAAGGGTTATTAACCATCTGCGGTCCATGATGAAGGTGCCAAAGGGGAAAAAACTGCCTGTTCAGGAATTTCTTAAAGGAGATGGGAAAAGCCAACAGAGCGTAAGACCAGACCGGTTTTTGTACAGGCAACAATAAAGGGTGTGATCATGGGTAACGAAGTAGATCGTGGTGGTGAGACAAATATCAGGCCGGACAAGCGCCGGTTTAAGGATACAAGCGGCCGGTTGCGCCACGGCAAAGCATATCATCTGTCCCATCGCGCCAGTCTGGATTGGCGCTTGGACCAGCGCACCGTCTGCGATGCCAATGGCCATGATGCAGAAATTGTTCCAGTAGAAATGCTGCGCAATATTATTTTGCAAAGCCGCACGGGTGCCATGCTGTTATCTGGCCCTGCTGTTGAAAATCTGGACATTGTATATGATGCCCAGAACCCTGCGTCCCAGTTTTATCCGGCGGCCGATGGCCGTATGATTGTGACTTTAAATCCTTACCGTCCGATGGGGGATTTGATCAACCTGCTGGCGCGTGAACTGCGCCGTGTATGGCAGCATCACCAGGGTGCTTTGGTCAATCCGCTGGATTTTGAGCCGGATGAAGCGATTTTGGTCAACCGCGCGCAACAGGCCGATGTATTGATGATTGCCATTAAAGTAGCCTGGGAATTGAAACTGGGCGGTATGCCGGAGGCCTGGGACTTTATGATCGGGTCCCCTATGGCTGACGTTAGCCGTACTTTTGAAATCAAGGCGCAAACCGATTTCCGCACCTTGAACAATGGCCAGGCCGCGCGCGCAGCCTACGATAAGTTTTTCGAAGACAGCCGTACCAAAATTCACGACAAACGGATCATTCACCAAATGTTGCTGGATGAAGCAGGCTACATGAAATCGACCAAGCGCCGGGAGCGTGTGTCCATGGATTTGTTCAAGCGTCTGGGGGAACTGCCACAGGGCAAAAACTATTTGTCCATGAAGGCAAGCCGCACACCGCTGGATACCTGCTACGCAACGGTTGAAGACCGGTCAAATGCAAACTTCCTGTGGTTTATCAAGTTTGAGCGCAGTTTTCAGGAAAAAGAAAAGCAGATGATTGAAGAGTCTGTGAAACTGTCGGCACAAGTGGTGGATTTTGCCCGTTTTGCAGCGGAATCGCGCAGGGTTGCTGAGACACAACAGTAAAAGCGGCCCCGCCGTTTTTGGGAGGCAGAATGTTCGAAAGAGGTACCGCAGAGCGAATATGTTTTCGTCTGCAAGACCTTTCAGACGGAATGCCTGACGTTGTTTCACATGACCCCCTTAAAAATGCTTTTGCTGCTTATTTGCGAAGCCTGGTTTTGATTTTAGACCAAAGCCCGACGGGCCGTAGTTTGTTGCGCACAGCAATTGCACAAGGTACTTCGGTAGGGCTGGATCCGTTGCTGGAAGCACAATCGAGCTTTTTTTATCCGCAGCAACAAAGACTGGATCTTGGATACCAAACAACATCATTGCAAAAAACAGAAAAAGGGATCAGTCGGTATCTGGCATCTTTTACAGGTGGTTTGCGCCGTATCTGGCATTTTCATCGCGGGGCGGCGCCCGATGTTTCCTTGGTGCCGCAAGATTTTTTGCGCTACAGCCGTGTAGAAGAAGCAGACGTTGAATCTATGACACACCTTGTCGCTTGGGAGTTGCGCGGGGCTGGCCCCTGTTTCTTCTGGCGGCATATGCTGGCGGGCACCAATGGGGATATTGCGTTGGCTTTTGCACGCACGGCATCTGCGCATCCGCGTCACCAGTTTGATGGCACAGCCTTGCGCGCTGGATTTTTACAATGGTTTACCGTAGGAGAGCGCGTGGATGCCTGTGACCATCTGGCGCTGGAGGTCATGGATATGGCCCTGTTGGACAAACACCCGCAAAGCCCGATTGGCCGTTATAAACTGAACCGGGATGATCTGGCCCTGCTGGGCAGTTTACCAAACGGGCAAAACTATCTGGCCGGAATGCGTTTTCGCAGCCCTGTAATTCGCCGCCCCTGTGACCCGTTTAACCGGACGCATTTGAAACACATACAGCGGGATATTTCTTTTATTGTTGAAAATCAAAAGAGTATCTGATTTCTTTTGACATATTGCGTGAATCGTCCTATTGTTAACACATTGTTAACCAATTCAGAATTTTACGGGGGCTTTCATGGCAAACGATAACACACCACCAAAGGGTAAAAAGTTTTTCAGCAGCGCGACGCTGAAGTCATCGTTTCAAGGTGTCACCGGCGGCATTTATGGTGCCATCGGTGAAGACCCTAACATGGGCATTCAGGCCGCGGGTTATATTTTTGACCGCGCCGAACAGACAACAAATGCTGCTGTGAAAAAAGTGAAAAAAGCTTTCGGCAGCTAAAAAATTTCAAACTTCGTTGTAAAGAAAAAGACCGGCCTGTAGAAATGGGCCGGTCTTTTTTTATGATACGGTTCGCACAAGCTGCGGATCAACGAATATCCAGCAAATGGGCGACACCGCGTTTTTCAAGAAAGTCACGTGCAAGAATATGTGCGTTTTCACGTTCGCGCCGTGACATATTGGTCAGTATACTTTCGCGGTCTTGTCTGGCCTGCACTTTTTCTGGGCCATCCGGATAGTAAATAACCGCAATACTAAGCCATTTTAAAGCCTGCACAGGGTCTTTTTTCACGGCCTCGCCGAGGTAGTACATGATACCTAAATGGTGCTGTGCCAAGGGCCTGTCGGATTCTGCTGCCTTGGACAAAAGTTTGAAGGCGCGTTCAGAGTGTTTTTCAATGCCGCCCTGACCCATGCGGTAAATAACACCCAGCAATTCTTCTGCACCGTGATGGCCGTTTGATGCAAGGGCCTCGAGACTGGTGATGATATCTTTAATCTCGCCAGCTTTATATTTCTTCAAAGCGTTTTCGTAGTTATAGGCAATTTTGATTTTGCCGTCCGCAGTGGTGAGGCTTGACTCCTCTTCTGTGCTGGCAAGGGCATCTTCTTTCCGTTCTTCTTCGGTCAGCATCATGCCTTTGGGGATGTTGTCGTATTCATCGAGAGGAGGAAGGGAGTCGTCCCCTCGTTTGATTTCAAAAACATCGCTTGATTGTGCCAAGGCTGTTTGCACAGGCGTGGCGGCAAAAGCGGCAAGCGCCGCTGCGAACAAAGCCGTAAATCGGATACGTGACAACATAAGCGGGTCACCCTTTCGTTGAAGACATGCTTCTTATCAGTATAAACCGCTTATAAGCACAGGGCCAAAAAAACTTGGAAGCCTGATAATATGAAGCAGTGTACAGAACAAGCTTAAGACAAAGGCTTTTGCAGGACAAGGGCGCGCCATTCACCAAGGGCGATGCTGTCAATTGCAGTTAGGCCTGCTTTGGTATGGGCGGCTGTGACTTCCGCTTCCTGCCGGCCCAAAAGTCCTGACAGGACACAAAACCCGCCGGGTTTCAGGCAATGGGCAAGGTCTGGCGCCATGTCGACCAAAGGACCAGCCAGAATATTAGCGGCGATCAGGTCATAAGGCGCATCTGCTTTGGCTAGCGGGGCGGCATAGCCATCGCCTGCTTGTGGGGCAATTTGCGGGCCCACAGCATTCATGTCAGCGTGGCGTTTTGTGACAATGATTGATTCCGGATCGATATCAATTGCCGTAATTTTGGCATCAGGCCATATTTTGGCAATCGCGATGGCCAGAATGCCTGAGCCACAGCCCATATCGAGGGCGTTCTGTACTTTAAATTCAGGGGCGATTTTATCAAAAGCCAGCATACAGCCTTTTGTTGTTTCATGCTCGCCAGAACCGAAAGCCGTTGCGGCATCAATACAAAGTGGGATAAGTCCCGCAGGTTTTTCACCGTTGAAATGCGAGCCATAGATAAAAAAGCGGCCCAGGGTGACCGGGGGAAAGTTATCGTGCACATGCTGTAGCCAGTCTGTTTCGGGCAGTTTTTCAATGTGCAGGGTGCCTGCATTGACAGCCAGACCAAGGTTTTGTTCTGCGGTCAGGCTTTGCAGCGCTTTTTCAATACCCGCGTGATCAGGGGTGCCATAGGTGGTGAGGGTTACTGTCCATTTATCACCGTCGGCAGATTCGTGATTATGGAGAAAGACAGAAACGGCGAGATCCTCCAGTGCGGCACCTATTTGTTCGGCAACCAAACCGCTCAAGGGTTCGGGAAATTGCAGGCTGACTTTGTACAACGGGTGGGGAATGAGGTCTTCTGTCATGATCTTTATCCATTATGAACAAGCGGTTGCGGCAATCATTCTTGATTTACAAGGGTTTGTCTATCATATTGTTTACTCATACGAATTGGCATTCAAAAGAACGGGGTTTTTATGCAGCACAATATCGTGATCGCAGGTTATGTTCGCACGCCTTTCCATTTTGCGGCGAAGGGGGATCTGGCCTCTGTTCGTCCGGATGATTTGGCAGCGCTGGCCGTCCGTGCTCTTGTGGACCGCACAGGTGTAAACGCAAAAGAGATTGAAGACCTGATCGTTGGCTGCGCCTTCCCGGAAGGGGAACAGGGTTTTAATGTCGCCCGTATTATTGGCAATATTGCGGAACTGCCGCTGTCTGTGGCCGGTGTCACTGTCAACCGTTTTTGCGGCTCTTCCATGCAGGCCATTCATATGGCCGCTGGTGCGATCCAGATGGGTGCGGGCCATGCCTTTATTTGTGCAGGCGTTGAAAGCATGTCGCGCATCCCCATGGGCGGGTTTAATCCACTGCCCAATCCGGCTTTGGTGGAAACGTTTCCGCAGGCTTACATTTCAATGGGTGAAACAGCTGAAAACCTGGCACGTAAATATACAGTCAGCCGTCAGCAACAAGAAGAATTTGCGGTGTCTTCCCAGCAAAAAGCTGCTACTGCACGTGCTGCCGGTAAACTGCAAGATGAAATCATCCGCGTCACAACGCCGGCAGGCCTTGAGGTCGCAGAAGATGGTTGTATTCGTCCTGAAACGACAGTCGAGGCTCTATCAGGTTTGAAACCTGCTTTTGATGCAGAAGGCAGTGTGACAGCTGGAACCGCATCTCCGCTGACAGACGGGGCTGTTGCCACGTTGATCACGACAGAAGAATTTGCAAAAGCGAACGGCCTTAAAATTATGGCGCGGATCAAATCGATTGCTGTATCGGGTTGCGCACCAGAAATTATGGGGATTGGCCCGGTAGATGCTTCTCGCAAAGCCATGCAGCGTGCGGGTGTGACAATTAACGACATTGATATCATCGAACTGAACGAAGCCTTTGCAGCACAGGCGCTTTCTGTGTTGATCGAACTGGGTGCCGATGTTGCTAAAGTTAATCTCGATGGCGGCGCGATTGCGTTGGGCCACCCACTGGGTGCTTCTGGCGGGCGCATTACAGGCAAGGCTGCCAGTTTGTTGCAGCGTGAGAAAAAGACACTGGCATTGGCCACCATGTGTATCGGTGGCGGTCAGGGGATTGCGACTGTATTGGAAGCAGTATAAGCCATGATGAATATAGCGCGCCTGCCCAAAGTAGATTTGCATGTGCATCTGGAAGGCACGATCAGTCCGCAGATGGTACAAAAACTTGCCGGTAAAAATGGCTTGGAAATTCCAGCGGGTTTGATTGATGATAGCGGTGAGCATTTTCAATGGCCAGACGATGGATCTGCCGCATCGGCCTTGAAGGGGTTTGTGCAGGCATATGATGATGCGACATCTGTCATGCAAGGCGCGGATGATTATATCGACCTGACGTATGATTATCTGGTGCGCAGCGCGGCGGAGGGGTGCATTTATGCCGAACTTGGCATTTCGGTAGACCACGGGAAAATGGTGGGGCTTGAATACCCTGAATTATTGGCAGCCCTGACGACTGCCTATGAGAAGGCCAAAGCAGACACCGGGATCGAAGCGCGTTTTATTTCCACCTGTGTGCGTCACTATGGACCTGAAGCAGCCCTTCGCGTTGCGGAAATCACGCGCAATAACCCGCACCCGCTGGTAACAGCCTTCGGTATGGCCGGGGATGAAAACGCGTATACGGTCGCTGATTTTAAATCTGCATACGAGATTGCGGGCTTGCCTTACCGCAATGCACATGCAGGTGAAGCGGCAGGACCGGGCAGCGTGCGTGATGCACGTGATTTGCTGGGCATTCGCCGTTTTGGCCATATGGTACGTGCCATTGAAGACGAGGCGTTGATTGCCGAGCAGCGCAGCATTAACGCTGTGCCGGAAGTTTGTGTATCCAGCAATATAGCGTTGAAAGTCTACCCTGATTTTGCACATCATCCATTGCGCCGGTTTTTTGATGCAGGATTGAAAGTAACTTTGGGCAGCGATGACCCGACGTTTTTTAATACTTCTATTGGCAAGGAATACGAGATTGCGCATCAACACTTCGGCTTTACGGAAGCCGAGTTGTTGCAAATTTCCAGGAATGCGGTTGAAGAAGCTTTTGTGGATGCAGAAACTCGCGCACACTTGATGCACCGCATTGCCGACTATCGCGCGGTTGGTTGATTGGGATCGCTTATGCTCAAGTACGGTATTGCATTTATTGTTCTCCTTTGCGTGGCAGCAAGTATTTATTACTATGCCCAACCGCGCATTGATTGTGATACAGCCCCGCGCACCAGCGCCGAGTGGATGATGGAAGGTATTTTGGAAGGTGATGTTTTTTCAAGATACGAGGCAAGCGTTGCCGAGAGCAGTCAAAATTATACGTCTTTTACCGAGGAACAGAAAAAAGAATGGCATCTGGCTGCGGCCAGTCAAAACCTGATTGAAGCGCAGTACACAATGGGCCTTGCCTACAGCAGCGTGCCTTTAACGCCCGTGTACAAAAAGAAACTGAAATATGTGGACCGCGATGACGATGATTCAGAGGCTTTGGTCTGGTTTAAAAAAGCTGCTGAACAAGGGCATTTTGAATCGCAAGAGATGCTTGTGAAGTATTATGCAGGCGATTTCGCTGACGGGCGTTTTAGTAATGCGGAAGAAGGGCTTTTCTGGCTGACAGCGATGAAACAACAGCCGGCAGACAGAATGGAAAAGCTGGTCTGGTTTCGGCGGCAGTTAAAAGAGGAAGATGTTATCAACGCTGAGGGCCGCGCGGCAGCCTGGAAGGCAACCGTGCTTGAACCTAAAAAAACAAGACCGTATTTGAATACAAAAGCGATTGTGTGCAAATTTTCCGGCCACCCTGAAATATCGGACAGCTGTGGGAATTTGATTGGCGTTGATGGCGGCATGGCCCAAGACGGTCCGTATCTTTTTATAGATAAGCGTGATGCCAGTATCAAAGGCGCCTGCAGTGCATGGCGGGGAACCTGTGCCGTGCCGGAAGCGTGGACCTGCGGTTGCCCGAAAGTGAAGGGCAACCGTCTGGAGTGTATTAAGGGGCTTGAAGATGACGCGCAGGGCAATAAACGCAGCGCACTTTATATTACGGGTTAACAATTTTATTAAAGGATATAAACCAGCATGAAACGTTCAGATAAACTGGCCATCGGTGCCACGGGCTTCACGGCCGCTGTCGGCATAGGTGCCGCTTTGTTCTTCCCGCTGGGCGGGTTGATTGCGGGAGCTTATTTTACCTATGGTGCCGTGGCGGCGACCATGGGCACGGGCGCCACGGTTGCCTTGACGGCGGCGGGCGCTGTTGGTGGCTTGGTGCTGGGTAAAATTGCACGCCCCATTGCTATGATTGGCAGCGTGGCTGTTGCGGGCATGGTTGGCGGGTTGACAAAGATTGTCACGGGTTTGCTTGACCGTTCACCTCGGGGCAATGGCCGCGTAGCACCTGAAGCGCAACAAACAGTACATGGCACTTCGGCCCCGAAAGGCAGCTTTAAAACCAATGTGCGCCTGACAGCAAAATTCGGAGCAGGTAAATTTAAGACAGGTAAAACACCTGTTGCCAACCAAGACAAACCTGCGGTGAAGGCAGATAAAACTTTCCGTCTTTAAACAAAATCCGCAGTTATAAAAAAAGACAGGGTCCTGAAAAGCCTTGTCTTTTTTATATTTGGGGCGGGTACTTATTCCGCGGTTTTTTCCGGCAAGGGCAGCACGCCGGTTTTTTTGCCAAGGCCGCCACAAAACTCTGCCCACTTCATAAGATCGGCGGATGCTTTGGCAGCATCGGCCATGGTCGGGGGTTCCATCATGGCGTTGTATTTTTCGTGCCATTTGGGCAGCAAGGATTGATGCACGGTTTCAATGTAGGCCACAGCGTCCGTCTGGCCTTCTTTTTGGGCCTGCTCAATGGCGGTTTTTTGAAAAATGTCACCGGCCTGACGGTACATGGCTGTTTCATCTGCATCGCGGCCTTTTTGTGTGGCCAGGACAGCGTTTGTTTTAAACACAATACCGCATTCTGCCAGTTTGTGTGACAGCGGATGTTCTGTCGGGGCCTCTTGCGCGCGCAAGGAGGTTGTGGTGGCTGCAAGAATGAAAAGCAGAAGAAAAGCGAAGCGGGTCATATCAGGCCTTTTTCTTGGTGGGTTCAGAAGTGCCCATGGAAAGTGGGATGGAAGTGCGAATATGCAGATCGCGCTGCGGATAGGGAATTTCTATACCGTGTTCTTTGAATTTGTGCCAGATGGAAAGATAGACTTTGCTTTGGATATTGGCACAGCCTTCGGACGGGTCATCGATCCAGAAGCGCAGTTCAAGGTCTACGGCGTTATCGCCGAAGCCTTTCACAAGGCACACAGTGGCCGTTTTGTTTTTGATACGGTCTTGCCCGTTGGCGGCTTCGATGCAAAGGCTGATGGCAAGGTCAAGGTCGCAGTTATAGGAAACGCCGATGGGGATTTTCAGGCGCAAATTGCTGTCTGAAAAAGACCAGTTTTCAACCTTTTGTGTGATGAAATCTTCGTTTGGAATAATATGTTCGATGCCGTCACGCGTCAGCACCGACACATAGCGTGCACCCAGGGATTGTACCCAGCCATAGCCATCTTCAATGGCAATGACATCTCCCGGCTTGACCGATTTTTCCATCAGCAGAATAATACCACTGACAAAGTTGGAAACGACCTTTTGTAAGCCAAAACCAAGACCTACACCCAAAGCACCAGTAAAGACAGCAAAGACCGTCAGGTCGATACCGATCATGTTGAGCGCAATCAGGAAGGCAATGGTAAAGAAAGTGATATGGAACAGCTTGCCGAATAACACACGTGTCGACGGGGCAAGGTTTGGCAGTTTGGAGACACGGCGTTCAAGCACCCTGGACAAATTTGTGGATAGCCAGAGCAAAATTGCCAGTGATAAAAAACCTTCTACAATCGAGAGGGCTGTAATACTTGTTTTGCCGAGCTTGAAAGAAAAATTGTTTAAGGCCTGGGTTGTTTCATCAAGCAAGTCTACGATATTCAGCGCAGTAATTGTCCAGACAGTAATGGTGATGAATTTTGACCAGGCCCGGTCCTTCACCATCATGCCCATACAGTTGATAAAAACCCATGCGGTTAATAGACTGGTCGTAATTTTTATGACCTGATGATTGAAGCTGGACTGTGCAAAAATGGCCAGAAAAATCCATGCAATGCCGAGCCAGAGAATGGAAAAGAAATTCTCCCGTACCATGCGGCTGAAAGGATTTTTTTTGTTGAACTGTTCCAGTTTTTTCGCAAACAGCCGTTTCAGCGCAAAGGCCATTAGCCATGCAACAGCAAGCGCTGCCAGTTGTGCCAGAGTATCCATCACCAGAACATTTTCCTGCAGCCATGTAAAAGTGCTGCCGGTGTGTTGTCGCCAGAATTTTGGATCGGTTATATTTTCGAGCAAAGCCATGTGCTAATGGTCCTTGGAATGGTCAGCGTTATTTGAAAACAAGGCCCATCATAGGCATAAAGCCTTTGAATATAAAGCTGCGATGCTGGCAGTAAGCGGCATATGTGGCGATGATCAGCCTTTAAAAGCCTGCTTGGGGCGTGATGCAATGGACTTTTCCACGGCTTTCACCAGCTCGGGGCCGGCAACCGGGTCAATCGTCATCAATTCATCGGCCATGCCTTTAAAATCGCGGATGGCGGTGAAATGGTCTGTGCTGCGCAGGTTGACCTTTAAGTCAAAGCTGGCGTTTGTTTCACGTGGACGGTTGGTAAATTCGGCTTCGCGGTCTTTTAAACGTTCAGCCGCACCAAAAAAAGCGCTGAGCACAGCAGAGGTTTTCGCGCGTGTTTCGATTGGCTGTGCATTCAAAATGCGCTGTTGCAGACGGTCAAGCACAGCAACGGCGGCAAAACTGTTGCCCAGTTTGCCGGCGGGTTTTCTGACAGGTTCTTTTTCAACAACCGGAGTCATGTTATAAGGTGCTTGTCCTTTCTGGCGTTTCAGGGTAAATATTTTCCCTAAGAGGTCAGTATACCGTTCTTACCCACAGTATAGCGCATCTTTGCACCTTTTATGAACAATCGTGCCCTAATATTGTTACCGATTTTGGTAATAATGGTACAATACATGTAAGTTGTTGATATATATATGAAATTTGATGTAATCGTGATCGGTGGAGGCCATGCAGGCTGCGAAGCAGCGGCTGCATCCGCACGCATGGGCGCGAAAACACTGCTGCTGACGCATCGAATCGACACTATTGGCGTGATGTCCTGCAACCCTGCCATTGGCGGGTTGGGCAAAGGGCACCTGGTGCGCGAAATTGACGCGCTGGATGGCGTGATGGGCCGCGTGACAGACATGGCGGGTATCCAGTTTCGCATGTTGAATGCCAGCAAAGGCCCTGCAGTGCGCGGGCCCCGCGCACAGGCGGATCGCAAGCTGTACCGCGATAACATGCAAGCAATGTTGGCGGATTATCCGAACCTGACGATCATCGGCGAAGGGGCCGAAGAAATTTTGCATGATGCACAAGGCCGCATCCGTGGCGTGATTTCAGCGGCGGGCACAGAATACGATTGTGGTGCGCTGGTTGTGACCACCGGCACATTTTTGCGCGGTATTATTCATCGCGGGCTGGAGCAATATGCCGCCGGTCGCATTGGCGAAAAGCCCTCCGTGGGATTGGCGCTGAGCCTTGAAAAACTGAATTTGCCAATGAGCCGTTTGAAAACCGGCACACCTGCAAGGTTGGATGGTCGCACGATTAACTGGACGGCTTGCGAAGAACAACCGGGCGATAATCCGCCGGTACCGTTTTCATTTCTGAACAAAGAAGTGACTGTGCCGCAGATTAGTTGCCATATTACTTACACAAATGAGAAAACACACGCGGTCATTCAAGCAAACCTGCATGAATCCCCGATGTATTCTGGCCAGATTAAAAGCAGCGGCCCGCGTTATTGCCCATCAATCGAAGACAAGGTTGTGCGCTTTGCCGATAAAGATCGCCATCAGGTCTTTTTGGAGCCGGAAGGGCTGGATGATCATACGGTTTATCCGAATGGCATTTCCACATCGCTGCCAGCATCTGTGCAAGATGTGCTGATCCGCACCATTCCAGGCCTTGAGAATGTCACGATCATTGAGCCGGGCTATGCGATTGAATACGATTATATCGATCCGCGCGCTTTGAAGCGGACGCTGGAAGTAGAAGCTGTGCCCGGCCTGTTTCTGGCAGGGCAGATCAACGGCACCACAGGCTACGAAGAGGCTGGGGCACAGGGACTTATGGCCGGTGTCAACGCAGCCTTGATGGCCGCCGGTGCCGGTGAAGAGTTTGTGCTGGACCGTGCCGATGGATATATCGGCGTGTTGATTGATGACCTGATCACACAAGGGGTGACAGAACCCTACCGCATGTTCACCAGCCGCGCCGAATATCGTTTGTTGTTGCGTGCCGATAACGCAGACCAGCGTTTGACGCCAGCCGGTTTGTCGATCGGTTGTGTGGGTAGCGTGCGTGCGGCAGCTTTTGAAATCAAGCATCAGAAACTCTCCGCCTTGCGCGAGACGGTACAAAATCTCAAAGCCTTGCCGATCGAGATGGAGCGCAAGGGTTTTAAGATTAACCAAGACGGGGTGAAGCGCTCTGCCCATGATCTGATGCGCTATCCTGAAATCAGTTTTGATGTTCTGCGCGGCATCTGGCCCGAAGAACTGGCGAATGCGGAGCGTGACATTGCAGAGCAGGTAGAAATAGATGCCCGTTATGCAGGTTATATCCAGCGACAGGAAGCAGACATTCAGGCTTTCCGCCGGGATGAAGCTTTGGCACTGCCCAAAAATCTGGACTATGCCACTGTCGGCAGCCTTTCGAATGAAATGCAAGCCAAGCTGCGCCAGCATCAGCCCGATACGCTGGGTGCTGCCGCACGCATCCCCGGTGTGACACCGGCGGCCTTGGTGGCGCTTTTGCGCCATGTCAAACGCCGCGATCCCAAGGAGCGCAACGTTGCCTGACATTACCGAAGAGACCCTTGATAAAGTTTTTGCCCGCTACGGGTTTCATGTTTCACGTGAAACATTGGAGCAGCTGGGCCAATATCAGGTCTTGCTGATGAAGTGGCAAAAAGCCATTAATCTGGTGGGCCCCACAACGCTCGATGCCGTGGCGGAGCGTCACTTTTTCGATTCCGCCCAGCTGTTCCGGTATATCCCTGATGTAGATGTGCGGCTGGTGGATATGGGCTCCGGTGCCGGTTTTCCGGGGCTTGTTCTATCTATGTTGGGGGTGCGTGAAGTGCATTTGATCGAATCAGATGTGCGCAAGGCAACCTTTTTGCGTGAAGTTTCACGTGAAACAAAAACAGCCGTGACGGTGCATGATATCCGTGTGGAAGAGTGTGACATTGCTGCAATTGATGTTTTCACGGCCCGTGCGTTGGCTCCGTTGAAAGACTTGCTGGTATATATGGACCGCCTGGCCACTCCGGATCATAAGGCCTATGGCCTTTTTATGAAGGGTTTGCAAGCGCCGGAAGAAATCGAAAAAGCCGCCAAGGCATGGAACTTCGATGTTGAAATTTATCCCAGCATGACCGATCTTTCCGGAAAAATTATTAAAATCAGTAACTTATCCAAAAAATAAGTGTCTTTGGGTGGTTGTTTCACGTGAAACAGGGCTGTTCTGCCCGTTTCTCGTAATATTATTTGCCTTGATCGATTGTCGGGATTCGGGGTATTTACTGTCTATGACCCAAGCTCTCCCCAAAGATGACGCGCCGCTGGCGACGTCCGATGCGCGCCCTGCTGCTGTGAAGGACGGTGCGTCTGCCTCCTTTCAGCCGAAGAAAACGCGCTATATCAGTATTTCCAACCAAAAAGGCGGTGTGGGCAAAACCACAACGACTGTAAATCTGGCAACCGCTTTGGCGGCTGTTGGTAAACAGGTGCTGGTGGTGGATCTCGATCCGCAAGGCAATGCCTCCACAGGATTGGGAATAGACCGCGCGGACCGCGGCAAGGGCACCTACGAGCTTTTGTTTGATGAATGTACCGTGGATGAAGCCGCTGTGGCGACCAAAGTGCCGGGTCTTTTTTGCGTGCCGTCGTCCATGCATCTCTCGGGTGCCGAGATTGAGCTGATTGATGCCGAAAACCGTGAATACCGTCTCAGGGCCGGTTTAAGAGCCTCTGAGCGCCATTATGACTATGTGGTCTTTGACTGCCCGCCCGCTTTGAATCTGCTCACCCTGAACGCGCTGGTGGCCTCTGACGGGGTACTGGTGCCGCTTCAGTGTGAATTCTACGCGCTGGAAGGTCTTAGCCATCTGGTCAATACCATTGACCGTGTCAAAGATGCCTTTAACGGCGAGTTGGAACTGATGGGCATCGTTTTAACGATGTATGACAAACGAAATAATCTGTCAAATCAGGTTTCCGACAATGTGCGCGAGTTTTTTGGCGACAAAGTTTACGAGACCGTGATTCCGCGCAATGTGCGCATTTCCGAGGCACCGTCCTTTGGCCTGCCCGCGATTGTTTATGACATGAACTGCACAGGTTCTCAGGCCTATATCCATCTGGCGCGTGAGGTTTTGAAACGCCAGAAGGCCGCTGATGCAAAAACCGCCCAAGAGGCCGCAAACGAAGGAGTCTCCGCATGAGTGCCGATAGCACAAAAAAACGTGGTCTGGGCCGTGGCCTCGATGCGCTGTTCCGCGATGTAAAAAAAGAGGAAGCAACCTTTCAAACGCGCAGCAAGCAAGACACGGCAGATACGTCTGTGAACGAAACACGCATTAAACGTGCCGAAGAAATTGTCAGTACGGCGGCGCAAAAAGAACAGCCGTCCGCAGGTCCGCCGCGCAAATTGCCCGTGGACCGCATGACACCTGGCAAGTACCAGCCGCGCCGCCACTTCGATGATGCCGCGATTGACCAATTGGCAGATTCCATTGCGGTACATGGTGTTTTACAGCCTTTGCTGGTGCGCCCGTTGTCCGGCACAATGTATGAAATTGTGGCAGGCGAGCGCCGCTGGCGTGCCGCGCAAAAAGCGCAGCTGCATGAATTGCCCGTGGTCATCCGTGACCTGACAGACAAAGAAGCAATGGAAATTGCGCTGATTGAAAACCTGCAGCGCGAAGATTTGTCCGCTGTGGAAGAAGCCGAAGGCTATCAGCGGTTGATGGAAGAATTTGGCCATACGCAAGATATGCTGTCGCAACAGCTGGGCAAAAGCCGCAGCCATGTTGCCAATACCCTGCGTCTTTTAAAACTGCCGGCCAGTGTGCGCAAAATGGTGCAGGCCGGCATCTTGTCGGCAGGCCATGCGCGCACCTTGGTGAATGCCAAAAACCCGGAAGAACTGGCCGGGGCGATTGTGAAGCGGGGCCTGAGCGTCCGCCAGACAGAAAAGCTGGTGAAACAGTTGGAAGCCGGCAAGCCAAAACCCAAATCCATGCAGACAAAAGGCTTTGCACAAAAAGATGTGGATATTCTGGCACTGGAGCAAAAAATTACCAGCCAGCTGGGAATGCGTGTCACAATTGATAGCAACGGTCCAGCGGGACGGTTGATTGTGGATTATAAAACGCTTGAACAGCTGGATGATATTATTGCGCGTTTATCACAAACGCCGCGACGGGGTTAATTGAAAACCCCGCCGCCGCTATCAAGGCCAATGTCGCAGCCGGAAGACACTGCGGTGTTACAGCGACAATGGTCCCGTTTGCGCAGTACCCAGAAAAAACAAGCCCTCGAAGAGGTTAAAAACATTCTGCGCCAATGGCCGGAAACGATGGCGCTTTTGCAACTTGCAGAAGATCGCGGCATTCCTGTTGTGTTTGATAAAGCCTTGATTGGCAAGCAGGCCAAAGGTGGTTTTATCCGCAGCACCAAGCCAGGCAGGTCGCGTATTCGCCTGCAACCATTGCGCCCGCCAGAGCAACTTGCCGCAACGCTGGTGCATGAGTTGCGACACTTGTGGCAGGCCGACATTATGGGGATTGATCAAAACGACTTTCGCCGCGAGTACCAGACACCAGAGATGAAGCTTTTGACCACCCGTCTCAAGGAAGCGGATGCTTATGCTTTTACTTATATGATTGCAAAGCGCATCGAGCGTCAGGAAGCCACAGCGCAGGGTAAAAAAATTGTGGTGGATAATCCGGCGGCAGATGCCAGAAATATGCGTCAGCGTTTTTTGAAAGAGCTTCGTGATATGGATTCGTATGACCGCAACGGTGTGCGCAAATATCACGCGCTGTTCACAACCGTGGCAGGAAAACCAAAGCAGAAAAAGCCGGATAAAAAAGGCACCTTTTCTTTTCAAAATCTGCGCAAGATTTTACGTGCGGGTATAACAACAGAGGCACCGGATTATCTGGCCGATATGCCGGATGATATCTTGCGTGCCCGGGTTTTGCGTCCCGTCAGCAAGGATGTAAAAAAAACCATCCGCTTGATTGCTTCTTTTGAAAAGGCCGTGGCCTCGAAAAAAATATCTCCCGCCAAAAGTCTGCAAAAACGCGAAGCCATTGCCGCACAGGTTGCCGTCAACATGGCCGCGTTGCGTAAAAAACAGCTGGAAAAACCTGTTTTTAAATAAGTGGAAATTTTTTGGCCAGTGGCCACGTGAAACACAGCGTGGCTTTAATATGTAAGATCGAAACTGAAGTTGGTTATGCGCGGCGGCGCATTCCGCGGGCTGCCATTTGTGAAATGGCCAGAATGGCGCGACTGCACAAAATATCCGGATTGCTGCCGGTTTGTTTGCATTTGCCCTCTGCTGTCATCAGCAGGTTTAGCGCTTGTTGCAATTGTTCCACGCTCCAGCCACGCAATTGTGCTTCAAAGGCAGGTTTATGCTTCCAGAAAACCTCGGGCCGCAGTTTTTTCAGGGCAATGTCGTTATTTTCACCCTTCGCAATGCGCGCTTTGGTGATGAACAGGCGCGTGAAGTAATTTTGCAAGGTGCGCAAGACTGTCACAGCAGGCAATCCTTCAGACAGGACAAAGGATAAAATACGCTCTGCCTCCGGAAACATGCCGCTTGCCACATGCTTGGACAAATCATCCAGCGACAGGGCGGCACTGTTGCCGACACAGGCGATCACATCTTCCAGCGCAATCTGGCGGTTCTTGCCCATATAGGTTACAAGTTTTTGCACTTCCGAGCGTGCCACGGCACGGTCGCCCACCACATTGGCTGCCATGTACACAAGTGCATCCGAAGGCATATTATACCCTTCTGCCTTCAGGGCCTCTTGCAGGATGCGCGAAATATCACGCTCATCTTCTACATAGCAGGGCAGTGCCACAGCGTTTTTGGCCGTTTCAAACAACTGGCGCAAGGGGGATCTGGGCGGTAGTTCACCAGCTTCGATCAAAACAAAGTTGTCGCCTTCTTTCAATGCTTTCAAAGCATCGCGGATGGGGGCTGCATGTTTATCGGATGCTTCACGCAACCGCACCACGCGCCGTCCGCCCAGCATGGAGATAGATTGTGCTTCATCCAGCAGGCGGGACGGACTTTCTGTCAGCTGGCTGGCAGAAAATTCAACAACATTGAAAGGATCGTTGATATCTTCAACCACGCTTTTGCTCAAAAGCGCCAGCCGTTCGCGGATTAGGCCTTCGTCAGGGCCATAGAGCAAAACCGCCACCACATCGGCCGTGGGTTTTTTGACGAAGCCTTCGATATTGCGAAAAGGTAGCTTCATACGCTTACTTGCCCTCGCCTGTGCGGACGAAATACAGGTTTAGCGATGTAACAATCGTATCCGACAGTTCGCGCAAAAGGTTTTCTGTCAGGTTGTCACGTGAAATAAGGGTTGCGAATTGATTGTCGAGTAAATTGTAGCTGCCCGATGCCTGCAATTTACGTTCCAGTAAAACTTCGCCTGTCGCTCGGTCTTTGAGCACAAGCGTCGCCGTAATTTTCATCAAGGCGCGGGTATAGGTTGCGTCCTTTTTGATCAAGGTGTTTTGGATATCTTTGTGCAGGCTCAAGACCTGCAAATCATAACGCGCATCTGCGGGCCTGCCCGCCAGATACAAGCGATCAATCAGCATATTGCGCAGATACTGGCCATCGCGGTCGGGGATATTGGCTATGGCAATATCCCGGTATTGCGCGCTGATTTGTGCGCCGGCACTGTCTTTGCCGTACAGGGGTTTAAACCCGCAAGCACCCAGGGACAGAAGGCACCCAAGCGCCACAGCCGCCAGCAGCGGTTTTTGTTTAAACCACAACATTGATAATCCTGTTCGGCACAACAATGACTTTCTTGGGTGATTTGCCTTCCAGAACACGCTGGATGGCCGGGTCATCCAAAGCGATTTTCTCGGCATCCTTTTTGTCAATGTCGCGCGGCAGCTGAATGGTCGCACGCAGTTTACCGTTGACCTGAATGCCGATGGTGACCGTGTCGTTGGCCAGCAGGCTTTCGTCTGCTTGTGGCCAAGGCGCGTCCACCACCAGTGTTTTATGACCCATGTGGTGCCACAGCTCTTCGGCCAGGTGCGGCATCATGGGCGACATCAGCTTGATCAGGGTTTCAATACCTTCTTTCAAAACAGCGGCGTCACCCTTGGCATTCGCGTGGCTTTCCAGCGCGTTGGACAGTTCGCGCAGACGGGCCACCGCTTTGTTAAAGTGGAATTTATCCAGATCTTGCGTCAGATCGTGAATGGTTGCGTGGATTTTGCGGCGGGTTTCCTCGCCTTGACCTGCTGTGCCGTCAAAAGATGTCAGCGTGACCAAACGCCACAGGCGGTTCACGTATTTCCAGGCCCCTTCAATGCCGCTTTCGGTCCATTCCAGATCCCGCTCCGGCGGGCTGTCGGACAGAATAAAAAGCCTTGCGGCATCGGCACCATAGGTCTCCAGAATCTCTACCGGATCTACGGTGTTTTTCTTGGATTTGGACATTTTTTCGATCCTGCCCACGGTGACTTTTTCACCCGTGGCAGCATGAACAAAATGATCGCCTTCCTTTTTCAGGTCAGCGGGATAGAGCCATTTGCCGGCGCTGTCTTTATACGTTTCGTGCGTTACCATGCCTTGCGTGAACAGCGCGGTGAAAGGTTCGTCAAAATCCAGATACCCGCATTTTTTCAAGGCGCGGGTAAAAAAGCGCGCATAGAGCAAGTGCATAACCGCATGTTCAACACCGCCAATGTATTGGTCCACTGGTGCCCAGTACTGCACTTTGTTTTTGTCAAAGGCGATCTCGGCATTTTGCGGGTCGCAATAGCGGAATTGATACCAGGAGCTTTCAAAGAACGTATCAAACGTATCTGTTTCACGCTCCGCATCGGCCTGACAGGTCGGGCATTTGGTTTTTTTCCACGTCGGGTGGTTGGCAATCGGGTTGCCGGGGGTAGAAAAAGAAATATCTTCGGGCAGCGTGACGGGCAGGTCTTTTTCCGGCACGGGCACAATGCCGCAAGACGGGCAGTGGATGATAGGAATCGGGCAGCCCCAATACCGCTGACGGCTGACACCCCAATCGCGCAGGCGGTATTGCGTGGTGCCTTTGCCTTTGTTTGCTGCTTCCATGCGCTGGATCACTTCGCGCTTGGCATCTTCCACGCTCATGCCGTCCAGAAATTCCGAATTTGTCAAAACGCCGGGGCCGCTATAGGCTTCGGCTTCAATGACGATAATTTCGTTTTCCGGCTGCACCACGGGGATGACATCCAGGTTATATTTGCGGGCAAAGTCCAAATCGCGCTGGTCATGCGCCGGGCAGCCAAAAATGGCCCCTGTGCCGTATTCCATCAAAACGAAATTGGCAATGTAGACGGGCAGCGTTTTGCCGGTCACAAACGGGTGTGCCACGGTCAGCCCCGTATCAAAGCCTATTTTCTCAGCCGCTTCCAAAACCGCTTCGGATGTACCCAGACGGCGGCATTCGGCAATAAAGTCTGCTGCTTGCTTGTTTGTCGCGGAAAGCTCTGCAGCAACCGGATGGTCCGGCGACAAGGCCACGAAGGACGCGCCAAACAGCGTATCCGGCCTTGTTGTAAAAACTTCAATTTCCTGGTCTTGGCCTGTTACGTCAAAACGGAAGTTCAAGCCTTGGGATTTGCCAATCCAGTTTTCCTGCATCAGGCGGACTTTGTCCGGCCAGCCGGGCAGCGTGTCGAGGGCGGCCAGCAGGTCGTCCGCAAAATCGGTGATTTTCAAAAACCACTGTTTCAGCTTGCGCCGTTCAACAGGTGCGCCAGATCGCCAACCGCAGCCATCCACCACTTGTTCGTTGGCCAGCACGGTGTTTTCAACCGGATCCCAGTTCACAAAACTTTCTTTTTGGTAAGCCAGACCGTTCTTGAGGAAATCGAGGAAGAAGCGCTGTTCGTGCTTGTAATAATCCGGCGCACAGGTCGCCACTTCGCGGGACCAGTCAATGGCCAGGCCCATCATGTCCATTTGTGATTTCATGACGCCGATGTTTTGATACGTCCATTTTGATGGATGCGTCTGGTTTTCAATCGCGGCGTTTTCGGCGGGCAGGCCAAAGGCATCCCAGCCCATCGGGTTTAAAACATTAAAACCCTGCGCGCGTTTAAAACGGGCGACGACATCCGACAGTGTGTAATTGCGGACATGCCCCATGTGCAGCCGGCCGGACGGATAGGGAAACATGGCAAGGGTATAAAACTTCGGTTTTGAAGGGTCTTCTTTTACCTCAAAGCATTTTTGCTCCCGCCAGGCGTTCTGCCAGCGGTTTTCGGTTTCCTTGACGTTATAACGGTCTTGCATGGTCTTTCCCTTGCGCTACAAATCAGGCCCGCGCCGATGCTTCGGCGGGACAGTCGTGATGTCTATACTATATATAAAAGTGCGCCCAAGAAAAGCCGCACGTGCCAGAAAGCCTGTCGCGCTTTATGAACCAAGGCGTGGCGTGTGGTTTAATTGGTGCGGCCCAGCTGCGCCACACGCAATTCCCGCGCGCGGGACAAAATGGCGTTTTCAAGGTTCAGGCTCATATGTTCCGGCACAGCCGCATCGCGCCAGTTGTTGCTCTGCTTGGTTTGTTTGAAAACAGCCACGCGCAGGCCATCGGCACGCAATTGGCGGTCCAGAATATAAACGTTCAGTTTAAAACGCTCGCCAGCGGCATCGGGGTTTTCGTACCAGTCTGTCAAAATCACGCCGCCAAAGGGGTCTGCCGAGGCAATCGGCATAAAGGCCAGCGTATCCAGCGATGCACGCCACAGGAAACTGTTAACGCCAATGCCCGCGCCGCTGCCGGCGCTTGTGTCATCTTCATCCGTGCCAAAAATTTTGCTGCCGAGGGATTTGCCTTGTCCCCAAACGGTTTCACGTTCCTGATCACTATAGACGATTTTATCCGTGCCCTCGGGGCGCGTGGGATAGCTTATCTCTTTTTGTGCACCGGTGCAGCCCGCCAAAAGGCCAAGGCAAAGCACCATTGCGGCAAACGGGGCCATAACTTTTGGCATTGGGGCTTTGAAGCGGGCGGGTTTTGAAATCAGCGTTATCATCTGGGGCATCTTTTGCGCACCTTATTGTGAAATACGAAGGGTTGTTGTCTTCAATGTCTCTGATTAGCACGAAGTTGGATGGTCACACAATATATAGCAAAGCGGATAAAAGGGGAAACAAGCCTTTTACAGCCTTTAAAACCCGCTGTTTCAGGCGGGCAGACTCAGCAGATTCAGGCGCGGCGCTGTGTTTCAAAGCAGTTTCTTTTTGTAAGGGCATGGAACGTTGGCCCCGCCAAAACTATGGCAAATATGCTGTAATAAGGCCATAAACACCTGAGAAACCCAGTAAAACAGCCAAAAATGAACCTATATTTTACCTAAAGCAGGAAGTTCGGTTGTTGCGCGAAAGCAACACCCCCCCCGCTTTGTATGTTCAGGCGGTTTCTATTGATTGACCAAGACGGGGTGACGGGGATATTTCTGTTACTAACAGTGAAGGAAACAGCATCCGCTTGTTTCTGATCTCACTAAAAGTCAAAAACGCTCTACAAAGTTTCTTTGGGGCAATTTGGAGGAAAACAGAATGAAAAACGTACTTCTCGCAGGTACAGCTCTCGTTGGCGCGGCTCTGATCGCGTCCCCGGCACAAGCTGATCTGAAACTCGACCTGGGTGGTCACTTCTCTGGCTACGGCGTATACGTGGACGAAGATGCAGCAGTAGCTGGCTCACGTGACGCTGAATTCCGCAAAAACACGGAAATTCAGTTCACTGGCGAAACAACACTCGACAACGGCCTGACCGTTGGTGTTCATATCGAACAAGAAGTTGAAAACGCAAACAACAACAACGAATCTTACGCATACTTCTCCGGCGGCTGGGGCCGCGTTAACTTCGGTAACGAAGATGGCGCTGCTTACCTGCTGCAAGTTGCTGCTCCTTCCGCTGACAGCAACGTTGACGGCTTGCGTACCACCATTCAGGGCTTCACCTCTGCTGGTGCGACACTGGATTATGATCACGCGCATTTCGGCAACCAGCCGACAGACGATCTGAACAACACACCGTCTGACCGCCTGACATACCTGACACCGAAATTCAATGGTTTCCAAGCAGGTGTTTCTTATGCTCCTGAAGCAGCTCTGAACACAGGTATCGCCGCTATGGGCGCTGCCGGTAACGAAGATTTGTGGGAAGCTGCTGTACGTTGGGATGGTCAGTTTGAAGGCGTTGGCATCAGCGTTGGTGCTGGCTACTCTACAGCTGACAATGCTGCTGCTGCTGGCGCTGAGCCGGAAGCTTGGAACGTTGGTTTCAACCTCGCTTGGAACCAGTTCTCCTTCGGTGGCGCTTGGTTGGATGAAGAAGATACATTCTTCGCAGGTGTTCCGGTTGCTGGTCAAGATGCAACAACATGGGTACTCGGCGCGGCTTGGGATAACGGTCCCTACCACGTTGGTGCATCCTATCTGGATCGCGAAGATGAACTGGCCGCTGCCAGCTCTGACAGCTACAAAGCAACCATCGGTGGTGGTTACTCCTTCGGTCCCGGCATGACCTTCCGCGGTTCCGTTGCTTGGGGTGAAGCTGCAACAGCTGCTGTTGGTGCTGCTGAGAACGAGTTCACACAAGTCACGATCGGTACAGACATCCAGTTCTAATGATGTGCAGGTTTAACCTGCCCTCATAAAACGGATAGTACTAAAGAGGGGCGGTCTTCGGACCGCCCTTTCTTTATGCGCAAAAGATGTTTATAGTGGCGGACACTTTTGGCGCGGCCCTGCCCCTTGGTTCGCGCTTTTAACATAGCAATGACCCGTATCAATCGGGGGAGGTTTCTTTGTCAATCCGCACCAGACACCCACATCCACAGTCATGTTCATACGTTTCTGCCCCCGCAGTTTTTCTGGCCGCGGCCTTGTGTGTCTGGGCACAGCCTGCCTTTGCCAATACCAGCAGTGCCGTGGGCGGGCCCAATGTGGACAAGGGCAAAACCATTGTTGAATACCGTCTGGCAGGCAGTCTGGATGATGACCGTGCATCACAAGACCAAAACGTACGTACGCGCGTACACATAGATCATGCGTTTTCAGATGTTTATGCCGCGCGCCTTGTCTATGTTATCGACCGCGCCAAGGGCGGTAATTTTGAAGCGGATGGCATCAGCTGGCAAAACCGTTTCCATTTGATCAAAAAAGAACAACACGGTTTTGACGGCGGCATCCGCTTGAACTACACGCTGGCCGATGGGGACAAAGAGCCGGATGAAATCTCGCTCCGTTTTTATCAGCAAATTCCGCTGTCTTTTCCAGCCAAGGGGGCGGAGCTGCGGTTCAACCAGATTTTCGAACATGAAATGGGCGACCAATCCGAATCCGGTCTGATTGCCGAATGGCGCAACCAGCTGACCGTACCCGTGGGGCCGGATATGCGTTTTGGTCTCGACAGCTTCCATGATTTTGGCAATCTGCGCCACCAATCGGGTTGGGGTGCGCAAAGCCACGCGTTGGGCCCTGTGTTCAAGGCCAAATTTGCCGATGTGTATAGTCTGGAAGCCGCCTATCGTGTCGGCATTTCCACCACAGCACCTGACCATAGCATGACATTTATTATCAACCGCAGCTGGTAGGGTAAATTTCGCGCTATGTAAATTAGGGGGAGGCTTTGCCAGATTGCGTTGATTTCATCAGTTGATTTCACCGCTGGCCATGTTTAAATCAGTGCTATATTTGTGCGCCGCGCCAAAAGATATAGCCAAAAGGTTTATCCGGGCAGTGCGGCACTTTCAGAAAGGATTTTTACCATGACACAGTCTTTGCAGGATCCCGTCGTAATCGTTGGTATGGCACGCACCCCCATCGGGGCTTTTCAGGGTGAATTTTCTGCCCTTTCCGCCTCCGACCTTGGCAAGATTGCGGTGGAAGCTGCCGTCAGCCGTGCCGGTCTTGCCGCCTCCGACATTGAAGAAGTTTTGATGGGCTGTGTTTTGCAAGCGGGCCAAGGCCAGGCCCCTGCGCGTCAGGCTGCAATCAAAGCGGGTTTGCCAGACAGCGTGCCTGCGACCACTATTAATAAAATGTGCGGCTCCGGCATGAAAGCCGCGATGCTGGCGTATGACAACCTGCTGGCAGGCTCTGCCAATATCATGGTGGCCGGCGGTATGGAGAGCATGACAAACGCCCCCTACCTGCTGGAAAAAGCACGCGGCGGTTTGCGCATGGGCCATGCCAAGGTAATGGATCATATGTTCCTCGACGGTCTTGAAGATGCCTACGACAAAGGCCAGCTGATGGGCGTTTTTGCCGATGACACGGCGCGCACCTTCCAGATCACCCGCGAAGATCAGGATAACTTTGCGCTTGAATCTCTGAAGCGCGCGCAAGAGGCCACCACAAGTGGCGCTTTCACAGGTGAAATTGTGCCTGTGACCATGAAAGCCAAAACCGGTGATGTGACAGTCAACGAAGACGAAAGCCCAAAACGTGCCAAGCCGGAGAAAATCCCGTCGCTGAAACCTGCCTTCGGGGCAGATGGCACGGTCACGGCGGCGACTTCCAGTTCTATTTCTGATGGCGCGGCAGCTTTGGTGATGATGCGCAAATCCGAAGCAGACAAGCGCGGTCTTAAAATCATCGCCACCGTGCGCGGCCATGCAAGCCACGCGCAAAAACCGGCCGAATTTACCATTGCGCCGATTGGTGCGATGAAAAAGCTGTTTGAAAAAACCGGTTGGAATGCAAAAGACGTTGACCTGTTTGAAATCAACGAAGCTTTTGCTGTGGTCACCCTGGCTGCCATGAAAGAAATGGGCCTGCCGGTTGAAAAAGTAAACGTTAACGGTGGCGCTTGTGCGCTGGGCCATCCGATTGGTGCAACGGGCGCGCGTATCATGGTTACGCTTTTGGCCGCCATGGAAAAACGCGGTGTGACCAAAGGTGTTGCGGCATTGTGCATTGGTGGCGGCGAAGGCACGGCCATCGCGCTGGAGCGCGCAGCTTAAATTTTTGCTGGTGCGCGCAGCATAAAAGAAGAACGATCGGGATACGGTGACACGCAAGAAAACAAAAAAGACTGCATCTAAAAAGCCGGGCCGCAAGAAATCCGCATCCAGCCGCAAAAAGCGCGGCGCGGGGTTTTCTTGGGTCCGGTTTATCGTTGCGTCCGGACTTTTTTGCTTTGCTGCCGGTCTTTTGGTGCTCAGCTGGTTTTGCTACGACCTACCCGATACCAGCGATGTTCAGCCGCTCGACAACAAACCCAGCATTACGATTTTGGCGCATGACGGCACGATGATTGCGCGCTACGGCGGCCTAAAGGGTGATCTGGTGGCGGTTAAAAAATTGCCGCCGTATGTGGGTAATGCGGTTCTGGCGATTGAAGACAGACGCTTTTACAGCCACCCGGGCGTGGATCCGCTGGGCCTTGCCCGTGCCATGTGGGTGAATGTTAAAGCAGGCCGTTTTGTGCAAGGTGGTTCCACCATCACGCAGCAGTTGGCCAAAAACCTTTTTCTGACGCCGGAGAAAACCATCCGCCGCAAAGTGCAAGAAGCGCTTCTGGCCCTTGTGATTGACTGGCGGCATGACAAGGATGAGATTTTATCTGCTTATCTTAACCGTGTGTATTACGGTGCCGGGGCTTACGGGATTGATGCGGCATCGCGGACTTATTTTGATAAAACAGCACCCGAGCTGACGCTGTGGGAAAGTGCCGTTCTGGCCGGCCTTTTGAAAGCACCGTCGCGTTTTTCACCCGCTGTGAACCCCAAGCTTGCGCAAGACCGTGCCAAAACCGTGATTGCCGCCATGGCTGACGCCGGATATATCGGCGAAAGCCAGAAAAAGGAAGAACTGGCGCACGGCAAGGTAGAGCTGCCGGGGGGGCGGTCTGCCGGTGATCTGCGCCGTTACTTTGCGGACTGGATTATCAACCAGATTGACAGCTTCATCACCAACAACGACCGTGACCTGACAGTGCGCACAACGTTTGATGTCACGTTGCAACGCTTGGCTGAAGAAAAGCTTGCTGGCAAGCTGGCAACATTGCCCGAAGATGAAAAAGATGTACAGGCTGCCGTGGTTACGCTGGCCAAAGACGGCGCAGTGCTTGCCATGATCGGCGGCACCGATTACAGCGAGAGCCAGTTCAACCGCGCGACCCAAGCCATGCGCCAGCCCGGCTCTGCTTTCAAACCCGCTGTTTTTCTGGCAGCCCTTGAAATGGGATATAGCCCTGATGACCTGATCGAAGATGCGCCGATCACCACAGGAAAATATCGCCCCAAAAATTACGATGGCAAGTATCACGGACAGGTAACGTTGACGGATGCTTTGGCCCTGTCCTTAAACACGGCAACCATTCGTCTGCTGGATCAAACCGGCACAGGCCGTTTGATAGATGTGGCCAAGCGTCTGGGCTTTACCCAGAAATTGCGGCCTGAGCTTGCCAGTGGTCTGGGGGCCAGTGAAACAACGCTGATGGAACTTGCCAATGCCTATGGTGTGGTGGCCAACGGTGGTTATGCCATTTGGCCGTATGCCGTGTTGTCGATCGAAGACGCGACTGGCAACGTGTTATACAATTATACTGCGGCCAATATTCCGCGCCTTTTTGCGCCGCGTGATATGGCCGCGCTGGATCAAATGCTGGTGCAGGTCGTGGCGCGGGGCACAGGACAGGCGGCACAATTGTCGGCCGGACATGTGGCAGGCAAGACCGGTACATCGCAAAATTACCGCGATGCCTGGTTTGTCGGTTATACGGATAGATTGGTCACGGGCGTGTGGCTCGGCAAGGATGACAGCAGCGCGATGGAACGTGTCTCCGGCGGCGGGTATCCCGCGCGGATCTGGCATGATTATATGCAAGCAGCGCTTGATGTGCCTGTGCCGGTGTTCTCCCCGAAACTGCAACGATCCAGTGCCAGCACGGGCGGGGATGGTTTTTCGAACATGTTGCAGCGTCTTTTCAGCTCGGATCCGGCACCGGCGCAACCGCAGCCATCCAACAATGGTGGATCATTTTTTGACCAGCTGACCCCCAGCGATAACAAACCAAGTTACAACCGTTAATCCGATTTATTCTGCTGCGTCGCTGTCATCATCATCTATGATGTCCGGCAGGGGGTTGCGCGCGGGGACATGCGCGCGGGCAAGTGCATCAACACGTTCGTTTTCAATATGTCCGGCATGGCCCTTGACCCATACCCAGTTAATTTTGTGGCGGGCAATCTGGGTATCAATTTGCTCCCACAAATCTTGGTTCTTGACGGGTTTTTTATCTGCAGTTTTCCAGCCTTTGCGTTTCCAGTTTTCAAGATATTTGGTAACACCGTCCATTACGTATTTGCTGTCGGTGTAAAGTGTGACATGACAGTCGCCTTTGATTGCGGCCAGACCTTCGATGACGGCTGTCATTTCCATGCGGTTATTGGTGGTGTCTGTTTCACCGCCGCCCAGTTCCTTTTCGTGGCCGTTATAGCGCAACAATGCGCCCCAGCCGCCAGGGCCGGGGTTGCCGCTGCACGCTCCATCGGTATAGAGAGATACTTTTTTCAAGGCACAAACCCATAGGCGGCCACATCGGCCACATCTTTGTGAAAACGCAGGATACGGATATGTTCGCGTGGATCTTTTGGGGTAACAACAGCATCTTTTGCTGGATTGAACCAGTCATAAAGGCGTGTGGCAATAATGCGCAGCGCACCGGCACGCCCCATAAACGGCAGGGCTTTGATCTCGCCAGCACTTAACGGGCGCACAGCGTGGTAGGCGTGTAAAAGTGCGGCTGATTTTTCTGTGTCCAGCACGCCCGCTTTATCAAAGCACCACGGGTTGAGCGTTAGCATAAGGTCATAGACAAAAAGATCCGTACAGGCGAAATAGAAATCGATCACGCCTGAAATTTTTTGCGGTGATTCAAAAAACACGTTGTCCGGAAACAAATCAGCATGGACGGCACCGCGCGGCAGGCTGCGTGGCCAGCTCTTTTCCAGCATGTCCATTTCGGTATCCAAAAACCGGTAGAGGTCCTCTTCCAGCGTATCGGCTTCAATCGCGGTTGCATGGATCAGACTGCGCCATGCGGGCAAGGCCATGGTGTTGTGGCGCTTGATGCGAAAATCGGCCACGGCATTGTGCATACGGGCCAGTGTCTCACCAATGGCCCGGCAATGGTTCACAGTAATGCCTGATTTTGGCCAGCCGCCATCCAGAAAACTGGTCACAATGGCGGGCTTGCTTTTAATGGTGACAACACGCGCCCCATCGGACGTTGTGGCGGCCACAGGGCATGGGATGCCGGCCGTTTGCAGATGGGCCATAAAAGAGAGGTAAAACGGCAGCTCTTCCGGGTTCACGCGTTTTTCGAACAGGGTCAGAATATACCGGCCGCGGTCTGTGGTGATGCGGTAGTTGGTATTTTCCACCCCTTCTTGTATGCCTTCGTACCCACTTAAGGTGCCAAGGTCAAAACGGGCAAGACAATCGTGCAGATCTTCTTCGGTAATGTGGGTATAGACAGCCATAATGCGCAAAAGATTAGGGCCAAAACGCGGAAATGTCCATGCGTTTTGGCCCTGAATATTATGCAGTGTCTATTGTGTCTTGTTTATGGCTGCGGATGGCTGCCGGGTGCCTTGGGTGCCGGCGGCTTTGTGCCACAGGTGCGTACAGGCGTAAAGGGGAAGCTGTGGGTATGGCCGCCCAATACCGTCACTTTGCCGTTTTCGGCAATACGGGCGGGGGTTTGCAGCAGGCTTTTTTTCTCCACCACATCGACCTGACCATCTTCATCCGAGAAATTGATACGGATGCGCTTGTCATGCGGGTTGGTGGATTGTACATGCACGGCGGGTGTATTGCCGTGCGTGCCAATTTTAAAGCTATAGGCGCTATTGAGTTTTTCGATTTCATACATCAGTTCCGCCACGGCTACTTTGCGTGTATACGGATCCGGATTGAAAGGCTGGTCACCCGCGCGGATGACAGCGTCTTTCAGTTGCGTAGACCATGCCTTGAAGTCAGGGTGGCTGGCCGGTGGCGTGTCGTCCTTGGCTTCAAAAGAAACAAGATAGCCTAGTCCGTTATCGATATGCGCGCTCGCAATTTCAATTGCGAGGCAATATGTCTTCGCCATAACAGTCCTTTCGTATTTGTGTCGTTCAGACCCTCTATCTTCTAAACACACCGTTTTTAAAAACGTATAAACGAATGACGTGTAACCAAGTCCTTATGAAATTCAACCTCACTATAGGCAGGGTTTACGCAAAAGCAAGATTTTATTTGCGGCGCTGTCCGTGTCGGTTATCGCAATAATTGCTAAGTCGCTAGAATACGGGGGATTTTGAAAACAATGTTTTCTTCGGCAACAACGGCGGTTTGAACCGTCACATCAAAATGCTGCCGCGCAGCATCGATCATGCTTTGCACAAGCACTTCCGGCGCTGAAGCACCTGCGGTCAAACCCATTGTTTGCATTGTGCGTGTCAGCGTGTGCCACGGAATATCTTCTGCATGATCTGCCAGCAGGGCTTGTTTGGCGCCATAGGCTTTGGCGACTTCTACGAGACGGTTGGAGTTGGAAGAATTTTTTGATCCAACCACAATTACAACATCGGCACGCGGTGCGATGTCTTTGATCGCCAGCTGGCGGTTGGTGGTGGCATAGCAAATATCTTCTTTTTTTGGTGCGGCAATTTGCGGAAATTTTTCCTGAAGGGCTGTCACAATACCTGCTGTGTCATCAACCGATAATGTGGTTTGTGTGACATAGGCCAGCGGTTCGTCAGATTTGATCATCAGCAGCTCAACGTCTTCGATGCTTTCAACAAGCGTCACGCTGCCCTTTGGCAATTGCCCCATTGTGCCGATCACTTCCGGGTGGCCGGCATGACCGATCAGCAAAATGTGATGGCCGTTGCGGTGGTGCAATTCTGCTTCGCGGTGCACTTTGCTGACCAGCGGACAGGTCGCATCAATAAAAATCATGTTGCGGCGCTGGGCTTCGGCGGGGACAGATTTGGGTACACCATGGGCGGAGAAAATCACGGGTGCATCTTCGGGCACTTCATCCAGTTCTTTGACGAAGATAGCCCCCTTGGCGCGCAGGTCTTCCAGCACATGTTTGTTGTGCACAATTTCGTGGCGGACATAAACGGGCGCGCCGAACTTCTCCAGCGATTTTTCAACAATTTCGATGGCACGCTCCACCCCGGCACAAAAGCCGCGTGGTTGGGCCAGTAAAATTGTTAACTTCGGTTTTGTTTCTGCCTCGGTCATGGCCTGAATATAGGCGGCAGACGGGCTTGAGTCGAGCCTTGCGAGGGAGTATTCTTGGGGCCCAGAACACATAAAAGCCGGAAACCCCTAGATGATGACATCCTCACGCCCCCTTTTACTGCTTGCCGCCTGTGCCCTGTCTTTGGGTCTTTCGGGCTGTGCTGTTTTTGCAAAGCCGGATGATACGGTGCGCTGCCCGGACACAGGCTTGATCCAGGACGCTGCCACCATGACCGTTTTTGCAGAAGACAGCGCACAGACGCTGGAAAATGTTGTCATGCAGGGCAAGCTGGATAATTACGGCGGTGGCTGTACCTATAAAGACGGCATGGTCGAATTTGTGCTGGAGCTGGATGTGGCAGCAGCGCAAGGCCCCAAAGGCCGGACGTTGAAAAGCGGCCAATTCCCATATTTCGTAGCGGTACTGGGGCCGGATGAGGAAGTGTTGCAAAGACAGTCCTTTTCTACTACGGTTCCTTTCGATAATGTGCCTCCGGCAGCCCCTGTGGATGCCTCGCGGACAATGGCGGTGCGCCCCGGTAAATCGGGTGTGATGATCGAACAGCATCACCTGCGCCTGCCCGCCGAAAACAAAGCCGATTTGCACACCCATAAAGTTGTGATCGGGTTCGAATTAACACCGGCGCAATTGGCGTTTAACCGCGACCAGCCGGTCAAAAAGAAATAAACCCGCAAAGTAATAACCAAAGAACAACAGGAAAAACCCATGAGCTTCGATGTTAAATCTTTCTGGCAGGATGAATTTTCCGAGCACGCCGAAACCATGCAAAAAACGCAAACCCAATTGCAGGGCGCGTTTGAAAAAATGCTGGAAAAATGTGCAGAAACCATCGAAAACGGCGGTAAAATACTGTTTTTTGGCAATGGCGGCAGCGCTGCCGATGCGCAGCATCTGGCAACCGAACTGACGGTGCGCTACAAAAAAGACCGCGCCCCGATTGCAGCCATTGCATTGACGACAGACACTTCCGCACTTTCCGCGATTGGCAACGATTTTGGTTTCGAGCATTTGTTTTCCCGCCAAGTACAAGCCTTGGGCCGCAAGGGTGATCTGGCCATTGGTATTTCCACATCCGGCAATAGCGCGAATGTTTTAAAAGCGCTGGAAGACTGCCGCAACATGGGCATCACCACCGTGGGCTTTACAGGTGAAGCGGGTGGCAAAATGCCGCCGCTGTGCGATATTTTGCTGAACGTGCCTTGCAAAACAACGGCGCGTATTCAAGAAATGCATATCATGCTCGGCCAAATGCTGTGTGGCGCACTGGAATTGCGGCTGGGCCTGCTGTCAGCTGAAAGTGCTGCCGCTTAAAATACACCGAGGATAGATTATGACAAAATCCAAAGCCGAAGACCTGAGTTTTGAAGCCGCCCTGACCGAGCTGGAAAAAATCGTGCGCCAGCTTGAAGGCGGCGGTGCCGACCTCAGCACCTCGATCGAGGCCTATGAGCGTGGCATGGCGTTGAAGAAGCTTTGCGAAACCAAGCTGAAAGAAGCACAGGGACGCATTGAAAAAATCACGCTGGCCGCGGATGGCAGCGCAAAAACAGAGGCTTTCAGCCTGGGCGATGCCGGCTGATCTGCCCCGCATCCCGTCGTCTTAAATTTTACAGATGTGCAAGTAAAACGCCGCTTTGGCGTGTTTTTGCGTTGATGATGTAATGATTTCATTTATTTAAGTGGCTGTGTGCGGTATAAAAGAATACCGTCAACCGAACCACCAAGACAGGATTTACCAGCATGGCACCATCACCAAGAGAGGCGTCACCCAAACTCCAGCAAGCGATGGAAGATTGCCGCGAGCGTGTGAACAAAACCATGTCCAGCCTCTTGCCGCAAACCGATCTGGTGGAAGCCACATTGTTTGATGCCATGCGCTATGCGTCACTGGGTGGCGGCAAACGCCTGCGCCCGTTTATGGTTTTGGAAGGAGCGCGTGTTTTTGGTGTGGATATGGGCCGTGCGCGCCGCGTGGCGGCTGCTGCCGAATTTGTGCATTGCTACTCGCTGGTGCATGACGATTTGCCTGCAATGGATGATTCCGATACTCGCCGTGGCAAACCGGCCCTGCACAAAAAATATGATGATGCGACCGCCATTCTGGCCGGCGATGCCTTGCTGACACTGGCATTTGAAATTTTGTCCGATCCTGAAACGCATGAAGATCCGCGTGTACGTATTGAACTTGTCGCCAACCTTGCTGGTGCCATCGGTATGCACGGTATGGTCGGTGGCCAGATGCTGGACTTGATCGGTGAAAAACAAGAATTTGATGTGGGCACTATCAGCCGTTTGCAACGCATGAAAACAGGCAAGCTGATCGCTTTCTGTTGCGAAGCAGGTGCCATCCTTGGTAAAGCCAATCCGGCGCACCGTCAGTCCTTGCGCAACTACGCGCATGATCTGGGCCTTGCGTTCCAGGTAACGGATGATCTGCTGGACGTTGAAAGCACGCCTGAAGAAATAGGCAAACCTATTAATCAGGACGGCAAAAAAGCAACCTTTGTGACGGCCATGGGGCAAGAACAGGCCCGGTCACGTGCGGAAATGCTGGTGGAACAAGCCATCTCCCATCTGCGCGTTTTCGATGGCGGGCGCGTGGATCTTTTGAAAGACCTTGCCTATTACGTGCTGGAACGCCGCGTCTAATCAAGCTGCACGTATATCATTGAAAAACTGATCTACCTTTTGTTTCAGGTTTTCTGACTCGCGTGATAATTCACGCGCGGCAGCAAGCACCTGTGCCGATGCTGTGCCTGTGCGCATGGCTGCTGTATTTACGTGCAAAATATTTTCCGATACAGCACGCGATCCTCTGGCGGCAAGGCCTACGCTTTGTGCAATTTCCCCCGTGGCGGCTGTTTGTTCTTCGACGGCAGCGGCAATGGTGGTTGTTGAATCGTTAATGGAAGTGATGGTTTTCAACATACCCCGAATGGCATTCACCGCACTGCTTGCGCTTTGTTGCATGGCGCTGACCTGGGCTGCGATATCATCTGTCGCATGGGCTGTTTGGCCTGCAAGTGACTTGACCTCTGCCGCCACAACGGCAAAGCCTTTGCCAGCATCACCCGCCCTTGCCGCTTCAATCGTGGCATTCAGAGCCAGCAGGTTTGTTTGTTCTGCAACGGCCGAAATCAATTTAACAATGTCACCGATTTTTTGTGCGGCGTTATCCAGCGATGTAACGATGTTGTCCGTTTCTTGTGCCTGTTGAACAGCAGCATTTACAATATTGGTTGCCCGTACAACCTGCCTTGAAATTTCAGACAGCGATGCTGTAATTTCTTCCGCAGCCGCAGCCACTGTTTCAACGTTCAGCGATGTTTCTTGTGCTGCTGTTTGTGTTGTATTGGCCTGTCTGTTCGTCTCGCTTGCAACGCTGCTCATTTCACCGGCGGTACTTTCCAATTCGGTTGCGGCACTGGCCACCGTTTTTAAAACACCGGATACGGAGGCGTTAAATCCGCCCAGTAATTTTTCAATCTGCTGGGCGCGGTGTTCTTTGTCAGATGACAGTCTGCGGGCTTCCAGACTGTTACGCCTGAAAACATCAAGCGCCACGGCCATCGCGCCCATTTCATCCGCGCGCGCCATATCGGGTACGGCAGTATCCAGCTGTCCTTCGGACATTTGCGTCATCAGCTGCGTCAGCCGTTGTATCGGTTTGCTGACGGTTCGTGCAATCCCTATACCCGCAATCAAGGCAATCAGTACGATGCCGCCAACAGATGTCAGCAATGACGCATGTGTGATAAAGATGGCGCGCGACATTTGCCGGGTTGTGGCCAATAATATTTGTAGCTGTTCTGCTTCTATTTCATCGGTAATGGTGCGGTATGTTGCAATGTCTTTTTCAAAGCTGTCGTGATAAAAGGCAACCGCCTTATCTTTGTTTTCTGATGCGCTTATGTCGGTGATGGTGTGGAAACCCTTTTTCAGCAAGGCCCAGGTATCGGCAGTTTCCTTGTGCAGTGCCAGGGTTTTTGTGCTGCGTGTGCGGGATAAAAATTCGTTTTCCAGCTGCGCATAAGTTTGCACAAGTTCTGTTGCGTGTTGCAGCGCCGCCGTGATGTCTTGTTTGTTTGTGCTTAACAGGTTGTGTCCGGCCAAGCCATATAAACGCTCCGCCAGTGTCTGCATATCAGCCAGTGCGTGAATGGCGACATACTGCCGATCGCGGATATCAAGGGCCATGGCATCTACTTTATTGCCATTGTGCATGACAAAAGCCAGCATCGGGATGGTCACGGCAATGATCAGGGCAAAAGACAGGGCAAGGCGGGCGGATATGGTCATGCTGGGCAGCAGGCGCATTTTAAAAACCTTCTCTGAAAAACGGGGTTTTTTATCTGGTGCTTGTCCCCGTATCTTTTAGCCTAGGGTATATGGATTAAAATTGCCTGAATTTTTAAACTTAAGGTTGTATTTTTGGGGCGGAAAACAATAGAAAACAGATACTTGAATACATTGATATGCATCGACCGTATAGAAATTATATTTATTACAATTATTGATTGTATAGCCGGTCAATAAAGCAGGTGTTTTTCATTTCTTTACGTGGGTGGCCGCGTTATAACAAATCACGCTTAAAAACATAAGAATCAGGAAAACCTGTAATGTCCAAAACCCCCCTGCTCGATACTGTTCTTCTGCCCCATGATTTGCGCAAGCTGGATAAAAAGCAGCTGCCGCAGCTGGCCGACGAACTGCGCGCAGAAATGATCGATGCGGTATCTGTGACGGGCGGTCATTTGGGCGCGGGTCTTGGCGTTGTGGAACTGACAGCCGCCATCCATTACGTCTTCAACACGCCGGATGACCGGTTGATCTGGGATGTCGGGCATCAGGCTTATCCGCACAAAATTTTAACGGGCCGCCGTGACCGTATCCGCACCTTGCGGCAGCCGGGCGGTCTTTCTGGTTTTACCAAACGTTCTGAAAGCGAATATGACCCCTTTGGTGCCGCGCATAGTTCAACCTCCATTTCCGCAGGGCTGGGCATGGCTGTGGCCGCCGGGTTTGATGGGCGTGACAACCGTGTGATTTGCGTGATTGGCGATGGTGCCATGAGCGCCGGCATGGCTTATGAAGCCATGAACAATGCGGGCAGCATGAAAAGCAAACTTGTGGTTATTCTGAATGACAATGATATGTCGATTGCGCCGCCCGTGGGCGCCATGAGTGCATATTTATCAAGGCTTATTTCATCCAGACCTTATCTGGGTTTCCGCGAAATGGGCAAAAAAATCACCGGTAAATTGCCGGCCCCTTTGAAGAAAGCTGCCGCCAAGGCAGAAGGCTATGCACGCGGCATGGTTACAGGTGGCACGTTGTTTGAGGAACTGGGTTTTTACTATGTCGGCCCCATCGACGGGCATAATCTGGATCATTTATTGCCTGTGCTGGAAAACGTGCGGGATTCTATTTACGAAGGCCCCATTCTGGTGCATGTCGTAACGCAAAAAGGCCGGGGCTATGCGCCCGCTGAAACGGCCGCCGATAAAATGCATGGCGTTGCAAAGTTTGATGTGGTCACGGGTGCGCAAAACAAGCCTAAAGCCAATGCACCCAGCTATACCCGCGTTTTTGCCGATGGTTTGATAGACGCGGCCCGCCGCGATGATAAAATTGTGGCCATTACGGCTGCCATGCCTTCGGGCACCGGGCTTGATCTTTTCGCCAGGGAATTTCCGGACCGTTGTTTTGATGTGGGTATTGCCGAACAACATGCCGTTACTTTTGCCGCAGGCCTGGCAACTGAAGGCTACAAGCCGTTTTGCAGCATCTATTCCACATTTTTGCAGCGCGGGTATGACCAGGTGGTGCACGATGTGGCCTTGCAAAACCTGCCTGTGCGTTTTGCGATGGACCGTGCAGGTCTTGTGGGCGCGGATGGTGCGACACATGCAGGGTCTTTTGACATTGCCTATATGGGGTGCCTGCCGAATATGGTCTTGATGGCGGCGGCCGATGAACTTGAGCTTAAAAACATGGTGGCCACCATGGCAGCTTATGACGAAGGCCCCACAGGTGTGCGCTTCCCGCGTGGCGAAGGTGTTGGTCTGGATATGACGGGCCCTGCTGAGATTCTTGAAATTGGCCGGGGCCGTGTGCTGCGCGAAGGCAATTCAATTGCGCTGTTTAGCTATGGCACAAGGCTTGCCGAATGTTTGCTGGCAGCGGAACAGTTATCTGCCATGGGCTTGTCCGCAACGGTGGCCGATGCGCGTTTTGCCAAACCGCTTGACCGTGGTTTGACGCACCGGCTGGCCCGCAACCACGAAGTTATGATCACCGTGGAAGAAGGCAGCATCGGCGGTTTTGGCAGCTTTGTGGTGCAAGAGCTGGCCCATGCGGGATTGCTGGACAAGGGCTTGCGTATCCGTCCGATGGTGCTGCCCGATAGCTATATCGACCATGACAACCCGCAAAAACAATATGAACAGGCAGGCTTAAGCGCTGCACATATCGTGCAGCAGGTATTGCTGGCATTGGGCAATGCAGATTTGCTGCAACGTCACGGCGCGCCTGCATAAATATGACGGCACCTGTCACGGCTTTACATCCCCGTCCTACTCTTCGTTCTTCCGCGCTGGAATGTTTTTTGGTGTCCTTGCGTCTGGGGCTTACTTCTTTTGGCGGCCCTATTGCGCATCTGGGGTACTTCGAACAGGTCTTTGTGCAAAAACGGGGCTGGCTGACAGCAGAAGCTTTTGCAGGCCTTGTGGGGCTTTGTCAGGTCTTGCCGGGGCCTGCCAGCAGTCAGGTCAACTTCCTGGTGGGCTGGATGCGCGCAGGTTTTTCCGGTGCGTGTTTGTCGTGGCTTGGCTTTACGTTGCCCTCTGCGCTTTTACTTTTTGTCGCAGCTTTGTTTTTACCACAGTTGGCGGGACAAGCGGCGCTGTTGCATGGGTTGAAGCTTGTGGCGGCCATTATTGTGGCTCAGGCGGTCTGGAACATGGCGCCCAAACTGTGTCCAGACGGGCAGCGGCGTTTGATTGCCTTTATTGTTTTTGTCATCTGCGTAATGTTGGGCGGCATATATATACAGCTGGCTGTATTGGCTTTTGGCGCGGCGGCAGGCGGGTGCTTGTGCCGCCGCGCTGTTTTGCCTGTATTGGCGTTGCCTTGTGATATCAGTGCAAAAGTGGCGGTGCGGGCCTTGATGGTTTTTGCGCTACTGCTGATCGCCCTGCCGGTGGTTTCTGCTTTTGCACTGCGTGGCGAGGCTTTTTTTACAGCAGATGTTTTCTACCGCGCAGGCGCACTGGTCTTTGGCGGTGGACATGTGGTCTTGCCTTTGCTCTATGACACTTTACAAGGCGTTGTACCGGCAGAACAGTTTATGGCGCTTTATGGTGCTGCGCAGGCGGTGCCCGGCCCGTTGTTTACTATTGCTGCAGGGCTTGGTGCGGTGGTGATGCCTTTGTACCCTGCAACCGGTGCTGTGCTTGCAGCGCTGTTTGTTTTCTTGCCGGGTCTGTTGCTGGCCATTGCGGGTCTGTATTTTTGGCAACGGTTAAGCACCGTTCAAACTGCAGCGCCTGTGCTGGCGGGGCTCAATGCCGCTGTTGTCGGTTTATTGGCAGGGGCTTTGGTGGATCCTGTCTTGATCAGCGCCTATCAAACACCGGCAGATGCCGCTTTTATGGTTTTGGTTTTCGCAGGGGTGTTGCGCTACCGCTTATCCCCGGTGCTGGTTGTTGTTTTGTGTCTGCTATATGCCTACAGTAGGGCAGTGATGACGGGAGGATTTTAAATGCGGCTTGATCAATTTCTGGTGGCCAAAAATTTGGCAGACAGTCGTGCGCGCGCACAAGAGATGATTAAAACCGGACTTGTGCAGGTCGACGGTACCGTGCAGCACAAACCTGCCTTTACGGTTGCAGATACAGCGGACATTGATATTTTGGGCGCGGTACATCCTTGGGTGGGCCGTGGCGGCATGAAGCTGTCGCACGCGCTAAAAAAGTTTTCGGTGTCAGTCGTGGGCAGAATCTGTCTTGATCTTGGGGCTTCCACAGGTGGCTTTACAGACGTGCTGTTGACAAACGGGGCCGCCAAAGTTTTTGCGGTGGATGTCGGTCACGATCAACTGCATGAAAAGCTGCGCAAGGATGCACGCGTTGTAAATCTGGAAGGCCTGCACGCCAAAGATGTGACAAAAGACCATGTGCCGGCGGCGATTGACCTGCTCACCGTTGATCTTAGCTTTATCAGCGTGACCAAGGCCTTGCCGGCCGTGTTGCCTTTGCTGGCCGAAAAGGCTGTGGCCGTTGTGTTGGTGAAACCCCAGTTTGAAGCGGGCCGTGAAAACATCGGCAAGGGCGGTCTAGTAAAAGACCCTGCCGTGCAGGCGGCCGCCGTGGCCGCTGTGACGCGGTTTTTACAAGAATCGGGTTTTATTGTGGACGATCCGCTCGACAGCCCTATTCCGGGCGGGGATGGCAACCGCGAGTTTTTATTACATGCCAGATTGTCTGAATCTGCGGGGTTTTTGCAAAATCCAACCTAAAGCTTTCATTTTGTTAATCATTTTTGATTATACTATGGCAAGTTGCCATTCTTTGCGTGTTCGACCATGAAGAAGACCTATCCTGCATCACCTGCCGAACCTGCTCCCAAGGGTGCCGTTGGCCGCTGGGTGGGGCAGTTGCGTGACTGGATGCACACACGCCAGTACGGCAGTAATGAAGATCGCAAGGCCGATATGCTGGCCGCGATGATGACGTTGGAAGGGGGCCCTGCCCTGCTGCAACATGGTCAGGAGCAAGGCGTGGATTTGCACGTGCGCGCATCGCGCTTTATGAAGGGTTCTTTCGGTTATGCCACGCCGCCAAAAGACGGCAAAGGTTTTCAAGTCGCCGTCACCAACAACGGCGACCCTGTGGGCATGGCGCTGACCGCGCAGCATGAATACCGTCATATCGCGCAAATGTCCAAAGGGTGCGGTGATGTGGCATCTGACCCCTATCGCCTTTCTATGGCGCGTGCGGTTTTTATCCAGAAAATGATGCAGGAAGCCGATGCCTGCACGATTGAAACACTTGCGGCTGCAAAGCAAGATGCGGCAGGCAATCCGGCCTATATGCAAGATATTCAAAAACGCACCACACCTGCCTATCGCTGTATTCAAAGATTTTTAAAAGAAAAACCGTGTGACAGCTTCAAAAGCGATGCCGCATTTTGTCGCAGCTTGTTTACAGAAATTATGTTGGATGGGTTGGAGCATTATAAATACGGCTTCCTCATGGGCCAGTCGATGGCTTTTCGTGCAGGCGATACGTTGGAAAAATTTAAAGACCTGACGGCGGATAAGGGGCTTGTTGCACAACCGGCGCAGGTTGATGCCTTGTTGTCCGATGCCTACGGCCCGCAATTTATGACACTGACATCGATGAAAGCCTTGCAGACAGCTTTTTTTGAAACATTGCCGGCACGCGAACGTGATGTGTTGTCACAAATGGAGCGCACCGCTTTGAAGGCCGCCAAGGGCAAGCTGGATGCAGAAAGTTTTGTTGCGGCCCGCACGGAAATTTTGGCCAAGGTCAAAGAAATTTATTTCACCGAAGACGAAGATGCTGCCATGATCCGCTGGTCACTGGAAAAAGACCCGAAACGCATGGCATTGCGTCAGGCCGCTGTGGAAGACAAGCCGGTTTCAATCCGGCAGATCGTCAAGCCGTCTCTTTGAACAGCTCGCGGCCGATCAGCATCCGGCGGATTTCCGATGTACCGGCGCCGATTTCATAGAGTTTTGCATCGCGCAGCAAGCGGCCTGTTGGGTATTCGTTGATATAACCATTGCCCCCCAGGCACTGAATGGCTTCCAGTGCCATCCAGGTGGCTTTTTCAGCGGCGTATAGAATGGCCCCTGCGGCATCCTTGCGGGTGACCTGTTTGCGGTCGCAAGCTTTGCCCACGGCATAGACATAGGCGCGCGCGGTGTTGAGCGCCACATACATATCGGCCAGTTTTCCCTGCATCAACTGGAATTCGCCAATGCTTTGGCCAAATTGCTTACGTTCGTGCAGGTAGGGAATAACCACATCCATACACGCCTGCATGATACCAAGGGGACCGGCGGCCAGCACGGCCCGTTCGTAATCCAGCCCGCTCATTAAAACGTTTACGCCGCGACCGACTTCGCCCAATACGTTTTCAGCAGGGACTTCGCAGTCCTGAAACACCAGTTCGCAGGTGTTGGACCCGCGCATCCCAAGTTTATCGAGCTTTTGCGCGGTTGTGAAACCGGCGAATGTTTTCTCGATAATAAAAGCGGTGATGCCTTTGGATCCAGCCGTTGTATCTGTTTTGGCATAGACCACCAGTGTGTCTGCATCTGGCCCGTTGGTGATCCACATTTTGTTGCCGTTCAGCACATAGCTGTCGCCTTTTTTCTCCGCTTTCAGTTTCATGGAAACAACGTCAGATCCGGCACCTGTTTCAGACATCGCCAGTGCGCCGATTTTGCGGCCCGCGCAAAGGTCTGGCAGGTAGCGTTGTTTTTGTTCTTCTGTTCCATTCAGGCGCAGCTGGTTGACACAGAGGTTTGAAAACGCCCCGTATGACAAACCGATGGAGGCAGAGGCTCGTGAAATTTCTTCCATCGCAATAATATGTTCGACATACCCCATGCCGGAACCGCCGTATTCTTCTTCTACGGTAATGCCCAGCAAACCCAGTTTGCCAAATTCTGCCCAAAGACCGTTCGGGAATTCATTCGCATGGTCCACTTGTGCGGCTATGGGGGCAATGTTGTCCTGGGCAAAATTGCGCACCGTTTCGCGGATCATGTCAGCCTCTTCGCCCAGATCAAAGCCCAGCGACGGATAATCCAAAGCCTTGGCGGTGTAGGATTCAGACATAACAGTCTCTTTCTGTTGCAGTGTCGGGTTCATGGTGGCTCCTTGGTCTTAACGGGATGCAGCGTTTTTCTTCTGCTTCACCATACAAAAAACGCGTGGCAAGTTCTATGCGTTGCAGCGGGAATCTTTTTTACGGAATCAGGGAAAGGGTCAGTGTTTCAGGCGCAGCGGGTGTTTATGCACGGCGCAAGGCTTGGGCAGGCCCGCTGTAATGGTGCAGATTTCACGCTTCAGGGCTTCTTTTTCAATGATCTTGGCGCGGGCTTCATTGTCTTTTGGAATATCTGTCATCAGACTGGCCAGCGCACCGAAGCCCAGTTGGTGTGCCAGCTCGCGCGGGGTTTGGCCTTTGCTGTCGGCGCTTTCGGGGTTGGCCCCCATGCGTAACAGAATTTCCACGGTTTCTATCGCACACCAGCCTGTCGCTGTGTGCAGGGGGGTCCAGCCACTGTCATCGCGCATTTGCAGCAGTGTGGGGTCTTTGATGATCAAAGCTTCCAGCGCGGCTGTATCGTTGTCTGCGCAGGCTTCAAACAGTTTTTCGCGGCATTCTTGCGTGTTCATTTCAGCGATGGCTTGTGCCACATCGCTTTTTTTGAAAACGCCGTCCGCGGTTTTTTGCAGCTTGCCCAAGAAACGAAACCTTATAGGGTCAGAAAAGTTATCAGGGGTCTATCCTAGACAGGCCAGACGGCACTGTCCATAACGTGATAATATATTGTTGTTTTTCAGTATATTAGATGGAGAATCGTGCCGTTCTAATTGATCAAAAACATCGTTGCCAGGCCCAAAAAGGCGAAGAATCCGATCACATCCGTCATCATGGTCAGGAAAATACCGGCGGCAGGGGCTGGGTCAATGTTCAGCTTTGTAAGTGTGATGGGCACGAATGCGCCGAAAAAACCGGCGACGACAAGGTTGATCACAAGTGCTGCTGCAATCACGCTGCCCAGCATCATGTCCGAAAACCACCACCAGACAAGGGCACCCAGCAAGATGGCAAAGAAGATGCCGTTCAAAATGCCCACCATGGATTCTTTGCCAATGACACGCCATGCGTTGGTGGAAGACAATTCTTTGGTGGCCAGCGCCCGTACGGCAACGGTCAGTGTTTGTGTGCCGGCATTACCGCCCATGGAAGCCACAATGGGCATCAACACGGCAAGCGCCACAACTTTTTCAATCGATGCTTCAAACAGGCTGATCACGCTGACCGCGATAAAAGCGGTGAGCAAGTTGACAAGCAGCCAGGAAGAGCGTGACCGCGCTGTGGAAATGGTGGAGCTGTAAATATCTGAATCAGTTACACCACCCATGCTCAGCAAATCTTCTTCGGCTTCCGCATCGATAACGTCAACGATGTCATCAACCGTGATCACACCGATCAGGCGGCCTGCATCATCGACCACAGGGGCGGAGAGCAAATCTTTGCGGCGGAACAAATGTGCCACATGTTCCTGGTCCATCGTGGCTGGAATTTTGACATGGTTTTCATCCAGAATGGATTCCATTTTAAACCCGCGCTGTGTGCACAAAACATCGCTGAGCGTGACAGATCCCACGTATTTGTGCATGGGGTCGACAATAAACACATCGTAAAATTTATGGGGCAAGGCTTCAGCAGCCGCGCGCAGGTAATCTGCTGTTTTGCCCACGGTCCAGAATTGTGGAATGGCCACAAATTCACGCTGCATCAGACGGCCCGCGGATTCTTCGGGGAAGTTCAAACCTTCTTCAACAACCGCGCGCACTTTGCGGGACAGGTGCCGCAAAATCTCACTGCGCCGCCCTTCATCCAGCTCGTTGATCAGGTTGATTGCATCATCGGATTCCAGTTCGTTCACGATCGAAGCAATATGCGGGCCAGACATATGCCCCAACAGATCGTTCAGAATTTCGTAACCGAGATAGGAAAAAACTTCAGGGGATAAACTGTCTTCCAGAATATCCACCAGCCGGTGGCGCAAGGGCCCAACTTTTGTCAGCAATTCCGCCGCATCGGGGTCAGACAGGTTTTCGCAGGCGCGGCGGATGGTATCCGTGCCCTCGTCTTCCAACAGCAAAATCACCTCGCGGATGAAATCATCCGCAAGGCCGATTTGCTGCTCCGCCGGAATATCCAGTGGCAGCTGGTCTTCGGCGCGCTCGTCTACGCCTTCTTCATCTTCCAGTTGTTGCATATTCAGCCAATGTTACAGAACGTGTGAAGTGTTTATGCGCGTTTGCGGTTTTTGTTTTTGGGTGCGGCTTTTGCTTTCTTGACAGTTTTGGCCGCTTTTTGCGCAACGCGGGCTTTGGGCTTGGCCTTGGTTTTGGCCTTTACCGCAGGTTTCGCAGCGGCTTTTTTGGCCTTGGCTTTGTTGGTTTTCGGCGCACGGGCCGCCAGCAGGGGCAGTTGCTCTTTCTCCAGCAGTTGCGCACAGACGGAAGCATAGGCTGCCGCGTTGATAATCCCGCGTGATGTCACAGACGGCACCATGATGTGTGCAGGCTTTGCAGCCCCCAGCAGCAACGGGCCAACCGTAATGCCATCGCCCAGTTCACGCATAATGTGGTGCGTGATGTTTGCAGCATCAATGTTGGGCATGATCAGCAGATTGGCCTGACCGCGCAGTTGTGAATTGGGGAACATCATCTGACGTACTTCAGGGGAGAAGGCGGCAACAGCTGTCATCTCGCCTTCCACTTCCAGATCAGGCGCGCGTTCGCGGATCATCTCTGCTGCACGGCGCATCTTGATGGTGTCGGGCCGGTCAATGCTGCCGAAATCCGAATGGGACAGCAGCGCAATTTTCGGCTCCACCCCAAAACGACGCACTTCTTTTGCCGCCAGAATGGTCATGTCGCAAATTTCTTCGGCAGTGGGGTTACAGTTTACATAGGCATCGCACAAGAAGTAAGTGCCCTTGGACAGGATCATCACATTCATGGCGGCATAGGTGCCCTCGCCCTCCGCATGGCCGATCACATCGGTGACATATTTGAAGTGGCGGTCATAACGGCCAATGGTGCCGCAGATCAGCGCATCCGCATCGCCTTTGTGCAGCATCAACGCGGCAATAGCTGAATTGCGGGTGCGCACGGCCTGTTTGGCAATCGCGGGGGTGACACCTTTGCGTTCCATCAGTTTGTGGTACGTCGTCCAGTAATCGTTATAGCGCGGATCGGATTCCGGATTGACCAGATCAAAATCAACACCTTTGCGCATCCGCAGGCCCATGCGTTTCAGGCGCGTGGTGATAACTTCTTCGCGGCCAATCAAAATGGGGCGGCCAATTTCATCATCGATAATCGTTTGGGCGGCGTGCAGCACGCGTTGCTCTTCGCCTTCGGCAAAGGCAATGCGTTTGGGGTTGGCCGATGCACGGTCATAAATCGGGCGCATCAACTGGCCGGATTTGAAGACGTATTTTTCAAGACTGGCGCGATAGGCATCCATATCTTTGATCGGTCTTGTGGCCACGCCCGAATCCATAGCGGCTTGCGCAACGGCAGGCGGCAGTTCCAGAATCAAACGGTTGTCGAAAGGTTTCGGAATCAGATAATCCGCACCGAATTGCAGCGGATCATCGCCGTAAACGGTTGCCATTTCCGCACTTGTTTCTGCCATGGTCAATTTGGCAAGGGCGTGAACGCAAGCCAGCTTCATTTCTTCGTTAATGGTGGTCGCCCCCACATCCAGCGCACCGCGGAAGATAAAGGGGAAACATAAAACGTTGTTCACCTGGTTTGGATAATCCGACCGGCCTGTGCAGATCACCGCATTGGGTTTTGCCGCGCGCGCTTCTTCCGGCATGATTTCAGGTGTTGGGTTGGCAAGCGCCATGATCAGGGGCGCATCCGCCATGGTTTTGACTATTGTGCCATTTAAAACACCGGGGCCGGACAGGCCCAGAAACACATTTGCACCTTTGATGGCATCTGTCAGTGTGCGGTGCTTGGTGTTTTGTGCAAACTTTTCTTTGACCGGGTCCATGCTCTCGTTGCGGCCTTTGTACACAACGCCGGCGCGGTCTGTCAGGGTAATGTTTTCTTTGGGAAGGCCCAGGGCCAGCAACAAGTTCACGCAGGCCATAGCCGATGCACCGGCGCCAGATGTAACCAGTTTGACGTCTTTTAATTTGCGGCCCGAATACTTCATCCAGTTGGTAAAGGCAGCGCCCACAATAATGGCTGTGCCGTGCTGGTCATCGTGAAACACGGGGATGTTCATGCGCTCTTTCAAGCGGCGTTCAATTTCAAAACATTCCGGTGCTTTGATGTCTTCCAGGTTGATCCCGCCAAAGCTGGGTTCCAGCGCGGCCACAATATCAACGATTTTATCGATGTCTTTTTCGTCCAGTTCCAAATCCACGGCATCAATGCCGGCGAATTTTTTGAACAGAACAGCTTTGCCTTCCATTACCGGCTTGGCAGCCAGTGGGCCAATGTCGCCGAGCCCCAAAACGGCCGTACCGTTTGTGATGACAGCCACCAGATTGCCGCGCGCGGTATAGAGCGCCGCTGTATTTGGATCCGCTGCAATTTCTTCGCAAGGTGCTGCCACACCTGGAGAATACGCCAGCGCCAGATCACGCTGTGTGCCAAGTGCTTTGGTCGGTGTGATGGAAATTTTACCCGGACCGTTTGGCTCGCGGTGATAATCCAGCGCAGCTTGGTAAAGCGAATCCTTTTTAAGGGCCATGATGTCAAAAAACTCCTGATGAATAAAAGCGCTTGCGGGTTTTGCAAAAGGCAAACCACCCCTGCGCGGCAAGATGGCAGCAGAATAGCACGGTTTTATAGGCTTTTGGACTTATTTTCGGCGTTCGTAGCGGCCTGCACCGACAGCTTTATGGAGGATCATTTTTACCCTAATACCCGCCGCTTTGTGCGGGGTTGATTTTGCGCTGGCTTTGGGGCGATGATCAAGGCGCAGATGAAGGGGTGACGGGAACAATAAAACCTTCCCGCCCGTTACGTTGTTATTCAGAAGGAGGTATTTATGGCCGTGCAAAAACCCAGCCGTGGTGTGCGCAACAATAATCCCGGTAACATCGAAAAATCCCGCGACCGCTGGAAAGGCCTGGCGGCAGACCAGCCGGATGAGCGTTTTTTCAAATTCAGTGAACCCGAATGGGGCATCCGTGCCATGTCACGGATTTTGCTGAACTATCAAAAAAAATACAACCGCAACACGGTCCGCGAGGTGATTGAACGCTGGGCACCGAACAACGAAAACAACACAGAGGCTTATATTAACGCCGTGTCACGCGAAACTGGATTCACACCGGATCAGGAGTTGGACTTGCGCCGGTTTGATCATTTGTTTCCAGTGGTTAAAGCCATTATTCGCCACGAAAACGGATATACGCCTTACACAGATGCGCAAATCCGTGAAGGCTTGTTGCGGGCAGGTGTTGTGCCGCCGGCCCCGCCAAAATCTGCACCGGATTCATTGCGTCAAAAGTTTTCTGCTGTCAAAAAACCAGCGAATGAAAACACCAAAAAATCGCCGCCTGCCAAAAAACAGGCACCGCGCAAAGGCTTTCGTCTTTAACGCAAAGCGGCTTCGGCCTTTAAAAAGGTTTTTGGCTATCAGATAAATGGTGCGGTCAAGAAGACTCGAACTTCCACGGGTTGCCCCACAACGACCTCAACGTTGCGCGTCTACCAATTCCGCCATGACCGCATCTTTAGGTAGGACAGTTTCCTATTCAAAAACTGCCGTATGGAAATACCAGATCAGCACCCAAGCCGCAAGGATATTTAACCCCCGGGCCTTTTTGCGGTATGTGCCCACCGTGCCTGTGCTGTTTTGGCTTTGGATAGGCGCGCCTCTATATAATATGGTAATTATCTCAGCAATGATAAGCGCAGGTTTTACAAGCGGCTGGCTTATGATTCGCCGCTCCTTTTTAAAAATTCCTTTAAAACCCTCGCCTGTGGGCCTAGGCTCCGGCGATGCCATGTCACGACCGTGTCCTGGCCGAAAGGATTGAAAATGACAGCGATGAAAACAGGCTTTCTGGATTTCCGTTTGATCGGATACGCCAATGGGCTCTTGTTGGTTATTCTGGCCGCCGCTCTGGCTTCTATTGGTTTTCTCGCAAAACTGTCGCAAGGCAGCTATGACATTGCCTTCGTCAACGCAGCTTTTCTGACAGCCTTTTTTGGCGGGTTGTTGATTGTGGCCAATAAATCAAGCTTGCAACCAAACATCAGTATTCATACAGGATATATGCTGACATTTTCCTGCTGGGTTGTGTTGGCACTGTTTTCATCCATGCCGCTTTACTTCAGCAACCTTGGTTTGTCTTACACAGATGCGATGTTTGAAACAGTATCTGCTTTGACAACCACAGGCTCCACTGTGCTGACGGGGCTTGATACCATGTCGCATGATTTGCTGTTGTGGCGGTCCATTTTGCAATGGCTGGGCGGTATCGGGATTATTGTGATGGCCATGGCACTTTTGCCCATGCTGCGCATTGGTGGCATGAACTTGTTTAAGTCTGAATCTTCCGATATTTCCGGTAAAATTGTCGGGCGGGTTGATTACTTCGTCAAGTTGACGGCGTGTATGTATATCGTCCTGACTTCTGTTTGTGCCATGCTGCTGCATTTGGCGGGCATGAACTGGTTTGATGCCCTGAACCACGCCATGACCACTATTTCAACGGGCGGGTTTTCCACACACGATAATTCCATCGCCTATTTTGATTCCGTCTGGATCGAAATTGTGACCATCTTGTTTATGATGGCAGGGGCCATGCCGCTGGTGGTCTATGTGCATTTTCTGATGGTGCGGCATGGGGATAAATCCATGCGCCGCTACACACAGGTCAAAGGCCTTCTGGGGGCCTGGCTGGGGGCGATCATTATTTTGTCGCTGTGGAACTGGCTGCACAATAGTATGCCGCTGTCCTCCGCCATTCGCGCGACCAGCTTTAACGTGACATCGATGCTGACAGGCACAGGTTTTGCCTCTGCCGATTTTTCGAAATGGGGCAGTTTTGGTCTGGGTGTTTTGTTTTTCCTGTATTTCATTGGCGGTTGTGCAGGGTCCACCGCGGGCTCGGTCAAAATTTTCCGCTGGCAGTTGCTGTTCAAAGGGCTCTATGGCCAGTTTGTGCGCAACTTGTATCCCAATACGGTTGTCACCACGCATTACGCCGGCCGTGTGGTGGATGAACGTATCATGCACAGCGTGCGCAATTTCCTGTTTATGTTTTTGCTGACCTTCGCGTTTTTCTCGCTGGTGATGATGGCCTATGGTCTGGACTTTTTGGGTGGTATCAGCAGCGTGGCGCAGGCCATGGCCAACGCAGGCCCCGGCCTGACCGCAGAACTTGGTCCCGCCGGCAATTTCGCGCATTTGCCCGACGGCGCAAAATGGGTTTTGAACATTGTGATGATTATCGGACGGCTTGAAATGTTTACTGTCTATGCTCTGTTTGTGCCGAGTTTCTGGAAGTATTGATTTCGGAGCATAAAAAAACGCGGGCTGTTATGGCCCGCGTTTTTTTTGTAGAGCCCGAACGTTTAATTCGGCGGGAAGCCGTTTTTGGGTGTGTTCGGTTTTGCAGCCGGTGTGGCTTGCGGTTTTTTGGCCGCCAGAATTTCACCTTTTTCGGCTGTGCGGTCGAAAAAGATATCGTCCATTTGCTCGCGGAAGGCTTGTGGCAGCAAACGGTATGCAGCCATGAAATGTTTATCGGGCTCCGCACCTGGCGGGGTGTCGCGGTATTTCAGCAAAGATTCTTCCATGTCGCGCAAGATCAGGAATGCGGCATCAAAGTTCATGCGGAAATCCGTGTCGTCCGAACCGCTGACATATCGGCCTGTGTGTTTGGTGATGGCGCTGCGGTATGCGCGGCTGACTTCTTGTACACCGGCGGTAACGGTTTTGATGTTGTTCTGGATGTTGATCGTCCAGTACCCGTCTTTGGTGCGTTTTGCGTTCAGCTGAACGAATTTTTCTGTGCCTTCCAAATCGGGGACGGGCAGTTTGCGCGTGGTCATTTCTTTGACTTCGTCGAAGGAATTCGCAGCTTTATTAAACCAGCCTTTGAACATGGGTGTTGTTCCTTCTTTTTACAGAATGTTGAAATTTTAAAAAAAACAATATATGTTTGCTGAAATTTTTTCTAGAGACAGGGGCCCGATATGTCAAGAGGGGCTTTGCAAAACCTTGGTGAAAGAATATGTTTACAGTATTCAGATTTTATCAAAATGTGGTTTTTTTATAATAGAAAGCGATTTTTATGGCCATCGCAGAACAAGCTGCCGTGAAAGCCCAAACCAAAACAACGCCTAAAAAACGCCAGCGTGTCTTCTGGCATGTCGATGACAGGCCGGTACCGTATGACCGTGCGCTTGGCTTTATGGACGCAAAGGTCAATATGATTCGTGAAAAGGGCGAAGATGATTACATCTGGCTTTTGGAACATCCCCCCGTCTATACCGCCGGCACCAGTGCAGAGGCGAAAGATATGCTCAACCCGCGTTTTCCGGTTTATACAGCAGGCCGCGGCGGGCAATATACCTATCACGGACCCGGCCAACGTGTGGCTTATGTGATGCTGGACTTGCAACGACGCAACCCCGGCGCAGGACCTGATTTGAAAGTGTATATTCACAAGCTGGAAGAATGGGTCATCCGCGCCCTTGCGCACTTTGATGTGAAGGGGGAGCGCCGCGAAGGCCGCGTGGGTATCTGGGTTGATATGCAACCTTATGGCAGACCTAAAGGCACCGAGGCCAAAATTGCAGCCATCGGCGTGCGCGTACGCAAATGGGTGGCATTTCACGGTGTGGCCATTAATGTGTCGCCAGATCTGTCTCATTACAGCGGCATTGTGCCTTGTGGCATTGCGCAGCATGGCGTGACATCACTGGCCGACCTTGGTATCAAGGCGAGCATGGCCGAGATGGACAAAGCCCTGAAAGCCAGCTGGGAAGAAGTTTTCGATTAATCCGTTTTCAAAGGATACAGCCTATGAGCATGTTGCCCGCATTCCGCGCCGAATTTGATAAATCTCTGACCGACCAGCAATGTGAAGACATTGCGCAGGATGTGAAAAAGATGAAGGGTGTGCTCAGCGTGTCCTTCGCCAAAGCGGCACAAGGCGGCGGCCGTCACATGAGCGTGACGTACATCGGCGCGGCCTCTGTCGAGCAGCATGTGAAAAAGATCAAAGGCATCACCAAGACGACGGCCCTGATGTAAACGGGCCTGTTTGGCCACTTGATCTTGCTTCAAAACAGGCATCCTTGGGGGTGCCTGTTTTTGTTTGCGGGTATTTTTTAACGCTTGATTCGAAAGGCGAATACCCAGGCGGCATCTTCATTTTACCGAATAGGCCCTATTTTGCCGCATTGCGACATATTATTATAAATATATGGTTTAAAACAATAATTTAATTACAAAAACAATTTAAAACTATTCCATTGATTTTAGAGGCTGTTTCGCATAAAAATAGAACACCAAAAGACAATTCGTCTTATCGATGCACCGCCTGAAATGACGGAGGCACTGTTGAGTAAACGGGTTTCGGCTGAAACGATCACTGAAATTACATCTGCTCCGGGGTTTAGCCCGCCGGGCAAGGTTCCGTCTCCCCCGTCCATTCGCGACTTGCAGCAAAAAATTCGTGACAATCTGGCAGACAATGCCATCTATTGGGCCCGCGCTGCAAAAATGCAGCCTGCCGACAACCCCGATACACGTGTTTTGAAAAAGGCTGAAAAAAGCCAAAATCAAAAAGAACAATTCGAAGAAATTATCAAAGACGTTCCGCAGGGCTTCAAGCTGGTGCCGGTTCTTTACTCAAAAATCACCCAAGAAGAAAATGCCGCCATTCATCAGGAATACCTGAAGAACGTGCGCTCGCGCTTTTTGCAGTTTATTGGTGAAAACCATGCGGATGATTTGAAGGCGCTCGGTATTTCCGATTACGGGATCGAGCGTATGAAACGTGGCCTTGATCCGTCTGATGCCGATGGCAAACAGTACGAAACCAATATCGATCATATCATTGAACGCTCCGGCTCCGGCCTTTGGGCGCAGAGCAAGGAAATTGACCCGGATCAGCGCACCGGCGTGGAGCCGAAGTTCCGCCAGAACCATTTTGGCAATATGATTTTGCTGCCCGAAGAAATTCACGAATATAAAAATACGCTGAACAACTTGCAGCAAATTGGCGAGCTGCAACCGGGCCAGAGCAAATGGATTTTGATGATGGTGCCGGAACGCTCCGCCCAGCAGCCGGGCTTTGTTTGCCCGCCGCAAAAATCCGGTTCGCGCTGGGATGTGCTGCGCCATCGTCCGAACGATCCGTTCCGCAAGATCAGCCATGCGGCTTTCACGGCTGAAAATGCGGCCGAGCGATTTAAAGAGCTGAACGAAAATCCACAGATTGAAGAAACGCTCCAGAAGATTGCGCATATTGCCCAAAGCCATCACAAGCCCGCTGTTTTGATGGCGAATGACAATCTGCCGGGCAAGGGCAGCCTGTCCAAGATGTTCAACGATGCTTTGGCCAAAGACCCCCGCGCATCTGTTCATGTGGAGAAAATGTTGAAGCCGGCGCTGAACGAAGCGACGGCTTTTATTTCGAGTCTTTTTGACGAAGTGGCTGCCGTTGCGCACGAACCCAAGGGCGAGAAACTGGTGCGCAGTTTTGCCGATTTTTATCATGGCAAAAAAGTACAAGATTTGCGTGAAAGCGCCAAAGCTTTGCCGCTCAGTGAAACAGCCGCTTTGTACAGCACCCTGGTGCGCGTTGATCAGGGCATGGAAACATTGCAGAACCGTCTGGGCATCAAACGTGGCGCGCAGGGCTCTTTTAACGACAATGCACCGCGCGCGCCCAAAGATCCTGCACAAACAAGTGACACCAAGCGCCGCGATCGCAAAAAAAGCGGTGGCAAAAATGCACGCAAAGGCAAACCAAAAGACGGCCGCACGCCTGAGCAAAAGGCCCGCGATGCGTATTGGGCGCAAAAACGCCGCAAGAATAAACAGAAAAAAGACCGCCGCGCATAATACGGGCGCCCTCTTGCTGTTGTCGTCTGCTTTTATAAGCCCGCTTTTATAACATTGCATTGCATTTTAGTGCTTAGCCGTTAGGCTTGGGCAGGTCAGCATTTTTTGATGCTGTTCTTGAATGTCCCATCCGGCAGGTTTTTCTATGTTTTCCAAACTTTATAATTACTGGCAGTTGACGCGCGAAAGCCTCTTTTATGTGCCCGTGATTGTCTGTCTTTTTTATCTGCTGGGGGTGGCCGCGTGCTATGGGGTTGATACGCTCTACCCCGAATACCTTAAAAACGTGCCGTTTATGTATCGCGGTGGCATTGAAGATGCAAAAGCCATTGTGCGTCTGCTGGTTTCGTCCACCATGACCATGACGACGCTTGTGGTGTCTTTGACGATGGTTGTTTTAAGCCTTTCTGCGTCACAGCTGGGCCCGCGCTTGATCAAGATTTTTTTGGGCGACCGCACCACACAAGTTTACATTGGTGTATTTTTCGGCAGCATTGCGTTTTGCTTTGCCTTGCTTGTGGTGCTGCACGATAAATCGCTTGCGCGCCAAACGCCTTATTTATGTGTGACGGCGGCACTGGTGGCGTGTTTCGCAAATCTCTTTGTTTTATTGGCATTTCTCAGCCATGTGGCGCGGTCCAGTATTGCTGATAACGTGATTGCCAAAGTCGGACACGAGTTAAAACAATCTATTCAGCGCTTGACCAAAAACAACGAAAAAGAAAAGCCTGTTAAAATCGACGAAAAAAAAACGTTTGAAAATGGCCGCGATATTTTCAGCACCGCCAGCGGGTATGTGCAAACAATCAATTACCAGACCATTTTATCTGTGGCCACGGCACGCGATATTGTGATCCGTCTGAACGTATCGGCAGGGGATTATTTGCTGCATGGTGAAAAAGCCGGCATGGTATCAAACGCACGTGACTTTACAGCTGAAGATGAAAAAGCTGTGTTTGATGCTATCGTGCTGGGCAGCGTGCGCACCGCCAGTCAGGACATTGAATATTCCGCAAGGCATCTGGTCGAGGTGGGCCTGCGCGCCCTTTCTCCTGGTATCAACGATAATTTCACGGCGATTTCTGCGCTGGATAAACTCTCCGATGCTCTGGCCATTTTGCTGCGGGAGAATTTGCCGCGACATAAGTTTGTTGATGAAGACAATCATGTCCGTGTCATCGGCAAGGCCCGGTCCGAACCTGAAATTATTTTCAATGCTTTTTCCCGCATCCGCCACGCAGGGCAGGAAAAGCCTGATGTGCTGAAGCATCTTTTGCGCATTATTGGCACATTGAAGTCTTTGGCAGATTCGCAAAACGAACACATGGCCCTGAACAACCAGCTGGATTATATCCAAAGCCATATTGATGCACATTTTCAAAACAGTCCGGAGGGGCCGATTTTGACAAGCCTTTTGGATAAAACCCGTAAAATGAAGGATTAAACACCGGTTTTGCGGCTGTTGCCGAGCCGTGCAGCTTGCATCGCTTTACCGATATGGTAAAACAGCGGCTGGTATTTGATGGAGGATTTCAAAATGACTGCACAACCGCAACAAACCCCAAAGCCCGCGCCATCTGTTGCGGTCAATGTTGACTTGCTCTGTCAGCGCTTTGTGGACCGTAAGGCCAAAATTGGCGTCGTGGGTCTGGGCTATGTCGGCTTGCCGCTGATCTGCGCGATTTGCGCGGAAGGGTTTAAAGCTGTCGGTTTTGATATTGACGCGGAAAAGATTGAAAAACTGTCCAAGGGAAAATCCTACATCGGTAACATCCACAATGACCGCATTGCGGAATTTGTGAACAGTCAGGCTTTTTTGCCAACAGCCGATTTTGCGCGTCTTGCCGATGTGGATGCGATTTTGATGTGCGTGCCCACACCCTTGAACCGTAACCGCGAACCGGATATGACCTATGTGGTCGAAACCACCAAAACCATTGCCAAAACACTGCGCCCCGGCCAGTTGATTGTGCTGGAATCCACCACATGGCCCGGCACCACCCGCGAACTGGTGCGGCCGATTTTGGAACAGGCGACAGGTCTGGTCTCCGGCAAAGATTTCTTTTTGGCCTTCAGCCCCGAGCGCGAAGACCCCGGCAATGCCAAGTTTCACACCGCCGTTATTCCTAAAGTGGTGGGCGGTGACGGTGATGCAGCCTTGAAACTTGCCCAAACCATGTATGACCAGTTTTTGGCCAAAACGGTTGCTGTATCTTCCGCCGATACGGCAGAGGCTGTGAAGCTGACCGAGAATATTTTCCGCGCCGTCAATATTGCCCTCGTGAACGAGCTGAAGGTGATTTATGACGCGATGGGCATTGATATCTGGGAAGTGATTGAAGCCGCCAAAACCAAGCCTTTTGGCTATATGCCGTTTTATCCGGGCCCGGGTTTGGGGGGGCACTGTATCCCGATTGACCCGTTTTATCTGACATGGAAGGCGCGCGAACACCAGATTTCAACCAAGTTTATTGAACTGGCCGGTGAAATCAATGTGCATATGCCGCGTTTTGTCGTGAACCGCCTGTCTGAAACGCTGGATGACCGCTTCGGTAAATCCCTGAAGGGGGCCAAAATCCTGCTGCTGGGCATGGCGTATAAAAAGAACGTGGCCGATATTCGTGAAAGCCCAAGCTTTGCGATTATGGAGCTTTTGCAGAAGCGCAATGCCGCTTTGTCTTTCCATGATCCGTTTGTTGATATGGTCCCACCCACACGCGAACACGCGGCCTTTACCGGTATGGCGTCTGTCCCTCTGACCGCAGAAAATGTGGCTGCCGCCGATGCCGTGGTGATTGTGACGGACCACGATGGCGTGGATTATGACATGGTTGCGCAAAAGGCCAAGCTGGTGGTGGATACACGCAATACATTGGTTGGTGTTACAGATCGACATAACATCGTCAAAGCCTGACAACACGACAGGCTTTCGTTTGCGGGATAAAGGCTTTTTCGCTTCACCCTTCTCTTTTCCGCGCAGTTTGGCTACACTGGCGGCTGAAAGATATTTGAAATATCAAAGGGAAGGGTTGCGATATGTTCGGAATCGGGGGCAAGGACAAGAAGCCGGAACTGGTTGGTGCCAAGGAAAAAATCCTGAAGGCCAAAAAGTTCAACAAGAACTATCATGTTCAATCCAAGAAAGAGGGCAAGCAAAGCCCGGTTATACCGGCGCTGATTGTTTTGTGCCTTTCTGTTCTTTTCGCTTTCATTTTGACCGAAGGTGCTTTGAAAACAGGTGTCGGCTTGCGTATTGGCAATGCGGGGCTTGATAAACTCCTTTTTGGTCCTGGCCAGCCCAGCTTCACAGGTGATGTAGATACAGACTATGGTTTGGCCATTGTTTTACGTGGCATTATTATTTTTTTACTGGGCGGCATCATTCCGCTTTGCACGGTGATGTGGCAAAAGCTTCTCGATCGTGCACAAATGAATGTTTACATAGCCTTTTGGGGCGTGAGCATTGGTGTCGGCCTTCTTTATTATTTGGTTAAAGACAGTTTGACGCCAATCTTGAAAGATGTTGCTGACGCATTGTTCTGATGCGTCTTTGCCCGCTGACATAACCGGAGAGATTAATCATGGATAAACCCTGGTGGATGTGGGCGGTTTTTTTCGCCGTTGTTGCCTTTTTGTTGTTCCTGGATCTGGGCGTGATGCACAAACGCAACCGCGAAATCGGGATGCGTGAAAGCCTGATGATGAGCGGCTTTTATATCTCCATGGGTCTCTTGTTTGGCCTGTGGGTTTGGTATGAACTGGGTGTCAACGACGCAAGCCTTTATGTCACGGGATTTTTGGTCGAAAAGTCATTGTCGCTTGATAACATTTTCGTGATCTCGCTCGTTTTTACTTATTTTAAAATTCCACGGTTGTATCAGCACCGTGTGCTGTTCTGGGGTATTTTGGGTGTGATCGTTTTGCGCGGCACCATGATCGGCCTTGGCACCAGCATCGTGACGCATTTCCATTGGGTTTTATATATCTTTGCAGCCTTTCTGGTTTTCACCGGCATCAAAATGTTGTTTGCAGGCGAGGGTGATGACGAAGATATTTCCAAGAATCCTGCCTTGAAATTTTTCCAGCGGCACTTGCGTGTCACGCCCGAATTGCATGGCAACAAGTTCAGCATCATGCAGGAAAATCCGCAGACCGGAAAAATGACGCGCTATTTCACCCCGCTGTTTTTGGCGCTTGTGGTGATTGAATGTGTGGATCTGATTTTTGCGGTGGACAGCATTCCGGCTATTCTGGCGCTGACGACCGATCCGTATATTGTGTACACCAGCAATATTTTCGCCATTTTGGGTTTGCGGGCGTTGTACTTTGCATTGGCGGTTATTCTGGTGCGGTTCCAGTATCTCAAATACGCGCTGGCACTCGTGCTTGTTTTCATCGGCTCCAAGGTTTTTGTGGTCGATATGTTCGGCATGACCAAATTTCCGGCGTGGCTGTCGCTTGGGGTGACGCTGTCCTTGTTGCTGGGCGGCGTTGTTTTCTCCCTCTACAAGACACGGGCGGAAGACAAGTCGGCAACGGCCGAGTGAGTCGTTTTCGCTAGACATAACGTTTGAAATAATTTTCTAAAAATATGGGAAAACACGGGTCTTGCCTGTTGTTATTGCAGGGCTTACTTATGCTCAAAAAAAACATTTTCCGACTTTACGTAGCGTCTTGCATCCTTCATACTCGCAGCATCAAAACAACGCGATAGTATAAGCGCGACAAGGTTTTATTAAAAAAACCGATACCAGGGTGTGGCCGCATTCAACACGTTCTTAAATAGTGAGGCCCAGAATGACCGAATCCAAAAAAGTAGTAATCGCAGGCTACGTGCGCTCCCCTTTTACCCCCGCTGGTAAAGGCGATTTGAAAGATGTGCGTCCCGATGATCTGATGGCACAAACCGTGCTGGGCCTTGTCAGCCAGACAGGTGTTGACCCCAAGCTGGTCGATGATTTGAAATTGGGCTGCGCCATGCCGGAAGGTGAACAAGGTCTCAACCTTGCCCGTCTGGTTGTTTTGAACGCAGGTCTGCCCGATGAAATTGGGGGCGTGACCATCAACCGTTTCTGCGGCTCTTCCATGCAAGCCATTCACGATGCTGCCGGTGCCATTTCCATGGGCATGTCCGATGCGGTGATCTGTGCCGGTGTTGAAAGCATGAGCCGTGTGCCGATGGGTGGTTTCAATCCCTCCCCGAACCCGGAATTGTATAAAAAGAACGCTGGTGCCTATATGGGTATGGGCGAAACCGCTGAAAACGTGGCGGATCGCAAAGGCATCACGCGCGCGGAGCAGGACGAGTTCTCCCTGAAATCCCAATTCAAAACGGCCGCTGCGAAAAAAGCGGGCAAGTACGATGCGGAAATTGTGCCAATCGTGAAGCGCGATGGCACCGTTGTCAAAGAAGACGGCTGTCCCCGCCCGAATTCAACTGCCGAAGATCTGGCCAAATTGAAACCTGCTTTTAAATCAGATGGCTCTGTCACCGCTGCAACTTCTTCACCGGTTACAGATGGTGCAACCGCTGTGCTGGTTTGTTCCGAAGAATTTGCGCTGAAACATGGCCTGACCATTATGGCGGAAGTCACTTCTTTTGCGGTCGCTGGTCTGGACCCGGAAGTCATGGGTCTCGGCCCTGTTCCTGCGACAGAAAAAGCGATGAAAAAAGCCGGCATTACGATGGATAACGTGAAGTTCGTTGAAATGAACGAAGCCTTCGCGGCCCAGTCCATTGCGTGCCAGCGTGACCTGAAAATTGCAGACGAAAAACTGAACGTGCATGGCGGTGCGATTGCACTGGGTCACCCGCTAGGTGCCACAGGCGGCCGTATCACGGGTAAAGCTGCGCAATTGCTGCACACGGAAGGGAAAGAGGGCGACTATGCCATTTCCACCCAGTGCATCGGTGCGGGTCAGGGCATCACAACTGTCTTGAAAAAATACACGCCCCCGAAACCGAAGGCTGCATAAGCGCGGTCTTTTGACGCACGGTTCTTGATCTGATTTTTTGCGAAGGAGTTTTTGACGATGGCGATTAAAAAAGCAGCCGTAATTGGCGCAGGTGTTATGGGTGCAGGTATTGCCGCACAGCTTGCCAATGCCGGTATTGAAGTCGAATTGCTGGATATCGTGCCCAAAGGCGCATCCGATCGTGATGTGATTTCCAAGGGCGCGGTTGAAAAGATGCTGAAAACCAACCCGGCCCCTTTGATGCACAAACGCAATGCCAAAAAAATCCGCGCGGGCAATACAGAAGATAATCTGGACCGTTTAAAAGATTGCGATCTAATCATCGAAGCCGTGCTGGAAGACCCCACCATCAAATCCAATCTGTTCAAAAAGATTGATGAAAACCGCAAGGCGGGTTCTGTTGTTGCGTCCAATACGTCTACTATTCCGTTGCAAACTTTGATTGAGGGCCAATCCGATGCCTTCAAAAAAGATTTTGTGATCACGCACTTCTTCAACCCGCCGCGTTATATGCCATTGCTGGAGCTGGTGACGTCCGAACACAACGCGCCGGAGATGGTCAAAGACATCACCGCGTTCATGGATGAAAAAATGGGCAAGGGTGTGGTTGTTTGTAACGACACCCCGGGCTTTATTGCCAACCGTATTGGCACGTTCTGGATTCAGGCATCGATCAACGAAGCGATTGACCGCAAACTGACAATCGAAGAAGCCGATGCCATTGTGGGCCGCCCGATGGGTATCCCGAAAACAGGTATTTTCGGTCTGGTTGATCTGGTGGGGCTTGATCTGATGCCGCATATCAGCAAAAGCCTGACAGAAAAACTGCCCGCCGATGACGGTTACGTCAAAATCGCGCGCCAGTCCCCCGTGATTGATCAGATGATCAAAGACGGCTACACAGGCCGCAAAGGCAAAGGCGGTTTTTATCGCCTGAATGACAAGCGCGAGAAATTGGCGGTTGATCTGGATACCGGCAAAGAGCGTCCTTCCGTTAAAGTTAAAATGAAAGCGGCAGAAAACGCCCGCAAAGGCGGTCTGAAAGGTCTTGTTGAAACCAAGGACAAGGGCGGTGATTACGCCTGGGCCGTGTTGAAGCAAACGCTGTGCTACGCCGCTGAACACGTACACACTATTTCCGGTGACATCACCGATGTCGATCAGGCGATGAAGCTTGGTTACAACTGGAAAGAGGGCCCGTTTGAGATGCTCGATAAAATGGGCGTGGATTATTTCATTAAACGCCTGAAGGCGGATGGTGAAAAAGTGCCCGCGTTCATCGAACAGGCCGCAGGTAAAAAATTCTACAAAACCGAAAACGGCAAACTGCAATTCCTGACCAAAACCGGTGACTATGCCGATGTGAAACGTCCGGAAGGTGTCTTGCTGTTGTCTGACATCAAACGTGCTTCCAAGCCGATTGTGAACAACACCAAAAACATTCCGGGCCTGGGCAAAATGGGCGCGGCATTGTGGGATGCGGGTGACGGCGTTTTGTGCCTCGAATTCACTTCCAAAATGAACTCGCTGGATCTCTACACGCTGAAAACCATCCACGATGCCTGTGACATCATCGAAAAAGGCAGCAAAAAAGGCAAAGACGGCCAGCCGTTCAAAGCACTTGTGATTCACAACGAAGGGGATGATTTCTCCGTCGGCGCGAACATTGGTGTTGCCATGCTGGCTGCCAAAGCCAAGCAATACTGGATTGTCGATAAAATGGTGAAGGGCGGGCAAGATGCTTACAAGCGTCTGAAGTACGCAAAATTCCCTGTGGTATCTGCGCCGTCCGGTAAAGCACTGGGTGGGGGTTGTGAAATTCTTTTGCACTCCCATCACGTACAGGCACATTCAGAAACATACATGGGCCTCGTTGAAGTCGGCGTTGGTTTGCTGCCTGCTTGGGGCGGCTCGACCGAGCTGATGACACGGGCTACACAAAATAAACGTATGCCCAAGGGCCCGATGCCGCCGGTGGCCGCTGTGTTTGAAACCATCTCGACTGCCAAAGTCGGCCTCTCTGCCTTCGAAGGCAAAGACCTGATGTATCTGCGCGAAACAGATGGCGTGACCATGAACAAATCGCGTCTTTTGGCCGATGCCAAAAAGAAAGCGCTGGAAATGGTGCCGGACTTCAAACCCGAAGTGCCCTACGAAATGACATTGCCCGGCCCTGCTGGGGCTGCTGCACTGAACATGGCTGTCGACGGTTTTTACCTGAAAGGCCAGGCAACGCCCTATGACGTTGTTGTGTCTGGCAAGGTTGGTGAAGTTTTGACGGGCGGCGACAAAGCCGGCCCCGGCGTGAAAGTATCGCAAGACTACCTGCGTGAACTGGAGCGTAAACACTTCATGGAACTGGTGCATGATCCGCGCACGGTTGCGCGTATCGAAACCATGTTGAAAACAGGTAAACCCTTGCGTGAAAAACCGGTTGCGGGTGTGCGCGCCCAGCAGCTGCGTGAAGAGGCGGACAAGCCCGGTTTCTTTGCCCGCGTGGTGACAAACCCGCTGCGCCGCGTTTTTGGCAAAGCGGCCAAACCGCCTGCAAATGACAACAAAGGCCTGACAGCGGATAAGAAGGCACAGGTCAATTGGCCCCACATCAAACAGCCGAAAAAGTAATTTAAGGCTTATTTATAAATACTTAAGATAAAACCCGTGATTGTCAGTGATCGCGGGTTTTATCTTAAGTGATTGATATTTTTTAATAAAATATGATCAATGGGGGTCTCATTTGCTTTCTTGACAAATACGGGCGTCTGTCATATTCCTATTGGCTACTGGACGTTTGAAAGATTCTTTTTTCAAGCACCGCGGATGTAGCTCAGGGGTAGAGCGCAACCTTGCCAAGGTTGAAGTCGAGGGTTCAAATCCCTTCATCCGCTCCACTCTCCCTCTCATAAAATTTTTCCTAAAATACGGCTGTCGCGCGCAGGGTTTATATATGCGTTGCGGTATAATCTTGAAGAAACCGGTTTAGGGGGTCTGTCATGCTTTTCATCCGCTGTTTTTTTATGGCCTGCGCTTTTTGTCTGGCGTTTGGGGTAACATCTGCGCCTGTTCAGGCAGAAGGCAAATTGCGCAATCTCTTGAAGGCCCGCAGCGGCGGGGAGGGTGAACGTGGCGGCAGTTTGATGAACATGCTGTCCGATAATGGCGGCAGTGGCAGTTGCGCCGACCGCGATGCACAAATTAATAAAGCGCTTAAAGGAGTGCTTGGCAAACGGGCTTATGGCCCGGCGGCGGATATTAAAGATGTAGCCTATGGGCCCAACCACCGCCAGAACATGGATGTGTTCTATCCGAAGAAGAAAACAGAAAATGCCCTGGCGCCGATCATTGTCATGGTGCATGGCGGCGGTTGGTGTGTGGGCGATAAAGCGTTTAAGGGTACCGTGGAAAGCAAGATCGAACGTTGGTTGCCCATGGGCTTCATGTTCATATCTCTGAATTACCCGATGGTGCCCGAAGGTTTAAGCGCGCTGCAACAGGCCGATGAAATTGCAAAAGCCACAGCTTTTATTCAAAAAAATGCCAGCAGCTGGGGTGGGGATCCGGATAAAATTATAATGATGGGTCATTCAGCGGGGGCGCACCTTGTGTCCTTGGTGAATGCAGACAGCAGCATCCGTGACCGCCAAGGAATGCGCCAGACATTGGGCACAGTGTCTTTGGATGCCGGTGCGGTTGATGTGCCGCGCCAGATGCCGAATGTTTTTCCGCCGCTGAAGGAGCGTTATAAAGAAGCTTTTGGCACCGCTGAAGCGGGCTGGATCAAAGCATCGCCGCATCACCAGCTTGATGCAAAAGCAGCCCCATGGCTGGGCGTGTGTTCAACGACAAGACCGGATGACCCATGTGGTCAGGCACAATCCTATGCAGAAAAAAGCAATGGCATGGGCATTTTTGCACAACCTTTGCCAGAGGCCATGAATCACGGTGCGATCAATAAAGACCTGGGGCAGCCGGGCCAGTATACAAAAGATGTGGAAAATTTTATGGCGCGCCTGGATCCGGCTGTGGCGGTATTGTTGTCGGGCCGCTAAGCAGTTAGCCGCTATTTGAACTCTACTTTTTTCGCTTCCGGTGCTTTTATGCGGCGCTCTGGCCCTGTGTAGCCGTCAAGGCCTACGCGGCGGTCCGGCCCGATATAGGTATCGCAGACCACAAACGGACGCGGCTCTTCAATAATACGCTCGATCTTGCGGGCCAGACTTTTGGCCGTAAATGGTTTGACCAGATATTCCGATATGCCGGCATCCCGCGCGCGCAACACGCGGTCTTTGTGGCCGGAGCCGGCTGTCATTATAATCGGCACAAAAGGGTTCGGACTTTTTTCCGATGTGCGGATTTTTTTGGTCAGCTCAATTCCCCGGTCCGGGTTTTGCATCCAGTCGATGATGACCATATCAAAACTGTCGCCGGAAAATTTGGTGAAACCTTCCTCGACGGAATACGCGCCGTAGATATTGACATCCGGCACCGTAAACATGCTCAAGACACCGCGCAGCAGCTCAAACAGTTCGGGTGAGCTTTCAACGATGAGGATTTTGACATTTTTGAAGTTATAACTCATGTGCAGATCATACAATGCTATGCGTGTTGCTGTGCCGGGCTGTAAAAAATAAATGGCGGACCGTTTTGAGCCTGATTAAACGGCAAAGTAAGCAGTTATGAAAAAATAGAGACCAGATCGGCACCAGATCGGCAATTGACAGAAGCCGTTGAAAGCCACAAAATGCGGCATCTTCAATAATAAAGATATAAACCGAATCAAATCGGGCCGGCGGTGTGTATGGGTGTGGTGTCAGAATGACCTGCATTTGAAAAGGACCCGCCGCTGATGAGCATCATCAAAAAAATTCGTGAAATGAAACAGGAAATGACCCGCTGGCGCCAAAAGCTGCACGCGGAGCCGGAATTGGCGTTTGAAGAACGCAAAACCGCCCGTTTTGTCACACGCCAATTACAGATGTTCGGCATGGATGAAATTCACGGCATGGCAAAAACCGGCGTGATCGGTGTGCTGCACGGCAAATCCGGCCCCGCCACCAAAGACAATGGCAAAAAAGCCATTATGCTGCGCGCGGATATGGATGCGCTGCCCATTCAAGAAGCAAGCGGTGCCCTGCACGCCTCGCGCAACCCCGGTGTGCATCATGCCTGCGGCCATGATGGCCATATGGCGATGTTAATGGGCGCTGCCAAACACCTCGCCGATACGCGTGATTTTGACGGTACCGTCTATTTTGTTTTCCAGCCTGCCGAAGAACATATTGGCGGTGCCAAGGAAATGATCAAAGAAGGTATTTTCACCAAATTCCACATTGATGAAGTCTACGGGATGCATAATTTTCCCAACCTGCCGCTGGGCATGATGGCAACAGTTGAAGGCCCCATGCTGGCCGCAAACGATGATTACAAAGTTGTGATGACGGGCCTTGGCGGCCACACAGCACGCCCGGAAGAGACGAATGATTTGATTGCGGCCGCCAGCGAAGCGATTGTGGCGATCAAGGAAATGTTGAAAAAAGAGGTCCCAGCCGGAGAACCTGCGGTATTGTCTGTTTGTGCCGTACATACCGAAGGCATTGCCAACAATGTGCTGCCAGATACCATTGAATTTAACGGCAGTATTCGTAGCTTTGATAAAGCGCTGCACCAGAAACTGAAACAAAAAATGATTGATATCATCGAAGCCGCCGCCGATAAACACGGCGCGGAAGTAGATATCTCGTTTGAAAATGGTTATCCGGTTTTGGTGAATTCAAAACTGGAAACAGAATTTGCACTGGGGGTTGCCAAAGATCTGGTGGGTGATCAAAAAGTGATGAACCCCATTCCGCGCACCTTGGGTGTTGAAGATTTTGCTTTTTTTCTCGAGAAAAAGCCCGGTAATTTCATCGCCCTTGGCACCGGCCCGACGGACGGCACCAAAGCACCTGATATCCACAGCGCGAAATATGATTTTAATGATGCAGCCCTGCCGATCGGGGCCAGCTATTGGGTCCGTTTGGTTGAAAAAGCCTTGCCGCTCAATCCGCCTGCTGCTGTGCCGCCCGCACCGCCCTCTCATGGCACGCCAGGGGCACCTGGCATGTAACAATTCTGTAACGGGCCAGATTATCCGGCCCGTTTTTTTTCAAGACGGTGCTTTTTTGCCCGAAACGTCTTGAGTTTTCGCGTCTGAACCCTTTATTCTCAAATCAGGGATTCGCCGTAATATCCGGCGTCAGACGTCAAGCCATGCAAGTCATCGAACAATTCAGCCAGGGAAAGACCGGCGACGATAGCCTGAACGAAGATAAGGTTGTCGTCACAGATTATTTTATCGCCGTGTTGGACGGCGTGACATCCCGCCGTGGCCAAATGTTGCAAGGCATGACCAACGGCCGCTTTGCCGCCCATACCATCGCCGCAGAAATTGCCCGTATGCCCCGCAACATCAATGCGCGCGGTGCGGTGGATCATCTGACAGAACGTCTGCGCACCCATTCTGAACAAGTTGCAGCAGCCGAAAACAAGGCTTTTGGTGATTCATTGCGTCGCCCTGCTGCGGCCATGGTCATGTATTCACGTGTGCGCCGCGAAATCTGGCGCGTGGCAGACCCGGCCTTTATGATAGATGGCACGGTGAATGAAAAAACCTTCCCGCAGGAACAAAACTGGTGTGATCTGCGCCGCGCTTATATTCATGCGCGTTTGGCCAAAGGCGAGACGGAAGATTTCCTGCGTGACAATGACCAAACGTGGGAGCTTTTATCCCCCATGATGGCGGAATTCAAAAATTTTACAAATTACGACGGCCCCTTTGGTTACGGCGTTTTGAATGGTGCACATGTGCCCGATGTGCATGTAGAGGTGTATAACGCCGATCACGCACGCGAAATTGTATTGGCCAGCGATGGCTACCCCCGTGTTTTTGGCACATTTGAGGAAACCGAGCGTTTTTTGCAATACGTGGTGACAGAGGATCCGTTGATGTACCGCCTGTATCCGCAAGTGAAGAGCGTCAAAAAAGGTTACGTGTCTTTTGATGACCGCAGCTATGTCAGGTTCCTGCCCTGATGTCGGAGACGATTAAAATTGTGCCAACGCCCGAACCTTTGGCCGCGCGCCTTGCCGCCTTGGGGATTGAAAGCATCACATACGCACACCCGCCGGTTTTTACAGTGGAAGAGGGCGCAGATTTCAAACATAAAATTCCGGCAGGCCACACCAAAAATTTATTTCTGAAAGACAAGAAGGGCCAAATCTGGCTTGTGACCGCACAGGCAGATACGCAAGTGGACCTGAAAGCTTTGCCCGCCCGCATGGGGGCGGGCCGGCTGTCTTTTGGGTCGGCTGAATTGTTGCAGGCGGTTTTGGGGGTTGTTCCGGGTTCTGTCACACCGCTTGCCCTGATAAATGACGCAGCGCAGCAAAATGTGCGTTTTGTGCTGGATGAAAAGCTAATGGATTTTGATCTGGTCGGCTGTCATCCCTTACGCAATGACTATACCACCTGTTTGTCACCCCAGAATCTTTTGCGGTTTATCAAAGATCTGGGCTATGCGCCCCAAATATTGCCGCTGGGCAGTACGGATACGATCAAGATTGCCTAAAAAGCCGTAATGCTTAAAAAGATTGATTTTAAAGGCATTGGCTTTATCTAAATGCTCAGGTGCTGTTATAATTGCCAGCATCAAGAACAAGCCTTCGGACAGGGACGGACATGCTGGATTTAACTTCATTACAAACCAATGCAGGCCAAGTGTCTGTGCATATCCACGACACGCACACAGAAGCGTTTGAAACGGATGTGCTGGCTGTTTCCATGCACACGCCGGTGATTGTCGATTTTTGGGCAACATGGTGCGGGCCTTGCAAACAATTGATGCCGGCACTGGAAAAAGTTGTGACCGCAGCAAGCGGTGCCGTGAAAATGGTGAAGGTGGATATTGATAAAAACCCTGAACTTGCCCAGATTTTCCGGGTGCAATCTGTGCCGACTGTTTATGCTTTCTGGCAGGGCCAGCCGGTCGATGGCTTTATGGGCGGCAAGCCCGAGAGTGAATTAAAAGCTTTTGTGGACAAGCTCCTCAAACTTGCCGCCGCACAAAAACCGGCAGAGCAAAAAGAAAAAGTTGATATAGCGCCGATGATGGAAACCGCCGAAAAACATCTGGCCGATGGTGAATATACTGAAGCTCTTGCAGCATACAGCACGGTTTTGGATCTGGCGCCGGATAATATGGCGGCCATGGCCGGGATTGGCTGGTGCTTTGTGGCTGAAAAATCTTTGGAAGGCCTTGCAGAGTTATTGTCGCAATTAACGCCGGAGCAAAAGCAGGACCCGGCTGTCAAAGGCCTTGGTTTTCTGATGACACAGGCTGAAGATATGGATGTGGCCGCCCCTGAAACCCTGCAAGCAGCTGTTGATAAAAAACCTGCCGATCTTGCCGCACGGTATGATCTGGCGCGCGCGCATCTGGCGGGGTTGAATGTCGAGGGTGCCATTGCCGAGCTGGTGGAACTCACCCGCCGTAACCGTGAGTGGGAAGACCAAAAAGCCCGCAAACTGCTTTTGGACATTTTTGATGCACTGGGCCCCAAACATCCGCAAACAGCGCTGGGCCGCCGGCAGCTGTCTGCTGTTTTGTTTTCCTGATATACCGGAGATATAGGTATGACAGAGGCTTTTGACATTTCATTTAACGACCTGCCGCAGGACATTCCGCTGTTCCCGCTGCCGCGCGTTATTTTGTTGCCGCGTGTGCAGTTGCCACTGAATATTTTCGAACCGCGTTATCTGGCCATGGTTGATAATGCCATGTCGTCGCATAAACTGATTGGCATGATCCAGCCGCAATCAGAAAGTGCCGAACAACCGTTGTGCAAAACAGGGGGTGCTGGCCGCATTGTTTCTTACAGTGAAACAGATGATGGCCGCTACCTGATTACCCTGAAAGGGGTGTGCCGCTTTACCTTGCCGGATGCGCCGGTTGAAACGATTGGTGGGTATTTGCAGGGCCGGCCTGACTGGCAGCCGTACAAGGCCGATTTCACCCCCGACACCCTGACAGATATTTGCCGTGAAACCATGGTGGGCAGCCTTCATGCTTATTTTGACCAGATGGGCATGTCTTGTGACCAGTGGGAACAAATCCGCCAGATCGGCTGCGAAAAGCTGATTTCAACGCTCAGCGTCGTCTGCCCGTTTGAATCCGAACATAAACAGGCCCTGTTGGAAGCGCCGACATTGGGCGAGCGGGCACGGCTTTTGCACGCCCTGTTGGAAGCCGCCGTGCGTGAAGGCGGTGAACCCGATGCGCCCCGTACCTGCCATTAAAAGATCAAGGAAACGCCATGCCCCATACGGTCAAAAAAACCGATCCCAAACTGTTGGAAATACTGGTCTGTCCGGTGACCAAGGCGCCCTTGGAATATGATGCGGAAAAACAAGAACTCATCAGCCGTCAGGCAGGCGTTGCTTTTCCGATACGGGATGGTATTCCTGTGATGCTGGTAGATGCGGCCCGCAAGCTTGATGTATAAAATCTGCCGCGCCCGTCCGTATTCAGTATAGAATAAAAGAAGCATGACTGACCGCATCTGGATATATGATTCAACCCTCTTCGCGGGTGACCGCGCCCCCGGCCATGCCTTGCGCCCGGATGACAAACTGCATCTGGCCGCCACGCTTGATGCCTTGGGCGTGGATGTGATTGAAGCCGGAATGCCGGCCGATGGCCCGGCGGCCGTGGAATCGATCCGGCGGGTGGCGGCGGTTCTTAAGAATGCCACTCTTTCCGTTTATTGCCGTACCTTGCCGCAGGATATTGCCGATGCTGCTGCCCTGGTGAAACCCTTGCGCCGCGCACGCTTGAATGTATTTACGCCTGTGTCGCAACAGCACATGAAATATAAACTGAACATGTCCGAAGCCGATGCGCTGGAAACGGTTAAAAACGGTGTAACCGCCGCCCGCCGTTATAGCGAAGATGTGCAATGGACCGCCGAGGATGCCACGCGCGCGGAAGACGATTTCCTTTGCCGCGCTGTTGAAACCGCCATTACAGCCGGTGCCATGGTGATCAATATAGCCGATACCGTGGGCTATGGCGTGCCTGGCGAGATGGCCAGTATTGTGCGGATGCTTAAAAAGCGCGTCCCCAATCTGGACCGTGCCGTGCTGTCGGTGGATTGCCCGAATGATCTGGGGCTGGCATTGGCCAATACGCTGGCGGCGGTCGAAGCCGGTGCACGTCAGGTCACTGTCACATTGGGGGGCATGGGGGCCCGTGCCGGGCATACCGCGCTGGAAGAAGTCGTTATGGCCCTGCGCACGCGGCAGGATAAATTGCAGTATGAAACCGCAGTGGTGTCGGAACGTTTTATTGCCGCCACCAAGCAACTGAGCGAGCTTGCAGGTTTTCCCATCCCGCCCGGCAAGCCGGTTGTGGGTTTGAATGTTTTTTCACAAGAATCCGGCATTCACACCGATGGCCGCGCGTATGAAATTATGACGCCAGAATCTGTGGGCCGCGAAAAAACCGATCTGGTCATCGGCAAATACGCCAGCAGCAGTGCCTTTCGTGCCAAGCTGCGCACCTTGGGGTTTGAGCTGGATGATCTGGCTTTTGCTGCTGCTTTTTTACGGTTCAAAGATTTTGCCGAACGCCGCCGCCGTGTCAGCGATGATGATCTGGTTGTGATTGCAACCTCCACCGAAGGCCTGCCGAGTGAGCGTATTTCTTTTATCTCCATGGGTGTGAAATCAGGCTCCTTCGGCCCGCAAGAGGCGGAGCTGGAGGTGGAAATTGATGGCAAGCGCAACAAAGCCCGTGCCGTTGGCAAGGGCCCGGTTGATGCCTGTTTCAAGGCCATTCGCATTTTGGTGCCGCATGACGATGTGGTGCTGACCAACTATGAACTCAAGGCATTGACGCAAGGATCCGATGCCAAGGGCGAAGTGGTCGTGCGTCTTACGGGGGATGGCCATAGTTACAACGGTGTCGGGGTTGATGCCGATGTGATTGTGGCATCGTGCCGTGCTTATATTGATGCCCTTAACCGCTTGCTGGCAGGTCGGGATGCTCAAAACGCTCACGCGCAGGCTTAAACCACCACCGCCACCCGCCAGCATTGATGGTGTGCGTGTGGCACCCAACATGCGCGCGCGCCGGCTGGCGCTGCGGGTGGATACGCGCAAAGGTGATATCGCCCTTACATGGCCGCGCCGCTGCACACTGGCCGCTGCCCAGAAATTCGTGCGCGAGAACAAGGCATGGATCGCCGAACAGCGTGCCAAGCTGGTGCCCATGCGCCCCTTTGAAGCAGGCATTACACTGTCCATCGCAGGTGAAAAATATACGATTGTGCACAAAACAGGCCGTGGTTTGACAAGACTGGAAGGCCACCGGTTGATTGTACATGGCGATCCGGCCCACCTGTCCCGCCGGGTGCGTGATTTTTTGAAAAAAGAAGCCGTGCGGGTGATGCAGGCCCTGTCCGATAAAAAAGCCGCCAAGCTGGGGCTGAAACCCACATCCGTGCGCGTGCTGGACCCGCGTTCCCGTTGGGGTTCCTGCGGGCCGGATGGCAAACTGATGTTTTCGTGGCGGCTTATTCTTGCCCCCTACGATGTGCTGGATTATCTGGTCGCCCATGAAGTCGCCCATCGCAAACAAATGAACCATGGCCCCAAATTCTGGGCACTGTGCGATACGCTGGCGCGTGACATGACAGCGTCGCGCCGCTGGCTGAACGATTACGGCCAGTCCCTGATGGTCTGGGGCTAAACAAAAACCCCCGAAGTTGCCTTCGGGGGTTTTGCTGTTAAAGCGTGCTGTTATGAAGATTACTCTTCGTCGGCAGCATCATCTTCTTTTTTCGCTTTCTTGGCGGCTTTTTTGGGGGCTTCTGCTTCATCAGATGCATTGGCACCTTTTTTCTGCAGGGCAGCGCCCAGAATGTCGCCAAGGGATGCGCCTGAATCGGAAGAACCGTATTCGGCCATCGCTTGTTTGTCGTCATCGATCTCTTTTTGTTTGATCGACAGTTCCAGCTTGCGGCCGGAGCGGTCCACTTTCAGCACTTTGGCATCCAGTTTTTCGCCGACAGCGAAGCGGTCAGGACGTTGCTCGGAACGCTCGCGGGACAGGTCACCTTTCTTGATGAAGCCGGTCAGCTTGTCGTTCACGGATACTTCCAGACCTTTGTCTGTGCTGGCTGTGACTGTGCAAGTCACGATACCGCCTTTGGCAACGCCGCCCAGTGCATCTGCAAACGGATCACTGTCCAGTTGCTTGATACCCAGGGATACGCGTTCTTTGTCAGCGTCGATTTCGAGGATCTTGACTTTAACGTTGTCCCCTTTCTTGAAGGCTTTGATGGCTTCTTCGCCAGCTTCACCCCAAGACAGGTCAGACAAATGCACCATGCCATCGATCTGGTCGCCGATACCAACAAACAAACCGAATTCGGTAATGTTGCGGATTTCGCCTTCCAGAACGTCGCCGGCTTTTTTGTCAGCCGCGAATTTCAGCCACGGGTTTTCCGTGCACTGTTTCAGGCCGAGAGAGATGCGGCGTTTTGTCAGATCGATATCGAGAACCTGAACTTCCACTTCCTGGCTGGTGGAAACGATTTTGCCAGGGTGTACGTTCTTTTTGGTCCAGGACATTTCGGATACGTGAACCAGACCTTCGATACCATCGCCGAGTTCGACGAATGCACCGTAGTCAGCAATGTTCGTGACGCGGCCTGTATAGCGCTCGCCGATCTTGAACTTGCCGTCCACATCACCCCAAGGATCGCCTTCCAGCTGTTTCATGCCAAGGCTGATACGCTGGGATTCTTCGTTGAAGCGGATGATTTTGACGTTGACGGTTTGGCCAACAGACAAAACTTCGGACGGGTGGTTGATACGTTTCCAGGAGATGTCTGTGACGTGCAGCAGGCCATCGACGCCACCCAGGTCAATAAACGCACCGTAATCGGTGATGTTTTTGACCACACCTTGCAGCTCTTGACCTTCTTTCAGGTTGGAGACCAGCTCGGAGCGGGCTTCAGCGCGGGACTCTTCCAGAACAGCGCGACGGGACACAACAATGTTGCCACGCTGGCGATCCATTTTCAGGATCAGGAAGGGCTGCGGTGTACCAAACAGCGGGGAGATGTCGCGCACAGGGCGGATATCCACCTGGCTGCCGGGCAGGAACGCAACAGCGCCGTTGAGGTCGACTGTGAAGCCACCTTTGACGCGACCGAAAATAATACCGGTGACGCGTTCGGTTGCTTTGTGCTGCTTTTCCAGCAGAATCCAGCTTTCTTCGCGGCGGGCTTTTTCACGGGACAGAACAGCTTCGCCGTCCTTGTTTTCCAGACGTTCAACGAAGACCTCGACTTTGTCGCCTTTTTTGATTTCAGCGCGCACACCGGCGGCACCAAATTCGCGCAAAGGAATGCGGCCTTCGGATTTCAGACCGACATCCAGTGTGACGAAATCATCGTCAACGGCAATGACGGTGCCTTCGACGACGTTGCCTTCGAAGGATTTGACGTCTTTCAGTGTTTCGTTCAATAAGGACTCAAAGCTCACGCTTTCGCCCGTGATATCTTGAACGGAGATATCATCAATAATTCTTGCGGCTACTTTTGCCATGTTAGGGGATCTCACTTTACATATAGAATACGCTGCCAAGGCCGCCATGCGGCACCCGAGCCTTGGACATCGTTGGGGACAAGTGATAGGGATTCTTGTGCAAAGAGTCAATGTTTTAGAGGTAAAACAGTTGTTAAAGCAGGAAATTGCATCACAAAGGGCCGTAAATGGCATCCGGTGGGCATCGGGCACAAAAAAACCCGCAAAATCTGCGGGTTTTTTGCGGTATTTGGGCAAATATCAGAAGTTTTTCTGGTTTTGCAAAATATTGGGCATTTTGTTGTCGTTGGTTTCCGACAAAAAGCGGGAGCGGATGATATTGATGGCCTCATCCAGTGTCGCGGCCGGGTTCAATGTGGTGGTATCCAGCACATAGGCATCGGCAGCCGTTGTGGCCGGGGCCACGCTGCGGGTCTGATCACGTTCATCACGGCGCTTCACGTCAGCCAGTACCTGGGCAAGGTTGGTGGTTGCACCTTTGTCGGCGCTGGTTTCTTTCAATTCTTCATGGCGGCGGCGGGCGCGCTCTTCCACAGTGGCGGTTACAAAAAACTTGATGTCGGCATCGGGACAGATCACGGTGCCAATGTCGCGGCCATCCAGCACCGCGCCGCCCACAGCGCCTGGCGGGTTTTGGGCAAATTCACGTTGATAATCCAAAAGGGCTTCGCGCACTTCAGGGATGGCGGCCACTTTGGACGCAGCGTCCGATACTTCGGGGGAGCGCAAGGCGGGGTTTGCCAGCAATTCAGGGGTCAGGTTGCGGCGGATAATATCAACCGCCATGGAAACATCGGCCCAGCTGGACGGGTTTCCGCCGGTCTCGATCACAGCCAGCCCCACAGCGCGATAGAGGGCCCCTGTATCAAGGTAAGCATAGCCAAGGCGTTCAGCCAGCCGGCGCGCCAGCGTGCCCTTACCGGAGGCCGCAGGGCCATCTACGGCAATGATCATTTTCTTCTCGGGTGCTTCGGCAATGCCGGCAGCAGGGGTGTGTTTCTGGGGCATAAAATCTGTTTTTCTAAAACTGGCGCTGAACATATCTAAAAAATCCCCCAAAAACGTAAGCTGAAAGCAAGGTTAACCCCTATTAACCCTTTATTGAGTAAAGTTAACATAACATTAACAGGGGCGCAACCGCAGAAAGGATATACCATACCAAAGCCCTTGATTTCAATGGTATTTTACCAGATTTTGCTCCCCATCCGCTTCAGCAAAACCGCGCAGATCTTTGTATATATAGAACGAATCGTGTTTTTGGACGGCTGTTTGTCTTTAAAAAAGTTGCAGGTGTTCTGCAATTCTAGTCAGATGGTTAAAACAAGGGGGCGGGCATGTCAGGCAAAAGCCGGAAAAAGTTCTTATACGCTGTTTTCATTCTGGGTTTGTGGCTGGCAGGTGTGAACCCTGTCAGTGCAGATGAAAGCAAGCCTGTGTTCCAAGGCGGGCTCACCCTGAACCGTGAAGTTTTTCATGAAACAGTACTGTTTAACACCTTTGTTGAAACGGCGATCAGCAAGACCATACCGGGTATACAACCGCCACCGCTTGAAAAACAAATAGCCGGGCCGATACCACCTGGTCGCTCGGAAGCAGAACTGTTTGTAGACGAACAGCCGTGGGATGTTCTTTATGCAGAAGATAGCTTTTATAAAAAATATCCGTGGCTGGCTGAATATTTATATCGTCAGAAAGGCGTGCCGGATTATGCGGTGATTAACAAATGGACAAAGCCCATCCGCATTTCTTTCGGCTATCCGAATAATTTGAAGCTTTATGCTTTGCCGAACGTGCCTGCGGAAATTTTAAAAAGTTATAAGACGTATCAGGAGTTTCCCGTTCCCCCACTCGGCGCGTTTCTGACAGATAGAAATGTCGAAGAAGAAAGTTGGCATACTCAGTTTTATCGGGAGTCACCAGCGGTAACTAAAATAATTAGATATACTTATGAAACCGCTGAAAAGGAAGTGATGAGACACACCAGCTTGCTCTCGTCGCTCACCAAACTTCCCGTGACATATGTCACACAAGAAAAAGATGACAAAGAGAATCCAGCGGAAATAAGGATTATTTTAGTAAAGAGCTCGCAAAGGGAAACATGTGAGAAAGACAATTGGAAAACGATGTTTAAACATCGCGTGCCGCCAGATAGTTTCAACCGTCATCTTGTTAAGGTCTGCACTTCCACTGGTGGAGGGCTGAGTGCCACGTACACGCATAGTTTCCGTGATGATTTCGAGCAGTACCTGACAACGCGGGTTGTGTTTACCGCAGGTTCAGAACAGCAGGTGGATGGCTATTTATTGCCAGCGGCAGATAACAGCATTGGCATGGCCTTTTGCTTCATTAATGCTTTCCACCCGCCGGAAATACTGCAGGCATTGGTGCGCGAATGTTTGGTCAGATCAATGGGCCTGCCGGAATCCAGCGACACGAGAAGTGTGTATTACAGACATGCCATCACCTCGCTATGGAATGATCCGCTCACAAAACCCCAGCGAGAAAACAGAAACTTGTTCAAAGCACCACCGGAGATGACGGTGCTGGACCAGCACCTCCTGCGCACACTTTATCATCCTGCCATCAAGCCGGGTATGACAACGATGGAGCTGGGACAGCTGCGCAACTAAGCCGTCTGCGCCTGTTCTTCTGTCTGGCGGATATCTGCGCCGAGGCTGTTGAGCAGATCACCAAAGCCGGGGAAGCTGGTGTTGATTGTATCGGCATCATCAACCATCACAGGTTCCAGCGTGGCCATGCCCATGACCAGAAAGCTCATGGCGATGCGGTGGTCCAGGTGTGTGGTCACCATGCAGCCGCCTTTGGGCTTGCGGTCTGTGCGGCCCCGCACCAGCAAAGTATTTTCCCCCATCTCCACATCCACGCCTGCAGCTTGCAGGCCAGCGACAATGGCGGCGAGGCGGTCGGATTCTTTGACGCGCAATTCATCAAGGTCGGACATAAACGTCGGGCCGTCGGCAAAACTGGCGGCCACGCTCAGGATCGGGAATTCATCAATCATGGACGGCACGCGTGCGGGCGGCACAGTCACGCCAGATAGCTTGCTGTGGCGCACGCGGATATCTGCCGTGGGTTCGCCCGATAAATCGCGCTGGTTTTCAAATGTAATATCCGCGCCCATCTCGATCAGTGTTGTATAAAGCCCCGCGCGCAAAGGATTGATAGAAACTTGCGGCAGAACAATGTCGGAGCCGGGCACGATGAGGGCGGCCACAGCTGCAAAGCCAGCGGAGCTTGGGTCCGCCGGTACAATTACGTGCTGGCCTGTCAAGGTCGGGCGGCCCGTCACGGTGGCGGCGTTGGAGCCGTCTTCTTGCAAGGTGCTGGAAACGTCTGCGCCAAAAAATTGCAACATGCGTTCTGTATGATCACGTGTCGGCAAGGGCTCGACAGCGGTTGTTTCATCGGTGCTGCGAAGCCCTGCCAGAATAACGGCGGATTTCACCTGTGCGGAGGCGACGGGTAATGTGTAGCGAATGGCCGTCGGGTTTTCACAGCCGGTGATGGTCAGCGGCAGTTTGCCGCCATCTGTGGCTTCAATTTTTGCACCCATGCTGGCAAGCGGGGTGATCACGCGGCCCATCGGGCGGCGGCTGAGCGAGGCATCGCCCGTAAACGTCACAGAAATCGGGTAACCCGCCACAAGCCCCATCAGCAAGCGCGTAGATGTGCCACTGTTGCCAAGGTAAATGGGGTCTTTGGGTTGCTGCAGGCCTTTGTCGCCAATGCCTGTCACATGCCACATGCCGCCTGCGTTTTCGGGTCGGCGGATGGTGACACCCATGGCGCGCAGGGCATCTGCGGTATGCAAAACATCTTCGCCTTCCAAAAGGCCAATGATGTGGGTTTCCCCATTGGCCAGCGCGCCGATCATCAAGGACCGGTGCGAAATGGATTTATCCCCCGGTACACGGCAGATGCCGGAAAGACCGTCGGGATTGGAAATGGGATGTGATGCAAGACCTGTCATGTCGCCAGCATATCGGATGCGGTATTAAAAATCCACGGGGATTGCAAACGGGATGCACGTTGAAGGCAGCTTTTTTAAGCGCCTTTGTCTTCCACAATTTGCAGCGGGGTATTTTTGGCAAGGTTACGGTTGTAATTGACGATGTATTCGCGGAACAGGTCCTGCGGCAGGGGTTTGGTGTATTTAAAGCCCTGTACTTCGTCGCAGCCTTCTTCGCGCAGGAAATCTTCGTGGTCGATCGTTTCCACGCCTTCGGCAATTACCTTCAGGTTCAAGCTGTGGCCGAGGGTAATGATCGTTTTGGCAATCATGCGGTCATCGTTGTTGATGAGCGCGTTGCGGATAAAGGATTGGTCAATCTTCAGGCGGTCAATCGGGAACTGGCGCAGATAGCTCAAGGATGAATAGCCCGTGCCAAAGTCATCCACCGCAAGTTCTACGCCCAGTTTGTGCAGCTGCTGCAAAATGTCGATGGCTGTTTGCATGTTTTCCATGAACACGCTCTCGGTGATTTCCAGCTCCAGATATTTCGGGTCCAGCCCGCTTTCTTTCAGGGCATCGGCTGTCAGGCGCACAATGTCTGCGCGGTGGAACTGCACACCTGAAATGTTCACGGCCATGCGGAAGGGCGGCAGGCCTTTGTCTTGCCAGCCTTTGTTCAACTTACAGGCGGTTTTCAAGACCCATTCACCAATTGGTACAATCAGGCCGGATTGTTCGGCGACGGGAATAAAGTCGGCGGGCGAAATAAATCTGCCGCCTTCTTTGCTGTTATCCGGATGCCACCAGCGCAAAAGGGCCTCCGCGCCAATCAGTTCACCCGTGCGCAGATCAAACTGCGGATGAAAATGCAGGCGCAGCTGGTTTTCATCCAAAGCGTTGCGCAAGTCACGCAGCATTTGAAAGCGCTGTTGAACGGCAATGTCGAAATCTTCGGAATAATAGCGCACAGTATCACGGCCTTCTTCCTTGGCACGGTTGAGCGCAATATCCGCATTTTTCATGATCTGGCGGCCTTCGATGCCATCATCGGGGCAATGGGCCACACCGACAGATACGCGAATTTGAAAACGTTCTTGCATGATGCTGACAGGCTCTGCCATGGCATTAAAAATCCGGTCCACAAGCCCTGCGCTGTCCGGGTTTTCGGCATCCAGCAGGACCATGGCCGTAAATTCATCCGCGCTCGCCCGGGAAATCAAGGAGGCGTCCGGCAGGGCCTTGACGAGACGTTTGCCAATCGCTTCCAGCAGTTTATCGCCAAATTCATGCCCCATTGTGTCGTTGATGTCTTTGAAATGGTCAAGATCAATGGCGAAAATGGCAAGGCGGTGTTCTTCTTCGGCCACTTTGTGACGGATGGCATCATCCAGTTTTTCAAGGAAGAAGGTTCGGTTGGGCAGCCCCGTCAGGTTATCGTAATAGGCAAGCTTGTGAATTTTATCTTCCGCCTGGGAGCGTAATTTGCGCAAGTTATGCGCGTTTTGACGGATCAGATCATTGGCAATCCGTATGGCAATGCCCACTTCGTCACCTGTCTCGGTGCGCGGCCGTTGGATTTCGGGCTTCTCCGGATTTTTGGCGGCATTGAGCAAGTTGTTGCGCAAGACCATGACGGGCTCCAGCAACCACTGGCCCAGCGCCATCATCAAAACACTGGTGACCAAACCCGAGAGCAAAACCAGAATAACAACTGATTGATGGATATACTGTTTGAGCAAAGGCGCAATACTGTCTGTATAAAGACGCGTGACAATATAATACGGTCTGCCCACATCCTTGGGCGTTAGCAGTATTTCGTATTGTTCTTTATTGGCTGTTATATATTCTTTTTGCGGTGACATTAAATTGCTGGAAGGACGCAACAGCGTTTGCTCGCCATACAATTGGATCAGGTTATGATCCAGCCCGTATATGGCGATGCCGCTGATCATGGTTTCGGCAAAGAGCCTGTCCGCGGAGCCTGCTTTGATGGGTGTTGTTAACTGGTCCCGCGTATTGTCCATGGCGGCGGCGATAAACACACGGCTGAGTTCGCGCAGCTCGGCCAGTTTTTGTTGTTCGAAGTCGCGTGCCGTGACCATTAAAACAGCCGCCTGTACGGTCAAAATCGTTAAAAAGACGGTGATGGTGATGCGCCAGCTGATACGGCTGCGCCAGATTTGGGACGGCGATGCGAAGCCCTGCCAGAATGAAGCAGAACGGAACTGGTCCTTCATGCGTGGTGAAGGTACCGCACCGGTTTTGCCTGCCGGGCGTGTATCTGGATTGTTGTAAGTCAAATAGAACCCCTGTAACCCCAGTCCGTATGACAGCGTCGCTCTGATATTTTTCAAGACATGAAAAACCGACAACTTAATTAAAATTGTATCTAATGACGCTTAAGAAAGTATGTAGCGGCCCGTTAGATACCATAATTGCGTTAACGGTTGTTCTTCTACTGCATTGAAATAAAACAAAGTTATTTTATTTCAGGCGCAGCATTCCAGTTTTGGCGGCGTGATGTCGCTTTCATCCCGGATGGTTGATTCTATCAAGGTTTCGGCAAAACGCACGGCTTTTCCGGGCGGATTCGCAGAAACGTTGCTCGGCACTTCCTGATCCCACATAATCACGCGGCCCCGCAAGATTGTGCCCTGCACCTGTCCGGTTGCTTTAAACCCGTTAAAGGGGGTCCAGCCGCATTTGCTTTTGATGTACCGGTCGCTCAAGACGTGGGTGGCTTGTAAATCGACAACCGCAAAATCCGCATCGTAGCCAGCGGCAATGCGACCCTTGTTGTTGATCTGGTACACGCGCTGCGGGCCATGGCACAAAAGATCAACCAGGCGCAGTAAAGACAGCTTGTCGTTTGCCACATGTGTCAGCATGACGGGCAGCATGGTTTGTACACCCGGCATTCCGCTTGGTGATGCGGGATAGGCCTGCGATTTTTCTTCCAATGTATGTGGTGCGTGGTCTGATCCCAGTGTATCCACAGTGCCATCGGCAATCGCGCGCCAGAGTGCATCTTGATGGGCCTGCGTGCGAATAGGCGGGTTCATTTGGGCACGGGTGCCCATGCGGTCATAGCATTCTTCTGCATTCAATGTCAGGTGCTGCGGTGTGGTCTCCACCGTGGCAATGTCTTTGTGGCCCTTTAAATATAGCATTTCATCGGCGCTGGTGGTGTGCAAAAAATGCAGGCGGCGGCCAGCTTTGCGGCCCAGTGTCACAGCGCGTTGCACGGCCAGCAATGCGCATTCAGCGTCCCGCCATACAGGGTGATCGGCGACACTGCCGCTTTGCTCCACAATATATTTGCGTGATTTCAGGCGGGATTCATCTTCGGCATGTAAGCAAAGCCTGCGCGTGCCGTTCTTAAAAATCTTTAAAAGTGTTTCATCTTCTGCGGCCAGCAGTGCACCTGTGGATGACCCCATAAACACTTTCACACCGGCACAACCGGGCAGACGTTCCAAAGCGTGCAGGTAATGGGCATTGCCATCACACCCGCCAATGTAATAGGCATGGTCGCAAAACATACGCCCATGCCCGGCCAGTAATTTTTCCTGATGCGTGCGGGCGGTAATGGTCAGCGGTTCGGTATTGGGCATTTCAAAGGTGGTGGTCACACCGCCAAAGGCAGCTGCCAGTGACCCTGTTGCCAGATCTTCTTTATGTGTCAGGCCGGGCTCGCGAAAATGCACGTGGCTGTCAATCACACCCGGCAAAATATGCAGATGCGTGCAATCCAGCATATCTTTTGCGCTGGCGGTTGAAAAATCGCCAAGATCGACAATTTTACCATCGCGCACGGCAACATCTGTTTTGATGGTTCCTGCCGGTGTGACGACATGGCCATTTTTCAAGATCAGGTCAAAAGCGGCCGTGGCGGAGGAAGGTGTGGGTGAAGAAGCTGAATTTTCCGGCATTTTGGGACTCATTTTTTGCAATGAATGATGTTAATATCCATACCACGGTTAAAAGAGGTTTTTCCATGGAGTTTCTCAAAAACATCAGCGCCAACCTGCCGCCTGTCGAAGAGGCGGAGGTCAAGCTTGATTTGCACGGTATGGAAAAGATTGACGCGCTGAACAAGCTCGACAGTATTGTGAAATATTGTAAAAAAACATCTGCCAAAACGCTCTATGTCTATTTTGATCCGGCCAAACCGGGTGCGGGGGAGACATTGTTCCAACCGGTCGCGCGGTTTTTCAAGTTTGAAAAATTCAACGGCTACGTTGAAACGGCGGTACCGATTATGACAGAAAAAAGCGGCGGGCTTTATGTGACGTTTAAATACACCGCATAACAGATCAGCCCTTGAAGAAGAAAAATAAAAAATGACACTCTTTTTGCACAATACCCTGACGCGGGAAAAAGAAGAATTCAAACCGATTGATGCACAAAATGTGCGTCTCTATGCCTGCGGCCCCACAGTTTATAATTATGCCCATATCGGCAATGCACGCCCAGCCGTGGTGTTTGATTTGCTGGCGAAAGTCTTGCGCCATATTTACGGTGCGGATCATGTGACCTATACGCGCAACATCACAGACATTGACGATAAAATCATTCAAGCCGCCCAAGACAGCGGCGAAGAGATTTCTGCGATCACGCAAAAATATGCGGAAATTTATAACGCTGATATGGGCGCGCTGGGCATTGACCTGCCCAACCATCAGCCCAAGGCCACAGATTATATCCCGCAGATGATTGATATGATCAGCAAGCTGATCGCCAGCGGCAATGCTTATGCGGCTGAAGGCCATGTCATGTTTAATGTGCCGTCATGGCCCGAATACGGCCAGCTTTCCCGCCGCAACCGCGATGATATGATTGCAGGTGCGCGTGTGGAAGTGGCACCGTATAAAAAAGACCCTGCCGATTTTGTGCTGTGGAAACCCTCCACTCCAGAACAGCCGGGCTGGGAAAGCCCTTGGGGCCGTGGCCGTCCGGGCTGGCATCTGGAATGCTCTGCCATGAATGCTGCCATCAACGGGCCGCATTTTGATATTCATGCCGGCGGCGAAGATTTGATTTTTCCGCACCACGAAAATGAAATTGCCCAAAGCACCTGCGCGCATGGCGGCGAAAAATACGTGAACTATTGGCTGCACAATGGTTATTTGATGGTCGAAGGACAAAAGATGTCCAAGTCATTGGGTAATTTTTTGCTGGTGCACGATCTGGTGCAGGAACATCCGGCGGAAGCCTTGCGGCTTGTCCTGCTTTCCGCACATTACCGCCAGCCGTTTGATTTTACGCGCGCCGCGATAGATCAGGCGAAAAAAACGTTGGACCGGTACTACGGTATTTTGCGTGAATACGCTGATGTGCCGGATGTGGTGGTTGATCCGCCCCCTGCTTTCATGGCTGCTCTGGAAGATGATTTGAACACGCCGCGCGCCTTTGCCGAGCTTGCCAATATCGCCAGACAATTTGGTGACGGCACGAACGACAAGGCCCGCGCCAAGGCGGAACTGAAAGCAGCCGGTAATATGCTGGGCCTTTTGGGCCAAGACCCACTGCAATGGTTTCAAGGCGAAGGTGTCGAACTTGCGGCACAGGATTTGACTAATTTAAAAGCCGCGCGTGATGCCAAAGATTACACAACTGCCGATGCCATTCGAACCCGTCTGGAAGAAGCACACGGCATTCGTCTGATTTTTGAAAAAGACGGCAGCATTGGCTATGCCAAAAAATAAACATGTGCTACGCCAGAAAAGGCGATGCCGAAAAGTAAAAGCAAACCGGAGAAAATGATATGACGACAGCTCATCCAGAAATTTTTCTAGTTGCCCCCGATGCCGAGCAGGTGGCCTGTAACGGCGGCGGCGGTGCTTTGGGCCACCCAAAAGTTTATTACACCTTCCACCATCAAGATCAGGTCGTCTGCGGGTATTGTGACCGATTGTTCACCAAAACCGCGCAAGACGGCGCAAAGCCCTATCAAAAAGGCGCTGCCTGATTGTGACGGACCAAGGCCCGGATATTCTGTCGGATGACAGCCTGACCGCCGTTTATAATCAGGAATTGATCACTCTTTCCGCACAGGCGACCATTCCCAGACGGTTGGAAAACCCCGATGCCACAGCCCATGTTGTCAGCCCTATTTGCGGCAGCGAAGTGACGGTGGATCTGGCGTTAAAGGGCGATGTTGTCACCGGCTTCGGGTTTGAGGTGGAAGCCTGCGCGCTTACCAAATCTGTCGTGGCGGTCATGCAGCAGGCCATTATTGGCAAAACAGTTGATGATGTGAAACGCGCTGGCCACGAAATGGCGGCGATGTTAGACGGCAAACCTGTTGTGCCCTCGGGCGATTGGGCGCGGCTGATTTTGCTGGCACCGGTTAAAGATTATACAGCCAGACATAATTCTATTTTATTGCCGTTCGAAGCGGTTGAAAAAGCATTTCACAAAAAAGGAATTTGATATGGGTAATGATAAATTCAAGCAAGAGCGCCACAAAGCGCTGCAAGATATCCGCGATGCAATGATGATCAAAATGGAAGCACTGGCAAAAGAAGGCGCGAAATTTACGCAAGCCGACCATTTGTCGATGCCTGAGATTATTGAAGTGCAGGAAAAATTCCGCTGGGTGCCCACCACCATCGGTATTGCGATGGAGTTGCAGCAGGAAAAACCGCTCAAGGAGATTTTCTCCCGCGTCAGCAAGCGCTATGAAACCCGCCGCCCGCCACAATCCACACAGCAAGCGCTGCCGGCAGATCTGGCCCCTATTACGGGCAAGAACGGCCGCGACACAGCCTTTGCCGAAGTGCGCCGCGCGCTGGATATCGCCGAGCGTGATTTTGATGTCAGCTATCCAAGACTGACCCGCGACCAGGTGCAGTGGTGGTTGAAAAAGCACCCGATTGGTGAAGACAGCATTCGTCTGGCCCATAAAGAAAACCAGCGGCATTATATGAAAGCGGCCCTGACCGAGCTTCGCGGTACGCTGGATACGCTGGAATCCCTGCACAAAGACCCCGCCAAAACCAAAAAACCGTCCGATCCGCGCTTTAAGTTATAAAATTCAGGTTTTTCCGGCTTTGCTTGCCTTTTTTGGCCGCAGGCGTATATGATATATGTATAAGAACAACGCTGCAGCCCATTTCGGGGGCAGGGTTTTGAATGACACGCTCGCTTGACGCATAAGGAGCACACCGCATGAGCAGAAGACTCTCCCTTTTTGACAGCCCCTTTTTACTGGGGTTTGACCAGTTTGAACGCGCGCTGGACCGCGCGGCACGTGCCTCTTCCGAGGGGTACCCGCCTTATAACATCGAACAGATCGGCGATACCTTGCTGCGCATTACCATTGCGGTGGCAGGTTTTGAAATGGAAGATCTGTCTGTGCAGCTGGAGCAAAACCAGCTTGTGATCCGTGGCCGCCGTCAGGCTGAAGAAGACGACAGTCGCGTCTTTTTACACCGGGGCATTGCCACCCGCCAGTTTCAGCGCGCTTTTATTTTGAGCGATGATATTGAAGTGGTCGGTGCGTCCATGGACAATGGTCTGTTAAATGTGGACCTGCGGCGCTTGTTGCCGGAAACCACGGTGCAAACCATTAAAATACAATCGACCCGTGATGCGACCAAAAACCGCACCATCGATGTATCCGCAGATAAAGAATAAGAAGGCGAGGTAACAGATGACACATGATGTGCACACACAAAAAGAGTTTGCCATGGGCATGACACAAAACGATTTGCGCGATCTGGGCCTTGAAGAAGTGGGCTATGTGCGCCAATACACCGTGAAGGGCAAACTTGCCTGGGTTTTACATGCAGCAGATGGCACCGCGCTTGCTGTGCAAGATACGCCTGTTTCGCTGCGCTTGAGTGCGCAACAGCATGAGCTGGATATTCTCCCGCTGCATTGATTTGAAAATTTAGGAAATAAAACTAGGCGGCCTGGTCGTTGACCCATTTGGTCAGCAGGTTTGCGATCTTCTCGCTCTCCGTGGTGGCGCGAATGGCGTTGCAGGTTTTCTCGTCTTTCAAAAAGCGCGAGATTTGTGCCAGCATTTTCAGATGCTGCGTGGTTTTGCTTTCCGCCGGTGCCAGCAGCATAAAAATAATATCAACGGGCGCATCGTCAATCGCATCATAATCTACCGGTTCTTCAAGCCGCACCAGCACACCATACATACGTTCGGTACCTGAAATTTTAATGTGTGGAATGGCCACACCACAACCAATGCCGGTTGTGCCAATGCGTTCACGGTCCATCAGGGCGTTCAGCAAATCATCCGGATTGCCGCCGACGATTTCAACGATTTCCTCGGCAATAGCACGAAAGGCCTTCTTTTTACTGGAGGCTTGCAGGTTGGGAATAATCAGGTCGGCTGAAATCATAACAATCCATTTTTATCGCAGAAAAATAACCGCGCGCTTGAGTATAGCACGTTTCGGGTATCCCGCTTGTTGATCAGGGGGTTTTATATTTTTCTGTCGATAACCTAACCGCTTTCCGTCTTACGCTTTTTTCGCGCCGTCAGGGTCGACCCAGCCGATATTGCCGTCTTTGCGGCGATAGACCATGTTATAGCCGCCATGCGCCGGATTTTTAAACAGCAATGCGGGCATGTCGCCAAGTTCAAGGCGCATCACCGCGTCGCTGACAGCCAGTGTGGGAACCTGCATTTGCAGTTCCGCAATAATGGCAGGTTCCTGCCCGCCCTCGGGCTCGTCTTCATTGGCCTGAAAGGTGGTATAGGCCGCGTTCAGCATCTCTGCTGCATCTTCATGGCGGTGGTGATCGCGCACTTTTTCTTTGTAGCGGGACAGACGTTTTGCAATGCGCTGTGACGCGACATCAAATGCCGGATACGGATCATCCGCTTCGTATGTTGCCGCCAGAACCATGCCACGGCCTACATGCACCGAAATATCTGCCTTGTAGCGGTGGTTTTTTTCTTTGGTGAACGTTACCGTCGCTTCAACAGAGTCGCGGAAATATTTTTCCGTTGTATGCGTCAGATTGGTCTGCACGTGTTCGCGCAGTGCATCCCCCACATCGAGGTGCTTGCCTTTGACTGTCAGTTGCATTTTTGAAAACCTTGCTAAAGTTGCAAAACGAATCCGGATGGAGAACTTAATGCCGGATGGGATTTAAAGCCATAATTTAATTATAGGCACCCATTGGTAAAGTCAAGGTTAAGGACAGGGCGATATTGAATTTATTTATTTAATTCAATTACTTATTCTGTTTTTGCCGCCGCCGCTGAACCGAAGACGAAATTTTCATAGCCTCCCGATATTTGGCAACGGTGCGTCTGGCAATCTCGATACCGTCGCTATTCAGTGCCGTCACCAGATCATCATCTGACAAAATTGCATCGGGTGATTCTGCATCTGTCAGCGTTTTGATACGTGCTTTGATGGCTTCCGATGACCATGTCGCGCCGCCATCGGTGGAGGAGACGCCGCTTGTGAAGAAATATTTCAACTCAAACACGCCGCGCGGGGTGCCGATATATTTACCCGTGGTCACGCGGCTGATGGTGCTTTCGTGCATACCAATGGCAGTGGCTACATCTTTCAGCACCAGGGGCTTCAGGTATTCAACGCCGTAAATAAAGAAAGCTTCTTGCTGCACAATAATATCTGTCGCGGTTTTTAAAATGGTCTCCGCGCGTTGGTCGAGTGCTTTGACAAGCCAGTTGGCGGTGTTCATCTGTGCGGTCAGGTATTCTTTGTCTTTCTGGCCCATGGCATTTTTTGTGATTTCTGCGTAGTAACTACGGTTCACAAGCACGCGGGGCAGCGTGTCGCTGTTCAGCTCAACCGCCCAGCCGCCGCCGCGGGATTTGGGCAGAGGGCGCATCAGCACATCAGGGATAACGGTTTGCGATACGAAATGTTCAAACGCTTGCCCCGGTTTTGGGTCCAGCGTCTTGATCTCGGCAATCATGTCTTTCAGGTCTTCTTCGTCTACATCGCAAACAGTGCGCAGCTTTTTGAGGTCGTGACTGCCTAAAAGCTCCAGGTTTTGCAGGAGTTTTTGCATGGCAGGGTCCAGCCGGTTGCGTTCGCGCAGTTGCAGGGCCAGACATTCGCTCAAATTTCTTGCAAATAAACCGGGAGGGTCCAGCCGTTGCATGGTATCCAGTGCGTCTTCCACTCGCGCCAGCGTACAGCCGAGACGCTCTGCCAATGCCGGCAGGTCTGCGCGGATATATCCCGCTTCGTCCAGATAATCAATCAGTACGGTTGCAATCGCACGGTCGCCTGCGTTATCAAATTCCAGTTGTATTTGGTCAACCAGATGGTCACGCAGCGTGGCTTCGCGCGCCAGTGTGCTTTCAAAACCTGTTTCGGGATTGTCAAACTTCATGTTGCCGCCGGCACCAACGCCTGCAAATGAATCTGTGGCAAAGGCATCGTATCCGCCGGGCTGTTCGGCCATATCGCCGCCGGTAAAGGCTTCGTCAAAATTAGAATCCAGCGGGCGTTCATCCGCACTTGCCGCATCATTTGCAAAAACATCGTCACCATCGTTTGGGGTGCGGGTGTCTTCTGGTGTGTCGGCAGGTGTGTCTGTGGCAGACGCGGCGCTGCCATCGTCTTTTTCCAGCAGGGGATTTTTTTCAATCTCGGCTTCGATAAACTCGGCAAGCTCGAGGTTGGACATCTGCAACAGCTTGATCGCCTGCTGCAATTGCGGCGTCATTGTCAGGGTCTGGCCCTGTTTGAGATCGAGACGCTGATTGATCGTCATGTTTACTCCCCTGCCATTAATATAGCAGGGTTTGCCCGTTTTTCAAAAATCTTCGGCAAGGCTGCGCGTGGAGGATTAGAGGCTGAATTTTTCGCCCAGATACACGCGGCGCACATCTTTGTGGTTCACGATGTCTTCTGGCTTGCCTTCCATCAGCACTTGGCCGCCGTGCAGGATATAGGCACGGTCCACAATATCCAGCGTGTCACGGACATTATGGTCTGTGATCAAAACGCCGATGTTGCGGTTTTTAAGGTGTTTGACCAGATCGCGAATGTCACCGACTGCAATCGGGTCAATACCCGCCAGGGGTTCATCCAGCAAAATAAACTGCGGGTGTGTGGCCAGGGCGCGGGCGATTTCAACGCGGCGACGCTCCCCGCCTGACAGCGCAACGGCAGGTGTAAAGCGCAAATGTGTGATGGAAAATTCTGCCAGCAGTTCTTCCAGCATATGTTCGCGGCGGTGATGATCTTCTTCGACGACTTGTAAAACGGCACGAATGTTATCTTCCACGTTCAGGCCGCGGAAGATAGAAGATTCCTGTGGCAGGTAGCTGATCCCCAGCCGCGCGCGGCGGTACATGGGCAGGTTGGTGATGTTCTTTCCATCCAGCTTGATCATGCCGCTGTCCGGGTCAATCAATCCGGTCACAATATAAAAGCACGTGGTTTTGCCCGCACCGTTTGGTCCCAGAAGGCCGACAGCCTCGCCGCGCTTGACGGTCAGGGACACGTCGCGCAGCACGGGGCGGCGCTTGTAACGCTTCATCAAATGCTCGACCGACAAGCCGGCAGCCGCATGGACCAGCTTGGGTTCACGTTCTTTTTTCTGCGGGGGTTTTTTGTCTTTGTTCATGGTGTTTTTGGGTGCCTGTTTATTCCGCAGATTGCTTTTTTGGATAGAAAACGCCGCGCACACGGCCATCTGCACTTTCGCTATTGGCGGCAGATGCGGCAGGGGGGGCTGCAAACAACTGGCTGATACCGGTTTTCAGGTTTACTTCCGCACGCTCCCCTGCAATCCAGTTTTCGCCTTGATAGATTTTAACATCGCCGGTCAGTGTGGCTTTGCCGACGCTAACATCGTACACACCTTTGTTGCCGGTAATGGTTTCGCGCACTGTCTTGATAGAGACGGGCTGGTCGGCGGTGATGCGTTGCAGTGTCATTTTGCCTTGCGCGTTTTTGGCGAAAAAGGCATTCAATTGTTCGGATTTCAAACTGTCCGTGCCGCGTTTGGCAAGTGCATTGCCATGGGCCGACAAACGGTTTTGCACAGCATCAAAAGTAATTTTATCTTGGGCGGTCAGCGATTCATTGGGCGTTTCAATGCGTAAATCGCTGCCAGTCAGTGTGGCCTGCTGGGTCACAACATCGTAGCGGGCCATTTCACCATGCGCCGTATAGGGTGCAGATGAAATACGTACGTTGCCGGCAGCTTCCAATACGGTGATGCTGGTGGTGCCCTTGGTATCATCGTAATGCGCGGTCAGGGTATCGCTTTTAACACTCAAATTTCCCTGTTGGGCATGGGCATCCTTGCGCGCGGTATAGGTTTTGGCGGCGCGGTCCCATTCCAGCGATTTCGCGGCAGAAATTTCAACCGGTGCGCTGCTGTCAAGGGCAGGGGACGGGGTTTGTTGGGCGTTGGCCCAAGTTGCAAGACTGCTCATCAGCAAAAAAGCTGTCAAAAGAAATGTTGTGCGTCTGATCATCCCTTCTTGCTCCCTGCTGTGTCAGATGAATTTCCGGATAGATTATAGATCACCAATGTTGCAGGTCCGTTGAAAACAATCAAGTTTCCTTCGTTTTGAATATCCATGCTCTGGGCAGATAACTCGCCAATGTTGCTTTTGGCCCGCACGGGCTTGGCGGTGGTTGCGGTGTGGCTTTTGACATCAATCCGGGCATCCTGCAGGTACATCTCATAGCCATTGTCATGGCGCAGGGTGATTTTGTCGGCCAGCGTCACTTGTCCGGTTGCTGTATTATACGTGCCGCTGCCAGCATTGAGCGATATTTGTGCGCCATCGGGCATCACAACATCGGCGCGGGGTTTGTCTAACAAGACAGTATCAGGTGAAACGCTATCCCGGGTGGCGGTATCGGCGGACAAGGTATAGGCATGGCCCTTTGCATCCATCCCCTGGTATTTCGCCTGCACCATTTCAATCTGCCCGGGCACCGTTTTTTCATTCTGGGGCAGGTCAGCAGCGGTCAGCGTCGGGGCTTGCGGGTCTTTGGCGAGCCGGACAATCACAATACCGATAAGAATGAGGGCCCCTAGTGGCAGCGCCAGACGCAAGACGCGCACAAACCACGTGTAGCCGGTACCAAAGGCATTCCGGCGGCGCGGGGCAGATGCGTCAAAATTCCGCAGACGGTTCGGCGGGGGGGCTGAAAGGGAAGGGTCGGGCGTGGCCACGGTCAGGTCAGGCTCACGCAAAACCGGCGCGCAGACAGTCGTGGATATGCAGCAGGCCAGCAGGCTTGTTTTGTGCATCCACCACAATCAGGCAGGTAATTTTGCGGTAGCTGTTTTTCAGGTCATTCATCACCGCCATGGCTTCGGCCACCAGCATGTCTGGTGTTGCTGTCTTGGGGTTGATGGTCATGATGTCTTTGGCGGGCTTGTTCATCAGCCCGTCCCCCAGATGACGGCGGATGTCACCATCGGTGATCAACCCGGCCAGCAGGCCGTTTTCATCGGTCAGGGCCACGCAGCCAAAGCCTTTATCGCTGATGACTTTTACCGCTTCGGCAATGGTGATGTTCTGCGGGGCGGTTGGCAGTTGTGCGTCTTTGTGCATGATTTCCTGCACGCGCATCAGCTGTTGGCCCAGCTTGCCGCCGGGGTGGTAAATCTTAAAATCTTTGGCGGTAAAGCCTTTGCGTTCCAGCAATGTAATCGCCAGGGCATCGCCCAGTGCCAGTGTCATGGTGGTGGATGTGGTAGGGGCCAGACCATTCGGGCAGGCCTCGGGGCATTGCGGCAATAATAAAGTAACATCGGATTTACTGCCCAGTGTGGACAGCGCATTGCTGGTAATACCGATCAGTGGGATGGCAAAGCGGCGTGTGTATTCAATCACGTCGAGAAGTTCTTTTGACTCACCGGAATTGGACAAGGCCAAAACCACATCGCCGCGCACAATCATGCCCATGTCGCCATGGCTGGCTTCGGCGGGGTGCACAAAAAAGGCAGGTGTGCCGGTGGAGGCAAGGGTTGCTGCAATCTTGCTGCCCACATGCCCGCTCTTGCCCATGCCGGTGATGATCACGCGGCCTTCGGCGGCGGATATTACATCAATCGCGTCATGGAAGCTTGTGCCCAGACTGTCGCTCAAGGCCTGCAGGGCTTCGGCTTCCAGTTGCAAAACGCGGCGCGCCACTTGCAGGCTGCCTTGTGTGGCGGCATCTGTATGGGCAGTGTCAGCGGGTTGGGTCAAAGAGATCAGGGACATCGGATGTGCTTTCTGATTGTGCGTTGCGTCGTTTCTACTTGAACGGGCGTTGTGTGGCCCATCATGCGGCGAAAACGGCTTGATTTCTATCAAATTTTTATAATTATGTCAATTTTGGGCGCGATATGTCCCAAAATTGACATAATTTGTCATATATGCAATGATTGAGGCCGCTCTTTTGATACGAATCATAAGCAATTACAGGTTTTTTAAATGACGCAGCCCGTCCCCACAATCAGTGCGACCGATAAAGAACAGCGCGACTTTGTCATCAACTGCTGGAACAACCAGAAAGATATAGTCACGGATGTTTTGGCAAAGCGACCGGATGCCGTTCACTGGCGCGAGCCTAAAAGCGGCAATACAGGGTTCAGCTATGCGGTTATCTCTGGGTTAATGGCTTATGATGTGGCGCAGATTTTGTTGCAATGCAAAGCTGATGTGAATGTTCGAAACAAAGAGGGTGAAACCCCTTTGATTTACGCTGCCGGCAGTGCTTCTGAAACTTATGTCGATTTGCTTCTGGCCAATGGTGCAGATGTGACTGTGCGTAATAACGAAGGCAAGACCGCACGCGAAGTGGCCGAAGACAAAGGCAACAGCTGGATTGTTAAAATGTTTGATAAACACGCAGCGCGTCAGGCCGCAGAAATTGCAGCAGTGGAGCAAGCACAACAGGCTGCTGCAAAAAAGGAAATGGATGAAGATATTTCCAAACTGCAAACCGGCAGCGTGAAAGTGGTGGCTGTGCGCAAACCTTTGCGTCTGGTTCCCAAAAATAAATAAATTTTTTCAAATTCTCATTTTATCTGCCGTAACCATACGGAATCCTTGTGCTTTTAATTTTTTAGGAACTGCAAGCTTTTGAAGCCGTTGGTGATGCAAGGCTGCAAGCACAAAGCTGCTTGCGGGCGTTCAACCTGAAAGCCAGATAATAAACGCAAAGGAGAGAACGATGAACAAGGACATTATTGAAGGTAAATGGGAACAACTCAAAGGCGCTGCCCAGAAGCGTTGGGGCATGTTGACCGATGATCAGTTCGATGAAATTGCGGGTGATCGCAAAAAATTACTGGGCATGATCCAGGAAAATTACGGCATTGCGCAAGAAGAAGCAGAAGAGCAAGTGCGCGAATTTGAAGCATCTTGCAACAAGTGGACGCATTAACGTCTGCACGCATCCGCCATGATGCATGAAAAAGGGCGCGGTTTAAACCGCGCCCTTTTTTTGTATGTTGCATAAAATTAATGTGCGAAAATATCGGTATCTTCCCAGCCTGCCAGGTCCAGCAGCGCACGGCTTGGCAGGAAGTCAAAACAGGCTTGTGCCATTTCGGTGCGGCCTTCACGCGCCAGCATTCCGTTTAAAACATCGCGCAGCTGGTGCAGATATAAAACATCGGATGCGGCGTAATCCATTTGCTCCGGCGTCAGGGTATCTGCACCCCAGTCGGTTGTTTGTTGTTGTTTGTCGAGATCAACAGAGAGTAAATCCTTGCACAGGTTTTTCAGTCCATGAAAGTTTGAAAAAGTGCGCGTGAGTTTTGAGGCAATTTTTGTGCAGTAAATCGGGGCTGTCACCACGCCCAGATATTGTTGCATGATGGCGACATCAAACCGTGCGAAGTGAAACAGTTTGATCACCTTTGGGTCGGCCAGAAGTTTTTTTAAGTTGGGCGCGTCATAGGAATCTTTGGAGAATTTGACAAGATGTACCGTGCCATCCCCTGCCGAAAGCTGGACCAGACACAACCGGTCACGGTGGGGTTTCAGTCCCAGTGTTTCGGTATCGATGGCCACCATGTTGCCAAAAGAAACATTTGCGGGCAAATCGCCGTGATGCAGGGTAACGGTCATTTGGGTTTTCTCTCCCTTTTGAATAGCTGGCCTTAAAACAAAAATACCGGGCGTTGCTGCCCGGTAAATTTGGTGCCCAAGAGAAGACTCGAACTTCCACGACCTTGCGATCACCAGCACCTGAAGCTGGCGCGTCTACCAATTCCGCCACTTGGGCGCGGATAAAGTAGAAATGGGTATAAGCCAAAAACAGGGGTACTGTCAAACGCTCATTATGTCACGCCCGAGAAATTTACAGGGCCTTGTGTATAATAAAGAGCGTGAAATAAGGAAAAGCCTTTTTTATTAGCCAAAACCAAGGCTTTTTCTTACAGTAGGGGTGCCCGTACAGGGCCCGCCACTGCAGAGGGTTTTTCCATGGACATCCTGGTCATTGACCGCGAATCTCTTACCAACCAGCTGATCACGTCCAAACTGGGCGCAAAAGGCCATCATGTGGTCGTAGAGCCGAATAAAAACGCGGCGCTCGATCTTATCCGGGAGGGGGCTTTTGATTGCATCATGGTCGATCCAACGCCCTTGAGCGAAGCCCGCCCTGTGATTATTGGAATATGGAAAAATATCCGCACAGCCATCAAGCCCTATATCATGCTCTTGTCCAAAACCGCCACGGCGGAAGATTCGATTCTGGCGGGCACCAATGATGTATTGAACAAACCGCTTTCCAGCCAGGCGCTGGATATTAAAATTGAAAACGCTGCCCGGCTTTTGGATATTGGCCGCAAACTGGCGGCGGAAGAAGATGTGCATTCGTCCGGCGGCATGATCGGCAAGAATGCATTTAACCAGTTGTTTCTCTCCGCGACGGACCGTGCCTTCCGTTATGGCGAGCGCAGTCTGATTGTTTTTATTCACATGACAAACCACGAAGCCATGCTGCAGGCACTGGGGCCTGAAGGTTATGATGCCGTGATGCAAAAACTGACCGCACAGATGACGTTCATGCGCCGTCAGTCCGATGTGATTGGCCGTATCAGCGCACGTGATTTTGGTATCTTGCTGCAACGTCCACAGTATGAATCGGAACCGATGGACGCGATCAACCGTTTTGCTGAAACGCTGGATAAGTTCTGCCAGACGTTTGAAGAAAAAACACAGGCACCGCAACTGCATTTGTCCTTGGTTGAACTCCCGCAAGGTGCACAACATGCGGAAAAATTTGTGCCCGCAAAAAATGCCGCCATGGCAGTAGACAAAACCTAAGGCTTTACAGCCTGTAACAACAAGACTGGGACATAACATGACAAACGCCGTTAATCCGGACATGCTGACGCTGCTGCAAGACCTGATGCACAAAGCCAAAGCTTTTGGTGCCACGGCTGCGGATGCTGTATTGGCAGATTCGTCTTCTGTTTCGGTACAAAGGCGTTTGGGAAAACCTGAATCGCTCACCCGTTCCGAAGAAGCTGAAATTGGCTTGCGGGTTTTTGTTGGCCGGCAACAAGCAATTGTTTCATCGTCAGACCGCTCACCCGAAGCTTTGCAGCAAATGGCAGAACGTGCCGTGGCCATGGCCAAAGCCGTACCCGAAGACAGCTATTGCGGTATTGCGGAGGCAAACCAGCTGGCCACAAGCTTTCCCGATCTTGACATGTACGACCCCACAGAGGTGTCGGTTGAGAAAATGAATGACCTGGCAGATGCCGCCGAAGCGGCCGCCATGGGCGTGACAGGCATTACCAATTCCGAAGGTGCCGAATGCAATGCGGGCCGTGAAACGGTTTATTACGTGGCCAGCAACGGCTTCGCGCAAGGGTATATGACATCGGGCTTCAGTCTTTCCGTCTCTGTGATTGCCGGGCAGGATACGGCCATGGAAACAGATTACGATTATGATTCCGTGACGTATTTTCAAGACATGAAAAACCCGGTGGATATCGGAAAAAATGCGGGAGAGCGTGCGGTCAGTGCTCTGAACCCGCGCAAGGGCAAAACAAAACAAATGCCTGTGGTGTTTGATACGCGCGTGGCAGGTGGTGTGATCGGTGCCTTGGCCAGCGCCATTTCGGGTAGTGCTGTGGCGCGTGGCACCACGTTTTTGAAAAACAAAATGGGCGAACAGGTTTTTGCCAAGGGCCTGACGGTGATGGACGATCCGTTTCTGCCGCGTGGAATGCGCTCCCATCCCTTTGATGCCGAAGGTGTGGCACCCACCAAGCGCAAAATGATTGATGACGGTGTTTTAACGGGCTGGCTGCTGGACTTGTCTTCGGCGCGTCAACTGGGTTTGCAAACAACGGGTAATGCGGCCCGCGGTGCCAGCACACCACCCAGCCCGCGCCCTGCAAATTTTTATCTGGAAGCCGGTGCACAAACTGTCGAGGCTTTGCTGGCTGAAATGGGCGAGGGCCTGCTGGTCACACAAATGATGGGTGGCGGGGCCAATCCCGTCACCGGTGATTACAGCCGTGGCGCACGGGGATTTTGGATTGAAAATGGTAAAATTGCCTATCCCGTCAGTGAAATCACCATCGCCGGAAATATCCAAGAGATGTGGATGAACATGACACCGGCGAATGATTTAAAAATAAAACACGGTATCGATGCGCCTACCTTGCGTATCGAAGGGCTGACTGTGGCCGGTAGCTGAGAAACAAGAATTACAAATTTGCTTCAACACTGCCGCGTGGGCGGAAGGGGATAACAACCCCGAAAGCTTCTGGCGGTTTGGCAGAAGCTGTGTCCGCGCGGCGGCGGATGGGCACATTGCGAAACGCGCTGGCGGTTGTTTCTTTGTGTTCCAGCATGTCTTCTTTGTTGAAGCTTTGTTCAATCATGCGAATGCTGATGTCGAGCGCGCGGGCATGAAACAGGCTCAGGCCCAGTTCAATCACGGCTTTGGACGGGCGCGTATAAATTTCACCATCAAAAGAAATTTCGCTGATCCGGAAATAATGCGGGCGTGCCGTGCGCTCCGCCACCATATAAAAACGGTCTTCAGCGGCAAGGTCTGGGCTGTTCAGCGCTTCATCGCAGGTGCGCGGGGCTTTTAATTCTGCAACCAATCGTTCTCCGCCCATGTCCAGACGGATGTCGGCATATCCTGCCATCTCCTGCGTTTCAGGGTCGAAGTAATACCATTCCAGCCGCTCTTTTTCGCGTGCTTCCGGTGCGCCCATTTTTGTCAGCAGTTCATGCAGGTGATAAATCATGTTCTCGTCCTCCTAACGCAAGTTCAGCCTAGGGGGAAAAGATTGAGGAATCGTTACCTGTGCGGGTTATGTCAACCCTTTGGCGTGAGCTCGCGCAAAACCTCGCGGAATTGCTCAAGGCACCAGTCCACTTGTTCTTTGGAAATGGTCAGTGGTGGTGCGAATCGCACAACGGTTTCGTGCGTGTCTTTCGATAAAATACCGCGCTCCATCATCTTTTCGCAGATTTTGCGGGCAGCGATTTTAGCGGGGTCGAAATCAACACCGATCCACAAGCCTTTGCCGCGCACTTCGCGGATCATGGGGTTATTGATGCCGCGCAATTGCTCCATCATGTAATCGCCAAGGTTCTGGCTGTTCTCGACCATACCTTCTTCTTCCAATACGTGCAGTGCTTCCAGCCCGACGGCTGCGGCCAGCGGGTTGCCGCCAAAGGTGGATCCATGCGATCCCGGTTTAAAAAGATTGATGACAGATTTTTTGCCAACAACAGCAGACACCGGCAAAACGCCGCCGCCCAGTGCCTTGCCCAAAATCAAGACATCGGGTTTCATGTCTTCGTGCTGGAAGCAGAACATTTTGCCTGTGCGGCCAAGACCGGATTGAATTTCATCCAGCATCAGTAAAACATTCTCGCGGTCACACAATTCGCGCAGTTCTTTCAAGAAACCGGCAGGGGGTGTTTTAATGCCGGCCTCGCCCTGGATCGGTTCAATCAAAATGGCGGCTGTATTGGGCGTAATGGCCGCTTTGATGGCATCAATATTGCCAAAGGGCACAGGTTTAAAACCGGGCGTAAAGGGGCCAAAGTTTTTGCGGTATTCTGCTTCGGTTGAAAAGCTGATGACGGTTGTGGTGCGGCCATGAAAGTTGCCCTCGGCCACAATAATTTCGGCCTGATTGTCCGGAATTTTTTTGACGCTATAGCCCCACAGGCGTGCAGCCTTGACGGCGGTTTCCACCGCTTCCGCGCCGGTGTTCATGGGCAGCATCATATCAAGCCCTGCAAGGGCACAGAGTTTTTCGGCAAAAGGTGCCAGCAGATCGCTGTGATACGCGCGCGAGCAAACAGAGAGCTTGCCCGCCTGGTCCCGCAACCGCGCCACAATGCGCGGGTGGGCATGACCACAGCTGACGGCGGAATAGGCGCTCATCATATCCAGAAATTTTTTACCTTCCTGATCCCACAGGTAAACACCTTCTCCTTTGTTCAAAACCACGGGCAAGGGATGGTAATTCGGGGCCACATGGGCATTTTCCTGCTCGATGGTCTTTTGGGAGGTGGTTTTTTGGAATTTCTTCAGGATTTTGTTTAACATATCTACTCTCTTGAATTGGTTATACGCTCAAGTATAGTAAGCATCTGCAATGCGAGTCGCGGCCTGTCTTTGGCCAGCGCATCCGCTGGACAGAGTATCAAGGCCTCTAGGAGAAAAAGCAATGCTGATCGGCTGCCCCAAAGAAATCAAAACAAAAGAATTTCGCGTGGGCCTGACCCCGCCTTCCGTACGCGAATATGTGCGCCATGGCCATCAGGTGATTATCGAGACGAATGCCGGTGCTGGTATTCAAGCATCTGACGATGACTATGTGCGCGTCGGTGCCACCATTGCCAAAACGGCCAAAGAAGTTTTCGACAAAGCAGATATGATTGTCAAAGTCAAAGAACCGCAGCCCGTTGAAACAGCGATGCTGCGCGAAGGCCAAATTCTTTTTACCTACCTGCATCTGGCAGCAGACGCTGTGCAGGCCACAGGTTTGATCCAAAGCGGCTGTGTCGCGATTGCTTATGAAACTGTGACATCCGATCGCGGTGGCCTGCCCTTGCTGGCCCCGATGAGTGAAGTAGCAGGCCGCATGGGTGTGCATGTGGGTGCGTATCACTTGCACGCAGCCCTCGGCGGTTCCGGCATTTTGATCGGCGGCGTTCCGGGCGTTGCAGCGGCTGAAGTTGTTGTGCTGGGTGGCGGTGTTGCCGGTACCCATGCTGCAAAAATGGCTGTGGGCATGGAAGCGCGTGTGACCATCCTGGAAAAGTCGCTCGACCGTATTCGTCAGCTGGAAGATTTGTTCGGCAACCGTGCCAATGTGATCTATTCCACGCAGGATGCTGTTGAACAATACGTGACACAGGCTGATATGGTGATTGGTGCCGTGTTGATCCCGGGTGCTTTGGCACCGAAACTGATCACGCGGGAGCTTTTGAAAAAGATGCGTCCGAAATCTGTGATCGTGGATATTGCGATTGACCAAGGCGGTTGTGCTGAAACATCCCATGCCACCACGCACGATGACCCTATTTTTGTTGAAGAAGGCGTTGTGCATTATTGCGTGGCCAATATGCCGGGTGCGGTGCCGCGCACCAGTGCCTATGCCTTGAACAACGCGGTTCTGCCCTATGGGCTGGAACTGGCGAACAAGGGCTGGGTACAGGCATTGTCTGACAACAAACATCTGCGCAATGGTCTGACCGTTTGCAAGGGCAAGATCACCCATGCCGAAGTTGCGCGCGACCTGAAGCTGGACTACGCAAAAGCAGAGGAGCAATTGGCCGCATGAGCACAGAATTTTTGAAAGATTTTCTGCAAGGCGAAAAAACCGCGGAAGAAAAAGCCCTGATCGAAAAACAGGCCGCCGAGCGCAAGCACGATGTGCTGGCGCTGGATTTGTCCGGTTTTGAAACAGCAGAAGATGATGCCGAACAATCCGGCTGTGGCACACCCGCAGGCGGTTGCGGCGGGTGCGGGTGCCGCAGCTAATACCGGATACAGGTTTTTAACGGGTTTCTGTTTTGCTTTTGGGGTCCAGCTTGTCTTGCAGGTTGTCACCCATGAAGTTAAAGGCAAGCACGGTTGCAAAGATTAATGCGCCCGGATAAAACATCAGGCGTGCGTGTTCCCACATCACATCTTCGGCATTCGTCAGCATATTGCCCCAGCTGGGCAGCGGCGGTTGAATGCCAAGACCCAGAAAACTCAAAACCGATTCCATCAAAATAATATGCCCGACCGCCAGTGTGACGGCGACGGTGACCACATTCAGCAGGTTGGGCAGAATGTGACGGATGAGAATGCGTGTGTGCGACACGCCAAGCGCGCGGGCGGCGCGCACAAAATCCATACCGCGCAACGTCATGGCCCGCGCGCGGGCAAGCCTTGCCAGGGTCGTCCAGCTGAGCAGGGAAATCAAAATGGCGATTTTATACAGACTGATGTTGCCAGATTGCGCAACACTTGCCGGTACGCCCAGCTTTTCAAGGTCAAGCGCTGCCAGAATAATCAGCAACGGCAGGGCCGGCAGGGAAATCAAAAGATCCGTCAGGCGCATCAACAGGGCATCCCACTTTCCGCCCAGATATCCGGCTGTCATGCCGATGGTGGTGCCGATCAGGGCCGCAGCGAGGGCGGCCAGTAAGGCGACCGTCAGTGATACCTGGCCGCCATACATCAGACGGATAAAAACATCACGGCCCAGTTCATCGGTGCCCAGCCAATGCGCCCATGAGGGTCCTTGAAAGCGCTGTGATAAATTGGCGATATTGCTGTCAATACCACGCATCTGTTCAATCCATCCGGCACTGAAACACAAAAGAGCCAGACAGATCAGGAAAAGCAGGGGGAGAATGCGTCTCATGCTTTTTTCCCTTCCGTCCGCACACGTGCATCCAGCAGGCCATAGGTAAAGTCCGCCAGCATATTGGCAATCAGCACAAAAATGGTCAGCAGCAAAAACCCTGTCAGCGCCAGGTTGTAATCATTGCCCATGATGGAATCGAACAATAATTTGCCCATGCCGGGCCAGGCAAAAACAGTTTCAATCGTCAGCGCACCCCCAAACAACGTGCCAAGATCCAGCATAAAAAGTGTGACCACGGGCGGCAGGGCGGCTTGAAAGGCATGGTGCCAGACAATACGGGCTTCGCTGCACCCTTTGGCGCGGGCCGTGCGGATATGGTCGGCGCGCAGGCTGTCAATCATGGCGCTGCGCAAATGGCGGATATAAATGGCAAGCCCTGCCGCCGTCAGTGTGACCACAGGCAGAATCAGGGATTTGATTTGTAAAACAATATCGCCACTGTCCAGCAAACTGCCCGCCGGCAGCCAGCCCAGTTTGACCGCAAACAGTGCCATCAACAATAGCCCCAACCAGAAAGCAGGCAGTGAAATGCCGGCCAGACAGAAAAAACTGATGGTTTTATCAGCCCACTGCCCATGTTTGCGGGCAGCATAGACACCAAGGGGGATGGCAAGGCTGATGGTCAGCAAAAGAGACAGGCCCATCAACAAACCGGTGTTGAGCAGGCGAGGCCATAAAACCTCCAGCACAGGCAGGCCATACAGGCGGCTATAGCCCAGCTCACCGTGCACAGCCCCGCTTAGCCAGTGGCCGTAGCGCGAGAGCAGGGGCTGGTCCAGTCCGTAAATTTCCCGTAGCCGAGCGGCATCTTCGGCGGTCATTTGCGGGTTGCCGGCAATCATCAGGTCCACCGGGTCGCCCGGCATCAGGCCGATCAGGACATAAACCAGAAAGGACAACAATAAAAGCGTGACCAGTGATTGTAATAGCCGCGGGAGAAGAAAGCGCAGGGTCATGGTGTTATATCGTCAGTCTGCTCTTGCGTGTTTTCTGTATTGCTTTCTTCTGTGGCCTCTTCCGCATTTTTTTGTGCGGCTTTTTGTTTCAGCGATTTTAGTTGGTCGTTGCTGAGCGCCACGTGAATTTTACGCAGTTCCGGCCAGCTGTCGCGCGGCGTGACCTGCACTGTTTCGGTGCTGAATTTTTCGACAAGCTTGCAAATGCGTTGCGGGTCATTTTCTGCGGGATGCTCCGCATCAAATTCCAGCACACGTTCAATCATGAAGGGCAGGGTTGTGTCATCGGTTGCAAGGGCTTTTTCCACATCGGAGTTCATGGCAATCGTGGCAATCTGGCTGATGACTGGAATGGCATCTGTTGTGCCGCAGCGTATCGCATCAAACCGAAGGCGGTAAAGTGTGAACTGGTACCAGAAAACCGCATCTGCCTTTTTGTTGAGTGCTGCCAAGCGGCGGGCATAAATCAGGAAAGTGGTTGATTCCATTTGTCCGACATAGGGCTCCAGCGTTTCGATAATTTGCAGGATGTCCTTTTTATCCCGCATTGCGATCCAGTCCTGCAATTTGTCGGCACGGTTTTCCGCGATGTATTTTTCAGCCAGCGCAGGCAGGTCTTCCAGTGACTGGCTCTGGGTATATTTAATTTGTGTCCAGTCATAGGCTGTGGGCACAGTTGCATATAAATAGGAAACAAGCAGAATAATCCCGATAATTTTAAAAACAAACTTCAGGGATTTATATTCCCAGGTTGTTTTAAATTTCTGCCAGGGGCTTTCCGCATCGCCATTGTTGTTGGCGGGTGTGTTTTTTTTGCTCATTTCGCAATGCTCCAGTTTTCAACCCAAAGGGTGGATGGATGTTGGTGCCCTGTGGGCTCTATGCCTTGCAGCCAGACGGGAATAAAAAAACTGTCTGCGCGATAATACAACGGTAGGGCCGGCAGGTCATCTGCATAAATTTTTTGCAAATCAAACCACAGCGCTTTGTTGGCTTCTGGCGCGCAAGTGACATCGAGATCGTCAATAATGCTGTCCATGGCGGCGTTTTGGTAGCCGGGATAGTTTTGCCCGGCGTAATTATTTTGGGCAGACGGAATCATTTTGGAATGCAATGTTGTTTTGGGGATATTGGCAGGGGCCGACATCCATGCATACATCACGCCGCCTTCGAAACGGCGCTCCCGCATGGTATCACCGAACAAAACACGGGCCGGTTCATTTTTAATGATGGTATCAATACCTATTTTTTTCCAGTCAGATTGGATGGCCTGCTGGATCATTTCGCGGCTTTTGTTGCCGGCGGTGGTGCTGAAAATAATGCTCAGACGCTGACCGTTTTTGTTATAGCGAAAGCCATCTGTTTTTTTCGTCCAGCCTGCCGCATCCAGCAGGGCCTCGGCTTTGGGCGCATCGTGTGCGTATTGTATGACCTGATCGGTGAAAACGGTATCCAGCGGGTTGATGTTGCTGATGGCCACGGGCTGGCGGCCGCCGAAAACAATATCGTTGATCTGCTGGCGGTTCATGCCGTACATCAAAGCCCGGCGCAGGCGGACATCGTCAAACGGTGCTTTGTCCAAGGGCAGGTCGATGTGTTCGTATGTCAGGCCGGGTTTGTAAATGGTATTGAATTGGCCGGGTTTTGCAGCGTTCAGGCGCTTTTCGAAAGACAGCGCCTGATCCAGAGAGAGCCCCAGTTCACCGGCGATATAGTCAATCGAGCCCGAGAGCAAATGTGCGGTCAGTGCCGCAGAATTTTCAACTGTTTTAAAAACAACTTTTTCAAACGCCGGTTTTTTTCCACCCCAATGCGGGTTCTTGCCAAGGGTGATGCTGGCCCCTGACTGTATCCCCGTGACCAGATAGGGCCCGAGATAAAGTCCCGCTGTTTGCGGCTGTGTATTATACAGGCTGCGGTTTTTGTAATTGGCAGGATCTTCTTCAAAAATCTTTTTCTCCAGATGCGCAGGCAGGGGATAAAGATCATTGATGAGCGCGAAATCGCATTTTTCTGTTTCAAAGTGCACGGTGAAGCGGTTGGGGGCATCGCTTGTAATATCGACGATGTCTTTGGAGAAAAACTCCCCGTTGCTGACACCCGATGCCGGATGCTTGCCCACCTGCCAGGCGAAAATAATATCGCCTGCTGTCACGGCTGTGCCGTCCCCCCATGTCAGGCCGGACTTTAACTGGTATGTTGCGGCAATGCCTTTTTGGCCATTCGGGCGCGTTTCGCGCACAGCTTGTCCGTTTTCAAAAGAAGGGAGCGTGTCACACAACAAGCAGCCAGGTTGCCATTTGGCATCATGGGCTGTTATCGGGCGCAAGGCCGTGCCAAGCACCAGCGATTTTGCCACCATCGCATCAAACAGCGGGTGCAGGGTGGAGGGAAACTGGCTGATACCGATGGTCAGGCTCTGGTGTGGGGGGGGCGTTTGCGCGGCATGGCCAGCGGATGCCCAAAAAAGGGTCATGCATATTGCCAGAATCTGTGTCAGAGCTTTTGTCATTTTCATGTATGCGGCTTTGGATTAAAATCGGGCAGATATTTTTTCAGCCCCAACCAAAGGCCATCATAATACATGTATGATTTAATTTACATTCTTGTCGTCATCTGCGTCATTTGTTTGTTGCTGGCAATCCCGCTTTACCCATTCTGGAAAGTGCGGGCGCGATTGAAGTCGCATCACCCCGACATTTGGGCGGCCAAGGGCCCGTTTGATATGCTTACGCTTATGGCGCATGGCAGCGCGGTGCGCGAATTTTTGGAAATCATCACGCTGGCTGAAAAAGATGAAGAGCTGAAAAAGCGTGATCCTGAATTGGTGAAATGGGCCGGACTTGGCCGTGAAATCATGCGCATGTTGCCGCGCAGTTTTCTGGGTCAGCTTGGGTATGTGCTGGTTTTTATGTATTTCGTCTGGTTTCTTACAACATTGATCATGAGCATCTTGAAAGCATAACAACATGTCAAAACAAAGTGGCGGGCGTATTTTGCTGGAATCTCTGCGCGCCCATGGCGTGAAGAAAATCTTTTGTGTGCCCGGCGAAAGCTATCTGGATGCGTTAGATGCTTTGCATGATGCGAATGATATTCGCACCATTACCTGCCGTCAGGAAGGTGGCGCGGCTTTTATGGCCGAAGCCTATGGCAAGCTGACAGGCCATCCCGGCATTTGTTTTGTCACCCGCGGGCCCGGGGCGTGTAATGCCAGCATTGGTGTGCATACAGCCATGCAAGATTCCACACCGTTTATTCTGTTGGTCGGTCAGGTCGCCCGCGACCAGAAGGGCCGCGAGGCTTTTCAAGAGGTTGAGTACCGCGATATGTTCAAACCTCCGTTCACCAAATGGGTGACGGAAATTGAACATGCGGCAGACATTCCGCATGTGATCAAGGAAGCTTTTGAAATTGCCACCACCGGCCGACCGGGCCCTGTGGTGATTGCGCTGCCCGAAGATATGCTGTGCGAAGAAACCGAAGCCCCCTTGCAAAAGGCCGAAGCACCGCCCCATTTCGCGCCGTTGCAAAAGGACATGGATGCCTTGCGGGATCTTTTGTCCACAGCGGAAAAGCCGCTGGTGATTGTGGGCGGCAGCCAGTGGACAGACAACAGCATTAAAATATTTGAAGATTTTGCAGACAATGCAAAATTGCCTGTGGCGACAAGCTTTAGACGGCAAGATGCCTTTCACAATTCCCATCCGTGTTATATCGGCGCGCTGGGCACAACGGTGGATCCGAAGTTGTGCGATGCTGTGCGCGATGCAGATGTGATCATCGCCATTGGCACCCGCTTGGGCGAGATTATGACCCAAGGCTATACGTTGATTGAACCGGGCACACCGAAACAAAAACTGGTGCATGTGTATCCCGATGCATCGGAACTGAATAAAGTTTATAAAGCAACCCTGGCCATTCATGCAACAGCGCCCGAATTTGTCAAAGCCTTGCACGAAATGCCGTTGACAGGCGATCGATGGGCGGTGCGCACCGCGATGTTAAACGGCTATTATCAGGCCTTTTCAACCGTGCGCAGCCGGGACAAGTTTGAACCGGATATGGATGGTATTATCGAAGATATCATTAACACCCTGCCTGAAGATGCGATTATCACAACAGATGCAGGTAATTTCAGCGGCTGGCCACAGCGCTATATCCGCTATGACCGCCCCATGCGGTTGTTGGCTCCGACATCGGGGGCCATGGGGTATAGCGTGCCTGCCGCCGTGGCGGCAAGCTTGACGCAGCCGCACCGCGCTGTTGTCGCTTTTATGGGGGATGGTGGTTTTATGATGACCGCGCAGGAATTGGCCACCGTGCGCCACGAGGGTGGCAAGCCGATTTTTCTGGTCTTCAATAACGCCATGTATGGCACCATCCGGATGCATCAGGAAAAACATTATCCGGGCCGTGTCAGTGCCACACATTTAACCAATCCTGATTTTGCTGCCTATGCTCAAAGCTTTGGCATTGCAGGTTATGTGGTTAACAAAACAGCCGATTTTCTGCCCGTGTTCAAAGCCGCTCTGCAAAGCGAAAAACCGGCCCTGATTGAAATCCGGATGGATCCGCAGCAAATCACCACCGCCAAAAAATTGTCTGAACTGTGAGCGATTTAAAATACATCACTGCCGATGATCTGGTGGCGCTGGATGAATATGTCGCCACGCACCCGTTGCGTGTTGATGTTGTTTATGCGCAGGCAAATCACCGTGATAATATGTTTAAGGCAGCCATTTATAAGCCGGATGCACGTATGTGGGCGCACCGTTTGTTTGCCCCCATTGTTTTGCGCGCTGCCGATTTGTGTTATGCGCAGACGGGCTGGATTTTTGAGCTGAAAGATTGCTTGCGCACCGTGGAGGCGCAAACCTTGATGCGCGAAACAGATATTGTCAAAGCCAACCCGCACTGGCTGCAAGAGCCAAACCGGCTGCTCTCCCCTCCGGGGAAGGGTGGTCACCCGCGCGGTCAGGCGGTGGATATTGTCTTGATTGATGACAATGGCGACGAAGTGGATATGGGCACGCCCTTTGATTATCTCACGCCGGACCCTGCATATAATCCTGCTGCACGTAGCTTTACAGACCTGCCATCAGCGGTGTTGAAGCGTCGCCAGCAACTGGAAGGCTGGATGATGCAAGCAGCGGCGGAACAAAGTTTGCCACTGTTGCCCTTGCCACAGGAATGGTGGGATTTCAGATTCACGAAAGATATTTATGATCTTTATGCACCGATTGAAGATGCAAATTTGCCGCCGGATATGCGCATGACATTTTAGTTTTTGCTAAGCATCATATTTTCTGGCGTTTTAAATCCCTTAAAATAAACCGCTCCGGCAACAGGTGTTTGGCAAGGCTGGCAGGCACGGGCAGCGGGGTGTTGTCAATCAGGGCAGCAATGATTTCTCCGGCCAGCGGTGCGCCTGTCATGCCATGTGCCCCAAACCCTGTGCAGATATATAACCCTTTAAAATAAGGCTTTTCGACATCTGCCGGCAGCACGCCACGGCGCAAGGGGGCAAAAGCATGACAAAACGCGGTGTAATCCGGTGCAGGACCGATCAAGGGCAGTTTATCCGGTGTGTTTGCGCGAAACCCGCTACGGCCTTTAACAATATCCGCTTCCGTGATGTTCAGCTCCGGCAGGTACTTTTGCAGGTTTTGCAGGTTTGCCGAATCGTCTTCGGTTCTGGGCGTAAAATCATCATGGAACTCGCGCTGGAATGTGGCACCAATCGAGTGCAATCCATCGACAGCCGGAGTGATGTGCCCTTCATGGCATATCACCTGGGACATTTTTTCTGACAGCGGTGTCGTTTTCACCTGTGTTACTTGTCCACGCAGCGATTGCAGGGGCAGCCAGTTTGTCTGCGGCAGGTCTGCTGTGTGCATTCCGCTTGCAAGAATGACAATATCCGCTGTTATGTCGGGTGCATCTTTGCAGGCAATACGCCATCCGGTGTTGTTCTGATGAATTTGCGAAAGGCTTGCCCGATGGAGGGTGATCAAAGGATGGTCGGAAAGGGCTTTGCAAAATTCAACGGGTGATAAAAATCCGGCCTGTGCTTGATACAATCCTTCTTCTGTCTTGCAGGCGTAATCGGCGGGCACGGTGTTTTTGTTGATAATACTGGCATATCTATCGCGTGTTCGTGCATCAATATCCATGTGCAGCACGCCGCAGGGCTGCCAGCTTTTTAAACCAAGGGCTGAAACGCTTTGGCGGGTATAACTGAACCCGTGCTGGTGAAACTGGCTAAAGGGCGATGTGTCCACTGTCATGCGCGCATAGACAACGGCTGTGGGATTGCCAGATGTTTCGGGGGCTACACAGCCGTGCCGATCAATCAGACTGATGCGGTGGCCACGTTGTGCCAGGGCATGTGCCACGCTGCATCCGGCAATGCCGGCACCAATAATGGCAATATGTTGCTTATGTACCGGTGGCTGTACACCTTGTTTTTGTGCTTTGGTCATAGACCACTTGATGCCAAAGCCTTTGATTTTTTGCACATCAAACCCAAGTGTTTGAAATGCGCGGCGCATATGTCCGGCGACCGAAAAGCTTGTCAACGTCCCGCCTGGTTTTGTATGGGCTGCAATATGGGTGAACAAACTGTCCTGCCACATATCCGGGTTTTTGGCGGGAGAAAAACCATCCAGATACCATGTATCAAATAATCCATGCAGGTCGGGCAGCATGTCTTTGGCATCACCAAAACACAAAATAAGCCGGATGCGGCCTTGCATCAGGCGCAGAGTATGGAATCCTTCCAGCAGTGGCGGATAAGAATTTAGAACGGCATTTGAAATAGAGGAAAGCTCCGGCCAATGCGCGTAAACCGTTGCCAGCATATCGCGCGGGATCGGGTGTTTTTCAATACTGACATAGGTCAGTACGGCATCGCGCGGCGCGGTTTCTAAAAATAATTTTGCGGTCAGGAGAAAATTAAGGCCGGAGCCAAAACCCAGTTCGCCAATATCAAAGCGGTGCAAAACCGGATCCGCAAAGCGGTCAGGTAGATTGTTGTGTTGCAAAAAAACATAATCCGATTCAGCCAAAGCCTGGCCGGACTGGAAATAGACATCGTCATAATCCAGATTAACCAGTCGGCCATCGCCAGACCATTGCAAACGGGCGGGTTTCAGTGCCACAATACATCCCTTGGGCAAAAGCGGGTTTCGACGCGTATCTGCCCATAACATCGCAAAAATGCGGCCAAAGGCAAGAAGTGATTCAAAACACCACTATAAAGAAGATGTTACGAAGGAAGCAGCTGTGATCAGGGTATTGTTTGTGTGTACGGGGAATATTTGCAGGTCCCCGACGGCGGAGGGCGTGTTCCGGCATCTGGTCAGTACCGCAGGATTGCAGGAAAAATTCCACATCGATTCTGCAGGCATTGATTCCTACCATGTGGGCGAAAGGCCCGACAAGCGTGCAATTAAAATCGCCCAACAACATGGGGTTATGCTGGATGACCAGCGTGCCCGCGGTGTCAGGGCCGAAGATTTTTCTGACTTTGATCATATTTATGTTATGGATGGCGGGCATTTGTTCGATATGCAACGGCAGGCACCGGTTGGTGCAGCGCATAAAGTAGAATTGTTTCTGGCCGCAGCCGGCCTTGGTGATGCAGATGTGTCGGACCCCTGGTATGGTACGGATGCAGATTTTGAAAAAGTGTTCGATATGGTGGACGAGGGCGCGCGCGCCCTGCTGCATAAAATAAAGGAGACGCACGGGCTATGATGACGCTTGCGCTTCAAGAAGAAATTGAAAAAGCCACTGGCACACGTGTGCTGGCCATGGCTCCGCTGTCGGCTGCAAACAATGCGCAGATTTACCGCCTGCTGCTGGAGGGCAATGTGGCGCGTGTGGCAAAGGTGGCTGAACGCGGGCTGGATACCGAAGCGTGGATGCTGAAATTCCTGAAGGAAAACTCAAGCCTGCCCGTGCCTGAAGTTTATTATAATAACGAACATATCATTCTCATGGAGTTCATCGAAAGCCATGACATGATCGATTACCGTGGCCAGCGTCATGCGGCGGAACAGTTGGCCGAACTGCACCAGATCAAGGCAGATGAATACGGGCTGGAGCGTGATACCGTTATCGGCTCTTTGCGCCAGCCAAATAAACAGGGCAAAGACTGGGTGGCCTTCTTTGCCGAGCAACGTCTGCTGCATATGGCGCGCGCGGCCCTTGATGAAGGCAAGATTGACAGCCGTATGCTGCAGCAAGCTGAAAAACTTGCCGGAAAATTGCCAGACATATTGAAAGATGCCGCAGGCCCTGCACTGGTGCATGGCGATGTCTGGGGTGGGAACATGATTGTCGGGCGTGGTAAAATTGCAGCTTTTTTAGACCCTGCCATTTATTATGCCGATCCGGAAGTGGAGTTGGCGTTTATACGCCTGTTCAATACTTTTGATGATTCATTTTTTGCGCGCTATCACGATATTAACCCCATTCGCGCAGGCTTTCACGAAGAACGGGCAGATATTTACAATCTGTATCCGCTTTTGGTGCATACCCGTTTGTTTGGTGCATCCTATGCCCGCAAAGCGCAAAAAATTCTGGATCGTTTTATTTAAACACTACGCCAGATGTGGTGAGAAAACGCCAACCGTGCGCTTGACAAAAGCATCCATATCACCATCGCCAAACTGGGCGGGGTTGAGCTTTTCTTCAATGATCAGCGTGGTCAACCCATGGCACAAGCTCCAGACGGCGACGGTTAAAAACCGTGCATCATCTTGCTTGTCTGCGCGTTGTGACAAGGCGGCTGAAATCAGCGCATAGCTTTTTCCCGCTGTCATAGCCAATGTGGGGTAGCGTTTTAAATCCGCCAGTTCGCGGCCAAACATCAGGCTGAACAATTGTTTGTTTTCCTGTGCAAAGCGGATGTAACCCAGAACAAGACGTTCGATTTTTTCCTGCACGGTCTTCACGCCCGTCGCGCTCTCGGCCATTTTCAGGGCCAGGCGCTGAAAACCTGTTTCTGCAACGGCGGCCAGCAAATCTTCTTTATCACGGAAATGGCCATAGGGTGCTGTGGCGGAAACACCGGTGGCTTTTGCAATGGTGCGCAGGCTTAAACCATCCACGCCTTCTTGCGCCAGAATATCCAGCGAAGCCGTCAGCAAAGCATCACGCAAATTGCCGTGATGATATCTGAACTTTTTCTGTAAATCGGCGGTCGTCATGGTGTAGCCCCCTGTTCATCCCCGATAATCCTGAAGGTATCTTTGCACCGTTCAGTTGAATCCGTCAACTGGCTTCCAACAAAGCACTGCAACAAGGCATTTTTGGGGTTGCCATATGTGGCCACGCGGCGCATCATTTTCACGCATAAAAATATTATGGAGATTACAGGTGACGCAGGTACCAAAATATCCCGCAGCAAAAACCGTGTCTTACCCCAAGGAAACACGCGGCCATAATTTTTTTGATCTGGATGTGAATGCGCAGCGCCTGCTGAACCGCATTGCCCCCGATATGCTGGCCCGCAATGCCGACCGGCTCGAAGATTTCGGGGCCTTTGTGGGCGGCCCGCTGGATGAACAAGCATCCTACAGCGACCGCCATGCGCCACCGAAATTGCAAACCTATACCAAAAACGGGCAGAAGCAAAGCCACGTTATTTTTAACCGCGATTACGAAACCTGCCATCAGGATGCATATAAAAAAGGTGCCATCGGTCTGGCGTTTCTGGAGGATGATCCGGAGCCGCATCTGCTCAGCTTCACCATGGGTTACTTGTTATCGCAATCTGATATTTCAGTGCATTGTCCGGTGACGATGACAGGCGCTGTGGCCTATGTGCTGGATAAATTCGCGCCAAAAGATGTGCGCGATGCGTATTTGCACGAAATGACACGCATGGATGGAAACACCAAAACCGGTGGTACTTGGGCCACAGAACTACATGGTGGATCAGATGTTGGGGCCACCACCACCAAGGCCGTCAAGGATGGTAATAAAATTAAACTGCACGGCTTAAAGTGGTTTACCAGCAATGCCAATTCCGGTCTGGCCCTGGCAACAGCGCGGCCCGAAGGGGCGCCGGCGGGCAGCAAAGGTCTTGGCCTTTACCTTGTGCCCAGCCATTTAAAAGACGGCAGCACCAATAAATACAGTATTCGCCGCTTGAAAGATAAGCTTGGCACCAAAGGGCTTGCCACGGGCGAGATTGATCTGGAAGGGGCCGAGGTGATCGAAGTCGCCCCGCCGCCGCATGGTTTGAAAATGATGATGGAGGCACTGGAATATAGTCGCATTCACAATGCCATGGGTGCCGCAGGGGCCACGCGCCGTGCCTTTTTGGAAGCGGCCAGCTGGTCGACACACCGCGAAGCTTTCGGCAGCAATATCATTCAATACCCGATGGTGCAAAACGAATTGATGGATTTGATGCTGCGTAGCGAATCATCCACCGCATTGGCGTTTGAAGCCGCGCGCACGTTTGATGCTGCACTGGCCGATGAAAAACACCGCCCGTGGCTGCGCCTTGCAACAGCGCTTGCAAAATATCGTACGGCGGAAGATGCTGTGCAATCTTCCAAAAAAGCGCTCGAGATTGTGGGTGGCAATGGCTATACGGAAGAATTTCCAACTGCGCGTTTGTTCCGCGATGCCATGGTGCTGACAGTCTGGGAAGGTCCTGCCAATATTCAGGCGCTGGAGCTGTTGCGCATGGTGGCGGGTAAGGAGCCTGGTGATAAATTGTTTATCGATAAAATCAAAACAATCGCCGATGCTTTGCCGGGCACGATGGCGGCCGAGAAAAAACTGCTGGAAACAGGCCTGCAACAGGCAGATAACGCCCTGCAATACCTGCGGGCCCATCCGCAAGACGGCAATCGTTTTGCCCGCCAGTTGATGGATCATATGGCTGACGTTCTATCGGGCGCGCTGCTGGCCGAAGAAGCCGCACATGATTTGCACCATCATAATGATGCACGCAAAGCGCTTGTGGCACGCAAATATCTTGAAAAGTCATTCGGGGATAAAACGCTTAGCCTGCGCGCAGAGAAAGATCCTGTACATGTGCATTTTGATGCGCTGGTTCATTATAAAACAATCGCGCCTGCATCGGCAGGTTATGCGCCCGTACCCCCTGCAAATGACGATACGCCTGACAAGCGCCTGTGCCACAAGCCGCCACAGCCAAAGTAATTATTTACCAAAGGTAAAGGCATAGACCTGTAATCCGGCGCGGTCGGCTTCTATTTCCAGCAGACCTTGTTGCACGGTGGGCAGGGCCAAAAGCTCGTACAGCGTTTCGCCTGTCACGGTAACCATGCTGTTTTTGACATCTTTGCCTGCTGCACCAGCACTGGCGGGCTTGCCGTTGAAAGACACGCGCACATCGACCGGATTGCCATCCAATGTGCCCATGACCAGAAAAACCCGCCCGCCCTGAAAACGGTATTGCAGACTGGCACCGGAAGCAAGGGCTGTGGCACTTTGTTGTTCCACAATCCAGTCACCGTTCAGGCTCCAGTGGTGCAAGGGGATTTCGACCGGTGTTTTATAGGCTGTTTCGGTGTCGGGTGCGATGCCGTTTACAGGCACGAAATTGGCGGCGCGGCGATAGCCCAGATAAGTTTCGGGCGACTGTCCGGCGGCAGCACTGGTGCTGGCGCCAATTTCCGCACCGGGGACGGCATCGTGAATGCCCAGCAAATAGCGAATGTTGTTTTCCATGCGCGCATAGCCGCCTTCGCCAAAATGCGTATAGACAACACGGCCTTGTTTGTCGATCAGATAATGCGCAGGCCAGTAATGGTTGTCAAAGCTGCGCCATGTTTGCCAGTCATTGTCCATGCCAACCGCATATTCAATGTTATGTTTTTCAATGGCGGCCTGAACATTTTCGGGCTTTTTTTCGAACGGGAACTCGGGCGTGTGGATGCCGATGACAACAAGGCCCTCGCTGCGGTATCTGCGTTCCCACGCGGTCACATAGGGCAGGGTGCGCACGCAGTTGATGCAGGAATAGGTCCAAAAATCAATCAACACTACCTTGCCGCGCAGGTCGGCCAAGTCAAGGGCATCTCCATTAAACCAGTGTGTAATGCCTTTGATGTTAGGTGCTATGTATGGGGTTTCCAATGGTTCTTGCAGTTCTGTTGCAGCCAGATCAAAACGTGTTGTGCTGCCGGGCGGCTGGCTGAGAAGGGCAATATCCGCCCCTGACCAAATCAGCACAGCCATCAAGATAATCACGCCGCCCAAAACGCGGCGTAGTGTATCAGCGTGTTTTTTAACCTGCCCCAAATGGCCGGCCAGCCGGCGGCCAAACAGTGACAAAATCAGCATGGGGATGCCTGCGCCTGTGACAAACATCAAGGTGATGAGGGCGGCATGGAAATCAGTTTCCGCCTGTACCACCTGCACAATGGCCGCGGCCATAATGGGGCCTGCACAAGGCGTCCAGACAAAGCCGATCAAAAGGCCGATCAGCACCCCGCTTTTAAAACCGTTGCCGCTGTCGTACTTTGCAATCACATCTGATCCGCTGCGGGCCAGGCCTTCCGTCCACTGCATAAAACGGGCCCCCAGCTTTTGCGACAACATCGCAAAGCCCACCAGCAGTAACAGGGCCAAAGATATATGACGGATCATTTCAGTATCTATGCCGGTTGCCTGCACCAACGCGCGGGAAAAAATGGCAAAAGCGGTAAAGGCCAGAACAAAGCCTGCAATTACCCCTAGCGGCCGTGCCGTGCCACCTGTAGCGGATGCCGCCAGTACCAGTGGCAAAACCGGCAAAATGCAAGGCGACAGCACAAGGCCGATGCCTTCGATCAGTGCGAAAAAATATTGCTGCAACATCAAAGTGTCCATGAAGGTTTGCCTTATTAAACAGGGTTCTAAATGGTTATTCGCCAAAAGGGTGCGTCAGGTTACAGGCAACAGCGCTTTATTTTAAAGCTTTTTGCCTGTCATGCGCTGTGCCAGCCAGCCGGTGCCGTATGTGATGCAAATTTCAGTGTTTTCAGCAATCGGCTCTATGGCCCGCAGGGTATAGATCAGGGCATGTTCACGCTCGTTTTGCTCCAGTTGCGCATTGGGGTGTGCGGCATGGTTGCAAAAAGAGATCAAGCCCATGACAACGCCTGTCACGCCTTCTGTAGCGTCAATTTGGTCCCAGCCCGACAGGCTTGAAGATATTTCCTGCGTCTGAAAGGCGTAATGCGCAAGACGCGTCACCCGCAGCGGGTCTTCTTCTGCTTTTGGCAGCAAGATGACGGGGCTTGTTTCTATGATCTCATCCTGGGCAATGTGGGTTGTGCAAAAAAGGCCCCGGCCCTTATCCCCCAAGTGCTGCAAATAGAGACCCGGCTTGCGGTAAAGTTCCAGCGGTTTTTTTGTAAAAATCATGTCGGGGTATCTGTCTTCTGTATCGGGTAGCTGATTGAAACCACTTCGACCTTCTCAGCGCCAGCAGGTGTGCGCACAGTGACTTCATCACCCACACGGGCTTTTAACAATGCCCGTGCCAGCGGGGATAGCCAGCTGATTTTGCCACAATCAAGGTTTGCTTCATCTACGCCGACAATCTTGACACTATGTTCGCTATCGTCTGCCTTGGCGTAACAGACTGTTGCACCGAAAAAGACTTGCTCCAGCCCTTGTTGCTGGGCAGGGTCTACCACTGTGGCGCTTTCAAGTCGTTTCATCAGATAGCGGATGCGGCGGTCAATTTCGCGCAGGCGCTTTTTGCCGTATATGTAATCACCATTTTCAGACCGGTCGCCATTGCCTGCTGCCCAATGTACAATTTCAACAACCTTGGGCCGTTCATCGTTCACCAGCACTTTCAGCTCTGCCTGCAGTGTGGCAAAGCCCGCAGGGGTCATATAGTTTTTTTGGCCTGCAGGCAGCACATCGGCTTCATCAATGTCTGATTCTTCTGCATTTTCGTTTTCTGTGACGAAGGCTTTGCTCATGTTGTGCTGTTAACGGCCCATAACGCGGTGGCGCAGCAGGTTTTGCTCTTCCGGACATTTTTCTGTTTCGCGGGCATAGTTATCCGGTGTGTCAATAATGCCCTGCCGCTGGCGGCGGCTTTCGCGCATTTTATCAATCATCGGCTGGCTGGCGGCCACCACTTGCTGGATAAGTTCTTTGGCTTTTGCGGGGGCTTCATGTTTTGAAAACGGACCAATGCCCTGATACCCGACCGAGCGCAGGTACAACAGCATTTCCATTTTAATTTTCGGCAGATATTCCTGTAGTGTTTTGACGTCAATCACCACATGCTGATCTTCGTGGTCACGCACGACTTTTTGCTTGCAGGGCAGGCCTTTGACTTCCTTGGCAATAAAAATGGCCGGATAGTAAATAATACGCATTTGCAGCCGGTTGATGTACAGGCAGATTTGGCCTGATGATCTGTCTTCGACGGAGCGAAAAGACAAGCTGACATCTTCATCGATTTTGCTTGTGGTGACGCCCAGCAGCACATCGCGCTTATCGGTATGGACGGTCGAATCTTTATCCCCCATCATTGATTTGCGCAGGGCGCTGGAGGCAAAAGTTTCGTTCACATAGGGCTTTTCAGCCGCGAAGTAAATCTCCACTTGTGGTGCATCACGTACCGGGCACACGGTCATGGCGGCCATTGTAAACGCTTTTGCCGCCAACAGGGCTGTATCTATCCCGAATAACATCATTGCGCACCTGCTTGTCTGGGTTCAAAAATATAAGGCCTTAAAAGTTTAATCATCTTTGGGCCTGCGGGCAATTTTTTAAACGTGCCCGGGCACGGCTTTTGCGCGGCGACTGGCAGCCCAGAGCGTCAACCATAAAACGACAGGGCCTATTTGAACAATGCTCAGTTTTGCCAGCAGCATGGCGGGTAAGGGCAGCAGCATCAGAAACATCCAGATGGTTTTTTCATACGGCTGCCAACCCACGCGTTTTGTATCGGCAATCACCCAAAACAGCGCAAAGACCAAGACAGCCATGTCATAATCCCAAAAGTAGGGCGTGGCAGCAAACCCGGCAAGCAATAGAACAGCTCCTTTTAAAGGTAGCGGGATATGCCTTTGCCGCCAGACGGTATAGACAATCCAGGCGGCCGCGGCGGCAGATACGATCTGGCCAGCCATCGCAGCGGCCACGGGCAGGCCCAGCAGACGTAGGCTTGAAAAAACAGCGGGCATCCGGTGCCACAGGCTTTCGCCGTTTTGCATCATCATGCTTTGCAAGTGCATTTGGGCCAAAAATGCAGGCCAGATATCCGGCCCCAGCCAAAGTGTTGTTGTGATGACAAGCGCGATAACGGTCAAAGCGGCCGCCATAAAACTGCGCCAATACCCGCCGGCCGCCAGCGCCAGCGGCAGGAGAAGGCCCAGCTGTGGCTTGTAACACAAAAGCCCGATCAGAATACCCGCCGTCAGGGGGCGCTTTTCCAGCAGCAGCAGGCTGCCTGCCAAAAGGGCTGTTGTCAAAAACCCGTTCTGGCCCGAGACGATGTTCAAAGCGCAAGCCGGTGTTGCCAGTAAAATCAGCATCGCCTGTTGCAAGGACACATGTTTTTTCAGCAACGCTGCGCAGAGCAGAAAACCTGTCAGTGTCCAAAGCGCAAATCCCGCTAAAAACGGCAAAAACGCCAAGGGCCATGACAGCAACAGGGTCACGGGCGGGTAGCTGTATAGTTTAAATTCCGAAAGGGAGCCGGCAAAGTTTTGCTGAAAGGTATGATAGGCATCGGGCTTATATACTGTTTGTGCCTGTCCTACTTGCGCCAGTCGCGCGCCAGACCAGTAATTAATAAAGTCCCGCCCGATATGTACGCCTTGTGCATCGGTGATACCATGCGTTGTATGCATGTAAAAATCAGCCGCGAGGAAAAAAGCCCAGGCAAAGCCAAAAGCAGTGACCCAAAGGGCAACGCGGCGGGGGGTCAGCCAATCGGCTTGTTGTAAAACGCGATCGGCCTGTTGCAAAGCGCGATCGGTTTGTCGCAAAACATCGTGTGCTTTTGAAAAAAACATGCAGGGCCTTGGCTGAGGGCGGGCAGGGAGAGTGGTATGGCTGTTATGGCTTTTTTTTGCTGCTTTTTTTGGTTTCCGCCAACCGCCGGCTTTCTTTTTTCAAGGGCCGCGAGACAGGGCAGACTTCCTGCACAAATCCGTTCAGCGTATTGACCAGGCTTTCCTGCACAAGGCTGTAGTGAATAAATTGCCCGTCCTTGGTGCCTTTGATCAACCCTGCGTTTTCAAGGATGCTGAGGTGCTTGGAAAGCGAGGGCTTGGTCATGTCAAACCGCTCCGCGATTTCCCCAGCGGTCAGGCTGGTGGCGGACAGATACGCCAGAATTTTACGGCGCACGCCGGATGACAGGGCGCTGAATATTTTCTCTGATGCCATTTTTCACTTTCTTGACGCTGGTGCTGCTTTCACGCTAAAATATAATTAGCTATATAACTAATTATAAAGCAACAATCCATTCGGGGCAAGCGTCATGGCAAAGCAAGAAGATGACTTACAACTGGTTTATGACGATCAATGCCCCGTCTGCCGCACATATTGCACGGGTATACTGCGTGAAACGGTGAGCGAAGGTCTGGTTTTGGTTGATGCCAGAAAAGACAGCGCCCTTATGGATGAAGTGACCCAAGCCGGTTTGGATATAGATGAAGGCATGGTGCTAAAAACAGGCGGGCAAATTTTTTACGGTGCCGATGCCATGTATGAATTGAGCAAGCGCCACAAAACGCCGGGTTTTTATGGTCGTGTCACGCAGCTCTTTTTCGGCTCTGTCCTTATGGCGCGGATATTCTACCCTTTGGGTAAAGCCTGCCGGAACCTGGTGCTGCGCATAAAGGGCATAGAAAAAATCCGGAATTTGGAAGGGCGCTAGATAATTTTATTGCGCTATTCTTTTAAAGCGTATGCGGCAGGATGGTTTTTATGTTGATATGTTGGATGGTCAGTATAGTCATAGGCTCTATGCATTATCATCAACAATAGCAATCATTGATCAAGAACGGAAGTTGTCCAATTGGTAAAAAAATACAACGATATCCCTTTGTGGATAAAGGTGCCCTATACAGTGCTGGCGCTTATTGTGTTTCCGGTATATTGGTACCAATATGGCGTGACAAATTTTCTCTGGTTTTCTGATATTGCGTTTTTTGTCATGGTGCCTGCCCTGTGGTTTCAAAATCGCAAGATTGCCAGCATGATGGCGATCGGTGTATTGCCGTTGGAGCTGCTGTGGCTGATCAGTTTTATAACAGGCGGTGCGTTTTTAGGCATGGCCAATTATATGTTTGACTCAAGTTTGCCGCTTTGGCTGCGCGGCTTGTCGCTGTTCCATTTTCCGATGCCGGCTGTTATCTGCTATATGATATGGCGCTTTGGTTATGATACCCGCGCGCTTTATCCGCAGATTGCCCTGAGCCTCAGTGTTATTTTGATGACACATGCTTTTACGGCACGCAGTGACAATGTTAATATCATCTATCCGCCACAGGGCATTGCAGGCGCCATTTCGGATTCTGTATATATCGTTCTGATGCCCATTGTGCTGGTGACTTGTGTGATTATTCCAATGCACTTTCTTTTAAAACGGCACTTCCCGTTGCGCAGCTAAAGTCTTGATGACGTACAAAAAAAAGTTTTGTGCGGGAAGTCCTTCTTGACTTGGCAGGGCAGAAGACGGCATGGACCGGCAATGCTTTGTCGCACTATTTTGCAATGCGCAGGTGCTTTATTTTGCGTCGACAAGCATTTCAAAGCCGCCATAGGTCATGCGTTTGACATCAAAGGGCATATCAGCCTGATCACAGCTTTCATGGATGCGCGGATCGGCCATTACTTTCTTATTGACCCGGTCACGGTGCTTGCGCGACTTGTAAACGATCCAGGCGAAAATGACGATTTCTCCCTTCTTGACCTTGGCAAGTTTTGGAAAAGGCAGCCCGAACTTGACGTTCATATCTTCACCGATACATTCGCAATATTGAAGCGCACCGTGTTCACGCCATATTTTGCCTGCTTTTTCTGCCATCTTTTTATAGGATTTGAGTTTTTTTCTGGGCACCGCCAAAACGAAACCGTCAACATATTGAGCCATAAGAATCTCTTTTTGAATGATTGTCTTTCCAGACAGGTTAATAAGACCATCTGTTGAACGAACGCGATGGTAATTCGACATCGAAACCCTGTAAAGGCTTTGATATCCGGCTTTTTTGAGGAAATGATGCCTGAAAAGGCGGGTTTGGTGGAGCTGATCGGGATCGAACCGACGACCTCTTGCATGCCATGCAAGCGCTCTCCCAGCTGAGCTACAGCCCCTTATAACCAAGGGATAACGGCCACGCGGAGCCGAAAACGTTGCTATATAAACAGAAACGGAAGGTTGTTTCAATAACTATTTGCGTGCGTGTGGTGGGTGTGTTGCGCTGCGCGGGGCTTTTATTTCAAGGGTTTAGCGGGTGCATCGCGGTGGACAGTGCGGGTTTGCAGCAAGGGACCTTTTTTTAATGCGGTGATGATGCGGTCCAGTTCTGGCGCGCTTGCACATTTGACGAACTGGCGGCTGCCATGCACGGGGCCGCTGGTGGCGCGGCCACGGTCATCGGTTTTGCTGTCCCAGTTGAAATTCTCAAGCCCCAGTGTTTCGTGGAATGTGCCAATGAAATAAAGGTCACGCGTGGGGGCGTGCATCACGGCCACATCGTGGCCTGCAATATAGGCACCTTGCATACTGCCGTCTTGGGTGCCAAAGGCATAGCCGCGTTTGGTGTCGAAGCTGCCCACCATTTCCTGCAAGGTGGTATGTGCCGCCAGCAGCCGTGCTTCGGGGTCTTGCATCAGTGCCTGAAATTCGTGCAGCTGGGCGCGGAATGTTTTTTCATCTACGGTGTCACCTTCAATGCACACGCTGCATCCGGCAAGCCACCAGCACACGGCAGAGTCTGCGTGGCGCAGGCCTGTGCCGTTGTTCGTCTCGCGGCGTATCTCGGCAACGGCTTCGGGCGTATAAGCAGCGTGCAGGGTGGCGATAAGTTTTTGTGAGTGCGGGGGCATCAAACCCAGACTACAGGCAACGCCTGCGTCAAAACCGCTGCGTAAGTTGTCACCAAACGGCACCCGTCCTGTGAGCGAGGCCGAGACGGCAATATGTGCGGGCCACTGGCCCATCTGTGCAACCTTGGCTCCGTTTGCCTCCACCAGCGCCCCCAGTTCTTCGATGGGGGCCTGTAAAAGCTTCGCGGGATCTTCCGCGCGAATGGTGGTGGCGGCATCGGATTTTTGGTTAAAGTTCATGCGGGTTTTACCCATTTCGTATTGTCTTGATTTTGTACAACTTATTATGCCACAGGATATCTTAATGCTTGCTGAACGCATTTTTCAAATATTTACCTGAAAAAACAACAAGAAAAACCCCGTGGCCGGCGGCGCACGGGGTTTTGTAGAGGAGGGCTGTTGAAATTATTCGCGGCTGCCCATCAGGTGCATCAAGCTTTGGAAAAGGTTGATGAAGCTGAGGTACAGGTTCAGCGCACCCAGTACGGCAATCTTGGCGTTAGCTTCCATGCGGCCATAAGCATAGGTTTCTTTCAGCGATTGTGTCTGCCATGCGGCAAGGCCCGTGAAGACCACCACACCAATGGCAGAGATGACAAATTGTGTCATCGAAGATTGCAAGAACACGTTCACAACCGATGCCAATACAAGCCCGATCAAACCCATGAACAAGAAGGAACCCATGCCGGAAAGGTCACGCTTGGTGGTGTAGCCATACAGGCTGGTGGCTGCAAAGGCACCTGCGGTAATGAAGAACACACGCGCAATGCTGGTTGATGTATAAGCCAGAAAGATCGTGGACATGGAAAGGCCCATGATGGCCGCGAAGGCATAGAACATGGCTTGCAGTTTGCTGGCGGGCCAGCGGGCGATGCGGTTTTGTGTAAAGCCGCCCATCAGGAAAACCAGCGGGGCGAAAACCAGTACATACATCATCGGGCCGCCGAAAAAGAATTTCATCATTTCGGGCGAGTCTTTGAGCATGTTGGCGAAGGCAAAGGCCACGCCACCAGTGACCGCAAGACCCAGGCACATGGTGTTATAAACACTGCGCATGAAGGACTGAAGGCCGGCATCCACATCTGTGCCAGCAGCAGCGGCGCTGACATGTGGGCGGTAGGATTCTTGAGACATTGTGTGTATTCCTCTTTTTAAACGTCGTTTAGGTCGCTAAACCCTTATACGTACCATTATACAATACGGATCAATGGCACGGCTATGCCTTTCGGTATATATACCAAGCCTTTGAATTTTCAAGGGTTTCTAAGGTAGGGTGCCGGCTTTTGCCGCATGGCCCGCCAGGTGCCCGAAAATCCGGCCAAAAGCGTGATGGCCAGACACAAAACAGTGACGAGGATAACAGCCAAACCGCTGAATTTAAACGGTATATTTAAAACATACGTCAGTGCCGCCCAGCCCCCCAGTGTGCCCAGCACACCGGCCAGTGCCACGGTGATCAGGCCCAAAAGGCCGTATTCCAGCAAAAATGTGGTCATAATCCGCCTTTTGCTGGCACCCAGTACTTTCAAGACCACCGAGTCATAAACATGCCGTCTGCGGGCGGCGGCAATGCCGCCCGCCAGCACAAGCGTGCCTGCGACCAGCGTCAAGCCTGCACTGATACTGACAGCCTGCGCCACGGCGCGCACAAGGCTCTGGGCGGATTGCAGGGCTTCTTTGACCCGCACACTGGTGATATTGGGATAGGTGCGGGCAAGGTCTGCCTGCAGTTTTTCTTCGGCATTTTCATCCACGATAGCTGTTGCGATATAGGGGGCGGGCATTTCGGCCAGTACGCCCGGCGCAAAAGTGATGGCAAAATTCATGGTAAAGCTTGCCCATTCAATCTCGCGCACATTGGCAATGGTGGCGGTGATATCAACGCCCAGAATATTGACGGTGATTTTATCCCCCACCCAGATGTTAAAGGCGCGGGTGACATTCGTGGCAACAGAAATCAAGGGTTCCCCGCTGTAATCGGCGGGCCACCATTCACCGGCAATAATGGTGCTGTGCGCGGGTTTTGTGGCGGTCCAGGTAAAGCCACGGTCACCACGGATGATCCATTCCTCGCCTTTGCTCACCAGTGCTTTTTGCGCATCCACGCCGTTTACCTGCGTGACGTAGCCCCGGAAAGACGGCGTTGTGATGAGATTGCGGGAGCCTTCTGCTTCTTGCACATACTTTCTAAATCCATCGATTTGGTCGGGTTGCACATCCAGAAAAAAGAAGGACGGCAAATCAGCCGAAAGATCATCTTTCAACAATCTTGAAAAGTTATATTCCACTTGCGCCATGGCAATCAGTACCGTCAGGCCAAGGCCGAGGGAGAGTAAAATACTTGTGGTCGCATTGCCCGGACGGCTCAAGTTGGCAATGGCCATGCGTATTTCCGGACGCACCGCAAATTTCAGCCGGGTCAATAATATTTGAATAAGGCCAGACGCACTATAAAAAACGGCAAAGCAAAACAGTGCAGCCGCCACAAAAGCTGCTGCATAAGACGGCATTGTCGCGGTGCCGATGGCAAGGCCTGCGAGCGCCGCGCCTGAAAGCCCGAGGGCTGCCAGCACGGCCGGAGCAGGGCGCGCGCTGGAAGGGGTGATCATATCGCGGAACAGTTCCGTCGGCGCGGTGCGCACGGCGCGGCCCAGCGGCCACAGGCTGAAACACAGCGTAATCAGAACGCCGAAAAAGGCCGCCAGTCCCCATTCTGCGGGATAAAGTGCAACTTTATCGCTCAGCATAAATTTGCCCGTCAGGATGCCGCCGCCGATCAGTGCCGATAGGGCGCCCAGTGCAATGCCCACGACAATGCCTACGCTTGCCAGCAACAAAATTTGTGCCAGATAAATCCGGAACACAAAAAACTGTGATGCACCCAGACATTTATATGTGGCAATCTCTGCCATGCGGGTGTCCAGAAAACTTTTAACGGCATTGGAAATGCCCACGCCGCCAATCAGCAAAGTTGTCAAGCTGATCAACATGAGAAACAGCGTTAGGCGCTGGATATACCGCTCGATACGCGGGGCGGCCCGTTGAAAATTGCGGATGCGGAAATCTTCGTCCGTGAAAGCGTTTTGCAGCTGCCGCTCTGCCGCGCGCAGGTCTGCATCTGTGTCCAGACCGGGGATGGCGATGCGGGTGTTAAATTCCAGCAAGCCTTCGGCTCCGACAATTCCTGTTTTTAAAAAGGCATCCGTTGAAACAAGCAAGCGGGGGGAGAGAAAAAAGCTGGTGCTGGCGATGCGGTCAGGTTCTTGCGTAATGACAGCGCGAATATCAAACGCTGTTGTGCCCACATATACTTTGTCACCCACCTTCAGGCCCAGGCGCGTCAGCACTTCTTTTTCAACGGCGGCACCGGCCACACCTTTATCATTTTCTGCAAGGACGGTTGCTACAGTTGCTTCTGGCAGGGCTTGAGTGCCGTCAGAAAAGCGTGCTTCGCCGTACAATGGCCATGCGGCATCCACGGCCTTGATCTCAACAATGGTTGCCTTGCCTGTGACATCGCTGCGGGCCATGGCGCGGGTTTCGGTCGTGATGCTTAACCGCGCATTCATTTTATGGCGCAAGAAGTCCTGCACGCGTGTCGCGGGCGGTGTGTGTGGCGTGCGAATGGAAAGATCACCGCCCAGAATTTGCCGTCCATCGTGACGTAAACTGTCGCTGAGACCGCGCGACAGCGAATTAACCGCTGTCATCATGGCCACGCCCAAAACCAGGCAGGCGACAAAAATATAAAAACCGCGCATACCGCTGCGCAATTCACGTTTGGCAAAAATCAGGCTGAGAAAAAACAGGCGCATCTATACCCCTTTGCAGGTATCAGGCGGCAATCGTGCCATCGGTAATGGTAATGCCAAGGTCACAGCGCGTGGCCAATGTGGCATCGTGCGTGACCAGCACCAGCGTGGTACCGTTCTTGCGGGTCAGGTCAAACATCAGGTCCATGACCTTTTGGCCGGTTTCCTGATCCAAGTTGCCGGTGGGCTCATCCGCCAGAATCAGGCGCGGATTGGGGGCAAAGGCACGGGCGATGGCCACACGTTGCTGCTCCCCGCCCGATAATTGTGCGGGGTAATGGGTCAGGCGGTGGGCAAGGCCTACGGCGGTCAAAGCGGCCTCTGCCTTGGCAAAAGCATCCTCCTTGCCTGCAAATTCCAGCGGCACGGCCACGTTTTCAAGGGCCGTCATCGAGGGGATGAGGTGGAAACTTTGGAAGATAATGCCTATATTATCTCTACGGAAGGCAGCCAGCGCATCTTCATCCAGTTGAGTCAGGTTGCAGCCGTCCACATGCACGGTGCCGGATGAAGGCTTTTCCAGCCCGCCCAGCACCATCAGCAACGTGGTCTTGCCAGAGCCGGAAGGGCCCACAATGCTCACCGTTTTGGCAGCCGGCAGGTCGAGCGAGATGTTTTTGAGAATATGCACATCGCCCGCCCCGCTTTTCATATGCAGGTCGAGGTCTTTGAGTTGCAGTAACGGCGCGGCACTGGCCGCAGAAGGGGAATCCATGATGTCATACTCCGATTGCGTCGATACCGCCTCGCACAGGCACTCTACACTAGATAAAGCCAAACCATCCCGTGTCAAGCAATACACGGCGGTTCTGCTCTGTGCGCTGCTTTTACTGACAGGCACAAAGGCACAGGCGGCCGAGGTCAAGACCATTCTGGCCTTTGGCGACAGCATTACTGCGGGGTATGGTTTGCCGCGCGAAAGTGCCCCGCCGCAACAATTGCAGGCCCTGTTACAAAGCAAGGGCATGAATGTTGAAGTGACGAACGCGGGCGTTTCCGGCGATACGACAGCAGGCGGTGTCACCCGCCTTGCCTGGACCATTAAGCAAAAAAAGCCCGATTATGCCATTCTTGCGCTGGGTGGTAATGATATGCTGCGTGGGCTGGATCCGGCCACGACCGAGCAAAATCTGCGCAAGATGATGCAAACATTTAAAGACAATAATATTCCGGTCCTGCTGGCCGGTATGCGTGCCCCCGTCAGCATGGGGCCTGCTTATTCAGGTGCCTATTTGCGGATGTATAAAGATATTGCGAAAGATTTTGATGCGGTGCTGTATCCCTTCTTGCTCGAAGGTATTGCAATGGACCCGCAATATAATTTGTCTGACGGTGTGCATCCAAATGCAGCAGGTGCCAGCCTTGTGGCTGCGCGCATGATGCCGTATGTTGTGGAACTTCTAAAAAAATAATCAAAAAAGCGGAATAGAAAAATGGAATACAAAAAACTCGGCACGACGGATTTGACCGTCAGCCTGATTTGTCTTGGTACAATGACCTTTGGTGAACAAAACACCGCCGAAGAAGGTTATGCGCAAATGGATTACGCGCTGGACCAGGGCGTGACGTTTTTTGATACGGCAGAACTTTACGCCATTCCGCCCAAGGCCGAAACCTATGGCCGTACCGAAGAAATTATCGGCGAATGGTTTGCAAAATCCGGCAAGCGCAAAGATGTTGTGCTGGCTACAAAAATTGTGGGCGCGGCGGGTCATCTGCCCTGGATCAGAAATGGTGCCGCACGGCTTGACCGCGCGCAAATAAGCGAAGCCGTCGAGGGCAGTCTGAAGCGTTTAAAGACTGACTATATTGATCTTTATCAAATCCATTGGCCGCAGCGCCCCGTGAATAGCTTTGGTAAACTGGGCTATGACCAAAATACGGTGACAGGCCGCGAGGGAGATGTGATCCTTGAAACCCTGCAAGCGCTGGGTGATTTGGTCACAGCAGGCAAAATCCGCCACATCGGTGTGTCCAACGAAACACCCTGGGGGGTGATGACGTACCTGAAACATCATGCCGCCAAAGGCTTGCCGCGTATCCAGTCCATTCAAAATCCGTATAACCTGTTGAACCGGACGTTCGATGTGGGCTTGGCCGAAATGGCCCTGCAGGAAAAAGTGGGTCTTCTGGCTTATTCACCACTGGCGGCTGCCACACTGACGGGCAAATATCTTGATGGCAACATGCCCAAGGGCTCGCGCCGTGATATTGATACGCGTGTATCGCGCTATGACCGGGCAGGCGTTGATAATATCGTGAAGGCCTATATTGGCGTGGCCCAGAAATATGGGCTGGATCCGGCGCAAATGGCGCTGGCTTACGTCAACACGCGCCCCTTTGTGACATCGAATATCATTGGGGCCACCACCATGGAAAATCTGCGCGTGAATATTGCCTCTGTCGGTGTTAGCCTGTCAGCAGAGGTATTGGCGGATATTGAAGCCGTGCACACAGCGCACCCCAATCCGTGCCCGTAAGTTTTCTATAGCCGAGGTTTTTATGCGTCTCTTCGTGGGCCTTGCCCTGCCGCCGGATCTGGTCACCAACATCAGCCGCCTGATGGGCGGTATCGAAGATGCCCGCTGGACCACACCGGATAACCTACACCTCACCCTGACCTATATCGGCGAAGTTTCTGAAAACGCATTGGATGATGTGGATGAAGCATTGGCGGGTGTGGATGCTGCAGCATTTGATTTGCACGTCAAAGGCACAGGCAGTTTTGCGCAAGGGGATGATCCGAAAGTTTTATGGCTGGGTGTGGGCGATAACATTGCCCTGCACGGGTTGAAAAAAACGATCGACCGCGCACTGGACCGCTACGACATTGATTTTGAACGTCGCAAATACACCCCGCATGTCACGCTCGCCCGTTTCCGCCAGTTGCCGGATGAACAAAAAATCACTGATTTTCTACAGGCACACAACGGCTTTGACGCAAAACCTTTTGCCGTTAACGAATTCATTCTGTTCCACAGCCACAACGGCAAAAATGGCCCCGTGTACGAACCACTGGAATTTTATCCTTTGGGTGAGTTTTAGGGGAAGCTTTCTATGTTGGATCAAATAATTAAGGCCGCTTTGGGACTGGGCAGGATTTTATTGGTCGTTGTTCTTGTGCCTACCCTTGGAATAACAATTTTGATTGTTCTGAATATGGATTGGTCACGGGATGACCAGCTTATGCGCGAGTTTAAGGCCCCTTTGATTGCATTCCTCGACAGTGACCAAGAGCGCGTAACCTTAAGCGACCTTTACAGCGGAACGGAATTCGAGGGTGATACGCTTTGTGTTGATTACTTTCAAAAAGATTTTTTTCTTCGCTTTGAAGATTTAACTGTGTTTCAAAGATTAAATAGGATGTTTCCAGATATGATGGCGGAAATCATGCCTATTCACGTGACGCAAAAGAACCCGAATTTGCTTGTAGCAATCCGGCGCGGAAAAAATTTACAGGTTATGTCTGGAAACACGCATCTCCTTGTGGGGAGGCCAGACACATTTGGGGCATTCTATGTTGAAGGCATCTCTGAGCTCGGTGACAGAAAAAACAGGTATATCCCGAGGGGAACCGGTGACCGTTGCGTCGGCTTCAAAGAGGGTGTTTTGAAGCGAGAAACGTCTATAAAAGAAACGGCAGATGGTGATGTGGCTAGGCTTTATGCTGTGCTGACCGATGCCGAAAGCCCTACACAGGCGGAAAAGCAGGCGGAGCTGCAAGCCTTGAGAAATCGGAAAAGGAAAGTCAAATAAAGCTACGCCACAGCCTGACACATCTGCGCAATAATATCGTCCAGTGTTTTGCCTTCGGCGCGGGCGGCGAAGTGCAGGGCCATGCGGTGGCGAAGCACGGCGGGCGCAATGTCCAGCACATCATCCAGTGACGGCGTATAGCGGCCATCCAGCAGGGCATGGGCGCGGGCGGCCAGCATAAAGGTTTGTGCCGCACGCGGGCCTGGGCCCCAGCTGACGAATTTGCGCACATCGGCCATGTCGGTTTGTTCAGGGCGGCCCGATTGCACCAGTGTCAAAATGCCATCCACCACCTTTTGGCCAATCGGCAACTGGCGAATGATTTTTTGGGCGGCTTGAATTTCTTCTGCACTGAAAACATTATGCGCTTTTTCTTCTGTCGTGCCGGTGGTGGCCAGCAACATGCGACGTTCTTCCGCGCTATTGGGGTAGCCGATGTTGATTTGCAGCATGAAGCGATCCAGCTGTGCCTCGGGCAGCGGATAGGTGCCTTCTTGCTCCAGCGGGTTTTGTGTGGCCATGACGTGGAAGGGGCGCGGCAGGTCATACGTCGTGCCGCCGACCGATACCTGATATTCCTGCATGGCCTGCAACAGCGCAGATTGCGTGCGCGGGCTCGCGCGGTTGATCTCGTCCGCCATCAGCAATTGGCAAAACACAGGGCCGCGCAGGAAAGAAAAGCTCTTCTGTCCGTCAGCGGCTGTGGTCAAAACTTCGGACCCCAAAATGTCGGCCGGCATCAAATCCGGCGTACACTGCACACGCCTGGCATCCAGCCCCAAAACGGTGCCAAGGGTATCGACCAGCTTGGTTTTGCCAAGGCCGGGCAGACCCATGAGCAAAAAGTGACCGCCAGACAAAATAGATGTCAGGCACAAATCCACCACGCGCCGCTGGCCGAAAATGACGGTTTCAATGCTTTCGCGGGATTTTTTAAGCTTGCCCGAAAGATCGGCCACTTGCTGTTCAAGTTCCGAGGTCATTTCGCTGCGCATGGGTTCGATGGTCATGGGATACTCGCATTTGTGAAATTATGGTCCGGGGCTTATATTAAAGGATAACAGCGAAAGCGGCAAAGCATGTCTCGGGATAAAAATATAGGTACGGCGTGGGTGGAGGAGGATTTTGGCATCAAAATCCTTAAAAACGGCACATGGCTGCATCAGGGCCGCCCCATCATGCGCCATAATCTGGTAAAGCTTTTTGCAACGGTGCTGAAAAAAGATGAAAACGGCGACTACTGGCTGCAAACGCCGGTGGAGCGTGGCCGGATCGAGGTGGAAGATGTCCCCTTTCTGGCTGTGGAAATGCGGCAGGAGACTTCTGGACACGGCAAAAATCTGCTATTCAGGACAAATCTGGATGAATGGGTGACGGCAGATGCTGCACACCCCTTGCGTTTTGCCGATGCCCCTTATGTAACGGTGCGGCAAAATCTGGAAGCGCGGCTGACGCGGGCTGTGTATTATGAGCTGATGCATCTGGCCTGTAAAAACCCCGCAGGCAGCGGCCATTGGGGCGTGACAAGCGCAGGTGTGTTTTTTCCGGTACCGGCAGATGCTGCTGAATAAAAAGAAGAATAAGAAAAGAAAATTTAAAATATGCTGACACTGCAAACCATCAAAGAAAAAATGCAGGCCTATCGTCCCGGCCCCACGCGGGGAGATCATTTTCTCAATCCTGATTTATTGCCCAAACCGCCCTATCGTCCGGCGGCGGTACTGATCGCGTTGTTGCCCTGCGGGGATGATTTGTCGGTGGTGTTTACGCAACGTACATCGCATTTACACGCCCATGCGGGGCAAGTCAGCTTTCCGGGTGGCGGGGCAGAGCCGCAAGATGCTGATGCCATTGCCACAGCCCTGCGTGAAGCAGAAGAAGAAATTGGCCTGCCGACAAATGCTGTTCAGGTGATGGGCCAGTTGGATGAATACATCACCCGCACAGGTTTCAGTGTACAGCCGATTGTGGGCTATGTGCCCGAAGTGCCGGAATGGAAGCCCGATAGTTTTGAAGTGGAAGAAATTTTTCACGTGCCTTTGGCCTATATCAACACCCCCGGTCATCTGGCGCGCCAGTGGATGGAGCGTGATGGTGTATCGCGGCATTTCTATGCCTGCCATTGGGAAAAGTTCCGCATTTGGGGGGCGACCGCTGGCATGTTGCGCAATTTTTTAGATGTGGTCGCAGGGCCTGAACAAGACGCTGAACAGATGCAAGGGCGCGCACCATGACGGTTTTGACAGGCAAGCTTAGTAAGCGCCCGTTTATGGTGGCACCTGAAACGCAGCGCGTGATGCAAGCCTTACTGCGCGACGGCGGGGATGCCCGTTTTGTTGGCGGCTGTGTGCGTGATGCGCTGGCCAACCGGCGCGTGATGGATATTGATATTGCAACCCCTCTCAAACCCGAAGAGGTGACGGAGCGCATGTTGAAAGACGGCATTCATGTCGTCCCCACAGGTTTGAAACATGGCACCGTGACGGCTGTTGCCGATGGGCAACCGTTTGAAATCACCACACTGCGGCGCGATGTTGCCAGTTATGGCCGCCACGCCGATGTGGTGTTTACCGATGACTGGAAGGCCGATGCCGCGCGGCGTGATTTTACAATCAACGCCATGTCATCGACGCTGGATGGCGATATTTATGATTACTTCAGCGGCATGGAAGATTTACGCAATGGGCATATTGTTTTTGTGGGTGATGCCGAAACACGCGTGCGTGAAGATATTTTGCGCATTTTGCGCTACTTCCGCTTCTATGCCCATTTTGGCAAGGGCGATCCGGATGAGGCGGCCCTTGCTGCTTGCGCCAAGCTTGCAGATAAATTGCCGATTTTGTCCGGCGAGCGTGTGCGCAATGAAATTTTGAAGCTGCTGGAATCACGCCGTTGTGCGGAAGTCTGGCAGCTGATGGCGCAAAACCGCGTGGTCACGCATTTCCTGCCGGAAGCCACAGGAATTGCCACCTTATCGCGTTTGGTGCAGCTGGAAGAGGCCTACCACAGTCCGGGGTTTGTCATGCGGCGCTTGCTGGCCGTGCTGGATGTCACGGTGGAGGGGTTGATGAAAGTGATTCAAGCCCTGCGTTTGTCCAATGAACAAGGCGGCCATTTGCTGACGATGTTTGAACCAGGCTATGATGTTACCACGCAAATGACGCAAGAAGAAACGCACCGTGTTGTTTATCAGCTGGGCAATGATGTTGTGCGCAGTTTGCTGTTGCTGCGCGCCGCGCGGGAAGGGCAGGACCATAACCTGCAAAATGTTTTTCAATGGGCAACAGCCTTTCGCCCGCCACGTTTTCCATTGGTCGGACAAGATGTTTTGGATATCGGCTACGGGTCCGGACCGGAAGTGGGCCGTATTCTGGAGGAAATGGAACACTGGTGGATCAACGCCGATTTTGAACCGGGTCGTACTTCTTGCCTGATGAAGTTAAAGGGGGACTACGCAAAAAAGGCGTAGCGTTTAAGAACCCCTTACGGCCATTTGGCTTCTGGCGGCAGCGACATTAAAATTGCTTCGGTATTGCCACCTGTTTTCAGGCCAAACTGTGTGCCGCGATCATACAACAAATTGAATTCTACATAGCGCCCGCGTTTCACCAGTTGTTGTTCGCGCATCTCGGGTGTCCAGTCACGGTTCATGTGTTCGGCCACAATTTTTGGATAGATGTCCAAAAATGTTTTGCCGATGTCTTGCGTGAAAGTAAAATCGTTCTGTTTGTCGCCACTGTCCAGATAATCATAGAAAATACCGCCAATGCCCCGTGCTTCATTGCGGTGAGGCAAAAAGAAATATTCATCGCACCATTGTTTGAACTTTGGGTAGTAGGACGCATCGTGTTTGTCGCAGGTGGATTTAAATGCGGCATGAAATGCGGCACTGTCCGTTTCGTTCAGCAACATTGGCGTTAAATCGGCCCCGCCGCCAAACCAGCTTTTTGTGGTTTCAATGCGCCGCGTGTTCATATGGACGGCAGGCACCAAGGGGGAGCGCATATGCGCGACCAAGCTGATACCGCAGGCCATGAACCGGCCATTTTCTTCGGCCCCCGGAATTTGTTTGCGAAAAGCATCGGAGAAAACGCCATGTACGCTTGAAATATTCACGCCGACTTTTTCAAACACGCGCCCGCGCATGATTGACATCACGCCGCCGCCGCCTTTGCTGCCGTCTTCGTTGGTGCGTTCCCAGTTTTTACGTTCGAACCGGCCGGCGGACATGTCGTTGTGTTGTGTGCCGCTTAAATCATCTTCCAGCTTTTCAAAGGCCGCACAAATCTGGTCGCGCAGGGCGCTGAACCAGCCAAAAGCATCATCATGCGTCACTGTGTTTTCCATGACAGCATCTTCCACGGGGGTGGGGGTGCGGCTTTGTGCTTGTGGCATCGGCGTATTCTCCTTCCAGAATCGCCCCCATTAAGCACCGCCGAGGCTTGAAAATCAACTTGTGTTTATCGAAAATCAGGACGGAAACTGCCCTGTTTGGCGCAAAGCTTCGGAAAGGGCCATGCTGGCCGCCACGGCCACGTTGAGGGAGCGGGTGGCAGGGGCCATGGGGATGAGGATACGGTTGGTACAGGTATTGTGAACGTCATCCGGTACACCGGCGCTTTCGCGGCCCATGAGCAAGATATCATCCGGCTGAAATGTAAAATCATAAAAGGGCAGGGCAGCCCGCGTGGTCAGCAGTACAAGGCGTTTGGGTGCGTGTGCGGTTTGAAAAGCGTCCCAGTTCATATGCCGTGTCAGGTCCAGCTGGTCGAGATAATCCATCCCCGCACGTTTCAGGTTTTTGTCGGAAAGGGCAAAACCGCAAGGCTCGATAATATCCAGCGGCACGGCAAGGCAGGCGCAAAGCCGCATGAGCGTGCCGGTGTTTTGCGGGATATCCGGTTGATAAAGGGCCAGCCGCATCGCGGTTATGCCCCTATGTGCAGCATGTAGCGCGCGATAAACCAGATCAGCAACATATGCCCGGGGTAGAAAATATGCAGTGCATATTTATGCAGGTAACGCCCGTCTTGTGGCAGGCGTTGCGACCATTGCAAAACCCACCAGGGTAGAACAATCGTCGAAAATGTCATGAGCCCGACATAAGCCATGGTGACAGTATTTACATCGTGAAAAGCGTCTGAATAACCGCTCATATTAATCATACATAACAAGCCAATGGTGCAGGGCAGTCCCCCAGACCGTTTGGTAAGATACATTAAAATAGCCGTGGGTAACATGATACCGGCGGTGCCAAATTCCATCAATGCAGGAAGTTCCATGGCCACCATAGCGAGAACGCAAAGAACCACTAGCTGTGTCGTTTTCATCTTATAGCTAAGGCCGGCGATAACGGCGCCAAGGCCCAGTGTGAAAATGACATTAAGCATCCCGGTGTCCCGGGCGATTTGCGAGGCTATTTCACTAATAAAGGCGAGCAACAGCAGACGAGGCAGGTATTTATGCAGGCCATAGGTGGGGGCTTTCTCGGGCCCGGCTTTGAACATGGCCATTGCCACGGCGTAGCAAAAAAGAGGAAAAGTTGCCCGACCTAGCATGAACATCCCGGGGATAGTGCTGTCGAACCACATAAGGTTGATATGGTCAATAACCATAAAAACAGCGGCACAGATCTTTATGAAATCCAGTGCACGGCCATCCAGTTGAGGTACCAAAGTTTTCGTGAAGGACGGATTATTCATAAAAACCTAATTTTTTAACGCGGGGTCGTTTATTTTGGCTTTTGATTAGGGTAGTATCGGCACAACAGGCGGAAATTATGCTTTTGTCTCAGATTTCCGTTTTCAAAACAGGAACTTCGGCGTAAAACCTGCCTGCCGTACCACAAGGCGATGCCTCTCGCATTGTCTACTCACCATGACCTTACTCAGGATGTAAGTCCAGAAAAAAGGAAGAATAACAATGGACTCCACAAATACCAGCCCCGCGTCATCGGAAAAAGATGGCAGCACGCGCAGAGATTTTTTGTACCTGACCGCAGGCGCGATGGGCGCTGTCGCTGTCGGCTCCGCCACATGGCCGCTGATTGATAATATGAATCCCGCTGCCGATACGCTGGCACTGGCTTCCACCGAAGTTGACCTGAGCGCGATTGAAGCCGGTCAAACCATTACCGCCGTCTGGCGCGGCAAACCTGTGTTTATTCACCGCCGTTCTGAATCAGAAATTTCCACCGTGCGCGAAGAAGCATGGCAAGAACTGCGTGATCCGCAAAGCGATCAAGACCGTGTTCAGCAAGGCCATGATGAATGGCTTGTGCTCGTGGGGATTTGCACGCACTTGGGTTGCATTCCGCTGGGCAGCAAAGCAACGGATGTCAAAGGTGATTACAATGGCTGGTTCTGCCCCTGCCATGGTTCGCACTACGATAAATCGGGTCGCATCCGCAAGGGCCCCGCGCCGAAAAATCTGGCCATCCCGCCTTATGAATTCCTGTCCGATACACTGATCCGCATCGGTTGATCTGCAAGACGCATTCCTGAAGAGAGCAAAATAAAATGTCCCGTCCCGCGACAACAGAAAAATTCGATAACCCGGTGGTGCAATGGATTGATGAGCGCCTGCCCATCTTTACCATGCTGACCAAGGAATACGGTGTATTCCCGATGCCGAAAAACGCCAACTATCTCTGGAGCTTTGGCGGCATTGCGCTGACGATGCTGATCATTATGATCATCTCCGGTGTGGTTTTGGCCATGCACTACACCCCGCATGAAACCATGGCGTTCAACAGCGTCGAGCGGATTATGCGTGATGTCAACTTCGGCTGGTTGCTGCGCTACATTCATATGAATGGTGCCTCGTTCTTTTTTATCGCGGTTTATATCCACATCGCGCGCGGCTTGTACTACGGTTCCTACAAAAAACCACGCGAGATCTTGTGGATTGTCGGTGTTGTGATTTTCCTGCTGATGATGGCAACTGCCTTTATGGGCTATACCCTGCCGTGGTCGCAAATGTCGGGCTGGGGTGTGACGGTGATTACATCGCTCTTCTCCGCTTTCCCGTTGATCGGGGATGGTCTGGTGACATGGCTCTGGGGTGGTTTCTCTGTTGGTAACCCGACGCTGAACCGCTTCTTTGCGCTGCACTTCTTGCTGCCCTTCGTGATTTTGGGGGTGGTGTTTATCCACGTCTGGGCATTGCACGTGACCGGTTCCAACAACCCGACGGGTGTTGAGCCGAAAACCAAAAAAGATACAGTACCCTTCCATCCGTATTTTTCGACGAAAGATGCTTTTGCGCTGGTGTGCTTCCTGACCGTATTTCTGGCCGTGGCTTTCTTTGCGCCGCTGTCGTTGACGGAATACGATCACTTTAATCCCTACAACAGTCTGGTGACACCCCCACACATCGTGCCGGAATGGTATTTCTTGCCGTTCTATGCCATTTTGAAGGCTTTCACGCTCGACTTTACCGTGCTTTTTGCCTTGCTGGGCATGGGCGGCCTGGTGGGGGCCAGCGGTGTGGGTTTCTTTATGTTCCGCACCCATAAATGGCGCAACTGTGGTTTGATGCTGGCGGCAGGCTTGTTTGGACTGTTGTTCTTGATGGTGGTTTTCTCCATCGCCAGTGCCGGTTTGAAAGACCCCAGTTTCATGTCTTATATGAATGTGGTTGTTATCCCCGCAAAACTGCAGGGCGTTTTGGGCATGTTTGGCTCCATCTTGTTGTTGTTTGTTTTGCCGTGGCTGGATACATCGCCGGTCAAATCCGCGCGCTACCGCCCGATTTATAAAAAATGCCTGTTGTTGCTGCTGATCTCTTTTATCGTTCTTGGTTACACCGGCGCACAACTGCCGGAAGGCTGGCCGGTGAAGGCGGGTCAGGTTGCCACCATTTATTACTTCCTGCACTTCCTCGTGCTGGTGCCGTATCTGGGCCTCAAGGAAAAAACCTTGCCGGAACCTGCAAGCATCAGTGACGATCCGTGCTGCGCATCCAAAGGGAAAAAATAACCATGAAGAAAATATCCCCCTTGCTGGCTTCGGCTTTTGTGGCGGCCGCGATTGCTTTTGCTCCATTGTCTGCCTTTGCATCCGAAGGCGTGGCCCCGCCGAAAATGCAGTGGCCGCAAGATGGCATGACGGGCACCTATGACAAGGCGGCCCTGCAACGTGGTTTTCAGATTTACAAAGAAGTCTGTGCGGCCTGCCACGGCCTGAATTTGCTTTCCTATCGCAACCTTGCAGGCCTTGGGTATAACGACGACGAAATCAAGGCGATTGCCGCTGAATACACGGTGGTAGATGGCCCGAATGATGAAGGCGAAATGTTCGAACGTCCGGCACGCCCGTCGGATCGTTTTCACAACCCCTTTGCCAATCCGCAAGCGGCTGCCGCTGCCAATGGCGCGGCTCCGCCTGATTTGTCCCTGATCGTCAAGGGCCGCAAGCACGGCGCAGATTACATTCATGCCTTGCTGACAGGTTACGAAGAAGCGCCCGCCGATACAGACATGCCGCCTGGCAAGTATTGGAACAAATATTTCCCAGGTCATGTCATTTCCATGGCGCCGCCACTGTCTGATGGTCAGGTGACCTATGCTGATGGCCGTACCGCATCTTTGGACGAAGCCGCGATGGATGTAACACAGTTTCTGGCCTGGGCGAGCGAGCCGCATATGGAAGCGCGCAAGCACACAGGGATGAAGGTACTTTTGTTCATGCTGGTTTTTGCAGGCATCATGTATGCTGCAAAACGCAAGGTTTGGGCCGACGTTCACTAAGCGTATGAGCCCAACACGGCTGCCCATCCGCAGGGCTGCCGTTTAAAAAACCCAAAGCGGTAGTGTGTGTGTACTGTGTCTGGCAACAGCTTGTTGCCGGACAGTATTTAATTTTGTAAGGGAGAGAGACCATTAACGCGACCGAGATACTGATACACATTATCGGTGGTGTTTGCCTTCTGTTGTGGGGGGTGAACATGGTCAGCGTGGGTCTGAACCGTGCTTTTGGTGCCACGTTGCGCCGGGTGATTTCTCATTCCACCAGCAACCGCTTCAAGGCTTTTGGCGTGGGTATTGGTGTGGCAGCTTTGTTGCAATCTTCAACGGCGGCCAGTTTGATTGTCAGTTCCTTTGCGGCGCGTAATATCGTCACTATTTCCGGTGCACTGGCGGTGATGTTGGGGGCCGATGTGGGCACCACTCTTGCGGCACAGTTGCTCTCGCGTGATCTGGCGTGGTTAACGCCGGTGTTGTTGACAGCAGGGTACATCGTTAACAAGTCGATGGAAGACAGTCAGTACAAACATGTCGGCCGCGCCATGATGGGCATCGCCCTGATTTTGATTTCGCTGACCATGATTAAAACCGTGGCGGCCCCGATTGCGCAATCCGAAGTGATTCAGGTTATTGTGGAGCCTTTGGCCAGTCAGCCGATTTTGTCCATTGCCCTTGCTGCTTTGCTGACATGGGTTGCGCATTCCAGTTTGGGCATGATCCTGATCTTTATGTCCTTTGTGGCGGTGGGTACCATACCGCTGCATCTGGGGTTTGCGCTGGTGCTGGGGGCCAACATCGGCGGGGCCATTGCGCCGGTCATTATGACCTTGCGTGATATTCCCGCAGGCAGGCGTGTGCCGCTTGGCAACCTGATGATCCGGGGCTTGGGGGTTTTAATCTTCCTGCCGTTGTTGTCGCAGGTAGAGCCGTTGATTGGACAGATCGATCCGGACCCGGCAAGACAGCTCGTAAATTTTCACACAGCGTTTAACCTGTGTCTGGCCATTTTGTTTATGCCGTTTATTGGCCCGCTGACGCGTTTGTCTGAATTGATTTTGCCGGACCGTCCGCGTGAAGAAGATGAAAGCCTGCCAAGATATCTGGACCCAACGGCCGTTTCCACGCCGGCCGCGGCACTTGCTTGTGTCTCGCGCGAAACTTTGCGCGTTTCCGATATTATCCAGCACATGATGCGCGATACGCTGGAAGCTTTGCGCACAAACAATATGCGCCAAGTGCAAGCCATCCGTGATCAGGAAGCGGTCGTGGACAGTTTGTACGAATCCATCAAAACCTATCTTGCCCGCCTGTCCAGTCAGACACTGGAAAAGCGCGAGAGCAGACGGTATATGCAGATTTTGACGTTCTCGACCAATCTGGAACACATCGGCGACATCATCGACAAAAGCTTGATGGAACTGGCGATGAAAAAAATCCGCAATCAGGATAATTTCTCGCGTCAGGGCTTTGGTGAAATTTCATCGCTGCACGCCAAGGTCATGGAAAGCATGGCGCTGGCGCAGACAGTGTTTATGACCGGTGATGTCAAAATGGCCCGTCAGTTGTTTGAAGAAAAAGCGGTGCTGCGCAATCAGGAGATGGCCGCCTCCGAAAGCCATTTCCGCCGTTTGCGCGAAGGGGTGGCAGAAACATTGGCCACCTCCAGCCTGCATCTGGATATTTTGCGTGATTTGCGCCGGGTGAACAGCTACATCTCCCTGATCGCCTATCCGATTCTTGAAGAAGCCAAGGAATTGAAGCCGACTCGGTTGCGCCATGGTGCCGAAAAGCCGCGCAAAACCCGCCGCCGCAAAAAGAAGAAGGCGCAAGAAAAAACCGAGACAGGCGACAATAGTTCTGAAAAATCAGAAGCCTAGGCAATTCTTAACAAATCGTGAATTTGGCACTTATCCCCGTTAACCTTCCTTTAACGGCGTTCCTGTATTCTAAAACTAGGAACACATTGTTCCTTCAGATTTCGAAGTTTTGACCTTCATCTGTGCCTCCTCGTGATTTCTTTCACCACCGCCCTTCGGGGCGGTTTTTTTTGGTCGTTTCTTTGCTAGACTGAGGACGCGTAAGATTATTTCAACAGAAAAGATCGTGTCATGTCCTCAACAAAGTCAGTTTCCCGCACCACCCTTATCGCCCTGCACGGCGCTGGAATGCACGCGGGCATTTGGGGGGGGATTACCCCGCATTTACTGGATTACCCCCTTCAGGCGCTTTCCCTGCCCGGCCATGACCCCAAAAAACCGGGAGACGCCCTGACCACGGTCGAGGACATGTCGGCCTGGTTGGCGGCGCAGCTGGACACGCGCCACACCGGTGGCGTGACTGAAAAAATTATCCTTATGGGTCATTCCATGGGGGCGCTGGTGGCGTTGCAAACAGCGGCACATCCGGCGGTTGCGGGGGTTGTTCTGCTGGGGTCTGCGGCCACCTTGCCGGTGAATGATGTATTGTTGCAAACCGCTGTGAATGATCCGTCCGCCGCTTGTGAAATGATTTTGAAATGGGGTGTGTCTCAAGGCCACCCGCAAAAAGAAGCTGTTACCACTGTTACGCGTGCGATTATGGCCCAGACACAGCCACAGGCCCTCGGCACTGATTTAAAAGCGTGCAATGATTACACCGGCGGTGTGGCCGCCGCCACGAACTTGAAAAAACCTGCACTGGTGATGGCGGGCGAAGCTGATAAAATGGCGCGCGCCGATCAGGTGCAGGCTTTGGCCGGTTTGATTGAGGGGGCACAGTTTGTACAGCTGCCGGCTTGCGGACATATGATGATGCTGGAACACCCCATCGAAACAGCCGCTGAAATTAAAACGTTTTTATCCGCCCTTTCAGCGACATGCGCGCGTTAATCATTCGTAAAATATGATGTGCTAGCATGGTCAGATAGTCAAAAAACCGGAAAATTTGCCGGAAACTTCTGATTGGAAGGAGAGATTTCTATGGCCACAGCACATCTATCCGCGTTGCGTCGCAGACACGAAGAGCTCGAGGGGCGACTTGAAGATGAATTGAAACATGCCGCACGCGATGAATTGGTGATCCGCCGGTTGAAGGAGCAAAAACTCCACCTGAAAGAACGGATCGAAAGAATGCGCGACACTGCGGGTTAATCCTGCTGCTTTATCGCATATAAAAACGGCGCCTGTTTAAGGCGCCGTTTTTATTTTAAACAAGTTTTGAGAAGCTTAACCGAAGGATTGTGTATCGTCTTCGTCATCGCCACCATCAACTTCTTCCAGACGCGGTGTGTTGGAAAAAACGTTTTCAATTGTGGGTTCTTCTTTTTCAGCAACCTTTGGCGGCTCGATCGTTTGTGTGCCAACGGGGCTGGTGGTATTTGCATCTGCCGGATGGCCAAAAGTTGGCGCGGGTTTACCGGCGGCTTTTGCTTCGCGGGTCACGCGGCGTTGTGCGCGGCGCACGGCTTTTTCCAGTTCTTCCGCTGTGCAAAGGCCGATGGATACAGGGTCAACCGGTTTCAAAGACATGGTGGAGGGGTGCGTTTTTGTGCGAATGGAATCCACGGTTGGTTTTGTGGAGCCAACGAGTTTGGCTACTTGCACATCCGCCAACTCCGGATACTGTTTCAGCAGATAGGCAACGGCATTCGGTTTTTCCGCGCGCTTGGTCACGGGCGTATAGCGCGGGCCTTTTGCACGGGCGCGCGGTTTCGGCAGATCGGATTTCAGCATTTTCAGCTTGGTATTGCCGGCCTTTTCGCAGCGTTCAATTTCTTCCTTGGTCAATTCACCGTTCTGGATCGGGTTTGCACCCATGATCCCGGCATTGACGTCACCGTCTGCCAGCGCTTGCACTTCCAGCGGGTGCAGGCCGCAGAATTCCGCGATCTGGTCAAAGGTTAATGCCGTATTGTCCACCAGCCAGGAAGCGGTTGCTTTGGGCATCAGGGGATAGGCCATCATTTCATCTCCTTAAAAACAAATAGGTCCGAAAGCGGGTATACCTCACGCGCACGCGCCGTTTGGGAAAACGGCGACGACTGAAGAATCTTCAATCGCTTTCGGGGAACGGTGACATCATAGGTTAATCGCACCCAAAGTCTAGGGATTATTGATTTACATAAAACAATAATAACCAAAAATCAGAGGTTTAGGGACTTGCCCGGCGCGGGTTTGTCCAGCTTGGCCTTGGTCCAAGGCAGGGCGGGTGGCTTTCCGTCCAGATTTATGAGTTCTTTGTGGAAAAATTCCAGCGATTCGCGGTCCAGCTGATCGAAAGGGACGGCCATGACACCCCCGTCGTTGGTACCGGTGCGGGTATAAAGTACCCGGCCCAGAAAGTCATAGGTATTGTAAATGGCGCCTGCCCGCATACTGATGGCGGCACTCAGGACATAATCGCTTTCTTTGCGCAATTCATAACGGGTGTTGTTGAAATCATCAGACAGCATCGGAGAATCCTAAAATTTTCCGTAAAGTATCACTCAGGTGCGTCTGCGTCAAGGGGGCGGGGGGTTATTTATCCACCGCACCCACACGCAAAATGACTTTGCCAAAATGCTTGCCAGCCTCCAGATAATCATGCGCGGCCTGTGCGTCTTCCAGCCCGAAAACCTGGTCAACAACGGGCGAGATGCGCTTGCGCGTGACCAGCGGCCAGATATGTTTTTTAAGGGCCTTGGCAATCTTGCCTTTTGCGCTGACGGTCTGGGCGCGCAGGGTGGAGCCTGTCATAACCAAACGCTTGGACATGATTTGAAAAATATCCACCTCTGCCGTGCGGCCGCGTTGCATGGCAATACTGACATGCCGGCCACCGGGGGCCAGTATCTTTAAATTACGACCAATGTAATCACCGCCCACCATATCCAGCACGACATCGACACCTTTGTCATCTGTGGCCTTCATAATTTCAGCGACGAAATCCTGATTTTTATAATTGATGGCACCATGTGCGCCCAGCTTACGGCAGGCATTGCATTTTTCATCCGTGCCCGCAGTCACATATACCTTGGCGCCGAAGCTGCGGGCAAATTGTATGGCTGTGGTGCCAATGCCCGATGCACCGCCGTGGACCAGGACGCGGTCGCCCTTTGTCAATTTCCCGTGGTCGAACAAATTGGTCCAGACGGTAAAAAATGTTTCGGGGATGCCTGCGGCTGCAATCCAGCCCAGATTTTTGGGCACGGGCAGACACTGCACGGCAGGCACAATGCAATATTCCGCATAACCGCCGCCGGCGACCAGCGCACATATTTTTTGTCCGGTTTTAATGCCGGTCACGCCGCTGCCAATCGCGGCCACATCGCCGGAGATTTCAAGGCCCGGAATATCTGTTACCCCTGCCGGTGGCGGGTACAGGCCGCGGCGTTGCAAAAGGTCGGGGCGATTCACACCTGCGGCGCGCACCCGTACCAGTACTTCACCCGCGCGCGGGCTGGGCACCGCGCGGGATTCTGTAACCAGTTTTTGATCGACAATGGTAACCACGGTCATGGTTTCGGGCAGGGCGGCTGATTTTTTCACGTTGTAGATTTTCTCCGTGATCGCGTTATAGTATGTTTATTGTCTAGCATATCCGAAGCCGGCAGATACAGGAGTAGTATAATGATTTTCGATGACGATACAGAGCCGAAAACGAAAAAAAACACCCTGAAGCCGCTTGATAAGCTATCGCTGGATGAATTGCGTGACTATCAAGAGGCCCTGAAAGCCGAGATTGTAAGGGTGGAGGCGGAAGTCACCCGGAAGAAATCCCATATGCAAAGCATGGACGCCCTTTTTAAAAAAAACGGAATAAAAAAAACGGCGGGTTTTGTCCCGCCGTTTTTTTTGTAATTGATTGTGTTTGTTAACGGGTGCGGCGGGCCACGGAAATCATTTGCCAGCTGTCAATTTTCATTCCGTCTTTGCCCTCTTCTTTATCAACACGACCAATCTGAATTTTTAAACGGAAGTTGCCGCTGGTAACAGGCATGGCAACACCGGCACGGTTAACCTCATGGAAGGTGACCAGAAGCGGCACTTCCACCACCCAGCGATAGGCACCGGCCATGGGGCCGCTTGCCTTCAACACCATATCTCCATCGACGATGGTGGAGGCGTTATAACGTTTTTGCCCGACCATCTCCATGAAGCGGGAGTCTTTCATATATACGCCGTAATCGGCCCAGCCGGGGTTGCTGAAGTTTGCTTTCAGGGCGGCAATTTTGGTGTTCAGCTCATCCGGTTCAAACGTCAGGGCGTTTGTGGTCATGTCACGTGTCCAGGACATGATTTCCTCGGTGGAGCGGTTCGGGTTTGACAGGTTGTTCTGTTCCCCGACATAAGGGTTTTTGTATTCCATCCAGGCCGGTTTTGGCGGCGGCGGTGTCACGGGGGGCGCTGCTTGTTCAGGCACCACGCTTTCTATGGATAAATCCTGTGCCTGCACCATGAAAGGGGACAGGCAAAGCATGGCAGCAAGTGCTGTATATACAAAAGTATTCTTCATCTGTCTTCCTTTCGGGTGTCGACAATCAGGCAAGCGGGCCAAGTGCTTAGGCAGCTTTGGCAATGCTGCGCAAGACGTAATGCAAGATACCGCCGTTTTGATAGTATTCAATTTCATCCAGCGTATCGATCCGGCACAAAACGGTCACATTTTCTGTCGTGCCGTCTTTGCGTGTGATCGTGACGTTGATGTCCATGCGTGGCTTCAACCCCTGGGTAATGCCCGCGATGTCGAATTTTTCGTCGCCTGTCAGTTTCAGGCTGGTGCGTGTTGTGCCTTCCTTGAACTGCAAAGGCAATACACCCATGCCGACAAGGTTGGAGCGGTGAATGCGCTCAAAGCTTTCGGCAATGACAGCGCGCACACCCAAAAGGTTGGTACCTTTGGCGGCCCAGTCACGCGATGAACCGGTACCGTATTCCTTGCCGGCAACAATCACCAGCGGCGTTTTTGCGGCCACGTATTTCATGGCAGCGTCATAGATCGGCATGGTTTCGCCGGTCGGTACATATTTTGTCACGCCGCCTTCAATGCCCGGCACCATTTCGTTTTTGATGCGGATGTTGGCAAACGTGCCACGCATCATAATTTCATGGTTGCCACGGCGCGCGCCGTAGGAGTTGAAATCAGCCGCGGTGATTTTGTGATCGACCAGATACGCGCCTGCGGGGCTGTCTTTTTTGATAGAACCCGCGGGCGAGATATGATCCGTCGTGATGCTATCCCCGAAAAGGCCCAGAAGGTAAGCACCTTTGATGTCTTCAATAGCATCTGCCTGCTTGGAAATTTTGGTGAAGTACGGCGGGTTTTGCACGTAGGTCGATGTGTTGTCCCAGTTGTATGTCATGCCGCCTTCGGTTTTAACGTCCTGCCATTCGGCGGGGCCTTCAAACACGTTGGCATAACGGCTTTCGAACATTTCCTTGGTCAGGGCTTTTTCCAGCGTGTCGCTGATTTCTTTCTGGCTGGGCCAGATGTCTTTTAGGTAAACGGGTTGGCCGTCACTGCCTGTGCCCAGCGGTTCGTTCAGAAGATCAATCGTCATGGAACCGGCCAGTGCATAAGCCACCACCAGCGGCGGGGATGCCAGATAGTTTGCTTTCACGAACGGGTGGATGCGGCCTTCAAAGTTGCGGTTACCAGACAGCACGCCAGCCACGGTCAAATCGCCTTCTTTGATGGCGGCTTCAATCGCTTCGGGCAGCGGGCCAGAATTGCCGATACAGGTGGTGCAGCCATAGCCGACCAGATTAAAGCCCAGCGCGTTCAGGTCTTCCTGCACGCCTGCTTTCTCCAGATAATCCGTCACAACTTGCGAGCCGGGGGCGAGAGATGTTTTCACCCAAGGCTTGACTGTCAGGCCTTTTTCGCGCGCCTTGCGGGCCAGAAGACCAGCACCCAGCATAACAGACGGGTTCGATGTATTCGTGCAGCTGGTAATGGCCGCAATCGCGACATGGCCGTGTTTCATGCGCCAATCGGCACCTTTCACGGCAATGCCTGCATCCAGCTGTTCTTTTTTGGATTCAGCAGATGGCATAGCGCCGCCTTCGCTCAGCATTTTGGCTTCACCGTTTTTCGGCTCTGCGCCCAGTTCGCTGGCCAGATATTTGGCAAAGTCGTTGGCAGCCAGAGACAAAGGCACGCGGTCTTGCGGGCGCTTGGGGCCTGCCAGTGAAGGTTCTACCGTATCCAGCTCCAGCTCCATGGTGTCGGTAAAGGATGGGTCCGGCGTGGTGTCGTCACGCCACATGCCCTGTTCTTTGGCATAGGCTTCGACCAGTTTTACGCGATGGGCATCACGGCCCGTAAAGCTCAGGTAGCGCAGGGTTTCTTTATCGATCGGGAAGAAACCGCATGTCGCGCCATATTCCGGTGCCATATTGGCAATGGTGGCACGGTCGGCGAGCGACAGGTTGTTCAGGCCATCGCCATAGAATTCGACGAATTTGTTTACAACACCTTTTTTGCGCAGCATTTGCGTGACGGTGAGAACCAGATCTGTGGCTGTTGTGCCTTCTCTCAATTGGCCCTTTAGTTTGAAGCCCACCACTTCGGGGATCAGCATGGAAACGGGTTGGCCCAGCATGGCTGCTTCCGCTTCAATACCGCCCACACCCCAGCCGAGAACGGCCAGACCATTCACCATGGTCGTGTGGCTGTCTGTACCGACGAGCGTATCCGGGTAAGCGACGGTGCGGCCTTCGTTGCTGTCGTCTTCTTCTGTCCAGATTGTTTGTGAGAGGTATTCAAGATTGACCTGATGGCAAATGCCAGTGCCGGGCGGTACCACGCGGAAACGGTTGAAGGCTTTTGATCCCCAGCGCAGGAAGACATAGCGCTCCAGGTTGCGTTCAAATTCGCGCGTTACGTTATTGGTGAAGGAGGTCGAACTGCCGAAGGCATCCACCATCACAGAATGGTCAATCACCAGATCCACGTTTGCAAGCGGGTTGATTTTTTGCGGGTCGCCACCCAGTGATACCATGGCATCGCGCATGGCGGCCAGGTCGACCACGGCGGGAACGCCTGTGAAATCCTGCATCAGCACGCGAGCGGGGCGATAGGCAATTTCGCGGGTGCTTTTCTTTTCTTTCAGCCATTCGCCAACGGCTTTGACATCATCCACCGACACGCTTTTGCCATCTTCAAAACGCAGCAGGTTTTCCAGCAGTACTTTGAGAGAGAAGGGCAACCGCGAAATATCCCCGAGTGTCTTGCTGGCTTCGGTAAAGGAGAAATAGTCATATGCCTTGCCATCGACGGTGAGGGTTTTGCGGGTTTTGAGGGTGTCTTGTCCGGTGGTGGTCACGTAATGAAACTCCTTGATAACGTCTGCATCCAAAAGGGGAACCGATGGCTTGCGTGCCACAGTGTTTATCGTCGCCTGATACGGGGCCTGACCCGGACTATAGCGCGGATTTGCTTAAAAATCCTTAAGCCCGACATCTTTTGCAGCCGGGGCCGCAATCGTTTATAGTCGTGGCTGACACGCAAACTCAACTCCCGCCCTTATCATAGGCCAAACATGCCCGCCACAAAACGGCTTTTTTCGGATAGTTTGACGCTGGCGCGCCTGACGGGCGCGCGTGGCGGGCGTGTGCTTTTCCACAATTTTTCTTTGACGATTGCAGCGGGTCAGGCGGTGCGTTTAACCGGTGACAATGGCACAGGCAAGTCGAGCCTTTTACGTATGGTGGCCGGTGTGTTGCCGGTTATGGAAGGCAGCGTTTCTTTTGGAAATAAAAACCCGGCGGTATGTGATCGGTTGGATTATGCCAATCTTTATGCCTTTCTGCCGGCAGATGACCGTGACCTTAAACTTCTGGAAACAGGCGTCGAAAATCTTGCGTTCTGGGCAGCTCTCTGGAAAATAGAAAATCCGGCTGCGGCTGCGGCTGCGGCCCTGCAGGCCATGGGGTTGCAAAGTCTGGCACAGGTGGCCCTGCGGTATTATTCGGCGGGCCAGAAACGTCGCCTGTCGCTGGCGCGAGTCTTGCTCAAACAAAGCCCGCTGTGGCTGCTGGATGAACCTTTCAATGCGCTGGATACAAAATCGGCTGATCTTTTGACGGTTGTTTTGCAAAACCATCTGGCACAAGGCGGTGTTGCTTTGCTGGCCGCGCATCAGGCGCCTGTGCTTGAAAATGTCAGTGTTGTTGAGCTGGGTGCAAAAGGCGGTGGCGCATGATGCATGTGATTGCGCCACAGGTGCGCCGCACCGCACGATTGATGCTCCGCCGCGGGTCAGAAGCTTTGATGACCGTGTTCTTTTTCATCATGGTCGCCAGTTTTTTTGCACTTGCCCTGGGTGGCGATGCCGTGCTGATCGCCAAGGCTGCCCCCGGTGTGATCTGGACTTCTGCCCTGCTGGCCGCCTTGCTTGCGCTGGAAGCGGTGTATCATCGTGATTACGAAGACGGCACGCTGGATATGATTTTGCTTTCCCCCGTTGCACCGTATCAGCTCGCGGTTGCGAAAATGGTGTCACACTGGCTGGTATCGGGCGCGCTTTTGTTGCCTGCGGCTTTGATTATGGGGTTTATGTTGTTTATCCCGGCGGCCTCTATGGGGATTTTGTTGCTGTCCTTGTTGCTGGGTACTTTGTACCTGAGCCTTTTGGGTGGTTTGGGGGCGGCTTTGACATTGGGCAGCCGCCGGCCCGGTATTTTGCTGGTTTTGCTGATTTTACCGCTTTTCCTGCCCATGTTGCTTTTGGGGCTGATGGCGCTGGGCGCAAGCCTTGCGGGATTGCCGTCAGGGGCCTATGTTCTGTTGCAAGCTGCCTTGTTGCTGGTGGCATTGCCTTTGGCGCCGATGGCGGCAGCCGCTTGTTTGACGATGAATATGAGGTCCTCTTGATCCGCCGGTTTGCAAATCCGACACGCTTTTTGTCCCTGATCCGCTGGGTGATGCCGGCGGCATCTGTGCTGTGTGTGGCTTTGCTGGCGGTTGGCTTGTGGCTCGCATTTTTCGGCTCCCCGCCCGACTATCAGCAGGGCGAGACGGTGCGTATCATGTACATTCATGTGCCGGCCGCGTGGATGGCTTTGTTTATTTATACCTCCATGGCTCTTGCCGCTTTTGTCGGGCTTGTCTGGAAACATGTTGTGGCAGAACTTTATGCGCGCGCGGCAGCCTTGGTCGGCGCGGCTTTCACGCTGATTTGTCTGGTCACAGGCTCTTTGTGGGGGCAACCCATGTGGGGCACATGGTGGGCATGGGATGCGCGCATGACATCGGTGCTGGTGCTGTTTTTTTTGTATCTGGGGTACATGGCACTGGTGGAGGCTTTTGATGACCCGCAGCGTGGTGTGAATGCAGGTGCTGTTTTGCTTTTGGTCGGGGCGATCAATATTCCCATCATTAAATTCTCGGTCGATTGGTGGAACACGCTGCACCAGCCGGCCAGTGTCACGCGTATCGGGATGCCCGCGATTGACCCCGCCATGCTCTGGCCGCTTGTTATCATGGCGCTCGCGTTCAAGGCGTTGTTTGTGGCCCTTGTCTGTTTGCGGTTGAAAACAGAAATTATGCGCCGCCGTCTGGCTGTACGCCAGCAACAATTGCCGGAGCATGTGTAATGTCGGGCGCTGACCACACACATACGTTTTTTATTGCGCTCGCGTACCTGTCGGCAACCGTTGTTTTGCTGGCGGTGATTGTGGAGAGCCTGTGGGCAGCACGGCGTATTGGCCGGGCCGCAGAGGCTGACGCAGATAATAAAGGTATTGCCGAAAAATGAAAAAGCGGCAGCGGTTTTATTTTATACTATTTGTGCTGGCGTGTCTTGCGGGGGCGGTGGGTTTGTCGCTTTACGCCTTGCGCGATAACTTGTCTTATTTTTACAGCCCGCGCGAAGTGGTGGCTTTTCAGGCCAAGAATGACTTACGCATTGCGCCTGATAAAAAGTTCCGTCTGGGTGGATTGGTGCAAACGGGTAGCTTGCAAAAAAACAATGAAGATTTGCGCGTCAAATTCACCGTGACTGATAATGTCGAAAGCATTGACGTTGTCTATACCGGAATTTTGCCGGACCTGTTCCGTGAAGGGCAGGGCGTAGTGGCAACGGGCAGTTTGCAACAAGACAGCGTTTTTGTGGCCGACACGCTGCTTGCCAAACATGATGAAAATTATATGCCGCCGGAAGTTGCCAAAGCGCTCAAAGACAGCCATGCAGAGGGTTTGAAAGCCCAGCAGGAAAGCGGGGCCGCGCCATGATCATTGAACTTGGACATTACGCCCTTTGTCTGGCGCTGGTGCTGGCGCTGGTGCAATCTGTGGTACCGCTTCTGGGGGCACAGCGCGGACGTATGGGGTGGATGAAACTGGGCCATGCCGCGGCATGGTCTTTATCCGGACTTGTCACCATTTCGTTTCTGGCGCTGGTGCACGCTTTTGCCTTGTCTGACTTTTCTGTACTGAATGTGGCCACCAACAGCCATACGATGAAACCGCTTCTTTATAAAATAACGGCGGTCTGGGGCAACCATGAAGGCTCCATGTTGCTATGGGTCTGGATGTTGTCGTTCTGGGGTATTTTGGTGGTACAGGCCGGCCGGCATTTATCCCCGGCATTTCAGGCACGTGTGATTGCCGTGCAGGGCATGATTGCCAGCGGTTTTTTGATGTTTGTTCTTTTAACTTCCAATCCGTTTTTGAGGCTGGATCCACCGCCCCCCGAAGGCGCTGGTTTAAACCCTGTGCTGCAAGACATCGCGCTCGCCGTGCATCCGCCGTTGTTGTACATGGGCTATGTCGGCTTTTCCGTGGCGTTTTGTTTTGCAATCGCGGCACTGCTGGAAAAAAAGATTGACCGTCAATGGGCGGCCAGTTTGCGCCCGTGGGTCTTGGCGGCCTGGGTATCGCTGACGGGTGGTATTACCTTGGGTTCCATCTGGGCTTATTATGAATTGGGCTGGGGCGGTTTCTGGTTTTGGGATCCGGTGGAAAATGCGGCCTTGATGCCGTGGCTGGCAGGCACAGCCTTGTTGCATTCTGTTGCCGTGCTGGAAAAGCGTGATGCCTTGAAGAACTGGACCGTTTTTCTGGCGATTTTGACGTTTAGTTTATCCCTGCTGGGTACATTTCTTGTCCGTTCCGGCGTTTTAACATCGGTTCACGCTTTTGCGGTTGATCCGGCGCGGGGTGTTTTTATTTTGATGCTGCTGGCTTTGGCAACTGGGGGCGGTTTGTTTTTATATGCTTTGCGCGCACCCTATATTCGCAGCCTGAGACAGTTTCGTGCCTTCAGCCGTGAAACCGCGCTTTTGTTAAACAACGTGTTTTTGTTTGCGGTCACGGCCACTGTGTTCATGGGTACTTTGTACCCGTTGTTTATGAGTGCGCTGGACCTGGGCAGTGTGTCCGTCGGCACACCTTACTACACAGCAACGCTGGCCCCTTTGTTGTTGCCTTTTGCCTTGTTGATGGGCGCGGCGCCAGCGATTGTCTGGCGGGCTGGCAATCCGCAGTTGGTGCTGCAGCGTCTGGTATATCCGGCTTTGGCGGTGATTGCTTTTATGTTGTTTTTACTGGCAACGCCTGCGCCCCAAAAACCCTTGCTGTTGCTGGCCATGGCGGCAGGCGGCTGGATTGTGCTCACGCTGCTGCAAGACCTGTTTCGCAAAACCGGCGGGTTTCAAAATGCCCGATTGCCCTTGTCGTACTATGGCATGGTGGTGGCACATATGGGCTTTGCGCTTGTCATCATGGGCAGCGCGATTGCCACCCAGCTGACGACTGAAAAAATTCTCTGGATGGCGCCGGGGGATACGGTATCTGTGGCGGGCTATGATATATCCTACCGCCGCCCGCAAACCGATACGGGCTGGAATTATAATATTGACCGCGCTTTGTTCGATGTGAACCACACAAATAAATCTGATAGCTTTACCATGGTGCCGGAAAAACGCTGGTATCCTGTTGCCAGCCGCATGACAAGCGAAGCAGCTTTGTATTTGGACGGTGCCAGCATGTTGTATATTGTGCTGGGCGATACGGATGAAGCAGACCGCAATCGTTATGTGGTGCGTATTTACCATCACCCGATGATTGCGTTTTTGTTTGGTGGTGCGGGTTTGATTGCGCTGGGCGGTTTTCTGGCACTTTTAACGCGCAAGCGTGTGGCATATGTAAGAGGCGGGCGTGTAGCACGCGCAACAGATGGGCGTGTGGCACGCGCAACAGATGCGGGAGCTGTGGCATGAAACGGCATTTTCTGGCCCTTGTCCCGCTTGCGGTGTTTATTCTTTTGGTGGGGCTTTTTGCGGCCCCCTTGTTACGGGGGAAAGATCCGGCCAAACTGGAATCGGCCATGATCGGTAAAATGGTGCCGCCGTTTGTTTTGCCCGCAACCGTGCAGGGCGGTGATGTTCTCAGCGATGAAAATCTGAAATCGGGCAATATTACCCTTGTTAATTTTTTTGCGTCCTGGTGTGTGCCGTGTCGTGCCGAGCAGCCTGTGCTGGAGGCCATCGCCGCGCGGGGTGATGTTGTTATTTACGGCGTGAATTACAAGGACCGCCAGGAAGATGTGGCTGAGTTTTTGCGCAAATACGGCAATCCTTTTCGCGCCATTGGCTTTGATGCGGCGGGCCGCGTCTCGATCGACTGGGGTGTCTACGGGGTGCCGGAAACTTATTTGATCAGCAAAACCGGGCATATCCGCTACCGGCACGTGGGACCGCTCACGCCGGATGTGTATAACAATATTCTACGTCCCTTGATTGCGGAGATGCAGAAATGAAAAATATTGTTTTGCTGGTTTTTCTTTTGTGTCTGAGCGTTGCCACGGCCCATGCCGTGCAGCCCGATGAAATGCTGGCCGATGCGGCCCTTGAAAAACGTGCGCGGCAGATCAGTCGTCAGCTGCGCTGTCTTGTTTGTCAGGGCGAAGATATTGATGAATCCGCCGCAGGCCTTGCGCGCGATTTACGCCTGCTGGTACGGGAACGGCTGGCGGCAGGCGATAGCGATGAAGCTGTTTTGGCCTTTGTTCAGGCGCGTTATGGCGATTATGTTTTGATGCGCCCGCCGTTCAAGCCGCAAACATTCCTGCTTTGGTTGACACCCTTGCTGGTGCTTTTGGGCGGTTTTGTTTTTGTGGCGCGGCATGTTCGTTTGGGCAAGGCAGCGTCTGGCCCTGCGGGGGATTTGTAAGATGTGGTCTCTCTATATTTTTATGAGCATGTTAACCGCAGGTGTTGTGATCAAGCTTATCAACCCGCTGCTGGGCCGCGGCCGTTTCGCACACAAGGCAGCCGGCGGCACTGTTGGCGACACTGTGACCAAAGCAGACCGTTCCCTGGTGGGTGTTTTGTTGATGATTGTGCCAGTTGCCGCTTTGTCTTTGTATCTGGTGAACGGGCGGCCTGATTTGCAGGGCAGGCCTGCCGTCTTTTATGACCTGGAAGCCATGGGGCAGCGGCATTTGTCTTTGCTGGCGCAACGCCCCATGCAGATTTTGCTGGAAAAAGATGCTGATGATATTGGCGCGCTTAAAATGCTAGGCAAAATCAATTCCGATCTTGGCAACCATGCAGAAGCGGTCAAATTTTACAGCCATCTGGTGCGAAGCGGCGTGTTGCAAGAGGATCCTTATGTCCGGCTTTATGCCGTGGCGCTTGGCGAATCGCAAATTCTTGCGAACAACAATGTTGTCGGCGATGATGCGGTGGCGACATTTCACTTTGTGCAAACGCTTTATCCGGAAAGCCCGCTGGCGCGGCACTATCTGGCCTTGCGCAAATTCCAGCAAGGCAAGGCCGAAGAAGCCATCGCGGAATGGATGCAGTTGTTGAACGAAGGGCCGACCAGATCGTACTGGAAGGAAATGGTTCGCACCCAACTGGGCATTGCCCGTGCATCTTTGCAAAAGAAAGCAGAATAAGGCCATAACATAACAGGCGCGTATCAGCGGCGCTGCGGTAGTGCAATCGGGTTTTTCTCATGTGCACAGACTTTGCCAAGGCGCATGTATTCCTGCCGCGTATCAATTTGTTGCTGGCGCTGCATCCGCACGGCATCCATCTCTGCCAGAATGCCCTTCAGCCGGCCTGCAATGGCATCGGCCATGGCTTGTTGCTGTCCGGCGGAGGCCTGGTCCGGCATGGGGCCCCGCACGCCCAGTGCATTGACGACCCCCTGCACGGCATTTTGAATGCGGGGCAGGTATTCGTTCAGGGTAATCACGTCCGTGTTCACGTGGCGCAGCTCATGCTCCATCGTTGTGTTATACCGGCAGGACCCCGGGCGATATTCACGTGCAATATACACAATAGGGGCATAGCTTACCGTGACGCGGATCTGTTTGGCCCAGATGCAAGCCATTTGCGTATTGGGGTTCAGCAGTTTGTTAAAAGCCATGTCATAGGCGGTGGTGATCTGCCCTCGGGTGATGCCACCGGTGACAAAAATTTCATTGTTGTGCCGTGCAACGACGGTGCTGACCGGAAAATTGCCAAGCTCCGCGCTGCTCAGGCTGGTGCTGAATTGCGCAGGCGTATTGATGGTCTGCATCTGCACTTGCGGAATGGCCTGTGGCGGGCAAGTGGATGAAAACGCCAGCAGCATAAGGCCGGAAATGGCACTGGGATCAAACCCCCACATCATGCGCGCTTTTTCCCTGTGCGTTTTTTGTCTGTTTGGCGGCCGGCCTTGTCCTTTGTTTTTTGTGCAGTTTTATCTGCATCGCGGCGAAAAAAACTGCCAATGTTGCCCAATGTGCGCCCGACTTTCAGGACGTTATCAATCCGGCGGTCCAAAAACGCCCATGTATCGGCATGGTCATCACTGTCATCGTTCAGCCAGTAAAGTGTTGTTGTGGTCAAAACGCCCGATAACAACAGCCGTTTGGTGTAATGGTTATAGTCCGTCGCTGTGTCACCTGCAGCCCACCAGATTTTATCTGCAGTCTGCCAGACTATCTGCGGCATCTGTACACCGCGTGGCGACAGGCCAAGATAAGAAGTGGCCGTCGAAACCGCCTGTTTCCAGGGTGTTAAAATTTCAAGCCTTGTTTTGACGCTAAGGGCGATGCGGTCGCGTACGCGCAGCTTTGTCATGTCGGTTTTTTGCAAGCGGACGATCATTTTCTGATCTGCCCAGCTTGAAAAGTGCAGGGCCAGACTGGCAATCCCGTCCGGCAGGGCTGCCTCGGCTTCTTCGGCGCTGATGCCGGTTTTCTTGCAGGCGTTTTCCAGCACCGCGTCTGTCCAGCCATCAAAGGCGATATCGGGCAGGGCTGCTTCCAGCAATTGTGTGCGCAGGGCCTCGTTCGGGTTATGCTCTTGGTTTTTACGCATCACAGGCCTTTAATTTCGGGGCGGAATGTATAGATTAATTCTATCAGGAATTCTTTAACCCCAAGTTTACCCATGCGGAAAGCAAACACAATGTCAAAAAAAGCCAAAAAACCACGTTCCGCCAAGCTTTCGCTGCCGCATTGGGATTTAAGCCATCTGGTGCCGGCACCCGCGGAACGCCATATTGCCGCCACCATCAAGCAAGGCGCGCAGGCGGCCCAAGATTTTCGCAAAAAATACGAAAACAAGCTGGCCAAGTTATCGGCCAGCGGTTTTGGCGCAGCCATTGTGCGCTATGAAAACCTGTGCGAGTCGCTGTCACGTGTGGGCAGCTATGTTTCGCTGGACCGCCAGACGCGGCTGGATGATCCGGTCGCCGGTCAGCGTTATCAATCGGTCAGCGAACAGATCAACGATATTTTCTCGGACCTGATTTTCTTTCGCCTCGAAATCAACCGACTGCCGGAGACGGTTTTGAGAAAATTTCAGGCGGATAAAACGGTTGCGCGCTATCGGCCGTTGTTGGAACAAATCCGCTCTTTCCGTCCCTATCAGCTGCCGGATGATGTGGAGAAAATTCTGCATGATCGTGATGTGACCGGCAGCAGTGCCTGGGTGCGCATGTTTGACGAAACGGTTGCACGATTGCGTTTTCCGGTCGGTAAAAAAATGCTGACCGAGACGGAAGTCTTTCACCTTATGATTTCGCGTGATGAGAAAAAGCGCAAAGCAGGCTATGATGCCGTGGCGGATGTTTTTGGTGATCACATTGGCACCTTTGGTTTCATTTACAACACCATTGTCAAAGACAAGGAAGTGGATGACCGCCAGCGTAAATTCACAAGCCCCATGGCGGCCCGTAACCTTGACAATCAGGTCGAAGACGAAGTGGTGGCAGCGCTTGTCAGTGCGGTCAGGAAAAGCTACCCGAAGCTGTCGCACCGCTACTACAAGTTAAAAGCCAAGTGGATGGGCAAGAAGCAATTGAATTTGTGGGACCGCAATGCCCCGCTGCCTTTTGCTTCGGAACGCAAGTTTTCATGGCCTGCCGCGCAAGATGCGGTGCTGGCGGCCTACGGTGATTTTCATCCGGAGATGAAAGCCATTGGCGCGCGCTTTTTTAACGAAGGCTGGATTGATGCCGCGCCGCGCGCGGGCAAAGATTCCGGTGCGTTTTCCGCCTCGACCGTGCCCTCGGTGCATCCCTATATTCTGATGAACTTCAAAGGCGGGGTGGATGATGTTGCGACACTGGCCCATGAACTGGGCCACGGTGTGCACCAAGTGCTGGCCGGCAAGCAAGGATACTTCATGGCGGATACACCGCTGACGCTGGCTGAAACTGCCAGTGTCTTTGGCGAAATGCTGACGTTCCAGTCTTTGCTGAAAGCCGAAAAAAACCCGGTTGCCAAAAAAGCGATGCTGGCCGGCAAGGTGGAAGACATGCTCAATACCGTTGTGCGGCAGGTGGCTTTCCATGATTTTGAATGGCAGGTGCATCAGGCCCGTAAATCCGGTGAATTGTCGCCGGAGCAAATTGGCGCGATCTGGATGAAAGTAATGAAAGAAAGTCTGGGCCCCGCCTTTAAAATGGGCGATGAATATAGAAATTTCTGGGCCTATATCCCCCATTTCTATCATTCGCCGTTTTATGTTTACGCTTATGCTTTTGGCGATTGTCTGGTGAATGCGTTGTATGCGGTGTATCAGGATTCTGACAAGGCTTTCGCAGAGAAATATCTGGCCCTGCTGGCCGCCGGGGGCACTGCACGGCATGACCGTTTGTTGAAACCTTTTGGTTTATCCGCCCGCGATCCATCTTTCTGGCAGAAAGGTCTGGGGTTGATTGAAAGTTTTATTGATCAGTTGGAATCAGCGGAAAACGCTGCTAGGCTGAAACCCGCGCGGCGTAAAAAGCCTGCCACCAAAAAACGGGCATAAATAATATCTATGGTACTTTTCGGTAAAAAAGAAAAAATGGCCGCGTTGTGCGCGCAGATTGTTGCGCGCGCGGAAGATGCGATCATTGCCATCAACCGCAACCACGATATTGTCCTGTTCAACACAGGTGCCGAAAAAATCTTTGGCTATAGCGCTGACGAAGTGATGGGCGAGCGGCTGGACATGCTGCTGCCCGAGCGTTTCCAGATTCAGCATGACATGATGATTCAGGAATTTGGCATGGCCCCCAATGCCGCGAAACCTGCCGATGAACGCAGCCACCAGATTTATGGCCGCCGCAAAGACGGTGAAGAATTTGTGGCCAGTGCCGCAATTTTTGCCCTGGGCAGCGGGGATGAAAAGTTTTTCGCAACCATCTTGCGCGATGTCAGCCATAACCGCAAAACCGAAGAAGAATTGCTGCGTCTGGCCGCCACGGACCCGCTGACGGGCACGTTCAACCGCCGCGAATTTACTGCGATTGCCGAGCGTGAAGCCCTGCGTTCCAGCCGCTATCATCATCCGCTGTCTATTTTGATGCTGGATCTGGATCACTTCAAACGCCTGAACGATACCTATGGCCATGCAGCGGGGGACAAAGCCCTGCAGCGCTTCACCATGATTTGCGCCAATGCCTTGCGCAATGTGGATGTTTTTGGCCGTTGGGGCGGTGAAGAATTTGTAGCCCTGTTGCCTGAAACCGATATTCAAGGGGCGACGATCATTGCCGAGCGTTTGCGCAAATTGACCAGTGACAACGTGCTGACGTTCAATGACCATAAAATTGCCTTTACTGTCAGCATTGGCATTGCCGAATTCAAAGATGGTGAAGTCACCATCGATCAGGCCCTCAGCCGTGCCGATAGTGCGGTTTATGATGCGAAAAAGGCGGGCCGCGACCGCATTTCTGCTTTCCGTAATTAATAAATCATTGTTTTTCAATGAATTTTTTGTGGCATGGGCCCGCTTTCGCCATAATGCTGTCTTTGTGACGGGTTTTATCTGTGTTACGCTTTTTCATCAAAACGCGCTGAAAATAAGAATCGCAAAAAGCGACAGCCCTTAAATAAGGGCAAGCCCAAAGGTGGCAGAGTTGTGTGACAGACAAAGGTTTTAAGAAGCCTTTGTTGCGTACCGAACGTCAACCGCCGAGGCCTTATGCACCCCGCACCGGAACCAACGCCGAAAACAGGACCCCAAGCGCCACCGCGCTGGGATTTGTCTGCGCTGTTTCCCGCCAAGGATTCGCCGGCGTTTGAACAGGCCCTGAAGGATATCGCCAAGGATGTTAAAACCTTTGCCGATACCTATCGGGGTGGCGTTGCCAAACTGTCAGGGCAGGATTTGGGGCGGGCGGTCACGGCGTTTGAAAAAATTTCCGAAAATATCGCACGTGTTGAAAGTTTTGTGGATCTCACCCGCGCGACCGATGTCAGCCATGATGCCTGGGCCAGTAAAATTTCAGACCGCCTGCGCGATACAACGCAAGATATGTTGTTTTTCACGCTGGAGCTGAACAAGCTCAGCGAAGCGGCCCTGCTTGAAAAAATGCGCGCGCCGGAATTGGCCCACTATGCCCCATGGGTGGCGGGTGTGCGGTCGGGGCGGGCCCATCAATTACCCGATGCGGCAGAAAAATACCGCCACATTCGCGAAGCCACGGCAGAAGATGCCTGGCACCGCTTGTTTGACCAAACCATGACATCGCTGCGCTTTGATGTGGGGGGTCAAAAACTGACCGAAGCCGAAACGCTGAATATTGTGGACAATGACGAAGATGCCGGCAAACGCAAAGCGGCATGGGAAGCTTTTGCCAAAGGCCTTGGCGATAACCGCAAAACATTTGCACTGATCACAAATACATTGGCGGCCCTGAAAGCTGCCGAAGACCGCCAGCGCGGTTTTGAAAAACCCGAAGACAGCCGCCATCTGGAGAACCGGATCGAGCGTGAGACCGTGGAGGCCCTTGTCAGCGCCGTGCGCGAAAGCTATCCCAAGACATCACATCGCTATTACGAATGGAAGGCCAAGAAGCAAGGCGTTGCCCGTTTGCATCCGGCGGACCGCAATGCGCCGCTGGCGGGCCATAGTGCCAAAAGCATTCCGTGGGATGACGCAAAAGAAATTGTGCTGCAATCGTTTGCCAAGCTGTCACCGGAAATGGAAAAAATCGGCCGGCGTTTTTTTGATGAAGGCTGGATCGATGCTGAACCGCGCGCGGGCAAAGATTCTGGCGGGTTTTCACACCCGACTGTGCCGTCGGCGCATCCTTATATCCTTGTTAATTATTTTGGCACACCAAGCGATGTGATGACATTGGCGCATGAACTGGGCCACGGCATTCATCAGGTATTGGCGGGCGCGCAAGGCCATCTGATGGCAGACACGCCCTTGACCGTTGCCGAAACCGCCAGCGTTTTTGGCGAAATGCTGGTCTTTCGTGCCCTTTTAGACCGCGAAGAAGATCCGGTTGCCAGGCGCGCCATGATTGCGGGCAAGGTGGAAGATATGCTCAACACTGTTGTGCGTCAAACCGCGTTTTTTAATTTCGAACAACGCCTGCATCAGGAGCACCGTGACAAAGGCGAGGTTTCGCCAGACCGTCTGGCCGAATTGTGGCGCGACATTTCCCGCGAAAGTTTGGGCCCCGCTGTCAATACCGATACGCCCGGTGCGGGTGATTTTTGGGCCCATGTGCCGCATTTTGTGCACACCCCTTTCTATGTTTACGCTTATGCTTTTGGCGATTGTCTGGTCAATGCGCTGTATGATGAATATGCGGCAGCCTCCGATAAAAATGTCTTTGCCGATAAATACATCGATCTTCTGCAAGCGGGCGGCAGCAAAGGGCACGAAGCCCTTTTGGCACCATTTGGTTTTGATACGGCAGACCCTGCCTTTTGGAAAAAGGGGTTGGGCGTGATTGAACGCTATATTGACGACCTGATTGCGTTGGACACAAAAATCGAAGCGGCCCTGAAAGCGCAAAACGATTTTAAAAATGCCGGCAAAGATATTGCAGACAAACCTGCCCAGAATGACAATGACGGCAAAGCACAAGCGCCATTGCGCAAAAAATTCAACGCCAAAAAAGCGCCGCCCGCAGGCACATCCCGCGCCAAACCCTCTCAAAAGCCGGATGCCAAACCACCGGGGGGAACGCCATGAAACGGGACATGACAAAAAATCAACCCGTGCCAAAGAATCTGGCACAGCGCTTGCGCGGTGATTTCAACCGCGCGCAGGCCCGTAAACCTGTCAACGATAATGCGCCCGATACCGAAGACACAGGCTTTGGCAATATGCCGCGATGGAATATGGCGGATTTATATCCTTCGCTGGACAGCCCTGCGCTGGCCGCGGATAAAGCGGCCATTGAAAAACTGATGGGTGATTTTGCCGAAACCTATGACGGCACCGTCAACTGGCTGTCTGGCAAGGAACTGGGCGAGGCGATCGGTATTTACGAAGAAATCGAACGCCTGCGTCACCGCATCAGCTGCTTTGTGACCTTGCTGGAATCAGGTGATGTTGCAAATTTTTCCAAAACAGGTGACCTGAAAAACTGGTATCAAACCACCGGTGATAAAACGGCGTTTTTCGAATACGAAATCACGGAAATGAAAGAAGCCGCGCTGATGTCCAAGATGCAAGCGCCGGAGCTGGCCCGTTATGCACCGTGGATTGCGTCCTTGCGCGCGGGCAGTCAATTTCCGCTGCCCGAAGATGTATCAGAGCTGAGTGTTGATTTTGACACCGCCAGCCGCGAAGGCTGGACCCGCTTGTATCACGAAACCATCAATGACCTGAAAACCGAATATCAGGGAAAGATGATGACGGTGGATGAAATTGCCGAAACCATGTCGGATGATGATGTCGAAGATCGCGCCCGTGCCCGTCAAGCCATGGCGGATGCCCTGAAGGCGCAAGGTCCGCGCATTGCGCTGATTTACAACGTCATCATGCGCGATGATATGATTGATGCTGACTTGCGTGGCTTTAAACGGCCCGACCAATTGGCGCATTTGCAAAATAGTGTGGATGACGAAGTGGTCGATACGATGTTTGATACCATCAAGGCATCCTACGGCCGCCTGTCGCACCGCTTTTATGAATGGAAAGCCAAACAGCACAGTGAAGAAATTTTGCCACGCGCCAAGCTGGGTATGGAATTGCCAGGCCTTGAAGGCGCAGACCCCGCGTACAGTTTTGCGGAGGGCAAACAGATTGTGTTGCGGGCTTTCAAAAAGTTTTCGCCCAAATTTGCACGTATTGCCGAAAAGATTTTCGATGCCGGCCATGTGGATGCCGCCCCGCGTGAAGGCAAAGAAGGCGGGGCCTTTGCACTGCCCACAGGCCCCGGCGGATTGCCGTATATTATGCTGAATTACGGCGGCACGGTGGATGACGTGGCAGCCGCTTTGGGCCATGAACTGGGTCATGGCATTCATCAGGTGTTGTCTGAAAAAGCCTGTGGGCATTTCCTGTCCGATGTACCAACACCCGTTGCCGAAACCGCCAGCATTTTTGCCGAGATGCTGGTGTTTGATGAATTGTTGAAGCTGGAAAAAGACCCGCAGGTTAAAAAACGCCTGTTGGTGGACCGTGTGGAAAATATGCTGGGCAACGGGTTGCAGCAACTGGCCTATTACGATTTCGAAAAACGCGTGCATAAGGCAAGGCGCGATGGGGAGCTGGATATGGAAGCTATTTCCGATATCTGGGTTGCCACGCAAAAAGAATATTACGGTCCATCGGTACAGACGGATGACTATGACCGTTATTTCTGGATGACCGTGCCGCATTTGTTTGACACGCCTTTCTATGTCTATTCCTATGCCTTCGCGCAACAAGTGGTCAGCGGGTTGTATCAGGTTTACAAAGCGTCAGAAGCCGAGGGCAAGGAAGCCCGCGCTGAATTCGTTGCCAATTACATTGGTTTGCTGGAAACGGGGATGACCAAAAATCTCTATGAAATGTTCCAGCCGTTTGATCTGGACCCCGAAACGCCGGCGTTTTGGGAAAATGGCCTCAATCTGGTCGATAAATATCTGGATGAATTGACAAAAGCCGATGCCAAACCCGCCCCGGCCCCCCGTGCGCGCCGCAAATCGCGCGGGCCGTAAGCGTTTTGTTTTAAAATTTTCTCGACTTTTGGGCCCCGGCGCATCATCTTTAGGGCATGAAAAAGACGGACGGTGATCAAACAAAGCCTGCGGATAAAAAAAGCAAAGCCCGAAAAAAATCCGCCGCATCTAAAAAAGCCCCTGATGCAGATCAGACGGGCAACGATACATTTTCCGCGAAACGCGAAAAAGGCACCATGGGCCGCCGTGTACAACGCTACGCCCGTGTTTCAACCACCATGACCGGTTTGGCCGCGCGTCTGGCGGGCCAGAAATATCTGGGCTTTTCGATAGACAAGCCGCAGCACGCCAAACAGCTCATGGAAAGTCTGGGCGATTTGAAGGGCCCGCTGTTAAAGGTTGCGCAGCTTTTGGCGACCATCCCCAATGCCCTGCCCAAAGAATACGCAGCCGAGTTGCAAAAACTGCAATCCCAGGCGCCGCCCATGGGATGGCTGTTTGTGCGCCGTCGTATGGCCACAGAACTGGGCCGTGACTGGGAAAGCAAATTTAAATCTTTTGAGAAAGAAGCAGCGGCCGCCGCTTCTTTGGGGCAAGTCCACCGTGCCGTGACGCATGAAGGGCAAAAAGTGGCCTGTAAACTGCAATACCCCGATATGGTATCGGCGGTGGAGGCAGATCTGGGACAGCTGCGCCTGGTGATGGGTGTTTTTGAAAAATACGACCAGTCGGTTTTGACAGACGATATTCAAAAAGAAATTGCCGCCAGATTATACGAAGAGCTGGATTATCAACTGGAAGCCCGCCACGCAGGGCTTTACAGTAAAATGCTGGCCGATGAAAAAGGCGTGCATGTAGCAACCGTTGTGCCGGAACTGTCCACGCAACGCCTGATCACCAGCACATGGCTGGAAGGTACGCCGATTTTGGAATTTGTGAATGCGCCTGCCGAAGTGCGTAACAAAATCGCCTATAACCTGTTCCGTGCCTGGTATGTGCCGTTGTATTACTATGGTGTTATTCATGGTGACCCGCATCTGGGCAATTACGCCGTGCAGCCGGATCATTCCATCAACCTGCTGGACTTCGGTTGCGTGCGTGTTTTTCCGCCACGGTTTGTGCAAGGGGTCATCACGCTTTACCATGCGCTGCAAACAGAAAACCGTGAAATGTCTGTGGCCGCCTACGAAAGCTGGGGCTTTAGCGGGTTGACCAAAGAAACGATTGATGTTTTGAACATGTGGGCCGGGTTCTTATACGGCCCCGTGCTGGATGACCGCGTGCGCCCCATCGGCGTTGTCGAAAACGGTATTTATGGCCGTGATGTCGCGTCCAAAGTGCATCGTGAATTAAAGCGTATCGGCGGCGTGAAAGTGCCGCGTGAATTTGTGTTCATGGACCGCGCGGCATTGGGGCTGGGCTCTGTCTTTTTGCATTTGCAGGCCGAAATCAACTGGCACGACCTGTTCCATGAACTGATTGCGGATTTTGATGTAAAAACCTTGACGGACCGTCAGGCAAAAGCGCTTAAACCGTTTGACCTGAGCGTGCCGGATTAGGCGTTTGGAACGCAGGCTTTTGTGCGTTATCGTTTTTCGCGGCGGGCAGGTCCATGCCGAACAATACATCGTCCTTGGCAAAAGAAAATTCACGCCGGACCAGTATCTGGCGTGCTTTTTGCCAGTAAGCACTGGAAAAATCCGTTTGTGGCACAGGTATTTTTTTGGTGCCATTCGTCATGTCGCCCAGCTCACCATCCATATAGCCCCGCAAAACAGGTGCGCCCCATTTAAAAATTTCATAGTCTTTTGTTGTCAGCACAATTTGTGCAAGTTTGCGCAGGGGAAGGTCCCCTGTGGTGCCTTGTTCCAGCATGTGCTGAAAAGGTTTAAACGCCTGGGCAATTTTTTGCACATACATGTCGTTGGGTGAATGCGCCAGTGCCATGCGGGTGGCAAGAGCCTTGGTTTGTTCAGTTGTCAGGCGCTGAATATCGACCTTGTCTTTGATTTCCAGTAACTTTTCCAGGGTAAAGCCTGTAAAGTGTTCTGCATGGCGGTAGCCTTGCAACGACACAAGCCGTTGTGCGCGTCGCAGCATCAGTTTTTCAAGTGATGTTGTATCGGGCCCAAAACGCTGGATGTGGCGCAGCGCCGCAAAATTATCCGCTACACATTCATGCATGGTCTGGCTGTTGTGGTTGCGGTGGCCGTTTTCAGCCACGGCATGGCCCAGTTCATGGTCCAGAATAAAATAAACATTGTGCAGCAAGGGCACAGACGGGCCCATCAGGTTAATGGCGTTTTTGCTGGTGTTCAGCATAATGATGCTGCCACGCGCCAGCCCGGGCACCACGGCTGAATTTCCCTCCGCAGTATAATGCGCGGCATAACTGTAAAAACGCTCCCGGGCCTGTGTGCTGTCTTCCAGCCATTCCTGCGCGGTGCGCACGCCATCGGCGTCGGCGGGCACAAAACGTTGCCGGCCTAAATCGTAAAAATGCAAATGCTCTTTGGCTTCAGGATACATCTCGAAGATTTCCAGCACGGCGGCATCATAATCAAATTCTGTGACCAGCGTATGCGCAGGTGCCGGGTGGGGTTTCGCTGCAGGTGGTTTGCCCGCGTATTTGGGTTGGCTCTTCTTGGTGAACAGCGGGCTGAGCATTTTTTCCTGAATAAGTTTTGCGGAAGGGCAGGTCATGCAGATGCCTGTACATATGCGCGGTCGTGGCGCGGCGGTCTGCGCACCGGTCGCTTCGTTTGTGTTTGGCCGCTGCGCAGGGGTTTGCGCGTCTGTGCTGTGTTGAACTGTGCGGATATTTTGCGGCGCAGGCTGCGGTGTTGTTCTGTCTTGCTTTGCGGCTTTTCTGTTTCTTGCCTGCGGAAGGCGTCAAGTGCAATGCGCCCCCAGTGCAAAACAGCGGTATCTTCGGTGCGGGCCACAACGTTTTTCAATTGGGCGAGCGAGGGTTGTTCCTTGATGACAGCATAAGCATCATATAAGCTGCGCAATGTCGGCCCGTCTGGGGCATGTTGCTGTGCCATGCCGCTGACATAGGCTGTGGTTTCCGCATCTGAAAACTTTTCAAACGGGACCGATTTTGCATCTTCGATGATGCGTGTCAGCACAGGGCTGGAAAAGTTGAAAATGCCGCCGTCTTCAAAAAAAGTATTCTGCGCACGCGCGTCACGCATTTCGGCAATCATCTGGCTATCACGGCCAAAGCGTTGGAAGTGGCGCACTGCGGCATAGGCATCGGCTGCGGTTTCTGCCAAAAACCGGTTGTCGCTGCTGCCTTCCGGGATGATGGCATGGGCCAGTTCATGGTCGAAAATGAAAAACATTTCCTGATCTTTTTTATCCGCGCTTTGGCCTGTCGGGGTAAAACTGCGGCGGTCATCTGCGGCATAGAGCATCACAAATCCACCGCCCGGGCCATTGATGTGGCAATAGGATGTTTTGCTTTGGCGCAAGGACTGAATGCGGGGCTGCAGGTGTTTGCGGCCGGCATCGCTGTTTTGGAACAGATCGATCAGCTCCTGCACCACATCGGGGTCAGGATGGGCTATTTTGCCGGCACTGATGTCGATAAAGAAAACTTTGTCACGCAGCTCGGGCTGGCGGGTATAGGCTTCGTCCACGGCGGCCTCAAAATCAAACGCGCGGGCAGGCCTGGCGGCGGCTTTTTGAAATGATTTGTTATTTTCTGTCATTTGCCGCCTCCTCTCTGTTCTTTAATTATACATAATGTATAAAAAGAGTCTATTGGTTTTCATATTTTATTAATGATTGGTCTAACATGCTGATTTATCATATAAAATATCGGCCTGTTTGCGCGGCAATTGTTGAGTTTCTGCCGCAAATCCTGCATTCTGTGGCCTGACAGGTGCTCGGATAGAGATATCCAGCCTGACGCGAGATTCAGTATATAACGCAAGCGGCTTTCCGACCACGGGGCCCTTGGTCCGGGCGAAGGGGTTCTTTGATATGAAACTGGTGATTGGCAAGGAAACGGCTGTGGCAGAAAACCGCGTGGCGGCATCGCCCGAGACGGTCCGCAAAATTGCGGCCCTGGGGTTTGATGTTGCCGTGGAAACCGGTGCCGGAACGGCCGCTGCCATGACAGATGAAATGTATCAGGCCGCAGGCGCGTCCCTTGTTTCAGGGGCAGGCACCTATACCGATGCGGATGTTATTTTGCGTGTGCGTCATCCGTCCAACGATGAAATTGCGGGCATGAAAAAAGGTGCGATTTTGATCGCCCTTTTGTCTCCGTACCAAGAAAAAGAAACATTGCACGCGCTGGCCACGCAAGGCATCACCGCGTTTTCGATGGAACTGGTGCCGCGCATCACCCGCGCGCAAAGCATGGATGTTTTGTCCTCACAGGCAAACCTTGCGGGCTATCGCGCGGTATTGGAAGCTGCAGCCGTTTTTGGCCGTGCCTTTCCGTTGATGATGACAGCGGCAGGCACCATTCCGCCCGCCAAGGTTTTTATCATGGGTGCAGGCGTTGCGGGCCTTCAGGCCATTGCCACTGCCCGTCGTCTGGGTGCGCAAGTGTCGGCCACCGATGTGCGCGCTGCCGCCAAAGAACAGGTGCAAAGTCTGGGTGCCAATTTTGTGATGGTGGAGAACGAAGAAACCAAAGCAGCCGAAACATCCGGCGGTTACGCCAAAGAAATGAGCGACGATTACAAACGCCAACAGGCAGAGCTGATTGCAGAGACAATTAAAAAACAAGATATCGTGATTACCACAGCCCTGATCCCGGGCCGTGCCGCCCCTGTGCTGGTGACCGAAGACATGGTCCGCAGTATGAAACCGGGCAGCGTGATTGTGGATCTGGCTGTTGAACAAGGCGGCAATTGCGCCCTTGCCAAACCCGGCGAAGTGGTCGAAGTCGGCGGGGTGAGCATTGTGGGGCATTTGAATATCCCAAGCCGCATTGCGGTCGATGCCTCCGCGCTGTATGCACGCAATTTGTATAATTTTCTGGTGCCCTTGGTGGATAAAGAAACCAAGGCACTGACCATCAATCGTGAAGATGACATTGTCAAAGCCGCGCTGGTCACAGCAGATGGCCAGATTGTGCATCCCAACTTCCAGTCATAATAAAAGAAGGGCGGCAGACCATGGAAAATCATTCTCTTGTCGAACAGGCCACAGGCCTTGCCAAAGAGGCTTCGGCATTGTCGGATCAGGCAGCGGCGCTTGCCTTGAATGTCAGCCAGTATGCCGGCGGAGATGCGGTCACCATGCCGTTCTTTGTGGTGGGCCTGACCGTTTTTGTGCTGGCGTGTTTTGTCGGTTACTACGTTGTCTGGCGTGTGACCCCTGCGCTGCACTCGCCTTTGATGGCGGTCACAAACGCGATTTCATCGGTGATTATTGTGGGTGCTTTGATTGCGGCGGGCCCCAGTGACTGGAACCTGTCAAAATGGATGGGCTTCTTTGCTGTCATCCTCGCGTCCGTCAATATTTTCGGCGGGTTTATTGTGACGCACCGCATGTTGCAGATGTTTGCCAAGAAAAAGAAACAGGGAGCCTGATATTATGCCGATGACAATTCCTCTTCTGGCCTATCTCGTCTCCTCCGTCTGCTGCATCATGGCGCTGCGTGGCCTGTCCGGCCCGCAAACAGCCAAAAGCGGTTTGATGTTTGGTATCACCGGCATGGCACTTGCCATTGTGACCACGTTGATGCTGGACGGTGTGCAGTCTTACGGCATGATTGTGCTGGGTGTTTTGATCGGCGGCGGTATCGGTACCGTGATTGCCAAAAAAATCGAAATGACAGCCCTGCCGCAACTGGTTGCGGCGTTTCACAGTCTGGTTGGTCTGGCGGCTGTTTTTATTGCAGCAGCAGCTTTCCACAACCCCGAAGCCTATGGCATCGGCACGCCGGGTGACATTCATGTCGGCAGCCTGATTGAAATGGCGCTGGGTGTGGCGATTGGTGCGGTAACTTTTACAGGCTCCATCGTCGCGTTTGGTAAACTGCAGGGCATTATCACAGGCAAACCTTTGGTGTTCAAAGGTCAGCATATGGTGAATGCGGCCCTTGGCGGGCTTCTGGTTTTTCTCATCGTGTTGCTCTGCGCTTCTGAATCAACTTTTGTTTTCTGGGCCATTGTCTTGCTGGCCTTCGCGCTTGGTGTCTTGATGATCATCCCGATCGGCGGTGCAGACATGCCGGTGATTGTCTCCATGCTCAACAGCTATTCCGGCTGGGCGGCTGTGGGCATTGGCTTTACGCTGCAAAACAACCTGCTGATTATTGTGGGCGCGCTGGTGGGGTCTTCAGGGGCGATCCTGAGCTATATCATGTGCAAGGGCATGAACCGTTCTTTCTTTAATGTCATTCTGGGCGGCTTTGGTGGTGAAGCGGCCGCAGGCGGTGCGGCTGCTGCGGTATCGGACAAGCCTGTCAAAATCGGCTCCGCCGAAGATGCGGCTTTTATTATGAAGAATGCGTCCAGCGTTATTATCGTGCCGGGCTATGGCATGGCGGTGGCACAGGCGCAGCACGCTTTGCGTGAAATGTCTGACATGTTGAAAAAAGAAGGTGTGAAGGTGCGCTATGCCATTCACCCAGTGGCAGGCCGGATGCCGGGCCACATGAACGTTTTGCTGGCCGAAGCCAACGTACCCTACGAAGAAGTGCAGGAGCTGGAAGAAATCAACCGTGATTTCAGCCAGACCGATGTGGCCTTCGTCATCGGCGCGAATGATATTACCAACCCTGCTGCCAAGAAAGATCCGGCATCGCCCATTTACGGGATGCCGATTCTGGATGTGGAAGCAGCGGGTACGGTTTTGTTTGTAAAACGCTCCCTCGGCTCGGGTTATGCCGGTATTGATAACGAGCTTTTCTTTTATGACAACACCATGATGCTGCTGGGCGATGCCAAAGCCATGTGCGAAGGCATTATCCGCGCGATGGAACATTGACATAAATAACAGACAGAAGAAACGGCCTTGAGTGCGCACTCAAGGCCGTTTTTTTATGTCGGATCTTTTGCACCGCACAAAAACATCGCTGCCATTCGCGTTTGGTGATCAGCTGTTTTACCGTTATAATCAAACACTATTTCAGTTCGCAGGATTTGAGGAAAGATACCGGCAGCATGAACCATCTGGAGAAGTTTTTTCCACCAGATGCATGGCAGGAAGGTTCTTTTACCAATCGACACGGTAAAAAAATCCGTACCGGCCATGCGGCCCCCGAGGGGGCGTGCAAGGGCACTGTTGTGATGACAACGGGCTATGCAGACTTTACCGATGCCTATTTTGAAACCATCCGCAATTATCTGGACCGCGGTTATGCCGTCTGGATGATGGACTGGGCAGGCCATGGCGGCTCCGACAAAGTCATCGCGGGGAAATCCGGCAAGCCCGGCCAGCGCCCGGCCATTTTGGATGATCATATCGAAGACCTCGAACAATTCAGAAAAACAGTTGTGCAGCCCGTTGAAGGCGCGCCTGTTTTTCTCAGCACGCATTCAATGGGCGGGCAAGTGGCGCTGCGGTATCTGGACAAAAATAAATCTGATTTTGATGCAGCGGTGCTGGCAACACCTTTTGTGGATATGCGCGTACCACCTCTCAAAAAAGCATTTTTGCAAAAGGTTTTTGCCGCTGCAGTGGCCTTGGGCTTTGGTGATACTGCCATGAAAAATGGCCGCCGGCGCGCCGTACATAAAATTGTGGCCGCCCGCCGCGATCGTAAGGACCAAAACCCCATCCGGATGCGCCTGCATAAAACACTGATGTTTATGCCGTGCGATTTAAAAGCGGAAGACCCAACCGTTGCCTATATCGAAAGCATGTACCGCTCCGCTGCGCAATTGAATGCACAGGGTGTGCTGGAGAATATTCAAACCCCCGTGCTGTTTGGCATCGGCGGGCGTGACAATATGGTGGACAATAACGCCATTCGCGCGGCATCTCAAAAAATGCCCAGTGGCACATTATGCGAGATTGATGATGCCAGCCACGCTTTCTGGCTGGAACGGGATGACTTGCAAAAAACATGGTGGCAGGCAATAGACAGCTTCTTTGCCGCCGCGCATACGGCTTTTGATCAAAAGCACAATCCGGCGAACGATAATGCTGTCCGGACTGTGCAACACAAACCTAAAACGCCACAAGCGAAAGGACCCTGACCCGCATGACGGATCATATGAAAGAGCCTGATGGCTTTCAATGGGGGCACTTCAGCAACGCAAAGGGTGCCGATATTCGCTATGGCCATGTGAAGGCCGATGGCGAAAGCAAGGGCACCGTCGTGATGCTGACCGGCTTTCGCGAAAGTATTGAAAAATATTTTGAAGCTGCAAATGAAATGAAAGCGCGCGGTTTTGATGTCTGGATGATGGATTGGCGCGGGCAGGGCGGGTCGGAGCGGTATCTCGCTGACAACCCGCAAAAAATGCACCACGAAGGCTATGATGAACAAATTGCAACCCTGCACCAGTTTACCCAGACAGTGGTGGATAAAGCGCCTGCCGGGCCCTTGCTGTTGATGGCCCATTCCATGGGCGCGCATACAGGCCTTCGTTATTTGAAAGAACACGAAGGTGTTTTCGATTCTGCCATTTTGTCCGCCCCGATGCTGGATATTGTGACAGGCACATTGCCCAAACCCCTGGCGCGCCAGATGGCGAAATTTGCCAAAGCGGGCAATTACCTCGACAAGTATGTGCCTGCAGGGTCTGATTGGACGGAGGCTAAAAACGTTTTCACAGGCAATGGAAAAACCAGCGATCCGGAACGTTTTAAGGCGTATAATGATTTTTTAAAAGTAAATCCGCAGCTGCAAACGGGCGATCCGACATATGGCTGGGTGTATCACACGTTTCAGTCCATTGATATTCTCAATCAGGAAGACTATCTGAAAGCGATCAAGACACCTGTTTTGATGCAGATTTCCGATAATGAGACAATTGTTGAAAAATCAGCGCAGGAACGTGCGGCAGGGCTTCTGCCTAACTGCACACGGGTGGATGTGGCCGGTGCTTTGCATGAAATATGGCATGAACGCGACGAATTACGCACGCCATGGCTTGCCAAGGTTGACCAGTTTCTGGCACAAAGGATAGCACCTGCGGGGCCCGTGCCAAAAAAGCCTGACCCGTCAGCACCGCGCCCGCCCAAGCCGTGAAATGCAGATGCTGGCGGTCAGGCGATGACAGCGGTTTAGAATACTAAGGATTGAGAAGATTTATGACGGAAGATGATATTGACGATCTCGACAGACCTTACCAGCGGCTCAGTGACCTGATCCTGCAATCGCTGGCACTGTCACTGGAACAAAAAGATGTCGCTATTTCCGACATTCTCAGCCGTGCGCTGGAAATGTCCATCACCCGCAATTCCGGCGGCCGCGATTTTATTGAACGCCGCGATCTGTCCGGCGATGTTGAACAGGCGCTGGAAAAACTGCACCGCCTGAAGCGTGAAGCAAAAGGCGAATAAGGGGCAGTAACGCCTCAGCCGCCGATCAGCGCAATCCATTCATCTTCGGATAAAACGGTGACACCCAACTCGGCGGCTTTTTTCAGCTTGCTACCGGCATCTTCGCCCGCCACCACAAAATCGGTTTTTTTCGAAACAGAGCCGGCCACTTTCGCGCCCATGTTTTCGGCCTGTGCCTTTGCTTCATCGCGGCCCAGGCGTGCCATTTTGCCGGTGAAGACCACTGTTTTGCCGTGCACGGGCGATCCTTCTGTCTGCATTATTTCAGCATCGCGCACGTGCAGTTCGCTTTGCAGATCTTCCAGTACGGTGCGGTTGTGCTCTTCTGCGAAAAACGCGGTCAGGTCTTGTGCCACAGCAGGGCCGATATCATCAATGGCGGTCAGGGTTTGATAGGCTGTGCTTTCTATATCCTGTGCCGCGGTCATTTCTGTGCTCAGGTTTTTCAGGCTTTCGTAATGTCTGGCCAGCTTTTTTGCGGTGGCTTGCCCGACTTGACGTATGCCAAGGGCATAGATAAACCGCTCCAGCGATATATCGCGGCGGGCTTCAATCGCGGCCAGCAGGTTTTGCACCGACAATTCCCCCCAGCCTTCTCGGGTTTTTAAAGCTTCTGCGTGTTTTTCCAGACGAAAAATATCGGCGGGTGTTGTGATGATTTTTTCTTCGAAAAACTCACGGATAATTTTGTCGCCAAGGCCTTCAATATCAAACCCGTATTTGCTGACAAAGTGTTTCAGCCGCTCAACCGCTTGCGCAGGGCAGATCAGGCCGCCGGTGCACCGCGTGGCGGCTTCGCCTTCTTCTTGAATAGCCAGACTGTCGCATTCGGGGCAGTGGGTGGGAAAATCAAACGGCTTGCTGTCTTTGGGTCTGCGCTCTGGCAGGCTGCGCACGACTTGCGGGATGACATCGCCAGCGCGCTGGATAATCACATGGTCGCCTGCGCGAATGTCTTTGCGTGCCAGTTCATCCTTGTTGTGCAGCGTGGCGCGCGACACAATTACGCCACCGACATTTACAGGCTCCAGCTCTGCCACGGGGGTCAGGCTGCCTGTGCGGCCGACTTGTATGGTGATGCTGTTGATAACCGTTTCCGCCTGTTCTGCCGGAAATTTATGTGCGGTGGCCCAGCGCGGTGCGCGGGAGACAAAGCCCAGACGTTTTTGAAAACCAAGATCATTCACCTTGTAAACAATGCCGTCCAGATCATAAGGAATTAGGGGCCGTTCTGCGTAGACGCGGGCATGAAAATCAATCAGCTCTTGCGCGTTTTTGGCAAGGGCCATAGGGCTTGGTACATCAAAGCCAAAACGGGCCAGTTTTTCGCGGATTTCATTTTGTGTATGCGCAAACCCGTCCGTATGTTCGCCCAGTGCATAGCCGAAAAAGCGCAAGGGCCTCTTTTGCGTGATTTGCGGGTCCAACTGGCGCAGGCTGCCGGCGGCGGCGTTGCGCGGGTTGGCAAATATTTTATCGCCGGCTTCTTCTTGCTGTTTGTTCAGCGCCATAAAATCATCGCGCGTCATATAAACTTCGCCGCGCACTTCCAGCATATCGGGTGCGTCATCGGGCAAAGTTTTCGGGATGCTGGATATGGTCAGGATATTGGCGGTGACATCTTCGCCTTCTTCCCCATCGCCACGGGTTGCGGCCTGCACCAGTTTTTTATTTTCGTAGCGCAGGCTGCAGGACAAGCCATCAATCTTGGGCTCCGCCAGAATATACAGTGCAGCCTCTGCCGGCAGGTTCAGGAATTTACGCATTCTGTCCACAAAGTCGGTGACATCCTCATCACTAAAAGCATTAGACAGCGACAGCATGGGAACGGCATGGCGAATTTTTGAAAACCCTGCCAGCGGCTTGGCCCCCACTGTTTGCGTGGGGCTGAAAATATCAGGCGGAAGAATTTCTTCGATATCTTCCAGTCTTTTTTTGAGCGCATCATAGGCCGCATCTGAAATTTCCGGTGCGTCATGTGTGTGGTACAGCACATTATGCCGCGCAAGCTGTTCACGCAACAAGGCGGCTTCCATGGCCAAAGACTGCTTGCTTTTTTTAGGCGGCGGGGACATTTTTATCCGGTATTTGTGTGGCATTTTCCAGCAAGCGGCCTGCTTGTGCGCGGGCTTCGCTGGTGATATTCGCGCCCGAGAGCATACGGGCAATTTCTTCTTGTCGGGCGGTGGTTTCGACAAGCGGGGTGATGCGGGTAACAACGGTGCCTTTTTGTTCTGTCTTGGCCACGTGCCAGTGTTGGGCGGCGCGGGCGGCTACTTGCGGGCTGTGGGTGACGACAAGGACTTGGCAGTTCTGGGCCAGCTTCTGCAAACGCTCCCCCACCGCATCGGCGACAGCACCGCCAATGCCGCTGTCCACTTCGTCAAAAATCAACGTGGGCACCGTGCCGCTGCCGGATAAAATCAATTTAAGCGAGAGCATGAAACGGCTCAGCTCACCACCAGATGCGATTTTGTTGAGCGCGCCGGGTGCGGCCCCGGGGTTGGTGGCGACCAGAAAGCGCACACGGTCAAAACCATGCACGCCCCAGTCTTTGTCGTTGGTGGATGTTTGACAATCCACATCAAACTTTGCTTTTTCCAGCTTCAGCGCGGGTAGTTCGGCATTCACGGCTTTGGCCAGCTTGCCGGCGGATTTTTGGCGTTTGGCGCTGAGCTTTTCGGCAAGGTCTGCAAAGTTTTTGCGGCCAGCGGCAACGGCGGCCTGCAATTCGGCAAGGGCATCATCCTGATGCGTGATCAGGCGCAGCCTTTGGGACAGGTCTTCGAACACCGCAGGTAAATCATCGGGTGTGCAGCGGTGTTTTTTGGCACAGTCTTTCAGCGCGAAATAACGTTCCTCAATATCTGCCAGATTGTCATCGGCGCTGTCTGCGCCGGAGAGGATGCGGTCCATCTGCCAGGATAAATCATCAATCTCGCCCTTGGCGCGCGTCAGGCTTTCCTGCAGGGGAGCAATCTGGCTGCCTGCCTTGAGGCTGAGTTTTTCAAGCGTTGCTTCCAACCGGCCGATCAGGCTTTGCAGGCCGTCATCGTGGGTTAAAATCTCTTGGGCCTGTTCAAATCCTTCTGCCAGCTTTTCGCGGTTCAGCAGCCTTTGGCGTTTGTCGGCCAATATTTCTTCTTCGCCTTTTTGCGGGGCCAGCTTGTCCAGCTCCGCCACGGTATAGCGAAGGTATTCTTCTTGCAGGCGGGTGGCTTCGATATTGGCGCGGGCATCGTCCAGTTTGTCCACGGCATCGCGCCATGCCTGCCAGCTGCGGGCAACGGCTTGTGCATCCTGCGTGGTGCCCGCAAAAATATCCAGCACGCCCGTATGGCTGGACGGATCTAAAAGGCCCTGTGTGTCAAACTGGCCGTGAATTTCGATCAGATTGGCGCCGGTTTCTTTCAGCAATTGCACGCTGACAGGTGCATCGTTGATAAAAGCTTTGCTGCGGCCATCTTTGGTGACCACGCGGCGCAAGATCAGGCTGCCGTCGGTGTCGATCCCGCGCTCTTGTATCAAGCGCAATGCAGGGTGTGTGGCGGGCAGGTCAAATGAAGCGGTGACAGTTGCTTGCGGCGTGCCGTGCCGTACCAGTCCTGCATCGGCGCGCGCGCCAAGGGCCAGCCCCAACGCATCCAGCAAAATGGATTTACCGGCGCCCGTTTCACCTGTCAGCGCGACCAGACCCAAATCGCCTTCCAGCGACAGGCGGTCGATCAGCACGACATTTTGAATATCAAGACTGCTCAACATGATGGCGGTCCTCGGAACGGCGGTTGTTTAAAAAATACGGCCCACAGTTTTATCGTAGAGAGATTCATGCGGCTGTGTGTCCAGCTTGCCGCCCATCAACTTGAAGGTATCTTTATACCAGCGGCTTTCAGGATAGTTATACCCTAAAATGGCGGCTGTTTTTTGTGCTTCCGGCAAAATGCCCAGCGCCAGATACGCTTCGGTCATGCGGTGCAGGGCTTCCGGCACGTGCGTTGTTGTCTGATAATTGTCGGTCACCTTTTGAAAACGGTTGATGGCTGCCTGATATTGTTTGCGTACCAGATAGTAACGGCCAATTTCCATTTCTTTGCCGGCCAGGTGATCTTGTGTCAGGTCAATTTTTAACAGTGCGTCGCGGGCGTATTTGCTTTCGGGGAATCTGTCGGCCACACGGCGCAGGTTTTCAAGCGCAAGCGCTGTCATGCGCTGGTCGCGGCGCACATCGGTGATTTGTTCGTAATAGCACAGCGCGCGCAGGTAATGTGCATAGGCAATGCTGGTATCGCCCGGGTGCAGTTCAATAAAACGGTCGAGCGCCAGCACAGCTTCGTCATAGCGCAAGCCACGGTAATGCGCGTAGCCCGACATCAATTGCGCGCGTGTGGCCCATTGTGAATAAGGGTATTGCGTATCAACTTCATCGAAAAGTTTTGCGGCTTCATAAAAGCTGGAATCATCAAGCGCTGCGGCGGCTTTGTTATACAGCTCTTCCACGGGGACCTGTTCGGCGGCTTCCTTCGCGGCTTTGGTCGCGGCTTTTTCTTCGGATGTAGCGCAAGCACCAAGCGGCAGGGCCAGCACGGCAAGCAGGGCAAAACTAATCAGGCGGCGATGCGGCATTGTATTGTGTCCGGTATGCAAAAACAGGGGAAAACCATGCTTTTTATAGCATGTTTTGGGCAAGGCCAAAATCAATTATATTTTTTATGAAAATACCTTAAGCGCAATAAAAGCCTAGGCGGTAACAGGCATGGCCCCATCGGCAAAGGCGGGCATGTTTGTGCGGGCCGGCGCTTGTGCTTCTTGCTGGTTCAGGGTGACCAGTGCATAGGCGGTCGGGTCTGCAAACAGCGCGTGCAGAATTTTGTTGTTCATGGCATGACCGGCTTTGACACCGTGGTAATGGCCGATGATTTGAAAACCTGCCAGATAAATATCGCCAATTGCGTCCAGCACTTTGTGGCGGACAAATTCGTTTTTAAAACGCAGGCCATCGGGGTTCAAAACTTTGTCACCGTCCACGACGATGGCATTGTCGAGAGAGCCTCCACGGGCCAGCCCCATTTTGCGCAAGGCTTCGACTTCGTGTAAAAAGCCGAAGGTGCGGGCGGATGAAATTTCGGCGCGGTAGGAAGCTTCTTTCATTTTGTGCAAATACTTCTGGCGGCCAATCAGTGCGTTATCAAATGCAATTTCAAAACCAAAGTATTGCCCGTCAGCAGGGCTTAAAATGACTTCTTTGTCGCCGTCTTGCACGCTGATTGTTTTTTTGATCACAATCACTTTACGCAGTGTTTTCTGGCGCGCAAGGCCTGCGCGGTCCAGTGCTTTGACGAAGGGGGCGGCGCTGCCGTCCATGATCGGAATTTCGGGGCCGTCTATTTCAACAACCGCATTGTCAACGCCCAGCGCTGCAAAGGCAGACAGCACATGTTCAACAGTTGAAACAGTCGCGCCGGCTTTGTTGGCCAGCACGGTGCACAGGCGTGTATCGGTCACGCTGTCAAAACGTGCGGTGATCACGTTGTCGCGGTCGGTCAGGTCGGTGCGGATAAAGGTGATGCCGTTGTTGGCAGGGGCTGCGCGCACTGTCAACGTCGCAGGTGCGCCGGAATGCACACCCAGGCCGGTGACGGTGAATGTTTCGCGCAAGGTGTGTTGGTAAACCGATGTCAGCATGACAGAGATGAATCCCGTGAAGTTGTTGCAAGACAGCATATGTCTTGTTCTTATTAAGTAACAAAGTTTCTTGAACAACTGAATTCACGCTTTGTGTCAGAGTGTTACAAAGCCAAGATGCTGATATTAAAGGCGTATTTGAGCCTTAAAAAGGCCATAAATTATTTGACAGAATCTGTGTGCGGGCGTAAAACGGAGCTATAAATGTCCCTTGCAGCAAAAGACTGTCTTTTGCATATATGCAGCCGCATTGCGTTTTTACAAGTCCACAGCCCGTTTTACAGGAAGATCACCATGAAATATCCCCGTCTGAAAGATTCATTTGGCAACCGCGGTATGCGCACCCCGGCCTTTTTCAAGGTTGTGGCAACGGCCATGGCAGTGGGTGTGGTGGGCGCTGCGGGCAGTGCGATCCATTACCAGACGGTCGAACCTGAAACACAGCGCGTGGTTGTGACAGACAAGGAACGTCAGGTCAAATCAGACGGCGATGGCGGCATTGACAGCAAATACATCGTCTTTACCGACAAAGAAACATTTGAAAACACCGACAGCATGTTGCGCGGTAAATTCAATTCATCCGATGTTCAGGGCAAGCTGCATGTGGGTTGCACCTATGACGTGACAGCCTATGGCTTTCGCAATCATTTCTTTTCCATCTACCGCAATATTTCGGATGTAAAACACGTGCGCACCGAAGCCTGCCCCACCAATCAGCCGCCCGTCATGCGCCAGCACTTTTAAACAGGAGAGAATAAGATGAATATGAAACTGAGCCAGAAAACAAAAACACAATTGCGCGCAGGCGTTGTTTTGACAGCCTTCGGTGCTGCAACATGGGCCATGGCCAATTTGCCGCTGGAACTGCCAGCGGATAAAACACCGGCCGCACAAACGCAAACCGTGCAGCCTGCTGCACCACAGATGCGTTAATATATTCTGATATATGATGTCAGAGCATAAAAAAGGCCGGGAAAAAATTCCCGGCCTTTTTCGTTACGCCCTGCGGAGGGCTTGGTATTTGGTTTAGTTCGCCTGACGGCGCAGGCCGTCTTATTAGTTCGCCTGACGGCGCAGGAAAGCGGGGATATCAAGTTCATCCTCATCCTTCTTGCCACCGGCTTCCACGGTCAGCTTGCCGGTCACTTCGGTGGTCGGTGCTTCGGTGGTTTCTTCCCGGCCGCGCAGTGTGAAACGCTCGAACAGGGAAGGCGATTTTTTAACAGCTTTTTCAGCCACAGGTGCGGCTGGTTTCGGTGCCGTCAGCTCGGCATCCGCAAACAGGTCGGCACTGGTGCCGGAGGTCTGGCGCGGATCAACGGGCTTGGGCGGAATGAAGCTGTTGCCGTGACGTACACCGCGCGGCTCGTAACTGTTGTCACGGGCTTGTGGTTGTGCGTCTTTAGACTGCGTCACGGGCGGTACGCTACGCTGATAGTTCTGCGTGACGGCCGGCTGTGTCGGGCGGGTCCAGGTTTGGCTTTCATCCATATCTTCATTGTCCAGCTTGCGGGCAGTGGCGGTGCTGGCGGCAGCATAGGTTGTTGCTGCAGCGTGGCCCATTGTGCCGTCGGCTGGTGTGTTCCAGTCATCGCCACCGGCGGTGACGGGGCTGGCTGTTTTTTGTGCAGTGGCAGGCTTGGCAGCCGTTGCGGCCATGGTCTGTTGTGCGCGGGCCTGGCTGGCATGTGCCGGAATGATGCTGGACGGGATGTTGCCCGTAAAGCCATCACGCGGATTGCCAGCAGACTGCGGACGATCGTAAGTATTGTAGCCGCCATTGTCACCGCCGATACGGGCTGCAGGTTTTACACCGCCACCCATGCCGTTACCGCCGCCAAAACCTTGGCGACGCGCGGGTTCAACATCGCCACCGGCAACGCCGAGAGGACGATTTTGTGTCATGCTTGCAGCTTCGATCCCTGTGGCCACAACGGAGACGCGCATTTTGCCGTCCATCGTCTGGTCAAAGGTGGAACCGAAGATTATGTTTGCATCCGGATCAACTTCATCACGGATACGGTTGGCAGCTTCATCAACTTCAAAGAGTGTCATGTCCAGACCGCCGGTGATGTTGATCAGTACGCCGCGCGCACCTTTCATGGAGACATCATCCAGAAGCGGGTTGGAAATGGCAGCTTCAGCAGCTTCGACCGCACGGCGTTCGCCTTCGGCTTCGCCTGTACCCATCATCGCTTTGCCCATTTCCAGCATGACAGCGCGGATATCGGCAAAGTCGAGGTTGATGAGGCCTGGCATCACCATCAGGTCTGTCACGCCACGTACGCCGGATTGCAAAACTTCGTCTGCCATTTTAAACGCATCGGCAAAGGTTGTTTTTTCATTCGCGATCCGGAACAGGTTTTGGTTCGGAATGATAATCAGCGTATCGACGTATTTTTGCAGTTCAGCAATGCCGTTCTCGGCAAGCTTCATGCGGTGTGTGCCTTCAAAGTGGAAAGGCTTGGTGACCACGCCGATTGTCAGGATGCCCGCTTCGCGTGCTGCCTGTGCAATCACAGGGGCTGCACCGGTACCGGTACCGCCGCCCATGCCCGCTGTGACGAAGACCATGTTGGAACCTTCCAGATAGGCAAGGATTTCCTCGATGCTTTCGTCAGCAGCAGCGCTGCCGATTTCAGGATTGGCACCGGCGCCCAGACCGCGCGTGACATTCACGCCCAGCTGGATTTTGTGCGGCGCTGAAGAACCTTCGAGCGCCTGTGCGTCAGTGTTGCAGACCAGAAACTCGCAACCTTCCAGCTGCGAATTAATCATGTTGTTGACGGCATTGCCGCCCGCACCACCGACACCGATGACGGTAATCTTTGGCTTCAGTCTGTTGGTGGGTGATTGCATTCTTACATTTATTGTCATTTTTTTAATTCCTCCGCTTCGTAACAGTGGTGATTCTACTTACTCTCTGCGTTGCTTTCCAGAGTCAACATGCATTTAATTGCACTTTTTTTGCTCCGGATTCGGGTTCTAACAGATTGGAAAATAGACAAAAATTGGACCCCTAACCGTGTTTTATCGAGACGATTGAATCGCTTACCAGTTCTCCTTCAACCAAAGGGTGACCTTTTGCAGCATGTTGCCGCTGAAAGCCGCTGGTAAGTTGAAACCATAGTTTTGTTGAACACGTGGCATTTCTTCGCCGGCGTGTTCGGCGGCGTAGTGCAGCAAACCGGCGCAAGCAGCAAATGCTGGCCCGCCCGTTGCTTCCGCCAGGCCGCGAATATTCTGCGGGCGGCCGAGGCGAATTTGTTTATCAAGGATCAATTGGCCAATGTCACACAGGCCTGGCAGTTGCGATGCACCGCCCGTTAAAACAACGCGGCGGCCTGCAATTTGATTGATGCCATGATCAACCAGTTTTGCGCGCACCAGCTCGAATGTTTCTTCGATGCGCGGCTGGATGATGCCGACCAGCAAAGACTTGGGAACGTAATTGGGTTGCAGTGGTTCTTCTTCCCCAATCGGTGGTACGTCAATGAGCGCACCGTCATCGGTGGTGGTGGCATGTGCGGCACCGTAGAGCGTTTTGATCCGCTCCGCATCCGCAATTGATGTTGTAAGGCCACGTGCAATGTCGCTTGTGACATGGTTTCCGCCCACAGGAATGGCTGCGGTAAAGACAAGCCTGCCTTGCACAAATACCGCCATCGATGTTGTGCCGCCGCCCATGTCAATGACCGTGCAGCCAAGATCTTTTTCATCGTCCACAAGTGTTGCAAGCCCTGCGGCATAAGGACTTGCGCAAAAGCCGTCCACTTCCAGATGGTTCTGGTGTACAACCGTGCCGATGTTGCGCATCGCACCGGAAAGTGCTGTCACGGGGCTTAGTAAAACGTCCAGGCTTTCGCCGACCATGCCGCGCGGGTCTGCAATGCCGCGCTGGTTATCAAGTGCGTAGCCCGCTGCAATCACGTGGATCAATTCATCGCGGCCCACTTGTGCCACGCTGCGGCTGTGTGCCAGCGCGTTTTGAATATCACGCTCCGATACTTCGTGGCCGGAGATTTTAACATTCACCGACATCTGGTGTGATGTGGTGTGCACCCCGGGTACGTTCACATACACGCTTTTAATCGGCTGGCCTTGCAAATGGTCTTTCGCCATCATCTCTGCCGATTCAACGGCATGGGCGACAGCGGTTTCTGCCGCTTTCAAATCCACGATGGTGCCGGCGCGCACGCCCTTGGAGGCTTGATGGCCGATGCCCAGCACTTCCAGCCCGCCATGGCTTTTCACTTCCGCGATAAAGCAGCAGACTTTGTTGGAGCCGATATCAAGGGCTGCAATAATATTCTTGGCAACCGTTGCAGGTTTACCTGTTTTTTTGTCTGTTTTCCGGTCAGACGGGGTATTTGGGCCCTTCTTCATTTTTCTGTGCTCCCTTCATGTGCTTCACTTCTTCTTTTTCTTCTTTTTTATTCTTAACCGCTCTTTTGGCGGCTTATTTATCTGTTCAGATATGCGTCGGGCTGTCTTCGGTTACGGCAGGTTCTACCACCAGCTTCTCAGGCAAACGCAGATCAATCTGTTTTAGTTGCCGATCTAAAAGGCTTTCCCGTTGATGGCTCAGGGCCAGCTTGCGCAGGGCCAGTTCCACGTTTTCTTCTGGCAGTTTTACCAGAAGGCCGTTTTTCAGCTTCAAATCCCAGCGGCGGTTGCCCACACGGACGGCAGCACTCAGCATTTTGGCAATTTCCGGTTCCGCATGTAACAGGCCCAAAAGTGCTGTGACATGCGACGATGCGTGTTCACCGACCAACAGCGGCAGGTGGTTATAGGCATCAAGCCCTGTGTCGGTCAAGACATGACCATCCACATCGATCACGGAAAGTTTTTGCTGGTACTGCCACAGCGCTGCGGGTTGGCGTTCTTGCACGTTCACCACAATGGTGTCGGGCAGGCGGCGCGATACGCTGACTTGCGCAATCCACGGAATATCTGCAATGGCTTCTTGCCCTTTGGCAATGTCGGTGCCGAACATGGGGTCACCGACCGACATATCCAGCCGTGCCAGCAATGCATCCGGCGCGATACGTTCGCGGCCGGTCACCAGAATTTCATTGATGCGAAAACCCGCCTTGGCGGTGATAGAAAGCGTCTGATCATGCACCCAGCCGCCGGCGGCGGAAACAGCACCGCTCATCCAGGCCCACAGGCACAGGCCCACAACCAGCACAAAGCCGCCGCCGAAAAACCCGATGTTTTTCAGCTGCTGTGCCCACAAGCGGGCGTGTCGGCGCGAACCCGACGTTCGGCGTTTCCAAAAAAACTTCATCTACCCCAAAATCTTATGTATGTGCCTCGGCGTTTTCGACGAGCCACGACACAAGATCCCCAAAACTCAACCCAATATGCGCCGCTTGTTCCGGGACCAGGGATGTTGGTGTCATCCCCGGTTGTGTATTTGTTTCGAGGTAATAGAGCCCCGAAACGCCCGGTTGATTATCATTGTATCTGAAATCACTGCGGCTGACTCCCGTGCAGCCGAGTTTTTCATGTGCAAAGGCGGCAACACGCAGGGCTTCGTTGAACACATCTTCGTTCACGGCTGCCGGTAAAACGTGCGTAGATCCGCCTTTTGCGTACTTCGCCTCGTAGTTATAAAAATCAATGTGGGTTTTAATTTCTGTCACGGTCAATGCTTTGGGCGCGCTGTCTTTTGTTCCCATAACAGCAACAGACAGCTCCCGACCAGGGATATATTCTTCCACCAGGGCATAGGGGCCATAGGCCCATTTGTCCAAGCCCAGCGGCGGTTTGTTGTCACCGGGGCGTACAATATAGACGCCAACGCTCGACCCTTCGGTATTGGGTTTGACCACATAGGGTTTTGGCATCGGCTCCGCGCCTTTGCGAATATCATCGATATGCACCAGCATACCTTCGGGGCAGCGCACGCCCATGGGCTGCAAAACTTCCTTGGCCTTTTGCTTGTTCATGGCAAGGGCAGAGGCCAGCGGTGCGGAATGTGTATAGGGGATATCCAAAATTTCCAGAACGCCCTGAATGCAGCCATCTTCGCCGCCTTTGCCGTGCAGCGCGTTGAAAACAACATCTGGTTTCGGGGTCAGTTGGGCGAGTAAATCCGACAGGTCGCGCTGGACATCCACTTCGCGCACGTCATAGCCTTTGTCGCGCAATGCAGATGCGCAGGCACGGCCGCTTGTGAGTGAAACCTCACGCTCTGCCGACCATCCGCCCATCAGTACTGCGACTGTCTTGGCCATGTCTTAAGATTAATCCCCAAATATAAAGGACAGAATATCTTTGTCCTGCTCAAGCGGCACCCCAATGCGCCTGATTTCCCACCGTAACATAACGTTTGCTTTTTCCGCAACACGTTTACGCACTTCTTCGCCAAGTCTTTCAATATCGGCGGCAGTGGCACTGCCGGTATTGAGCATGAAGTTGCAATGCAGTTCCGACATTTGCGCGCCGCCAATGGTCAGGCCGCGGCATCCGGCTTCATCTATCAGCTGCCATGCTTTGTGGCCTTCCGGATTGGCGAAGGTGGACCCGCCGGTTTTGGCTTTGATCGGCTGGGTGTCGCCGCGTTTTTGTTTGATGTCGTCCATGCGCGCATCAATCTCGGCCTTATCGCCCTTGGTGCCTGTGAAGGTGGCAGAGAGGAAAATAACATCCTCCGGCAGGTCGTTATGGCGGTAGGACAGCCCCATGTCGGCCGCTGTCATGGTTTTAACGGTGCCATCACGGAACAAAACATCGGCCGTGACCAGAATATCTTTCGTCTCCCCGCCATAGGCGCCGGCATTCATGCGCAAGGCACCGCCAATGCTGCCCGGAATACCGGAGAGAAATTCAAGACCGGCAATGTTGTGTTTGGCGGCGGTCAGCGCCACATTCATATCAAGCGCGCCAGCGCCGGCTGTAAGGGTTGTTCCCTCGGCACTTACTTGCGCAAAATCACGGCCCAGACGGATCACCACGCCCGGAATGCCGCCATCGCGGATAATCAGGTTGGAGGCCACGCCCAAAACCGTCAGCGGAATATCCGGCGGGCAGGCTTTGATAAAATCAATCAGGTCGGCGCGGTCTTCGGGTTTGAACAGCGCTTCGGCAGGGCCGCCGACGCCAAACCATGTCATGGGGCCAAGCGGTGCTTGAAAGCTCATGCGGCCGCGCACCTGTGGCAGGCGGCTTTGCAGATCGTCGCTGAAACCTTTGATGCCAGCGGGTTGTGTGCCTGCTGCCATCAGTGTGCACCGTTCACGGCTTTGGGGTTGATGCCGAACAGCTCTTCCAGTTCTTTTGGCAAATTGGCCGCCCATTGGGTAATGTTGCCAGCGCCAAGGCAAATGACAAAATCACCAGGCTTGGCAATGTCTTTGATCATCTGGGCCAGATCTTCCGGGTTTTGCAGGGCATGTACATTCGGGTGACCATGTCTTTCAATCGCGGCCACCAGTGTGTCCCGGCTGATATTGGGGATGGGTTCTTCACCGGCTGTATAAACATCCGCAATGATCACGGCATCGGCTTGGTCAAAACACGCGGCGAATTCCTGAAACAGGTTTTTCAACCGGGTGAAGCGGTGTGGCTGCATGACGGCAATCACGCGCCCGCCGCCACGGCCGGTAACCGCATCGCGGCCTGCTTTGAGGACAGAGGCAATTTCAACGGGGTGGTGACCGTAATCGTCAATCACGGTAATACCTTCCACAATACCTGTGGTGGTAAAGCGGCGTTTTACACCGGAGAATTTGGTCAGCGACAGCGCAATATGTTCTGCCGGAATGCCGATTTCATGGCCCACTGCAAAGGTGGTCAGTGAATTCAAAACATTGTGCGGGCCAAACATGGGCAATTGCACATCTTTTATTTCTGGCGGGAAATGGCTGAGGTGCGGGTCGTTGATTTTAATGTCATAGCAAAGCCCTTCGGGCGTTGCGCGCATGTTGTGCGCTTGAATATCCGCCTTGTCGCTGAAACCATAGGTAATGGTTTTGCGGTGAAACTGCGGGATCAATTCAGCCACGACAGGGTGATCGATGCAGGCAATCACCACGCCATAGAACGGCAGGTTGTGCGCATAGGCCACGAATTCTTCTTTCAAAGCATCGAAAGTTTCGTAGTAATCCATATGCTCAGGATCAATGTTTGTGATGATGGAGGCAACAGAGGGCAGATGCGAAAATGTGCCATCGCTTTCATCGGATTCAACCACCATCCAGTTGCTGGCACCCATGCGGGTGTTGCTGCCATAGGCATTGATGATCCCGCCGTTAATCACCGTTGGGTCAATGCCTGCTTTTTCCAGCACATGGCCGATCATGGATGTGGTGGTTGTTTTGCCGTGTGTGCCCGATACGTTGATGCACCATTTGGACCGCATCAGTTCGGCCAGCAAATCCACGCGGGCAATGACGGGGATTTTATTCGCATTGGCGGCCACAACTTCGGGGTTGGAAGGTTTGACGGCGGTTGATTTAACAACAACGGCGGCAGGGCTTCCTTCTGCGTCCAGTACGTTTTCAGGGGCGTGGCCGATGATGACACGGATGCCAAGGGCGCGCAGGCGTTTTACGTTGGCATTGTCTGACTGGTCAGACCCTTGCACCTGATAGCCCAGATGGTGCAGCACTTCTGCATAGCCGCTCATGCCGATACCGCCAATGCCAATGATATGCACCGTGCCGATAGAAAAGGGGAAGGCTTTGTTCATGCTGTTCTCTTGTTTTGTGAATGTCTTTAAAAGGGGGCGGCTTCGTTTTCTTGCTCTTCGCTCCCGGTCAGGTCCTTGATGCCTCTGTGATCACCAGGTCTGCCAATCGTTTTGCCGCATCCGGCGTTCCGCACTGTCGGGCAGCTTCTGCTGCGCGGGTCAGTGTGGCGGGGTCTTGCAGCATGGCGGCCAGTCTTTCAGCCAGTGCCTGTGCTGTAAAAGCCGGCTGCATCATCACCCATGCGCCGCCGGCATCCGCGATCAAGTCAGCGTTGTGTTTTTGCTGCATATCCGCGTGTCCGGGGTAAGGTACAAAAATCGCCGGACGCCCTGCAACAGCTATTTCCGCAACGGTGGACGCGCCGGATCTGCCGATAAACAGCTGACATTTCGCCAGTCTGTCTGCCATGTCACTGAAAAAGCTCGCAGTTTCGGCTTTAACGCCGATAAAGTCATACTTTTTCTGCGTGGAATCAAGGTCCGCAGGGGGGCATTGGTGCATGATAAAAAACCGCGATTTATCAGATTCTGTAAAACCCTTGAGCGCTTCGGGCACAATTTCACCAAAAATCCGTGCCGCCTGACTGCCGCCGGTAATAAGGATATTAAAGCGGTTTTGAGGGGGGGTATAAGCGGTTTGTGCAACCTGTATGATCGGTAGCCGCACAGGGTTTCCAACCACCTCAGCGCGCGCCTGCTGGCCTGTGGAGAGCCCCTTGGTAGCAGGCAGGGACAGTGCGATTTTATCTGCGCCATTGGCCAGCCAGACATTGGCTTTACCCAAAACGGCGTTTTGTTCATGCAGCACGGTTTTGATCCGCAAAAGCTGCGCGGCAAAGGCTCCCGGAAAAGACGGATATCCGCCAAAACCGACCACAAGCGCCGGTTTCAGTTTCAGCAGTTTCCATGCTGCACAGGCAATGCCGATGCCCATTTCAACAACGGCGCGCAGTTTGGCAACAAGACCGGGCTTCAAGGTTGCGGCGCGGATGGTGTAAATGGGGGCGCGGTCGCCCAGGCTTTTGAAAGCGTGGCCCCGCTTATCTGTGAAAATAATCACGGGCTGCCCGCGGGAGAGCAATTCTTCCGCCAGTGCCTCTGCGGGAAACAAATGTCCCCCTGTGCCGCCTGCGCACAGAATAATCGGTTTTTGTGTGGCGCTGGATGTTCTTGGCTCAGACATGTGCTTCCGTCTCCGGGGTGCGCAGCTGGAAACCACGCCAGATATTCTGCGATGTGGTTTGTGTGCGCTTGCGTGTCAGCGACAGCAACATGCCCATGCCTAACCCCAAGGACAACAGCGATGACCCGCCATAACTGATAAACGGCAGCGTCATGCCCTTGGCGGGCAGCAGTTGCAGGGAGGAGCCCATGTGAATCAAGCTTTGCAGTGCAAATTGTGTCAGCAGCCCGCCGGTTGCCAGCACCACAAACAAATCTTCCGATTGTGCAACACGGTACAAACTGCGGCCGATAATAAAGCAGAAAACCAAAACCAGCAGCAGTGCGGCCAGCAGGCCGAATTCTTCCCCGGCGACGGCAAAAATAAAATCGGCATGGGCATCGGGCAGGTTCAGTTTTACCTGGCCATGGCCGGGGCCTGTGCCAAATAATCCGCCGTTCGCAAAGGCATCCAGTGATTTTTGTACCTGATAATTGTCACCGCTGGCGGGGTCCAGAAAGCGGTCAATACGGCTGGAAACATGCGGGAAAAAGAAATAAGCCCCGCAAAGCCCCGCCACACCAAGCCCGCCCAGCACAATGACCCAGATCATCGGCAGGCCCGCCAGAAAAACCTGCACGCCCCAGATAGACGCCAAGACAAAAGACATGCCCAGGTCCGGCTGCAACAATAACAGGCCCAGCACGGTGCCAAACAGCAGCAGCGCCAGCGTATGGCCGGGGAAGTTTTCCTGATATTGGTGGCGCGCCATCAGCCATGCCGCACAAACGGCAAAAGCAGGCTTGGCAAATTCTGACGGTTGCAGCGAAAAGCCGAAAATATGCACCCAGCGTGTCGCCCCTTTAATTTCGGGGCCAAAGCCAATGGCGCACACCATCAAACCCATGGCACCCAGCAAAACAATTGTTGAAATGCGCCACAACATTTTGCGGCCCAGCAGCGATACACCAACCATCAAGGCAACAGCAGGTACCAAAAAGACAAAATGGCGGATCACAAAATAAAACGGGGAAAGACCGATACGTTCCGCTACCGACGGAGATGCCGCGCTGACCAGCACAACCCCTGCCAGCACCAGTGTAAAAAGGGCGGCCATTGTCCAGCGGTCCACCGACCACCACCAGCGGCCGAAAACAGATTTATCGGTACGGGCGGGCTGGCTCATGTGCGGGCTCCTTTACCGGCGGGTTTTTCGTCTTCCGGTCTGGCAATCAGCGCTTTGACGCAGGCTTCAAACGCATCGCCGCGCTGTTCAAAATTTTTGAACTGGTCAAAACTGGCGCAAGCGGGCGAAAGCAGGACGACGGCATGGTCTTGCTGGTCGCGCTGGGCCATTTTATGGGCGGCCTCGGCGGCTTTTTCCAGTGTGCCGCAGCGGGTGTGGCGAATTTTGTGTTTGGTCAGCCAATGCGCCATGCTGTCTTCGGCCTCGCCGATCAAAAACGCATGTTTGACATGGGACAGGTTTTTTTCACACGCAGCATAGCCACCGTCTTTGGCTTTGCCGCCTGCAATCCAGTAGATAGGGCTGAAGGTGCCAAGTGCTTTGGCCGCGGCATCGTCATTCGTGGCCTTGCTGTCGTTAATATAAGTGACGTTGTTTAAAACGCCTGCCACCATCTGGCGGTGGGCAAGGCCCGGAAAACTGCGCAAGCCATCAATAATGGCAGGGACATCAACGCCGGCCGCGCGGCAAACAGTATAGGCGATGGCAGCATTCTGCCAGTTGTGCTGGCCGCGCAACGTCGGGCAGGTGTTTAAATCAACAACTGCGCGCGGGCCGTCAAACAATTCCCCCTCCATCGATGCAAAAACGCCATGCGCCAGCGGGCGCAGGCAAGACACAGCCGTCATCTTGCGCACGGCAATTTTGCGCTGGCGGGCGAAAATACCCGCAGCACCTTCATCGTCCACGCCAATAATGCCAATGCCGCCATTGCGAAAGATACGTTCTTTGGCGGCCACATATCCTTCCATCCCGCCATGGCGGTCCAGATGGTCGGGCGTGATGTTGATCAGGGCTGCAATGTCTGCGGTGAAGCTGCTGGTCAGGTCCAGTTGATAGGATGATAATTCCAATACGTAAATGGCACCGGTCGGCAGGTCGGGCAAATTCAAAACCGCTTCACCAATATTGCCGCCCACAGCAGAGGATACACCGGCTTTTTTCAGGATATGGCCAATAAGCGCCGTGGTGGTGGATTTGCCGTTGGTGCCTGTGATGGCAACAATCTTTGCATCGGGCTTGGCACGGGCGAAAAGTTCAATATCGCCCAATACTTCAATGCCTGCTTTTTGCGCCAGCTTCACGGTGGGGTGGGGTTTGGGGTGCGTCAGCGGAATGCCGGGCGCCAGACACAAAAAGGCAAAGCGGCTGAAATCGGCTTTGGTCAGGTCTTCCAATACCGCGCCTTGTTTTTCGGCGGCTTTGCGCATGTCTTCGGTATCATCCCACAGCACGGCTTCAATCCCCGCTTTTTTACATGCCGCGAAAACGCTCAAGCCCGATTTGCCGAGACCGACAATGGCCACAGGCTTTCCTTGCAGGGCAGTTTTCAGCGCGGAGAGATCAATCATGCAAAATTCCTTTGGACAGGCTTAGCGCAGTTTGAGGGTGGACAGGCCGATCAGGGCCAGAATGATGGAAATAATCCAAAACCGTACAACCACCTTCGTTTCCGGCCAGCCGGATTTTTCAAAGTGGTGGTGCAGCGGTGCCATTTTAAACACACGCTTGCCGCGCGTTTTAAAACTTGCGACTTGAATGATGACGGACAATGTTTCAATCACAAACAGGCCACCAATAATGGCCAGCACAATTTCATGCTTGGTGATGACAGCAATGGTGCCCAGTGCCCCGCCCATGGAGAGCGAGCCTGTATCCCCCATAAACACCGCAGCCGGCGGCGCGTTGTACCACAAAAACCCAAGGCCTGCGCCAATGAGCGCGCCGCAGAAAACGGAGAGCTCCCCCACATCCTTGACGTAGTGGATTTGCAGGTAATCGGCAAATTTTACGTGGCCAACCAGATAGGCAATGATGCCAAAGCAGGCCACGGCCACAATGATGGCACCAATGGCAAGCCCATCCAGCCCGTCTGTCAGGTTGACGGCATTGGCCGCCCCCACAACCACCACAATGCCAAAGGGAATAAAAAACCAGCCCAGGTCCACCAGCAGGTTTTTGAAAAACGGAAAAGCCAGACTGCTGCCCAGCGCGCCTTCGGGGTTGGGGCCGGTTGTTAAAACCATGGCAGATAAAACCGCGACAAGGGCGATGGAAATTTCCAGCAACAAACGCAGTTTTGCCGGGATTCCCTTGTGGCTGCTGCGTGTCAGCTTGGCGTTATCATCGGCAAAGCCAATCGCGCCGTACCCGAGGAACACCCACAGCACCAGCCACATATAAGGGTTGGAAATATCGACCCAGAGCAAGGTGGAGATGGTCACCGAAAACAAAATCATCAGCCCACCCATGGTGGGGGTGCCTTTTTTCTTGAAGTGCTCTTCCGGCCCGTCACTGCGGATGGGCTGGCCTTCTTTCTGGCGGCGTTTTAGCCAGCGGATCACCATCGGGCCAATCGCAAAGGTCACGATCATGGCGGTCATCATTGCCCCGCCCGTGCGGAAGGTCAGATATTTGAACAGGTTCAGAACCTGGAACTGTTCGGCCAGTGGGTAGAGCAGGTTATAGAGCATGACGCATGTCTTTCTGGCCACCATTCGTGTGCAGCGCATTGAGGGCTTCGATGATATAAGCCATTTTGCTGCCGGCAGAGCCTTTGACCAGCAGAACATCGCCGGGCTGTACGGCTTCTTTCAAAATATCGGCGAGTGCTTTGCTGTCTTTGGTATGCGCACCGTGCCAATCGGCGGGCAGGGCCTGATACAGCGCGTCCATCAAGGGGCCGCAGCAATAAAGCAAATCTGTTTGTGCCTTCAGCAAGGGGTTGGCAAGCTCGGCGTGCAGGCGCGGGCCGTCTTTGCCCAGTTCCAGCATATCGCCCAAGACGGCAATGCGCCGCCCGTCTTCTTGTGGTACCACCAGTTCAAACACGCCAAAGGCGGCCTGCATGGAAGCAGGGTTGGCGTTATAGCTTTCATCAATCACCGTGATCGGTGGTTTGCCTTCTTGCAGCGTGATGCTGTAGCGGTTGCCACGGCCTGCAACGGCTTCGGCTTTTTGCAGGGCATCCACGGCTGTTGTCAAATCACCGCCTGCGGCCTTCACCACCAGCAAAGCACCCAGCGAATTTTGTACAATGTGTTTGCCGGGAATTTGCAGTTTGTATTTGACCCGCTCCCCCATAATATCGGCCGTCACGCGGCTGCTGTCGGCGTGCAGGGCGCAATCGATCAGCTTGGCATCCGCGCCATCTTCTTCGCCGAAGCTTAAAATGGTTTGAATACCTTGCTTTTCTGCAGCAGCCTTCAGGCGCGCGTAATAGGGGTTATCAAGGTTTAAAACCGCAATGCCTTTTTCATCCATGCCGGTAAAGATTTCGGCATTCGCATCGGCAATGCCATCCAGTCCGTTGGAGAAAAACTCGATATGTTCGCGGTCAATGGTGGTGATGATGGCAATCTGCGGGCGCACCTGGTCGGTCAGGTTGATAATCTCGCCCGGGTGGTTCATGCCGATTTCAAAAATACCTGTATCGGTATCTGCGGGCAGGCCGGAGAGTGTTAGCGGCACACCCCAGTGGTTGTTGAAACTCTTCTTGGAGGCGTGCACCGTGCCCAGTGCCCCAAACAATGTCGCCAGCATTTCCTTGGTGCCGGTTTTGCCAACCGACCCTGCCACGCCAATGATTGTGCCTGTGCTGCGGGCCCGTGCGGCGCGGGCAAGGCTTTCCATGCCAATCATGGTATCGTCAACGACAAGCAACGGGCCTTTGGCTTTGCTGGCATCGTATTGGGTTGATACCATGGCGGCTGCAGCCCCTGCGGCAAAAGCGGCGTCCACATAATTGTGGCCGTCCAAACTTTCGCCTTTCAGGGCAATAAACAAATCCCCCTTTTGCAGCGTGCGCGTATCAATTGAAATACCGGTCACGGTAAAATCAGCGCTGGCCTTGCCTTGTGTAGCAGCTGCTGCATCTTGCGCTGTCCATAGGGGCCGCGCGGCATAGGGTTGTTTTTTTTGTTCTGTCATTTTGATATCTCCAGTACCGCGTTTTTGGCTTCTGTTACGTCGTCAAAGGGCAAAACCTCTGTGCCGACGATCTGGCCTTGTTCGTGTCCTTTACCGGCAATCACCAGCACATCTCCTGCTTCCAGCCCTTTGATGGCCTGGCGAATGGCATCGCGTCTGCCGGCAATTTCGGTGGCGTCTTTGCATCCTTGCATCACTTCGCTGCGCACAAAGCCAGCATCTTCGGTGCGCGGGTTGTCGTCCGTGACAATGGCGTGATCGGCCAGGCGGCTGGCGATTTCACCCATCATCGGGCGTTTGCCGCGGTCGCGGTCTCCGCCGCAGCCAAAGACCACGTGCAGTTTATTTTGTGTATGCGGGCGCAGAGATTCCAGCATGGTTTCCAGCCCGTCCGGCGTGTGCGCGTAATCGACATAAATGGCGGCACCATTGGGCAGGCTGGCGGCGTATTCCAGCCGGCCGCGCACACTTGTCAAACGTTCCAACGCATGAACGCCTTGTATTTGCAGTCCTGTGTTCTCAGGATCTTCCGCCAGCACAAGGCCCAGCGCAGTCAGGGCATTCAATGCTTGAAAGTCACCGACCAGCGGCAGCTCCAGTTTATAGCGCTCGCCAAAAACGCTCAGGTCCAGATATTGCCCGCCGGGCAAGGATTTGCGCGCGTTCAGGCAAATATCTTTGGCCTCGGGGCCGACTTCAATCACATGGATGCCGCGCTTGTGGCACAGATCGCGCAAAGTGGCGGCTTCCGGTGTGCCCATGCAAATCACGGCAATGCCTGCCGGTGTCAGTACATCGGCAAACAGGCGCGTTTTGGCTTCGAAGTATTTTTCCATCGTGCCGTGGTAATCCAGATGGTCACGCGTCAGGTTGGTAAAGGCGGCTGCCGTGACCCGCACGCCATCCAACCTGTATTGGTCAAGCCCGATGCTGGACGCTTCGAAGGCCAGATGTGTCACGCCCGCTGCTTCCAGCTCCGCAATTTCGGCGTGCAGTACGACAGGGTCGGGCGTGGTCAAAAGACCCGGGCGGTTGATGCCGACGATGTTGCCACCGGCAGCTTCAATGCCAATCGTGCCAAGGCTGGCGGCGGCATGGTCCATGCTCTGCCAAATCTGGCGGCAAAAATTGACGGTGGAGCTTTTGCCGTTCGTGCCGGTGACGGCGGCAATCGTTTTCATCTGCTGGCCAAAAAATTTGGCAACCATCAGCGAAAAACGCCGGCGCGGGTTGGCATCTTCAATCACAACGACATCGTTGTTGTTCACAACCGTGCCGGGCGGCACCAGAATGGCGGCGGCTCCACGGGCAATCGCGTCATCAATAAACGCGCGGCGGTCCAGCTTAACGCCGGGGAAAGCTGCAAAAACATAACCCTCGCGTACATCGCGTGAATCTGCGGTCAGGCCTGTCACGTGCAGGTGTGCCGCTTTTTCCGGGTGGTTGATGCGCACCTCTTCGGAATTATCGATCAGTTCCAACAGCGACAATGCTTTTTCCTTCCTTCTTCTCTTTCAAATAGCGCGCCATTTCAGTATTGATGGCATCCAGCCCGTCGCCTTCGGGCGCGATTTGGTACAGCGGCGCCATTTGCTCGATCACACGGCTGACAACGGGGGCGGCAACCCAGCCGCCCGTGGCATAGCCATAGCTTTCTTTAATACCTTGCGGTTCATCCACAATGGCCAGCACGGCATAGCGGGGCTTGTCGATGGGATAGACACCCAGGAAAGACGACAGGCGTGCATTTTTGCTGTATCCGCGCCCTTGTGTTTTATCAGCGGTGCCAGTCTTGCCGCCAATGGCATAGCCTTCTACGCGGGCCTTGCTGCCCGTGCCATCGGCCACCACCAGCGCCAGCAATTTGCGGACTTTTTCGGCAGTGTCACGTTTGATCACGCGCGGGCCTTCGGGTTTTGCAAGGTCGTCGCTTTTTTTGCCGTCGTGCACCAGATGCGGCTTGATCAGGATGCCGCCATTTACAAGGGCTGCTGCCGCGCGCAGTAAATGCACAGGGCTTACCGCAATACCGTGCCCGTATGAGGCTGTCAACGTATTGATGTCACGCCATGGTGTGGGGAAGAGCGGTTGGCCGCGTTCCGGCAAATCCAGCGGGGCGCGTTCAAAGAATCCCATTCTCTCGTAAAAGTCTTTCAATCCGTCTTCGCCGAGCGACTGGGCAATTTTGGCGGTGCCGATGTTGGAGGAATAAATAAACACCTCCGCCATGGTCAGCGGGCGTTTTTTGGGGTGGTAGTCGCTGATCCGGAAGCGGCCGAATTTAATCGGCTCTGTCGCATCAAACATTGTGCCGAAGCTGGCATCGCCGCTGTCCAGGGCTGCGGCCACCGGAAAGAGTTTGAAGGTGGATCCCATTTCATATACGCCAAGACTGGCGCGATTAAAACGGGTGTCATCGGGGGAGGCACCCAAATGATAGGGGTCAAAATCCGGCAACGACACCATGGCAATAATATCGCCCGAATTGACATCCATCACCATGCCCACACCGGCCTTGGCGCTGAAAGTGCGTATGGCCTTGCTCAGTTCGCGGTGCATCAGGTGCTGGATACGAAGATCAATCGTCAAGTGCAGGTCTTCGTCTCCCTGCTGCAATTGCTTTTCGTGCTGTTTTTCAATGCCGGCAATGCCGCGCCCGTCCACATCGGTATAGCCGATCAGGTGTGATGTCAGGCGGCCGCTGGGGTAGATGCGTTTGCTTTCTGCCTCGAAAGACAAACCCGGATGACCCAGCGCGTTGATGGCGTATTGCTGGCGTGGGGTGATGTTGCGGGCAATCCAGATAAATTTTTTGCCCGATGATAATTTGGCCGTCAGGTCTTTTTCTTTTTCATCCGGCAAAATGCCCGCCAGTTCACGTGCCACAGTTTGCGGATTTTCAATCAGGCTGGCATCTGCATAAACAGAGGCCATGCGCAAGGATGTTGCCATCAACTCGCCGTTGCGGTCCATGATGGTGCCGCGCAAGGGTTTGTCGGCGGGAACTTGTGCCGCACTTGTGCTGCTGTTGCCGGTGGTGGTGTCGCGCAACAGGGTGAGGTCAATCAGGCGCAGACTGATCGCCAGATAACCGACCATGAAAACCCCCGCCACCAGCAACAGGCGAACTTTGGCCTGTCCCAAAAGACGGGATTGCGTGCCGGAAATGCTTTCGCGTTGCTTGGTGAAATATTGCTTCATGGGGTGCCGACCCCCAGGCTTTGGATGACATCACCAAACCGGCGCTCCGGATTGCCGGTACGGGCAGGTGTGGGGTGGGGCGGTTGGTAAGCACGGTCTTCGGGTTTGATTGCTTGCGGTGTTGGGGGTCGGGCAGATGTGGCAACGGTTGATGTCGCTGGCGGGCGTTTGCTGGGCCGTTTGGCGGGTGCTGTTTTATCCGCCGTTGCAATCTCTGCGGCGGTCACGGCGACGGGGGTGGGGGCCAGCGGTGCTTCCGGCGGTGTGGCTTGTGCCAGCTGCGGTGGCAGGTCTTGTGTTGCAGGTGCTTCCGGTGCGGGGCGCAGGGGTAAATTGCCGGCCTTGGTGAATTGCTGTCCCTTCATCGGGGCGAGTTTTAAATATTCGCGGCTGAGCTTTTCAAGGCGCTCCGGCTGGTTCAGATAGCTCCATTCGGCTTGCAACACACGCAGGGTTTCTTCTTCGTCCATCAAATCGCGTTGCAGCACAGATAGTTTCTGGCGGCCATCGGTTACGCGTTGGCTGGTTTGAAACAGCAAGATGCAGCATACAACAAACAAGCCAAACCAAAGGGCTGCGGATTTATACACGGGCACCTCCGGTCTTTGCCACATCTGTGCGCACGCCGTAGCGCAGGCGGGCGGAACGGGCGCGGGGGTTGCGGGCGGTTTCTTCGGGCGACGGCGCGATGCCGTTGCGGCTTTCCAGCTTGAAAAGCACCGGCGGTTCCTGATCCGGCCGCAGCGGCATGTGGCGCGATGTGCTTGCAACATGCCCCGATTTTTCACGCAGGAAGTTTTTAACGCGCCAGTCTTCCAGTGAATGGAATGACACCACAACCAAACGGCCGCCTGGTTTCAACACATCGATTGCGGCATCCAGTGCGCGTTCCAGCTCGCCCAGTTCATCATTCACATGAATGCGCAGGGCTTGAAAGGTGCGAGTGGCGGTATCTGTTTTCATGCCGCCATGCATAGGCAGTACGCTGTGTACAACATCTGTCAGCTGTTTTGTGGTGCGGATGGGTGCTTCGGCGCGGCGCGTGATAATTTGTTTTGCAATTTTGCGGGCAGCGCGTTCTTCGCCATAGGTATAGATGATATCGGCGATTTCTTCTTCGGTCGCGGTATTCACAACATCTTCGGCACTTTCGCCATCAAGGCTCATGCGCATGTCGAGCGGCCCGTCATGCTGGAATGAAAATCCGCGCGATGCCGTTGAAAGCTGGATGGAAGATACGCCAAGATCGAGCACAAAGCCGTCAACTTTTGCAACACCGGCGGCCGCCAGCAAATCCTGCACATCACCGAAACAACCGTGCAACGGGTGCAGTTTGCCGGGGAAGGTTTCTTGCATGGTTTTGGCGCGGAGAATGGCTTCGGGGTCACGGTCAATGCCATAGACCTGACAGTCAGCTGCTTCGAGGATGGCGCGTGTGTAACCGCCGGCACCAAAGGTGCCGTCCACGTAAATTCCACCGCCTTGCGGCTGCAAGGTATCCAGTACCTCTGCCAGCATCACGGGAATATGCTGCGGCTTTTGATCTGCCACGCGGTTTTCCTGAGATATGATCCCCAATGTATAAGGCCCCAAACCTTGTTTTTACGCTCCGACATCCCCCATGCACAACATTACACGCGCCCTTGCGTATCGTCAACGCAACCGTGCCGGAAAAGCCTGATTTTGAATGGTTTTTAAGAAAGCGATGCTGCGGCCATGGCGCTTATTGCCGGGGCGATTGCAAACGGGGTTTTTGGATCGCGCCTTCGGGGTCAAGCGCGGGGGGCGTGCCGCCCAGTTCTGTCAGTTTGCGGTGCATGTCGCGAACTTCGTCGAGGCTATCAAGCGCGCTGAAATTTTGCGTTTCCATACTGCTGGTCAAACCTGCGCCATACCACATGGAATAGATTGTCGTAATCTGACGGGATTTGAAGTTGAAAATACGGCGCAGTTCCGGATCTGCTTGTGATTGGCGGTTGAAATCGATGACGACGCTTAACGTGTGATCGTTGATTTTGCTAAAAAATTCCGGTTCGTCGTTTTCAATTTCAGTCATGGTGTTTCTTTTACGAAAATAATCTGATCACCGCTTATTTATGCGGTGTGCCCAAGGCAGGGCGGGGCTTGTCCAGCTTGTGTAAAATTGTTTCAAGCGCGGGCGGTGTGCCGCCCAGCTCTATCAATTTTTTGTGCAGTGGTGCAATTTCTGCCTGATTGGGCAGGTCCGCAAAATTTTGTACCTGCATGGCGGATGTGACGGCGGCGGCAAATGCATTCTGGCTGTCATAGTCGGTTTCAGGCTGTTTGTATTTTTTCAAGCCACCGCGCTCATACAGCGTCACGACTTGTTGGGCGGTGAAATTGAAAATCCGGCTCAGGCGCGGGCTGCCCCAGTCATCGGTTTCGCTCAGGTCATAAGCAACCGAGAGGGTGTCAGCGGCGAGTTTTTTATAAACAGGTGCGGCCATTTTTTAACCATTCTTTCTGGGGGGAAGCCCCGGGGGTTTCTTACCAAGGCTGCCCAGTACATCATCCAGTGCCGGCGGTGTGCCGCCCATGTCGCGCAGCTTGGCGTGCATCCGTGACAGCTCCCGTGTGGAAGACAATTCGGCAAAATCAGTCACAGTGACATCCATCGTATCGCTAACACCGGCGCCGCCGCTGTAGCCTTGGCGCGGCACAACCACCGTGGCCGATGTACCCATGGTGGTGATCTGCGCGGATTCAAAGTTGAAAATGCGCGACAGTGTGACAGAGCGTTTCATTTCCGATGAATTGATTGTGCCGCTTGTCTTAAACATTTCAACATCCACACGCAGGGTGTAGTCATTTATTTTTTCGAAGGTTTCTTTCATGTCAGCCCCCGTTTCGGGTCGCGCTCAGGCCCGGTCTTTTGCCAAGGCCGCCGGTGATGGTTTCAAGCGCGGGTGGATTGCCGCCTTGCTCCTGCAGTTTTTTATGCATCCGCGCAATTTCGGTGCCGGATTGAATATCTTCAAAATTCTGGATACTGGTTTGCGTGGAGACGGAGCTGGACCCGCCTGCATCCCCGCCACGGGACTGGAAGGTAATATCGCGTGTCGTTGTTGTCAGCTGTGCCGCTTCAAAGTTGAAAATGCGGGTGATGCGGGAATGGATCTGCAATTCCTGGTACGCATTGACGGTTTCTTTCGGCGCTTCCAGCTGCTGTTGCAGGGTATAATCGTTGATTTTGGTGAAGGTTTCTTTCATGTCAGCCCCCGTTGCGTGCGGCGGTCAGGCCGGATTTTTTGCCAAGCCCGCTCCGCAGGTCTTCGAGCGCAGGTGGTGTGCCGCCCAGCTCTTTCAGCTTCTTGTGCATGAAGTCGATTTCCAGTTGTGACTGGATATCATCAAAGTTTTGGACAAACATTTGCGCGGAACTGGAAACACCGGCGCCGCCTTGGCTGGATGAATAACCTGCAACCATACTGCCTTGATTAAGAATTGTTGTGACTTGCGCGGCGCGGAAGTTGAAAAGGCGTGTGAGGGTGGATGCTGCCCTATGCTCGTAATAGCGCGGATCAATATCCGGCGCTGTCATATCCTGCGTGACTTGCAGGGTATAGTCGTTCAGTTTTGTGAAGTTTTCTTCCATGGAATTATCCTCCTGCTTTCAGGCCGGGACGCTTTTTGCCAAGGTTGCCGACAACATCGTCCAGCACGGGTGGTGTGCCGCCCAACTCGATAAGCTTTTTATGCATCCGCGATAATTCGCGCACAGATGTTAAATCTTCAAAATCGGTGATGTTCATCTGGACTGCGTCACTGGACCCCGCGCCGCCATCAGATCCGTATTGAATAGCAATCAGACTGGATGCTTTGACGATGGTGGTAATCTGTGCGGCCTCGAAATTGAAAATACGCGTCAGTTTTGTGTTCTGGCTGGAAGCGGCGTAGCCGATACTATCGCCCTTGCTTTCCAGCACCTGATCCACGCGCAGGGTGTAGTCGTTTACTTTTTCAAACGTTTCTTTCATGTCATCCACCATTCTTCATAGAGGTCAGGCCCGCCTTTTTGCCAAGCCCACCCAGCAGATCATCAACCGCAGGCGGCGTGCCGCCGAGCTCGACCAGTTTGTCATGCATAAAGCGGATTTCACGGTCGGAGCTGAATTCATCAAATTGCTGCTGCAATGTGGCCGTGGACATGGCGGCAACGCCACCGGTTTTGTATCCGCCGGATTGCAGCGCGGCATCATAAGTTTGTGTGGTGACCTGGGCTGCCAGAAAATTGAAGGTGCGGGTGACGCGGCTGATGGTTCTGATGCTGCTCGGTGCATCCTCTATGGCGCGTGTGGTGATTACGCTCAAGGTATGGGCGTTGTCTTTGACATAGGTTTCTTCGGGCGCGGTTGCGGACATGGGGGCCTCGGGCAAGAAAAGATTAAAAAACAGAATGAATTCAACGCGGTCAGGCTAGCCAGATTCCCTGAATTTGTCAAGAATAATTAACATATTAAAAGAGCCGCGTCTTCGGCATTTTTGTAGCGCTAAGTATTTATTTATAAAAGAAAAAAAGGCCAGAAGGTCTGTAAGCCGGGTTCTGTCCCCTTGCAAGCAAGGGGGATGACCATTCATCTGGGACGGCAGTTACCTGCCGCCTCAAGCGACCGACCCGAAGAACGCAGCTGAAAACGAGCCGTGCAAGCAAGCTTGCGTGTTCTCCCTATTTGGTCTTGCTTCCGGTGGGGTTTACCTGGCCCTTGCTGTTGCCAGCAAGGCGGTGCGCTCTTACCGCACCATTTCACCCTTACCTGTCGGCCGAAACCTTCAGGCGGTATCATTTCTGTGGCACTTTCCGTAGCGGCGAGAGAAACCCCCGCCACCCCCGGACGTTATCCGGCACCGTGTTTTCATGAAGCCCGGACTTTCCTCAAGTGCCTTGCGGCACCCGCGGTCATCCGACCTTCTGGCGACATGACCCTAGGCGCAGATGTTCTGAAAAGCAAGCGAATGTGTTATTTCAGTGCAGATATCAACCCGCTCAAGCGCGCCAGCGTGCGGGGGGTGATATGGCCCGATGTATCTTCCAGCTCAAACACTTCCGGCTCGAAATGTCGCTGGAACGCGCTGATCAATTGCTCTGTGGGCAGGGTGCTGTCATATCCGAACCGTGCAAGGTCGGGCAAAATATCGTGCTCTTCCGTGGGGGCACGGTCGGCTTTTGGCCAAAGCCCAATGCCGTTTTGTGCCAGCTTTTGCCACGGGAACAAATGCCCGGGGTCAATCTTGCGCAAGGGGGCAATATCGGAATGTGCCAGCACATGGCGCGGTTGAATGTTGTGACGGGTAATAATGCCCTGACATAAATCCAAGACGGCATCGATCTGTATATCCGGGAAGGGGACATACCCCAAACTATGGCCCGTGTTTTGAATTTCAATACCGATGGAGGTAGAATTGATATCCGTTTCCCCCTCCCAGTACGATTGGCCCGCGTGCCAGGCGCGTTTGTCTTCATCGACCAATTGTGTGGTTCTGCCATCCAGATCAACCATGTAATGGCTGCTGACTTTTTTATCGGGGTTGCGCATCCAGGCAATTGCATCCGCACCGCTGGGCAGGTCGGTGTAATGCAAAATTAAATGGCGGATGTTTTTGCCCTCCGCGCGGTCATTAAAATTGGGCGACGGGGCCTGAATAATATTCATGGGATAATATTCATGGGTTTTTGGGTCGCAGTTTTTTGTTGATGCGGGCAACGGCGCGCAATTGTGCCACGGTGTCCTTGGTGGCAACGCCCGGTGTTTTTTTCGGGTTGTTGAAAGCATCTTGCTCATAGCGTTGCTGGAAAGCATTGATGAGCTGTTCCAGCGACGGTTTGTTTTCGCCAAAGGCTTCGACTTGATAGCCTGCTTCGGCAAACAGTTTTTTCAGCTTCTCCGGCTTTTTGGCGACGGCTGCGGCATTAAACTTGTCGCGCAATGTGGGTTTGGGCCAGATGCCCACATCGTTCTGGGCCATTTTTTGCCACGGGAAATGATATCCCGGGTCTTGCTTGCGGTCGGGGGCCACATCGGAATGGCCCACCACGTTTTCAGGCTTGATGTTGTGGCGCGCCATGATGTCCTGGCAAAGCATGGTGAGCGATACCAGTTGTTCCGGTGTATAGGCTTCATGCTTGCGGTTTGAAATTTCGATGCCGATGGAAGATGAATTGACATCCCTGTTGCCGTGCCAGTAAGAAACACCCGCGTGCCATGCGCGTTTTTCTTCATCGACCAGCGTATAGATATTGCCGCCTTCATCGATCAGATAGTGGGAGCTGACAGGGGGCACGTGTTTTGTATCGCATAACCGCTCCAGCACATCCGCCGTGGACCGCATCCCTGTGAAGTGAATCACAATCATCGACGGCTTTTCACCATCGACGCGGTCGTTGAAGTTGGGGGATGGCCAGTCGATAAACTTCACCCGCTGACCTCCTTGGCAAAGGTTGCGACCAGTGCTTCAAAATGTGCCGCGCCGTTTGCGGCCATTTCCATGGTATGGGCGTGGCTCAGTTGTTCATCCGACAAGCCCGCACCCATGTTGGTGATCATGGAACAGCCAACGACTTTTAACCCGCAATGTCTGGCAATAATGCAATCCGGTACACTTGACATGCCCACGGCATCGGCGCCCATGGTTTGCGCCATGCGGATTTCGGCAGGGCTTTCAAACGTGGGGCCGCGAAAGGCGATATAAACACCTTCGTGCAGCGGCGCGCCGCATTTTTTGCCAGCGGCTTTCAATGTGTTGCGCAGGGCCGGGTCCCATGCATCGGTGAGGGGCTGGAAACGCGGGCCGAATTCATCATCGTTCGGACCAATCAGGGGGTTAATGCCCATGTAATTGATATGGTCTGTGATCGCCATCAGCTCGCTGACTTTGATATGGGGGCGCAGGCTGCCGGCCGCGTTGGAAATAAACAGTGTTTCAACACCCGCGACTTTGAGCGCGCGGATCATCGTCTTCAGCGGGTTGGCGTCGTCCGTCTCATAGAAATGCTTGCGGCCTTTTAAAACCACAACATCGGCCCCATCGAGGCTGCCAATGCCAACTTCGCCCGCATGGCCTTGAACCGTCAAAATCGGAAAGCCCGGTAAATCTGCATAAGAAATCGTGGATGGGTTGGCCAGTTTCTCCCCAAGGCCGCCAAGACCGGAGCCTAAAATAACGGCCAGTTTCGGCACATGGCCACCTGCTGTTTTGCGCAAGGCCGCGGCAGCGGCTGCCACGTTATCTTTGTGGGATGTGGCTTTTTTTTGCTCGAGGGCGGCGCTCATGCTTTGGCTTCTTCTGTTGGGTTGGTGTGGGAAAATAGTGCCGCAAATTGGGCGTTTTGTCAGCCCGAAACGGCGGTATTTCGGGCATCATTTTGATTCTATTTATAAAAATGGGCAGTCTTGCGGGTGTTTTTATGATATTTGGCGGGATATTATTGACATAAAGCGCAAGATTCTCTAAAACGGACTCTCTTCGTTTCCATACATTTATATAGAAGCTTCTTATGTCCGATGCCCCAAAAATCACCCGTGAATATGCCTTGGGGCACAGGCTTGTCTTTTACCCCAAATCGACCGACGAGGCGCGGACGATACAAGAAGCCATTTTTAAAATGGGTTTTGGCTGGTCTGATAATGACAAGGCGGCCAAGAATTTGCAGGACTGTGTGGACACGGGCATTTTGCTTGACCACGGCAAGCTGTATTACAACCCGACAAAAAGCAGTGCGAATATTGTCTGCCAAACAGAGATGCTGGACGAAAATTATTTGCCGCCTGTTGAAAAGCGGATGCAGGAAATGTTTAATATCCTGATGATGCGGATAGATGATCTTTCGGAACAAATTGCGCGTATTGAAAAACAGATCAGCCCCGATACGCTGGAAAAGCCCAAGCGCAAAGCCCCGCATCTGGGCAAAGGCGGGCCAGCATGAAGGAAAACAAAGGTAAAATCACACCGGAATCTGCTGCCGGAAAATTTTTGTTTTTTTATCCCGCAGAACAGGCCGATGCCGAGGCGCTTGTGGGATTGTTGCAAGATGCCGGTTTCAAGGCGCGTGAAAAGGCCCAAACTCCCATCAATGTAGACAATATCCTGAAAAAGGGTATGGGGGTGATGAGCGGTGAATTCTTTTGTGATCCGAACCGCGATTATAATGGCGCGCCCATGGGCAATTGGCTGTGCACGGCGGATCAGATCGACCGTGATTATTTACCGCCGGACCAGCGCTTTATGCTGGACCTGTTTAACAAACTGTCTGACCGTATTGATGCCTTGTCGGATAAAATTGACAGGATTGAACAGCAGGTCTGTCCGCAAACACTTGAAAAAAAGGCACCTGTGCCGGGCAAACCAGGGGTTTGATTTTAATGAAACAAAACAAAAAACGCATCGAATACGATGATGCAAAAACCAAACAGTTGATTTTTTATCCGGATTCACAGGCCGAAGCGCGGCAGCTTTTGGATAAATTGCAGAAAAAAGGTTTTACCGCGCAAACACAGATGCAGGTGCCCATCACACTGAATGCATTGTGCCAAAAAGGCCTGGGTGTTTTTCAGGGCAAATATTTTTGCGGACCCGATGCAGAGTCCAAAGACGCGCCCGAGGGCAATTGGCTGTGCAGCATTGAGCATCTGGACAACGACCACATGACCGCAGAACAGCAATTGCTGACAAACCTGTTTAATGCCCTGCACGACAGGCTCGATAAGATCGAAGCGCGGCTGGACGATATTCAGGCGGAAATGCGCCCGGGCACGATTGATAAAACACCCTTGTCGCACAAGTCGCTGGCAGCTGCCTCTGCTGTGCAGGGACGCAAGCCGTTATGAAGAAATTTTTGGCCGACAACATTATTCTGAATGCACAATTTTGCAGCAGCACAAACGCCCGGTTTGTATTTGAACCCAAAGACCTGCGCGAGGCTGAATTTATAGCCGGTGAACTGCTGGCCATGGGGTTTAATTATTACCGCAGCGAATATGCGCAAAATTTGCAGGGTGCCGTGGGCGGGTCGCTGTATCTGGATGGTGATAAAACGATCATGGTCTCGAGCGGAAAAATGGATGACGGGCATTTGTGCGGCCTTGATAATCTTGACCGCTTTTTTATCCCTGACAATGCCTTATTGCTGAACAACCGCCTTGGTGTGGATGATATCAAAACCAAAAAACTCGTGTTTTACCCGCGCACCGGGGCCGAAGCCCGTGGCGTGCTGGCCGCATTGATGTCGGGCGGCGCGGTGGCGGAGGACGGCGCGCAGCCTGCAGCGGTTATGACCGCCCGCGCGGTCACGCAAGGTGTTCTGGTCGAAGGGGGTCGCCTGCGTTTTGCCCCCACAGCGCAAGATTTGCAAGGCGCTGAAATATGCTCCGCTGCTGACATAGGCGTGAATGCGGCATCCAGTCTCTCTGCCGAACAAATCACCATCATGGCAGCCTTTAATGAAATGGCCGCGCGGATGGAACAAATGGCCCAGCGTATTGCAAGACTGGAAAGTGAAGTGCTGCCCGAAAAAATCGAGAAAAAGCAGCCTGCAAAACCCGCCCGTCTGTCCGGCCCGCAAAACGGAAAGCGTTAGGCGATGGCGCTTCGTTTTCAGACCACGGCGGAAAAAGTTACCCGTGCCTTTGCATCACAAAACGATTTGCTGTTTTTGCCGGCAGATGCGGCGGAGGCCTCCTTTGTGCAGCAAAGCTTGTTAGATATGGGGCTGCGCTGGGCCAATGGCGACAATCAGGTCAGCAATCTTAAAGAATCTGTGGCAAATGGCCTTGTCGTGCAAAACGGAAAAATTTACTGGCGCAGCGATGAAGATAATGCTTCGGGATATTTGCTGTGTCAGTCAAAGCAGTTGCGTGCAGATTATGTACCTGTGCAGGAAAAAGATATTCCCGCAGAAACCGTCGCCGATATGTTCCGCGAAATGATGACGCGCCTGACGCAAGTGGAAGAAAAACTGGCGCGGCTGGAGCGTGAAATTGTGCCGCAAGAAATGGCCAAGCCAAAATCGGGCCTGTCCAAACCACCTGTGCACAAACCACCCAATACGTAAGTGCTGTTATCAGGCTTTGCGCTGGATCATCAATTTTTTAATTTCTGCAATCGCCTTCGCGGGGTTCAACCCTTTGGGGCAGGTATTCGTGCAGTTCATAATGGTATGGCAACGGTACAGGCGGAAGGGATCTTCCAGCTGGTCCAGACGCTCGCCCGTGGCTTCATCGCGCGTATCGCTGATCCAGCGGTAGGCTTGCAGCAAAATGGCGGGGCCCAAGAAGCGGTCTCCGTTCCACCAATAGCTGGGGCAGGAGGTTGAACAGCAGAAGCACAAAATGCAAGCAGCCGGGCCATGGCCGTCTTCACCGTTCAGGTGGTTTGCATCATCGTGTGATTGCGGACGCTCCCGTGCGGGCGGCGGGCTTTCTGTTTTCAACCACGGCTCGATCGTAGCGTATTGCGCATAGACGTGGTTGAGGTCGGGCACAAGGTCTTTCATCACGGGCATATGCGGCAGCGGATTGATTTTGACATCGCCCGAGACGTCGTCAATCGCCTTGGTACAGGCCAGTGTATTGGTACCGTCAATGTTCATGGCGCAAGAACCACAAACACCTTCGCGGCAGGAACGGCGGAAGGTCAGCGTCGGGTCCACGTTGTCTTTGATGTGGATCAGCGCGTCCAGCACCATGGGCCCGCATTTGGCCAGATCAATTTCATAGCTGTCAATCTGCGGGTTTTTGCCATCATCCGGGTTCCAGCGATACACGCGGAAGGTGCGGGGCTTTTTCGCTTCCACCGGGGCTGGATGCTTTGTGCCTTCAACGCGGCGGGAGTTTTTGGGCAGTGCGAATTTGGCCATGGTTTTTAATCTCCCTGATTAATATACGCGTGCTTTGGGGGCGACAACTTCGACTTCGTTCGTCAAGGTGCGCAAATGCACAGGACGATAGCCGATGTTGGTCTTGCCGTTGTCATCCACGGTGATGACGGTGTGTTTCATCCATTCCTTGTCGTCACGGTCGGGGAAATCTTCCCGTGCGTGCGCGCCGCGCGATTCCTTGCGGTTCTCGGCGGAAACGATGGAAGCCACCGCCTGATGCATCAGGTTGTCCATCTCCAGCGTTTCGACCAGGTCTGAATTCCAGATCATAGAACGATCTGCCACATTCACATCCAGACGGCTGTCGAAAATTTTCGACATTTTCTCGACGCCTTCTTCCAGAATTTCGGCGGTGCGGAAAACGGCGCAATGGTTTTGCATGGTTTTTTGCATCTGTAAACGCAGCTCCGATGTGCGCAGACTGCCTTTGGCATGGCGCAGACGGTCAAGGCGCTCCAGCGCACGGTTGCCAGCGTCTGCCGGCAGGCGTTTGTGTGATGCACCCTTGGTCACGGTTTCTGCCGCACGGTTGGCGGCGGCCCGACCAAAGACGACGAGGTCGAGCAAAGAGTTGGAACCCAAACGGTTCGCGCCATGCACAGAGACGCAGGCCGCCTCTCCCACAGCCATCAGGCCCTGTACGATACGGTCAGGGTCATCCTTGGACGGATTGACCACTTCGGTATGCACGTTTGTCGGGATACCACCCATGTTGTAATGCACAGTCGGCAAAACGGGGATGGGTTCTTTGGTCACATCGACGTTTGCAAAAATTTTGGATGTTTCGGCAATGCCAGGCAGGCGTTCTTTGATAATATTAGGGTCCAGATGTTCCAGATGCAGGTGGATATGGTCTTTGCCTTCGCCCACACCACGGCCTTCGCGGATTTCGATGGTCATGGAACGGGACACCACATCGCGTGACGCCAGATCTTTGGCCGAAGGTGCATAGCGTTCCATGAAACGCTCCCCTTCGGAATTGGTCAGGTATCCGCCTTCACCGCGCACGCCCTCGGTAATCAGGCAGCCCGCGCCGTAAATGCCGGTCGGGTGGAATTGAATGAACTCCATATCCTGCAGCGGCAAACCGGCACGCAAAACCATGGCATTGCCATCACCCGTGCAGGTATGGGCAGAGGTACAGGAGAAATACGCGCGGCCATAACCACCCGTTGCCAGCACAACTTTGTGCGCGCGGAAACGGTGGATGGTGCCATCGGCCAAATTCCAGGCCATAACGCCGCAACAAGCCCCTTCTTCATCCATGATCAGATCAAGGGCGAAGTATTCAATAAAAAATTCTGCTTTGTGTTTCAGGCTTTGCTGATACAGCGTGTGCAGCATGGCATGGCCTGTGCGGTCCGCCGCTGCACAGGTGCGGCGCGCAGTGCCTTCACCAAAATGTGTGGTCATGCCGCCAAAGGCGCGCTGGTAAATTTTACCTTCTGCCGTGCGGCTGAAGGGCAGGCCGTAATGTTCCAGCTCCAATACCGCGGGAATGGCTTCGCGGCACATATATTCAATCGCGTCCTGATCACCCAGCCAGTCAGATCCCTTGACGGTATCGTACATATGCCAGCGCCAGTCATCTTCACCAGCATTGCCAAGGGCTGCGGAAATACCGCCCTGTGCTGCAACTGTGTGGCTGCGTGTTGGGAATACTTTGGTGATACAGGCTGTTTTCAGGCCTTTTTCAGCCATGCCGAAGGTCGCGCGCAAGCCGGCACCGCCAGCGCCCACAACCACGACATCGTATTCATGTTCAATGATGGGATAAGTCTGTTGCATGTTTAGAATCCGAAGTTAAGGCGCACAACGGCATAAGCCGTGGCGAAGGAGAGGAAAAAGAAAAACAGTTTGTTGAGCAAAAGAAAAAAGAACTTTTTGCCTTCACAGTGAATGTAATCTTCGATGATGACCTGAATGCCAAGGGCGGCGTGGTAAAAAGATGTCACCACAAACAACAGCATGGCCAAGGCGGGCAGGGGCTGTGTCATCCAGTTGACGAAACCGACGTAATCGCTGCTGACCACATGGTCGATGTTATACAGGAAGTAAAAAATCGGCGGGATCATGGCAATCGCAGATACGCGCTGCATCCACCAATGGTGTGTGCCGTCTTTCGCGCTGCCAAGACCACGTGCGCGGCCCAGATCGGAGCGAAGGGAGGATTGTTTTTCTGCTGTCATGTTATGCTCCTGCCATAAACCAGATGGCGGCGGTGCCCAGAATGGACCCGAAGAAAACGAAATACCCGCTGGCGTAAGCACCGCCCAGCGTCAGCCAGCGGCCTGTGTCCCAAACCAGATGGCGAATGCCGTTCATAAAGTGAAAGACCAGTGCATATAGCCAGCCGGCCAGCATGACTTTGCCGATCAGGCTGTTTGTAAAATCATGGAACTGCTGGAACGAATCCGCGCCCAGCATGGCGGCGGTCAGCCACCAGCAGATCAGCAGGGCACCCAGTGCCAGGCCGAAACCGGTCGCTCTGTGCAATATGGAAAGAAACATTGTCAGCTGCCAGCGATAAACCTGCAGGTGTGGCGACAGGGGGCGCGATGGTGTTGTCATAATAAAAACCGCGAGTTGTTTCAAGGGGCAAGGGCCACGATGGGGCGATTGCACATTAGATATAAGAACATATCCCGTGCAAGCCGTAGCGGCAAGCCAGCAGGGCCGGAATAGGGTTAATAAAAATAGGACCAAACGCCGTCACAACGCCTTGACTTTTCATATGAATATCGTAGGCTGCAATACGAAAATCAAAAGCAAAAAAACTGAACTTCAAGTGTGTGTGCGCAAACCTTCTTTGCGGTGTACTTCCGGCGGCGATCCGTTGTAGTTATGTCCATCTACAATGTGGTAACGAGATTCGTCTGGACATCCGGTTTTGAAAAAAACCGGCGGTTATAACCGGCACCGAAGGAACGTGGACACGATGGCTGATGATACGTCTAAAAATACACCCAGCAATACGCAGGTAACCCCGCCAGCCAAATCCGGTGGCAAGGTTTATACGGTATCGCCCGACCAGTCTTTCCTCGATACTTTTGCCGGCGGCGTGCTCGCCCGCTTTGGCGACGATCCCTTAAAATTATCCGATGTCACCATTTTGGTGCCCAACCGTGAAACCGGTTTCCAATTGCGCCAGGCCTTCATGGAACAGCTGGGCGGCAAGCCCGGTATTTTGCCACGCATTGATGCACCGGGTGACATTGATGATGGTTATTTATCTTTGCGTGTATCGGACAACCAAGTGCTGTCACAAGCGCTCATGGATATTCCGCCGCCTGTGTCGCGGCTGGAACGCCAGTTGATTTTGGCAGGCGAGATCATGAAAATTCCGGGCATGGCAAGCTCTATGCAAAAAGCCGTGAAGCTGGGCGGCGAGCTTGGCAATTTTCTGGATGAACTGCAGGCCAATAATATTGAGCTGAAAGACATTGACCGTCTGGTGCCGCCTGCCTTTAAAACCCAGTGGAACCGCACCGCCGAATTTTTGCACATCATCACGGATGCCTGGCCCAAAAAATTGCAGGAAATGGGGCAGGTTGATCCGGAAGAACACCGCAATGCCTTAATCCAGATTCAGGCCGCGCACTGGCAGTCACACCCGCCGAAAAAGCCGATCATTGCCGCAGGTTTTACAACAACAGACCCTGCCACAATCAGTTTGCTAAAAGCCGTGGCAGCCATGCAAGATGGGACCGTTGTGCTGCCAGGCGTGGATATGGCACTCGACCAGCAAAGCTGGGATGTGCTGACACCGGTACACCCGCAATACGGCTTCAAACAAATTCTGAACGCTATCAGCGTGGACCGCAAAGCGGTTAAAAATCTTGAAGCGCCGGTCAAGGTTGCGGCCCATGCGCGCGCCAATAATCCTGAAATTACCAACCGCGAACGCCAGAAGCTGTTGCGCGAAGCTATGCGTCCCGCAGGCACGGCCGAAGGCTGGAGCAATTTGAAAGCCAAGCGCGTTTCTAAAAAAGCGGCTGCGAATTTGATGGATAAATTTGCCAATGACGACAATGTGATTGATCCGCGCGCTCTGGGCGGCATGGATCTTGTCACCTCGGGCTCCCCGCAGGAAGAAGCCAGTGTGATTGCGCTGAAAATGCGTGAAACGCTGGAAGTACCTGGCCGCAGCGCCATGCTGGTGACAGCGGACCGTTCTCTTGCGCGCCGTGTATCTGCACGATTGAAATATTGGGATATTGAAGTGCAAGACAGCGCAGGCGTCTCGCTCGCCGATACATCTGCGGGTATCTTTTTGCTGGCCGCTGCCCATATGGGCACCGAAGAATGGGCGCCTGTGCCGCTGCTGGAGGCCTTGAAACATCCGCTCGCCACATTGGGCGAGAGCAAGGCAGATTTCCGCGAAAAACTCGCAACGCTGGAAGACATGGTATTGCACGGCCCCCGCCCGGGACCGGGTGCGGATGGCATTCGCGGTGTTTTGACCGCCGCTTTCAACCGCAAATCGCGCAGACCCGACCAGAAACAGTCCAAAGAAGAACTGGCGGCAGAACAAGCCGCGCTGGAAGATTTCGTGACGCGTCTGGATACGGCAGGCAAGCCGTTTTTTGATCTCGTCGCGGGCAATAAACCCGTGCCGTTCATTGAATATCTGGATGCACATATTCAATTCGCTGAATCCCTGGCTGCTGAGGGAAAAGCAAAAGGTGCCGACCGCATCTGGCGCGGCGATGATGGCGTGAAAGCGTCACGCTTCCTGACGCAATTGCGTGATGCTGCAAAATACTTGCCCGCCGTTACAGGCCGCGATTACGTGGATGTGTTGCATGGCTTGATGCGCGATGTAACTGTGCAGCCCACCGTGCGCCCGCACCCCGTCTTGAAAATTGTGACACCGGAACAGGCCGCGCTGACCAAGGCGGATGTGGTGATCATCGGCGGCATTAACGATGAAAGCTGGCCGCGCCGCCCTGCAGAAAATCCTTGGCTGTCACCCGATATGATCCGTCAGTTAAAGCTGCGCGCGCCCGAAGAATCTATCGGCCAGTCCGCGCACCAATTCGTGCTGATGGCCTCGAACCCGAACGTCTTGCTCTCCCGCGCTGTGCGCAGCGGGGATGCACCCACGGTATCATCTCCCTTTCTGACGCGCCTGATGATGGTGTTGAAGGGGGCAGGTCTTGAAACCGCGATTGAAAGCCGTGACCAGCTGCGCGATATTCATATGGCCATGCATACCCCTGCGGAAGTCACACCAATTGATCCGCCGGCTCCCACGCCGCCTGTATCGGCGCGGCCAAAAAAGCTGCCGGTGACAGCGGTCGAGGCTTTGATGCGCGACCCTTATACCGTCTATGCGAAATATGTTTTGAAAATCCGCCCGCGCGATCCGCTGGATGCAAGTCCGAGCGTATCCGAAAAAGGTATTTTCACACACGATGCGCTGGATGAATTCGTCAAAAAATACCCCGATAAAATGCCGGAAAATGCCGTAGAAGAATTGCTGAAAATCGGCGAGGAAACATTTAAAGAGCGCATGAACAATCCGACGGTACAGTCTTTCTGGTGGCCCCGGTTTGAACGCATTGCCAAATGGTTCGTGAAATTTGAAACAGAGCGCCGCGAGCTAACCCGCACCGTGGGCACGGAAGTACAGGGCAAGCTGGAAATTGATCTGGGCAACGGTGAGGTGTTTACGCTGACCGCCATCGCCGACCGTATTGACCGCGATGCCGATGACCAATTGGCCATCATCGATTACAAAACAGGCTCGGTCCCGCTGCAAAAGGCGGTTGCCATGGGGTTCTCCCCGCAGTTGACGCTGGAGGCTTTGATTGCCTTCACCGGCGGGTTTGAGGGGATTGATGCGAACGATGTCGGACAGATGCAGTACTGGAAACTGTCCGGTGGCCGTCCTGCTGCCGATGTGACTGATGTAAAGGGTGATGTCAAACAGCTGGTGGGCGAAGCGCGCGAGGGGATTGAAGCGCTGATGAAGGCGTTCAACGATTCCAAAACGCCGTACTTGTCCACCCCGCGCCCCGAATGGGCACCGCGTTATCAAAACTATGAACATTTGTCGCGCTCCGGTGAATGGGGCACGGTCAGTAAAACGGCTGCCAAAAAACAGCCGCGTAAAACAACATCGCGCCGCCGCAGCGGTGGCGCCACACCCGGCAAGGGAGGGCAAAAATAATGGCCACAGAAAACCCGAAGCCGACTGAAAACAATAAACCGGCAACCCCCATTAAACGCCGCAATACCAAGCCGGACCCGAATATCGCGCAGCGTCAGGCATCTGATCCGCATACCAGCGTCTGGGTGACGGCCTCCGCCGGTACGGGCAAAACAAAAGTTTTGACCGACCGTGTTTTGCGTTTGATGCTGGAAGGGGCAAAGCCCGACCAGGTTTTGTGCCTGACATTTACCAAGGCCGCAGCCTCTGTGATGACCAACCGCATTCGCGATGAATTGGCCAATTGGGCCACATGCGATGATAAAACACTGGGTGAAAAGCTCACCAAACTGAACGGCAAAAAACCGGATGCTGCCACCACCAAACGCGCGCGCCAGTTGTTCGCCGAGTTTTTGGATGCGCATGGCGGAATGCGTATTCAAACCATTCACTCTTTTTCACAATCGCTCATCCGCCGTTTTCCGATTGAATCGGGCATTCCGCCGTATTTTGATGTGATGGATGACCAGACTGCGGCCGAAATGCTGCGTGAATCGCAAGCCGACATTCTGCGCCGTATCCAAAAAGAGCCCAATACACCGCTTGCCAAAGCTGTGCATATGGTGACACCGGAAGTATCCGAAGATGATTTTGCGGCATTGATTGGCGAACTGACATACCGCCGCGGGCAATTGCTGTCTATTCTGGCAGAACATGGCGGTTTGGAAAAAACGGTCGATGCGGTCTATAGCCATCTGGGCGCTATGCGCGGGATGGACACAACCGACATGATGCAAAAATTTAACAGCGAGGAAGGCCTGTCCGGCAAAGCGCCGGATATGGAAGCCCTCGCCCATGCCGCGGATATTCTGGCAGGCGGCAGCGCGACAGATCTTGAAAAAGCCAAGATTATCAAGGCCTGGATCATGCACCCCGAACAGCGCGTGGAAATTTTCCCCGATTACGCCTCGGTGTTTTTGACCAAAGACAACGAAATGCGCAAACGCCTGACGACCAAAGCGACATCTGGCGCGCAAGACATTCTGGAGCAAGAAGCCACCCGCCTGATGGATGGGATCGAAACCATTGCCACCATGAACGCCGCGCGCGGTACCGAAGCCATTTTGCGCCTGACAGGTGCAATTTTGGAGCGGTATGCGGAGAAGAAACGCTCCCTTAATTACCTCGATTACGATGACCTGGTGCATTCCGCCAACAAGATGATGAAAGAAGACAACGCAGCTGGCTGGGTTTTGCAAAAACTGCCGGGCGATCTGAAACATATTTTGATTGACGAAGCGCAAGATACAAACCCCGACCAATGGCAGTTGGTGGCGGCGATTGCGGAAGAATTTTTTACAAATCCCGCCCGCAAAAAAGCCAAAGACCACACCATTTTTGTGGTGGGTGATGAAAAACAATCCATTTTCAGCTTCCAGCGTGCAGACCCCAAAGAATTCGCCCGTCGCAAGAAAATGTTCTCCGAGCTGGTCAAAAAATCAGGCGGCAAATGGCGCGCGGTGGATATGGAGATTGCTTTCCGCTCCAGCCCTGCCATCACGCAGGCGGTAGATGCTGTGTTTGCAAACCCCGAAGCATCAGATGGTTTGTTCGACCAAGATGAGGCCGCCGATAAACAGGTGCATCACGACCCGTTCCGTCGTGGTCAGGCGGGACTTGTGGAATTGCATCCCATCATCCGCTCCGAACAGCCCGAAGAAGCAAAGCCCTGGTCTTTGCCGCTGACGCGTGAAGATGTGTCTGACCCTGCGGCCGAAATGGCTGATAAAATAGCCGATCAGGTTAAGGAATGGTTGGATAATGGCGAGCAGTTGCCGTCGCGCAAGCGTCCGGTTAATCCGGCGGATATTATGATTCTGGTGCGCAGACGCTCCGCTTTTGTAGACCACATGGTCCGTGCTTTGAAAAAGCGTGATATCCCTGTGGCAGGGGCTGACCGTATGTCCCTTCGTGAACAGATTGTGGTGATGGATCTGGTGGCTCTTGGTGAAGTTTTGCTTTTCCCGCGCGATGATTATAAATTGGCAAGTGTGCTGAAATGCCCGTTGATCGGTATGACCGATAAACAGCTGGAAGATCTGGCCGTCGGCCGCGCGGGCAACCTGTGGGATGCGCTGAAAGAAAAAGCGGCAGATGCAAAAGCAGACCCTGTTTATAAAGCAACATGGGAATATCTTTCTGATCAGCAAGAACGCCTGAATGAAAATCGCCCGTATGAATTTTATTCGTCAATTTTGATGGATGCCTGTCCGGCACACCAGAAATCGGGTCTTTATGCCATGTACAGCCGTTTGGGGTTTGAGGCGGAAGATCCACTGGTGGAATTTATGAACGCGGTGGAGCGTTTCGAGAAAATCCACGTGCCTTCCTTGCAGGGTTTCCTGGCCTGGCTGGATGCCGGCGAGGCGGAGGTCAAGCGCGAAATTAATCTGAACGCAGATTCACCGCGTGTGCACATTATGACGGTACACGGGGCCAAGGGCCTTGAAGCACCGATTGTGATCTTGCCGGATACAACGGGCGTGCCGTCCGACAATACCCGTGCCAGACCGAAATTTTTATGGCCCGAAGGCGACCGCAAGGTGCCGCTGTGGGTGCCGCGTTCCGATCTGGAGAGCAAGGCTTTCACAGCAGAGCGTGAAAAGGCCGAAAAAGACCGCGACCGCGAATTCCGCCGTTTGCTGTATGTGGCCATGACGCGCGCCGCCGACCGCCTGTATGTCTACGGCAGTCAAAACCGTGACAAGCTGCAAGAAAAAAGCTGGTATGCACTGATTCAAAAAGGTTTGGTTGAAAACCTGAAGGACAACGTCAAGGAAGTTGACCTGCCCGTTGCCAATGACAATAAAACAGTTGAAGAAGCCAAAGCGGTGCCAGCTGCGAAAGAAGACGCGGCTGATACGCCCCCCGCTGAAAAAATTCTGCGCTTTGAGATTAAGCAAACCGCGAATGCACAGCCAGATGGCGTGAAGCCCTTGGGCAAAAAACGCACCACAGGTATTCCTGTCTGGGCGCGTGAATTGCCAAAGTCTGACCAGACACCAGTTGAAAAATTCCGTCCGTCTGAATACAAGGCCACGGCGGATAATTACAGTGCCGCCTCTCCGTTGGAGGGTGCTGGCGAGATGTATCACCGCACGCTTGGCACAGTTGTGCATAACCTGTTTGAGTTTTTGCCAAGCCTGCCCGAAGAAGACCGTGAAGCCGCCGCCAAAAAGTTTTTGGCCAAGCCAGCGTGGGCTTTGTCTGAAAAAGATCAGCAACAATCGTTGACGCAAGTCATGGCGATTTTGAAAGATCCTGAATTTGGCAAAATCTTCGGCCCCAATTCACGGGCGGAGGTTTCTATTACGGGCCTGTTTGATAAAGATGGCCAGAAACAAATGATGTCCGGCCAGATTGACCGTCTGGTTGTGGATGACAAAACCGTTTTGATCATCGATTTCAAAAACAGCCGCAAGGTGCCCAAAGACCAAAACGGCGTGCAAACCAAATACGTCATGCAGATGGCAGCGTACCGTCTGGCGCTCAAACAAATGTATCCGGACAAGCAAGTCAAATGCGCCCTGCTGTACACACGCGAAGCCAAGCTGGTGCCGATTTCAGGTCACAAGCTGAACGGCGCTGTGCGTAAAATAAAGCTGGCTCCGCTTTTTAAAACGGCGGCCACCAAAAAACCGCGCAAGCCACGTGTGCCACAGGCAAAGCCAAAACCACCTGCGGCATAAGGGTTTCTAGTGCTTTGCAAATAACAGTCGATGATGCGATGATGCGTTGAACAAACGTAGCCGTTTGTATACCCTTGCGGGGCGCTGCACATCCACGGGAGAATTTTTATGACACAACCAAAACTCGGCTTTATTGGCCCTGGCATTATGGGCTTGCCCATGACGTTGAACCTGTTGAAGGCTGGGCATAGCGTTGCCGTTTACGGCAGAACGCCCGCGCGTACAAAACCGCTGGCGGATGCGGGCGCGGTTGTTTGTGCAACACCGGCAGATGTCGCGGCCCAAGCCGATATTATTTTCACCTGTGTGTCTGACACACCAGATGTCGAAGCCGTTATTTTTGGCGACAGCGGCATTGCTCATGGCATGAAGGCCGGCAGTATTGTCGTGGACATGAGCACGATTTCCCCCGTCGCCACGCGTGATTTTGCAGCGCGTCTGGCAGACAAGGGCGTGGATATGCTGGATGCGCCCATTTCCGGCGGCGAAGCGGGTGCTATTAACGGCACCTTGTCCATCATGTGCGGTGGTGCGCCGGAGGTATTTGCGCGTGTGAAGCCCTATTTTGACATCATGGGCAAAAATATTGTGCATGTCGGCACCAATGGTGCGGGGCAGGTGACGAAGGCTTGCAATCAGGTTGTGGTGGCGGTCACGATAGAGGCGGTGGCCGAAGCCTTGTTGCTGGCGGAAAAAAGCGGCGTGGATGGTGCGAAGGTGCGCGAAGCGCTTATGGGCGGCTTTGCCGGGTCTAAAATCATGGAAGTCCATGGCCAGCGTATTTTGTCCAATGACTATACCCCCGGCTTTAAAACCGCTTTGCACCGTAAAGATATGGGTATTGTGCTGGAAACAGCGGCCAGTGTCGGGCTGGACCTGCCGGGCGCGAAACTGGCGACAAAACATCTGGATGCCGTGCTGGCAGCAGGGGATCAGGACCTTGATTCGGCTGCAATTTTTAAGGTTCTTGCCAAAGCCCATGCGGGTTTGGAGAAAAAGACCGGCACAAAATAATCGATGCTTAGTTATTTCTCATAAAATCAAGCGCGCCTTGCAGGATGTGCGTGGCTGCAAGCTTGTCGATGACCTCTGCGCGTTTTTTGCGCGATACATCGGCTTGCTCGATCAAAAACCGCTCCATGGCGGAGGTGGACAGGCGTTCGTCCCAAAAGCCGATCACAGGATCAAACCCCAAAATATCCTTTGCCCGCAACAGGTTATTGCCAAAGCTGCGCACAGATTCAGCTCTGTTGCCCTCCTGCCCTGACATATGCACCGGCAGGCCGATGATGAAGCCGCGTACCTCGTATTCCTTGCAGATTTTGGCAAGTTCTTGCGCGTTTTGTGTGAATTTGGTGCGCTCCAGCGTCTTGAAGGGGGTCGCAATCGACAGGTCGTGGCTGGCCATGGCAAGGCCCAGCGTTTTCTCGCCATGGTCCACGCCCAGCACCCTTGTTTTGGGGGGTAAATGCTGTCTCAGTTCTTTTATTGCGACGATGGGCATGGTAGTTTTTTCCTTGGATGACTACTTAAATAAGGAAAAAAAGCAAAATGTCCATTGATAAAGATACGGTGGGTAAAATTGCCCGTTTGGCGCGTATTCAGGTGACGGATGCGGACAAGGAAAAACTGTCCGGCGAGCTCACGAATATTCTGACCATGATCGAAGAATTGAACGCGGTTGATACCAAGGGTATCGACCCCATGACAAGCGTTGTGCAAATGAAAATGCACCAGCGCCCCGATGCCGTGACCGATGGTGACATCCAGGATAAAATCCTGGCCAATGCGCCCGATAAGGCGGCAGGCTTTTTTGTGGTGCCGAAGGTAATGGAATAACCAGAAACCTGAACCGGCCCAAAAGCATTTTCAAGACAGAGCATGAAGAGATTGAACAGACCATGACAAACCTGACACACCTGACCATTCGCACCGCGCTGGATGGCTTGAAGAAAAAAGAATTCACCGCATCCGAACTGGTGGACGCACATATCACTGCATCCGAAGATGCACGGCATTTGAATTGCTACATCACCGAAACTTTTGACCAAGCGCGCGCCGCAGCCAAAGACGCGGATGCACGCTATGCCAAGGGTGATGCCCTGCCGCTGGATGGTATTCCGATTGCCATGAAAGACTTGTTTTGCACCGAAGGTGTGCAAACAACGGCCGCCAGCAATATTTTGAAAGGCTTTGTCCCGCCTTATGAATCAACCGTATCGGGCAATATGAAGCGCGATGGTTTGATCACGATGGGCAAAGCCAATCTGGATGAATTCGCGATGGGTTCTTCCAATACAACAAGCGCCTTCGGTAACGTAATCAACCCGTGGAAGCGCGAAGGTGATAACCGTGATCTGGTGCCGGGGGGCTCTTCCGGTGGGTCTGCGGCGGCTGTTGCCGCACGCATTGCCATGGGGGCCACGGGTACAGATACGGGCGGTTCTATCCGCCAGCCAGCGGCTTTTTGCGGTATTGCGGGAATTAAGCCGACTTATGGTCGTTGCTCCCGCTTTGGCGTGGTGGCTTTTGCATCCTCGCTGGATCAACCGGGCCCCTTTGCCCGTACGGTTGAGGACAATGCATTGCTGCTGGAATCCATGGCGGGTTATGACCCGAAAGATTCCACATCTGTGAACGCCCCTGTGCCGCGCTATGCCGACGCGATTGGCAAAAGTGTGAAAGGCCTGAAAGTCGGTGTGCCAAAAGAATACCGTGTGGATGGCACAAACCCCGAAATTTTGGCGCTGTGGGAAAAAGGCGTCGCCATGCTGAAAGATGCAGGCGCCGAGATTGTGGATGTTTCTTTGCCGCATACAAAATATGCGCTGCAAACCTATTACGTGATTGCCCCTGCGGAATGTTCATCGAACCTTGCACGCTATGATGGCGTGCGTTTTGGCTTGCGCGTGGAAGGTGACAATCTGATCGATACTTACGAAAAAACGCGTGCACAAGGTTTTGGGCAAGAGGTCAAGCGTCGTATTCTGATCGGCACTTATGTTTTATCTGCCGGTTACTACGATGCCTATTACAATCAGGCGCGGCGCGTACGCAAACTGATCTGGCAGGATTTCATCAATGCCTATCAAAAATGCGATGTGTTGCTGACCCCCACCGCGCCCACGCCTGCTTTTGCGATCGGTGAAAACCTGCAAGACCCTGTGACGATGTATCTGAACGATGTTTTCACCATTCCGGCCTCCATGGCGGGAATGCCGGGCATGTCGCTGCCTGTGGGCCTGAGCGCTGACGGCCTGCCACTGGGCCTGCAATTGCTGGGCAAGCCGTTTGAAGAAGAAACGGTTTTCCGCGCGGCTTATGCGCTGGAACAGGCTGCTAACTTCACGGCCTTGCCGCAAACTTTGGCGCGTAAAGCAGCCTGAAACAACAAAAGCATCAGATAAAAGTGCAAAAGGAATAAAAGATGTCTGGAATTATCAAAGGCGAAACGGGTGACTGGGAAATGGTGATTGGGTTGGAAATCCATGCCCAGGTTCTTAGCCAGTCGAAATTGTTTTCGGGTGCTTCCGCTGCCTTCGGCGCGGCGCCCAACGCGCAAGTCTCTCCTGTCGATGCCGGGATGCCCGGCATGTTGCCCGTGATCAACGCCGTTGCCGTTGAAAAAGCCGTGCGCACGGGTTTGGGGCTGAATGCGAAGATCAACCTTGAATCTATTTTCGAGCGTAAAAATTATTTTTACCCCGATCTGCCGCAAGGCTATCAGATTTCCCAGTATGAAAAGCCGATTGTGGGCGAAGGCGAGATTGAAATTGATCTGGCTGATGGAACGGTCAAAAAAATCGGGATCGAACGCTTGCATCTGGAACAAGATGCGGGCAAATCCCTGCACGACCAGCATCCGCAAAAAAGTTTTGTGGATTTGAACCGTTCCGGCAATCCGCTGATGGAAATCGTGTCCAAGCCCGATATCCGCACGGCGGAAGAGGCTGCGGCCTATGTCACAAAAATCCGCGCCATTGTGCGTTATCTGGATACCTGTGACGGCAATATGGATGAAGGTTCCATGCGGTGCGATGTTAACGTATCGGTTCGCAAAGCGGGCGCGCCTTTTGGCACGCGCTGCGAAATTAAAAACGTGAACTCGGTCCGCTTTGTACATGCCGCGATTGAATACGAAGCGCGTCGTCAGGTGGAAGTGATTGAAGCGGGCGGCACGATTGTGCAGGAAACCCGCTTGTTTGATACCAAAACAGGCACAACACGCTCCATGCGCTCCAAAGAAGATGCGCATGATTACCGCTATTTCCCTGATCCGGATTTGCTGCCGCTCGTGCTGGAACAGACCTATATTGATGGTATTAAAGCCACTTTGCCGGAATTGCCGGATGTGAAAAAGCACCGCTTTATGAAAGATTACGGCCTGTCCTTACAAGATGCGACGGTGTTGATCGGGGAGCGTGAACGCGCAGCTTTTTTTGAAAGGGCTGCCAATGGTAATGATCCGAAACTGGCCGCCAATTGGCTGCTGACTGAACTGCTGGGCGCTTTGAACAAATCGGAAAAAGAATTGTCCGAAAGCCCCGTCACCGCCGAACAGCTGGGCGGCTTGGTGGCCTTGATTACCGACAACACCATTTCCGGCAAAATTGCCAAGGAAGTTTTCGCGGAAATGTTCCAGACCGGCAAAAATGCGGCGGATATCGTCGAAGAAAAAGGCCTGAAACAAGTGACGGATACCGGTGCGATTGAAAAACTGGTGGATGAAGTGCTGGCCGAAAACGCCGACAAGGTCGAAGAATACCGTGGCGGCAAAGACAAGCTGTTCGGCTTCTTTGTGGGCCAGATCATGAAAAAATCGGGGGGCAAAATGAACCCCGGCATGGTGAATGATTATTTGAAATCAAAACTGGAAGGATAGCCGCATGACAACAGTCCGTGGGCCTGAAAAGGGCAGAGCTGAACAGTTGGTTATTTCCGAAGATGCTAACCAGCGTTTCTTTGTCGGCCTTGGCTGGGACCCGAAAGATCCGCCGGATTCATCCGTGCGACTTCCCAAAAAACCAAAGGGTGGCGCGGCACTGTTTTTCTACTATCTTTTGTCGCCTCTGCATTTTATCCGTATTCTGTTTGTCTCTCTGGTCAAGCTGATTGCGGTGGATATGTACACGCGCAATACCAGTAAATCCGAAGACAAACCGGGCCGGGATGAAAAATCTGGTACGTTTGATCTGGATCTTTGCTGCTATGTGCTGGATGCGCAGATGCAGCAGGTTTGTTTTATCGGGCCGGAGGGGGATGCTTATATCGACGCGTCGAAAAAGGTGTACCACAGCGGGGAAGATCAATCCGGCTTCGGCGGCCCCGATGATGAAGCCATTTCGGTTGAAACCAAAGACCTGCCCGCGCAGTACCACCATTTCTTTTTTGTGGTGAAAAGCGACAGCAAATATGCCTTTCAGGATGTGCGCAACCCCGCCATCCGCCTGGCAGATGGTAAGCTGAATGAAAATGTGCTGGAAAGCACCATCACACCGCCCGCGCATTATAATGCCAGCGGTTTTGTGTTCTGCCATGTCTGGCGGGATGGTGGTGGCTGGTCTTTCCGCAATCTGGATGAATATACCGGCAGCGATATTGAATGGCCGCAGTTTCTGGCGACATTCATTCGTGCCGAAGCTGCCTGATATAGGCGCAGCGATCACATAAGGCAAAATATGAAATGACGAAGCTTTTGGTTTTCGATGTCGATGGCACCATCCTCGACTCCCTGACTTTTTTTGAACGTGTGCTGGCCGAATATTCTGTGGCGCAAGGGCTGCCCACGCCCTGTTTTCATACCATCCGCACCGGTTATGGCGCACCGCATGACCATGATTTTAAATGGGGCGTGGAACAAGTAAAACATCTCTATGCCGTTTATAAACTGGCAGATGAATATGCAAGGTCAGGCAAGCCCGAATACACCCCCGTTTTGTATGACGGGGTGATTGACGGCCTGACGCATATGAAAGACCTTGGCTATACGCTGGCCATCGTCACATCCAAGCCTGAAGCGCCCCTGGTGCATATGTTGGAAGATTATAAAATCGCCAATCTTTTTTCTGGCATCCGGCATGGCAATGATGAAAAACGTCGTGGTGAAAAAGAAAAGCCCGCACCAGATCAGTTATCCAGCTTGATCCGCGAGTTGAAATTCACGCCGGAAGAAACGGTGATGATCGGCGACACAACCATGGATATTCACATGGGTATTGGCGCCAAATCACAAACGCTGGGTGTGACCTGGGGCGCACATCAGCGGGATTTGCTGACAGGTGCCGGCGCACATCATATCGTTGAAACACATTTTGATGATGTGGTTCTGACCGTAAAGAACGTTTTTGGTTAAAGCTTGCCGGCGTATTTTCGCGCCTGGGTTAACCACGCGCCTTCGTGCGTATTCTACCTCGCGCCTTCGCAGGCAGTTTATCTGCGTGCCTTTGCGCCGGGCTTGCTGCGTTTGACACTGGCAGACAAAGGGCGCTGTTCGGACGGCTGTTCCACGTAGTGAATGCCCTCCAGCTTGCGGATTTGTGCGGCAAACTTGGCCGGTGCATTCATAAAAAAGATGCCGCGGCGGCCCAGTGTGCCGTCATCGGCCTGCACCTTCACAACATTTTGCAATCCCGCAGTTTTTGCCAGATCACGGATTTGTTTCATGGCCAGCGCACATTCGGCGGTGGCATCGGCTTTGCTGCGCGAGCCTTTGGCGCGTACGCCAACAGAATACAGATAGCTGCGCGCTTTGTCGTTGAATTCGCGGGCGGCGCTCATGCTGCGTTTCTTGGCCATCAGATGCTCGCACGCGGGGGCTGGGGTTTCGGGTCGTTGCCAAAACGTTCGATATTGCGCACACAGGGCAGTTTTGCAATTTTAGCTGCAACCGCATCACTGCACGTAATTATCAGACCAATTTGGCCGGGAATGGTTTTAAGCTCGGCCACTTCGCTTTGCAATTTCTCTTCACGCAAAAATTTGCGCACTTCCTGCAAGGTGCTGTTTTGTGCATTGTTCATTTGCATCATAATTTCCAGCGGAGAGGTGCAAAAACTGCCGGGCGTGCCTTTCAGGTTTACATCATAATTGATTTTGTAGGTTTTATAAGTATGACGCATGTCCTGTCTCCACTTGCAATAAAAACGGTTGCGGGATGAAAACCCGACCAAATCTTAAAAACGCAAAAAATATAGAATGACCAAATCTATAAGCCCTCTCAGGGTGATTGTCAATTTGGCAGCTGTGGCATAAAATCGAAGCAGTGCAGCAATAAGGGAGTTTTTCTGATGTCAGTTCCTGCGGCCCCGCAAGGCGGTATTCTGGAATATAAAGTGGTCATTTACCGCGAACCATTGCTCGGCTCGTTGTTTTTGGGCGGGTCGCGCGTTGATCCTGTCCGTTATTCAGATTTTTTGAATAATAACGCGCAAGAGGGCTGGCGTGTTGTGACGATGGAACGCGAAATTCGCCGCGAATACATCTTTTTCAAGCGCGAAGCCTTTGTGACGATTATGGAGCGCCCGCGCCGGGCGGCTTGATCCCTTTGGCTTTTGGCATCGCGGCTTTGGTGACAGGGTTGTCATTTGCGCTCGCCATCGGCACTTCGACAGGCTGAGGTTTTTTGTCAGCTGCCGGAGTATCATTGGCCGGCGTAATCGTTTTGGCGGCTGTTTGTGTAAACTCAGGGCCGATTTTCGGGGTCTTGGCCAGTTTCGGCACGGCATCTTCGCCCAGATCATGTTCAGTAAAGGGCACCGGGATCGGGCCCTCGTCCGGTACATCTGCTTTGCCTTCCAGCTTCAGCAATTTGCGGATGCCGTATTTCACATCTTCCCAAATCGCGGCCGCGCCGCCCGGTGTCACGCGGCGTTCCGCATCCAGCAAGACGGAGGCATTGATGGCATGGGCCAGTGCGATCAACCCATGCCCTTCGGCAGAACCGATCATGGCGAAGGCATAACCGGCGGCTGCCGTTTGTGCTTTCGGGTGGCCGCGGTGTTCTGCGTATTCTTTCAAAACGTTGCGCAAGCTGACACCGAATGAGACTGCCAGAATAGGCAGAACAAACAAGCCGGCCCCCCCTGCCATCAAACCTGCACAGGCAAAACCTGTGTTGATGTAAAGGTCAGGGCGTTTCATTGCCAGTGTGGCAACATTGCGGATATGTGCAATTTTGCTGATGTTTTCAGGCGCTTTCTTTTCGGCAACGGGGGGAGTGATGCCGTCCTCTTTGGCTTTTTGTGCGGCTTTTTTTGCATCCATCGCATCGGAAATACTTTGCGCGAGACGGAAGTTTCCAACCGCCAGCAAGAAGCCTGTGACAGCCGGTAAAACTGCGCCGGTGCCAATCGCCACACCCCCCACAACCAGCAAGGCCATGCCGCTGGAGCGCAAAGGTGTGCGGCTGTCCAAGGCAATTTTAGTCAGTTGCGGATATTTGGTCAGAATTTTAGGCTGGATGATACCCATGGTTTTGAGCGTAACCGCCGCACCCGTGGCCCCCAGACATGCCACAAATCCCACAGGATTTGTTTTGGCGAAAAGCAAAACATCGGCAACGCTGTAAACAATACCGGGATCAAAAACGACTTCTTTGATAAAAATACCCGGAGTCATTTTACGCGGTTGGCCGAGGATAACTTCTTTCGCCGGAGCGCCTGCCATCTGCTTTTTCACTTTCTGTCATATTGGGTGCATTACTCTTGTACCCCATTTCCGTTGCTTTGACAGGTGGGGTATATAAATATTTTTAGCGGCGCGGCGGAAAATATTGTGCTGCACAAAAATCCCGTGGCGGAATAAGGATATAACGGGCGATATTCAGGGCAGGGGCGTGCACAGGTACTGAACATATTATTGTCATAATAAATAAACCGTTATATTTTAATGCTCTAAAGCCGCTTGTTTTCGAATCTAAGGACCGTATAGACGCATCAGCGGGGCAGGATGCGCACCTTTGACCCCTGTGCCCGGGGCTGATATAAATGGCGTAACGAAAAGGAAACAAGCCGATGTCTTTGAACGTACAAATGCTGGTGAAATGTATTGTGGCGGTGGCTGTTTTATCCGTCGGGCTTATTCTGGCGCAAATGTGGTTTACTCTTTTCCCCGCAGAAATTTTCTGGAAGCTGTTGGTCACGCTTGTGCTGCTGGGTGCGCTTGTCAGCTTTCTAATCGCGGTCAAGCAGGATTTGTCCGAAGAAAAAAAGCTGCGGGATGATAAGTACCTTGACTGACCCTCTTCCCGCGCAAGACATCAGATATTACGACATGATTGTTTTCGGTGGCGGCATTGCCGGCCTGTGGCTGGCGGGCAAGCTGAAGCGCGCCGGTTATAACGTCATTTTGATTGAAAAAAACAAACTGGGCGGCGGGCAAACGCTGGCATCACAGGGCATGATCCACGGCGGACAAAAATATACGTTGCAAGGCAGCGTAACGCAGCACGCCAATTCCATTTCACAAATGCCGGCCCGTTGGGAAGCCAGCTTCGGCGGTTATGGAGAGGTTGATTTAACTGCCGTCAAATTCCTGAGCGAACACCAGGTGATGTGGCCCGCAGGTTCTGTGCTGTCCGATGTTGCCGTTTTTGGTGCGGCCAAAATGGTCAATGCTGAAACGCGTAAATTGAAACGTGCCGAATTGCCGGATGTGTTCCGGGACAAAAAGAAGTTCAAAGGCGCGGTCTATGAAATGCCTGAAAAAGTGCTGGATGTGCGCACATTGGTGCAAACGCTTGCCGCCCCGCTGAAGGGCCGTTTGCTGAAGGGTGATGTCAGCGAAATTCTGCCCGATGGCCAGGCCGCCGTGAACGGCATTGTGATGCAAGCACAGTTGATTATTTTTACAGCCGGTACGGGCAATGAAGATGCTTTTAACATGCTGCGCATTGCCGAGCGGTATACCCAGCGCAGACCTTTGCGCCAGATCATGGTGCGGGCGGTGCCTTATGCGCTTTACGGCCATGGTATTGTGGGCAAGCCCAAGCCGCGCATGACGGTGACCGCGCACCCCAACGGGCGCGATGGTTATGTCTGGTATCTGGGCGGCAATGTCGCTGAAGAAGCGGCTGGCATGGATGAGGATGCAGCCCTGCGTTTTGCGCAAAAAGAATTACAAGACGTTTTTCCCGATATTGACTGGACAAACAAAGAATGGGCCACATGGGCAGGGGACCGTGCGGAGCCTTATGATACAGACGGCACCTTGCCGCCGGGCCCCTTTGTGCAGCAGCGTGGAAAAATTCTTATTGCCTGGCCGACCAAACTGACTTTTGCGCCCGCATTGTCGGACAATGTTTTTGAATGGCTGAAAGACAAAGACATTACCCCGACCGCCAAGGATGCACCGCCCGCCGAATTGCCGCCTGCCGAAATTGGCACGTATCCGTGGGAGGTGGCACAATGGCGCAAGCTGGTATGAGTGATGATCTCCCCCCTTTGCCGCAACGCCCCTTTGGCCGCAGCGGAAAAAGCGTCAGTGTGCTGGGCTTGGGCACGGTCAAATTTGGCCGCAATACCGGTGTGAAATATCCGGGCGGTGATGGTTTTGCTTTGCCGTCTGATGCTGATATTTCCAGTCTGCTTGATCTGTCGCTGGACCTTGGCATCAATCTTTTGGATACAGCGCCCGCCTACGGCACGGCAGAAGAACGTCTGGGACACGCCATGGGAGCACGGCGCGATAAGTTTTTTATCGTCAGCAAAACGGGCGAGGAATTTGATGCCGAAACCGCACGCTCCAAATATATTTTTACCGCCGCGCATACGCGCCACAGTGTGGAGCGCAGCCTGCAAAGATTGAAAACAGATTTTATTGATTGCGTGCTGGTCCATTCCAGCCGCGACGATGTGCGCGTGATTAACGACACACCCGTGCTGGAAACGCTCGCGCGGTTAAAAGACGAAGGAAAAATTGGCCTGTTCGGTGTTTCCACCTATACGGTTGAAGGTGGCACGCAAGCCGCAGAACTGTGCGATGCCGTGATGGTCGCGCACAACCGCAATTACACGGCAGAAGCCGCCGTGATTGCCCATGCCCAGGCACAGGGTTGCGCGGTGCTGGTGAAAAAAGGGCTCGCTTCCGGCCATATGGCAGGTGGGCAGGCGTTGGCTGAAAATATCGGGTTTGTGCTGCAAATAGCAGGGGTTACCAGCCTTGTTTTCGGTAGCCTGAAGCCTGAAAATATCCGCGCCAATGTGCGCGCAGCACTGGCTGTGTTGTAATTTCTTTGTTTTCAGCGGTTTAGTCGCAGTATCAAGACACTTTCATTTTCCAGCCCATCCATATATGATGCCGCAAATGCATGTGCGCGGCAGATTCTATCTGCCGCCACCCTATTTGCGGAGACGTGGCCGAGTGGCTGAAGGCAACGGTTTGCTAAATCGTCATACGTTGTAAAATGTATCGAGGGTTCGAATCCCTCCGTCTCCGCCACTACCTCTTCCAGAGAAATCCAAGGACATTCTCCGTCGCCACCTGTCTGGTTGTGCAACCAGATCTCAAGCGCAAAGGGGTCATGCTTGGACGACAGCGTCGCAAGCATTTATTTGCAATTATTCGTGAACTGATGTGTTAGTTTCATTTGCGTACTTCACGTGTGCTTTTATTTATGAATGAAAAAATCTCTGAGTAATTTTCGGTAGTCTTGTCTATGAAGTGTCAATTTCTAGGTGATTCATTTTGCTGACAAACTATACTTCTGACATAATCAGTTTTGCGCCTTCAATTCGCATGGGTGATTCAAGACAGAATGATAAGAAGAGGATAAATAAGATGGAGTGGGCGCTAGGTCTTATAGGCGGGCTCGGTATTGGTACGCTGTTATCAACGGTGGTAAATTACTATTTGTCTAAAAAGCAGCTCGTATCTCAAAAACTGTTCCAAGAAAAGCGAGACGCATACTTTGGGATGACGCAGGCTTTGTATGATGCAGAAATAGAGCCGGGGCCAAAAAATGAGAAAATGTTTGGTTACTATTTGAATATAGCAAAAATTTTTGCACACAAAGACGTAGTAATTTCTGCCCAAAATATTATTAACACCGACCCCAATACAAAAGAGAGAACAGGAGCGCTTGAGAAATTTTTTGATGCGATGAGAAGAGATTTACATGAGAGCATTTAGTACCGAAAGGCTATCTGTCGACCGCATCATGCTGTAAGGTAATGCATCGTCCGCCGTGGGGCCTTTACCTCACCGAATACTGTTTAAAAAACTGGGTGACCAGTTTTTTGGCGTTTTTTTCCAGGTTTATGTTTTGCGGGTCGTTGAGGTATTCGATGATGATGCCCTTCATGTAGCACTGTATGGATAGCGTCAGGAAAAGCGGGTCGGCGGAGTCTGGCAGGTTGCCTTCTTCTTTTGCTTTTTCGAAATACTTTGAAAACAGCATCAGGCTTTGCGTTTTTTTGGCAAGGTGGATGTCTTTGAATTTTGCAAAATCGCCTGTGTAGTTGGAATGCACCAGAAACAGCATCATGGTCTGGCGCTTGGCGGCATCTGTGGGCAGCTCCAGCAGCAGTTTGATGCAAAGATCGCACAACTGTTGCAGCGGGTTTGTGTGGCCGACGCTTAAGTCCTGCAAAATAACTTCGGCCAGCGGCTGATAGAGCCTCTCGTGCAGCGAGTTAAAAATCTCCCCCTTGTCTTTAAAATGCCAGTAAACGGCCCCGCGGGTGACATTTGCGGCCTTGGCAATTTCTTCCAAAGAGGCATGGGCAGGGCCTTTTTCTGCAAAAATATTGGCAGCGGCGTCCAAAATGGCGCTGCGGGTTTTTTGGGCATCTTCTTTTGTACGGCGCATATTCATGGGCCTCTTTGATAATCAATTGACAATATACATACATGCATGTATATTTAATATTAAGCCTTAATAATGAACTTGTCTAGTTTTACATGGATTCGTACCTAAATAAGGCTACTGCGGTATAGAAAAATAAAGGCTCAAGCCATGAAAAAATATCTTCTCACTGGTTGCGCCGCACTGGTTGTGGTTGGCGGCGTGGCATTCTTTTTTGTAAAAGATGCCGGCATTTTTGCCGGTAAGGCCGATGCGGCAGCACCGGCGGAGGCGCGGCCCGCGCCCGCGGTTGCGGTTTTGCAGGTGGCAGAGCAAACGGTATCCTTGTCGCGGTCTTTGCCGGGCCGCATTTCGGCGTTGCGCCAGTCCCAGGTGCGCCCGCAGGTAAACGGGATTATAACCAAACGTTTGTTTGAAGAAGGCGCGCAGGTTAAAAAAGGCCAGCAGCTCTATCAAATTGATGATGTGCGCTACAAGGCCGCTGTCGCCAGCGCGCAGGCAGATTTAAGAAGTGCGCAGGCAACCATTGCCTCGATCAAGGCCAAGAGCGAACGCTACGCCGAGCTTGTGAAAATTGATGCCGTCAGCCGTCAGGAATATGACGATACCGTGGCACAGCTTGACCAGGCAGTGGCGGCCGTGGCCGTCGCCAAAGCGGCCGTGGCTGTGGCACAGGTGGATCTGGATTTCACAAAAGTATATGCGCCCATTTCAGGGCGCATCGGCCGGTCTTTGGTGACCGAAGGGGCGCTTGTGACCGCCAATCAGGAACAGTCCCTGGCGGTGATCACGCAGCTGGACCCTGTCTATGTCGATATGCAGCAATCAAGCGCGGAGGCCATGGCACTGCGCCAAGTGTTGTCGCAAGAACAGGGCCGGGACAATATCCCCGTGACCGTCATGCTGGGGGAGAATGCAGAACTTGCCTATCCGCATGAGGGCAGCCTGAAATTTTCCGAGGTGACGATTGACGAGACAACAGGATCCATCACCCTGCGCGCGACGGTGCCCAATCCGGACAGTATTTTGATGCCGGGTCTGTTCGTGCGTGCTTCCATCGCCATTGGCAGCAAAACCGCCGTTTTATTGCCCCAGCGGGCGGCGACCCGCAACCCGGATGGTTCCTTAAGCGTCTGGGTTGTTGATACGGACAACAAGGCACAGTCTCGTGTTGTGGAGGTAGGCGAGGCTTATCAGGGTAACTGGACTGTGACATCGGGCTTGCAGGCGGGCGAGCGTGTGATTGTCGAAGGCTATCAAAAAGTCGGCCCCGGTGCTGTTGTTGTGCCCAGCCCCTGGGGGCAGGAAAAAGCTGGCAAGGCTGGCGCGGAACAGGCAGCGGAGCAAGCTGCCCCTGAAGTACCTGCAACGACCGAAGATGTGCAGGCTTCGGTCCAGGAAACGCAAGAAGAAACAGAACCCGCCGGCCCAGACACCACCAGCGAATAGAAAGAACAATCATGGCGCGCTTTTTTATCGACCGGCCGGTATTTGCATGGGTATTGGCGATCATCACAATGCTGGCGGGGGTGCTGGCCATTCGTTCCCTGCCGATCGAGCAATACCCGAAAGTGGCGCCACCAACTGTTGCCATCAGCGCGCGTTATCCCGGTGCTTCGGCAGAAACAGTTGAAAACGCGGTCACGCAGGTGATTGAACAGCGCCTGACGGGGATTGATAACCTGCGCTATTTTTCTGCCAGTAGCGCAGATGGAAATATGAGCATCACCCTGACGTTCGAGCCGGAAGCGGATCCCGATATTGCCCAGGTGCAAACACAAAATAAAGTGCAAGGTGCCATTCCGCTTTTGCCGCAAGAAGTGCAGCAGCAAGGGGTGACCGTTACCAAGTCAAACGATACCTTCCTACTGGTCGTGGGGCTGTATTCTGACGATGAAAAATATTCTCAAGGAGAGCTCAGCGATATTCTGGTGTCCAATTTCCGTGACCCGCTGTCGCGCCTCAACGGCGTGGGGACGGTGACTGTTTTTGGTGCGCAGCACGCCATGCGCATCTGGCTGGATCCGGCCAAACTCTATAGCTATAACATGACGCCGATTGATGTGCAGTCGGCCATTCAGATCCAGAACACGGATGTATCCGCCGGCCAGCTGGGCGGAATGCCTGCTGTTGAAGGGCAACAAATCAACGCCACAATCAATGCGCAATCCCGTCTGCAAACGGTGCAGGATTTTGAAAACATTGTTTTGCGTGTCAATGCCGATGGATCTCAGGTGCGTTTGAAAGATGTATCAAAAGTAGAACTGGGTGCTGAATCCTATGACCGTATTGTGCGTTACAAACGCAAACCCGCCAGCGGTATCGCCATCAGTCTGGCAACTGGTGCGAATGCCTTGAAAACGGCTGACCTGGTCAAGGCGCGTGTCAAAGAGCTGCAGGAATTTCTGCCTGCGGGTATTCAGGTGATTTACCCCTATGACACAACGCCTTTCGTCAGGTTGTCGATTGAATCGGTTGTGCATACCTTAATCGAAGCTGTGTTTCTGGTCTTTTTGGTCATGCTGTTGTTTTTGCAAAACTTGCGTGCCACGTTGATCCCTACCATTGCTGTGCCGGTTGTTCTTTTGGGGACTTTTGCGGTTTTGTCAGCCCTTGGCTTTACAATCAACACGCTGACCATGTTCGCCATGGTGCTGGCGATTGGCCTTTTGGTGGATGATGCGATTGTTGTTGTTGAAAACGTCGAGAGGATTATGAGCGAAGAAGGGCTCTCCCCAAAAGAAGCCACGCGCAAATCCATGGACCAGATCACGGGGGCCTTAATCGGCATTGCTGTTGTGCTTTCAACTGTTTTTATTCCGATGGCTTTTTTCAGTGGCTCGGCCGGTGCGATTTACAAACAGTTTTCGGTGACAATTGTTTCGGCCATGATTTTGTCTGTGGCGGTGGCGTTGATTTTGTCCCCCTCGCTTTGCGCAACAATTTTAAAGCATGAAAAAGATGGTAAACGGCGCAAGGAAAAGGGATTTTTCGGTGGTTTTAACCGTGTGTTTAATAAAGCCCGCAATGGCTATGAACGCTCCGCCACCTACATTGCCCGCAGGGCTGCCCGTTTTTTTATAATCTATCTGATTTTGATCGGTGGTCTTGTCTATGGCTTCGTCAAATTGCCGACGGCGTTCTTGCCGAACGAAGACCAGGGTTTTTTGTATATGATGGTAAATACGCCTTCTGGCTCTACATCCGAACGTACGCTTGAATCTGTGGTGCAGGTTGAAGATTACGTGCTGGCGCAAACCGAGGTACAGCACTTGTTCACGGTTGTCGGGTTTAGTTTTGCAGGCTCTGCGCAGAACGCAGCCTTTGGCTTTATCGGCCTTCAAGATTGGGCCCAGCGCAAGGGCGAAGGCCAAGACGTTGTCTCGATCTCCGAAAAAGCCATGGGCGCTTTCTCGCAGATTAAAGATGCCAGCGCCTTTGCCTTCTTCCCGCCGCCGATCCGCGAGCTTGGGAATGCTTCCGGTTTTGATTTTCAGCTGGTTGACCGTGCAGGGCTTGGCCATGCGGCCTTGATGCAGGCACGCAACCAGTTGCTGGGTGCTGCGTCTCAAAATGAATTGCTTACAGGTGTCCGGCCAAACGGGTTGAATGACGTGCCGCAGTTCAAGATCAATATCAACAGTGAAAAAGCATCCGCCATGGGGGTTTCCATCCGTGATATTAACCAGACGCTGCAAATCGCCTGGGGCTCCAGCTATGTGAACGATTTTGTCGATCAGGGCCGCATTAAAAAAGTATATATGCAAGGCGCTACCCCGCACCGCATGATGCCCGAAGACTTGAACGACTGGTATGTGCGCAATACCGCCGGTGAAATGGTGCCGTTCAATGCCTTTGCGACAACGCAGTGGACCTATGGATCCCCCAAGCTGGAAAGGTTTAACGGCAATGCTTCTGTGAATATTCAAGGCGGTGTGGCCCCGGGCATCAGCACCGGCACCGGCATGGATGAAATCCAGAAAATTGTGAAAACCCTGCCCGACGGTATCGGGCTTGAATGGTATGGCATTTCTTACGAAGAACGTGCCGCCGGCTCACAAGCCCCTGCACTTTATGCTTTGTCGGTTCTTATCGTCTTTTTGTGCCTTGCCGCGCTATATGAAAGCTGGGCGGTGCCGCTTGCGGTGATGATGGTTGTGCCACTGGGTATTTTGGGTGCTGTCATTGCCAGCAATCTTTTTGAAATGGCAAACGATGTTTATTTCCAGGTGGCCTTGCTCACCACCGTGGGGCTTGCCGCCAAAAACGCCATTTTGATTGTAGAATTTGCGAAAGAAATGAAAGAAGACGGGCATAGTTTGATGGAGGCTGTGGCCGCCGCCGCCCGTATGCGCTTTCGCCCTATTTTGATGACTTCTATGGCGTTTATTCTGGGGGTGACGCCATTGGCTTTGTCCAACGGTGCCGGCGCTGCCAGCCAGAACGCCATTGGTATTGCCGTGATGGGCGGCATGATCGCGGCAACATTTCTGGCCATTTTCTTTGTGCCGATGTTTTATGTTGCTGTGGAAAAAATATTCCACAAAAAAGAATTGCAAGAGGATAAAAAATGATCAAACCCGTTTTCAAATTTGCAATTCTGCTGGGTGTCAGCGCGGGCCTCAGCGCCTGTTCTTTGGTGCCGGACTACATGCAGCCGCAATTTTCTGCCGCCAAACAGTGGAGCGATATTCCGGGCTATGCCACAGTTGAGGGCAAAACGGCTGCGCAGGCGCTGGGCTGGAAAGAATTTTTTAAAGATCCTGCACTGTCACATGTTATACAAACGGCGCTGGACAATAACAAAGACCTAAAGCTTGCCGTATTGAACATTGAAGAAGCGCGCAATATTTACCGTGTGGAGCGGGCGGATATTCTGCCAAGTCTCGGTGCCAACGGCAGTGCCAGCTATCAAAAATCGTCCGAAGAAAACGCGCAACCCGGGCTGGATCGAAAAACGGAAACGTATGCCGCCAATTTAGGTGTCAGCGCGTACGAGCTGGATTTGTTCGGCCGCCTGCGCAGCCAGAACGAGGCCGCCTTTAACGATTATCTGGCCACACAAACCGCCCGCGATGTGGTGCAAAACGTGCTGGTGGCCGAGGTGGCCAATGCGTATCTGCAGCTGCTGGCCGATCAGGCTTTGCTGGCGTTGACCGAGCAAACGCTGGATGCGCAAAACAGCACATATGATTTATTGTCCCGCACACGGGATGAAGGTATCGCCACACAATCCGATGTATCCCGCGCGCAAACGGCCGTAGAAACTGCGCGCGTCAATTTGCACCAATACCGCCGTTTTGTGCAGCAGGATAAAAATGCCCTGACATTGCTGATGGGCGTGGCCCATGATGATAAATGGATACCATCGTCCACGCTTGCCGATGTCAGCCTGCCGGAAAATATGGGCGTGGGGTTGCCATCGGAAGTCTTGTTGGCCCGCCCCGATGTACGTCAGGCCGAATATGCTCTTTTGGCGCGCAATGCCGACATTGGCGCGGCCCGTGCGGCCTTCTTTCCCCGTATTTCTTTGACGGGCAATTATGGCTTTGCCAGTCAGGGGCTGTCCAGTTTGTTCACCAGCGGTGGTTTGGGTGCCTGGGCCTTCCTGCCGCAGATTACGCTGCCGATTTTTACAGGCGGGGCCAACAAAGCCAATCTGGATCTGGCGGAAATCCGCAAGGAACAGGCTATTGTGGGGTATGAACAAACCATTCAAACCGCTTTTCGTGAAGTGGCGGATGAACTGGCCGCCCGCGCGACATTGACGGAGCAGTTAAATGCCCAAAAACGGCTCGTGGAGGCGGCGCAGAAAGTTTATGATGTCTCTGACGCGCGTTATAAATCCGGCATCGATAGTTTCTTGAGCGTGCTGGATTCCCAGCGCGAGCTTTATACCTTCCAGCAACAAGCCATTCAGGTCGAGCGGTTGCGTCTGACAAATCTTGTGAACCTCTACAAGGTTGTGGGCGGCGGCAGCCGTCATTGACTAGGCCCGCTCGGTCTTCTTTTATCAAGTGGGCGTATATCACGGTTTAGGCGCGTTTTTTGTTTTAAAGCTCAGGCCATCCGGCCGTGCCTGGCGTAATTGTTTTTGACGGGCGGTGATTGTGGCGCGAACCTCGGCTTCGCGCTGTTGTTCTTCTGCTTTTTTCTTTTGTAAAAGCCAGCCGTCTATTTTCTCGACAATGTCCTTGCTTTGGCGTTGCGCTGCAAAGTCGCGCGAGGTTTTGCCTGTTTCATCTGCGAGGGCAGGGTCTGCACCTGCTTCCAGCAAGAGGGTGACAGTTTGCAGCTTGCCCATGTCTGCCGCCCAGGCAATGGCGGGGCGGTCGTGCGTGCCGGGTGCGTTGATATTGGCACCCGCTGCCAGCAGCATCGAAATAACATCGTTATGCCCGCCATAAGCGGCCCATGTCAGGGCACAGGCTTGAATGTTATCCCGTGCGTCCAGCAGGCTGTTGTCGTGCTTGTTCAGCATGTCTTGCAGTGTGTCCACATGTCCCCGCATGGCGGCTCTGCAAAAAACTTCTATGTCCTCAGCCGTGGGCGGGGTGCGGGGTGCGGAATGGGGGAACTGATCGCGCAAGGGTTTGGGGTTTGGCTGTGTCATGGCGGTGTCTTCTTTATGCGGCAAGTTTCAAAGGAAGGGGTTTAAAAATGAAGGGCTGCGGCACCGCAGCTTGCACCGGCTTCAATGCCTCGGCAAAGCGGGGGGACAGTGGTGTGTCAAACGCGGTGGTGGCGGCGGCCAAGGTCGGCAGAGCCTGTGCTGGTTTATGTGTGGTCAGGTTAAACGGGTCAGATAAAACATCTGTGGCGGGTTTAAAAAAATGTTTCAGGTTGCTCAGGGCCGATTGAACGATTTCAGTTTTTGCAAGCCAAAGGCCAAGGCCGCCGCTTAAAAACCCTGTAGCAAAGGCAATGCCTGCACGTTTGGCGCGTGCGCGGTCAAAAAATTTGACGGTGTGCCGTTCCGCTTTCGGCAGTTTCAGTTTATCGCCCGCGAAAGCTTTGCCGTAGTTATAAACGGCGCTTGCCGTGCCGGTCGCCAGTGCCAGAAGACCCAGCGTGCCAAAAGTTGTCACGCCGCCAATCATCCCTGCCACCCATGTAATGGCAATCAGGCGAAAGCTCATGGATACCATGCTGCCGGCTGCCATATCTGCAAATTTTTTACCAAGGCTTTTGCTGACATTGGCAAAGCGGTTGCCTTCTTTGCGCCAGGCATGAAGCACGTTGCCAAAGCCTGCCACATGCACGCCTGTTTCAAATACTTTTTTGGGGCGTACGCGGCGGCGGCGCGGCGCGGCTTTGTTTTCTTGTGCAGATGCACCGGCGGGTGTTTCGTTTGGCTTTTCGGTGGGTGGGTTGTCATTCGCAGGTGGTGTGGCGGGGGCATTTGTGGCGGGCGCGGCACCGGGCTTTTTGCCTGCGGGTTGGTCCGGTGTTGTATCCGGCTTCGCCATGGACGTCCCTTCATTCAAAACCCGCGGCCACATTCTGGAAGTTGCCACATACAGCGGGATGATTATGATTTTGTTATCAAATTTTGTATTTCTATCTATAACCGCCTGAGCGTTTGACGCAAGAGACAAAATATCCGGAAAGCATCTAAACGCTGCGCATATTCACATAACGTTGCAAGGATCTGCAGAGAGGACTTTTCACTCGTGTGTCGTTATGTTTTGCGATAATTTGTTCAGCATTCACAGGTTAATTTCCAAAATAAACCTTCATGCCAAATAAACCTCCATGTAAGGATATGACATGTCTGCCACGCCTTTGCCGTTACGTTACCGTTTTCAAACCAAAGTGCTTGGTTTCGTGTTTTTGATGATTGTGGCGGATGTTTTGTTCTATGACGCAGCCATCGGTATTTCGGCGGCACTTTTCGGTGCTTTTGCATTGGCCGTTTTGATTGTCACGCATCCCGGGGTACTGCGTCACCGCGGGGCTTGTGCGGTGCTGGTTTTATGTGTGGGGCTTTTGGGGGCTTTCGTCTGGTCGCCCGGCTTGCTGTCCCTGTCCCTGTTTGCACTGGGCTGTGCCACGTTGCTGTTGCTGCCGCGCCGTCGGGTATTTGATCCGTGGCTGTGGGTGCGGGATATGCTGGGTGTGCCGGCATCGCTGTTGCTGCAACAATCGGTTGACCGCCGCAAAATCAACAAACTGCAAAGCCGAAAAAAAACAAAACAGGTCTATAGCAGTCTTCTGGGCTACATCCTGTTCCCGCTGGTTTTCGCGATTGCCTTTGTTTTCTTTTTTGCAAAGGTCAATCCGGCGTGGGAATCTGTGCTGGCGTATATTGATATACTGGCCTTGCTGCGTCCGGGGCGCTGGGCTTTCTGGCTGGTGGCAGGGTTTGTGATCTGGGGTTTTTTGCGGTTGCGTTTGTTAAGAAGCCGTACCTTGACAACGGTTTTGCCTTTTAATCTGGAATCGTGGGTCAGCCGTACATCTCTTGTTCTGTCGCTTTGTCTGTTTAATGTAATGTTTGCCGTACAAAACGGCATGGATTTAAATACCTTTTTTCACGCAACAGAAATAGTAAATTACGCAAGCCGTGCACAAAATGCGGCCTACCCGCTGATTTTTACGGTCATGCTGGCTGCCTTTTATGTGTTGCTGGTGTTTGACGAACGTCAGGCAAAATATCATTCAGTGCCGGCGAAATATCTGACCGTTTTCTGGATTGGACAAAATATTCTACTGACATTAACAGCAGCATATAGAAATGGTCTTTATATCGAAGCCTTTTCACTGACAGCCCTGCGCCTGTCTGCCATGATCTGGATGGGATTGATTGCAGTGGGGCTGGTGTTGATTATCGGCCGTCTGGTCTTGAATAAAAGCAATGCGTGGCTTGTCAAAGGCAACCTGTTGGCGCTTTTCTCGGTTTTATATATTTGTTGCTTTGTGAATTTTGACCGTTTGATTGTCGAATATAACTTTGCCCATTCCCTTGAAGGGGGTGTCGAAAAAGCACGCGTATTTGATATGCGCTATGCACTCAAAATCGGGGCCCCCGCGCTACCGGTTTTGAAAAAAGTATACGAGGTCAATCAAAGCGGGTATGTGCTGAAAGAGATGCGTTATAAATATGTGGCGTTTGTCGATCCTCAGCAGGGCGATTGGCGTGCGTGGACTTTGAGCCGATATTTTCTGGAGAAAGATTTGTCAGGATTTGCAGATTTTCTTAAAGAGGCAGAACAGAAACAACAGGCAAAGAAAACCTTGCTGCTGGAACAAAAAAACGCAGAAAAAAAGCGCCTTAAATAAGGCTTAGCGCTTCATGCCGCCTGGTTTGACCGGTGTGGTGCTGGTGTGGTGCGTCGTGGAGGGAGACTGGCCTGAAAGTTCAAAGGCGAATTTTTCCTGCACATGCATTTGTGCTGTTTGGTGAATGGCATTCACGGCCTTGTCGATCAGAGCGGTGTCGTGCCCGCGCATCATGGGTGCCACAAACATGCGCACAACGTCTTTTTGTTTGGCTTCGGGGTTGTGCCGTCCGTTTTCGGCAGACTGCACAATGGCGATGGCTGTATCGGCGATTTCATCTTTGTGGTGCAGCGCGACTTTGTTCAAAAGCCCTTCGATGCGCATGACGTTCATGTCCCGGTGCATTTTGCCGCTGGACTGTACGGGGTCTTTATAGCCATGCTGGCCTACTTTGAAGTCGATGTCTCTCAGTTTGCCTGCGCGTTCTTCGTCGGACATGATGCACCTGTTTGGAAATCACTAAAATATTGATTCATATTATATACGTAAATCATTAATACACTTTTAACAGGGGTATGGTTCAGGTGTTTTTGCTAAAAAAGCCTTTTGATTCAAAGCGTCCGCTGGATTAAGATAGCGGCATGAGCAAACCCGATGCCCTACTTGTAATCGATGTCCAGCAAGGTTTCATGCGCAATGGCGCGGAAGCTGTGGTGCCCGGCATTCGCAATATTGTGCAGCACTGGCCGCAAGATAAACTCTTTTATCTGCGCTATCGCAATTATCCGGGCAGCTTGTTTACAAGGCATCTGGATTGGCATGATTTTATGTCTACGGGCCAAGTGAATATTTTGCCCGAGGTTTATATCGAGGGTGCCCCCGTTTTTGAGCACTACGGTTATCGCCCGCCCGATACATTGATCGAGGTTTTGAAAGGTTTTGAAACCGTCGGCATTTGCGGTGTGGATACGGATGCTTGCGTCATGGCGGCGGTCTTTGCGCTGTGGGATGCGGAAATCCGCCCCGTGGTGCTGGCCGATTATTGCGCCTCATCCGGCGGTGAACAGTTCCACCGTGCGGCACTGGACCTGATGCTGCGCCAGTTCGGGATGCATTGTATTATGCGTGGCCGAATATGATGTCTGTCTTGTGCGGAGATAGATAACGCCTGTTTATTACCAGTTCCATGTCAGGCTGCCGGCCACTGTCGGGCCGCAGACATTGTCGCAGGTGGTTTGTGACAGGCTGCTGTCGTAATATCTTACATCCAGCACAAAAGGCTCGTAGGTATAAGCAAGCCCCAGCGATCCTTCAGCGTAATCGGGCACACCAAAGCGGGCATTGTCATCAATCCACTGGTATCCCAAAGATCCGACAAGGCTCAGGTTATTCACAAAGCCAAGCGGAATATCGGCTGTGGAATTGATATAAACGCCGGTGCCGGCATCTGTCAGAATATCGGGCGATACCCAAAGCTCCGCGCCAAAATCGCCAATGCTTTGCAAGGCCGTTTTATACAGCGCAAAAAATTCGTGATGATCGTAATCCAAAGACTGATCCGCCCCCGGGTAGATGTAATAGGCGGCGCCCAGTGATAAATCCCCAGGTCCTGCTTCAAGGGTATAGGAGAGGTAGAAGTCTACTTCCGCCTTGGCTTCGTGGCTGTCGTTGTAATCGACATTGGATGACCATATCTCGGCCTCCCACCCGCTGGCGTGGCCCAGCACAATCCCGCCTTGCAGGGCCGGTTTGTTGTTCGAATCGGAAAATCCGCGTGTCATATATTCAGAGGCCACGGTCAGTGACCCGTTGATATACCAGGGGGTGGCTTCTTCTGTTGTTTCTGCGGGTGTTTGTGCCTGTGCGGGCACTATGCTGACGGCCAGCAGCAAGCCAGATAAAATGTATTTATAAAATGACATGGAAAGCGCCCCTGAAAATTCTACTTCCACTATAATCCGTCAGGCTGGAAAAGAGGGAGCGAAAACTTACTTTCAATAAGAACTTTCAATAAGATATGGGCCGACTGTGTGGTAAATAGAACATATATCGGCGGCAGGCTGTGTGCTAGCCTGAGGGGCACAAGGCCCACGGTAAGGTAAAAAGCAACAGGGTATTCATATGAAAATCATCGAGGTCGATCACCTCAATTTTGACTATCCCGGCAAACGCGTTTTGCATGATGTGTCTTTTGGGCTGGCGGCGGGCAGCGTGACCGCACTGGTCGGTCCCAACGGTGCTGGTAAAACAACACTGTTGCGCTGCATTGTGGGGCTTGACCGCCCGCACAGCGGTTCGGTGCGCATCGGCGGTGTGGATGTGGAAGATGATCCGCGCAGTGTTCACCGCCAAATTGGCTATCTTTCGGACTTTTTTGGTCTTTATAATGATCTCAGCGTGCGCCAGTGTTTAACCTATATGGCATGGTCGCAAAAAGTATCCGCAGCCGATGTGGCTACACGTGTCGAAACGGTTGCCAAAGAAGTGCAGATCGACAACATGCTGGACCGCAAGGCTGCGGTCTTGTCGCGCGGGTACCGGCAAAGGCTGGGCATTGGCCTGGCGTTGATTCACGATCCGCAAATTCTGATTCTGGATGAACCGGCCTCCGGCATGGATCCGGAAGCCCGCATTCAGCTCTCTATTCTGGTGCGCGGATTGCAACGTGCAGGGAAGACGATCATTGTATCTTCCCACATCCTGAACGAGCTGGAAGATTACTGCACCGAAATGCTGATCATCCGCGATGGACGCGTGGCCAATCATGTCGTGTTGAAGGATTACGAAACGCGGGCCAAGCGTGTGCTGAAACTCTCCATTACAGGGCGGGATGATACGCACCTGCAGGCGTTGCAAGCGCGGCCTGAATTGATTATCGACCATATTGATGGCGATACGGTGACTTGCAGCCTGACGGGTGGTAATGATGTGCAGCAAAAACTGCTGGCAGAATTGCTGGCAGGCGGTATGCCTGTTTATAATTTTTATGCCGTCACGCATTCGCTGCAAGAAGCTTATATGAATGTGGCTGATTTGCACGGCGGGGGCGGTTCATGAAAACATTATCCAGCACGTATTTGCTCAGTCCTGAATTTCAGCGCCATGTCTGGCTGAAATTTTCCATGCTGCGGTTGCTGGCGGTGCCGGTTTTTATTCTGTGCGCATGTTATGCCATTGTTACCTTTTATGGCGATGACTGGGCGCAGCAATTGCGTGATAAAGGGTTGATCATTTACTATATTTTGGTTGTTACCTGGGGCAATTACGAAGCGGCAAACGTCTTGCGCGAAGAAGTGCGCGGGAATACATGGGATTTTCAGCGCATGTCGCCGATGTCGCCAGCCTCCATGATTTTTGGCAAGCTTTTCGGTGCCACATCCTATGTCTGGTATGCTGCGCTGCCTGTACTGGCCGTCTCCGTTTTTGCCTGGACGCAGATGGAAGGCACGTTGCCCCTCTACGACAAGGCCGGCGTGTTCTTGGGCGAAGAAACATTCAGCCCCAGTTTTGCCGAAGCTTTTTATACAGTCTTTTTCATGGTTATGGCGGGTGTGATGGGCCATGCCCTGACATTCCTTGTTTCTTTCGAAGGCATGGTCGGCAAGGTGCATTTTGATCCGCGCAACCGTCAGCCACGCACCCTTGTTGCGTTTTTAATGGGCATGGCGGTCAGCCACGGTTTGTACAACACTTTGGGCGAAGGGTTTATCCGCAGTTTCCGTCATCGTCTGACCAGCTTTGAATTTTATCCCGAAATTAATTGGTATGGGCTGGATATTGCGTCATCCACCTTTACCATTGTTGGTGCGTTGTTTTTGCTGTTCTGGCTGTTCATGGGCATTTACCGTCTGGCGCGGGCCGAGCTGATGTACAGCCTGACCCCCATCTGCTGGTTTCTGGGCATTGGCTCTTTGTCCTTGTTTGTGGCGGGTGGGGTTTATGACCCGCAGTTTCTGCCGGAAGATAATCTGTTCGGCCGCTACAAAATGTATGCCTTCTTTTTCTATCTTTTTATCTCCACACTTGCGGCCACATATTACGCGGTATTGTCAGGTGCGTCGGATTTGCGCAAATATGCGCGTTTTAAAGAAGCATTGCAAAAAGCCAAGCTGCGCGATGTTTTTGAAAACATGCACATGTGGGTCGCTTCCGCCTTTTTGGTATTGATGGCTTATGTGGCGTTTATGGCGTGTTTGATCAAGACCGGTGTGGGCGTTGATTTGGGCGTGTTTAACCTGCGTATGTTTATCACGCTGGTTACATCATTGTTGCTGTTTGCCGTGCGGGACATGATTGTGCTGCATTTGCTTGCCGCGTGGCGCGGGGAGAGAGCGCAAACTTTTGAACGGATCGCCTATTACGTGGGCGTGTACTTCCTGCTGCCCTGTCTGCACATTTCCGTGTCGATCAAAGGTATTGTCAGCACGCCTGCGGTGGCCCTGGGGTTGAGCCAGCAAACGGCAGTGTTTCATCCCATCATGTATGTCGGCTGGTATTATCCGAATTTCTTCGCCAAATTCACGGCCGGGCTTTTGCCGGTCATGGTGCAGGTGACGATTTTGGTGACTGGCATTGTGGTCTTTCGTGTGCTGCGTCGTAAACAATCCGGAGTAGCGGCATGACGGCGACTGCGACCCTTGCGCAAAAACGTGCCCTTGTGCATCCGTGGCTGGATTTTTGGCTGTTGGGCGGGCTTTCATATTTTTGCCTGGGGCTCATGTGGGTCGTTACCGATATTTTTAAACTTGATTTGAAATACGAAGTGCCGTGGTGGGCGTTTTATGCGGCCTTTGTTGTGAATTATCCGCACTTTGCCTATTCCTACCAGCTGTTCTACAAAAATTTTACCGGTCGGTTGTTTGGTGTGGAGACAGAGCCCGCCAGCCGCATTCGCCTGGCGGTTGCCGGCATTGTGGTACCGATGCTTATGATCGGCTATTTTGCTTATGTTGGTCTTGCCAAAGACCCTGATTTGTTGGGTCATGGTGTTTCGGCCATGTTGTTTTTTGTGGGCTGGCACTACGTGAAGCAAGGTTATGGCGTTTTGATCACGGCGTCTTTGTACCGCAGCATTTTCTATAGCCTCTGGCAAAAGCGTATTTTGTACGTCAATGCCTATGCAGTTTGGATTTACGCGTGGGTGAAGGCAAATATCAGTTTTTCCAAGAACATCTATTTTGATGTTGCGCATTTTTCATTGGACCTGCCGGATAGCTGGCAGATGGTCAGTGGCTGGGCGGCGTTATTAACAACGGCGGCTTCTGCTTTTGTCCTGTTGTGGGTTTGGCTCAAGGAAAAGAAGGGCTTTTCCCTGAGCGGTTTTGTGGGCTATACCAGCGCATCTTATTTCTGGATCCTGCTGCCGCAGGTGCATCCGCTGTTTTTCTATTTTATTCCGCTGTTTCATTCCTTGCAGTATCTGGTCTTTGTGTACAAATTCAAAAAAAGTGAATTCCAGAGCAAGGCTGCCGTTGCCGAGGATGCCCGTGCGGACAAGCGCCATTATTTGCTGATGCTGTTGTTGTTCATAGCGGGGGGCGTTGTGCTGGGCGGATTGATGATGGACTGGCTGCCCAAGCTGATTGACCGGCATTACAGTTTTGCCAATGTGGCGTTCAGCCGCAGTTATTTTCTGGTGACGTTTTTGCTGTTTATCAATATCCACCACTTTTTTATTGATAGCGCTTTTTGGCGGCGGGACAACCGCGATGTGCAGCAATACCTGTTCCGTGCCTGAGGGACCTTCTGTGAAGCACTTGATATTGCTTCAAGATATGGCACCCGCTCCCCTCATCTGGTGCGCTGTGCTATAATGGGTTTTATAAATGTAACAAAGAAGCAGGTGCGGCGGCATGACACAGGCTATGGATATTGGCCAGCGCGGCGCGGCGGCGGGCATCTTGCCAGCCCTGCGTGCCAAGCCTGCACCAAAGATCGAAGCCGAGATTGTGCGTCAGGTCAAAGACCTTCGCAAGCAGGCCGCCCGCCAAAAGCTGGATTTTATTGAAGCGCAGCTGGATGCGCTGGAGCTGGGGGGCGGCAATCCCAAATCCCGTGCGCGGGCGTTGGCGCGTATGGGGCGCGGTATCTCCTCCGCTGTGCGTGAATATAAATCACTGTCTCCCACAGCGGATGATGCAAAAAACTTTGCCAGAACGGCTGACGAGACCTTACATAAGGTCAAAAACGTGGCCAAATGGCATAAAACTTCCTTGATGCAGGCAGGCCTGCCTGTTTTGGACGCTGTCACGCGACAGGCCGATTTATTCCTCAGGGTGGCCGCGCGGGATATTCAGATGCTGGGCAGATTAGCGATATCCGATAAATCCATACTGGATGTAACGGTTTAGACTTTCCGGACGAATAAGGTAATAACAAGAACATCCGCCGGAGAAAGAATATGACAGAACCCACCGCACAGCACATCTCCCATAAAAAAACCGGTCTGACACGCCGGATGTTTGTATCCGCGCTGGCTGTTGCCGCCGCCCTGCCTTTTGGTATAAATTATATAACACGTACCGCAGAGGGGGCCGCCGCAGACGAAAATCAGGCGCCATTCACCAAAACGGACAAGGAGTGGAAAATGTCTTTAACACCCGAGCAATACCATGTACTGCGGGAAGAGGGCACAGAGAGGGCTTTTACAAGCCCCTTGAATGAGGAAAAGCGCGCGGGCACGTTTGTCTGCGCTGGCTGTGGCCAGCCTTTGTTTTCTTCGCAAACCAAATACAACAGCGGTACGGGGTGGCCTAGCTTTTATCAGGCCCTGCCAGGTGCGGTTGCCACAAAAACGGATCATAAAATTGGTGCGGCCCGTACAGAATATCATTGCGCCAATTGTGGCGGGCATCAGGGCCACGTGTTTGATGACGGCCCGCAGCCCACGGGTTTGCGTTATTGTAATAATGGGGTTGCCTTGAAATTTGTTGAAGGCGATGCCTCTGCCGCGCACGGCACGGAACAGGAGTAAGGACCATCTTGCGCATTCTCTTCGCGTTTGTTTTTGTCTTGATGTCAGGCTTTTTTGTCACTCAGCCTGCACCCGCGCAGGATGCGCTGGCATCGCCGCTGGATGAAATTTACGGACAGGAATGGATCCTGCGTGAATTGCGCGGGTATATGATCATTGATAAACCTGTGCTGTCGCTGAAAGTTGACAGGCATGGTGGTGTTTACGGACATGGTGGTTGCAACGGTTTTGGCGGGCGCATTTCGCTGGGCTTTGCCAATACGGATGCCAGTGTGACGGAGCTGATGACAACAGAGCGCAGCTGCCGCGGCTGGGTGATGTATCAGGAAACGCGCTATTTTGATGCCCTGACACAGGCAAAATCTTATCGCCTGAACAAAGAAGGTGATCTGTGCCTGACAGATGGCACGGGCAAGGATATTTTGCGCTTTACAGCGGCGGCACGCCTGACACCGGAAGCCTTGCAGCGGGAAAAAGAAGTGGCTGCAGCCGCCAGCGCAAAAGTGCCGCCCTTGTTTGAAAAAGAGTGGCAATTACAGTCTATCCGCGGCCGGGATATTATTCGCCAGACCCACCCAAGTTTTTATATCGATACAGACGGACGTTTGAACGGGGGTACGGGGTGTAACCATATGTTTGGCAAAGCCATGGTTATTGGCGATGTTATACAAGTCGGTGCAATGTCATCCACCCGCCGTGCCTGCGTTTATGAAGAAGTGACGAAGCAGGAAGATGCCTATACCCGCGCCCTTGATTACGTGCGCTATTGGCGGGTGACAGATGACAAGCTTGAGCTGTTGGATTCAGAAGGCAGCGTTATTTTGCGTTTTATCGAAGACAAACGCTGATATTTCCCACAGTAGAATCCGCAATTATTCTGCGCGGTAATTCGGTGCCTCGCGTGTGATGGTCACATCGTGTACGTGGCTTTCACGGTATCCGGCGCCTGTCATGCGGATGAACTTTGCGTGAGCGTGCATCTCGGCAATGGTGGCGCAGCCGGTATAGCCCATGGATGCGCGCAAGCCGCCGATCATCTGGTGAATAACCGCGCCAATCGGGCCTTTGTAAGGCACACGCCCTTCAATACCTTCGGGGACCAGTTTCTGGCTTTCCTTCACGCTGCCTTGCGAATATCTGTCGGCGGAGCCGCGCACCATGGCTCCGACGGAACCCATGCCGCGATATTCCTTGTATGATCTGCCCTGATACAAAATAACTTCGCCAGGTGCTTCGTCCGTACCTGCAAACATACCGCCCAGCATGACGCAATCAGCACCGGCGGCAATGGCTTTGGCCATGTCGCCGCTGCTGCGGATGCCACCATCGGCTATCACAGGCACACCATGTTTTCGTGCGGCATCGGCGACATCCATAATGGCGGTCAGTTGCGGCACGCCAATGCCGGCCACAATACGTGTGGTGCAGATAGAGCCCGGGCCAATGCCCACTTTCAGGCAATCCGCGCCAGCATCAATCAAGGCTTTGGCAGCATCGCCTGTTGCAATGTTGCCGGCCACAATGCGCACACTGTTATGCATCCGGCGGATTTGTTTGACCATTTCGGCAACGCTTTTGGCGTGGCCGTGTGCGGTATCGACCACAATCATATCGGCATCTGCCTCAATCAGTGCAGCGGCACGGGCAAGGCTTTGCTCCCCTGTGCCAATGGCGGCGGCCACGCGCAGGCGACCTTCGCTATCCTTGGCTGCGGTCGGGTGCAGCTGGGCTTTTTCAATGTCTTTGACGGTGATCAGGCCGATGCAGCGTTCCTGATTATCCACCACCAGAAGTTTTTCAATGCGGTGCTTGTGCAAAAGGCTTTTGGCTTTTTCCTTGTCTGCCTTGTTATAGACCTTCACCAGATTTTCTGATGTCATCAGCTCACTGACTTTTTGGCGCGGGTTTTTGGCAAAACGGACATCGCGGTTGGTCAAAATGCCCACCAGTTTGCCATTGGCCTGTGTGACGGGCACGCCCGAAATCCTGAAATGGCGCATCAACTCCAGGGCTTCCGCAAGGGTTGCATCGGGGCGGATGGTGATGGGGTTGATGACAACGCCGGACTCATAACGCTTCACGCGGCGCACTTCTTCTGCCTGATGGTCAATATCCAGATTGCGGTGAATGACCCCCATGCCGCCCGCTTGTGCCAGCGCAATGGCGGTGCCGCTTTCGGTGACGGTATCCATCGCTGCCGACAACAGCGGAATATTCAGGCCGATATCGGCGGTGATGCGGGTGGATGTATCGGCATCCAGCGGTTGAATGTCCGAAGCGCCCGGCAGCAGTAAAACATCATCAAACGTCAGCCCCTCTTGCAAAATTTTGCTGCGCGGATGCGCGGCAATTTTGGATTTGGACAACTTAACACTTTTACGCGCTGGCTTTTTGCCAGCGGGTGCTGATTTTGCAGATTTTTTTTGGGATGTTTTTGCCATGATGCAACCTCTTTTAAATACCGGACCGACTCACACACTTGGTTGCAGTTTTTTATAGAGCAGAAGGTCCCAAATGTCACCCGAAAACTAGAGGGTGCAGAAATTAGGGCAGGGTGCGCATAACCACAGGTGCGAGCGTTTGGGCAATATATAAGGAGCCGAATTCCGACAAGTGGTCGGCATCACGGTAGAGTCTGTTAGGGCCGATTGTGCCGTAACACTGTGTTTCATCACAAAAAAGATCTGTCGGATCAAAAAGAATAACATCCGGAAAATCAGCCAGCACACGACGGACAAGGCTGTGAAAACGGGCTGTGCGGGCGTTAAATTCAGCGCGCGGTACCGTGCAGTTATCATAGTGCCATCCGCCCGCCCCGAAATCTGTGCCAAGAATACGCACTGTTCGCAGGGGCATTGCGCACTGGCGTGTGTCAATCCCCAGTTCAGGTATATCGAGTACAAAAATAATCTTTTTATCCGGCAATGCGCTTAAACGGCCAAGTGTATCACGCATGGTGGTTTCAAAAATCAGCCAGGGGTCTTTAAGTTCCGGATCGGTTGTTAATGTTACATGTTGGCCATGGATACGCTCAGGGTGCTGGCCTTTGAAAACAGTATTGTCCAGATAAACAGGCCCCATCGTGGATAAAACCAGCGTGTGCATTGTTTTGCTGTTGCTGAATTTGTCCAGTAAGGCATTTGTTTTTGTGCTGCATTCACCAGGTATATAGCGGCTGTCATACCGGTCGATATTATAAAAAGGAATACAGCCATGTGATGCATAACTGCCGATGCGGGTGCCAAGCTTCACGCGCAGGCCCAGTGTCAAATGTTGGGCGTGCGAATCCCCCAATATCATCACAGTTTCCGGTCCGGTGTTGCCTGCACGCGCGCTGTATTTGCTGCTGTCAAGCAACAGATATCCAGACCCGACACACCCCAGTATAAAAATGCCAAGCCCCCCCCACATGAAAACAGTGGACCTTTTGAGGGTATTTCTATCTCGGAAAGGTTGTTCAATAAAGCGCCAGCTCAGATAGGCGAGCGGCAGCGTTGCCAGACAGAGGGTGATCATCATTTCAGGGGGGGGTGTGGTCAGGCTGCGGTATTTAACGAGCGCAAAAACCGGGTGATGCCACAGATATGCGCTATAACTGATTAACCCTACGCTGACCAGTGCGCGCTGGCGCAACAGCCATTGCACCCATGTCCCTTCCTGCGCAAACAGGATAATAAGACAAGCGCCGCCCACGGGCAGCAGCGCCGGGAGCCCTGGGAACCGCGCCGTGGAATCCAACCAGAAAACCGAAAGGCCGATCAGTGCAAGCCCGGCAAGGCTTGCCGCTTGCGCAACGGCGGGTCGCGGGGGTGCGGTTTGAATATTGTGGGTGTAATAAGCAATCAATCCGCCCGCCAGAATTTCCCACCCGCGTGTGGGCAGCAAAAAGAAAGCGGCACTATCAATTTGCGGGTCACGGAAAACCACGGGCAGCAAGATGGCGGCGCCAATGCTCAGCACAAACAGGGTTATCAGCAGTTTAAAAATCGCGCGGGGCACATGGCGCCAGGTCAGCATTAAAAGCAGAGGGAACAAAATATAGTATTGCTCCTCTACCGCCAAACTCCATGTATGTAGCAGGGGCTTTAGTGCTGCTTCAGTTTCGAAATATCCTGTCTCCATCCAGAACAGAATATTTGATGAAAACCCCGCCACCGCCACAAGGCTTTCGGCAAAATCCTTCAGGTCGCGCGGGGTCAGCCACAACCACGCAAATGGAATGGTAACGGCGGTGATGAAAAACAAAGCCGGTAAAATACGCCGCGCCCGCCGCTCATAAAAATATGTCAGGCTAAAGTTGTCTGTTTGCAGATCTTTCAGCAAAATACCCGTGATCAGGTATCCGCTGATGACAAAAAAGATATCTACGCCGGAAAACCCGCCGCTAAACAGGCCGAAACCCGCATGAAACAGGATAACGGGTATCACTGCCAATGCCCGCAGGCCGTCTATTTCAGGACGATAGCGCAAAATATACCTTTGTGTGTCGTGGGCGCAGACGCTTCTACCAGATTACCGATATAGCAAGACGGGGGCCAGAAATTTATGGCGTGAACGATGTGCGGAGGGGCTTTTTTGTAGAATAGACGTGATAATAAAACAGACTCGTGACCGGGCCGCCAGCTATGAAGAAGGGCGCAAATGCTTTGAATTCAGACCAAAGCGGCATCCAGAAAAGTGTCATCATGCCGCCGATCACTGTGCCACACAAAAGGCAGAGCCAAAGGGGTGGCGGTTTTTTTTAACATCACCAGCAGCATGTAGGCCAGTGCAAGGCCGTGAGCTGCGCATATGGCGCCGAGAAATGGGGGCATGAGCAGATAAGAAAGAAAAATAGACGCAAATGCGCCGATCCGCGCGGATGAAAATGCGCCATATAAGGCTGCGCATAACGCCATAAAAATGCACGCCAGCATGAATGAATATAGCAGCGGTCCGCCAATGTTTCTCGTTGTTTGTTTCATAACCCATGACATCCCCCGCCGCTGACCGTGCTTCTTATCAGGATTTCGGCAGCAAAAAAGATAAAGAGTCCAAAAGATACAAGGCCCGCGCCAAAGAAAACCTTGTCTGGAATTGTGCATGTGCGTATGGGCAGGCCGTTGAAGACTAAGTATATGCTGCGTGATGAAAACAGGGCGAGTATCGGTAAAAATGAAGTTGATGCAATAAAGCGCAGGGTACTGTATGCCTCGCGCAAGGCAGGGTAATGGTCTTGTATCAGACAAGGAAACCAAAAATAGAGCGATATTGAAGCGATGCTGAGCAGCAAGTAGGTGCTATAAATCGAAAATATGATTAACCCTATTGTGTGGTGCGTGTTGAAAAAGATGGAAATACGGCGTTTTTTGAGGTTGGCTAGTTTGCTTGCGGCCTCAGCGGCCGGTAATTTTTTTCTGCGCGCCAGCCATCGGATGAACAGCAGTATAGGGAATGTTGGGGTTAATATTACAATTGATGCTGTGGTTACCCGTAGTACGGTACGAAAAATAACGGCAGGTCTGCCCATAAGCTCTATGCCGCGATCTTGCCTGTTGTCGGGGCTGGCATAGGTTCCGGAATGGACTGTGGGTGTTTCCTTGAATATCATTCCTGTTGAGGAGTAGGAACCCTTCTCGGCATGTGCAGGCGTTGTTACAGTCATGCTTGCCATTAAAATCAAACAAAGAAAAAACCTCAATATAGTCACTCCCACTCAATCGTCCCCGGTGGTTTGGAGGTGATGTCGTAGACGACGCGGTTGACGCCGCGGACTTCGTTGACGATGCGCGTGGCGACGTGGCCGAGGAATTCGTGCGGCAGCGGGGCGTAATCGGCTGTCATGCCGTCCACCGATGTGACGGCGCGCAGGGCCAGCACGCTGTCATAGGTGCGGCCATCGCCCATCACGCCCACGGTTTTGACAGGCAGCAACACGGCAAAGGCTTGCCATGTTTCGGTATAAAGATTTTTGTCATGCAGCTCGGCAATGAAAATGGCATCGGCGGCGCGCAGGGTATCCAGCTTTTCTTTTGTAATGTCGCCGGGAATGCGAATGGCCAAACCGGGGCCGGGAAAGGGGTGGCGGCCAATGAATTTTTCCGGCACGCCCAGCGCGCGGCCAAGGGCGCGCACTTCGTCTTTGAACAGGCTGCGCAGGGGTTCGACCAGTTTAAACTTCATATCATCCGGCAGGCCGCCCACGTTGTGGTGGGATTTGATGGTGACCGTGGGGGCGCCCGAGAAAGACACGCTTTCGATCACATCCGGATACAAGGTGCCCTGCGCCAGAAAGCCGGCGGGTCCTGCTTTTTGCTTCGCGGCTTCAAACACATCAATGAAGGCTTTGCCGATGATTTTGCGTTTTTGCTCCGGGTCGCTGATGCCCGCCAGACGCGTCAGGAATAATTCTTCCGCTTCTTCGTGGATCAGGGGGATGTTGAAATGATCGCGGAAGAGCGCGACCACTTCGGTGGCCTCGTTTTTGCGCATCAGGCCGGTATCGACAAAAACACAAGTGAGCTGGTCACCTATCGCGGCGTGCAAAAGGGCAGCAACCACCGTTGAATCAACCCCGCCGGAGACACCGCAGATGACGCGTTCCGTGCCAACTTGTGTGCGGACCTGTTCAATAATCTCGTCGCGAAAGGCCGACATGGTCCAGTCATTTTTGCAACCGGCAATTTTCAGCACGAAGTTTTGCAGCAATTCCTTGCCTTGCGGGGTGTGCACAACTTCGGGGTGGAATTGTACGCCATAGAGCTTGCGTGCTTCATCCGCCACGGCCGCGTGCGGGCAGCTGTCGTTGCTGGCAATGGTTTTGAAACCCTGTGGCAAGTCTTTCACGCTGTCACCGTGGCTCATCCAAACTTGTGCCTTGTTGTCGGTTGCCACAGCGTCAAACAGCGGATGGTTTTCGGTTTTGATATGGGCACGGCCAAATTCACGCTTGTCGGACGATACCACCAGACCGCCCAATTGCTGGCACATGGTTTGTAAACCATAGCAAATGCCAAGGATGGGCACACCCCAGTCAAAAATTTCCTGCGGCGCGCGGGGGGAATTTTCTTCGGTGACCGATGCCGGCCCGCCCGAGAGGATGATGGCTTTTGGCGCCAGCGCTTTCAAATCAGCCAGAGGGGCGTTGAAAGGCTTCAACACGGCATAAACACCCGCTTCGCGCACACGCCTTGCAATCAGTTGCGTGACCTGTGATCCGAAATCAAGGATCAGCACTGTATCGTGCAGGGTGGCGGGCGCGGGCAGATCTGGTTTCATTTGTGCGGATGAATCGGTCATGGGGCCCCTCCGGACGGTTGCGGCGAAAGATTGTGTTTGATACCACCTGCGGTCTTGTTTGTCAGGCGTTTTGATGCGGTTTACGGCCCTGAATTTTTTTAAAAACGTATAAAATTCAAGTGCATGATTAATATTTTCGGGCTTGATCCCGCGGCACGCAGCAAGTAATCTTTATTCTGGAAGCAATACGTAAATACAAACGCCCCGGAGAAAACGCCATGACAGCCCCAAGACCTGAAACGCCCGTCTCACATAAAGTGGAAATCCGCCGTTTGAATGGTGATGCCGATTTGGTCACACGCGGATACACGGAAATGAAAGACCCCAGCATCATCCGCGAAAAGGATGGCAGTTATAAAATGTATTGCAGTCTTGGTACCTCCACAACCCAGCAATGGGTGGTGGGGCGTTTTGCCGCAGATCATCCGGGCGGCCCGTGGCAAGAGCTGCCGCACGCGGAAATTGAAGATGTGGCGGGGGCTGAAGTTTGCGCGCCCGCTGTTATGACACGTGTGGAAAATGGAAAAGTTTTCTATGATATGTATGTGCAAACCACCTGTTTTTCGCCAGATGGTGTCATTGCGCAGGCTGTGTCCGAAGATGGCCGGGTTTTCAAAGGGCTTGATCAGCCTGCTGTCACAAAAGAAGATCTGTCGCCGAAAGATCTTGAAAATGTGATCAGCCTTTATGATGTCGGCATGTCGGAATTTGACATTGCCGGAAAACCCCACGAATGTATGGTCTTTTCAGGTTATCGCCGCATTGGCTGCGGAGATGTTTATATGTCTTTGCGGGAAAAGACCAAAGATGCCGCAGCAGGACAGCCCTGGCCGCAGCCTGTGCTTATTTTAAAACAGGAAGATGTGCCTTTTCACAACAAGCCGGATGCAGATAATTTTGAATGGGGTTTGGAAGGTGTGAAAATCGACAAACTGGCAGAGGGTGCGTATCTGATGACAGGTGTTTGTTTTCTGGACCGCCCGAATGAAGAACGGGGTACGCGCCAGCGTGTCTTTTTTGCTGCCGCCGCCGCGCCGCAGGGACCTTATCTTCCTATGCGCACACCTGTGGAGCCAACGGTGTATCCCGAAGGCACCGGTGAAAATGGGCATCCGGACACGGTCGATCTGGGCGATAAAATCGGATTGCTGTACCAAGAACGCGCGGGCGAAGGAAAGCCCTGGCATTTGCGCTATGTGGCTTTTGACAAGCAGCAGCTGACAGCGGAAGTTCAGGCCAAGCTGGTGGTGAAAGCGGCACCTGCCGTCAAACCGCCGCGCCCTTAGGTTGTCATAATTTTATCTGATGTGATACTGGCCAGTGATGCCTTTGCTTTGGTACTATGTCAGCTGGGATTTTATAGCTGAAAAGGGTGTGAGCAGATGAGCGTTTTTCTGGCGGCAGCACAGTCGTGTGATATGGCTTTCAACGGGCCCATGCGTTCCGGCCTTGTGGTGGATTCGCGCACCTTGCTGGTCAAGGGCTATGCGGCCTATCAGGCAGATTTGCTGAAAACACTAAAAAATCTGTTCAGTGGTGACTGGTACGTGCCCGATATGCCAGAGCGCGACAACGGCATGAAAATTGATATTGATACCAAACGTGGCACGACTGTGATCCCCGAATTTTTTGTCGGCAGGCGGCTGGCGGGCGATGCCCTTGCGGATATTTTGGAAGAATACGGTATGCGCGCCACCGTCTGGCCGGAGCGTGCTGGAAAAGTAACACAAGATGATGGTTGTTTCAAAATCAGCCACATTGATATCCGGATGCATGATCTGGGCTATGCGTCTGTGGTTTTTGGTGGTGCGATTGAGGCCGCGCGTGATTTGACACTGTCCGAATACCGCGATCTGGCCGAGCGTATCGGGTCCGAGTTCAATGAATACCGCGATGTTTTTATCGGCACTTTTGAAAAAGTCGCCAAGGCGGTGGATGCAGAATATGCCTTGTTCAATTTCCATGACGGTATTGAAAAAGAAGAATTCTGGCGGCAGGTCAGCTTTGGCAATGCCATTGGTACGTTGTTTTGGGTGCACCGCCTGTTCACCATCGGGTGTGATGGCGAGAATGAATTTATGTCACGCCGTGAAACCTGCAAGGCGCTTGTCTACAGTGAACAGGCCGATCATCTGGAAGATGTGTCTATCCGCCCAGATATGGCGTTTTACCCCGGCAATGGCAACTCTGCTGTTGTCTATGACCGCCGCAGCGCACCTGCCACAGAAGTCGATGTGCTGGCCGAAATGGTGCGTGTGCAAAACGTATTCTATGTGACGGCAGAAGACATTGACCGCGATTTGTTTTATCTGGCAAACGAGCTGGACCGCCGCAAGCACAGCGAAGATATGAAGGTGCTGGAGCGTCAATCGCGCATTATTGTTGAATACCAGTCAAAAATATCGCTGTTTACGTCGTTGTATGACGACTACGACAATCATCTTGATCCGCAGTCTATCAAGGTCTGGCACGCGCTGGAACAGGCGTGGCAAACGCGGGACCGTTTCCGCAATCTGGACAGCAAGCTGGATATGATCGATAAAATTTACCGCCGCATCATGGAAAGCCTGTCGCATTTGTATGACAAGAGACTGGGAACTTTTGTGTTGGCTTTTACGTTGATCAGCACGTTGTCCGTGATTGTTGATACCGTAGACTTTACGCAGGGCGGTGATCTGGGCCCGCCCAGTGTGCTGCGCATTCTGGTGCTGGGCGCGATGGCCGCGATTGTGCTGTTTTTGGCCATTCGCCTGATGCGTACCAGAAACTAGGTTGGCATTTTTTGTGGCCATGAAAGACAGCAGCCTTGTTCTTTCAGGACAAGGGTGTTTATAATCCGCGTATCGAAATACAGCGATGCTGAAACAACGAGGTTTGCGATGAAAAAACTGATGACGGCCATGGCTATGGCATCCGTACTGCTGCTGACAGCCTGCGGCGGGGCCGAGGACGATATTGAAAAAGCCTTCAAGGAACAGTACGAAAAGCCGCTGTGCCTGAAACATAAAAGTTTTCCTTTCTCTGAGCCCACACGCGGCCAGCGTAACTGGGTATCGCCTTTGATTGATGAAGGGTATGTAGAGGCGGCAATGGAAGCATCACCCTATGGTGTGGGTCAATCACCCGTGGCGCATTACAATCTGACCAAAAAAGGCCGCAAGCATGTAACGCCCGATGGCTACTTTTGCTATGGCGAGACCGAAGTTGTGAAAGTCATCGATATGTCCGATGAAATAGAAGACAGAAATTTGGGCAAGATCATGCGTGCAGAGGCCCTGCTGAAGCACAAGGTCACAGAAGATTGGGCGGAAGAGCCTGAAATGAAAGAATATGTAAAAATTGGTGAAGAAAAAATATCCCGCCGTTTCGTGCACAAGCAAAAAGCCGGCTGGGTGATGGACCGTTAATCAGTCCCTCTTTTTTAGGTTAAAAAACGCTTTAAAAACAAGGTCTTTCCAGCAAGAGAGGCCTTGTTTTTATGTCTTTGACGAGACTGGACTGACAGCGCAAATGCTTTATGTTACTATTGTTGCACAGCCGCATATATTAAATCAGTTGTTTTAAAAATAGCGGCCAACGCTTAAAAAGCGACTTCATCAAAAAAACAGAATATCACTTGGCTTGAAACAGGATTTTCAAAATGGCAGAGCAGGAAAAATCAATGCAGCGTCTGGTGGTGATCGGTGCCACCGGTTCCGGCAAAACAACGCTGGGGCGGCGCGCTGCAGAAAAGCTGGGTCTGCCGCTGGTGGATCTGGATGAGCTGCATTGGCTGCCCGGCTGGAAGGCACGGCTGCCCGATGAATTTCACGCACTGACGGAACAGGCAACCGATCAGGCCGAATGGGTTGTCTGCGGTAATTATTCGCACGTGCGCGATGCAGTCTGGCCCAAGGCCGATGCGCTGATCTGGCTGGATTATCCATTTACGCTGGTGCTGCGCCGGTTGCTGGTGCGCACGTTCAAGCGTATCCATGACAAACAGGAAGTCTGCAATGGCAACGTGGAAACATGGCGGCAGGCGTTTTCAAAAGACAGCATTCTGGTCTGGTTGTTCAGCAGCTATTGGCGGCGGAAGGAAGCGTATCAAAAAGTATTTCGTGATCCGGGGCTCTATCCCAAGGCGCGTTATATCCGCCTGAAGTCACCGCAGGAAGCAGAAAACTGGCTGGCGGCACTGAAACCTGCACCGCAAGATGCCAAGTCCGAAGCCGCAACAGAAGAACCCGTATTGCAAACCCAAGCGAGTGCCTGATATGTCTGCAAACTTTGTCACCTCGCATCTTTTTTCACCGATCACCTTGCGCGGTTTAACCTTGCGCAACCGTATCGGTGTGTCCCCCATGTGCCAATATTCGGCGGCGAATGGCTTTGTCAGCGATTGGCATCTGGTGCATCTGGGCGCACGTGCCGCAGGTGGGGCTGGTCTTGTGATCATGGAAGCGACAGGCGTGCTGCCGGAAGGGCGCATCACCCCGGGCTGCACAGGCATCTGGGATGATGCGCATGTGGAACCTTTGAAACGCATCACAGCTTTTGTCAAAAGCCAGGGGGCGGCCATTGGCATCCAACTGGCCCATGCAGGGCGCAAAGCATCTTGTGATGTGCCGTGGCGGGGTGGCTTGCCGTTGTCTGTTGATGCAGGCGGCTGGGAAACCGTTGGTCCTTCTGCCCTTGCATTTGATGCAACGTATCCGCCCCCGCGCGCCATGACAGCAGATGATATTGCACGTGTGAAAGAAGCTTTTGTGGCAGCAGCACACCGTGCGGTGGAGGCGGGGTTCGATGTCATTGAAATTCACGGTGCGCATGGGTATTTGCTGCACGAATTTCTCTCCCCCCTCAGCAACCAGCGTACAGATGAATACGGTGGTGGTTTTGAAAACCGCTGCCGCCTGATATTGGACATTGCCGAGGCTATTCGCGCAGCCATTCCCGCCAGCATTGTTCTGGCAACCCGTCTCAGCTGCACCGATTGGGTGGAGGGTGGCTGGACGATTGATGACAGCGTGGCCTTGTCACGCGAATTAAAAAAGCGTGGTGTGGATTTTATCGATTGTTCTTCAGGCGCCAATGTGGCGGATGCCAAAATCCCGGTCGGCCCCGGCTATCAGGTGCCTTTTGCGGAAGCTATCCGGGAACAGGCAGCCATTCCGACAGCCGCTGTGGGCATGATCACCGAAGCAGAACAAGCCAATGCGCTGGTCACCGGCGGCAGGGCTGACCTTGTGTTTCTGGCGCGGGCTTTTCTGCGGGATCCAAACTGGCCGATACAGGCCGCCGCTGCTTTGGGGTTGGATACGGCAGAGGTGCCTGCACAATATTTGCGCGGCTATCGTACGGCGCGCACCGCAGCACCTGTCCAAAAAACCCGATCATAATGCAAGATATTATCGTGCGTCTTTTCCAGCCCGATGAATGGGCGGGTTATAAACACATCCGCCTGCACGCACTGGCGACGGATCCACGTGTCTTCGGTTCTAACCTTGCCAAAGAACAAGCACATTCTGACAGCCACTGGCAATCAGCCCTGACCGATCCCGGTATTGGCATCTTTGGTGTTTATGCGGGACATGATTTGGTGGGCATGACAGGTATTGCCTTGAAGCGTGATGATCTGACCGGACAGGATTGCGTGCTTTGGGGGTCGTGGCTGCGACCGGATTTTCGCCGTCAGGGCATTTCAGAAAAAATGTATCGGGCAAGGCTTGCCTGGGCCGAGGCTCATCCGACCATCCGGCGTGTGATTGTCTCGCACAGGGCCTCTAATCTTGCCTCTATGTACGCCAATCAGAAACACGGGTTTGTTAAAACCCATACCGAAGACCATGTCTGGCAAAATGACGAGCATGAAGCACAGATTTTTTATGCGCTGGAATTGCCACCGAAATAACTTTTTTATTCCGCCCGGTTCAACCGCCGCAGCAGCGGGGTGATTTTCTGGGCCAGAAAAATGGTATCCATCCCTTTTTTCAATCGTGCGCGCACTTCCCATTCCCCGTTGTCGGGCAGGATGACATCTGCCGTAAATTCGCCGGGCGATGTTTCGCTGAATTGTACGCCGGGCAGCTCTTGGTTGATGTTGCCTGTTTGCACAATTTTGGCGCTGAATTCTTCCAGCGGCACTGGGTCATCGTAAAGGGATGTGGCGGAGATCAGAATACGGTAGCGGCCCCCGCCGGCAGGGGTCAGTGTCACAGCGCCTGTCCAGTCAGCGGCGGGATAGTTTTGGAAGGTATATCCTTCTGCGATTGTATTGGTGCTGATTTTGGCACTTTCAATGGTGGTTGTGGGCACCTGATATTCTGCGGGCAGGCCGCGCGGTTCGCTCGGGTCATATTTCAGTTCTGCGGGCAGGGCGAAAAAACCGACATAGGCAAAAGCCAGCGAAAAAATCAGCCCAAGGGCCAGCAAGATGCGTGTCGCAGAAGAAGAGCGGGCGGTTTTTTCCGGTTGTGGCGGCATCTTTTGTGCTTCCGATGGCGTACTGAAAATAAAAAAGCGACTATCTTTCTATGATACGATCCTTCGTGGCATTGTCAAAACCATTTCAGACGGCGGAACAGGCCGATCTGGAACAAGGCCACGGCGGCGGAAATACCGCAAACGGTTAGAAAAGCCTTCGGATTTCCCGATCCGGGGATGCCTTCGACATTCATGCCCAAAAGGCCGGAAATAAAGGTCAGGGGCATAAAAACCGCCGTAATAACCGACAACACGTACAAGTTGCGGTTCAGGCGGGCCGACATGGCGTTATAGACCTCGTCTTGCAAAATCTGGCTGCGTTCACGAATGGAATCCAGCTCCTCCACAAAGCGTGTCAGGCGGTCCAGACTGTCGTGGATGTTCCATTTGTCCGTGGGCGACATGCGTACATGTTCGCTTTGCGGCAGGCGCGATACCACATCGCGCAAGGGCGATATATGGCGGCGGAATTGCGTGGCCTGTTTGCGTACGGATGACAGATCGTTGCGCAAGCTTGCATCGGGTGATTCATCCGACAGGTCTTCCAGTGTATCAATTCGGTCTTCAAGGTCTTGCAGCGCCGGTTCAATGCCATCGTTGACGCAACCACAGAGCATGGCCAGAAATTCGCCAATTTTGCGCGGGCCATGCTGGTCACGGAAACGGTCTTGCAAATCGGCAATCGCCAATGCACGGCGGCGGCTGACGGTGATGATGCGGTTTTCACTGACCCACAGGCGGATGGAGACAAGATCCTCCGGCTCCGGCCCCGGGTTGTGGTTCACGCTGCGCAGCATGACCAGGCTGCCGTGCTGCGTTTCTTCAACGCGCGGGCGGGTTTCATCGGCCAGCAGGGTTTTGACCACAGTGGCATCGAGTGCCAGCAGGTCTTTCAGGATTTTGCGCGTGTCTTTGTGCAAGGCATTGAGGTGAACCCATATCTGGCGTGGATCATCGGCTGACAGAGTGGCAAACTCTACCGGCTGTGCCGATCCGCTTCCATCCAGAACATAACAATGCGAACGTGTGTCGGCTTCATCGGTATTTGGCATATCGGGCTTATCTCCTGCCTTGTAAAACTGCGTGACGCAGCCTGCGCCAGAACCTAGAATAAAACAAAATAACCGCAGGGGCGAGCGATTGCATCCCGGTATAGGCAGCAGGAGGCGTATATGACCATCCACATTCGTGATGCTTTGCAGTCTGATCTGCTTTTGCTGCAAAATATTGCCAAAGACATGGGCGCATACCATGAAGCCGGTTATTTCGAGCGTTGCCTGCGTGAACAAACGGCAGGCAGCCGCCGGATATTTCTGGCACTGGTGGAGGATCAGCCTGCAGGTTATGTGCAATTAAACTGGTATCCGCTGTATCAGCCTTTCCGTACGCTGGATATTCCTGAAATTCAGGACCTCAATGTTATTCCCGCCCAGCGTCGGCAGGGCCTGGGCGGTTTGCTGGTGGAGCGTTGCGAAATGGTCGCGCGGCAATCGGGTAAAACTGATATTGGTATCAGTGTCGGGCTTTATGCTTCCTATGGACCTGCGCAAAGGCTTTATGTACAGCGTGGCTATGTGCCGGATGGGGCCGGTATTACGGCAGACGATGTGCCGGTGCGGGGCGGTGACATGCGCCCCGTGGACGATAACCTGACGTTGAAACTGATGAAATCCTTTGCCTGAATCGGTTAAAAAGCAATCACCGTATAGATAATTTACGTAATGTTTAAAAATGGTATTGTATTTAAACGTCTTTTTCCGTTAACGAAAACTTAACACTTATAAGATTAAATCCGCCGCTGTTTTACCAGTTTTGGAAAATAAGAACCGGCACGGAATATAATTCCGGGCCGCACGGCAACAATGACGGATTGAATAATATGGCCACCTCTAAATATAAAGAAAACACATATAAAAAAACGGTCCTTTTTCCGAGACGGTTATGCGAAACGCGTGCAGGCAATCTTGCCCATGCAGTTGGTCGCATTGCGTTCCGCCCCGGTCGTCCCATGCTGGTGGAACACGTTGGCGGGCTTTATCTGGAACATGACCTGATGGGCAGTGTTGTCACCCCGGGTTACGGGGAGGAATACAGCATCATCCATGTCTTTGAAGAAGAACCCCTGCGCAGCGCTTGCGGATAGTGTGCGGCCAGATATGATAGGCTGATAGAAATCACAGGTGGACGGCCAAAACAAGGAGCAGGTGACATGCAAAAATTTATACAAAGGTTGCGCAAGATGTCAGCCGTCCGTGCTGTGATATTGTCCTGTGCGGCGCTGGCCCTGGCCGCCTGCCAGTTGGGAAATCCGTTACTGGGCGAATGGCGTTTGAATACCGAGGGTCTGTCGGCTGCGTCTATTGCCACGATGGAAAAAGCAGACCCTGCCAGCCGGGATAATATCCTGACATTAAATTTCATGCGCGATGGTGTTTTGCTGGGCCGTCAAATTCAGGAAGCGAAAAAGATTGATGACACGGCAGCCCGCGGATATTACCTGACCCCGGAAGACGAAGAACAAATTCGCACAGCCGAAGCCAGGAAAATTGCGGCAAAGCCCAAGCCGCTGGATCAGGGCCGTAAACTGCCTGCTACTTACCGTGTTGAAAAATCCGATAAGACAGCCGGCAAGACAGATAGAAAAACCGTTTTTGTGACAATCGAAGGCCGGGCCGAAAGGCAGGTCACGATTTATGATGTAAAAGACCGCGAATTTATTATCTGGCCTGTCAACGGGGTGGAGCGCCGGTACGAGCGCCGCAAATAAAAATGCGGCAGGACATTACGCCACAAATGTTGTTGCAAGCCTATGCCATGGGCGTTTTCCCGATGGCAGACGGGCGCCAGGCCGAAGGGCTTGGCTGGTATGATCCGGACATGCGCGGCATTCTGCCGCTTGAAAAATTTCATGTGCCCAAACGGTTGCAGCGCACGGTCTTGCAGCGTGTTTATGACGTCACAATCAATCAGGATTTTGATGCCGTGATCCACGCCTGCGCAGAGGCGCGGCGCGATACATGGATCAATGATCAGATCATCGACCTTTATGTGCAAACGCATCATTTGGGTTATGCGCACAGCATTGAGGCGCGCGACAAGCTGGGGCAGCTGGTGGGCGGTGTCTATGGCTTGTCTATTGGCGGGGCGTTTTTCGGGGAGAGTATGTTCTCGACCGCGCGCGATGCCAGCAAGGTGGCGCTGGTGCATCTGGCAGCGCGGTGCTGGCAACAGGGCCTGACACTTTTGGATGCGCAGTTTGTCAATCCACATTTACTGCAATTTGGCTGTATTGAAATACCGCGTGCGGTTTATCACCAGAAACTGCAAGCCGCATTGGCCTTGCCGGTTTCTTTTACGGGGGATGATTATTCGCCAGATGCTTCTGGTGCGGGCGTTTCTGCTGAAGATTCTGTTGCTGCTTCAGGATTTGCCGCAGGTTCGCTTTCGGCAGAAAAATCCTGCGGCTTTGCAGCTGTTGCAGATTTTTTGCAATCAATCACCCATACGTCATAAACCGGGTGATCCATCGCCGAAAGCGATGGGTTGGAGGCAAACATCCAGCCGCTGAAAATCCAGCGTGATTCATCTTCATGGGCTTTGCGTTCCCAGATTTGCAAAAACGCGGCAGACTCAGGCTGGTCAATCGGCGATGACCGGCGGCAGGCACGCGGTTTGATAAACAGCGAATTGCCAAATTTTACAGTCTTGCCCACGGGGATATCAAAAGTGTGTGTGCGGGCTGACATTTTATCAATCGTGCGCACAACCACCACGCTCATATCTTCCATCTCACGCGCGTGCGCGGTGGTTGCGCTGCCAAATAAGGCCAGCAGCATAAAACAGCAGAAGAGGAAAGGGATGCGGGTCAGTCGTTTCACGGCGCAACAGGTGCCACGGCGTTGTTTGCGGCATCGCCGTCTTTTTTGTCATCTTTTGTCAGGCTGAAAATAACCTGGCCCAGCAATTGTTCCAGGCCTGGGGTGGACTGGGTGTATTCAATGGATCCGCCCGGCTCGATCATGGCATCATCGCCGCCCGGTTCCAGTGACATAAATTTACCATCCAGCAAACCCGCGCTGGCCACAACGGCCGCAGTGTCGCTGGGAATTTTGACATCGTTATCAATCTGCATCCGCACAACAGCCTGATAATTTTCGCGGTTCAGGTCAAACCCTGTTACGCGGCCGACTTTCACGCCGCTGATGCGCACGGGGCTACCTGCTTCCAGCCCGTCAATTTTGCTGAACTGGGCCGTAATTTCATAGCCTTCTGTCGTATTGATGCCAACACTGCGCTGGAAAAACAGGGCAAAACCGACTGCCGCAAATAAAACGATGGCGCCCATCGCGGTTTCCACAAAATTTCTTTTCATTCTCATCCTCGGGGTATTTTAAAGTGTCGGTGTTAAATCTGTCCGGTGGCAACGGTTGGTTTTATTTTGGGGGTTCCCATGCCGTGTAATCTGCGGTGCTGGCGGCACGTGGCCCCGGGTTCAGGGCATGGCCGGGCGGTAGATAGGCGGCATCTGTGCCTGTCATATTCGGCAGGTGCGGCTTTTGCCAGTCTTTGCGGTACTGGGTGCTTTCATCGGGCAGGTGGTCTGTCTGGTGATGCAGCCAGCCGTGCCATTGTGGCGGTACCAGCGATGCTTCGGCTTTGTCTTTGTACATGACCCAGCGGCGTTCGCGTTTCTGGCCGCGGCGGGGCTTGCCACGGTAATAGACGTTACCCAGATGGTCCTCGCCCATTTTTTTGCCGTACATCAATGTGTGCAGCAGCATGGAAACATTGGACAGAACGCCGAATATGGAAACATTGGCCATGATAAAGCCCTTTGGTTGAAGAATCCGCTAGATGCCCACAATATGCGCCATAACACTAAAATCGCAATGATTTTCTGAACTGTCCGGCGGGAAAAACGTTTATTGATCGGCCATATCGCCTATGCCAATGTGTGGGTGTATTTCCTGATCCGGATTCTATCAGCGCTTGTTTTACAGAAGGTGCGCGTTGCGTTTCGACCGAATTTATACAACTGCCGAGCTGGACCCGTTTGATACGGTCACCTATCGCCGTCTGACCACGGATGCGGGCGATACTGTGACCGTGCCGCAAGACTGGGGCAGCGCGGCGGTGGAAACACTGGTGGCGGATATTTTTTGCCCGCAGCCACTGCCCCCTGTTGTGCACCCGCAGGCGGAGGCGGGCACGCCGGAATTTCTTTGGCCCAAAGTGGCCGAACATGCGGATGATACGGCCCCTGTGTATGAACGTGATATCCGCGATGTGCTGACCCGCGTGGCGGGGGGGCTTGCCTATCAGGCTTTTCATGCCGGCTTGTTTGATGGCCCTGATGATGCCCGCGTGTTTTTTGATGAATTGCGCTATGTCATGCTGCACCGTATTGCGCTGGTTGAAATATCCCTTTTGGCGCGGGCAGGTCTTGGTTGGGCCTATGGTCTCGTGGATGCGCCTGCCTATATTCCGGCGGAACGGCTGGCGGCCCTGCCACAAGATTTTTCCCCGCGTGCGGTGCCGCTTGCGGCCTTGCATATCGCAGCCGATACGCCTCATGCCGATTTGCCCAAACGCTTGCGCCTTTTGGGTGCCTGGGCAGCACTGGATCATCCTGCCGCTCCGCCGTTGACGGTAACGGTGCCCGTGGAATTATCCCAGGGGCTGGAGCTGGCAACTGCTGCAGTGCAGGCCGAAGTGTCGCATGTGGCCGAAGATTTGGGCCGCAGAATGCTTGATACTGCATCGCATCTGGTGATGGATGCCTGTGATCGCGATGGTGTGCGCGGGTTTGACCCAGCCTTTAATACCCGTTTGTCGCGTGCGCTGGTGGAAGCGCGGGCGGCAGGTGCGCCGGAATCTGTTTTGTATCGCGCCCTGTCCTTTGCGGAGCAGGGGTTTGAAAATATCCGTCAATACGACAGGCCTGCCGATGCAGATCCGCTGGCTGCGATGAATATTGTGCTGTCTGCACCGGATGAATTTATTGAAACGGCGCTGACCGGGCACGGGTTTTTACTGGTCGAAGCAGGGCAGGCCAAACAACATGCCGATGCGGCAAAATTGTGGGATGCTTTGGGCGAGGCCGTCTGGTCATCCGGCTTGCCGCATTTGTTTTTCCGTGACAGCGCGGGGGCTGTCGAAGGTTTGGCCCCCGCAGCCCTTGGTGGTCTGGTTTTTACGCCGGATGTTGAAGCGCCGGCGGGTGTTTTGAATTTAACGTCCCTGTCAGATAAAACGACAGGTGCCATGATTGATGCGGATAAAACCATCGCTGTCACAAGGCTTTTGCTGGTGGCGCTGGAAGCATCTTTCGCGCAAGGAAAATTCTCTGTCAAATCACACACCAGCCGCCCTGTGGTGATTGGCTACAGCGGCCTTGCAGGGTTGTTGATGGGGGCAGGTCTTGCCTATGAAAGTGTGGCGGGCCAAACATTGGGGGCACTTGCCACAGCGCTGGTGACAGGCGCGGCACTGGCCGCTTCTGCCGAAATGGCAGACAGCATTGGGGCTTGTGATGATTACGCGCCCGATGCCACGGCGTATTTGTCGGACATGAAAGATAAAATGGCGATTTTGGTAGGTGCACGTGGTGCGGCCAAAGGTGTCATGCGAAGACCCGTCGCGCTGAACCCCGCCTTGTCCCCCGATCCTGCCCTGGCCGTGGCGGTTAAAAATATATGGGACAAAGCTTATGCTCTGGGCAAAGAACAAGGCTTCCGTCATTGCCATCTGACAGGCCTGGCCACACAGCTTGCCGTGCAAGGTATTTTGGGCACGACCGCGCGAGATGTTGCACCGGAGGCAGGCCTTATCCGTTTTGAAGGTTTTTTTGGTGACAGTGTTGATGCTGCCGCCCTCTACGGTAAAAAAATCAACCCGGCTGTGATGCAAGGGCTTAAGCGTTTGGGCTATAGCATTGCGCAGATCGAAGATATTTATGCTTATGTTGTGGGCCACGGCACGTTGCTGGATGCGCCCGCCATCAACCACGAAACACTTGCTGCCAAGGGATTGTCGGTGGAGGCGATTGCCGCCGTTGAAAAGGCGTTGCCCGCCGCGCAGCATATTGGCTATGCCTTCAACCGCTGGACACTGGGTGCGGCCTTTGATGATTTTGTTGTTTATAACGATGACTTCCTCGCAGCCCTTGGCTTTGACGAAGACGATATTGATGCGGCCAATCTTTATGCCTGTGGGGCGCTGACGATTGAAGGCGCGCCGCATTTATCACCAGATCATCTGGCGGTGTTTGATTGCTTGCTGCCGGGTGGTTTTGGCGTGCGCCGTGTATCGGCGGAAGCACAAATCCGAATGCAGGCTGCGGTCGAGCCGTTTTTGTCAGGTGCCGTATCGCAAACCCTGTCGCTGGATCACCATGTGGCCATCGAAGATGTGCAAAGGTTGATTTTGCTGGGCTGGGAATTGGGTGTGAAGCGTCTCAGCTTGTGGCGCGAAGGTGCGTCTTTGTTGCATCCGGCCACATTGTTGCCGCAAAAATGGGAAACGTCTTTGTTTGCCGAGGAAGAAGAAGACCGCGCCCGCGCAGAGCGCGCCACGCCGCGCAAAACAGCCGGATAAAATCAGCTGACAGGTGTGCGGGGCTTGAAGGCGATTGTTTTGAGTGCCTTGATCTCGCGCACGGTGCCTTTCACAATCGGGGCATAGCGTGCGTCTTCATCGGCAGCCAGTTTCTTTTCGATGGTATCAATGACATCGTCTTTGCCCATGATGCGGGCAATGTCCAAAATGCTCTCGCCCTGTTTATTGACAGCGCGCGGGTCCGCACCGGCATTCAGCAATTGGTCAATGCCGGCTTTGTTGCCGTTGTTGACAGCGCGCATCAGTGCGGTCCAGCCTTCGTTATCGGCAATGTTCACATTTGCTTTTGCCTGAATCAGTTCATCCACCACTTTGTTGTGGCCAAGGCCTGCGGCCCAGATCAGCGCTGTCACGCCGCTCTTGTTTCGCACATCAATATTGGCGCCGGCGGCTGCCAATAATTTTACCACTTTGTCGCGGCCATCTTGTGCGGCCATATAGAGGGGCGACATGCCCAGATTGTCCTGCACATTCACGGGCGCACCCGCAGTGATCAGTTGAATGGCAGCATCTTCATGGTGTTCACGCAAAGATACAAGCAATGCGTTTTGCCCCAGATTGTTTTGTGCGGTGACATCTGCGTTGAGGGACAGGAAATAGTCCACCATCTCCAAAACGCCTTCGCGGGCGGCCACGATCAGTGGTGTATCCCCGCTTGAATTGCGCGCTTCCTTATCGGCCCCCTTGGCGATGAGTTTTTGCGCTTCATCCATCTGGTTCAGCTCAACGGCTGAAAACAGGGCGGCATTCAACAGCGCCTGATCCTGTGCGGAAAGCGGGGCAGGTGTTTTGCCGCTGTTGCGATTGAAAATCCCCTTGAGCATGTCTGCTGCAATCCCCCTGTATGGTCCCGATACCGTTTTTATAAAGAATCACGGCTCTGACGGCCGCTGTTTTGGTTCTTGAAACATTATTATATAGGAGAGCAGGTAAAAATCAATAAATATGAAAAACAGAGGGGCTTATGCACAAAAAAGGGCGAATAAAACGTATTTAAATCAGTGCCTTAATCTAAATTCGCCCACAGATACGGCGCAAAATCCGGAATTAGGATATAATTAAGAAAGATATGACATTCTATAGCTGTTACCAGAATCATCGCTTGGGAGAAGAACATGGGTACAGACAACAAAAATGACGGTGCAGATTTTGATGCCTGGTTGCCGGAGATCCTGAGCGCAGACTGGGCCGCAGGCAAATTCTCTGATATTCGCCAAGATTTTGGCCGCGCTTTCCCGCGGGGCACAGAAACCGGTGCTGCCGTTTCCGTGAAACAGGAATGGGCGCAAGGCGCTGCCATTAACCTGAAAGATTTCGGCGTTAAGTAAAGCCGGGTTTTCGTCCCCGTTTGACTAGGGTTTTTAATCATTGAACCGATCTTCAAGCTCCTTTAGGCTTCTGGCCAAAGGAGCTTTTCTATGTCCCAGACCGCCTCGAAAAATCAAACCGTCACCGAGCGCCTGCAGGGCCTGGGTATTGTTTTGCCCGCACCCGCTGTGCCGGTTGCCAGCTATGTGCCGTATGTCATCACAGGCAATACGTTGTTTATTTCCGGCCAGTTGCCGGTGAATGCAGACGGGCAGATGATCAAAGGTCATCTGGGCAGCACAGTTAATCTGGAAGAAGGGCAAGAAGCCGCGCGTCTGTGCGCCATCAATATTCTGGCGCAAGCGCAAGCAGCCTTGGGCGGCAATCTGGACCGCATCACACGCTGTGTGAAGCTTGGCGGGTTTGTGGCTTGTCTGCCCGAATTTACGGACCATCCCAAAGTCATCAACGGTGCGTCTGACTTGATTGTGGGTGCCTTGGCTGATGCAGGCCGTCATGCGCGCTTTGCGGTTGGCGTGGCATCGCTGCCGCTGGGTGCGGCTGTTGAAGTCGATGCTGTTTTCGAAATTGAATAAGTCACAAGGTATCAACATTTAAAAGGCGTACCGCCGGATGAGGATGGATAGACATGGCCACAACCCCCGGGATTTTCTGCGCGATTGATACGAATACATTGGCCGATGCCAAAAAACTGGTCTCCGGTTTTGCAGGTCTGCCGCTGCACCTGAAGCTGGGGCTTGAATTCTTCATCGCCGAAGGGCCACAAGGTATTGCCGCTATCCGTGATCTGGCGGGCGATGATGTGAAAATTTTTCTCGATTTGAAGCTGCACGACATTCCCAATACCGTGGCCTCTGCCGTGCGTGCGGCGATGAAACTGCGGGTGGATTTTTTAACGATCCATACCAGCGGTGGGCGTGACATGATGCGGGCGGCCGTACTGGCCGCAGAAGATGAACAGAAAAAAACGGGCACACCCGCACCGTGCCTTTTGGGTGTCACGGTGCTCACGCATATGGATGATAAAGACCTGGGCGCTTTGGGGGTCGATGCTTCCCCGTCTGATCAGGTCGTGCGCCTGGGCAAAATGGCGGCGGAGGCGGGTTTGGGCGGTGCCATCTGCGCCCCGCAAGAAATTGCACTGCTGCGTCAGGCGATCACAACGCCGTTTCAATTGGTCGTACCGGGCATTCGCCCTGCCAGCCATGTGCAAGACGATCAAAAACGCATCATGACCCCGATGGATGCGGCCAAGGCGGGCGCGGATTATCTGGTCATTGGCCGCCCCATCACACAGGCGAAGGACCCCGTGCAGGCGGCAGGTGATATATTGGCCAGTCTGCAGCCCAAAGCAGCGTAATCTGTGCCTCTTTAAGTTATGAAAATAATTATTCAAGTGACGGCATCCGGCAGGGCATGTTAAAAACGCATGGCTTATAAGGACCAACAACGGATTTGACGTAACCATGAACTGGATCACCAACTTTGTGCGCCCCAAGATCAAGGCGCTGATGTCTGTCAAAAAAGACGTACCCGATAATCTCTGGCAGAAATGTCCGGGCTGCGAAGCCATGCTGCATCATCAGGAATTGCAAAAAAACCTGAACGTGTGCCACCACTGTGGCCACCACTTGCGCATGGCGGTTTTGGACCGTCTGGCCATGCTGTTTGACGGCGGTGATTACCAGCAGGTTGATTTGCCCAAGGCTATTGTTGACCCGCTGAAATTCCGCGACCGCAAAAAATACACCGACCGCCTGAAAGAAGCACAGGCCACGACCGACCGCAAAGACGGCATTGTTGTGGGGCAGGGCATGATCGGCGGGCAACCTGCAGTGGTTGCGGCTTTTGATTTTAGTTTCATGGGCGGCTCTATGGGGGCTGCTGTGGGGGATGGCCTGGTCACTGCGGCACGTTTGGCGGTGATGCTCAAGGCACCGTTTATCGTCATTCCCGCCTCCGGCGGCGCGCGGATGCAAGAAGGCATGTTGTCGCTGATGCAAATGCCGCGCTCGGTCATTGCGGTCGAAATGGTGAAGGATGCCAACCTGCCCTATATCGTTTTGCTGACAGACCCGACAACAGGTGGTGTCAGTGCGTCTTTTGCCATGCTGGGGGATTTGCACATTGCGGAGCCCGGCGCGCAAATCGGCTTTGCCGGCCGCCGCGTTATTCAGGAGACCATTCGCGCATCCTTGCCCGAAGGCTTCCAGACAGCGGAATACCTGCTCGATCATGGCATGGTAGATATGGTTGTGCCGCGCAGTGAATTGCGTGAGAAAATTGCAACCATTACCCAGCTGCTGATGAAGCCCACGCACGAACAGGGCGGCAAAAAACGCTCCGGCAAAGTCAGCAACAGCGCGGTCATTGCGGCCACGCAGGTGCAAGCCTCCGAAGACGATATTGGCGTTTAATCAGCGCTTCACATTAGCATTTCTGCCGGGAGGTCCGGTTGCCACATTCCAAACATACAGGTCCTGCGCTTCCTGCGGCGGCGCTGCCGGGCGTGATGCAATGGAATTATTCGCCGCAGCCGCTGGTGGAAGAAACGCTGAGCCGTATCCGCCAGACATACCCGCCGCATTTGCCGGCGGGGCTTGACCGTTTTACAGCACTCCTGTCTTCCTTGGGCAATCCGCATTTGTCGCTGCCGCCGGTTTTTCATGTGGCGGGCACGAATGGCAAGGGCTCTACGGTTGCATTTTTACAGGCGATTTTTGAAGCAGCGGGCAAGACAGTGCATCGTTTTACCTCACCGCATCTGGTCAAATTTTCCGAGCGTATTGTTTTAAATGGCCGGCAAATACCGGATGATTTGTTGCTGGCGTTGATTGCCGAGGTTGAAAAAACGGCCAATCCGCAAGAGATTTCTTTTTTCGAATTTTTTACAGCCCTTGCTTTTCTGGCCTATGCACGGCATCCGGCAGATGCGGTGCTGCTGGAAACAGGTTTGGGCGGCACGCTGGATGCGACCAATGTTGTGCGCCAGCCGGCCGCCAGTATCATCACCCGTATTTCTTTTGACCATATGCGCGTGCTGGGCGATACACTGCCTGCAATTGCAAGGCAAAAAGCAGGTATTATCAAACAGGGCTGCCCCGTTATTGTGGCACCACAGTCCGATGATGTGCTGGAAACGTTATTTGCCAAAGAAGCTGCTGTAAAACAGGCAAGTTTGTTGTTGCAGGCGGGGCGTGATTTTTTTGTCATGCCAACAGCCACGGGGTTTGAATACCGCAGCCAGTCCCTGCATGTCTCCCTGCCGCAGCCAGCCCTGGCGGGGCACCACCAGTTGCTGAATGCAAGCAGTGCCATAGCTGCGCTGGAAGCAGCCGGTTTTGCGCATTTGTGTACGCCGGATATTTTATCCCGCGCCATGCAACAGGTACGCTGGCCCGGGCGGCTGCAAAAACTGACGCAAGGTGTACTGGCTGATATGTTGCCCCAAGGCTGGGAGCTATGGCTGGATGGTGCGCACAATGACAGCGGTGCCGATGTACTGGCAGCGCACCTGCGCAGCCTTGGCGCGGATATGCCCGTGCATCTGGTGACGGCCTATAAAGATAAAAAAGATACCCATGGTTTTTATGCCCGTCTGGCGGGTCTTTTTCAAAGCACGACGGTTGCCGATTTTGCCATTGATGCGCCAATGGTGGCGCGCGATGATGTGGCCGGGTTGCTGCAAAACATGGGCGGCTTTGAAAATGTCAGCGCCACGCCCGATATACAAACCGCTTTGGCGCAGCTGGTTGCCAGATACACAGCGCCGCAGTGTGTGATGATTGCAGGGTCCTTGTATCTGGTGGGCCATGCCCTTAAAACAAACGGGGATATATCGTGAAACAGACACCTGTCGGCGCCTCTCCCAACCGCACCATCCGGCATGGTACGGCGGTTTTGTTGCATGGGGCGGGATATGCGTCTTCGGCGGTGTTTATCCGGGGGCCGTCGGGCAGCGGTAAATCCGACCTTGCCTTCCGGCTGCTCTCCAGTGGAGCCGAGCTGATTTCGGATGATCAGGTCGAGCTGGAGCGCAGGCAAGACAGCGTTTTTGCCGGCACCGTGGATGCCATCCGCGGGTTGATGGAAGTGCGCGGGTTGGGGCTTTTGCGCTATCCTTCCACCGTGCCCTCACCGGTACGGCTGGTGGTGGATCTGGTGGCGCGCACAGATGTGCCGCGTTTGCCGGAATGGGAAACGCTGGATATTTTCGGTATTTCCCTGCCAATGGTGAAATTACACGCCTTTGATGCTTCTACTTGCGATAAAATCCGCGCCGCGATGATGGTTGTTCATCACCCGAAAATGATTGTAAAATAGGCGTATGAAAAAAACCGCCACAACCAAAAACCTTTCCAAACCCGCGCAGCCACGCCAGCGGCAGGTGCTTTTGGTGACGGGGTTGTCGGGGGCTGGGCATTCATCTGCGCTAAAAACCCTTGAAGATATGGGATATAAGGCCGTCGATAACCTGCCGATTGCCCTGCTGGAGCCTTTGCTGACAGCCAGTGCCGGTGGCGAAACGCCTGTTGTTGTCGGCATCGACAGCCGCACATGGGATTTTAGCGGTGCCGAACTGGTGGCAGAGGTTGAAAAACTCCGCAAGCTTAAAAACCTCTCCATCCGTCTCTTGTATATGGATTGCCAGGACGATGTGCTGCAACAGCGCTTTACTGAAACGCGCCGTGTGCATCCTTTGGCGGTGGACCGTCCTGTCAGCGACGGTATCGCGATGGAGCGTCAATTGATGCTGCCTGTGCGTGAAGCTGTGGACCATGTGATTGATACTTCCGGCCTGCGCCCGCAGGATTTGAAGCGGATTTTATCCGGCTATTTCCGGCTGGAAGAAGATCCGGGTGTGGCGGTGTTTATTACCTCTTTTGGGTTCAGAAACGGTTTACCCCGCGAAGCGGATCTGGTTTTTGATGTGCGTTTTATTGACAATCCGCACTGGGACCCTTTGCTGCGTCCGTTGTCGGGCCTTGATAAACCCGTTGCCGATAAAGTCGGGCGGGATAAAACCTATAAAGAATTTTTTAAAAACCTGACGGGGCTGATTGCGCCGTTGCTGCCGCATTACGAGCGTGAAGGCAGGCATTATTTAACCGTCGCCATCGGGTGCACGGGCGGGCGGCATCGTTCTGTCTTTACCGCAGAACAACTGGGCAAATGGTTCCGCCGCGAAGGTTATCCCGCCGAAGTGCGCCACCGCGATCTGGCCGGTTGGGCCGCACGCCAGCAGGGCGATATCGGCGCTGTCAAAAAAGCCAATGCGGGCGCTGGTAAAAAACAAACATCTCAGAAAAGGAAAAAAGCATGATCGGTCTCGTTATCGTTACGCATGGCCAATTGGCTGTGGAATTTATTGCCGTCATGGAACATGTGGTCGGCAAGCAAGAACAAATTGCCGCCGTTTGCATGGCCCCCGAAGATGACATGGAACAAAAGCGTCAGGAAATTATCCAGAAGATCAAAGAGGTTAATACCGGCAAGGGTGTGATTGTGCTCACCGATATGTTTGGCGGCACGCCGTCCAATCTGGCCATTTCCGCGACATCCGAAAAACATGTCGAGGCGCTGGCGGGTATTAATCTGCCGATGTTGATCAAACTGGCTTCCGTGCGCCAGACAGAAACGCTGCAAAAAGCGGCGGAATTGTCGGCAGAGGCAGGCCGTAAATATATCAACGTGGCAACCGCCCTTTTGCAGGCAGGTTAAACACACGTGTCGGCGAAGATTGAAAAAACCGTGACCATCGTCAACCGCCGCGGCATTCATGCCCGTGCTGCCGCCAAATTTGTGCGGCTGGTCGAAGAACTGGGTGTGGATGTCACGGTCTGCAAAGATGACATGGAAGTTTGCGGCACATCCATCATGGGTCTTTTGATGCTGTCGGCCAGCATTGACAGCACTGTGCGCATTTCTGCCGAGGGGGAGCGGGCCGAGGCCGCGCTGCAAGCCATCGAAGAATTGATTGCCCGCCGTTTTGACGAGGATATGTAGATGACCCAGCCGATGCGCGAAAAAACAATGCGCGGCATCGGTGTGTCTTACGGCATTGCCATTGGTCCCGCTTTTCTGGTGCAGGTAGAACGCCCGCGCGTGCCCTTGCTGGCACTGGACGATGCCGGCATCAAGCCCGAACAATTGCGCTTTGATACCGCCGTTTTGCAAGCCCAGCGCGAGCTGGGGGAGCTGAAAGAACAATCCGGCAATCTGCCTGAAACCGCTGCCGAAGAAATCAGCCTGTTGCTGGATGCGCATCTGGCCATGCTGTCGGGCTCGCGCCTTGTGCGCGGTGTGCACAAGCGCATTGCGGATGAAAAAGTAAATGCCGAAAGCGCGATCGAGCGTGTGATGCTGGAGCTGACCGACCAGTTCCGCGCCCTCAAAGACAAATACATCGCCGCTCGCATTGATGACGTGGAAGCGGTCAGCAACCGCTTGATCCGCATCCTCATGGATCTGCCCTATATCGCGCTGGATTCCGTGCCGCCGGGCGGCATTGTGCTGGCCAAAGAAATTTCTCCCGCCGATACGGCGATGATGGATCCTGAACGCTTCGCCGGTATTGCAACGGTGCATGGCGGTGCGGCGGGGCATACGGCGGTGATGGCCCGTAGCCTGGGCATTCCGGCCGTTTTGTCTTTGGATGTGGAGTTGCTGGACCATACGGGCCACGGCGTGATGGCCATTGTGGACGGCGTGAACGGTGTTTTGATTTTAAACCCCACGCCGGAAACGCTGGCGACATATAAAGCGCGTCAGGCAGATATTCAAACCACGCATGATGATTTGGGCAAACTGCAATCTGTCCCTGCCGCAACATCTGATGGTACCGCCATTATTTTGCGGGCCAATCTGGAATTGCCGCGCGATACGGATGCGATCCGTGTGACAGGGGCCGATGGTATTGGTCTGTTCCGTACAGAATTTTTGTTTATGAATCGTACCGTTTTGCCGGATGAGGAAGAGCAGTTTCTGCAAATGGCGCAAGTCGTGCGGGCGATGGAGGGCAAGCCGGTCACTTTTCGCACGCTGGATATCGGTGGCGATAAAATTGCCCGTGCGGTGGGGCCCTGGCTGGCCGAAGCCACCAATCCGGCCTTGGGGCTGCGTGCCATTCGCCTGTCGTTAAAACAGCCGCAATTGCTGGTCGCGCAATTTCGCGCCATGTTGCGTGTGGCAGCCCTTGGCCCTGTCAAAATTCTGCTGCCCATGGTGACGACAGCGTCAGAAGTTGAGCAGGCGCGCACGCTTTTGCGCAAATGTTATCAGGATTTGAAAGCCGCAGGCGCGGACCTGCCAGATAAAATTCCGCCGCTGGGCACCATGATAGAAATTCCGGCGGCTGCATTGTCAGCAGATAGTCTGGCGGCGGTGTCTGATTTCTTTGCGCTTGGCACAAATGACCTTGTGCAGTACACGGTGGCCATTGACCGTGGCAATGATCAGGTGGCGGCCCTTTATAACCCGCTGAACCCTGCGGTGCTGCGCTTGATTGAATTCACGGTGGAAGCCGCCAAACGGGCGGGCATCCCCATCAGCATTTGCGGGGAGATGGGGGCGGATCCGAAATACACAGGTTTGCTGATGGGCCTTGGTATTCGCGAATTTTCTGTAGGCCCTGCGGCCCTGCCACGTTTGAAGCAGCGAATCAGGTCTATGACCATGCAGGCCGCCACAGACCATGCCCGCCATGTGATGAACCAGTACGAACCTGATCAGATTGTGTCGATTGTGGATGAATTTCAGCCATGATCGGTTAAAACACGGGTTTCAGCTTGAGTTTTTGGCCGTTTCCCCTATTTTAAGGCCAGTTTTTAACGTAAATGCCGCAAATAATCGGCAAGGAGAGAGTAATGACAATGGCGCAGGTAAAACAAGACGCAACGGGCGACTTCAAAGTAAAAGACATGTCGCTGGCTGACTGGGGCCGCAAGGAAATTGCAATTGCCGAGACTGAAATGCCGGGCCTGATGGCACTGCGTGAAGAATTCAAAGGCAAATCCCCGTTGAAAGGTGCGCGCATTGTGGGTTGCCTGCACATGACCATTCAAACAGCTGTGCTGATTGAAACGCTGACCGCGCTGGGTGCGGAAGTGCGCTGGTCTTCTTGCAATATTTTCTCCACACAAGATCATGCCGCTGCGGGTGTGGCCGCTGCAGGCGTTCCCGTCTTTGCCTGGAAGGGCCTGACAGAAGAAGAATTCTGGTGGTGCATCGAACAAACCGTGAAAGGCCCGAACGGCTGGACACCGAATATGATTTTGGATGACGGCGGTGACGTGACCTTGCTGATCCACCAAAAATATCCTGAAATGCTGAAAGACATCAAAGGTCTTTCCGAAGAAACCACAACAGGCGTACATCGCCTGTATGAAATGGCGAAAAAGGGCGAGCTGAAAGTGCCTGCCATTAACGTCAATGACAGCGTGACCAAATCCAAGTTTGACAACCTCTATGGCTGCCGCGAAAGCCTGGTAGACGGCATCAAACGTGCAACCGATGTGATGGTTGCCGGCAAAGTAGCCGTTGTGTGCGGCTATGGCGATGTGGGCAAAGGCTCCGCCGCGTCCCTGCGCACACAAGGTGCCCGCGTTCTGGTGACAGAAGTAGATCCCATCTGCGCCCTGCAAGCGGCAATGGAAGGTTATCAAGTCACAACCATGGAAGAAGCGGCATCACAAGGTGATATCTTTGTGACCGCCACAGGCAACGTTGATGTGATCACGCTTGACCACATGCGCGAGATGAAAGACCGCGCAATTGTGTGCAACATTGGCCACTTCGACAGCGAAATTCAAATCGAAACCCTGAAAAACTACAAATGGGAAGAAGTGAAGCCGCAGGTGGATGAAGTGATTTTCCCCGATGGCAAACGCCTCATCGTTCTGGCCAAAGGCCGTTTGGTGAACTTGGGCTGCGCCACAGGCCACCCAAGCTTTGTGATGTCTACCTCCTTTACCAATCAGGTCCTGGCGCAGCTGGAACTTTGGAACAACCACAAAAACTATGAAAACAAAGTTTATGTGCTGCCCAAGCATCTGGATGAAAAAGTAGCCCGCCTGCACTTGGGTAAACTTGGCGTGAAGCTGACGGAGCTTACGGAAAAGCAAGCGGAATATCTGGGTATGGAAGCCAATGGCCCGTACAAGCCCGAACACTACCGCTACTAATCCGCCGTCAACTTAATTTTTTCAAGTTGTTACAAACGCTTCCCTTGTTCCGGCAAGGGAAGCGTTTTAACATGCATGTGTGACAGGGACAGATCCACATACCGATGCCGCACCGGCGGCCGAGCCGAAGCTGTCGTTTTTCGACAGGCTGATCGATGTTTTTGTGCCCGTGCGGCGCGAAAAACGCCGCCTGTCGCGTCAGTATGACAGGCTGGAAGCCTTTTCCCGTGCCATTCCGCTGGAATATTGCGGCTGGGACCAAGAAGGCGTGCAGGCCATGTCGGCACACTTTTGCCCGCTGTTCGGGCTCGAAAAAGTAGACAGCTTGCAAGACATCCAATCCGGCCTGACACCGGGGGATGCTGCGGCCCTTGAAGGGCTTTATGACCGTTTGCAGCATTACGGTGAACATTTTGAAATTCGCCTGCATACAAAAGGCGGTAAAACTGCGCTGAAGATTTTCGGCAAACGCGGGGTGATACAGCAGGGCCGGCAGATTTTCTCTGTCATCTGGGCCATGGATATTTCCGATTTTGCACAACAGGAAATGCAGGCCATTGACGAAGTGGCGCGCGTGGAAAAGCGCGAGGCTGAATTGCGCTCTTCCCTCAATGCACTGCCTTTTCCTGTCTGGATGCGTGATAACGCGCTGGACCTGACATGGTGCAACAAGGTTTATGCCCGCATTGTGGATGATACGGCAGCGGGTGCTATTGCCGACCAGAAAGAACTGCCCCTGACAGGCACCGCACGCAATGAATTAACCCAGCGCATTCTGGCCCAGCGTGCCATGGCCAAGCTGGTGCCGCAAAACCTGCGCGGCCATATGATCGTTGAAGGCCAGCGCAAGCTGTATGAGTTGACCGAAGTGCCGCTGCCACAAGAAAAACGCGTGATCGGTCTGGCGCTGGATGTGACCAAGGAAGAAGAATGGGCGACATCTTATGACCGTCTTTCCGCATCGCAGCGCGAAACGCTGGAGCAGTTGCGCACAGCCATTGCCATGTTTGATGCGGATACAAAACTGGAATTCTACAATTCATCTTACGAGCAGCTGACAGGTATGTCCGGCACGTGGATGGACACGCGCCCCAAAATCGGCGAGTTGATTGAAAAGCTGCGCGAATTGCGCAAGATCCCCGAACAGGCGGACTACAAACAATATAAACAGCAATGGGTCAGCCGCTTTACATCGCTGCTGGAACCGCACGAAGAAATGCAATACCTGCCCGATGGCACGGTTGTGCGCATGATTATCGTACCGCGCCCCATGGGCGGCTTGCTGCTGACGATGGAAGATGTCACCAGCCGCCTGCAACTGGAAAGCTCTTACAACACCTTGATCGCCGTGCAGCGCGAAACGCTGGACAACCTGGCCGAAGGCATTGCCGTTTACGGTGAAGACGGGCGGTTAAAACTCTCCAACGAAGCTTTTGCCCGTATGTGGATGTTGACGGAGCTGGAGCTGGACAGCAACCCGCATATCACCCAATTGCTCGAGAGGGCCGGGCGGTTCTTCACCCCTGCCGAATGGCCGGAGATGAAAAATACCATTCTGGGCAACGCGCTGGAGCGTGAAGCGCGGCGCGGCCGGATCGAGCGTGATGACGGGTCTGTGCTGGAATATTCCGTGGTGCCTTTGCCCGACGGCAATATTTTAAACGCGTGGTTTGACATTACCGATACGGTCAAGGTCGAACAGGCGTTGATGGAAAAGAATGCAGCTCTGGAAGAAGCCGAGCGTTTGAAAACAGATTTTTTGGCCAACGTATCTTATCAGCTGCGCACACCGCTCAATGCCATCATGGGCTTTACCGAAATGCTGCACCACCAGTATTTTGGCCAGCTGAACGAACGCCAGCTGGAATATACCTCCAATATGATCGAAGCAGGCCAGCGGCTTGTGTCGCTGGTGAATGATATTCTGGATCTTTCCACCATCGAGGCAGGGTATCTGAAGCTGTATCCCGCCGAAGTAAAAGTGCGCGGGCTGATTGAACAGGTCACGCACCTGACGCAGGAATGGGCGCGCAAACAAAAAATTGAAATGTATGTGCAATGCCCCGACGAGGTGGTGATTTTTGCGGATGAGCGCCGCATGAAACAGGTTTTGTTGAACCTGATCAGCAATGCCATCAACTACAGCCCCAGCGGCGGGTTATTGACAGTGGCGGCAGCCGTGAAGGATAAAACGGTCGAGATCAGCGTGCGCGACACCGGCATGGGCATACCGGCGGATGATTTACAGCATGTCTTTACACCGTTCGAGCGTATTCGCAGCCGCAAGGCACACCGCCGCGGCGGTGCAGGGCTTGGACTGTCACTGGTGAAAAGCATTGTGCAGTTGCACGGCGGCGATGTGGCCATTGAAAGCCGCGAAGGGGTGGGCACCACGGTCACCTGCCGCTTGCCACTGGGCCACAGCGGTGTGAAGCCATCGGCGCTGGCACCGGCGGAAGAATAAAATACCCCTCGGCAATACAAAAAACCCCGGCACATAAGGCCGGGGTTTTTTGTTTGGTTTTTTCCTGTGCGTTATTCGGTCAGGCGTTTCCACCAGCCTTTGCGCTGTGCTTTATCGGCATCGCTGCCACCGTTTTGGTCATGGCGGCTGTTGTTGTGATTGTTGCCACCATTGGCAACGCGCTGCGCAGGTTGTGTGTCACGCGGGCGGTCTTGCCCGCCGGTTTGCGGGGCAGCGGATTGCCCAGCAGGGTGATTGCTGCCTTCGCTGCTATTGCCACCTGCGTTGTTGTCATCACGCGGGCCACGGTCCCGGCCCCCGCGGCGGCCACGACGGCGACGGCGGCGGCCTTGACGTTCGTTGTTGTCTTGCCCCCCTTCGGTGCCGGCTTGTGGACGGGCGTGTTGCGGGGCTGTGTTGTTGTCACCGGCAGGGGCTGCTGTATCGTGTGTCGCAGCGGCCTGATCAGGGGCATTGCCATCGCGGTTGTTGCGCGGACCACGGCTGTTGTTATCGCGGTCCCGGCCACCCCGGCGGTTGCGGCCACCCCGGCGGCCACGGCGGCGTTCGCCATCGGCACCACGGTCATTGCGGTCTCCGCCACGGTTGCCGCGATCACCACGATCGTTGCGACTGCTGCGGTTGTCACTGCCTTGTTCATCGTTGCGCTCATCATCGGCGATGGTTGAATCATCCGAGATGTCAGACGGATCAATGTCCGGCATGTCCGACATATCAACCGATTTTACCGGTGCCAGCTGCTGGCGCTGGTGGCGCACGGGCTGCTGCCCGTTGGCGCGGGCGACTTCAATGGTGTAATTCGGCTTGATCAGGGTGTCATCGGCATGGATGAAAATGCGCAGGTTGTAACGCTTCTCAATATCCGACAGCATTTCACGCTTGTTGTTGAAGATGTACAGCGCAATTTCGGCAGGGACGCTGACGCGCAGCTCCGATGCACGGCCGCGCAGGCCTTCTTCTTCAATCGCGCGCAGGACCATCACGCCGGTGGTTTCCACCGTGCGAACAACGCCCACACCACTGCAATGTTTGCAGATTTCAAAGTTGGTTTCGACCAAGGACGGATGCAGGCGCTGGCGCGACAGTTCCATCAGGCCAAAGGCTGAAATGCGGCCCATCTGAATCCGTGCGCGGTCCACGGCCATGGCATCGCGCATTTTGCGCTCCACCAGACGGTTGTTGCGGCGGTCTTCCATATCGATAAAGTCGATAACGACAAGGCCCCCCTGGTCACGCAGGCGCACCTGGCGGGCGATTTCTTCGGCCGCTTCCATGTTGGTTTTCAACGCGGTTTCTTCGATGTGGCGGCCTTTTGTGGCGCGGCCCGAGTTCACGTCGATGGATACAAGCGCTTCCGTCGGGTTGATCACAATATAACCGCCGGATTTCAGATGTACCGTCGGGTTGTGGATTTCATCGATCTGGCTTTCCACCTGATAGCGGAAGAACAGGGGGATGGAATCTTCTTTATATTGCTGTACGCGCGATGCATGGCTGGGCATCAGGGTGCGCATGAATTCCTTGGCGGTTTTGTAGCCTTCTTCACCGGCCACATGCACTTCGTCAATTTCACGGCGGTACAGGTCGCGGATGGCGCGTTTGATCAGGTTGCCTTCTTCATAGATCAGGGCAGGGGCTGTCGATTTCAGCGTCAATTCGCGGATCTGGTCCCACAGGCGCAGCAAATAATCCAGGTCGCGTTTGATCTCGGCCTTGGAGCGGGAAACACCGGCGGTGCGCAAGATCACGGACATGCCTTCGGGCACGTTCAGTTCTTGCAGGATTTTTTTCAGGCGCTGACGGTCTTTGGCATTCGATACTTTGCGCGATACACCGCCGCCACGGGGGCTGTTCGGCATCAAAACGCAATACCGGCCCGGCAGGGAGATATAGGAGGTGACAGCTGCGCCTTTATTGCCGCGCTCTTCCTTGTTGATCTGGATGAGCATGATCTGGTTGCGTTTGATCACTTCCTGGATTTTGTAACGGCGTTTGATGGCAGAGCGGAACACAGGGGTTTCGGTTGTGTCGCCGCCAATGCTTTCAAGGTCGGCATCCGCTTTTTTGCCGGATGTTTTTTCACCGTCGTCTTCGGCATCTGCATGTGCAGCATCTGCGTCGTCTTCGGCATCACCGCTGTCTTCGTCAGTTTCTTCTTCGCTGTCGTCTTCGTCAGCATCCGCTTCTGCGGTTTCTTCGTCGTCCTCATCGTCTTCGTCGTCAATCAGGCTTTCTTGCGTGATTTCAGCCGCGATGGAGCCGGTATGTTGCGGGGTATAGGATTCTTCTTCGTCATCCTCTTCCTCGTCTTCATCGTCGAAATCTTCTTCGTCATCTTCTTCTTCGACATCGTCGCCGTCTTCGGCCATTTTTGCCAGTTCGGCTTCGTCTTCTTCGTCTTCACGCGCGGCCTGAGCAGCGGCCAGGGCACGTTCTTCTGCAATCAGGGCTTCGCGGTCTGCAACCGGAATGCGGTAATAATCGGGGTGAATTTCGGGGAAGGGCAAAAAGCCGTGGCGGTTGCCGCCAAAATCAACAAAAGCCGCCTGCAGGGACGGCTCTACACGGGTAACTTTGACGAGGTAGATATTGCTTTTCAGTTGCTTGCGCAAAATGTTTTCGTAGTCGTATTCTTCGAGGCGATTGCCGGAGACCACAGCCACCCGAGTTTCTTCGGGGTGGGTTGCGTCGATGAGCATCCTTTTTGTCATTGTCTTAAATCCTTATGCGCATGCCTTAAAAGCCTTTTCCCTGCGACGGGGGAAAAGACTGGCGCGCCATTGTGCTGTCAAGGTTTGCAGTGGTTTGAGAAGCGTTTCGTCTTTTGGTACCGGCGTCAAATCCGTAACTTCCGGCCCCGACCTTTTTGATAAAGGGGCTTTTGGTACGAAGAGCGTCCGCAAAAGAGAGCAGGACAGCTGCTTGCCGGAGAAAGTCGGTTCTCACCACCGGGCTTATTCAGACTGACTTTTCCGGAAAATTATACCGAAGAAGCAGGAGGTTGAAATAAGCCAGACCTCAAAACTCGTTGACCCGATATGCCGTCACGTTCAAGGGGCTAAATCCTTGGGGCGGCATATTTTTGTCGCAGTCGGATGATAGACGCTTGCGGGGTTTTGCTCAATCTTTATTTACGGCGGCGGCATTTGGTGTTTAAAGCCATGGAATCACAATATTTATTGTCGCGGGCATTTGGGTGCGTCTATACTGAAAGCGGGGAAAAGCTAAAAGCCACGGGGGATTTTGTGCGCCGGAGTCGTTTTTTTGACATAAGAATCATCTGGGAGTCTTGTCTGCAGCTTTTGCTGGCGGTGGCTTTTATGCTGGTCGTTACGCCGCAGGCACAAGCGGCGGACACGGTGCTTGAAGATATCCGTTACGGCGTGAATGCTGGCAAGGTGCGTGTGGTGATCGACCTCAGCGCGGGCACGGAATACCGGGCTTTTACACTGGCGGATCCACCCCGTCTGGTCATTGACCTGCCACGGGTGGGCTGGAAAACGCAGCGCGCCAAGCCCGTGCGCAGCAACGATGTGCTCAAATCCTATCGCAGTGGGGAGCTGGACGAAGGCCTGACCCGTATTGTGTTTGATCTGAAAAAGCCTGCCATCATCGCCACGGCCTTTACGCTGGACAGCGACGGCAGTGCCCGCGACCGTGTGGTGGTGGATATTCAGCCCGCGACCGACAACCTGTTCCGCGCCCGTCTGGAAAAAATCTTCGGCAATAAAGATATTCGCAGTGCAGCCGTGCCTGGTGCCGCGCCTGTGGCACCTGTGGCAACGTCGGCGCTGGCGGCTGCGCGCAGCGGTAAAATTCAAGATGAAACGCCTAAAAACACTGTGGTGACAGCGCTTCCGTCCCCGAAGCCCGCGCCACGGGTTTTGCCCAACTCGCCCTATGCCAAGGACCGTAAATATATCGTCGTCATTGATGCGGGCCATGGCGGGCCAGACCCCGGGGCCACATCGGGCCGCATTTACGAGAAGCATATTACACTGGCGGTTGCCCGCGAATTGCGCCGCCAGCTGGAAGAAACCGGCCGCTACCGCGTGGTGATGACGCGGGACAAGGATGTTTATATCCGCCTGCGCGACCGCCTGAACATGGCGCGAAAAGAACGCGCGGATTTGTTTATTTCGATCCATGCCGATAAAATTGACCGGACAGATGTGCGCGGGGCCTCCATCTATACCTTGTCGCGGCAGGCATCGGATGCGGAAACAGCCCGTCTGGCGGACCGTGAAAACCAGGCCGGCGTGGTGGCGGGTGTGGACCTGGCTTCCGAGAGCGAGGATGTCGCGGGGATTCTCCTTGACCTTGCCATGCGCGAGAAAATGAACGAGTCCAGCTTACTGGCAAGGTTCGTTGAAGCCGCCCTGCGCAGCGAAAGTATCAAACTGTTGCCAAATTCCCACAGGTCCGCCGGCTTTGCGGTTTTGAAGGCACCGGACGTGCCGTCCATCCTCATTGAAACAGGGTTTTTGTCGAATGCGTCAGAAGCGAAACTGCTTGGTTCATCGGTGTTTCAGCGCAAAATCGCCGGAGCAATTGTGGAGGGCGTGGATGCCTATTTCCGCAAGATTTTGGCCCTTCAGAAAATTTAATTCAGGTCTTACGGGAACAAGAACGGCCCTTTATGCGTATTACCGAAAACGCCCCATTGCTGGACTCAAAACAGTGTCTGTAGTAGAAAAGGGGTGTTACAACGTTGTACCACTGCCTTCTTTTCTGGGGGCTTTTTCAAAGAGGAAATAAAAAATGAAGCGTTCTATGATTGCACTGTCCGTGCTGGCTCTGATGTCCGTATCCGCTTGCACAAGCGGTGGTTCCTGGACCCCGATGTCTGCTGGCCGCACCGCTGGTGAAGGTGTTGTTGACACCTACAAACCCGCGCCGAAAAAAGCTGACACAACTTTCAGCCACTCGCTGCGCAAGTAAGATTTGTTTTTATCAGGCCGTTAACACCTGATAAAACCGTCTGAAGACAAAAAAGACCGCGCCCGGTTATCCGGCGCGGTTTTTTTTATGTGCTGTTATCGGGCCGCTTTTGGCCGGGATGGTTTAGTTATAGCTTTGGGTACGGCTGGCGGGGCCGGTTTGCTGGACCTTGGTGTTTTGTGCCTTGCCGCGGGCGCGCGACGTTGCAATCAGCACTGGAATACCCTGCCGCTCCCGCATGGTTTTTTCAACAATGCTCCAGTTGATGTGGCCGGCTGCCACGCCGGCTGCCTCGGTAATCATGTCGCGCATTTTATCGTTCAGTGGCTTGGGCGTTATGTCTTCGCCGTTTTCAATTTGAATGCTCTGGGTTTGTGTGGGATTGGCTTCGAGGTACAGCCCGTCATCCAGCCAGCCGACCAGAATGGGCTGGTCCACGACAGTAACCTTTGTGCCAATGGGCACGATGCCGAAAAGCTTTACGATGTCTTCGGGGTACATGCGCATACAGCCTGAACTGACGCGGCGGCCAATACCCCAGGGTTTATTGGACCCGTGAATCAAAAAGGTTGGCCAGCCTAAGTAAAGCGCATGGGTGCCCAGTGGATTGGCAATGCCGGGCGGCACGCGTTGCGGCAGCCAGGGCTTGGCTTCGCGCATCCGCTGTGTCGGGTACCAGCTGGGGCCATCGGCCTTGCGCACCACTTTTGTTTTGCCCGTGGGGGTTTGCAACCCTTCCTGCCCGATGCCGATCGGATGGGTAATCGGCTCCTTGCCCGGATTGCGGAAGTAATACAGGCGCATTTTGGCCAGATTGACCACAATGCCTTCTTGCCGGGCGCGGGGCAGCAGCTGGAATTGCGGGATCAAAACTTCCTGCCCCGGCGTGGGGGCCCAGGCATCCACATCGGCATTGGCGGCGCGCAGCTCCACATAGCCAATGTCAAAATGGCGGGCGATGTCCAAGAACGTGTCTTCTTCATTTACGCGGTAGGTTTTTTGCGCCCCCATGGCAATGCGCGCACCCAGCGGGTATTCGGGCAGTGTTTCATCTTCGGTGCTGTCTGTTACAGCCAGCGCTTCGTCTGACGTCATCGGGGCGGCAGGTTTTTTGATACCGGCTGTTTTTGCGGGAGCTTTTGTTTTGGCAATCGCAGGGGCTTTGCTGGTTTTTGTCTGGGCAGGTTTCGGGCTGGGCTTGGCAGGTGTTTCAGCCAAAGCGGGGGCCGCCGCGCTGGAAATCAGCGCGGTCAATGTCAGGGCCAGCATCGGGGCCAGTAGGGGGAATGACTTGATGTGCATGGAATCAAAAAACCTTTTCATCCTTATGATAGATGATCTATGCTTTAAAAACAGTGTTTTTTATAGCGTAAATACAAACAAACCGGTTTTTTTATTTTGAGTATGCTTGCAGGACTTTGGAAACGGCAAAGACCGCCCCTGCCGCCCCGTCTGGAAGGGGCGCGTATTTTTTTGCGCCTGCCAGAGCTGCGCGATGCGCCGGCCTGGTGCATGGCTATTCAAAAGAATCGTGATTTTTTGAAACCCTGGAGCCCGGCCAGCGCCTTGCGCCATATCCACCGCAAAGGGTTTGCGGCGCGCCATGCCTTGTGGCGGTTTGACAGCCGGCAGGGCGTGTCGCATGTGTTTTTTATTTTTGACCGCGCGGCGCAAAACCTGATCGGCGGCATCACCCTTGGCAACATCATTCGTGGTGCGGGGCAAATGGCAACGCTTGGGTATTGGCTGGATGAAGATTATACTGGGCAGGGCTATATGACCGAAGCGGTCGGTGTCGTGGCCGATTTTGCGTTTTCAACGCTGGGGCTGCACCGTGTACAGGCGGGCTGTTTGCTGGACAATGTGGCCAGCCACCGTGTTTTGCTGAAAAACGGCTTCGAGGCCGAAGGGGTGGCGCGCGGGTATATCAAAATTGATGGTGCCTGGCGCGATCATTTGCTTTTTGCCAAGCTGCGTCCCGAAGGGCTGCCGGGTTGATCCCTGTTCTCAGGTTTCGGCCTGCAGGCTTTGGCGGGTTATTGAACCGGCGTGTTTTTAAAACGGATCGGTTTTCTGATTTGCAGGCTGGCATTTGTGCCTTCCACCATTGTCTGGGCGGCTTCGGCAATCAGGGCGGCTTGTTTGGCGCGCGCGGCTTTTTCGGCAGCGGCAATGGTGTCGGCACGCTCTTGCATCGCGGCTTCGATCGTTTCGCGCAGTTCGGGCTCCGGATATTTGCGCGCCAGTGACAGCGGTGTGTCACCGTTGTTGTTGGCGGCATGTACATCGGCACCGGCCAGGACCAGCAGGCGGGCATTCCACGGTTTGTTGCGCTCCACCGCAAACATCAGCGGGGTTTCGCCCTTGTTGTTGCGGGTTTCCAGCTGGGCTTTGGCGGCAATCAATTGTTCGGTGGCTTCGGGCTCGCACGCTTGCGCGGCGTAATGCAGCGGGGTCAGGCCTTGTTTGTCCTGTGGCTCAAGGCTGGCCCCTTGTTCCAGCAACCAGCCCACAATGTCCCCGCGCCGGCCGATGGCGGCCCAGTGCAGCGGGGTCAGGTTTGCGGCATCTTGCCAGTTCAGGGCTTCGCCGGGATAGAGCGAGATGATTTCTTTCATCACATACAAATTCCCCTCGACCGCGGCAATGTCCAGCCGGGCTTTGGCCTTTGCTTTGACAGCCGGCCAATTGGCGGCAGCTGTATCAAACGCGCGGCGGAGATTTTTTGTGAAGGTGCTCATATCAGGGTCTTATCCAAAACGTGTCACAGGCCATAAAATGACAGCCTGCGTGTACCTTGTACAACAAGCAGGAGAGGTTAGCAAGATTCTATTTTTATGTCAAATAATAGGCTGTATGAAACGCGCGAAACAGCACATAAACGGCACATAAACGGCACATAAACGGCACAAGGCCCGTGCGGGGGTGCGGGGGCGGCTTTCAAAGGCTGTTTTTAGCGATTTTAAGGGTATTGGGGGCAGGTTTATGGGGGTGAATGGTCAGGCATGACCCGCTTCGGCGGACAGCGTCAGCGGCTCTATTCCAAGGCGGCCCAGGGCCCTTTCCCATTTATTGCCCAGCGTGGTGCTGAAAATCAGCTCCTCGTCCGCAGGGGCGGTCAGCCAGGCATTGGCCTGCATTTCTTCTTCCAGCTGGCCTGCACTCCATCCGGCATAGCCGAGGGCAAAAATACTGCGCGCCGGTCCACGGCCTTCGGCAATGGCCTGCAAAATATCAATGGTGCCGGTGATGCACATGGATTCGTTGATACGCACGGTATCTTCGCGCATGAAATCGGTGGAATGCAGCACAAAACCGCGGCCCGTTTCCACAGGGCCGCCGAAATGCACAATCGGCTCTGCGCGAATTTTGGGTGCATAGGGCAATTGCAGTTGCGAGAGCAATTCACCAAAACCCACATCGGGCAATTGCTGGTTGACGACAATGCCCATGGCACCCGCCGGACTATGGGCGCAGACGTAAATGACACTGCGCGTGAAAAGGCCGTCATCCATACTGGGCATGGCAATCAACAGCGAATGGCGGAAGGGGCTGTCCCCGACCAGCAGGTCCGGGTCGATCTGCGTCGTGTCTGGCGTGTATTTCATGCTCATATCTCATCCTAGCAAAAAAGACTGAACGATGGGTAAAAGGGCGCATATCTTGCGCAAACGATTGAAACCAATTGCTTAATTGAGGCGTTTATTTGCCGCCGCGCTGGAATTTGCGCCAATTGGCCACGTTGCGGCTGTGTTCTTCAAGTGTTTTGCCAAAAGCATGGCCACCGGTGCCGTCGGCCACAAAGTATAAATAATCGTGTTCTTCCGGGTTTAAAACGGCGGCCAGTGAATCGCGCCCCGGGTTGGCAATCGGCCCCGGCGGCAATCCGCGCACCTGATAGGTATTATACGGGCTGTCGATGTTAAGGTCTTTGCGGTACAAGGGCCGCGCCAGTTTTTCTTTGCCCAGCGTAATCGCATAAATCACGGTGGGGTCGGATTGCAGCGGCATTCCCATGCGCAAGCGGTTGACGAAAACACCTGCCACACGGGCACGCTCTGCTGCAATGCCGGTTTCTTTTTCAACGACCGATGCCAGAATGATGGCTTCTTCTTTTGTTTTGACAGGCAGGTCTGCGGCGCGGGTGGGCCACAGGTCATCCAGTGTTGCCTCCAGCCCTTTTTTCATGCGGCTGAGCAAATCTGCGCGGTCCATGCCTTTGGAGAAATGATAAGTCTCCGGCAGCAGGCTGCCTTCATCGGGGATGGTGGTAATTTCGCCTTCCAGCCCGTCCGTTGCATTGATCAGGGCGATGATTTCAACCGCCATCAATCCTTCGGGGATGGTCACGCGGCGCTGGTGGGTTTTGCCGCTTTGCAAAATATGGATCATCTCGGCCGTGGACAGCGTGGCGGGCAGCAGATATTCACCCGCCTTCAACGTGCCCTTGGCGCGCGCAAGCCTTGCGCCGATTTTAAACATCAACGGGTCAAAAATGACATTGTCCTGATACAGGCGGTCGGCGATTTTGTTCACGGATGAATTGGGCTGCACATAAACAAGCGTGCCATTGGGGATGGGCATGACGCGGTTCAGGCTGTAATCCAGCCAGACCCAGCCACAGGCCAGCACCAGAAGCCCCGCAAAGCAAAGTCCCAGAAAAATATGTTTCAGCCGCACCGCGCCTTATACCTTGCGGAAGACGAGGGATGCATTCGTGCCCCCGAAGCCGAAGGAATTGGACAGCGCCACGGTCACTTTCTTTTCTTTGGCTTTATGCGGCACAAGGTCCACACCTGCGGCCACATCGGAAGGATCATCCAGATTAAGCGTCGGCGGGATCAGCCCTGTTTCAATTGCCTTGCAGCTGTAAATCGCTTCCACCGCACCGGCCGCCCCCAAAAGGTGACCAATCGCGGATTTGGTGGAAGAGATGGAGACCTTGCCGATGGCATCGCCAAACAGGCGCTTGACTGCCGTCAGTTCAATATCATCACCCAGCGGGGTGGATGTGCCGTGCGCGTTGACGTAGTCAATCTGGTCAGGCGTGATTTGTGCGCGTTTCAATGCGGCTTGCATGGCACGGAAGCCGCCATTGCCGTCTTCGGCGGGGGATGTCACGTGATAGGCATCGCCTGACATGCCATAGCCGATGACTTCGGCGTAAATTTTGGCGCCGCGTTCTTTTGCGTGTTCGTATTCTTCCAGCACCACCACACCGGCACCTTCGCCGATCACAAACCCATCGCGGCCTTTTTCAAACGGGCGGGATGCTTTTTCCGGCGTGTCGTTATAGCTGGTGGACAAGGCGCGGCAGGCCGCAAAACCTGCAACACCCACGCGGCAAATGGCGGCCTCCGCACCACCTGCTATCATCACATCCGCATCATCAAGTGCGATCATACGTGCGGCATCGCCAATGGCGTGGCTGCCGGTCGCGCAAGCAGTGACAACCGAATGGTTGGGCCCTTTGAAGCCATAACGGATGGAAACCTGACCGGAGATCAGGTTGATCAGCGATGACGGAATAAAGAAAGGCGAAATACGGCGCGGGCCTTTTTCAGCCAGCAACAGCGATGTATCGTGAATATTGCTCAGGCCGCCAATGCCGGATCCGATCAGCACCCCGGCGCGGCAGCGGGCTTCATCGTCGGCGGGCACATAGCCGCTGTCTTCCACAGCATCCACGGCAGCGGCATAGCCGAAGTGGATGAATTTATCCATTTTCTTTTGCTCTTTGGGTTCGATGTATTTGTTCACATCAAACGCGCCGGCCGCATCGCCCACAGGCACTTCGCCCGCGATCTGGGAGGGAATATCCGACGCATCGAAACCGGCAATTCTGGCAATGCCGGACGTGCCTTTGGTAATGGCTTGCCAGTTATGGTCGAGGCCTTGACCGAGTGGACTGATGATCCCCATACCTGTCACGACGACGCGTCTCATATGCTTGTTCCTTGTCTATAGCAGCGCCGACGGGCACTTGTTTCGTTAACGCCACCAAAGCGGGCGGGGAGGTATAAAAAATAACCCCTCTCTTTAAATAAAGAGAAGGGTTATTTTAAAAAAGTATCAGGTATTCTTAAGCAGCTTTTGCATTTTGCTCAATGAAGCTGATCGCGTCTTTTACGGTCTGAATTTTTTCAGCCGCATCATCCGGGATTTCAATACCGAATTCTTCTTCAAACGCCATGACCAGTTCAACTGTGTCCAGGCTGTCTGCGCCCAGGTCATCGATAAAGCTGGCGTCGTCTGTTACTTTGGCGCCATCGACGCCCAGATGTTCGACAACGATCTTTTTGACGCGTTCGTTGATGTCGCTCATAGTTAAACCTCGTTTGGTTACGTTGAAATTCTACTCTTATCCTTAAGAGAGGGATTGGATAACATAAATTTACGACGTTGCAAACCCTGAATGCAAGCCGCAGATATTTAACATAATATTATAAGCGGTGTTTATCTTGAGGCAAGTCGTTTCGGGTATTATCCCCCGCGGCAAGGAAGGTATGGCGAGCAGGGCCTTCAGGGACGCCAAGGCTTTCTTCAATCCTTGGTGCCGGCATGGTATGCGGGCTTGCAATGGAATGAACCCTATTTGCCTGAAAACTGGGAAAGCCATACGGACAGATTGCTGGCGTACCGGAATTCTAAAATTTCTGGAATAATGGCGCGGGCCGCTTAATTCTGCTTTTTTAATTCTGTTTTATGCTGAAACCTGCGGCCTTTGGTGGTTAATCTTCCGCGTTTTCTTCTGTTGTTACGGTGCGCGTTTCAAGCACACGGGTTGCGTGGCCGCCGAAGTGCGAGCTGACCTTGACTGCCAGCGTCACGGGCTTGCCTTCTTTGTATTGCTGGTAAGCCGTCTTGCTTGTGCAATCGTAAAAATATTTTTCATGGCGCGCATCCCACCAATAGACGGTATGGGGGCATTGAAAACTGCTGTTGCCCACGCGCTGTACTTTATATTCACGCACCGTTGTTGCCTTTGCGGTGTATTCGTAAATATCCCCTGTATTCTTGATCACGGCCAGATTGACCAGCGGCAGGCAAAACATAAAAACAAGCCCCGCCATCAGCGGATAAAAAACGGCGATTTCCGTTTTCGTTGCCGTTTTAAAAGTGCCCGATAAAATCAAAGCAAGCGGGGCGATAACAGACAGGCCGATCATGCCTGCCAATAAAGTGCGGCTATAGGATACTTCCGGCCATGATTTTGAAATAAACAGCACAATCGCCGCAACTGCCGTAAAGATGCACAGGACGATGGTTGCTTTTGTATGGCCGACCTTGATGGTTGTCAGGCTCATGGTTGTTCTCCCAGGTGTGTGTTTAAATCATCGCCATGCCGCCATTGACATGCAGGGTCTGGCCTGTGATGTATTTGGCTTCGTCGGAGGCCAAGTAGACCACACTGGCCGCGATGTCTTCGGGTGTGCCCATGTCGCCTGCTGGAATGGTTGCGTTGATTTTGGCTTTTTGCTCGTCGTTCAGGGCCTCTGTCATGGCGGTCGCGATAAAGCCGGGGGCAATGCAATTGATGGTGATGCCGCGCGCGGCAACTTCAGCGGCCATGGATTTGCTCATGCCGATCATGCCCGCTTTGGACGCGCAGTAATTGGCCTGCCCCGGGTTGCCGGTGACACCCACGACAGATGTAATGTTGATAATACGGCCAGCCCTGCGTTTCATCATGCCTTTGATGGCTGCGCGGATCAGGCGGAAAGGGGCTGTCAGGTTCACATCTTGCACCACTTGCCAGTCTTCGTCTTTCATGCGCATGAACAGGCCGTCTTTGGTCAGGCCTGCGTTGTTCACCAGAATATCGACCTGGCCCATTTTTTCTTCGGCGGTTTTCATCAGCGCGTCGGCGGCTTCGGCAGAACCCAGATCGCCGGGCACCACGTGCACACGTTCCTGGCCGATTTCGGCAGCCAGTTTTTCAAGCGCTTCTACGTTGCGGCCAGAAAGGGCGACATCCGCACCCTGTGTATGGAGCGCTTTGGCAATCGCGCCGCCAATACCGCCGGATGCGCCTGTGATCAGAGCTTTTTTGCCGGAAAGGTTGAACATGGGATATCTCCTTCAAGAAATCGTGGGGCGTTGAATGGGGGTGTTTAATTTTATGAGGTTGTCTTAAACCGTTTTATCAAGGAAGTAAATGCAGGCAACGCCCGCCACAATCAGGGCAAAGCCGATGAAGGTGCTGGTGGTCATCTGGCTTTCCTTGAACAAGGCCCAGGCAAACAGCGCCGTGAACAAGGGGTAAGTGATTTCAATCATGCCGGCCATGGTGGCGTTTTTGGCCTTGATGCTGAGCAGGATGAAAACATTGGCAATCATCACAATAAAAACACAAGCCGCCAGCAGCTTGACCTCGGTCATAGACGCTTTGATAACGGACCAGTCTTTTTTAAACGATCCGCGCAAATGTCCCGCAATGAGCGAGAAAATAACCCCGCCGAGCGAGCAAAAAAACATCACCGTCATCGGGGTCAGTTTTTTCATCACCTGTTCGGTCATGGTATAGCTCAGGCCCCACAAAACCGCAGCGGCAATGGCATAAACAATCCAGAAACCGGGGGCGAATAAAATGGCGGGCATTAAAGTGTGCCTGCAAAATCTTCAATGTCTTTGGGCGTGCCGATGGCGCGGCCTGTCATGTCACCATCAATGCGTTTGGTCAAACCTGTCAGCACTTTGCCGGCCCCCAGTTCCACGGTTTCGGCAACGCCTTGTGTCTTCATAAACAAGACAGATTCGCGCCAGCGCACCATGCCTGTCACTTGCTCTACCAGCAGCGTGCGGATTTTGGCAGGGTCTGTCACATCGCTTGCAATCACATTGGCGACGAGCGGGACGGACGGAGCCTGAATGTTGGCGCTTGCAAGGGCCGCTTGCATCGCATCTGCCGCGGGTTGCATCAGTGCGCAGTGAAAGGGAGCAGAAACAGGCAGTAAAATAGCACGTTTCGCGCCTTTTTCGGTGGCCAGGGCCACGGCTTTTTCAACGGCGGCTTTGTGGCCGCTGACGACCACCTGGCCATAGGAGTTGTCATTCGCGGAAGAAACAATTTCGTGGTTACTGGCAGCTTTGGCAATTTCCATCACATCAGGCAATTCCAGTCCCAGAATGGCGGCCATGGCACCCACCCCGACGGGGACTGCTTTTTGCATGGCTTGTCCGCGCAGCTTCAACAGCCTGGCGGCATCTGCGAGGGTGAAAGAACCGGCCGCCGTCAGCGCGGAATATTCACCGAGCGAATGACCCGCCACAAATTTGCAATGCGCGTTTGTAAACAGGTCCGGCTTTGCGTCTTGCAAGATGCGTGCAATGGCAACAGATACCGCCATCAGCGCGGGCTGTGTGTTTTCGGTCAGGTTCAGGTCTGTATCGGGGCCTTCAAACATCAGGGCCGAGAGTTTCTGGCCGAGCGCATCATCGACTTCTTCAAAAACAGCCCGGGCGATCGGGAAGGCTTCGGCTAAATCTTTGCCCATACCAACGAACTGGCTGCCTTGTCCCGGGAATACGAATGCTTTCATATCTTGCGCTGTCCTTCTTTTAAAAAGAGAGTATTGATCCAGCCCCTAAATAAACGCTCTTGCGCGTAAGGGCAAGACAGCGTGGCCGTCGTATGGATTCTGGAAAAAATTAATAGCGAAAGGAGATACGCGCCATGGTTTTGACTTTTTGCGGGCAGCCGGCCTGAATGTTTTGTGCAGCCTGCGCCCCTTCGGCGGCAGCAACTTTGTCTTTGAAAACAGGGTCGATGGCCGCGCGCTCGGCCTGTGTCATCAACCGGCCTTCGGTCCAATATTCGGGTTCTTTGGTTTTATCGGCATAGGTAATGGCGGGGCCGGTTTTGCGGCTTAATTCGCCGTTTTCGTACCAGGCACGGTCACCATTGGCGGCTTCAATCGCGGCTTTGTCGTTTTCACGGTGTAATTTGCCGTGCTGAAACCACGCCTTGCCGCCCGCACTGTCGGTCTGGGCGGGCAGGTCACCGTCACGGTGTAGACGTTCCTGGTCGTCGTACCATTCCTCGTCCCCTTCGCTGGTGACGTGGCGGCCTGCGGCCTTGCGCTGGAAAAGATCGGAAAAGGACATTTGTGATCCTGCGATATCCTGTGCTGGCGGGACGAATCCGGTAACGGACATGATTGCGGTATTATTATACCTTAATTTACGGAATATGCAAGATTTTCGTGCCAAATCCATAAAACAGCGCAAAGCTTCGGGCGGCGGGTTCAAAAAACCGCGTTAAATATAGAAAATCCCTTGCCTTTGGGGGGCGAATCCCCGATAGTCGCCGCCTGTAACCCGCCCAAGGGCAAATTTTCCGTGGCAGGAAAATACAAAACGCTTTTGGGCTATATGGTTTACGCGGCTGGGCACCACACGGTGTGGCGCAACAGCGGTAGACCGACTGACAACCAAGGGAATGTCACATGCCATTATACGAAACCGTGTTTATCGCACGGCAGGACGTCTCTGCGAAACAAGTAGAGGATCTTGCCAAAAACTTCAGCAAAATCGTCAACGACAACGGCGGCGAAACCAAACGCACCGAAAGCTGGGGTCTGCGCACTCTTGCTTACCGCATCAAGAAAAACCGCAAGGGTCACTACACCCTGTTCCACTTTGACGCACCGGCAAAAGCCATTGCGGAAATGGAACGCAACATGAAAATCAACGAAGACGTTCTGCGCTACATGACCGTCACCATCGAAACACTGCCAGAAGGCCCGTCTGCCATTCTGAAACAGTCTGAAGAAGGTGATGATCGTGGTGATCGCGGCGACCGTGGTGATCGTGGCGACCGCGGTGATCGTGGCGACCGCGGTGATCGTGGTGATCGTAAATTCTCCAAAGAAGGAGCTGAATAATGTCCGCAGAAAAAAAACCTGAGCGCAGACCTGCCGCTGGCGGCCGTCGCACATTCTTCCGCCGTCGCAAGACCTGCCCGTTCAAAGGCAAGAATGCACCGGAAATCGATTACAAAGACATCAAGCTGCTGGGCCGTTATGTGTCCGAGCGCGGCAAGATTGTCCCATCCCGTATCACTGCCGTGTCGCAAAAAGCACAGCGCAAACTGGCCCGCGAAATCAAGCGCGCCCGTTTCCTCGCGCTGATGCCATATGTTGCGAACTAACGGTCAGGCAAGGAGTATATAAATATGCAAGTTATTTTGCTTGAACGCGTAGAAAACCTCGGTCAGATGGGTGACGTTGTCACCGTACGCCCGGGTTATGCTCGCAATTTCCTGTTGCCGCGCCAAAAAGCGCTGCGCGCCACCAAAGACAATGTGGCCCACTTCGAAACACAGAAAAAGGATCTGGAAGTCCAGAACCTGAAACGCCGTGACGAAGCCCAGAAAGTCGCCGTGAAAATGGAAGGCCTCAAAATCGCTCTGATCCGTCAGGCGTCTGAAGCCGGTCAATTGTACGGTTCTGTCACAGCCCGTGACATTGCGGATGGCGTTTCCGACAAAGGTTTCAAAATTGACCGCAATCAGGTCAACATGGACCGCGCTTACAAACTGCTGGGCCTGTACCCGATCAAGGTTGCCCTGCACCCTGAAGTGACCGTTGAAGTCACGATCAACATCGCCCGTTCTGAAGAAGAAGCAAAAATTCAGGAAGAACGCGGTGAAGCCCTGATCGTAAAAGACGAGCGTGCGGAGCGTGCAGAAGCACAAGCTGCGCAAGCGGAACGCGATCTCAAGGCCGCTGAAGCCAAAGCTGCTGAAAAAGCAGCAGCCGATGCTGAAGCTGCCCCGGCAGAAGAAGACGCAAAAGACGAAGCCGCCGCGTAAAATTACGCAGCCTTTCGGCTTTTATAAAAAAAGCAGCCCGTGCATTGTGCCGGGCTGTTTTTTTATGTGTGGGGCAGGTGTGTTTTTATGAACAGTTGTCTGCCGAAAAAAAGCAACAAACCGACCCACAGAATCATTCAATTCAGTCAATGTTTCTGATAGTTTGGACGACATGACACTCGATGCTCTCAAACGATCTGTGGCCACAGGTTCCGGCATGGCCGGCGATGGCGAATACCGCGTCCAGCCTCATAACGAGGAAGTGGAACAAGCGCTCTTGGGCGCTTTGCTGGTCAACAACCGCGCGCTGGAAAAAGTATCCGAATTTTTACGGCCCGAGCATTTTTACAACCCTGTGCATGGCCGTATTTTTGAAGCCATCACCAAATTTGTCGAACGCGGTCAGGATGCCAGCCCGATCACGCTGAAAAACTTTTTCGAAAAAGATCAGGATCTCGCTCATGTCGGCGGCGGTCAGTATCTGGCCGATCTGGCCGCCCATGTGATCAGCGTTGTTAACGTCGAAGACTATGGCCGTGTGGTGTACGAATTGCACCTGCGGCGCGCGCTGATTTCGCTGGGCGAAGATGTTGTGAACGATGCCTACGATCACGATGTGGATCAAAACGCGCAAGACCAGATTGAACAAACCGAAAAACGCCTGTTTGATCTGGCAACCGCCGGTGATTACAAAGGCGGGTTTGTGTCTTTTAACGAAAGTTTGACGCGCGCGATCCAGCAAGCCGAAATTGCCTATCAGCGCGAAGGCCTTGTCACGGGCGTGACCACGGGTTTGACAGACATTGATAAAAAACTGGGTGGTTTGCAAAAATCGGATTTGCTTATTCTGGCCGGCCGGCCGTCCATGGGTAAATCGGCCTTGGCCACCAACATGGGGATGAACGCGGCGCGTGCTTACTTGGAAACAGGTGGCAAGGAAGGCGCGGTTGTTGGCCTTTTTTCGCTCGAGATGTCGGCGGAACAGCTGGCGGGTCGTATTCTGGCCGATTTGTCCGGCGTGCCGTCCGATAAAATCCGCCGGGGCGAAGTGAAAGACACGGATTTTCACAAATTTGTGGAAGCCAGCCAGAAAATGTCGCAGGCCCCGTTGTTTATTGATGATACGGCGGCATTGACGCTGAGTGCCATTCGCACCCGTTCCCGCCGGTTGAAGCGTCAGCACAATCTGGGCCTGATCATCATCGATTACTTGCAGCTTATTCAAGGCAGCGGCCGTGGCGGGCAGGAAAGCCGCGTGCAGGAAGTCTCCGAAATCACCCGAGGATTGAAAGCGCTGGCGAAAGAGCTGGATGTGCCCGTCCTTGCGCTGTCGCAGCTGTCACGTGCTGTCGAAGCACGTGACAATAAACGCCCGCAGCTGTCGGATTTGCGTGAGTCGGGTTCTATCGAGCAGGATGCGGATATCGTCATGTTCGTCTACCGCGAAGAATATTATCTGGAGCGTGAACAACCCGCCCCGCGCCCTGAAGAAGCAAGCGATAAATTTGCCTCCCGTCACGATGACTGGCTGAAGCGCATGGAACAATCCCACAACGTGGCCGAGTGTATCGTCGCCAAGCAACGTCACGGCCCGATTGGCACTGTGAAGCTGCATTTCGAAGGCGAATTCACGCGCTTTGGCGACCTTGCCCATTATACGGTGGAAGACTATGAGTGATGCACGGTATGACAAGCCGTCTTCGCGGCTTGTTGTGGATCTAGATGCCGTAGCGCGGAACTGGCTTTTGCTCAAGAAAAAACTCAAAACCGGCGCGGATTGTGCAGGCGTGGTCAAGGCCGATGGCTATGGCCTTGGCGTTGCGGCTGTGGCGCGCACCTTGTTCACGCAAGGCTGCCGTCATTTTTTTGTGGCGCAATGGCAAGAAGGTCTGACGGTACAAACGGCCCTGGCCACCCTGGCCCGGTCTTTCCCCTATAGCCCCGTCAGCGATGACAAGGTTGTGGTCGATGCACCGACCATTTACGTGCTGGAAGGCCCGCGCGGGGTAGATGCCGAGCGTTTCGCGCGTGCAGGCCTTGTTCCTGTTTTAAACAGTCTGGACGATATTTTGTATTGGGCACAGGCAGCCGCCATGCAGGAAAAGCGCCTGCCGGCTGTCATTCACATTGATACCGGCATGAACCGTCTGGGCCTGACCGCCACAGAAGTTACGGTATTGGCAGACAAGCACCGCGATATTTTCAAAGCGCTGGATGTGCGGTATGTGATGAGCCATCTGGCCTGCGCCGATGAACCCGCCCACGAAAAAAACGCTGAACAGCTAAAGATGTTTCAAAAACTGACGGCGGCTGTGGGCCAGCCCTTGCGCTACAGTTTTGCCAATTCGGGCGGGGTGTTTCTGGGCACGGATTATCATTTTGATCTGGCCCGTCCCGGCTGTGCAATTTACGGAATCAACCCAACCGGCCAGCCTGTAAACCCCATGCAAGGGGTCGCGACGTTCGAGGGCCGTATTCTGCAAATCAGAAAAATTGACACTGCGGGGACTGTTGGTTACGGTGCGGGGTATCGGGTGATGCCACCCGCCACATGTGCCACAGTTTCAATCGGATACGCCGATGGCTATCTGCGCAGCCTGACAGGATCGGGCAGCGTTTTTGTCAAAGGTGAAAAATGCCCCGTGATCGGTCGTGTTTCCATGGATTCTGTTATTATCGATGTGGCACATTTGACGGTACCGCCCAATATTGGCGATGCGGTGGAAATTCTGGGGCCTCATCAAACGGTAGATGATCTGGCGGCGGCTGCCGGCACGATCGGCTATGAAATTCTGACAGGGCTCGGCCTTCGCACGCCGCGCACATATATCGGGGGTACGCCATGAGCAGCATGGAAAACAACACAGACACAACGGTGACGCAAAGTACATCGGCTTTGACCTCCGTCGGTGATTTTTTTCAAGCGATCGGGGCCACTGTACTGGGCTTCTTTGCCGCGGTCGGCCGTTTGTTTTCATTCGCCGTGCGCGGTGTGTATCACTGCGTGACACCGCCTTTTTATCCGCGGTTGTTGTGGCGGCAGGTGATTGATATCGGCTACTACTCTTTGCCGGTTGTCGGTATGACAGCGCTTTTCACCGGTATGGTGCTGGCCCTGCAAAGCTACACAGGCTTTTCCCGCTTTTCTGCCGAAGGGGCTGTGGCCACGGTTGTGGTTTTGTCCGTCACGCGTGAACTGGCCCCTGTGCTGGCGGGGCTGATGGTGGCGGGGCGCATTGGTGCGTCTATTGCCGCTGAAATCGGCACCATGCGTGTGACCGAACAAATTGATGCGCTGACAACATTGTCTACCAATCCGTTTAAATACCTGATTGCGCCGCGTTTGGTTGCGGGCACGTTTATGCTGCCCGTGCTGGTGCTGATCGCCGATGTGATCGGTGTGCTGGGCGGTTATATGGTGGGGGTATATAAACTGGATTTCGGCCCCGCCAATTATATGCACCGCACATGGGAATATTTAACGGCGGATGACGTTATCTCCGGCCTGTGGAAGGCTGCGGCCTTTGGGTTTATTGTCACGCTGATGGGCTGTTATCATGGTTTTAATTCGGCGCGCGGCGCGCAAGGGGTGGGGGCTGCCACCACCAATGCGGTTGTATCGGCATCGATTTTGATTTTGATTTCGAACTATATCCTGACCCAATTCTTTTTTGCGGGGAAATAACCATGACCGCAGTGCCAAAATTAAAACTCAGCGGTGTTAAAAAATCCTTCGGCGATAACCATGTGTTGCGCGGTATTGACATCAGCATTCCCAAGGGCAAATCGCTGGTGGTGATCGGCGGGTCCGGTACGGGTAAATCCGTGATGATCAAAAGCGTTTTGGGGATTGTGACCCCTGATGGCGGCTCCATTCAAGTGGATGGCGCTGAAACCACCAAGCTGAAAGGCGCGGAGCGCGATGCCCTGATGCGCAAATTCGGCATGTTGTTTCAGGGTGGTGCCCTGTTTGACAGCTTACCAGTGTGGGAAAACGTGGGCTTTGGTCTTATGCAGGCCAAAGGGGTGAGCCGCAAGGACGCGCGCGAGATTGCCGTTGAAAAACTGCGCGCGGTGGGCCTGCCCTCGCGCACGGCAGATTTACTGCCGGCGGAACTTTCCGGCGGGATGCAAAAACGTGTGGGCCTTGCCCGTGCCATTGCCGCCAACCCTGAAATTATCTTTTTTGATGAACCGACCACGGGTCTTGATCCGATCATGGCCGATGTTATCAATGATCTTATCGTTGAAACGTCCAAAGGCTTGGGCGCCACCACATTGTCCATCACCCACGACATGGCCAGCGCCCGCAAAATTGCCGATGATATTGCCATGATTTATAAAGGCGAGATTATCTGGCAAGGTGCCGCCAAAGACATCGACCATTCCGGTAACGCGTTTGTCGATCAATTTATCAAAGGGTCCGCCGAAGGGCCGATCAAAATGGAGCTTTAACCCGTGACGGACCCAAAACCCCCCGGCGATAATGAACTGCGCGCCATTCGCCCCGGTGTAACACCGAAACAAAAGTCCAAAAAACCGGCCGTTGCCAAAAAAGCAAAGGCACAAAAGCCCGTGCGCGATACACAGGCGCGCCCGCGCAAATCCGGCCCCGGCTGGTTTTCGCGTATTTTCATGGCGCTGTTGTCCATTGGCGTGATTGGCGCAATTGTGGGCGTGGCGGCAATTGTGGCGTTGTTGTTCTATTTCTCCCAAGATTTGCCGGATTATAAGTCTCTCGCTGTTTATGAGCCGCCGATTGTGACCCGTGCCTATGCCAGTGATGGCCGCCTGCTGGCGGAATTTGCCGCAGAAAAGCGCGTGTTTGTCTCCATTGAATCCGTGCCCGACCGCGTTGTGAATGCGTTTTTGTCAGCAGAAGACAAAAACTTTTACACGCATCCTGGTATTGATATCACGGGTGTCATGCGCGCCGTGCGCGATAACTTACGCAACATCGGCTCCAACCGCCGGTTGGTGGGGGCTTCCACCATTACACAGCAGGTGGCCAAAAACTTTCTACTGGCCGATAAGCTGGATGAAGAACGTGGCAATGATTTGCAAAAAATCAAACGCAAGTTCCGAGAAATTATTCTGTCCTTCCGCATTGAACAGGCCCTCAGTAAAGATAAAATCCTGGAATTGTACCTGAACGAGATTTTTCTGGGTGCGCGCGCCTATGGCGTGGCGGCGGCATCGCTTGAATATTTCAACAAACCGCTGGATGAATTGAACATCGAAGAAGCGGCCTATCTGGCGGCCTTGCCGAAGGCGCCCAACAACTATAACCCCGAGCGGCATTACGAAGCCGCCATTGCCCGCCGTAACTGGGTAATTGTGCAAATGGAAGAAAACGGCTTCATTAAAAAAGAAGAAGCTGAAAAAGCCAAAGCCGCAAAACTGGTCACCATCAAGCGTGACAGCGACCAATACGTGAATTACCCGTATTTCGCGGAAGAAGTGCGCCGCCGTCTGATGGAGCTTTATGACGAAAAGGGCCTATATGAAGGCGGCATGATTGCTTATTCAACAATGATCCCCGCCTATCAAAAAATCGCCGAGCGTGCCTTGCGCAATGGTTTGATTGAATACGACCAGCGACATGGCCTGCACAGTGATCCGGTGGCCACCATCAGCAGCCTTGATAACTGGCAAGAAGCATTGGGCGCGGTGACACCGCCGCCGGGTGCCGGCGATTTTGAAATGGGCGTTGTCCTGGAAACGGGTGCAAAAGAAGCCACACTGGGCCTGCGCAATGGCGAGAAGGCAACCTTGCCGCTGGAGCGTGTTAAATGGGCACGCAAACCCGGCAAGAACACGCCTGAAAAAGTCAGCGATGTCTTGTCCAAGGGCGATGTCTGGCTGGTTGAAAACACCGGCGGCAAGGGCGACAAAGCCACATGGTGGCTGCGTCAGATTCCGAAGGTACAAGGCGGCTTGATTGCCATGGATCCGCACACGGGCCGTATTTTTGCCATGGCCGGCGGCTTCAGTTATGAACTGAGCCAGTTCAACCGTGCATCGCAAGCGGTGCGCCAGCCGGGTTCCGCGTTCAAGCCGTTTGTGTATCTGGGGGGGCTGGAAGCAGGTTTTACGCCTGCCACGCTTATTCTGGATGCGCCGTTTGTGATGGAGCAGGGGCCGGGACTGAAAGACTGGCGCCCGCAGAATTACAGCGAAGATTTTGGCGGCCCCACCACCATGCGTATCGGCCTTGAAAAATCACGCAACCTGATGACAATCCGTCTGGCCAATTATGTCGGTATGGAACGTATTGCCGAAATCTGCCGCCAGTTTGGCGTGACGGATAACCTGCCGCAAATGCTGTCCATGGCGATTGGTGCCGGCGAGACGACATTGCTGCGCATGGTCTCTGCCTATAGCGTTTTCGTCAACGGCGGTAAAAAAATTACCCCGACCGTGATTGACCGTGTGCAAGACCGCACAGGAAAAACCGTGTTTGTACATGACAAACGTGCTTGCGATGGCTGCGGCCCGTTTTTGCCTTGGAAGGGGCAAGACACGCCGGATATTCCAGACGCGCGCGAACAGATTGCCGATGCCAGGCATATGTACCAGATTGTCTCCATGCTCGAAGGCGTGGTGCAGCGGGGCACGGCGACCAGCCTGCGCAGTTTGAACCGCCCCGTGGCGGGAAAAACAGGCACGACAAATGATTCCAAGGACACCTGGTTTATCGGCTTCACGCCTGATCTGGTTGTCGGTGTTTATGTCGGCTTTGACGAGCCGCGTACCCTGGGCAAAAAAGAAACCGGCGGTCGTGTGGCAACGCCTGTGTTCAAGGAGTTCATGGAAGAAGCCTTGAAGGACATATCTCCTGTGCCCTTCCGCGTGCCGGAAGGCATCCGTCTGGTCCTCATCGACCCGATCACGGGTACGCGGGCCACGCCGGCGACGGAAAAGCCCTTGCTGGAATCCTTTGTGGCCGGTACCGAGCCGGGTGAAGAAGCGATGATGTTTACAGGCGAAGGTGTTTCCACCGTCTCCGATGTCACATCGGTTGGTGAAAGCGTGAACACGGGGCTGGGTGGGCTTTATTAAGCCACAGTCCCGCTGTTGTTTTGATATAAGATGATGTGCGGTTTTTTAGCCGAGCAGATCGATGCCCATTTTTTTCAAGACACGGTCCAGCGCGCCCAGCACAGGGCTTCGGCCACGCACAGCATCACGTTGTTCTTCGGCTTCGGCATCCAGCTCGGCTTTGTTTCTTTCCATGTCGCGGCGAATATCTTCACGCAGTTTTTCGGCATCAATGTCTTGCATCTGCTGGGCGTGCAGCAATTGCAAAATCTGTTCTTCGTCTTCGGTGATAATGCCATCGGCATGGGCCAGAATGTTGCCGAAGTAGATCAACATGCTGCGGTATTCGGGGTCATTCACTTTGGGCAAGAGGTCCGCCAGATTTTGCGGCAGTTCAAGGTCTGCCATCAGTGTCATTTTCTGGGTCGGTGTCATGCCGTGAATGCGCTCGAGACTTTGGAAAATTTTCTCCAGATACTGGCGTTCTTCCGGTTGCACAATGCCATCGGCATGGGCAATGCACACAACGCAGCGCCACATGTTGTACAGATTGTCGCTCAAACCTTTCAGGGGGGCCATTTGAGGCTGGGTGGTGTCACCGGTCATAAATGCTCTCCTTTATCTCTTGTCGGGGTGGCTTGTTGTGCAGGCGGGGGCTTTTAAAGTCTATTCAAGAATATCAATGCCCAGATGCAGCAAGAGGCCATCGATAATACGCATCAGGCCCGATTGCGGGCGGATTTTGCTCATCTCCAGATCATGCATGAACATCTCGTTCGTGACGGCCTCGTGCACATCGCGGCGGATTTGTTCCATATCCAGGCTTGCCAGCTGGTCGGCGCGCAGTTTTTTCAGCAAGGTATCTTCATTCGGGTGCAGGTCGCCATCAGCATGGGCCAAAAGGCCGCCGAAATAAATCAACTGGCTGCGGAAATACGGATCGTTGATATAGGGCAAAAGCTCGGCAATGCGCTTTTCGTTGATAAGGTCGTCTTCAAGCATGTCTTTTTGCGCGTCCGACAGGCCATAGGCGCGGTCCATATTGGCAAAGATGCGGCGCAGGTATGTCAGCTCGTCTGCGTGGATCATGCCATCGGCATGGGCGATGCAAACCACGCAGCGCCACATGTAGAACATGCTGGTGCTGACAGTTTCTCCGGTGGTGCCTGTTTTTTGACGTATTTCCATGGTTTCAGCCTAAGGCATTCTTGGCCGCTGTCAATATTTCTGCGCAACCCGTGCAAGGGTGTTTACAGAGTATGGAAATAAACCGGTTTATTCTCCCGCAGCTTCCGTCAGGGCATTCAACACGGCTTCACGGCTCAGCAATTCGGGCAGCACAATGCCCTCCGGTGCGGCCGGGCCATAAACGATGTTGAAGGGAATGCCGTATTTGCCAAAACTTTGCAAATAGGCGGCGATATCTGCATCGCGCTGTGTCCAGTCGGCTTGCAGCTTGATGATGTTATCGGCAGACAGGGCCTGCACAATTTCGGTGCTTTCCAGCACAAAGCGTTTGTTGGCCTTGCAGGTCAGGCACCAGTCGGCGGTGACATCCACCATCACGGTATGGCCTTCGGCCACGGCGGGTGCAATCAGGGCCTGGTCAAACTTTTCCCAGCCTGCATCCAGTGCCGGGGTTGCGGTGATGCTGGCCAGCACAGAGCCCAGCCACAAAGCAGTGACCAGCAGGGCAAGGGCCAGAATTTTGCGCAGCGACAGCATCCATTTGCCGGGCTTGGGCATGTATTTGAACACACCCGGCGATACGGCCAGCAAAATATAGGGCAGGGCCAAGCCAATGCCGAGGAAAGTGAAAATGCTGAAAATTTCCAAAGCGCCCCGTGCCAGCGCAAAGCCAACAGCTGTGCCCAGAAACGGTGCGGTGCAAGGCGTTGCCAGCAGTGTGGCAAAGGCGCCTGTCAGAAAATGGCCCAGTAATGTGGGTTCGTCTTCGGTTTTGCGGCTGCTGGCATGGCGGGCGATAAAGCGTGGCAGGGGCACTTCAAATGCGCCCCACATATTTGCGGCAAACAGCAACAGCACCACAATCAGAAAAATCAAAAAGCCCGGATGCTGAAACTGGATGCCCCAGCCAATTGTTTCCCCGGCAGCCTTCAAGGCCACCAGTGCGCCAGCAATCAGCCAGAAAGAGAAAATAATACCGGCCGCCGAGGCCATAAAGTTTTTGAAAATAACACTGCGGTTATCCTTGCCGCCATGGCTGACGACGGACAGTACCTTGAGCGACAAGACCGGCAAGACGCAGGGCATCAGGTTCAAAATCAAACCGCCCAGCAGGGCGAAGAGCAAAATACTCCACTGGAATTCGGCCAGCTGTGCCTTGATCGGCGGGCCTTTGGTATTGGTGTCTGTCGGGCGCGGCGCGTAAAGGGCGGTGCCGTCAAGCGCATGGGCACCATCCACGAAGGTCACGGCGATTTCACCCTGTGACAATTTTTCGGTCAGCACTTCCAGCGGTTCTGTCGTATGTGCAGGGGCGCGCAGGGTCAGGCGGTTGGTTTTATCGTTATAAGATATTTCCGGTTTGCCAAAGACAATGCCGGAAGCATGTTCGATAAACAGGTCAGCCTCCGCACCGGGCGGTTTGGCACCGGTCATTTCCACGACCAGGAAATTGCGGTTGCTGCTGTCAAAATCCAGCCATGCCTTTTCAAATTGTACCGTGCCGATAGCGGGGGAGGGCAGGGTATCGAGGGCTGCGGCATAAAGCGGCATATCCTCACTCGCGCTGGCAGTGCCTGCGGGCAGGGTCAATGTTGCTTCATGTGTTTCGGGCACGCAAATGTCGCTGCAGACCAGCAGGTCCATTTTCAGCTTCAGGCGCTGGGCTGCGCCCACGGTTTCTGGCGTGATCTCGATCGGGAAAACGACGCTGTTTTTGTAGCCGATGTTGTCGATGTCGTAGAGCGTGAAGCGGTGCGGGGCCGGCCATTTCACCTCCGTGCTTTTGACGTTGTCAGACCCTGTCCAGTCAAACGTGGGCGGCAGGCCGGAATCGCCCGGGGTGCGCCAGTAAATCTTCCAGCCGTCTTGCATCACAACCTGCACGGCGACCGCGACCGTTTCCGCATCGCCCGCGGCTGTTGCGGGGCTGAACAGGCGGATGTGGGTATAGGGCGGTTTCTGGCCCTTATAATCCCCTTCTGCATGGGCAGGGGGGCTGGACAGCAGAAGCGCGGACAAAAGGCCCAGAAAGGCCATAAAAGGGGACAAACGCACGGTGGGATACTCCAGTCGGCTGGTTTTTTAAAGAATATAGAGCAAATAACCCGCAAAGCCAATTATTGGCCATCACAGGGTATTCGCCATAAGGGGGCAAAACGTTACAAAACGGGGCTTTTTAAGCGGCCGTACCGGCCAGCAGGCGCTTCAGGCCATCCACATCGGCGACAAGGCCTGTGTCTTTGATCATCAGCTCTTCAATCTTGCGCACCCCGTGGATAATGGTGGTGTGGTCACGGCCCCCAAATTTCCGGCCGATTTCCGGCAGGGAATGGGCGGTCAGGATTTTGGCCAGATACATGGCGATTTGGCGCGGGCGGGCCACTGGGCGGGCACGGCGCGGGGAAAGCAGGTCCGCCATGCGCAGGTTGTAGTGCTCGGCCACGCGGCGTTGAATGTCTTCAATGGTGATGCGGCGGTCGGCCACGCGCAGCAGGTCCTGCAACAGCTCGGCGGCAGTTTCCAGTGTGACGGCACGGTTGATCAGTTCTGCATGGGCGATCAGGCGGTTCAAAGCCCCTTCCAGCTCGCGCACGTTGGTGGTGATTTTCTCGGCCAGAAACGCCAATACATCGGCGGGCAGGTCACGCTTCATCAGCGCGCATTTGGACTGCAAAATCTGCAGGCGTGTTTCGAAACTGGTGTTCTGAATACCTGCCATCAGACCCATGCCCATGCGTGAGCGCAGGCGGTCGTCCAGCCCGTCCAGATCAGCGGGGGCTTTGTCCGCAGACAACACAACATGCTTGCCTTGCGTGATCAGGGCATTGAAGGTGTGGAAGAATTCTTCTTGTGTCGATTCCTTGCCGCAGATGAATTGAATGTCATCAATCATCAGAATATCAACGGTGCGGAATTGTTCTTTGAATGTCATCGTGTCGCGCGCACGCAGGGCGCGGACGAATTGATACATGAATTTTTCGGCGGACATATAAATGACGCGCTTTTCCGGCGCGGTTTCGCGCACGGCATGGGCAATCGCCTGCATCAAATGTGTTTTACCAAGGCCAACGCCGCCTTGTAAAAACAAGGGGTTGAAATTTACGTTTTCACCAGCGGCCAGTTTTTTTGCGGCGGCAAAGGCCAGCTCGTTGCTGGGGGCCACCACAAAATTATCAAAGGTAAAGCGTGCATCCAGGGCTGACGAAATATCGGCAACAGCGGGTGTGTCGTTTTCGTTGGCAATGGCTACAGGCTCAAACGGTACAGCAGCGGCTGTATTGCGCGGTGTGGCGGCGCTGCGTTCATTCACGCTGCATTCCACGCGCGCACAGCCATTATAGTGCTGTGCAAACAAGGTGCGGATGCGGTCTGTATAATGTGTGCGTACCCAATCGCGGATAAAGCGCGACGGCACGGCAATTTCCAGTGTGCCACCGGCATAGGCCACAGCTTCGATCGGTTGAATCCAGGTGCGGAAGGCGGTGTCGCCGTATTCCGCGCGCAGACGGGCTTTAATATCATCAAAGCGACGCATCAGCGCAGAATCTGTGTCCGTGGATTGGTCTTTTGGGACAACTGCATTCACGCTATCGAGCATCGTTTCGCCTCTGACTTTTTTTTAGTATTGAAACCCCAAAGAAGCGGTCAGAAGGTGCGTCACCCAAAGTGCAGAGTGATAAACGATTCTGTTTCTTCCCTGTGTGAAGAGAGCCTGACACACAAATGAAATTGCTTGAAAATCTCTGTGATCTTCGCAGTTTTATCGGGTGCAGGTGTTGAAGTAGGGTCAGACTACCGACCGCGGAAATGAGTCGCAAGAGGAGATTGTGGATAAGATTAAAAAAGCAAGAAACGAACTGAATTATGATTTGGAAGGATGATTTTTTGCGCAGAAAAATTTTGAGTCATGTGTATTTTTTATTGCGATTTTTGAAATCGTTTTTTGCGCTCCGATTCTGATGTGAAAAAACGAACGCATGTCTGTTTTTGATTGACAGCGATTCAACAAAAAACGCCGTGAATCATCACGGCGTTTTTGCGGAAGAAGAGAATCGGTAACCGATTACTTGGTCTTCAGTGTTTTGATCTGTTTGGACAGGCGCGAAATTTTGCGCGAAGCTGTTTTCTCATGCAGAACGCCTTTGTCGGCGCCGCGTTGAATTTTCGGCTGTGCTGCTTTCAGGGCAGCGTCTGCAGCAGCGGCATCACCAGAAGCGATCGCTTCATCCACACGGCGGATGTAGGTGCGCAGTTCGGATGTGCGGCTTTTGTTTTGTTCGGCGACGCGGCCATTGCGGCGTACACGTTTTTTGGCGGACTTATGAACGGGCATGTTTAGTGTCTCTTCCTATTATATATAAATTCGTTTCAGGGCTTTTGGGTCGGGGGGCTTTGGGCCCTTTGTCCGGCGCCAGATGTCTAAAACGCGCAGAATCATGCGCGCGTCCGGCAAGCACTGGATGTGACGGTTTTTAAAGCCCTTTTGTCTTAATGTCAATAAAACTCGCGCATTATGGGCCAAAACAGCTGCTCCGGCGGGTTTGCAAGCCGCCGGAGCATGGTTTTTGGCGCAAAAGCCACTGATTTATATGGGTTTTACAGGGCTTTACTTGTCTTTGAACTGCGGGGCGCGTTTTTCGGCAAAGGCGGCCATGCCTTCCTTGCGGTCTTCCAGGGCAAAACTGCTGTGAAACAGGCGGCGTTCGAATCTCATGCCTTCTGTCAGGCCGCTTTCCTGAGCGGCATTGACGGCTTCTTTTACCATCATGGCGGCAGGGCGGGAGAAACTGGCGATTTTCTCAGCTGTTTTCATAACCTCTGCCATCAGCTCGGCAGCGGGGACCACGCGGGCCACCAGCCCTGCGCTTTCGGCTTCGGCTGCATCCATCATGCGGCCGGTCAGGCACAGTTCCATGGCCTTGGCCTTACCCACGGCGCGGGTCAGGCGTTGCGTGCCGCCGGCACCAGGCAGGGTACCGATGGTGATTTCGGGCTGGCTGAATTTGGCGGTATCGGCCGCCAGAATGAAATCGCACATCATGGCCAGTTCACACCCGCCCCCCAGTGCATAGCCCGATACGGCGGCAATAACAGGTTTGCGGGCACGGGTGATGGCTTCCCAGTTGCTGGTGATAAAGTCACCAGCGTAAACGTCGATGAAACCCTTGGACATCATTTCTTTAATGTCGGCCCCTGCGGCAAATGCTTTTTCGCTGCCGGTGATGACCATGACGTTAATATTGTCATCGGCCTCCATATCGGCCACGGCAATTGTCAATTCATCCATCAGCTTTTTGCACAAGGCGTTCAGCGCTTGTGGGCGGTTGAGCTGGATCACGCCGACTTTGCCTTTTTTCTCGACGATCAGGTTTTCAAAAGTCATGGCGGTTTCTCCTGTGGTTTTCATTTGTGCTTGTGCGGTCATGGTGTTTGTCCTTGTGTGCAGGGTTATTTTGGCGCGGGGGCGATTTTGAAAGACACAATGTTGGTCTTGCCATCTGCCTTTTGAAAAATTTCAATCATCAGCACTTCGTTTTTGCGGATGTACCCGCGCAGGCTGCGGTTTTGTGCCTTCCAGCCCAGCGATGTCAGCGCCTGATTGTAATACGTTAAAATCTGGCGCGTTTGCACCTGCGTTTCCATTGTCGTTTCAACAATGCGGCCGGCAGGTGTGTCGAAGACGACAATTTTGTTCGGAATTTCTGTCATGCCTTGCATGATCGGCAAATCATCAACCGCCGCGGAAAAATTACCGGCCAAGGCGGGCGAAGCAGCCCATATAATAAAGGCGGGTGCTGCGGTCAGCATCAGAACAAGTGCAAAGAAGTGAATAAAAGATTTTTTGATCATGGTGTTCTAGGCCTACCTTATTTTTGGCGGGTGGGGCAATAGAATGTCGATCGCCCGCCCTGCACGATTCTCCTGATTCCGCCGGTCTTTTGCAAGGGGCAGGTGCAGCCTTTGCATTTTTCGCCCGCCTTGTCGTAAACCGCCCATTGGTGCTGGAAATAGCCCAGTTCGCCATCCGTTTGCACGTAATCGCGGATAGAACTGCCGCCGGCCTCAATCGCGCGGGTGAGAACAGCGCGAATGGCTGTCCATAACTTTTTAATTTCGGGTCCGGTCAGGCTGCCTGCGGGGCGGGTGGGGTCAATGCGTGATTCGAACAGTGCTTCGGCCGCATATATATTGCCAACGCCCACCACCACACGTTGATCCATAATCGCGATTTTAATTGCGGTTTTTTTGCCGGCCAGTTTTTGTGCCAGATATTCCGGCGAAAATGTTTTGGCAAAGGGCTCCGGCCCCAAATGTGCAAAAAACCGGTGCGCGTCCATATCATCCGCACGGGCAATGTCCAACAGGCCAAAGCGGCGGGCATCGTTGAACAGCACGCGGCTGCCGTCGCTGAAGTGAAAAATTACATGGTCATGCTTGCCGGGTTTTTGGGTGTCTTTGACATCGGCAATCGTCAGCCTGCCCGACATGCCCAGATGCGCCAGCAGCACATGCCCGTTGTTAAGATGCATCAGCACATATTTCGCGCGGCGGGTGATGCGGGTTATTTGGGCCCCCGCCGATGTTTGTGCAAGGCCTTTGGGAAAGGCAAAGCGCATGTTGCGACGGCGCAGTTCCAGCCGTGCCAGCGTTTTACCGGCAATGGATTTTTGCAAGCCCCGGCAGACGGTTTCAACCTCTGGCAACTCAGGCATTATTGGGGGCCTTGAATTTTAGGCCCGTGGCCTTGGGTTTTAGGCCCGTGGCCTTGGGTTTTAGGCCCGTGGCCTTGCGGTTTTTTTAAGGTCAGCGGGCGTTTGATTTGAATATCATCGCGCAGCTCCGCCTGTTCTAGCACGGACAGGGCCTTGCGGATTTCAACGACACGCTCGGGCGCCACGGTCTTGATCCAGCCGTGGATCACTTCCAGCGTTTCCTTGATTTCCCTGTGTGCCTGTTTGCTTAAAATATCGCTTTTTTCAATGAAATCGCCGCGCCGACCGGGCAGGGCTTCGCCACTGTGGTCACGTACATAGCGTTCTTTGTACACGGTGCTTTCAATGTGGTTGGGCGCATCTTGCAGAATATGCAGCACGGGCGCGGTGCCCAGTGCCACACGTATGCGCGGGGCGGATTTTTCAATCGCATCTGTTTGGTTTTTGGACGCAAATGTCACGCTATGCGTATCGGGTGTGGCGCTCATGGGGGCGGTGCGGTGGCGGCCATAGATCATCCATATTTGGAGGGTTTTTTGCGCTGTTGTTGCTTTTTCGTTCAGGTCGCGGCGGATAAAAAATGCGTAGTTGTTTTTGTCACGCGGCAATTCTTCCAGAATTTTAAAAACAGGTTCCAGCAGGCGGTGGTAGCTTTTGAAAGCATCTTGCTTTTCAGCTTCTGCCCTGTTTTTTTCATCATCTCGTCTGCTGCCGGCGCGGGCTTTGACAGCGGCAATCGCGCGCGCCACGTCCTTGGGGTCGCGAATATAATTTTCTGCGTTTTGGTTAAAGGCGGTTTTGGGCTTTTTGTCGGGCGGGGTCACGGGCGGCTGTCCGGTGTTTTCTTTTTCAGCTGCAGCGGTTTGCTGACGGTGACATCGTGGCGCAGCTTTGTATCGCCGCTGCCAAGGGCGTTTAAAATTTGCGGCGCTTTCACATCGGCCACGGATTGAATCCAGTTTTCCAGCTCGGCTGTGAAGTCCTGGATATTTGCCAGTTGTTTGCGTTCCTGCACATCGTGGACTTGGCCATAGCCGCCAATAAAAACAGGGTATTCATGCCCGTGTTCCGGCGTTTCGAAATATTCGATGTATTGTGTGGCTTCTATCTGGCGTGTTTTATCGTAAGGGCGCACAGCAAGGCGCAACACGGGGCGCAGGCTCAGCTCCATCAGGATATCATAGCGCGGGTTTTCAGGGTCGCTGTCTTTGCGCTCCATTGTGATCAGGTGTGTGTTGGGTGCGCCTTTGGTGCGCGGCTCCGCCGTGATGTCGCGGGTATAGAACAGCCAGACATCAATGCGTTGGTCTTTGGGCTGGCCATTTATGTCGTTGACCACATCCGTGCGAATAAAAAACTCCATGCCGTTTTCATCGGCGGGTAGTTTTTTTAGGGTATCCAGCAGTGGGGCGACTTCTGTTTCAAAATCTTTATAGATTTGTGCCGGCGCAATGCGGGCAGGGGTGGTGGAATCTGGTGCTTGGTTCTGAGCCGCCATTTCGGCTTCAACTTCTTTCACGATTTTGTCGGCATCGGTGCGCGCCGTGCCAAACCCTTTGAACAGGTCACGCAGTGAAAACGGGTCTTTTTTGCCATACATGGGTGCGGGTTCTTTGGGCATCGTGGGTCCGGAATCTTTCTAAGCGGGAATTCGATCCATATAATACGAAAAATACCCGCAAAGTCAAGGCAGCGCAAGTGGGCGGTGGGTAGGTCTATCTGTTTGTTTTAAATAAGAAAAAGGCCGGATCACCTGATCCGGCCTTTTCTTTTGTCAAGACAGCATCCCGCAAGGGGATGCGGCAGATGATTACATCATGCCGCCCATGCCGCCCATGCCACCCATATCGGGGCCATGGCCATGTGCTTCATCTTTCTTCGGCAGATCAGCAATGGTCGCTTCGGTTGTGATCATCAGACCCGCAACAGAGGCAGCACCTTGCAGCGCCGTGCGCACAACTTTTACCGGATCAATGATACCGGCGGAAACGAGGTCGCAATATTTGTCTTTTTGCGCATCGTAGCCGAAGTTGGCTTCTTTTTGCTCGGACAATTTGCCAACAACGATCGAACCTTCAACGCCTGCGTTATAGGCGATCTGGCGGATCGGTGCTTCCAGGGCGCGGCCGATAATCTCGATACCGACTTCCTGGTCGCGGTTAGCGGGTTTCAGGTTTTTCAGAGCGCGTTTTGCGTAGAGCAGAGCTGTGCCGCCGCCCGGTACGATGCCTTCTTCAACGGCAGCGCGGGTTGCATGCATAGCATCTTCAACGCGGTCTTTGCGTTCTTTCACTTCAACTTCGGTGGCACCACCGACGCGGATCACAGCAACACCGCCAGCCAGTTTGGCCAGACGCTCTTGCAGTTTTTCTTTGTCGTAGTCGGAAGAAGTTTCTTCGATTTGCGCGCGGATCTGGGATACACGTGCTTCGAGGTTTTTCTTCACGCCTGAACCGCCGATGATTGTTGTGTCATCTTTGGTGATGCGAACTTTTTTCGCACGGCCCAGTTGGTTCAGTGTCACGCTTTCCAGTTTGATGCCGAGGTCTTCGGAGATGACTTCGCCAGCTGTCAGGATGGCCATATCTTCCATCATCGCTTTGCGACGGTCACCGAAACCAGGTGCTTTTACAGCAGCCACTTTCAGGCCACCACGGAGTTTGTTCACAACCAGTGTTGCCAGTGCTTCGCCTTCAACATCTTCAGCGATGATCAGCAAAGGTTTGCCGGATTGTACAACAGCTTCCAAAATCGGCAGCATGGATTGCAGGTTGGACAGTTTCTTTTCAAAGAAAAGAATGTAGGGGCTGTCCATTTCGCAAACCATTTTGTCTGCATTGGTGATGAAGTAGGGGGACAGGTAACCGCGGTCGAATTGCATCCCTTCAACAACATCCAGTTCGGTGTCGAAAGATTTTGCTTCTTCGATCGTGATCACGCCTTCGTTGCCGACTTTTTGCATGGCGCTTGCCAGCATTTTGCCAACTTCAGCATCGCCGTTCGCGGAGATTGTGCCCACTTGTGCGATTTCGTTGTTGGAAGCAATTTTCTTGGCGCGTTTTTTGATGTCTTCAACAACAGCTTCAACAGCCATGTCGATACCGCGTTTCAGGTCCATCGGGTTCATGCCGGCGGCCACAGATTTCACGCCTTCGCGGAAAATCGCTTGTGCCAGAACGGTTGCCGTGGTTGTGCCGTCACCCGCCATGTCGTTAGACTTGGAAGCGACTTCACGCACCATTTGCGCGCCCATGTTTTCAAAGTTGTCATCCAGCTCGATTTCTTTCGCAACAGTCACGCCATCTTTTGTGATGCGCGGTGCGCCGAAAGATTTCTGGATCACAACGTTGCGGCCTTTGGGGCCCAGTGTGACTTTTACAGCATTTGCCAGCAGATCAACGCCTTTCAGCATTTTCTGGCGGGCATCAGCGGAGAATTTTACATCTTTAGCAGCCATAGTTTTATATTCCTTCTGCTTGTGTGTGTTTAATTAAGCGGCTTTAGCTTTTTTTTTCGTTTCGATCACGCCCATGATGTCGGACTCTTTCACAACCAACAGCTCTTCGCCGTCGATGGTGACTTCTGTGCCGGACCATTTGCTGAACAGAACCAGGTCACCGGATTTCACATCCAGCGGAACCAGTTTGCCGCTTTCATCGCGCGTGCCTGTGCCTACGGCCAGAACTTCGCCTTGCGCGGGTTTTTCTTTAGCTGTATCGGGGATAATAATGCCGCCGGTTGTTTTGGCATCGCCTTCCAGGCGGCGCAACAGAACGCGGTCGTGCAGGGGACGGAATTTCATGGATAGAGTCCTCTTCGTGTTTGAACAAGGTATCTTGCCCGCGTCTGAGGAGCCTAACCATTAGCACTCCCCCCGGACAAGTGCCAAAGATGTAACCTTAACGGGACTTTTTTTCAATAGAAATCCATAAAAAAGTGAATAAAACCAAGCTTTTTGGCATATTTTTAGCACTTTCCTGCTTTGAGTGCTAACCCCCTGATTTCAATGTTTTTTAACACCTGTTTGATAATATATGGTTAAATAGAGGTGAGGATTGCGTACTTCTATAACAAGGAAGGGCCAGAATTCGTAATAGGAGATTAGGAATATGGCAAGTTTGATATTACAGCTGCGTGACTACCGCCTGACAACGGCGGAGATTTTATACCACATGCCGGATCATCCCAGCCTGCTGCAAACCTATCTATGGCAGGAATATGACCACGCACCGGAATTTCCGGAGCTCTACAGGTTTTTGAGCTTCTGGGTCAAGGAAATCGAAGGACGTTTGCATTCCGTGCGTGTGGCCAGCAAAAAGCTGATCACCCCCGAAGATGTCAAAATGTGCCGCCACGAGTTTTTGATCAATTAAGGCGCACCCCTGGTAGGGTTCTACGGTCCCCCGTTCGGGGGCGGCTTTGTTTTTCTTTGAATTTGCAAGGGCCTCCAGTACACTTCCCGCCTATGGCCCCTGTTGATATGTCCCGTGTATATGAAGATATGACCGCGCTTCCTAAAAACGCACGCGGCAGTGTATTGACCATTGGCAATTTCGATGGGGTGCATCCCGGGCATCAGGCGCTGATGGCGCGCGCGCGCGAAAAGGCAGATGCGCTTAAAACACCTGCCGCCGTAATGACATTCGAGCCGCATCCACGTGAATTTTTCAAGCCGGATGAACCGCCGTTCCGTCTGACGCTCTTGCCCATGAAGGCGCGCCTGTTTGCGAAAATGGGAATGGATCATGTCTTCGCCCCGCCCTTTGATGCGGGCTTTGCGGCACAAACGGCCGATGACTTTATGGGGTTCTTGCAAGACCGTTTGCAGCCACGCCATATTGTGGTGGGGGCAGATTTTGCTTTTGGCAAAGGCCGCTCCGGCGGCATTGATACGTTGCGCGACCGTTTTGATGTCACCGTGGTGAAACCCGTTTTATGCGACAACGGCGCGGTTTATTCATCATCGCGCATTCGTGCCTTGCTGCAAGAAGGCAGGCTTGCCGATGCGGCCGACCTTATGGGCCGCGCGTGGGAGATTGAGGCCGAAGTGGTGCATGGCGACAAACGCGGGCGCGAACTTGGTTACCCCACGGCCAACCAGCAGGTTGAAAGTTACGTGCGCATTCCTTATGGCATATATGCCGTGCGCGTGCGCATTGAAGGGGAGACGGCATCCCGCATCGGGGTTGCCAATTTTGGCATCCGCCCGATGTTCCGCATCAAACAGCCGATTTTTGAAACGTATATCTTTGATTTTACCGGGAACCTATATGGAAAAATCATGCGGGTCGAGCCTGTGAAGTTTTTACGCGGGGAAAAAGCTTTTGATAGTCTGGATGCCCTGACCGTACAGATGAAACAGGATTGCCTTGATGCGCGTGCTGTGTTCAAATTGTTGTAATGAAAAGCAATTTTAAGGCGAAAAAAGACACATGACGGAAGCGAAAGCAGCAAAACAGCACAAAGTTGGCAAATTTTTCATGTTCGGCATGGTGATGATCCTGATCATCGTGCTGGCAGACCAATATTCCAAATGGCTGGTGATGGAAACCATGCTGCGCACGGAGGCAGGCACACCGGCGTTTTTTGACTGGTTTACCACCCGCCAGACGCTTGAATATTTCTTTGACCAGCGCGAGAAATATAATACTGTCACGCTCACGCCGTTCTTGAATTTTGTGATGGTCTGGAACGAAGGCATCAGCTTTGGCCTGTTTAACAACAGCGATAGCCTGGATGGCAATAAAACCATGTCTTTGGTGTTTATCGGCCTGTCGTTGATGATTTCGCTGATGATGATTGTCTGGCTGGCGCTGGTGCGTGGCCGCTTGCTGGCCTGGGCTTTGTCGCTGATTGTGGGGGGTGCCGTGGGCAATGTGATTGACCGGGTGCGCTTTGGTGCGGTGGCTGACTTTATAGACTTTCATATGAACGGGATGCATTGGCCTGCCTTTAATGTGGCGGATACCTGCATTGCCATTGGTGCGCTGCTTTTGGTGATTGATACCATGACCAGCAAAGAAAAAAATCCGTTTCTCGGCTAGGTCTTGTGGCCATGGCGGGATGCGCAGGAGCAAAAAAATGATACAAGTACACGTGACAAAAAAAATGAAAAAGATGCTCTTGCCCATGGTGCTGGCAACGGCGGTTTTGTCATTGGGGGCTTGTGATACCATGAAGCGTGAATTGGGCATGGGCCGCCATTCGCCGGATGAGTTTGCCGTGGTTAAGCGCGCGCCGCTCAGTCTGCCGCCGGATTACGCGCTGCGCCCGCCATCAACAGATTACCTGCCGCCGGCATCCGAATCCACCCAACAGGCCCGCACGGTTCTGATGGGCGAAAAAACAGGCACGACCAAAGCAGGCGGTGCGGAAACAGCCTTTCTTGAAAAAGCAGGCGCTTATGATTCCGATCCCGCCATCCGCGCACAAATCAATCGTGATAACGGCTTTATTGCGCTGGAAAACCGCACCGTGGCCGACCGGTTGATTTTCTGGGAAGAGGCGAACGTGAAGCCGGACGATGTGCCGGCCTCCGTTGTGGATGCCAAGGCAGAAGCGGAGCGTTTGCAGAAAAACAAAGCCGAAGGCAATCCCTTGAACGCAGGCCAGGTGCCCGTGATCGAGAAAAAGAAAAGCACCTTCGAAAAAATATTCTAATTCCTTTTTCATGGCCGGAGTGATGTGATGACAAGCAGCCTGCGTTTTAAATCTGCCGGGGTGGTTTTCCTATGTCTTGCACTGTGCATGACTGTTTTTTCCGTGCCGGGTTTTGCGGCGGAAAAAGGTGCGGATGGTTTATATGCCCCCACCCGCGCGGAGCTGATTGCCCATTGGGAATCCAGCATCAAGGAAAACCCGCATACCTTGCAGTTTGAAAAAACCGAAGACGCGGGTGTCTATGCCTATGCCACGGATTTCTTCCCGTACAAAGGCCGCCTGCGCTTGCTGAATGCCGTGATCGTGCCCGACAGCGATACATATTATGACGATGTTTATGGCGGCATTATCGAGCTTGAGCTGGTCAATGCCGATGATGCGTTTTTGAAAAAGTTCAGCCGCAGCTATTACGCATGGGGCGAGCAAAACAATTTTTATTTTGATGCGCAAAACAATGTATGGTTTCCGGCCAGCGGTTCTTCAAAATATTTGAGCAATCGGCCAGAACCGATGACTGCGCAAGATTTGCCTTCTGCGGTTGCGGCCGCCTGTCCGTTGTGGAAAGACCCAAAGATTTGGCGCAGCGTATTGCCGATCGGTTTTTTCCTGCTGATTGTGCTGGCCTTGCTGTTTTTTGCGCGTAAGCAAAACAAGCGGATCTGGGACAATCATGCGCAGGCATTGGCCGAACAACAGCGCGGTCTGACAATGGTGCAGGAAAGCCTGCAACATCAGCGCGAACATACAAAGCTTTTGCAAAACATTCTTGCGGCATTGCGGGAGAGGCACTGATTTTTAACCGGTAAGCAGATAATTTTTGATCAGGATACAGAGAGCCTTTGCAATATGGGGCCTGTATCAGCCGGATTGTCCAGCGTCAGGTCTGCCGTTAATTGGTGGCGGAACCAGGTGACTTGCCGCTTGGCGTAATGGCGGGTCGTTTTTTGTGCTTCTGTGATCGCTTCGGCAAGCGGCGTGCGGCCTTCAATGTGGGACAGCAGTTCAGGATACCCCAGCGCTTTTTTTAACGGCACTGCATCTGCGGCCATTCCGGCATAGGTTTCGGCAAAGATTGCGACTTCATCCAGGGCTCCTGCAGCAATCATGTGGTCAAACCGGCCATTGCATTGCGCGTATAATTGCGTACGCGCTGGCAGCAGGGCCACAAACAAAAACGTCATGTAATCCGGCGGGCCATCGGGCGGCAGTTCTTGCCAGGCGGCAAGGCTTTTGCCGGTGTGGGCGAGCACTTCCATCGCGCGGATCAGGCGTTGCGTATTTCCAGGATGCAGCCGTTCGGCCATCACAGGGTCTTTGTCCTGTAGTTCGGCGTGAAAGCCCGCATTGCCCAGATCGTGCAGCCGTGCGGCCATGCGCGCGCGTACTTCCGCCGGTACGTCAGGGATAGGGCTGATGCCGCGCAGCAATGTTTTGAGATAAAATCCTGTGCCGCCCACCACAATCGGCATCTGGCCGTTTTTGTGGGCGATGTCAATTTCGGTTTGTGCCATATCGCGCCAGCGTGCCGCCGTGCACAGGCTATCAGGCGGCAGGGCACGGTAAAGGCGGTGCGGCACTGTGGCCAGATCTTCGGCGGAAGGCTGGGCGGTCAGCAGCGGCAGGCCATCATAGACCTGCATGGAATCGCCATTGATGATCACGCCATTGCATTGTTTGGCAAGCGCCACCGCCAGACCGGATTTACCGCTGGCGGTGGGCCCACCAATGACAATTGCGTTGATCACCTTTTTATTTGGGGAACTTCAAGGCGACAAAGCGGCGGTCGTCCTTGCGTGACAGGAAAAACAACACGGAAGATTTGTTGGTTTTCTGCGCGTCTGCAACTTGCTGCGCAACTTCTTCTGGCGTTTTGATTTCCATCTGGTCGACCTCGACAATCACGTCGCCGGCGGCAAAGCCACGTTCGGCGGCAACCCCGTTCGGGAACACTTCCATCACCAGCGCGCCATTGGTGCTGGCGGGTACACCGTATTGGTCGCGCAGGGTATCTGTCAGGGCAGTGACGCTAAAGCCCAGTGCGGGCACTTCGGTCGCTTTGGCTTTTTCAGCAGGGGCGGGCGTGGGTGCTTTGTTCGACAAAATGCCGCTTTCTTCCGCTTGTTCCAGCTGGCCCAGTTCTACCATTACGGTTTTCTTCTCGCCCTTGCGCCACAAATCCATGCTGGATTGTTTGCCCACTTCGGTTTCCGCCACAATGCGCGGCAATTGGCGCATGTGCGTTATGTCGCGGCCGTTGAAGGACAAAATCACGTCCCCCGCTTCAACCCCCGCTTTGGCGGCGGGGCTGTCCGGCGTGATGCTGGAGACAAGTGCGCCGCGCGCACGGCCCAGTTGCAGGCTGTCGGCAATGTCATCCGTTACATCTTGAATGCGCACCCCCAGCCAGCCACGGCGGGTTTGGCCATATTTTACCAATTGGCTGACCACATTTTTGGCCAGATTGGAGGGCACGGCAAAACCGATACCGACAGAGCCGCCCGAGGGCGAGAAAATCGCCGTGTTCACGCCGATCACTTCGCCCTGCATATTGAACATCGGGCCGCCGGAATTGCCGCGGTTGATGGAGGCATCTGTCTGGATGAAATCATCATAAGGCCCTGCATTAATGTCGCGCTGCCGGGCAGAGACAATCCCCGCTGTGACCGAACCCCCAAGGCCAAACGGATTGCCAATCGCCAAAACCCAGGAACCGACTTTGGCTTTGTCACTGTCACCAAAGCTGACGGCGGTCAGTTTTGTTTTGCTGGCATCGACTTTCAAAACGGCCAGATCTGTTTTCTCATCCACGCCCACCAGTGTGGCATCCATGGACATGTCGTTTTGCAAAATGATGCGGATTTCATCGGCGCCTTTGATCACGTGGTTATTGGTCACCACATAGCCGTTTTGCGCATCCACAATAAAGCCGGAACCCAGCGCGGAGACTTTGTTGTCGCCCGGCTGTTGCGGCTGGTTTTTAAACTGGTCGTAAAAATCGCGAAAGAAATCTTCGAAAGGCGATCCGGGCGGCAGTTGCGGCATTTCCGGCAGATCGGGCCGTTCCTGCATTTCAACGGTGGCGGTTGTTGAAATGTTGACAACAGCGGGGGACAGGCGCTCGGCCAGTTCTTCAAACCCGTCCGGCGTTGCAGCGGCTGCGGGATGCAGCGTGGCAAGCGACAGGGAAAAGGCCACAGCGAAAAGGAAAAAGGCGCGGTTTGCGCGAAAGATGATGGTTTGCATTATACAGAACCCTCCGTATTGATGGTGATTGAAGACCTGTTCTTTATTATTCATGCGCTTCCCCCGCGCGGTCGTCAAGGGCGGGGTGATGCTTCGGTATTTATGCACCTTTTATTTTTCAAAGACACGGTTGCGCCATTAAAACCCTCGCAAGACGGCCACAATTACAAAGCCAAAAAGCGCCAGCACAATGCCCAATACCCGCAGCTGGCTGGCCAGCATGACGGACAGGCGCGCGGTGATTTCTTTCATGCTGTCGGGAAAGAGCGCATACATAGCCCCTTCCAGCACAAACATCAGGCCAATGGCGGTCAGAAAATCTGTCATAGCCGTATCCCTTTTATTTGTGGTGCCTGTGCCGCAGCAGGTGTTTTATTTTTTGCCTTTTGCATCGTTAAAGAAGCGGAAGAAATCGCCATCCGGTGACAAAATCAGTGTGGTGCTGTCGCCGGAGAGACCTTCTTTATAAGCTTCCATCGTGCGGTAGAAAGCATAGAATTCAGGGTCACGCTGGAAAGCATTGGCGTAAACGCCAATGGCTTCTTCATCGCCCTGACCGCGCAGGATTTGTGATTCCTTTTCAGCTTCGGCCAGCAAAACGGTGCGTTCCTTGTCGGCTTTGGATTTGATTTCCTGTGCGGCTTCCTGGCCCTGGGCGCGGAATTCGGCTGCTTCACGTTCACGCTCTGTGCGCATACGGGCATAAATTGCCTGCGATGTCTCATCCGGCAGATCGGCGCGGCCAATGCGCACATCGATCACTTCAACGCCGTAATTTTCTTTGACGGTGCCGTTGACCTGATTGCGGATCGCCATCATCAGGCTGCCGCGCTTTTCGGACAAAATATCATTCAGCGATGCGTTACCCAACGTGGCGCGCATGGTGGAATTGATGATGTTGCCAAGGCGTGAATTGGCCTGCGTGATGGTTTGCAGCGATTGATAGAATTTCAGCATGTCGGTGATGCGGTAGCGGGCGAAGGTATCAACCATCACACGCTTTTTGTCGGACAAAATAACCTGTTCCGGTGTGGCATCCACATCCAGGGCGCGTTTTTCAAAAACCATCACTTGCTGGATCATGGGGATTTTGAATTTCAGGCCGGGTTCTGTGTATTGCGCCACAGGTTCACCGAACTGGATCACCATGGCTTGATGCCGTTCCGTGACAATAAAGACAGATTGGCTGACACCGAAAAGGATCAGGGCCATCACGATGATGAGAAACGCGGGTGCTTTGTTCATGGGTATCTCCGGTTATATCTTTGTGTCTTTTATGTTTGGCGCAGGTTATTTTTTTGCAGCGGCTTTGGGTTGTTCCAGCTGCATGTAAGGCAGCACCGGCACACCCCGGTCGTCGCCGACCAGGATTTTTTTGCTGCTTTTCAGGATTTCCTGCATTGTTTCGATGTAGATACGCTTTTGCGTGACGTCTTTGGCCTGTGCATAGGCTTTGTACACGGAAAGGAAGCGGGCGGCATCACCCTCTGCCTTGCTGATCACGGCCTGCTTGTAGGCACCGGCATCTTGCAGCAGCTTTTGCGCATCCCCGCGCGCGCGGGGCACAATGTCGTTGCGGTAGGTTTCGGCTTCGTTGCGCATCCGCTCTTTGTCTGTGCGGGCGCGTTGTACATCGTTGAAAGCATCCACAACAACTTGGGGGGGATCCACGCGCAAAAGCTGGACGTTGTTGATCACAACGCCGGCTTCGTATTCATCCAGAATACGCTGCATCAGGTCTTTGGTTTGCAGTTCAATCTCGGCGCGGCCTTCGGTCAGCGCGCTTTGAATGGGGGTGCGGCCAATGATTTCGCGCATGGCGCTTTCGGCCACTTTTTCGACCGTGCGTTCGGGGTCTGCAATTCTAAACTGGTATTTGGCGGCATCGCTGATGCGCCACAGCGCGACAAAGTTGATGTCGGCAATATTTTCATCGCCTGTCAGCATCATGCTGTTGGTGGTGTTGTTGCGGCTGCTGATTTCAACCTTGCGGTCAATCGCCACATCGACTTTTTCAACGGATTGAATAGGCCAGGGGATGTGATAGCCAAGGCCGGGCTCTGCCCGTGTGGCCTGCCATGCGCCAAAGGTCATTTTGACGGCGTTTTCGCCCGGCTCCACACGGTAAAAACCCGTGCCCAGCCACAACAGGGCCAATAAAATAACAATGCCAAAAAAAGCTTTGTGCGGGGGCATCCCGCCAACACCGCCACCGTTCATGCCACCGCGGAAACGGTTTTGCGCCTGCCGCAGCATGTCATCCAGATCCGGGCCGCCATTGCCGCGCGGGCCGCCGCCGTTGCCACGTTGTGGGCCTTGGCCCCACGGGTTTTTGCCGCCACCATTGCCACCGTCGTTGCCGCCGCCGCTGGGCGGGCTGCCCCAAGGACCACTGCTTTCCAAAACCGTACCGTCTAAAGCTGCGTTGGCCAAAGCTGCGCTGTCTGGATCGGGCAGGGTATTGTCGGGGGTGTGGCTGTCGGCTGTCATTGCTGGCATTCCTTCGTGTTGGCTGTCTTGATTGTTCTGTCCCGCGCGGATGCATCATATATTGCAGCGGGAACGTGAAAAATATTATGAAATTACTGTTTTATTTTTCGCATCCCACTATATGATGTGCCCAGTCAGCCCCGCAAGGGCTTTGGGGCCAATCCGGCCTGCAAGGCTCTGGGAGAAGGTACAAGATATATGTCGTTCGTGCAAAAAGAACAGGTGCTCGCCAAATTGAACGAGGTCATTGACCCCGCGCTCGGCCGTGTCGGCGGCGTTTCCCTGACGGATGGCAAGGTTTATGTCACCATCGAAGCCGATCCCGCCAAGGGGTCCGCGCTGGAGCCCATGCGTCAGAGCGTGGAAACTGCGTTGGCCCGCTTGCCGGGGGTGCGCGAAGTCCATGCTGTTTTAACGGCCGAGCGCGCGCCGCCCCCAAAAATGACTGTCAAATCCGGTGCTGCGGCCAAAACACCCAGTGGACCGGGGGGGCATAAAATATCATCCCGCCCTGTGGCCCCCGGTGTGCGCCATATTATTGCGGTGGCATCGGGCAAGGGCGGTGTGGGTAAATCAACCGTGGCGGCCAATTTGGCAGCAGCCTTTGTTTTGCAGGGCCGCCGTGCCGGACTTTTGGATGCGGATATTTACGGCGCGTCCCAACCCGTGATGATGGGCACACACGAAAAGCCCAAGACGGACAACGCCGATATGATTATCCCGCCGGAAAAAGATTTCGGCGATGGTAAAAAACTTAAACTTATGTCCATGGGGTTTTTTGTAGACCCGACCGCGCCCGTCATCTGGCGCGGGCCAATGGTGCATAGTGCTATCCAGCAATTGTTTCGTGATGTGTTGTGGGGCGATCTGGATGTGCTGGTTGTGGACCTGCCGCCCGGCACGGGCGATGCCCAGCTGAGCCTTGCGCAATACGTGCCGCTGTCAGGTGCGGTGATTGTGTCCACCCCGCAAGATGTGGCCCTGCGCGAAGCCGAGAAGGGTCTGCGTATGTTTGAAAAAACCAACGTGGCTGTTTTGGGCATGATTGAAAATATGAGCTACCACATTTGCAGCAACTGTGACCACCGCGAAGATATTTTCGGTCACGGTGGTGTGCGTGATGCGGCGAAGCGTTTGAATATTCCGTTTCTGGGTGAAATTCCACTGCAACCGGCGGTGCGCGCACAGGCCGATGCGGGGGTGCCGATTACAGCCGCCATGCCAGATCACCCTGTCTCACAGGGGTTTATGAACATTGCCGCAAGGCTGTGGATGGCCTGTCCTGAGAAGAAAATGCCCGAGAATAAAACACAGGCAAAAGCAGGAACAGCGCAGTAAGAAACTGCGCTGTTTTTATCCCGTATCTTTTAAATTCTTTTATCTGCCTTAATGCCGTGGGGGCTTGGGGCGGTTTTGCGGTTTGGGCGTGGTCTGGCCTTTTTGCTTGGGCTCTGGTGCGTCTTTGTCGACCAGATCAAAGCCAAAGTCTTCGGCCTGCCGGAGCTTAACATCCAGCGGCATGATGTGGCTGACTTCGTTAAACGCCCGTGCGGCGCGTTTCATCAAACGGACATCACCGGCGGTTGGTTTTTCGCTGGCGCTGCGCGATGCATCGGCCAGAAATTCGCCCATGATGGCCAGTTCATATTCTTCAGGGGCAATCATGCTGCCGTCTTTGATGCCTTTGGACAGCATTTCAAGGTCGGCTGTTGTCATTGCTACAATCAGGCGCTGTGTTTGCATACTTAATGTTTCAAACGGCGCATGTTCGGGTCCCGCCGAAACCGCTGCCATAAATTCATCCACCAGTGACACGGTATCGGGTGACAGGTGGTCTGTCATCTCGTCAAAATCTTCTGCATCTACCAACAAGGCGGCGGCGGTCAGGGCATCGACTTTTTTGTCTGTGTTGCGGCCGCGCATTTCTTCTTCAATCAAGCCGGCAGCCACGAGACCTGTCAGGTCCAGTTCGTCACGCAGGTTCAGCGCCAGATTGATTTCAGGGCGGTCGGGCAAAATACGGTTGGCAATGGCGTGCAGCGGGTCATCTTCCGCATCGTCGCCTTCGTTCCAGAAATCGCTGTCGGTTTCATCGTCGTTGTCGTCATACATGCCGAATTCGTCATGGTGAATCGGGCCGGTAAACCCGCCGGATTGCGGGCCGCGATAGGGTTCAAAATCATCGCGCAGTTTGGGTTTGGGCGCGGGGGTGTTTTTTTGCACAGGCGCTGCAGGGGCGTCATCCAGATCAAATGTGCGGCCGCGGCGGTCTTCCAGAAAGGAAAGGCTTTCTTTGCTCGGCGGTTTTTTCTTGGGCTCGGCCATGTTTTCTCCTGCAAAATCAATGGTCTGTGCGCACAAATGCCGGCGCTTTTCATTATGGAATTTGATACTAGCGGATTCGATGTGTCAAAAACAAGGAAAAAAGCCAAAAGGCGCGGATTTTGTAATATTCTTGCCCGAGTATTCTTGCCGCCGCTGGTTTTTATCCGGTGTATGGATAGAATACCCGAAACACATCACGATATAGAGGGATGACCGCCATGCAAGCGCTGCAAAATTATCAAAAGACTTCCCTGACGGGGCTGGAAATTGAAATGGGCATCGGCATTGCCCCGTGGGAAAAAACCGGCGGCAAAACGCAAAAGCTTGTGATCGATGTAGATATGTACCGCTATGCCGGTGCGTTTACAGGGACCGACATCAGCGACTGTATCGATTATTCGGCGGTGTTTGGTTATGTCACCCAGAACTGGCCGAACCGTCCGCACACAGATTTGCTGGAAACACTGGTCGAAGAACTGGTGGGGTTTTGCCTGAAGGATAAAACAATCGCGGCCTGCCGCGTAACGCTTTCCAAGCCGCATGTGTTCAATGGCCGTGCCGTGCCGAGCGTGGAATTTTTCCGCACACGGGATTAAAGCTTAGTTTTTGTCCCAGACGGTAATGGTGTAATCCGCACTGTCGTTCGGCCCGGCCTTGAAAAACTCTTCCGAGGTTTTCTGCCATTGGCTTTTATCAAAGTCAGGGAAATGTGCATGGCCACCCGCCACGGTGCAGTGGATGGTGGTTAAATAAATGCGGTTGGCCTGCGGCAGGGCTTCGCGGTAAATCGTCTCGCCACCAATCACCATGATTTCATCGGTGCCTTTTTCGGTGCAGATATTTTGCGCGGTTTTCAGTGCCGATTGAAAATCGGTGCAAACGGTGACGTTATCGGCGTGCCAGTCCGCATTGCGGGTCACCACAATGTTATCACGGCCGGGCAGGGCTTCGGGCAGGGTCTCGAACGTCACGCGGCCCATGATATTGGGCTTGCCAAGACTGGTGCGCTTGAAAAAGGCCCAGTCACCTTTCACCCGCCACGGAATATCTTTGTCTTTGCCGATCACACCGTTTTCGGAAGCTGCGGCAATCAGGGATATGCGTGTCATACCGCAACCGGCGCCTTGATGGCGTCGTCATGCGTATAATCCAGCAATTCAAAATCTTCGTATTTGAAGCTGAAAATATCTTTGACGTAGGGGTTTAGTTCCATGCGCGGCAGCTTGTGCGGTGCGCGGCTCAGTTGCAGTTTTACCTGCTCCATATGGTTATCGTAGATATGCAGGTCGCCAAAGCTATGCACAAAATCCCCCGGCTTCAGGCCGGTCACCTGCGCCATCATCAGGGTCAGCAGGGCGTAGGATGCAATGTTGAACGGCACACCCAGAAACACATCGGCGGAGCGTTGATAGAGCTGGCAGGACAATTTGCCATCCGCGACATAGAACTGGAAAAAGCAATGACAGGGGGCCAGTGCCATTTTGGGCACATCGGCGGGGTTCCAGGCGGTGACAATCAGGCGGCGGCTGTCGGGGTTGGTTTTGATGTCTTCGACAACTTGCGCAATCTGGTCAATCGTGCCGCCATCGGGTTTGGGCCATGACCGCCACTGGTGGCCGTAAACCGGGCCCAGATCGCCGTTTTCATCTGCCCATTCATCCCAGATGCGGACCTTGTTGTCTTTCAGGTATTTAATGTTGGTATCGCCATTCAAAAACCACAGCAGTTCGTGGATGATGGATTTGGTATGTACCTTTTTGGTGGTGACCAGCGGGAAACCTTCGGACAGATCATAGCGCGTTTGATAACCAAAACAGCTGGTGGCGGAGGTGCCGGTGCGGTTTTGCTTGTGCGTGCCGTGGTCCAGCACGTGTTGCAGAATATCCAGATATTGTTTCATGCGAAGCTCCCCCGATTTTGGTCATTTTTGGCTTTTTTTGTTTTTTTCAGGATAGCCGAAGCCGCCCCTGTTTTGACAGGGGAAAGTGATTTTTTAAAGCCCGGTTCCTTGACAGGGGTTTAAAATTATGTAAATGTGGAGCACCTTTTATACCAGACCGGATTCATTCCATGACGCACCCTGCCACAACATATCCAGCCCCGAAAACGCTGGTGACCTGGGATAACGCAGCCTTTGATGCCTTTCAGGCGGCGCGGGGGCCTGAAATGGTGGAAATTGATGAAAAACGGTTGCAGCGTATTTTTAACGAAGCGGTCTCCCCCACTTTTCATCAGGCACTGGATTGGGCGCGTGAAAACGGTGTGCGGTTCTTTATTGATCCGACGTTGAAAGATGCAGGTGCTTATTACGTCATGGGCACAGGTGTCGTCGGGCTCAATGCCCGCTATGCCAGCACACCTATGCAAGCTGCCCCGTTGCTGACCCATGAAATTCGCCATGCCTGGCAGGACAAACAGGGTTTTATCCCGACTGTTGGCCGCAACTTCGCCGAATATTTCATGCAGATTTCACTGATCGAAGCCGACGCGACAGCCTTTGAAAAACTGGCGCAGCACGAAGAATATGTATTGTTTGCGCAAGATGATTATGAAGGCAGCACCAAACAGCCGCTGTCCAATCCGGCCCGTGTTTTGCGCAGCGGTTTTAACAGCTGGATTAAAAATCGCGGCAGCCTCTATGGTGAAACCGCCGCGCGGCACTTCGGTACGCTTTTGGGGATCGAAGGCATTACCCCGCGTGATTTCGGCATTTCGTTTAAGCCCTATGAAGACAAAGACAAGCCTGTCATCAAGGGCATAGATGTGTCCACGGTTGCCAGTGCCATGGCAACGGGCCTGGCTTTTGATGGCAAAACAAATTATCTCGATACCGCCGAGATGCAGGCGTATCTGGCACAAAAAATGCTGCAGCCAACATTGGCGCAAAAGTTTTATGCGGCCAGCCAGAACCTGACACCGCTGGTCAAGGAAGTGAACAAACGCCTGCGCCAGCAGCAGAAACAGCACCGCAAAAAAACGGGCCGCGATTTATATCTTTAAAAGATCTCAAAGACCGTGCCGCAAGCACCGCAGTGCATTATGGCCCTGACGGGCGTGGCGGCTGTGGTTGGCGAAGGGCCGTTGTGTTTTCTGCCTGATTATTGTCGTTTTCAGGTTTTGATGCCGCATTGGGGCGTGGCGGGCCGATATGGTCTTTGGACTGTTGCAGGTATTGCGGGCGTGTCATGCCGGCATTCGTAATGGCCTGTTCCAGTGTGGGGAGTGTATTACGGTTATAAATGCCAATCTTCTGGTTGATTTCTTCCAGCTTTTTGGCATTGGCGGGCGACAGGTTTTCAATGGTGGTTAATGCTGGGTTTTGTGCATTGCTGCCGAATGTATTCGGGCCAAAAGAATCACCGATCTCCAGAATGTCCGGACCGTCCAGCCGCACAAAGGTCAGCGGCTCCCCCACATCCATGCGCATTTGAATGATATGTTCGTATTCTTCCAAAGCCCTTGCGTGCCATTCATCGGCAATCACGGTTTTGGGGGCATTTTTTTGCCACACACCCATCAGATTGCGCGTGTCGCGTGCGGCTTGCTCAAACGCGTCTTGCAGGCCGGATGTTCTGGCGCGGATATCGTTAAAGGTTGAGATGGGCAGGGGGGACCCTGACATGGCCGGTATAATGCCCGGTGTATCGGCGGTGACAAGGCTGCACAACCACGCACCGGTGACATAGGCATCTTGCTCCAGCCGTTCTTTGCGCAGGATATAGTCGTAAGGCGAAACAATGATGCTGGATGCTTCGTTATAAGGGTCTGCATGTAAACTGGCGGCTTTGTGGTATTGCAAAGCGTGGACAAATTCGTGCGTCTTGGCACCCAGCAGGCGTTCCTGGCTGTCGAGCGCTTCCATGCCATAGAGCACGTAATTGCTAAAACTGGTTTGCCCCGGGTTGGCCAGATAACGGAAGGAATGATAGACCGCGCTGGGCCGCATTCCAAAATCCAGCTCTTCGTGATGGATGATGCCGTTTGTCGCCAGTTTGAAGGCTTTGCCGACATCGCCCAGCACCGGGTCTTGCATCCGGTCGATCCAGTCATCTACCATTTTTAGGTGGGTGCCAAGCTGCTGGCGCTGCGCGTCTTCAAGCGCGCGCAATTCCTTGTCGTCTGGTCTCTCTTTTTTGACAGGATCAGCCATTAATATCTCCGGTTGAGCATGATTATATCAAACGGAGGCTTCCGGCCAAAGCAAAAAGCCCTGCTGCGCCGCACAACTCGTTGTAACATATTGGTTTTTAAGGATAGGGGGCGGCAAAGTGCGCAAAGGATTGTTGGATTTTTACAAAAACTGCCCTATACTTATAAATGTCGGGTTCGCCCGACTATGACGATAAACGTGCTGTGGAATAAACGATACGGACCCGGGGGCGGTACCCGGCGGCTCCACCATATATAATTTGCGGCCCGACTTGTGCCGCAGATGAAATTACGGGGCCGAAATAGGATCGACGTGCGTAGTAAAGACGGTTTCTTTCGTTCGGCATTGTTCCGCCGTTATCGGGCTATTTTTATAGATGCTAATGATAACTCAGTAGCACCGGTTCGTCTCGCCGCTTAATTGCAGCCTGACAACCAAATGATACAATCCCTTTATCTTTGCGGATAAAGGTGGGGCGTGGGGCGAGCCTAGCAACAGAACTGCCCCGCTTTTCTTTTGCCCGTTTCGGGCGTGAGACTTTGCCCGTTTCGGGCGTGAGACTTTGCCCGTTTCGGGCGTGAACTTTCTCCCGTTTCGGGCTCCGAACCCCCACCGCTTCTCATAATGATGCAAAAATACCAAGGAAGACCGTGACAGGTGCTTGGACTCGCACTAAAGTGATGTGCTAAAATCAGGTTCAAGAAAACCAAAGACTTGCAGGGAAACAAGCATGGCGCGAAATCAAGACGAAGCATTCCGATATGACAAAATGGTCGAACGCGCGTTGCGCGGTGTCGTGCAGCAAGCTTTGCAAGAAGTGGTTGATGACGGTCTGGTCGAAGACCACCATTTCTACATCACGTTTTTCACAGAACATCCGGGAGTTAAAATTCCGTCCTATCTGAAAGAGCGCTACCCCGGTGAAATGACCATCGTTTTGCAACACCAGTTCTATGATCTGGAAGTGGATGCGGACCGTTTTTCTGTCATGCTCAGCTTTAACAACGTGCCGGAGCGTCTGACCATTCCGCTGGCTGCTGTCACCATTTTCGCTGATCCGTCCGTAAACTTTGCGCTGCAATTCCAGCCGCTGAGCGAAGAGGATGATGAAGACATCCATTTTGAAGCCGAAGAGCTTGATCTGGACAAAGACGACAAGCAGAAGAAAAAAGGCGAAGTGATCTCGCTCGACAGCTTCCGCAAAAAAGACAAAGCGAAAGACAAGGACGACACCAAGGCAAAAAAAGAAGACAAGCCCAAGGCGAAAGACAAAGAACCGCCGAAGGAAAAAGAGCAGGACAAAGACAAGGACAAAACCTGACCGCCATGTCAGACGCCTTGTTAACATCTGCGATTTCTGTCCGTGACCTGACCAAACAATATAAAACCGTGCAAGCTGTTGCAGGCATTTCGTTTGATGTGCCAAAAGGCAGCATTACAGCCCTTTTGGGGGGCAATGGGGCTGGAAAAACCACCACCATTGCCATGCTATTGGGCGCGTTGATTCCGACATCCGGTACGGTGCATATTCTGGGCCATGATATGCAGCGCAACCGTTTTGCCGCCCTGCCGCGCATGAACTTTTCATCGCCTTATGTCGATATTCCCAAAAAGCTCACTGTCATCGAAAACCTGCGTGTCTATGGCAGGCTTTATAACGTGCCGGATTTGAAAAACCGCATCCAGATGATGGCGGATGAACTGGATTTGAATGAATTCATCACCCGCCCCGTTGGCAGATTATCTGCCGGACAGCAAACGCGCGTCTCTCTTGCCAAATCGCTCATCAATGCGCCGGAAGTTTTATTGCTGGATGAACCCACCGCTTCGCTGGATCCGGACACAGCGGACCGTATTCGCGGGTATTTGCAAAATTATTGTACACAGCACGGCATGACGATTTTACTGGCATCGCACAACATGCGCGAGGTGGAGCGTTTGTGCAGCAACGTGCTGATGATGAAGCGTGGCAAAATTGTTGACCGCGGCACGCCGGATGATCTTGTCACCCGCTACGGCAGGCGCGACATGGAAGAGGTGTTTCTGGATGTCGCGCGTGGCACGGGGAATGCAGCGGTATTGTCAGATGCAGGGGCAGAAGAGGGCGCACAGCCACATGATGCTGTCCCCGACCGCGAAGGGAATGTGGCATGAACGCAAGCCTGACACGCATTTACGCCATTTGGCTGCGGCATATCTATATTCTCAGCCGCTCGATCCCGCGGTTGCTGGAAATTATGTACTGGCCTTCGGTCCAAATGATTATGTGGGGGTTTGTCAGCCGGTTTTTCGCCATGCGCGGCGGCGGGGATTTATCCACGCTGGATATGGCGCTGGGCACATTGCTGGGGGCTGTGTTGTTGTGGGATGTTTTGTTCCGCACGCAAATTGGTTTGTCCATTTCCTATCTGGAAGAAGTCTGGGCGCGCAACATGGGGCATTTATTCGTCAGCCCCTTGCGCCCGTCCGAATGGGTGGCGGCCATGATGCTGGTCAGTCTGGCGCGCGCCATGATCGGCATTGTGCCGGCGGCTTTGCTGGCGATTCCTTTTTATGGCTTTTCGATTTTTGATCTGGGCTTTCCACTGCTCTTGTTCTTTTTCAATCTGGTGCTGATGGGCTGGTGGCTGGGGTTGTTGATCACGGCGATGTTGATCAAGGCAGGGCCCGGAGCTGAAAGTTTGGCGTGGATGACAACTTTTGCGCTGGCACCTTTTTGCACGGTCTATTACCCGCCCGAAGTCTTGCCGCAGTGGATGCAATATATTTCCGAGGTCATGCCCGCCGCCCATGTCTTCAACGGTCTGCGTGCCTTGGTGACCGATGGCGTATTTATGGTGGACCATATGGTCTGGGCCTTTGCCTTGAACGCAGTTTATATGGTGATCGGTTTTTTGGTGTTGAAACTGTCCTTTAATAACGCGCGCAAGCACGGGACGTTGCTGCAAGCGGGTGAGTAACAATATTATTTTCACATATTCCTGAAATAACCTACCGGGTTTGTGTTTTACGTGAAGTCGTGCTATTTCTCTTGCACACCCAAACAAGAAAAACGCCCCTATTGGAGGAGACGCCAAGATGGATTTCAAAGATTCAGGTCTGCCGAAGACCCAACTGATCGAAGATGCTTTTAATTTCAGCAAGGCCAACGCCCTGTCGAATGAAAAAGAAGCGATGAAAGAATTCAAACAGCAGATCGACATGATCCATACCCAGCGCAAGATGATGCTGGACATGGAAAAAGAAGATGGCGGGATGCCGGATGCAGATTATCAGCGCGAGATGAAAAATCTTGAAAAAGCGCGCGACGAGCAACTGCGCATGGGCCCGCTGCTGATCACCCGCGAATTGAACAATATGTTCGAAACACGCCGCGTGGGTCTTGCCAAAGAAGTCGCCGCCAATACCGAAAAGCCGACACCGGAACTGATTGCGGCTGTGATGCTGATCGATTGTGTGCGCTCCCCGCTGGATTATCAGAACATCTCCGACAAATTCGGCAAAGGCGTTGCCGGTCTGATCGCAGAAGTTGTGCATATTGATGCCTACCCCAGCGAGCGTACGGACAATCTGGCCAAAGCCGGCCCCGACACCAAACGTGCGTATCTGGCCATGCTGGTCACCAGCCTTGACGGGATTGTGAAACAGATTGAACGCGTGGCCAAACAAGGCCCCGGTCAAAAAATCATGTTCCCGCCGGGTCAGGAAGAACAATTGTTCCGCGATGCGCAACCCGTCTGGGGCAATGATAAAAAGCTGGATGCCCGTTTTGTGGCTGCCTTTAACAAAGCCGGTGAAGCCGCGTCTTCTACCTTCCGTCTGGAAGTGGATGCTGATGGCGCGCTGGAACTGGTCAAAGGTGCAGCCCCTGCAAAACCGACAGGCCCCAAATTGCTGGGCCCTGGTGCCAAGGGTCCGAAACCGCCCAAGCCGCCTGGCAGTGGTGGTATCGGTGGCGATGTATTTTAAGCATTGCTATTGCTGATGAATTAAAAAAACGCTGGCCTATAAAGCCAGCGTTTTTTTTATGCATTGTTGCTTGGTTTTAAACGCTTTGTGTCAGCGATTGCAACAGGCCAAGGGCAAGTCCTGCGCGAAGGCCACAATTGTCGGGCATTTGTTGCGGCAGGATATCTGTGGCCCTGCGGATGTGGGTTGTGGCATCGGCATTCAATGCGGCCAGAATATCGTGCGTGATGTCAGCCGTATCATCCAGCAACACCGGCACGCGCGCCAGACGCGCCGCCAGGGCCGCGCCCAGACAGGCACAAAGATCAAAGCCGCCGTATTGCAACAGGGCTTGTAAAACATCATCGCCTTTGTTCAGCGCCGTTTTTATTTCGGCGGCCAGTTTTGCGGTGACGGGGTTGGCGGTGGCCAGAATCAGAAAATCAACACCGGGTTGCACGGCCATCATGCCATAGGCAATGGCCTGCACGGCGTTATCGGCGGAAAGTGCCGGGCCGCTGCGAAAGTCGGTAGAGGCTGTTTGCAAATCCAGTTCGTAAATTTGCAAATCGGCATTCTGTTGTGCGGCCAGTGCAGAAAGCGGATGTTTGCTGTTGCCGAGTGTGGCAGGCAGGGCTGCGATGTTTTCCTGCTCATCTGCAAATGCGCCATGGCTGGATATAAAGACAGCCAGACGCGGGTGGCGGATGGCGGCTTTGGCCTTGCCTTGGGCGGCTGTCATCCATTGCCAATGGGGCGCGAAATCCCCAAGACTTGCCGGGGCGGCAGGTTGGACAAGCGCAGGCAGGTCTTGCTGTGCAAGGCGGCGGATATCTTCAAGCGCAAGTGCAGGTGTTGCAACAGCAGTGGCGGGTTGTGCGGCGGTCATGGTTTGTCCTGTTCTTTAAAAAGCAGCGCGGTGCCTGTGCAAGAAATCTTTTTAGCCTGCACAGTGCGGGTAGCGCGGGTCATTTTTGGCAACGCGCTTCCATGTATCGGTTTCGGAAAAAATAAACTTAGATATGCGGATGCGCAATTCATTTTCACTGATTTGCGTGGCTTCCATATTGGCGGTGACCCCTTTGCCGCGCACTTCCATGGTGCCCGTCCATTGGTTGGGGGCCACCTGTTTAAAATCGATTTTGGGAGAATAGCCACAAAGGCTTTGGATATCTTGTGTATTCATACGGCGGCCATGGATTTTGGCGGGGTCCCCGAAATAGTCATAGGCATCCTGGTCCTGGGGGTTGATCCAGACAATTTTGCCGCAAACGCCGGTTTTAGGGCAGGGCTTCAGCGCGATGACGGTATCCACCAAATTGGTTTTCCAATAGGTTGTGCCCTCGGTAATGCCCGCCGCCTGTACGGCTTGCGGGGTGGCAACCAGTGCAAAAGCCATGCTCAACGCCGAGCAGCGCTTGCGCAGATTGGGGGCAAGGAGGTGAGAGGTTTTCATGCGGCATGGTCTTCTTTTATGTCTGAGGGGAGATAAAATATCAATATTCTGGCAAAAGGACAAGTATCTCAGACTAAGAGATTGATTCGGTTATTGAATACCGATTTGTATAAATATGAATTCAAGGCTATAATTTAAGAACAGTTCGCAATTCTCCTCCTGCGGCCTATATTCTTAATAAATACAAATATATATTTGTTTTCCGTAACTTACGTCTGTTAAATGTTGTCATTTGTTAACTTTTCTGTGGCATTCTTGAAAGCGTAAGAGAGGGTACCGAATAGCGCGATGGGATTTTTAAAAATGGCAGAAGGGCTGACGCCCAAAAACAACAAGGATAAATCTTCCGATAAAGAAAAAGCGTCGGAAGGTATGTCCATGTCTATGAACGGGGATGATATTTCCGTTGTTCTTGCCGAAGAAGAAACGCCAGCTGCGCCCCCGCCTGAAGCTGAAGCACCTGCGCCCCCCCCCAGTCTGGGTGGCTTGCCGCCTGCGGGGGATGTGAAAAACAAGCGTATCGGTGACAAGCTGGTTGACCAGGGGTTGATCACGCCGGACCAATTGAAAGTTGCGCTCTACGAAAAACAAAAATCGTCTAAACTGCTGGGCGAAATTCTGGTCGACCTGAGCTTTATCAGTTCCGAAGTTTTGTCTTCTTTTCTGGCGGAATCCACGGGTCTTCAACAATTTGATCCCAGAAAGACGATGCTTGATCCGACATCGCTGGAGCTGATCACCAAAAGAGATTGCCTGAAATACCAGATGTTGCCTGTGACGGTGGACCGTCAGAAAAACACCGCCGTTTTTGCCATGGCGGATCCGTATGATGTGGTGGCGCTGGATAAACTGCGCCAGCTTTTGCCGCGCGGTTGCGTGATCACAACGCTGGTCTGCCCGCCTGAAATTCTGGCCGATGCAGTACATAAATATTACGGTGTCACAACATCCATCGACGGTATTCTGAAAGAGCTGGAAGGGGATGTGGCGACCGCCAAAATCAACCTGGAAAGCCTGTCCGAGGATGAGGCTTACAGTCATCCGATTGTGCGCCTTGTGAATGCGCTGGTGTTTGAAGCCGTGAAAATGGGCGCTTCGGATTTGCACTTCGAGCCCGAAGAAAACTTTATCCGCCTGCGCTACCGCGTGGATGGAGACCTGATCACCACGCATACAATGCACAAAGAATACTGGAACGGTATTGCCCAGCGTTTGAAAATTATGTCGGAGATGAACATCGCCGATAAAATGTCACCGCAAGATGGCCGATTTAACCTGAACGTTGGCGGGCGCGAGGCGGATTTCCGCGTGTCCTCCCTGCCCACGGTTCATGGCGAGAATATCGTTTTGCGTGTTCTTGATAAAAGTGCCAGCATCGTGCCGCTGCACAAACTGGGCTTCTCGGAACATAACCGCAATCTGATCCAGAAATGCCTGTCCCGCCCTGAAGGCATTATCATCGTGACCGGGCCGACGGGTTCGGGTAAGACCACCACGCTTTATTCTATGCTGAATGAGGTGAACACACCGGATGTGAATATCCAGACACTGGAAGATCCGGTGGAATATTCATTGGGCCTGATCCGCCAGACGCATGTGCGTGAAGGCGCGGGGTTGACTTTCGCCGAGGGGATTAAGGCGCTTTTGCGTCAGGATCCGGACATCATCTTCATCGGTGAGGTGCGTGACAAAGTCACGGCCGAGCAGGCGCTGAAAGCCGCCATGACCGGTCACCAGGTTTTTACATCCTTGCACACGAACGACAGCTTTGGTGCCATTCCCCGTCTTGTGGATATGGGAATGCAGGGCGGGATGCTGGCGGGTGCCATCATCGCAGCCTTTGCCCAGCGTCTGGTGCGCAGGCTTTGTCCGAATTGCAAAGTGGCCAAACCGGCGGAGCCGGATGAATGCAAGTTGTTGCTCTATGACAAAGAAGGCAAAGAGATTGACCCGGCACATCCGCCGACAATTTATCACCCCGGCGGTTGCCCTGATTGCAATAACACGGGTTATAAGGGCCGTATTGCCTGTGTCGAGATTTTGTACATGGACGAGGATATGGATAACCTGATCGCCGCCGGTGCCCATAAGTCGGAGCTGAAAAAGCTTGCCCGCACCAAAGGCTTCAAGTCGATGCTGGATGACGGCATCTTGAAGGTCTATGACGGTGTGACCAGTCTTGACTCCGTTGTGAAGACCCTCAACTTCGCCGATCGCATGTAGCGCGCGACAAGTACTTGGTTTCCCTTTATAATTGTTGTATCACTAAAGGGTACATATCCGGGCCACCGGATATTCAAATATGGGGTTCGACGGATCATTAAATAATGCCGAAATTCAGTTACAAGGCAATCAATGCAAAGGGCCGCCCCGTCAGGGGTGTTGTCACTGCTGCAAATGAAGGCGAATTGTTCAACCGCTTGCAAGAAAGCGGCATGAACCTTCTTGATTGTAAGGAAATGAATGAAAAAGCGGGCAAGCTGGCGGCATTGACGGCCGCGCGTGTGAAAACACGTGACCTGATCCAGATGTTTGTGCATTTGGAACAATTGCAAAAAGCTGGTGTTCCTTTGCTGGATGCTTTGTCTGATATTCGCGACACGGCAGAATCCACCCGCCTGCGTGATATCATGGGGGATGTGTACTCCGAGGTTTCCGCCGGCTCATCCCTTTCGAATGCGTTGTCAAAACATCCGATGATTTTTCAGCCGATTTTTATCTCCCTGCTGAACGCGGGTGAGGAAACGGGTAACTTGACGCAAGCCTTTGCACAGGTCATCAAACACCTGAAATGGACAGATGCAATGGCGGCCAAAATCAAAAAGGCCACGCGCTATCCGAAGATCCTGATTGTGGTCGTGGTGGGTGTTGTGGGTTTGATGATGGGGTATGTGGTACCCGAGGTTGTCGGCTTCTTGAAAAACATTGATCAGGAACTGCCGCCGATTACCAAGGCCTTGATTTCAACGTCTGAGTTTGTGACCAGCTATGCGCTGCATATTGTGGGTGTGATTGTTATTCTTTATCTGATTGTTCGCATCGGGCGCGTGATGTCGGAGGGGTTTCGCTATCGCACGGACTACGTTGCGCTGCACATGCCTGTCATGGGCGGCATTATCCGCAAAATTTCACTCTCCATGTTTTGCCAGACCTTCGCGGTATTGTTTACCAGCGGTCTTGAAATCTTGAAATGTCTGGATGCTGCCAAGAAAACATCTACCAACATGGTTATTCTCGAGGCGCTGGATAACGTGCGTACGCAGGTGCAAGAAGGCTCCCCCATTTCGATGGCGCTGAATAACTCTGGTGAATTTCCGTCACTGGTTGTGCGTATGGTTAAAATTGGCGAGGAATCCGGTAACCTGACCGGCGTATTGGAACAGGTGGCAGAATTTTACGATAAAGACGTTAACGAAGCTGTTGATGCCATGATTCAGATGATTGAACCTGCCCTGACCGTTATTCTGGGTGGGATCATGCTCTGGATTGCGGCGGCGGTATTTGGTCCGGTTTACGACAGTTTCAGCAAGATGGGTGTCTAAGGTATGATAGGTTTCGGCAGAAATCGGCGCGTGATCATGGTGGGTGGCGAAGGCGTTGTTTTGTATTCGCCTTCCGGTAAAAACGGGATGGAGCGTGAAAATTCCATTTCATGGGATGTGCCCAATTTTGAAGAGCAGCTTGCCGAGACTTTGTCGGAGCGCAGTGGCAGCAAGTCATTGGTGATTTTGTTTGATGGCGCAGACCAGACCTATCGCCGTGAAGAAAATATTCCCAAACTCTCGCCGATTGACCGCCCGCGCTTTGTGAAACGCAAGCTTGAGCTTGCATTCCCAAGCTACCCCATTCGCGCCTCGATGGAGGTCAAAGCGGGGAAAAAGAAAAAAGGTTTGGCAGCGCTGGGGCAGAAATCATCTGCTCCCTCTTATCTTTTTGTCGCCCTGCCCGAAACCGAACAGGTTGACCGCGTCAGCGCAGCTGTTTTGGAAGCGGGCGTTTCTGTTGCGGGCTTCGGCCTTTTGCCGACAGAGGCATCCGCTCTTGTCTCCGAAATGTCGGAAAAAGTTTTTGGTATCAAAGGTGCCCGTAAATCACGCTGGGCGCTTTTGGTGGGCCAGCATGAAACGGGCGGCTTGCGCCAGGTTGTGGTCAAAGACGGCAACCTTGCCCTGACACGTTTGACGCCGACATCCGATGCCGGTACCAACGGTCCGGGTTGGGTCGAAGATGCCGTGCGCGAATTCAAAGCCACGATGACCTATATCTCGCGTTTCGGTTATACGCCTGAAGACGGTCTGGATGTGATTGTCGTCTGTGGCGATATCGAGAAAGAATTTTTCAGTGGCCGCGATATGGGTGTGCCCCATTTTAAGTGCATTAACCCGAGCGAGGCTTTGCGTCACCTTGGCATGAAGTCTTATGGCCTGGAAAAAAGTAACTTTGCCGATGTTGTTCATGCGGCCTGGGTCAGCAAAACCAAGTCTCTCAGGCTTCCCGTGCGTGTGCCGAGCCTGCACCGCATTCATGCGCCGCGTCTGGCTGCAAATGTCGGCGCGGTTGTTCTGGCATTAGGCGCTTTGGGGCTCTTGGGTGTTAGTGCACAGGCCTTGTTGTCTTATTCTTCGACGCAGAGTGAAATTTCAAGCCGTGAAATTCACAGGGCAGCGCTGGAGCGTGAATATGCGGATGAATCCAAAGCCTTTGACGGGTTGCCGATTGATCCTGCTGTTGTGCGCTCTGCCATGGCTGTTAAAGATTTGCTGGAAACAAATACGGTGGATATCTCTCCGGTCTTGCACCGTATCAAGGGGGTGATCGGTGGTGATATTGTGCTGGAAGAGCTTACTTTCGAGCATACACCAAGTCCCAAGCTGACTGAGAGCGGCGGCAGTGCCACGCGCGGCGGCATGTTCGGTAACTTTGGTGCGAATAGCCAAGATGATGCTGGCAAGGTGAAGGTCGCTTTCAGTTTTACTTTGCCTGATTTGATGCCGCTGGAGCAAAAAGTGATCCGTGCCGAGACCATGATGGGCGCATTGAAGGCAGCCTTTCCTGATTATAGCGTTATTCTGGTTCAGCAGTTTTCGGGTATGGCGCGCGATGGCACGATGCGTGGTGAAGCTGGGCAATTGGGCGCGGGCACATCCGGACAGCCTGCGCGCGATCTTGCCAAGTTTGAACTTGAAGGAGCGCCTTTGAAATGAAACTGATTGGTATCAAGCGGGCACTTATTCTGGCGATCCTCTTGGCAATTAACCTGTCTATTGCGGGCGTTTTCTTTTTTGGTATCGAGCCGATGCGTCAGAAAGCAAATGGTGACTTGTCAGCTGTCGAGGGCCAGATCGGCTCCTTGCGCGGAAAGATTGATAACGTAAAAAAAGAACTGGCCGATTTCCAAAAGAATTTACCCAAGTATGAAGAGTTAAAGACGGTCGGTTTCTTTAACCAGCAAGACCGTTTTCAGCTGGGCCGTGACCTTGATCTGGTGCAGCAAAAATCTGGATTACCCGGTTTTGGTTATGGTGTCAGTGAAGTGAAAAAAGTTAAAAACGAGGATGCCGCAAAATCCAAATCTCAGCTGATCAAAAGCGAAATCGTGATAGATAAGCCGTTGGCGCTGGATGACAGTGATTTTTACAGATTTATTTATGCAATGATGTCTGATTTCCCGGCGCATTTGCGTTTGCAGTCCTTTGCAATTACGCGAAAGCCTGTCGACACTGACGCACTTGCCAAAATACGTACGCAGGAAATACGCACAATGGTCGATGCCAAGGCGGTCTTTGAATGGATGACAATTGTGCCGGAAGAAGTCCCTGCCGGACAAAATCAATCCGGATGGGGGCGTTAATGATGAGACAATTCAAACTTATGGCCGGTATCACGCTCCTGATGGTGATCGCGGCTTCTGTCGCGCAGGCGCAAACACCTGATCCGGCAGCGGTGCCTGCGGCTACTCCCGATGCAGTCACTGCGGAGGCGGCGCCTGTTCCTGCTCCGGCAGCGGTGCCTGCGGGGCCTTTTCTGGGATCTCTTCTGTTTACAGATTTGGAGCGCACCTTGATTCACAAGGCCGCCGCCGGGCAAAGTATTGCAGGTCCGAATGTGGGTAAAACCGAATTAATTCCGGTGGACCGCAAGATTTGGCTGGGTGCTGTTTTCTATCGCAATCCGCACAATTGGATTGTTTGGTTGAACGGGCACAAGCTGACTCCCAACCGTTTGCTGCCTGAGATCATGGGTATCAAGGTCGAAGGCGAGCGTGTGGATCTGGAATGGTTTGATATTGGCAAGAACGGTGTTATCAACGTAACCATGCGCCCCAACCAGATCTATGACATTGTGACCGGTTTGATGCTTTATGATACAGACGGCGGGAAATAAGTAATATGCCGACAGTTCAGCCACAGCCTGCGCCATCCGCACCCGCCATCCGCATTAATAATATTGCTGCGGATTACGGCCATGGCCGTGTGATTGAAAACATCAGCTTTGATATCCGTGCGGGCGAAACCTTTGGCCTGATGGGCTTGAACGGTGTGGGGAAGACCACGCTGATCAAGATCATTTTGGGGCTGATGGATTCTGCGGAAGGCAGCGTTGAAATTTTCGGCAAGCAAACGCTGGACCCTGAAGCAAAAGAAAAAATCGCCTATCTTCCGGAGAAGTTTGAACCGCCGCCGTTTTTGTCGGGGCTGGAATTTATCAAATTCTCGCTGGATCTTTACAAGCGTCCTTATAATGAGGCCGCTGTTTTGGAAGCGGCTGACCGCGTCGATCTTTTGCGCGGTGCCTTGAAGCGCCGCGTGAATACCTATTCCAAAGGGATGCGCCAGAAAACAGGGTTGATGGGCACATGGCTCACGGATTGTCCGTTGCTTATTCTGGATGAGCCGATGAGCGGTCTTGATCCGCGTGCGCGCGTGCTGGTGAAAGACGAAATCATTAACTGCCGGAACAAGGGGATGACGGTTTTCCTCAGTTCTCACATTCTGGCGGATATGGATGAAATTTGTGACCGCGTGGGGGTTATCCATGACGGTGAAATCAGATTTATCGGCACACCTGCCGAATTGCGTGAAAAAACCGGACAGGAATATCTGGAACGCGCATTTCTTAAATCAATTGAAGGGTCGAAAAGGGTCTACGAATCATGAAACTATTTGGCAGCAAAGATAATGAAGAAGATCTGAACCAGGATCTGGACATGTCTGATATGGATATGGACACAACCGAGATGTCAGATGGTATGGATTTTGAAGCTGATGCTTCAGCAGGCGGCCTGTCTGCACCTTCCCGTGAATTTGAAGGTCTGGGTGTCAAAAAAAACCGCAAGGGCCTCATGGCTGGCGTTTTGTTGTTGACGGTGGCCGGGCTTGGCGGCGGGTATTATTTTTTGACCTCCGGCGCGGGCGACGATATGCCGATGGGCCAGCCAGTGGCGGCCATGCAAACAGCGCCAGATGCAACCCAGGATTTGATGGGCGGTGCTGTACCGCCGATGCCGGAACCAATGGGTGAAATGGCCACAGCCCCCGTGGCCGCGCCTGTTGCAATGCCTGGCTTTGATGCGCCAGTCGATCCTTTTGCGGCAGCGCCTGCCGATACGGCCATGCCTCAGACGATGCCCGATACGATGCCGGAAACGGCTGCGGTGACACCGGTTGTAGATCCGTTTGCGGATCTTGGTGTGCCGCCAGCAACCACTGAAGCAACGGCGGCGGTGCCGACAGATATACCGGCCGATGATATTTCTGTGATCGACGCGCCGATTGAAGTGGAGGCTCCCGGCCTTGACGCGGCCCCCATGGATACAGCCTTGACGGATAACCTGCCGATGGCATCAGAGACGCCGCCTGCCGATATGGCTTTGGCACCTGCAATGGCGTCGCCTGAAACCGCGACATCGAATGCCGCGCCTGTTATTGCGCCGCCCCCGGAAGATTTGCCAATGCCGACCGTAGCGGAAGCTTCTACTTTAGTGCCAGTTGCTGAGGCCCCTGTCGCTGCTTCAACACCACCATCTAATGCAGAAAAAGCAATCGTGGACAATGCTGCGGTGCTGGACCAGCTGAGCACGCCTGCGCAGGGCACAGCGGCAGACCCGGCGGCAGCGGGCAAAACCGTCAATGAAATTCTTGGTCAGCCGGCTATCGTACGTAGTCTGCCGGATTCATATCTGGTGGTACGTCAGGATCACGCGAAAGGTGAGTTGGAGACACAGTTGAAAATGGCACGTATTGCATTGATGGAGGGCCGTCATTCGGCTGCTTTGCAGTTATTCAGTGCACTATCACAAGATTATCCGCGTGATGAACGTGTTCAGATGGGCCGTGCTTTGTCATTGCAACATATGGGGCAGAATATTGAAGCGCTTGCAACCTATGAACAGATTTTGGGCAATAATCCCAAAAACCTGGATGCCCTGACCAATATGCTGGGGCTCCTGAAGGTGCAAAACCCGCAGTTGGCCATAGATAAACTGGTTGAACTGCATCAGGCTTATCCCTACAACGGTGATATTGCCGCGCAGCTGGGCATTTCTTATGCGGGGATGCGCAACTATGAACAGGCCTTGCGCTATCTGGATGTTGCTGACGCGCTGAAGCCGGGAAGCGCTTCTATCATGTATAATCGTGCTGTATTGTACGACCACATGGGCCGTACGGATTTGGCGGGTCCTTTGTATCAGCGTATTGTGCATATGTATGCCGATGGGCAGATCTCCGAGCCCTTGCCGATTGAATCCATTCGTCAGCGTTTGGTCACAATTAGTTACTAAAAACAGGGTGTATCAGCACGCATGTCGGGTTTTGAAACTGTCGCAATACCGGAAATTTTCTGGCTCTGTTTGACAGTCTTTCTCGGTTTGTGTCTGGGCAGTTTTGCAACGGCACTGGCATGGCGGCTTCCGCGCAGTATATCGATTGTTGCCAAAAAGCGCTCTGCCTGTCCGGCCTGTGATCACGACCTGTCGGCGCGGGACCTTGTGCCGTTGTTTTCCTGGTTGATGCAAAAAGGGCGCTGCCGCTATTGCGGTGCTGCAATCGGGTGGCGTTATCCGATGATAGAGCTTGCAACGCTGATGCTCTGTCTTGCTTTTTATCAGGTTTACGGGTTTACAGCCATCGGGCTTTGCCTGTTTGCGCTTGCGGCTGTTTCGGTGGCAATCATTGACATCGACCTGCATTATAAAATTATTCCCGATAGTTTGAATCTCAGCATTTTTTTACTGGGGTTGCTGGCGTTGTTGATTGCGGCCTGCGTGTCTTTCAACCCGCCTGCGTTTTTACTGGTAAAAGGGGCGGAAGGATTGGGTGCTGCGGTCGTTTACGGCGGTGGCGCTTTGTTATTGCGCCAGGTTTTTTTATGGGTGATGCACCGTGAAGCGCTGGGTCTGGGGGATGTAAAATTTTTTGCCGCAATCGGGGTATGGCTGGGTTTTTCTGCCAATAATCTGGCGTGGTTTCTTATTCTCTCCGGGGCTTTTGGGGTAGTGTTGGCTTTGATTTGGCGTAAAATGACGGGGCAGCGTGAATTTCCCTTCGGTCCCGCCCTGATACTGGCCTTTATCGTTGTTCTTTTGGGGCATGACGTTTATTTCATCCATAGCTAGCATTGGCCATATACGGAAAAAGGCGAAAGTGTTGTGGCCGTTTGTAAATAATTTACCCTTTTTTCAGTTTATGTCTTTAATCTTGAATATGCGGAATCATTACTTTTCTCAGGGGTTTATCCGCTATAATACAAGTCACCAAGGGGGTTGCTGTGGAAATAACCGAACTTCTCAAATTCACGCTCGATAACAAGGGCTCGGACCTTCACTTAAGCGGAGACAACCAGCCGATTGTGCGTATCGATGGTGAATTGCAGCGCATTAAAACGGATGTGCTGACCAGCGACCAGATCCGCGCCATGCTGTTTTCGATCATGACAGAAGAACAGCGCGCCGTGTACGAGCGGGAGCTGGAGCATGACTTTGCGATTTCATTGGGCAAAGATGCCCGTTTCCGCGTGAACGCGTTTACAAACCGCGCAGGTTCTGCGGCCGTTTTGCGTGTGATTCCCACAAAAATTCCAACCATGGAACAACTCGATTTGCCGCCGGTTATTCGCCGTCTGGCTGAACTTGAAAAGGGGCTGGTGCTGGTCACGGGGCCAACCGGTTCGGGTAAGTCGACCACGCTTGCTTCCATGATCAACCATATCAACGAAAATGCATCATCCCATATTCTGACTGTCGAGGATCCGGTGGAGTTTTTTCACCCGTCGAAAAAAGCGCTCGTCAACCACCGTGAGGTGGGAAACGATACGCGCAGTTTTGGCCGCGCGTTGAAAAGTGCGCTGCGTGAGGATCCGGACGTTATTCTGGTGGGGGAGATGCGTGACCACGAAACGATTTCACTCGCGCTGACAGCGGCGGAAACGGGTCACCTTGTTTTCGGTACATTGCACTCCAATACCGCATCCAAAACCATTGACCGTATCATTGACGTTTTTCCGGCTGCGGAAAAAGAGATGGTGCGTGCGATGCTGTCCAGTTCTATTCAAGGGATTGTGGCGCAAACGCTGTTGTCCAAAGAAGGCGGCGGCCGTGTGGCGGCACACGAAATTATGGTGGGCACCAACGCGGTGCGCAACCTGATCCGTGAAAACCAGCTGGCGCAAATTTATTCCATGATCCAGACAGGCTCGCGCTATGGGATGCAGACCATGGAAGATTCTGTGAACGATCTGGTGACCAGTGGTTTGATTTCCGAAGAAACGGCGCATGACGCGCTGAAGAGCGGGGCCGAAGATACCGATGAACAGGCAAGCGGTGCGCCACCGGCATCACAGCAGAAAAAAGCACCACCACCGCCGCCTGAGAAAAAAACCAGCCCCATTTTGGGCGGTATGATGAAGAAGCCGGCGCCTCCGCCGGAGCCGGCACCCACTGCAGCAGAAGGCGATGATCAGGACGGAGGTTATTCGTTTTGAGCGGCGTTGCGATTTATGCATACCTGAACGAAATGATCAAGAAAGAGGCCAGCGACCTTTATCTGACGGTCGGGGTTGCGCCGCATCTGCGCATTAAAGATGATTTGCTGGCCCTGGGCGAGCAGGTTTTGCAAGAAGAAGATGTGCAGGCCATGCTGAACGAAGTTCTGACCAGCCGTCAGCGCCGTGAGTTTGATTCCAACATGGAATTGAATCTGGCGTTTGATATGGGCAAAGAAGGCCGCTTCCGTGTGAACGTGTTGCGCCAGCGCCAGCATACGGGCATGGTGATACGCCGTATTACCAGTAAAATCCCGTCCTTCGAAGATTTGCGTTTGCCCAAAATTCTGGAGAAGCTTTCGCAGGAAAAGCGTGGGTTGATCATGGTCTCCGGTGTGACATCATCGGGTAAGTCAACAACGCTTGCCTCCATGGTCGATTACCGCAACCGCATTGTCGGCGGGCATATCATCACGATTGAAGATCCGATCGAATATTATCACGAACATCGTAAGGGTATTATCACGCAGCGCGAAATCGGCATTGATACAACGTCATATAACGTCGCGCTTAAAAACGCGCTGCGCCAGAAGCCCGATGTTATTCTGGTGGGCGAGGTGCGCGATGCGGAAGTGATGGAACAAACGCTGGCCGCCGCCGAAACGGGCCACCTGTGCCTGGCCACCATTCACACCAATAACGCATCACAAGCGATCGAGCGTATCATCAACCTCTTCCCTGAAGAGCGTCAACATCAGGTGCGCATTGCTTTGTCGATGAACCTGCGTGCCATTATTGCCCAGCGGCTGGTGCGTGCTGTCGACGGCGGCATGGTCGTGGCGCTTGAGATTCTTTTGAACGAAGCCTTGATCCGTGAATTGATTTTGAAGGGCGAGACGGTCAAAATCAGAGATGTTCTGGTAAACGGCGGGGCTGCGGGAATGATTTCTTTTGACCAGTCGATTTTCAGGCTTTTTACCGAAGGAACAATTTCCGAAAAAACCGCGATTGACGAGGCGGATGTTCAGACAGATATGAAAATGAAAATCCAGCAATTCAAGATCAGTGGTGCCAAAGACATGGGGAACATTGACACATCCAAGCTGTCTCTGTAACAATGTTCAAGCATCAGGGGCTTGTTCCAAGCCCTTGGGGTGATTTTCTGCATCCGCAACATATTTAAACTGGATCCCGTTGTAATGGCTCAATTCTCTTTCCGCTCGCGTCACCCCCTCGCTCGTGCCGTGATGGCTGTCAGTCTTGTTGTTTTTCTGAGCAGCTGCCAGATGGCAAAAAATCAACTTTTTGACTATGACCGTTCTGCGGAACTGGATGCACAAGATTATCGCGATGCGCTTGCGCCGCAGTTTTTGCCGCAAGAAGAAAAGACAAATATTCCAGAGTTTCAGGCTGTTGTTTCAACACCGTCGGAGCTGACCCTGCCGTCGCCCTTGGTGACCGTATCGGTCAACCAAACCGTATCGCTGCGTGATTTGATGTTTGAACTGGCTTACCAGGCCGGTGTTGATATCGAACTGGACCCGCAGATCCGGGGTTCCATTATTTTCACCGCGCGCGAAAAACCGTTCAGTCAGGTCGTTGACCGCATCTGCGAAATGTCCGGCCTGCGCTATACATATGAGAACGATGTTTTGCGCGTTGAGATGGATCGTCCCTACGTGAAAAACTATACGGTCGATTACATTGGCTCCACACGTAAATCATCGGGCAGCATCTCTACTGAAATCTCTCTCAGCTCGGCTGCGGGTGATACATCTGACGGTGCCGGTGGTGGGGGGTCCAGCTCTTCCGTGAAGTCTGATCTGGCGGGCGATCTTTGGGCGGAGTTGTCCGAAGGGCTCGAGCAAATCCTGACTGCGTCTGATACATATGTATCGCTGTCCACACGTGCAGATCCGGTTGCGCGTCCGGTAAACCCGTTGCCGCCGCCGACACCTTATGATCCGAACGATCCGAATTCTGTACCGCCGCCGTTGCCGGGTGATCCGCGCGTGGCACCGCTGCCGGCATCCACTTCGCCGACATTGAATATTTCTACACCGCCTGCAGAGCCCTTGGTGCCAAATGCACCCGCGACTTTTGCTGTGACACGCCAGTCCGGTATCGTGAGCGTTTTTGCGTCTGACCGCCAACACAAGCTGGTTAAAAAATTCCTGGAAGATTTCCGCCGCCGTGCCACCACGCAAGTATTGATCGAGGCGCGCGTTTTGCAGGTCGAGCTGAAGGATGAATTTGCAACCGGTATTAACTGGGCCGAGATTGTACGTACGACGCCGACGTTCACCGATACGCCTTCTTTTGAGGGTACGTTTGCGCAGCCGTCATTGTCGCCGGCTACAACCGGTATCTTTAATGCCATTTTCAAGCTGGGCGATCTAGAAGCCGGTATTCAGGCAATCAGCCGCTTCGGTACAGTGCGTGCACTGTCCAGCCCGCGCGTGACGGTTTTGAACAACCAGCCGGCCATCGTCAACGTAGCGCAGAACAACGTGTATTTTGAATTTGACGTTCAGATTACCGAAGGTACTGTTGACCTCGCCCCCCGCATCACGGTCGACAGCACACAAAAGGGTATCCCTGAAGGTGTCTTGATGACGGTTGTCCCGACAGCCAATCCGGACACAGGTGAAATTTTGCTGACGGTTCGTCCGTCCGTATCGACCATTACCAGCTTTATTCCGGATCCGACGATCCCGCTGTCGCTGGCCTTTAACGGTCTGGATCCATCCGATGCACCGCCGAACCAGATCCCGCAGGTTTCTGTGCAGGAAATTGACTCGGTATTGCGTATCCAGTCCGGCCAGACAATGGTGATGGGTGGGTTGATGCGCGATAACAACTCTGTTGAAACGCAGGGCGTGCCAATTTTGTCCGATATTCCATTACTTGGAAAGGCGTTCAGCAGCCATCAGGATCGCACCTCCAAGCAGGAATTGGTGATCTTTATGAAGGCCCAGATTATTCCTGGTTCGAATGTCCATGAAATGGATAAACGTCTTTACAATACGTTTGGTCAGGATCGCCGTCCGTCCAAAATGTAATCAGGATAGCGCTGTCAGGATAATTAGGAACCGATTATGATTTCAACGCCTCTTGTGCGCTTTGTGCTGACCGCAGCATTTCGTGACAAGCTGATTATCACGCTTTTGCTGATGATGTTGGTGGGCGGCGGCGTATCTGTTTTTCTGGGTACTTCCGGCATTACAGAACAGGAAAGTTTTGCGCTGGTTTTTGGTGCGGCGGGCCTGCGTTTTCTGGGCGTTGTTGGTATCGTTTTATTCGTTAGCTTTTATATGCGGCGGTCTTTTGATACCAAGGAAGTTGAATTCCTGTTGTCACGCCCTATTTCCCGGATGAAGTTTTTATTTAGCCATGCTTTGGCTTTTAAAATTCTGGCTGTTCTTGTCAGTACAGTATTGCTGGCCTGCGTGTATGTGCTGGGTCATCCGAATGCCATGGGGTTTGTTGTCTGGGGCGCCAGTATTGTTGTTGAAAACGTGATCATGGCAATGACAGCACTCTTCTTCTCGATGGTTCTTTCAAGTGCGGCGGGATCCGCCTTGGCGGCCCTTGGTTTCTATGTGCTCTGCCGCCTGATTGGTATGTTGCTGGGGATTGCAGCGCAGCCGGCTGAAAGCGGTATTTTTGTAGTGCTTAACAATCTTATGGATGTTATTTCGGTGATTGTGCCGCGGCTGGATATGATGGGGCAAACATCATGGCTGGTATACGGGGTAGACGGTGCCGGCAATATTTCTTTGATGGGTCAGGCCTCGACTTATGCCCATACCATGGTGGAGACACTAGGGGTTGGTGGCTTTGTGGTCGCGCAGGGTGTTTTCTTTGTCCTGCTTTTGCTGGCGGCGGCGGCGTTTGACTTTTTGCGCCGGGAATTTTGATGACCAGCGGCGTCTTGCGCAGGCGGGTTCTTTTTTTTCTGGCGGTTTGTTTTGGCCTGAATGTTTTGTTGTGGCTGGGCACGCACCATATGCAGGCAAAATGGTCGGGTGTGCCGCCTGTGCCAACAAAGAATGGCGCTTTGGCCATGACCTTGGGCGATAGCCAGTTCTCCTACCGCTTTGGTGCCATGACGTTGCAAAATTTGGGCAATAGCGGCGGCAATGTTGTTGCCATTAAAAGCTATGATTACCAAAAACTGGGTGCATGGTTCTGGCTTTTGAATGACCTGGATCCGGCTTCCAATCATGTCCCTATGCTGGCGGCCTATTATTTTGGTGGTTCTGTTGTTAAGGACGACATTGCCGTTGTTGTCGATTATCTGGGTACTGTGGGCCAAGTTCCTGTGGGGAACAAGTGGCGCTGGCTGGCGCAGGCTGTTTTTCTGGCGCGGCACCGGCTGCAAGATTTGGATTTGGCGCTTGATCTGGCGTATAAATTGTCGCGGATGCAACCTGTCGGCGATACTTTGCCAATCTGGGCACGGCAAATGCCAGCCTTTGTTTTGAGCGAGCAGGGCGAAAAGGAAACAGCGCGTATATTGATCGAGGAAATTTTATTGTCTGCAGATGATTTGCATCCCAATGAAGTCAATTTCATGGAAGCTTATTTGATCGAGACCTTGGGCATTGATGCACAACATGTGAAGCAGGTCATGAACATGCGCAAAAGAACCGTCCGGAATGACCCTGGTAAAAGGCAGCCGACTTTACCCGCGCCCACACCTTAGATCAGACTATCTTTTAAAATGTTTATCTGTTGAGTGTATTTTTTTATTGAGGGAGGGTGAAAATGTCTGGCTATGCCATCACCTTCAGCCTTTTGGAATGGTTGGCCATTACGGGGCTTGTCCAGACTATTCTTATTCTGGTTTATATCTTTTTTCGGGCGCGGCACTGGCGGCAGGCTTTTATCCCTATCTTTTACTTTTTCTGCTTGGCCGCTGCTTTCGGGTTGCAGTTTGCAGTGCGGCTTGAGGACTATGCCGGATATATCAGGTTTTTTCTGTGGCTTTCCTGGGCAATGGGGCCACCGCTATGCTATTTGCTGGTGTTACAGGTTGTTCGCCTGACGGATTTACCGCCCCCCCGCCATTTTATTTCTTTGCTCAGCATACCTGCCGCGTTGTTTTCGGCCTTTGCCATGACGCAGGTGCAAGGGGATTGCGGCGCGCAATGGCTGCATTGCGCAAGTTTTTTTGAAACGCTTTACCTGTCAGGTGCGATGACCGGCGCATTGTGCATGTTGGCTTTGTGGCTTCACCGGGATATTTTTGGCGATCTGTGGCGACTTAAGGTAGGGCGTGAGAAATATTGGCTCGTTATGATGCTTTTGACCGTTAATATACTGGCTTTGATCGTAAACTTTATGCGCGCAGGCTCCCATATGCGCGCGCAGGAAGCGGAGGCTCTATTGGTCACAATGGGTATTGCGTTTGTGTATCTGGCCACGACAACATTGTTTCGTGTGTACCCACCACCCGTACAGCTGAACACAAATTCCCGCACACGGATGTTGGCATTGAGCGATGATGAGAAAGCATTGGCGGATAAAATCCGTATATTGCTTGAAATGGATAAGGTTTATCAAGAGCACAGCTTTGGCCGCGCAGATCTTGCGCGGGAGACCGGGGCATCTGAGAGTGCTGTGTCAAAGGTGGTCAATGCGGCTTTTGGGCGCAGTTTGCCCAAATTGTTGAATGAGTTGCGCGTAGAAGATGCCAAGCAGCTGTTGCGGGACCCGGATATTTCCATTCAGGTTGTGGCATCTGAATCGGGTTTTAACTCACTTGCTTCTTTTAACCGCGTTTTTCGTGAGGTGACAGGGGATACGCCTTCTTTCTATCGTGCGGCCCACGCGGTGTTAAAAGATGAAAATATTATCTCGTGACACGTTTTGAGGAATGTCGAGTCGGTTTTGAGGAGTAATCGCTTTTTCAAGACACTCTTCAATTTGTGTTTTTGCTTGGTTTGTATGAATTGAGGAGTGCGCTTCTCTCATCTTGACAATGTAAAGTCTGTACGTGCGTACAGCTAAAGCTGCGCAAAAACATCAAGATATGTGAAATGTATCTGCTTACTTTGTCACTTTGAGTAATAAAGTGACCAAACTTAAAGGATGCTTTAACTTTTTTGTTGAATTATCAAATGGAGGTCACCAAACTGTTATTGCACTTGCGTCATGTTCCAACATGTCCTGATTTAATGGCAGATTTGACGACACAGTGACGGGGCTTAATCTGTTCTGAAATTATTTAAAAACGCTTAACAAGTTTAGGGGAGCGATTACATGAAACGACTTCAAACACAAAAGGGCTTCACGCTCGTCGAGTTGGCGATCGTGATGACAATTATCGGTCTGTTGATCGGTGGTATTCTGAAAGGCCAGGAATTGATGGAAAACGCGCGCGTTACAGCGACCATCAGCCAGGTGAAAGCTTACGAGGCGGCTGTGACAACATTCCGCGACAGCTATGCTGCCATTCCGGGTGACATGGTTGCTTCCGGTACCCGTATTCCGGGCTGCACAGCTGCGATCTGTACACATACCGCCGCAACAGGTGGCGGTAATGGTATCGTTGGCGCAAACAACTGGGGTGCTGGTGGCTGGGCTCCACAGGTTATCGCTCCTGCAAACGGTGCCGGTAACACAGAACCATTGGAAACACAGATGTTCTGGACTCACCTGCTGTTGGCAGATCTGATCTCTGGTGTGACCAACGCACCGCTGCGTACCAACGGTCAGCTGGCTTTTGGTGAATCACATCCTGCTGCTCGTCTCGGTGGCGGTTATGTGGTTGGCTTTGGTGATGGTACAATCACACCAGGCTCCATCGCAACGGCTGGCACAGGCCCGTCCGGTCTTGTTGTGGCGATCGTGCAAAACATCATCGCGGCTCCTGGTATCGTTGCCGGTCAGCAACCGATGACACCGGCACGTGCTGCCCAGATCGACCGCCGTATTGACGATGGTAACCCGATCACAGGCTACGTACAGTCCTATGGTACACAGGCAAGCTGCTCTGTAAGCAACGCCGATCCTATCTATCTGGAAGCTACGACGACCAAGAACTGTGGTTTGGTTATGCGTATCCAAGGTTAATTGCTTGATACATGCGAGAAAAGAGCCCGGGAGCAATCCCGGGCTTCTTTTTTATAAGTATTTATTAACTTATTGTTCAAGGGTTTGAGATTACAATATAATTGACGAACGCGTATCTCAATCAGGGAATCATCAGTATGTTTGCCAACAAGCGTCAGCAATGTGGTGCCAGTCAGAAGCAAAAATCGGGTGGTTTTACACTTGTGGAATTTGCGATTGTGATGGTGCTGTCAGGTCTTGCGCTTGTGGCAATTATGCAGGCGTACAAAATCTATTTGGCCGACAGTATGACGCGGCAGGTCTATGACAGGCAGGCCATCATCAATACAAGCTTATCAGGCTATTTTTCCGAGCGTGGGCGCTATCCGTGCCCGGCTGACCCGACGCTGCCGTTGTCAGACCCGAATGCAGGTATAGAAGGTATCGCGGGTTTAAACCCTGACCGCTGCGTCAATCTTGTGAATGCACTGGGCGGGCCCGGTAACTGTACGGGCCCGGGCAACACAGGTATTTGCTGGGTCGCAGGTGCGCGCATCACGCCAGGCCCCGGTGTCGGTAACACAAATCCGGACCCGGTCTTTATCGGCGCGGTTCCCTATCGCACGATGAAAACAGGGCTGGAGCGTGATATTTGTTACAGCAAAGCAACGGGTGTTTCTGTCACGTGTAACCCTGCGGATCCGACACAGTACAACCCGACAGATTCTTCGTTTAAAGAGGTGGCGCTGAGCGATGTTCTTGACCCTTGGGGATACCAAATGACCTATGCGGTCACGGGTACGCAGTTCAGCACCAATACATTTAACTCGAACTACGGCGCGATTGATGTGACGACAGAGACGGGCATTTCACTGTTGAAACCCGCAGGCAGTGCGCACTATGTCGTGACAGCCCATGGCGAGAACCATATAGGTGCCTATGACCAATTGGGTCGGCAGCTGTTTCCTTGCACGGGTGCGGGCGCTGACCGCAGCAATTGTGATCTGGATGGTACCTTTGTTTCCGGCCTGCGTTCTATGGCACAAGGAGCTTCTTATTTTGACGATATTGTGGCCTATCGTGCCTATACATTGTCAGAGCTTTGGAAGTTTGCCGAGAACACGACAGGTGGCGGCGGTACAATCATTGTGATGTATAACGCAAATCCCGGCAACGTCGGGGTGGGTACCAATGCGCCCGAGCGTAAATTGCACGTGGCTGGTGAAATGCGCGCCGCAAAAACACGTTCAGTACAAATTTGTGATGAAACAACGACCACAAACTGCTTTGATCCCGCGATTTTGGGCGGGGCAGGCATTGGTTGCCCTGCTGCACCTCCGGGCTTCTTTCCGGCCGCGACAGGTATCCGTTTCTCAAACTTTGATTGCGCAAACCTGCCGAAATTTTTGCTGCCAGCGGGGCAGGAGTGCCTAAATCCGGATGAATTTGTTGTCGGGTTTAATGCAGGTACCATTGTATGTGCGCCGCTTTAGGCCTTTTCAGTCTATAAAA